>Ga0307380_10000010_pt1 | contig 422900 bp, 312 predicted proteins | sample UN3MG_FD_202239 | JGI IMG/M metagenome (GOLD analysis project Ga0307380, IMG submission 202239) | Soil microbial communities from Risofladan, Vaasa, Finland - UN-3 | ecosystem: Environmental > Terrestrial > Soil > Coastal area > Acid sulfate soil | place: Finland: Risofladan, Vaasa... | reverse complement strand
GAGGAAGGGGGAAAACGATCAAGGACAAATTACAAATTACAAAGGACAAATGAGACTGGAGGCTGGAGGAAGAATTGGACGGATCGGACGGATCGGACGGATAGAGGGTTTGGGGGCGGCGGCGAAGAGCAATGATGAATGGTGAATAAGAGCCGGCTGGAGATGGGACGATTGGGAAGCTGCGGGACAGGAATGCAGAGCGGGTGACGGGTTCTTCGGGGGACTTTTCGGGAATGGTTTCGTGGTGTGTGGCGTGGAAGAGAAGCGGCGGGGCCGCGGGTTCTCGGGACTTCTACGCGTTGGTTGTATGGGGATTCAGTTTATTAGTTTGATGGGTTCGTTGATGATGGTTTTATCTTTTTTGGTGGAGGAGTCGATAGGTATTTTGATGTCGGCGTGTTCGGGTACGGGTTCGGAGTCGCCGACGATTACGGGCCGGAGGATGAGCACGATTTCGGACTCGGCCCTGTCGCGTCGCCGGGTGCGGAATAGAGCGCCGAGTATGGGGATTTTTCGGAGTCCGGGTGTGCCTCTGTCGACCCGAGTTTTCATGTGCTGGCGTAGCCCGCCGAGAATGACGGCTCCGCCGTTGGCGATGGTGACGGAACTTTGGGCGGTAGCGCGGTCGACGACGGGGATGTTGTCTCGTATTTCGATGAGGTTGCTGAGTTCGAGCTGTACGTCGAGTACGACTTGGTCGTTTTCGTTGATGACGGGCAGGACCATGAGCGAGACGCCGACGTTGAGGAACTGTACGTCCTGCATGGTGGTTTGGGCTTCTCCGGCGACGGTGACGACGGTGTATGGTTCGTCTCGGACTTCGGAGAACACTGCTTCCTGCCCGCTTCGGACGGTGATTTTTGGTTGAGCGATGACTTCGGTGTCGTTGTCGGACGCGATGGCCTGAATGACGACGTTGTAGTCGCTTCGCTGGACGCTGCCGACGCTGAGCCGCGCCTGAGGTGCTGCGTCAGCGACGTTGGGGGGGAACTGGAAAAGTGACTGGAACGTGGTGACGCGAGTCACGCCGACGGCGTCATCGAGCATGACTTGCCAGTTGACGCCGAGTTCGGAGAGTAGCCGTACGTTTACGCGGAGAATTTCGGCTTCGATGTGGACCTGGCGGACCTGCTGGTCCCATTCTTTGAGGAGGCGGAGTACTTCTTCGCCTTCGTCGGTTGGGCATCTGAACGTGACTTTTCGGCTGACGGGATCGACGTCAACGAATGGGTTTGCTTCGCCGAGTAGCGCGGCGAGTTTAGTTTCGATCCCGATTTCGGTTGGGTCGGCGTTTTTGAATTGGTAGATGTGAAGCTGGTTGGGGATGTCGATGTCGCGGAGTATTTGTTCGACGCGGTCGAGTACGGATTGTACGTGGGTGACGATGACGGAGTTGGTGCGGGGGTCGGCGGTGATGGTGGCGAGTGGCCCGATACCGGCTTCTTCTTCGGGGGTTGGCGCGGTGGGAGCGGCGGCGGTTGGCGCGGGCGGGGCGCCGGTGGGGGGTCGTGTGGCCTCGCGGTACCGTTCCCATGACGCGCGTGGAGTGGCGGCGGCGGGCAGGGTGGCCCGCTGGGCGGGTGGAGCGGTGCCGGCCGCCTCGGGCCGTCCGGGTTCGGTGGTGAATACGCGTGGAGCGCCGGTTTTTTGGCCGGTGGGTTCGAGTTGTTCGCCGAGTGTAGCCTGGGCGGATTGTTTTCGGCCGGTGAGGATTTCGCGGAGCAGTTCGGCGGTGGCTTCGGCCTTGGCATATTTGAGCGCGAATACGCGGGTGAGTATTTTTTCGGGCTTGTCGAAGGCTTTGAGGAGTGTTTCGAGCCGGGCGATGGTGGCGTCGGTCCCGGTGATGAGGATCTGGTTAGTTCGGACGTCGGCGCGGAGGGTTGTGTCGGTGGTGGCGTGAGGCTGGAGTACGGTGAGCATTTCCTGCGCGCTTGCGTGTTCGAGCTGGTATACGGCGGTTTTAGGGGGTGTGTCGAGCCCTTCGGCGAGTTTGACCAGTTCGTCGACGCGGTCGGTCATTTCGCTGATGACGACGACATTCGTGTCGGCGTAGGCGGTGATGATGCCGAACTCGCTTTTTGCGGAGTCGAGAACCATTGCGACTTCGTTGGCGCGTGCGTTCTTGAGGGGGACGATTCTTCGTTCACGGCCGAGGTTATGGTCCTTGAAGTATTCTTCGGGGGTGAGTACCCAGACGACGTTGTCTTTTTTCTCGAAGTAGAACCCGTTGACGCGGATGGTTTCTTCGAGCGCGCGTGCGGGGTCCATATCGACGAAGAACGCGTTGATTTTACCCGTGATGGTTTTGCTGAGGATGATGTTGTAGCCGGTGGCGGCGGAGAGTGCGGCCATGGCTTCGTTGACTTCCATTTGGGAGAGATCCATGCTGATGACGTCTTGATCGGTTTTTGGCGGCGCGACCGAGAGCGGTTGTGCCGCGGCGATGCCGATGCCCAGCATCAGCGCGGCGATGGATGACCCCACGATACGTAAACGGTTCATGCTTACCCTTTCGACAGAATAACGGTTTTAGCCCCACGTCTGACTGTGACGCCCTCGTCGGTTATATCGATGATGTCGTATGCGCCGAGGGAGTCACCCACTTTTTTTGTAACGAGTTTTTTGAGTTTATTGTCGCGCACGTGCGCGAGCTTGACGCCGGCGCGCGTGCTGATCCCCTTGAGTTCGTAATGGGCGAGTTCGTCGACGATTCTTTCTTTGAGCGTGGTTGCACTGGTGCGGAAGAGAACTTTTCCGGTGATGGTTTTTTCGATGTCGGCGGCGGTGATCTGCAGGGCGGGCTGTGCTTCGACGGTTTGGGCTGCGTCCAGGGCGGGGCCGGCGGTTTCCCGCATGATGAACGGCCCAAGCATGAGGACGAGAACGAATGCGGCGGAGAGCCCGGCGTCGGTCCAGAAGAGCGCACGGGTTGCGCGGCTCATGGTGCGCTGGATTCGGGCGAGGTCTTTCACTGTGCGGCCTCCTTTACGGCGGGTGCGGGTGCGGCCGGCTTGGTGGGCGCGGTCAGGCGCGCCAGCTTGCTGATGCGGAACGTGAACGTCAGGGGCGCGGCGCCGCGCCCGGCGTGCACGGTGAGTTGATCGGTATGGAGGAGGTGTTCGGGGTTTTGCATGGCGAGTAGGAACTGGACGAGCTTGTGGTTTTCGCCGTGCGCTTGCAGTTCGATCCCGTAGCGGTAGAACTCCTTTTGTTTTTTGACGAGCGACGGTTTAACACTTGCGACGAGGAGTCCCGATTCGCTGGCGAGCTTGTCGACTTCGGAGAGGAGAGTGATCTTGAGTTCCTGCTCGGAGGAGCCGGAGGTGACGGCGCCCTGGAGCCGTTTGAACTCGCGCTGGATGGTGTCTCGGTTTTGAACGAGTTGCTCGAGTTTAGCGAGTTCGGCTTCGGCATCGCGTGCTCGACGGCGGACTTCCATCCAGTTGACGGTGACGGGTTCGATGACGTTAAGGTAGAGGACGCCGACGAGGAGGCAGATGATGGTGATGGCGGCGAGGCGCCGTTCGCGCGGGGATATTTTGAAGTTGATGGCCATGTTATTTTGCCTCCCGGATGGCGCAGGTGACTTTAAACTCGACGAGTTCATCCTTTCCGGGCTGAGGTTTAGCGGCGTGCCTCATTTCGACGTCGGTGAACATTTTGGAATTCAGCAGGGCGTCCATGTACTCCCATGCGGCGCGGAAGGACGGTGCTTCGCCGCCAAACGAGAGTGTTTTGCGGGAGTCGTAGACGAACGAGTTGATGGCGATGTTCTGGGGAGTGAGGCGGTACAGTTCGAGGATGACGTGGAGCGGTAGTGAGACTCGGGAGCGCTCGCCGGCGAGTAGTTGGAGTGCGTCGTACTGCTCTTTGAGGTTTCCGACGTCGGCCTGTAGCGCCTGTATTTGGGTTTCGGCGCGTGTTGCGCGTGCGAGTTCGCGGGAGAAGAAGCAGTATCCGATTCCGGTGAGGACGAGGACGAGCCACACGGCTGCGGCGAGCATAATGCGGCCCTGGCGGAAGATGTGGCGGAGGATGACGAGCCGCATTTCGCGTTCGGGTAGGAGGTTTGGCCCGGCGGCGGCAACGGCGTCGGCACCTCCAAGTGCGGCGGCTACGCAAACGGCGTCGGCGGGATCGACGCCCGCAGCGGCGGGTAGATCGGCGATGGATTTGAGGGGGATGTTGAGATGTGCGTCGCGGGCGAGTTGATCGGGATCGGGTGCGGCGTCTCCGGTGAGATACACGGTGGAGCATGAGTTTGGGCCGTTGATGCGTGCGTCGATTTCGAGTGAGCGCGCGAGGACGTCGGCGGGGTTTTCGTCGGGCGATGTGCCGCGTGTGAACGCGTTTCGGCCACAGGCGTACCGGGCATACTCGATGCCGGCGGCGGCGGCGATGAAGAATGCGGGGCTCTCTTCGCCGGCGTGGAGTGCGAGGCGGCCGATGGATACGAACGCGGGTTCGATTCGGGATGGGGCGAGGCCGGATTTTTTGAGTGCGGCGAGATGGGCCTGGATGGTTTCTTTCCGGCACATGAAGAGTACGAGGTCGGAGTATTCGGGCTCGGTGGAGTCCTGGATATCGAACGCGACGATGCTTTCTTCGGGGGGCCATGGGAGTTGTGTGGATGATTCGAATGGGACCATTTGCGCGATTTGGCGGCGGTCGGTGCTTGGAACGCGGATGGTTTTGACGATGACTTCGCGGCGGGGGAGGGCGAGAACGAGCGGGGAGCCGGGTTTGATGGTTTGGGGTGGCGGGGTTTGACCGTCGAGTATGCGGGATTCGCGTACGGCCTTGATGGAGTCGCCGTTGATGGCGATGGTGACGAGCCTGTATGCGCCGGCGGCGGCGGGAGTGACGCCGGCGAACAGTTGTTCTCGCATGGCTCGTGCAAACATGGTCAGCGGGTGCTCCGGTGGGTTATTTTACAGGCCATCGTGGTACTCGATCATATTGAGTTGGTCTCCTTCTCTTATAATGACGATTTCGGCGTTCATCGCGTAATGTTTGCCGGGGAATTTTGCGGCGGTGAAGAATCGGAACGCGTTGGAGGTGACGGCGAACGGGCTGGCGAAGCGGAGTGCCTGGGCGGGAGTGTCTTCGCCGATGAGGGCGGTGAGGAGGGCGACGAGCTGGTCGTGGGATTCGAAGGGTGTGTCGTCGTCGGTGCCGTCGATTTTATCGGGTCCCTGGCGTTTGGCGAGGAGGCGGTCGGCCCATGTGTCTGCGGCGGGGTCTTCGTCGAGACCGAGGCGAATAACGGCGCGGAGCACGGGTGGCGGAGTGGTGTTGATGTTGATAGAACCGTCGCCGTATACGGTGAACGCGTCGGCGAGCCCGGGCTGGAGCAGGCCGTCCATGTTGTCGTCGGGCCAGTATGCGTCACCGTCGTCTTCGTTAGGGTCGAGTAGCCCGTTGTGGTTAGCGTCTTCGCCGAAGAATAGGGAGGGGTCCATGCCCTGGATGAAGAGCAGTTCGTCGATGGATTTGAGGTCTGTGTCGGACGGTGCGTAGGGTGGGTTGAAGTTTTGGTAGAGGTCGCGTTCGGCGGGTCCGATGTCGTCCTGGTCGCGCCAATCGATGATGGCTTTAGCGATGTCGGGAGAGCGGAGTCCGGCGCCGTACTCGCGCAGGATAGCGATCAGCAATTCGAGCGGGGCGAGGTTGATGTTGACTTTTCCGGCCTCGTCGACGGGGATGATTTCGAGGAGGTATTCGGGCCCGGGTCGTGCGTTTCCGGCGAATTCGGCCAAGAGTGCGGAGCTTTCGGCGGCGTAGTGGCGTCCCCAGAGTTCTTTGAACGAGTCGACGTCGGGGTTTTCGTCTTGAGCGAGCCGGTCGACGGCGAGTGCCGTGAGTGCGCGGTTGAGCTGTCGTGCCTGGAGTTCGATGTCGGCCCATTCGGCCTCGCGTACGCCGAGGCGGGCGCGGAGGATGATGCCGTGGGCCATTAGGGAAAGGAGCGCGACAACCCAGAGTGTGAGGATGAGTATTGCGCCTTTTCTGTTGGCGTATGGGTTTTGGGGAAAGGATGAAGGATGAAGGATGAAGGATGAATAGGGGGCGGTAGGTTGTGGGCTGTGGGTTTTGGTGGGGGATGTTTTGAGAGCGAGTTTACGCACCGATGCCGCTCCTTTTGAGTGAGGCGGCGGGAATCCATGCGGGAATGACGAGTTCGGGCCCGGTTTCGGGCTGGATTCGGACGATTACGGCGAGGGGGAGTGTGTCTCGGCTTTCCCAGACGGGGGTCTGGCCGTCGGGCCCGAGGTAGTCGAACTGAGCGGATTTGATGTTGGTGAGGAGGGTTTCTTCGGTAGGCTCGGAGCCGACGAGCGACTTGCCGGCGTAGGGCTGGACAGTCCGGCGGAAGATTTTTTTGCCGTCGTCGTCGACGGCGGTTGCGAGTTCGATTTCGTTCCAGACCCAGCCGATACCGGCGCGCTGCCGTTTTCGTGGGATTGAGGTGGCGATTCGGACTTTTTCGCCGCCGGTTTGGAGCGTGGTTTCGGCGATGGGCGCGGCGTCGGTTGGGGCGAGGAGGTGGCGGAAGTCTTCGGTGATTTTGTCGGCGAGGAGGGTTATTTCGGCTTGTCGGACCTGGTGGAGTCGGACGGACCGCCAAGCTCGGATTCCGCTGTGGAGCCCTTCGACGAGTACGGCGAGAACGGCGGTGAAGATGGCAAGTGTGACGAGGATCTCGATGAGGGTGAAACCGCGGGAGAGGCTGTAGGCTGTAGGCTGTAGGCTGTAGGTTGGAGGAACTGATGAATGGGGGGAGGGGCTTGGGAACGGATCGGACGGATCGGACGGATCGGACGGATATGAGAAAGGTTGGCGGTGAGGGGATGGGCTGGCTGTTTTGGGTGTTGATTGCATGGTTATCTCACAAGTGTTTGGAGTGCGTATAGGTGTTTTTGTTGTTCGCGTTGGCCTTGGGTGATGTTGAGTTGTAGGAGTGTGAATGGGGCCTGTTCGGTTGGGGGCAGGGCGAGGGCGGTCCATCGGTAGTCGGTAAAGGGTGGTTCGAATTGGCCGGTTGACTCGCCTTGGAGTGCGTCGGAACCTTTTGCGGCGAGTGCGGCGACTTGTTGTTCGGCGAGCCGGCGGACGACGGCGCGTTTTTCGAGCCTGGATTGGAGTGATGCGCCGAAACCGAGTGCGCGCATTGCGGTAAGCATGCCGATAGCGACGATGGCTACGGAAAGCATGGCTTCGAGTAGGGCGACGCCGGAGTGGGGTTTGGGGTTTGGGGTTTGGGGTTTGGGGGAGGAGAAGGATGAAGGATGAAGGATGAAGGATGAATAAGAGGAGGCTGGAGGCTGGAGGGGATTGCGGATTGCGGATTGCGGATTGCGGATTAGGGAAAATGAAGGGCTGGAGGGAGAATAGGACGTATGGGACGTATGGAAGGGGGATGGGCTGGCTGTTTTGGGTGTTGATTGCATGGTTATCTCACAAGTGTTTGGAGTGCGTATAGGTGTTTTTGTTGTTCGCGTTGGCCTTGGGTGATGTTGAGTTGTAGGAGTGTGAATGGGGCCTGTTCGGTTGGGGGCAGGGCGAGGGCGGTCCATCGGTAGTCGGTAAAGGGTGGTTCGAATTGGCCGGTTGACTCGCCTTGGAGTGCGTCGGAACCTTTCGCGGCAAGTGCGGCGACTTGTTGTTCGGCGAGCCTGCGGACGACGGCGCGTTTTTCGAGCCTGGATTGGAGTGATGCGCCGAAACCGAGTGCGCGCATTGCGGTGAGCATGCCGATAGCGACGATGGCTACGGAGAGCATGGCTTCGAGGAGGGCGACGCCGGAGTGGGGTTTGGGGTATGGGGTATGGGGTTTGGGGGAGGAGAAGGATGAAGGATGAAGGACAAAGGACAAAGAACAAACGACGAAGGATAAAGGACGAAGGATGACACGGATGCGTTTTTGGATCCTGGATTGGAGTGATGCGCCGACGCCGACGGCGACAGAGAACATGGCATCGAGTAGGGCGACGCCGGACGAGCAGCCTGGAGTCTGGAGGCTGGAGTCTGGAGGGACTGGGTGGGTGTGGTGAGTGTAGGGGATCATGGTGCGGGTACCTTTTGGCGGGAGACGGTGACCTGGTCGAGCCAGGGTCCGATCTCGACGAGTAAGACGCGGTTTGTGTCGTCGGTGAGTTCGATGGTAAAGGGTTCGGAGACGCCGTCGGGGTAGAAGACGATGACGGAGGATCGCATAACTTGTTCGTTTTGTCGGATGCGGCCGAAGCGGACGCTCTGAGGGAGTGGGAGTTCTTCGTCGAGGAGTGGGTCGTCAAAGGAGGCGAAATCTTCGGCGCCGGCGGAGTCGGGGTTTTGGAGCGCGAGGGCGCATGCGGCGCGGGGTGTGTCGATAGTGAGGCGGATTTTGAGAGCGCGTCGTACGGATTCGGCGCGTGCGAAGCGGATGAGTGCGGCGAGGCGTTGAGCGGCCTCGTCGATCCCGGCGGCGCGTACGCTGCCCCTGAGTCGTGGAAATACGACGCCGGCCAGCACGCCGAGTAGGACGACGACGAGCAACAACTCGATAAGAGTGAAGGCGTGTGCGCGGCTATTCTTTTTTGCGGTAGCTGAGGATATCGTCGGGGGTTCCTTCCTGTCCGTCGGGACCGAGAGAAGCGAGATCGAAATCGACGGAGACTTCGCCAGGACATTTGTAGACGAGTTCGCGTTTCCAGGGGTCGAGCGGTATTTCTTTGAGGTAGGGTCCGTTCCATTCATCTTCGGGTGCGAGTGTGGCGGGTCGCTCGACGAGGCTGACGAGGCCTTCTTCGACCGTGGGGAACCGGCCGAGGTCGAGTTCGAAGGTTTCGAGCGCGGTGGAGACGTTTTGGACGGTCATTTTGGCCGCGGCGATTCGGGCTCGTTTTGTGCGGCCGGTGAGGCGGGGTACGACGATCGAGACGAGGATGCCGATGATGATGATGACGAGCATGAGTTCGATGAGTGTGAACCCGCGGTTTTTGTGTTGGCTGTTTTTGTTCATTGGCAACCCTTTGAGTATGTTTTTGGGACCGATTTATCTATCTGCGCTACTATGCGACTAAAGTTTGGGCAAGTACATAGGCCATCCGGCCAATTCCCATAAGACATTCGCTTATCATCCCGTAAGTCTATGCCTACAGCCGCCGCTAAAGAGCCGCCGGGTGCAGGCGAGAGGCCCGCACCACAATGGCTGTCGCTCGGGGGCGCGATCAAACAAGAACATTAGAAGTCCTGGTCGACTTGTGTGACGCGTAGTATTTCGTCGACGGTGGTGATCCCTTGGGTGGCTTTGATAGCGCCGGTTTTACGGAGCGTCATCATTCCGTTTTGGATGGCGGCCTGTTTGATGGCGGAGCCTGGTGCGCGTTCCATGACGAGGGATCGGATTTGGTCGTTCATAGTCATGAGTTCGTAGATGGCGGTACGCCCGAAGTATCCGCTTCCGCGGCAGAGGTCGCACCCTTGGCCACGGCGGAAGGATGCTTGTTGGGCGTCTTCGGGGGAGATGCCGAGATCGATGAGTGCTTCTCGTTTGGGTGAATGTGTTTTTTGGCAGTTTTGGCAGACGAGCCGTACGAGGCGTTGTGCGATGACGGCTTCGACGGAAGAGGCGAGAAGGTAGGGTTCGATACCGATATCGAGTAGGCGTGGCATGGCGCCGGGCGCGTCGTTGGTGTGGAGAGTGGAGAATACGAGGTGGCCGGTGAGTGCGCATCGGATGGCGAGTTCAGCGGTTTCGAAGTCGCGTATTTCGCCGACGAGCATGACGTCGGGGTCGTGGCGGAGCATGGAGCGGAGGCCGCTGGCGAAGGAGAACCCGATGTCGGGTTTTGCCTGCATCTGGCAGATCCCGTCGATTTGGTATTCGACGGGGTCTTCGATGGTGATGATTTTACGTTCGGAATCGTTGATACGGCTGAGGCATGCGTAGAGCGTGGTGGTTTTCCCGCTGCCCGTGGGGCCGGTGAGTAGTAGGATGCCGTGGGGGCGGTTGAGGAGTGCGTGGAAGCGGGCGAGTGCGTCGTCGTCGAATCCGATGGCGTTGAGCCCCATGAGTACGTTGCTTCGCTGGAGGATCCGGATGTTGACGCTTTCTCCGTGTGCGATGGGGATGATGGACACGCGGAGGTCGAAATCTTTAGCGGCGATACGCACGCGGATGCGTCCGTCCTGTGGGAGTCGTCGTTCGGCGATGTCGAGGTTGGCCATGATTTTGATACGGGATGTGATGGAATCGCGGAAATGGCGGATAGCTTCGGGGATGTGTGCGTCGGAGAGGATGCCGTCGATTCGGTAGCGGACGCGGAATCGGTTTTCGAAGGGTTCGAGGTGGATGTCTGTTGCGCGCGAGTTGTATGCGTCGACGATAAGCTGGTTGACGAACTTTACGATGGACGCTTCGGCGGCGAGGTCGTCGATACCGGCTTCTGGGGCTTCCTGGGCGGTTTCGGTGTCGCGATGCACGGCGAGGGAGTCGAGTGTGTCTGCGCCGACGCCGTAATGTTCGCGAATGGCCTCTGCGATAGCGGCGGGCTCGGCGCGTTGGCCTTTGACGGGCATCCCGAGGACCATACGGAGGTCGTCGAGTACGTCGTAGGCGTCGGGTGAAGCCATGGCGACGACAAGCGTGGATTCGTCGAGTCGGAGGGGGAACACGCCGTAGCGCACGGCGAGCCGCGGCGTGACGAGCTTGAGCACGTCTTGTTCGGGTGTCAGTTGGCTGCCGGGCCCAATGGCCATGGTTCGGTCTCCTGGTTCATGTTATTCGACGAGTCCCTTCTTGAGCGCATATCGGGTGATGTCGGCGTTGGTTTTCATATCGAGTTTAGCGAGTATGCGCGAGCGGAACGTGCTGATGGTTTTGACGCTGAGTGAGAGTTGTTTGGCGATCTGGGAGACTTGTTTTCCGCCGGCGAGTAGGCAAAACACCTGGTATTCGCGGTTGGAGAGTGTTTCGTGCGGGGCCTGATGCGGGCCGGCTTCAAGTTGGAACGCGAGGATTTCGGCGAGCGCGTGGGATACGAATTTTCCGCCCTGTGCGGATTTTCGAACGGCCTGGAGCAGGGAGTCGACGGGCGCGGTTTTCGGGATGAAGCCGGCGGCGCCTGCGCGGAGGATTCGGGGTCCGTATTGTTCCTCGGGCAGTGCGGTGTGTACGAGTACGGGGAGTGCGGGATGGAGGCGTCGTATTTCATTGAGGAAGTCGATGCCGGGGTTTGGGTTGAGTTGGAGGTCGAGGATGAGTAGGTCGGGTTTTTCGGCGTCGATTTTTTGGAGTGTCTCGCTGGGGTTGGCGGCCTCGGCGGCGACGCGGATGTCAGGGGTTTCGGCGAGGAGGGCCGCCCATCCTTTTCGGGACATGACATGCGGGTCGGCGACGAGTACTTGGATCATGATCGGCCTCGGCGCCAGGGGTGGCCTTCGGCTTTTTGATGGACGTTCACGGCCTGTCTCCGGGGCATGAGCGGCGCGATTTGTGCGGCGCGGACCCCCTGTCCAAACTTCCCTGAGCAGACATTATGACTTTCCTATAATACGCGAGGGAGGGGGCCACGTCAATCACGTCAATCTGGAGGAAGGAGGAAATGATGAATAGGAGACCGGAAGAAGACTGGCGACTGGAGACCGAGATTAAACATAACGGACCGTACTAGTGTATTGAGTCATGCTGATTGTATCTTATGCTCTGGCCGCGAAAAGCGGGGAAAAAGGGGGACGCTGCACTTATTTCAACAGTGCTGGTGTCGGTTCAAGTCCAGTGGCTTTGGAAATAAGTGCAGCGTCCCCCTTTTTTTGAGTCAGTCCCTGTTTTTCGGATTTTTTTGATTTGTGCATAAGTAGCCTCAAATGTGAATCACTACACTAGGAGATTTCGGATTAGAACCTTATCTGAAACCGTTCGCGGGTATCTTCGATTTCGATGGCGACGGCGTCTTTCTCGACGGCAATAAGGACGGCGCTGCTGCCGGGGATGACTTCGCCGATCTCGATCGGCTGGAGGTTGATGATGGCGGATGCGTAGGGGCGGTTCTTGGACGCGGGGCGCAACATGTTCAGTTGGACGCCCTCGAGCCCATAGCGTGGCTTGTCGCTGTTGCGCAATGGCGGCAACATGCTCACGTTCACGGGGCGCCGGTCCGCGCGCGTCGTCGCGATGGGCTGGGCGACAGGCGCAGGGGGCTGTGCGGCCCTGGCCACGATCATTGGGGGGTTCACGGTGGGCGCGGCGGGGACGGGCGGTTGAACAACAGGCGCCGGGTTGGGTTGCGGCACAGGCTGGGCCGGAGGTATTACGCGGGCGCCGGGTTCGGGTTGATGGTTTGGTTTGATTGCGGGCTTGGCCTCGAGCACAGGATCGGGTTTTGGTTTTGGTTCTGGGACGGGCATCGGTTCGGGCCCGACTTCCGGGTTCGGCCCGATTTTTTCTTTAATAACGGGCGCTGGTTTCTGCTGCTGGATCACTTCATGCGGCGGCTTGATCTCAGGCGGCTGAACGCTGACTTGCGCGACAGGTTGTGGTGCGGGTTTGGTTTCCGCGGGTTCCGCAACGGCTTCAACCAGTGGCTTATCACGCGCTGGTTCGGTCTCGACGTTAGCTTCAACAACGGGCGGAGGCTCCGGCGCGGGTTTCTGCTCGAGGACCGGCGCGGGCGCCAGGCCGGGCACGGTCGCGACTTGCTCGGGCTTGCCTGCGCCCTTCGTAAAAAACAAGGACGCCCCGACCGACACCGTGACCAGCAAGACCGCGCCCAGCGCGCCAAACGCTACCAGCACGTAGGGCCGTATCGAGTGTGGCTGGGCCGGTTTGCGGCCAGTCAACTGCTGTTCGGGCGGCAACGATTGGAACACCCGCCCCGCCGACCGTGTGGATTCGGCCTTCTCGGACTCGAGTTTTTTCAGGGCATCAAGAATGGAGCTCATTGGCAACAGCCTCGGCCCGCTCAGGGGCCGTCTGCACCGCCGCCGGCGCCGACGCGCCCGGCAGCCGCGGCATTGGGGGAACGACGCCCGGCGCATTTTCGGGCAATGGCGCCGCGGTCACGGCGCCGGGCTTCTCTTGCCCGTGCGACGGCGGCGGCCCCGCCAGCGGCGAACGCTCCGTCGGCATCGGGCCCAGCGGCAAATCGGGCAAGGTGTTGAATCCCGGCAACAACGGCGGTTCGCCCAACTGCGGGATGGCCAAATCCGGCGCCGCCAGTTTTGGCTCCGCCGGCTTCGGCTGTTGCTTGGCCACGGCCTCGGGTTGACCGGCCGGCTCGTAGGGGGCAACGGGCGTCTTCTTGGGCGTCTTCTCGTCGTGGGCGGCGAGCACCGGTTCGGGGGGTTCCCGCTTTAGCAGGGACGGCGTGGATTGTGAGCCGGCCCAACTGGTCAATACCATCCGGACCTGTTTGCCGGCGATCCCGTCCACGAACAGGCCGGTCTCGGCCTGGAGACGCGCCACGGCGCGGGTTGTTTCCTCGTCGTATACGGGGGTGGCGGGTCCGCGCAGGCGCGCCATTGCGCGGAGGGCGCGTTTCAAAGCGGCGACGTCGGGCCCGCTGGCCAGTCGCCTCAAAATGGGCGCATCGGGCCGGGGGTCTCGCCAAAAAACGATGGCCTCGTTGGCGTAACACTCGCGGAACTCGTCCCGCGGCACATCGGTGATGCCGGCGCCGCCACCGGTGACGCTGGCGCCGCCGCCAGTGACGCTGGTCCCGCCCATGGAGATCCGGCACCGGCCGTTCTCGATTCGGGTCAACGCGGTCCACCGGGTCTGGTCCCCCACTCTCATTCGGACCAACGCGGGCAAGCCGATCGCCATCAATTGGTCGATGGCGGGGGTCAGGATCTCGCAGGCCAACCCGTTCGACCGGCCAAACTCGGCAAGCGTCGCCGGGGAATCGTCCTCGGGATAGCCCGCCACGACCGCCATGTTCCAGGCGGCCAAAATGCCGGCGAGCGCGGCGTCGCGCGCGGACTTTGCATCCATGGCGTTCAACTGCTCCGCCAGACTGTCTGGCGGTGGCTGGGCCGGTTGGGGCGGTTTGACCTCGGTGGCCGGTTCGGGTTTGGGATCGGCCGGGGCGTGTGTTTCCATAACTGCCAGGTCAGGCGATTGATCCTGCGCCAGCGTAACCGGCCTCACGGGCACCCGCTCGAAGGGGGCGATGAGTTTCACCAGCGCCATCAGTACCGCGGCGGTAAGTATGACGGTGGCGCTGGGCAGCCCGTAGCGCAGCGCGAGCGCGCCCCATTGGGTACGTTTTTTCAAGGTTGCGCCGCGGATTTCGCGGGCCGCGTCACGCACCAAGCCCGCGCCGATGTCCCTTAACTCGCGTGTGTAGCCGATCAGCAGGGCGCGGTCGCAAATGGCGTTAATCACGCGGGGGGTGCCGCCCGAGGCCTTGTATACGGCGCGGATCGCACGCGGCGTAAACCGCACCTGGCCGCGGCCACCCGCCGTGGTGAGCCGGTAGGCGATGTACTGCAGGGTTTCTTTCTCGTCCAGGGGACGGAGGTGGTAGCGGGCGGTGATGCGCTGGTTTAACTGGCGCAACTGGGGAAGCTGGAGATTCTCGGCGAGTTCGGGCTGGCCGATCAGGACAATCTGGAGGAGTTTCTGGGTTTCGGTTTCGAGGTTGGACAGGAGTCGGATCTGTTCGAGTACGGTGGGGGAGAGGTCCTGTGCCTCGTCGATCACCAGGACGCAGTTCTTTCCTTGTGCGTTGCGGTCCAGGAGGTACTCGTTGAGCTCGTCGATTAACTCTTTCAGGGTCCGTGCCTGGCTGAGTATGCCGAAATCCTCGTTGATTTTGCGAAGCAGTTCTTCGGGCGAGAGAAAGGGGTTGAAAATGAAGGCGACCTCGATGTCGGGGTCGAGTTGGCTCAAGAGGCTGCGGCAGATGGTGGTCTTGCCGGTGCCGACCTCGCCGGAAACCATGATGAACCCGGTCCGGTTCTTGATCCCGTACAACAGGTGGGCGAACGCCTCTTTGTGTTTCTCGCTGAGGAACAAGAACCGGGGGTCCGGTGTGAGATTGAACGGTTTTTCGTTAAGGCCGTAGAACGCCTCGTACATGAGTGGTTTCTCGCGTGGACACCCCTGCAACACCGGGTACGTTAACTGTTGACAGGCAGCATAACACCGTGGGCCGCAAGTGTCAACGCAAGACAAACACAACAAGAGCCGGGCGCAGATGTCACGAAGGAAGATTCCAATAGCGTGATCAAGAAATCAAATAAGAGCCGTATTTTGATGTATACTTAGGTGTCAAGTAGAATTGCAGCAGGTATAGAGGGAGAGCCAGGTTATGGCAGAAGAAAAAGAGGCGGTTGATTTAGGAAAAGATGTAAGAACCGCGCCTCTGACGGTCGGTCAAATACGTTGCGGTTCCCGTAGATTTCGAGTTAGAAAAGGACACTTGGATCTGTTTCCAACATATGATGAAACAGGGAACCTCCTGTGTCTTGAGTATATGCCGCTCGGGATTCACGTTTTTGCGGAAAGTCGAGAGCAACTTTGCCTAGAACTGGCGGAGCAGATTTGCATGCTCTGGGATGAATACGCTTGTGAGGACGAAGAAAAGCTTTCCCCGGTGGCCATCCAGCTTAAGCGGAAGCTGCTGGCTGATCTTGAGGAAGTCTAGGCTTGGTAATTGAAAAGAGGAAGGTGGAAAGCGCTCTGCTATCCAAAGGATTCAGGCAATCCGAGACCCACCATCATTACTTCATATACTACCTTCTTAACGGAAAAAAGACGTCCGTAAACACAAGGACAAGCCATAGCCCTAAGGAAAAATCGTTCGACGCGGCCAGAATAGGCCAGATGGCAAGGCAGTGTGGCTTGAAAACGGCTGAGTTTTTCAACTTGGTAGAGTGCCCTTTGGACCGGGGCACGTACGAGCGCCTGTTGATCGAACGAGGCCGCGCCTGAGTGACTGCGTACCTACCTGATCTCCAACATCCGGTCGATCGGCAGCCGCGCCCGCTGGATCACGTCGGCCGGCAGCTCGACCTTGTACTGCAGGTTCTGGAGTGCGGCGAGTGTGTCGTGTAAGGTAATCAGGTTCATGTGTTTGCATCGGAGGCTGCATGCGCGGACCATCTCGCGGTGTGGGAACTCGGCGGCGATATTGTCGCCCATGCTGCATTCCGTGAGGAGCAGGTATCGTGGTGCGTCGACGTTTTTGACGTACTCGACCATCTGTTTAGTGCTGCCGGCCATGTCGACGAGTGCGATGACTTCGGGGCTGCACTCGGGATGGGCGAGGATGACGACTCCGGGGAACTGTTTGCGGGCGTTCACCACGTCTTCGACCTTGTACAGTTCGTGGACTTCGCACCGTGCGCGCCATCCGATCATGGCGGGTTTCGTGGGGTCGAAGGGCTCGTCGGGCAAGGCGAACTGGATGTCGAGGTCGTGTGCGGTGTTGCGTGCGAGGTACTCGTCGGGGAGGAAGATCACCTGCTTGTGGCCTTTTGCGAGGAGGTAGCGGACGACGGCATCGGCGTTTCCCGAGGTGCAGCAGTAATCGGACTCCGCCTTTACGTCGGCGTAGGTGTTGACGTAGGTGACGACGGGCGCGCCGGGGTAGGATGCCTTGAGCCAGCGGACGTCGTCGGCTTTGATGCCTTCAGCGAGGCTGCACCCGGCCTTTTGGGCGGGGATCAGGATCATTTTGGCGGGGTTGAGGATTTTGGCCGTCTCGGCCATGAATTGGACGCCGCAAAAAACGATGATATCCGCCTCGGTTTTTGCGCTGATGCGTGACAACTCGAGTGAATCGCCGACATAATCGGGCACGCTGTAGTAGAGTGCGGGCTCCATGTAGTTGTGGCCGAGGATGACGGCTTTGCGGGCGCGTTTTAGCTGGTTGATCTGGAATGCGAGTTCGCCCTTGGCCGCGATCTCGATTTCGGGAACGATTCCGGCAAGGCGCGCCTTCATCAGGCGGATGGTTTCTTCAACGGAGCCGGCATTGAGAATTGCGCCGCGATCTACTGCGGCCTTTTTCGTTATTGCCATGATTGGAAAATCCTCGACCGCGCCGCTGCTCGTCGGGCGTTTAAAAAACAAGGCGCGTTGCCGCGCCTGAAGTAAGAACTCGAGAGATCGTACCACCCAGGGAAAGATATTACAAGAAAAACAGATTTCAGAATCTCGGAATCTCAGATCCAATAGCCATCTTGAGGGCTGTGTCCAACCCCTATCGGGGTAGTTTGCGGCGGACTTTTACCCAGGGTAGCTCCCGGCCCTGGACCGGTGTCGGTGGCCGGCAGGGTCTTTTGTTGGAATCAGCGGTTCGAGGGAGGTACCGAGCGGCTGGGACGGGCCGGGAGCAACCCTGGGCTGACGATTATCTAATCCCTACGGGATATTAGTGGAGTATGTTGTTTCTTATTCGGTGGAGACGGTGTTGTTTTTGCCTTCGAGTGCGGCGATCATGGTGTGCCAGGCGAGTGTGGCGCATTTTACGCGGACGGGATATTCGCGGACGCCGCAGAACACTTCGAGCTTGCCGAGATCGTCGGGCGGCGCGGGCGCGTCGGGTTCGGAGGTGACCATGTCGTGAAACCGCTGGAACAGCGCCTCGGCCTCGGCCTTGGTCTTGCCTTTGAGGACGGTGGTCATGATGGACGCGGAAGACTTGGAGATTGCGCAGCCGCAGCCCTGGAACGAGACGTCGACGATTTTGTCGTCTTCGAGTTTGAGGAAGACGGTGAACTGGTCCCCGCACAGGGCGTTGAACCCTTCGGACCTGCAGGATGGGTTGGGCATGAGGCGGCAGTTTTGCGGGTTTTTGTTGTGGTCGAGTATGACCTGCTCGTAGAGGGTTCTTTTCTTGGCGTCGTCGCTCATTCAAACACCTTTTTTACCTTGAGGATGGCCTCGCCGAGCAGGTCGAGTTCTTCGCGGGTGTTGTAGAATGCGAGCGATGCGCGGGCCGTTGCCGGTATCCCGAACCGCTGCATGACGGGCTGTGCGCAATGGTGCCCGGCGCGTATGGCGATACCTTCCTCGTCGAGCAACTGGCCGACGTCGTGGGGATGGGCGTGATCCATGATGAAGGAGAGCACGCCAGCTTTTTCCCGGGCGGTACCTATGAGGGTTACGCCGTCGATCGCTTCGAGCACCCGTGTGCCATGTTCGAGCAACTGGGCCTCGTAGGCTTGTATGCGGCCCATTCCGACTCCCTCGAGATAGCGGATGGCCTCGGCCAACCCGATCACGCCTTCGATGTGCGGGGTGCCGGCTTCGAACTTCTGCGGAAGGCCGTTGTAGATGGTCTTCTCGAACGTTACGGAGAGGATCATGTCGCCGCCGCCGTGCCATGGCGGCATCGATTCGAGGAGTTCGGCGCGGCCGTACAAGACGCCGATGCCGGTCGGGCCCATCATTTTGTGGCCCGAGCAGACGAAGAAATCGCAGCCGAGTTCGGCGACGTTGATGGGCATGTGGGGGGCGGACTGCGCGCCGTCGATGAGCACGGGAATCCCGCGAGCGTGCGCGGTTTCGATCATGGGGCGGATGGGGTTGATTGTTCCGAGGGCGTTGGAGACGTGCATGACCGAGACGAGGCGGGTGCGCTCGTTGAGCAATGCTTCGTATTCGTCGAGCAGGAGTTCGCCGCGGTCGTTCATCGGGATCACGCGCAGATGTGCGCCTTTCTCCTCGCAGAGCATCTGCCAGGGCACGATGTTGCTGTGGTGCTCCATGGCGGAGATGAGGATTTCGTCGCCCGGACCGACGCGCTGGCGGCCGAACGTTTGCGCGACGAGGTTGATGCCTTCGGTCGCGCCGCGGGTGAAAATGATTTCGCAGACGAGGTGTGCGCCGAGGAAATTTTTGATACGTTTGCGGGCGGCCTCGTAGAGGTCGGTTGCGACGCCGCTGAGGTAATGAACGCCTCGGTGTACGTTTGCGTTCTGGCCCTCGTAATATCGGCTGAGCGCCTCGATGACGGCGCGGGGTTTCTGTGTGGTAGCGGCGTTGTCCAGGTATACGAGCCGCTTGCCGTGGCGGTGCAACTGGAGGCAGGGGAACTCGGATCGTATCCGGAGGACTTCGGAGTCCGTCAGTGCTGTGGGCGCCGTTTCTATCTGTTTAATGCTCATACTTCCGCCGGTTGTCCGCTGAACTTGTGAAGAACTGCCCGCGTCAAGCGGTCTTTCAATGATTTTACCTGTAAATGGGTCAGGATTTCAGCCGCGAACCCGCACGTGAGCATGCGTCGGGCGGTGGGCTCGTCGATGCCGCGGGTCTTGAAGTAATAGATTGACTCGGCGCTTGGCTGGCCGACGGTAGCGCCGTGGGTGCACTTCACGTCGTCTGCGAAAATGCGCAACTGGGGTTTGGTGTCGATCCGTGCGGCGTCCGACAGGACGAGGTTGTTGTTGACCTGATTTGAATCGGTCTTCTGCGCCCCGCGCTCGACCACCACGCTGCCGGTAAACACGGCCCTGCCGGAGCCATCCAAAATGCCCCGGTATGCCACGCGGCTCATGCAATTGGGCCGGGCGTGGTCCACAAGAAGCGCGTTGTCCGTCAGCCGCTCGCCGTCCGCGAGGTACAGGCCGCGCAGGAGGCTCTCGGCGGCCTCGCCATCGATCGCGACGTTGAGCGCGCTCCTCGATATGCGCCCGCCGAGCGTCACGGTGTTGGACTGGAATGCGCTCGACCGCCCCTGCACCACCTGCGTCGTGCCGAGGTGATAGGCGGTGTCCGACTCGGCCACGACTTTCACATAATCGAGTTGCGCGTCGGGTTCGAGGATGGCTTCGGTGACGGCGTTGGTCAAATAGGCGACGCCGTCGATGCCGGCGTAGGTCTCGACGACGCGGCACGCGCTTCCCCGCTCGAGCACGATCAGGTTGCGGGGATGCGACGCCCGCTTGCCCGTGGACAGGTACAGCACATGCAGCAGGCCCGCATCCGCCCGTTTCGGCACGTGGACAAACGCGCCGTCGCGGAAAAAGGCGGCGTTTAGGGCCAGGAAAGCGTCGGTCGCCTCGAGGTGCGCGTCGAGGTGCTTTTGCAGCGTGGGATTTCCGGCGAGGATGGCCGCGGATAAAGAATGGGACGGATCGGACGGATCGGACGGATCGGACGGATATCGGGAGAGGGTTGGGGCGTAGTGGCCGTCGACAAAGACGAGTTCGGTGGTTGCTTCGTCGAGAGACCACGGGAGGATGTCAGTGGGCTGCAATTGGAGGCCCTGGCGACTGTCGAGTTCGAAATCGGTTTCGACTATGGGGGTCAGGTCGGTGAATCGCCATGCTTCCTGCCGGTGATGGGGCCAGTCGATTTGGGCAAACTGTTCGGCGCCCCTGCGGCGGATGGCTTCGGCCCAATGGGGCCAAGCGGGCTCGCGCCGATCGAGCGCCTGGATGTACCGTTCTTTCGTCCGGTGGGCTTCGATCACGGCTCCTGCTCCTTGGCCTCATCCTTGATCCAGTCGTAGCCTTTTTCCTCGAGCTCGAGCGCAAGGTCTTTCCCGCCCGACCTGATGAAGCGGCCCTTGTAGAGGACGTGGACGAAATCGGGGACGATGTAGTTGAGGAGGCGCTGGTAATGGGTGACGACGATGGCGGAACGTTCGGGACTTCGCAGGGAGTTCACGCCCGCTGAAACGACCCGCAGCGCGTCGATGTCGAGCCCGGAGTCGGTCTCGTCGAGGATGGCGAGTCGCGGTTCGAGCACGGCCATTTGCAGGATTTCGTTGCGTTTTTTCTCGCCGCCGGAGAACCCGTCGTTGACGGGGCGCTCGAGGAAAGTCTCTTCCAACTGGACGAGTCGCATTTTCTGGGCGAGCAACTGCTGGAAGTCCATGGCGTCGAGTTCGTCCTCGCCGCGGCTCTTGCGGATCTCGTTGAGGGCCGACTGTAGGAAGTAGGCGTTGGTCACGCCGGGTATCTCGACGGGGTACTGGAACGCCAGAAAGACGCCGCGTCGGGCGCGTTCTTCCGCGGGAAGCGCCAGCAAGTCCTCGCCGAGGTAGGTGACGGTTCCCGATGTGACGAGGAAGGCTTCGTGGCCGGCGAGGACCTGGGCCAGTGTGCTTTTGCCCGAGCCGTTGGGGCCCATGACGGCGTGGATCTCGCCCGCGCCGACCCGCAGGTCGATGCCCCGCAGGATTTGCTTCCCCTCGACCGTGACGTGGAGTTTTTTTATCTCGAGCATCAGCCCACGCTCCCCTCGAGTGTCACCGCGAGCAGTTTTGACGCCTCGACGGCGAACTCCATCGGCAAATGGTCAAACACTTCCTTGCAATACCCGTTCACAATCATCGAGATCGCGTCCTCGGGGGAGATGCCCCGTTGCTTGCAGTAAAAAAGCTGGTCGTCGCTGATTTTTGACGTGGATGCTTCGTGCTCGACGCTCGAGGACTTGTTGCGCGCCTCGATGTAGGGGAAGGTGTGTGCGCCGCACTGGTTGCCGATCAGGAGCGAATCGCATTGGGTGTAGTTGCGTGCGTTGTGTGCGTTGGGTGCGATCATCACGAGGCCGCGGTAGCTGTTGTTTCCGTGGCCGGCCGAGATGGTTTTTGAAATGATGGTGCTCCGCGTGTTTGCGCCGATGTGGATCATTTTGGTGCCGGTGTCGGCCTGCTGGTAATTGTGGCTTACCGCCACGGAATAGAACTCGCCCACCGACCCCTCGCCGATGAGGAGGCAGCCCGGGTATTTCCACGTGATGGACGACCCGGTCTCGACCTGGGTCCATGCGATGCGTGAGTTGCGGCCGATGCATTTGCCGCGTTTTGTGACGAAATTGTAGATGCCGCCGCGGCCGGTTTCGTCGCCGGCGTACCAATTTTGCACCGTGGAGTAGTTGATCGCCGCGCCGTCCATCGCGACGAGTTCGACGACGGCGGCGTGAAGCTGGTTCTCGTCGCGGACCGGGGCCGTGCACCCCTCGAGATAGTTGACCGACGCGCCGGCCTCGGCCACGATGAGGGTCCGCTCGAACTGGCCGGTCTCGGCGGAGTTGATCCGGAAGTACGTGGACAAGTCCATCGGGCATTTGACGCCTTCGGGGATGTAGCAAAACGACCCGTCGCTGAACACGGCGGAGTTGAGGGCGGAGAAGAAATTATCGCCTGCCGGCACCACGGACCCGAGGTATTTCTGCACGAGGTCGGGATGCTCGCGGACCGCCTCGCTGAACGAACAAAAAATGACGCCGCGTTTCGCCAGGATGTCCTTGTGGGTCGTTGCGACCGATACGCTGTCGAAAACCGCGTCGACCGCGACTCCGGCGAGGCGTTTCTGCTCTTCGAGGGGTATTCCGAGCTTGTCGAACGTTTTGAGGAGCGCCTGGTCGACGTCTTCGATGGATTTGGCGCTCTTGGCCCTCGGCGCCGAATAGTACCGCTGCTTCTGGTAGTCGATGGGCGGGTAGGTCACGTTGGCCCAGTTTGGCTCGTGCATGGTCAGCCAATGCCGATAGGCGCGCAGCCGCCACTCGAGCATCCAGTCCGGCTCACGCTTCTTCTCGGAAATCAGCCGGACGACCCCCTCGTCCAGACCTTGGGGGAGAACATCGGACTCGATGTCGGTTACCCAGCCGAACTTATACTCGCGGTTGGCAAACTGTTCGTTGGGCTTCCGCTTATCGCCATCCTGCTGCATTTACTGCTCCGTTCGGAAAACTGCTAAAGCGGCCAAAAAGCCGCTTAGCGATATCGCAAACAAAGGCGCTAATCAGTGCATTGTACCATTCATTGCGGGCAGACGGCTTCTCGAGCGTCCTTTTGTTATTCTGTGCGCTAACCCGAGGCCCGTTCGATTTATTCCCGGTTTGACAGTGACGAAGGATAAAGGCGTTGAGGACGGAGAGGACACAGACGGAGAAGACCTCTTGGGATGCCACTGGTTTCGAGCGAGGGGATCCTCACGCCCTGCCATAAAGGGCCATGAACAAAAGCCTTAGCCAGCGGCTGGCAGGGCTCAGGATGACAGGCTTTGGGGCGGGCTTTGGATGACATGTTTTGATCTTGGTTTTCTTTCACAAAAAAGCCCTGCCGCAGGGCTTCCTCGCTCAGGATGACAGGCTTTGGGGCGGGCTTTGGATGACATGTTTTGATCTTGGTTTTCTTCGACAAAAAAGCCTTGCCAGGGCACGACAGTGGCGGGTGTGTTTGTTGCATACGGGGTGGGGCAACGGGATAATGCGGGTGTGGATGGCAACCGAGGGAGGGCGGGATGATGAACGTGCGTCATTGGGGAGTGATAGCGGGTTTTGCGTTGTTTTGCGTAATGGGCGGGGCGGCCGCTGGGGGGATAGATGAGTTGAAGCTGGTGGAGAAGGGTTGGTCGGACTACCGGATTGTAGTGGGACAGGACGCGTCGGCTCCGGAACGTTACGCGGCGGAGGAGCTTCAGCGTTGGTTGGAGGAGATGTCGGGGGTGGAATTGCCGGTCGTGACGGACAGGGAGCGCCTGAGTTCGTCGGAGATTTTGGTTGGTGCGACGCGGCGGTTGGAACGATTTGCGCCGGATTTGAAGCTGTCGGAGTTGGGGGTTGAGGGTTATGTGATCCGGAGTGTGGGGCCTCATTTGATCATCGCGGGCGGGAGCCCTCGAGGTACGTTGTACGGGGTTTATGGGTTGCTCGAGGACCACCTGGGTTGCCGTTGGTTTACGCCGGATGTGTCACAGATTCCGAAGCGGAAGCGTGTAGTGTTGCCGGCGATGAACGAGGTGGTGCGGCCGGTGCTGGAGTACCGGGAGCCGTTTACGATGGATTGTTTCAACGGGGACTGGTGCGCGCGAAACCGGATGAACAGCACGCGGGGGGAGTTCGAGGAACGTCATGGGGGGCATATCCGGTTTGGTGCAGGGTTGTTTGTTCACACGTTCAACGTACTGATGCCGCCGGAGAAGTACTTTGACGAACATCCGGAGTATTTTTCGGAGGTGGGCGGGAAGAGATTGAAGGAACGGACGCAGTTGTGCTGCACGAACCCGGACGTGGTCCGTATCGTGACGGAGGCGTTGCTCGAGCGGATTGAGCAGGACCCGGCCGCGTTTGTGTATTCGGTGTCGCAGAACGATTGGGACAACCATTGCGCGTGCGTGAATTGCCAGGCGCTGACGGATATCGAGGGTTCGCAGATGGCGCCGGTGTTGCAGTTGGTGAACCAGGTGGCGGAAGCCGTCGAGCAGAAGTATCCGGACAAGGCGATCGAGACGCTGGCGTATCAGTGGACGCGGAAGGCGCCCAAGACGCTGCGGCCGCGTCCGAACGTGATTATCCGACTGTGCAGCATCGAGTGTTGTTTCGCCCACCCGTTGGCGACGTGCGATTCGGAGGAGAACCAGCGGTTCCGGTCGGACGCGGAGGGATGGTCTCGGGTGGCGAACCGTCTTTGGGTATGGGATTACGTGACGAACTTCCACGAGTACATGCTGCCGCACCCGAACTTTCGTGTGTGGAACGACAACATCCAGTTTTTTGTGAAGAACAATGTTCGGGGCATTTTCGAGCAGGACGATTATCAGTCGTACAACGGTGAGTTTTCACCGCTGGGCGGGTATATGGTGGCGAAGTTTTTGTGGAACCCGCGGTATGACGAAGATACGGCGATGACCGAGTTTCTCGATGGCGTGTACGGGAAAAAAGCGGCAAAGTACATCCGCGCGTATATCGACATGTTGCACGACAAGGTGGCAAACGAGAATATCCACATGAGCATCTGGGGATCGCCACAGGAAGTGGATTACCTCACGCCGGACATAATGAAGAAAGGCCGGAAACTGTGGGATAAGGCGGAGAAAGCCGTGCGGAAGAAACCAGACCTCCTCGAACGCGTGAAGACCGCGCGGTTGTCGTACGATTATGCGTGGATCGAGAACAGCAAAGGCGGGGCGTTTGTGTTTGACCATCCGCATTTCCGTGCGGCGACGTCGCCGGATTATTTCAAGACGGTAAAGCGGTTTTTTGATGTGGCGCGGCGCGCAAAGGTGACGCGGATGGATGAGGGGCGCAGGACACTCGACCAGTACGAGAAGCAACTGGGCGTGGGCGAGATGACGGAAATGCGCGAGTTCACGCCGGTGGCCGCGGTTGCGGTTGATGCGAAACCGGGGATCGGTTTTGCATGTTACGAGGGCAGTTGGGAGTCGCTGCCGGATTTTGCGGGGTTGACGGCGGCGGAGTCGGGCGTGGCGGAGATGATCGGTCTGGCCGCGGGGAAACGGACGAACGATTACGGTCTGGTGTTCAACGGTTACGTCAAGATCCCGCGGGACGGGGTGTACGGGTTTTATTTGAGCAGCAATGACGGGAGCCGGATGTCGGTTGCGGGCGAGGGGCTCGAGCTGGATAACGACGGGTTGCACCAGGCGGTTGAGCGGTCGGGGCTGGTGGGGTTGAAGGCGGGGTATCACCCGATCCGGGTGTGGTATTTTCAGACGGGCGGGCGGCAGAAGTTGCGAGTTTCTTGGGAAGGGCCGGGGATTGAGAAGGAGGCGGTGCCGAAGGGGGCGCTCTTCCACTGAAATGATGAATAAGGACAAATTACAAATTACAAATTACAAATGAGAGAGGTTGGAGGGTCTTGGGATGAGTAAAAGCGGGGTATCGCGTCGGATGTTTTTGGGTGTGGCGGGTTCGGGGATGGTGGCGGCGGCGGGTGCTTCGGCGGAGTTGAGTGCCGTGCTGCCTGGCACGGTTATCAACGCGGCACAGGCGGATGCGGCTACCTCGCAACGCCTGTCTCTCGACAAACTGAAAGCCTGGGAATCGCTGGGTTACGGGATGTTCATTCATTTTGGGATGAGCACGTTTGTGGAGAATGAGTTGCCGGATGGGAAAGCGGCAGCGACGACGTACGCGCCGGGTAAGCTGGACGTGAGCCAGTGGATCAGCGTAATACGCGACGCCGGGATGAAGTATGCGGTGCTGACGACGAAACACGTCGCGGGACATTGCCTGTGGCCGACGAAGCACACCGATTATTCGGTCGTGAACAGCACGGACAAAACGGACGTGGTCGAGAAGTTTGTAACCGCGTGCAAGGAGAAAGGCGTGCTGCCCGGCTTTTACTATTGCTCGTGGGACAATCACAACCGGTTCGGCAGCGTGACGCCGTCCGACAAGGGCCAGAAACCGTTTACGACGTCGGTTTACCAGACGTTCCAGACCGCGCAGGTGACGGAACTCCTGACGCAGTACGGGCCGATAGCCGAGACGTGGATCGACATCCCCGGCGTGCTCGGGCGCGGCTACCGCACATTCCTCTACAACCACATCGCGTCGCTCCAGCCCGAAACCGTCATCATGATGAACAGCGGGATCAGCACGCAGGAAAAGTACAACGTCGAGTATGCGTGGCCGTCCGACATCATCGCCATCGAGCGAAGCCTGCCGGTCGAGGGCGGGTACAGCAAGGTCCGCGAGATCGAGGGCAAGCCGTATTACATGCCGGGCGAGGTCTGCGACCCGATCGGTAAGGACTGGTTTTATGTGGCGGGTGACAAGCCGCGGGACGACAAATCGCTGGCGGATCAGTTTTCGGCGTGCCGTGCGCGCGGGGTGAACCTGTTGCTCGATGTGCCGCCGGATAAGGATGGGCTGATACCGGAGTTTCATGTGGCGGCGCTGATGCGGCTGCGGAAAAACGCCGGCATCTGAGAGCCAGGGGCGTCCCAGAATGTGGGCGATCAGGAATCCGACGGATCCGACCGATCCGACCGATATAAAGACGCCAGGAGGAGGGTGAGGGCGGTGGCGAGGGAGATGATGGCGGCGGCGTAGAGGGTGGTTGGGCGGAAGACGAATTTGACGGAGTGCGTGCCGGGTGGGATTAGGACGGCTTTGAAAGCGTCATTGGCGCGGTAGATGGGGACGGGGGCGGAATCGAGGAAGGCTTTCCAGCCGGGGTAGCCGGCGTCGGTGAAGAGGAGGACGCGGTTTCCGGGTGCGTCGGCGACGGTGAGGCGTGCGGAATTTGCCCGCCAGACGATGTTGCGGATGAGGTGGCCGGCGTCGTCGGGGTCGGCGTAGACGTTCGCGGCAAGCAGGTTGAACTTTCCCGATCTTCCGGAAGTTTGGATGTGGAGTGTTGCGAAGGCGTGTGGGATGTCGGGCAGAGGGATCTCGACGGATCGTGTGTTGCCGGAAGACGAGGTCAAGGCGCAGGTTTTTGCGGGTTGCGCGTAGGGGGCGTCGCGGTCGGCCAGACTCGTTTCGATGACGGTTCGACATGTGCTTTGGTATTTGAGGACGAGGGCACAATGCGCGGGGGGCAGGTCGAGCTTGATTCGGAGGTTTCTGACAGAGCCCGCGGGGATTTCGGGGGTCGTAATGGGGATGTTCTGAACAAGGTTGCCCATGGATGAGAGTGCCGTTTGCGGAACGGCTGCGGGGGCGATTTGGGGGACGGGGATATCCGGCGGCGGATCGAGGAAGACGGTTGTGGCTGCGGGAAACAGGGAGTCTTTTGGAGGTAGTGGACCGGGGGCCCAGCTTTTGAGCAGCCAGAATGGGCGTTTGAGGAAGAGGTTTCCTCGCTGGTTTCGTGCGATTGGTTCTTCTGCGATGACGAGGCGGTGGTAGGACCTGTCGCGCGGGGGACCGCTGATGATGTTGCGGACTTTGCGGAGGTGGAGTGGGTCGTAGCCGTTGATGAGCGGCTTGAGGCCGTAGAGGGCGTTGTTGGCGAGGGAGTCGACGAACCGTTTGTGCGGTGGCGGCCATTGTGCGTTGGCGTGTGGCATTTTGATGCCGGCGCCGAGCAGCCAGGGTACATAATGGCGGTTCCAGGTGAGGGTTTCGGAGAAGATGAGCAGTGGCAGGATGAGTTGGAGCGATGCGAGGAGGTTTTTGCGGGAGGCGAGCCAGGGTGCGGCGGCAATGATGGCGAGCGCGGCCGCGGGGACAATCAAGGCGGCGGTCGAGACGGGCAGAAACGGTTTCAATTCGAGTTTTTGGGCGAGCGTGATCAGGACGGCGGCCCCTGCGATGGCGATGATTGCGGTGCGGACGGCGGCGAGGAGTGTCGAGCGGCGTGGCGTGGCCAGAGCGTCGACGCCGAGGCCGGCGAGGATGCTGAGGGGGAGTAGTGCGACGTCGTATGCGCGGGTCGAGGCGGACGTGGCGAAGGGGGTGAGGCGTTGGACGAGCGTGGCGACGGGCATGGGCGGGCCGAAACTGCAGTCGACGAGCAGCAGCCAGGGGATCAGGAAGACGATGGCGTCGCGGCGCGGGCGGAGGACGAGCGCGGCGATGACGAGGATGAGCGCGGCGGCGCCGGAACCTCTGACGGCTTCGGCTTGGTATCGCATGCCGGCGAAGAGGACGAGGTTTTGGAGGAATGAGCCGATGCCGGCCTTGCTGAGGTTTGAGTATTGGCCGATGGGCGCGTCGGGCTGCCTTGCGGCGTGCGCGGCGAGTTCTGCGGCGGGGACGATGAGAACGGCGGCGAGCGCTGCGGTGACGGCAGCGGCGAGTATGAGCGCGGCGAAGTCGGTGAGGAGGCGTTTTGCGGTCTGGGCGCGGAGGGCGACGATTTTGCAGGCGGCGGCGTATGCGGCGATGGCTACGAGCATGTAGGGGATGATTTGGAGGAATCCGCCGAGTATGGCGAGCCCGAGGAGGGCGCCGGCCGCGGCGGCGTCGAGCAGTTTGGCGCGGACGTCGGTGCGGTCGATTGTGTGCTTGACGAGCAGGAGAATCCAGGGGAGCCAGTTGAGGGTGTAGAGGAAATGGAATTCGCAGGCGCGGCGCGTCATGAGGGCGCTGAAGGTGAATGCGACGGCGGCGGCATACGCGGCGGGCCGGGAGAGGGCATGGGCCCGGGCGAGGCGGTACGTGCCGGCGGCTGCGAGGAGGAGATGGAGCGCCATGAGGACGACGAGGCTTTCGAGTGTGCGGCGGGGTGTGGGGTTGAAGTTGAGCAGGCTGCGGGCGATGTTGGGGGGATAAAACGCGGCGGTTTGGGGGTTTGCGGCGAATGGCATGCCGCAGTAGACGAGCGGGTTCCAGAGGGGGAATTCGCCGTGGTGGATGGCGGTGTCCATGTAGAAGGCGTTTGGGCCGAAGTAACGGTAGACGTCGTAACGGCCCGAGATCGAGCCGGCGGGGGCGGAAATGACGCGCCAGTAGGTGAGCGCGAGGGCGGACGCGAACAGGAGCGTCCACACGAGGGCGCTGAGGGCGGGGCGGCGAAATCGGGCGAAAACAAGCAATGGACCCACTCCGATTGCAGGTTTCTCCATCATATCGGGATACGGCCCGAAAAGAAAGTCCCACGCCCCCGCGGCGCAGTTTTCACATAAATCGCATACGGATGGCCCGGGTTGTCAATTAAACCCCCGTGTTTCAGTAGTGGTACACCTTGGCTTAGAAGAAAAACATTGCGAAGAAGGCATTGCTGTGGTAATATTTTCGCAAAGAGGAGATAAGTAATGTCTGTGCCAGAGCTTGCGGTTGAGATAGAGTATTTCGAGAAAAACCGTAATGATCTTTTGGTAAAACACGGTGTCGGGAAATTCGTGCTCATAAAAGGCCCCGAGCTTATTGGGGTTTTTGATACCGCAGAGAATGCGTATGAAGAGGGGGCGACGCGGTTTCCAGGGCAACCATTTTTAATTCAGGAGCTACAACAAGAGGACCTGATTCAAGACATCCCCGCTTACTACGCCGGGCTTTTATATGCCCCTATTTGAATTCCAGTACCCGTCGAAAATGCCGCAACAGGGCGGAAAAACCGCTACAATTGCGCCATCTCGTGTTATTCAGCATGTGGGGCCCGTTCTTACTGTTTTCATTATGCCAAGCCCTCAGCATATCGCTTCGGTCATAAAGACAGGCCAAAAGCCAGCAGATCCTGTGCAGGGAATTGCTCTCATCGACACTGGGGCAAGCGTGACTATGGTGGATGAATTGATTTGTAAGAATATGGGTTTACAGCCAACCGGATTTGCGCCTCTATGTCACGCTGATGGAAAAAGCGAAAAGCGGCCTTGCTTTGCGATTCAAATAAGTTTCCCCAATACGCCTCTGGCCACACCGCTTTTTCATCCTCGGGTTGTTTCTGGAAATCTTCAAGCTGGAAATCCAAAATACTCGCTTCTCTTGGGGCGCGATCTAATGACAAATATGAAGTTTGTCTATAATGGATTCTACGGTCGCTTTGAAATCGCCCTGTAGGGCGTTCCTTTCATAACAGCTATCCTACTTTGAGCCAAAATGTACCACCCCCCTTGTTTCGCCGATTCGCCCTGCAAAATCCACGCGAACTGCACTCAAAAACGGCATCAATTTGCCCATATATATGGGAGGACTTAAGGCGGTCGGGAATTACCGGGTCACGGTTTGGGTAGGATTTCGAGGGCGGTTTGGATTACGGATTGGGTGGAGATTTGGGTCATGCACCGGTGGTCGGTAGTGCAGACGGGTTTTTGGCAGGGGCCGCAGTCAACGTCGACGCGGAGGACGCGGCCGCGTTCGTAGGGTCCGTTGGAGTATGCGGGCGAGGTTGGTCCCATGATGCAGATCGTGGGGATATGGAATGCGACGGCGACGTGGCGCGCGCCGCTGTCGTTGCAGATGAGGAGGTCGAGCAGGGATACGGCGGCTTTCAGGGTTTCGATGGGGTTGCCGGCGCCGTCGAGTGGGACGAAGCAGGTTTTTGCGGCGTGGAGTACGGCGTCGCGGGTGGTTTGTTCGCCGGGTCCGGTGAGCAGTACGCATTGTGCGTTGAGGCGTTCGGCGAGTGCGTCGGCGACTTGTGCGAAGCGGTCGGCGGGCCAGAGTTTGCTGGGGCCGAATGCGGCGGCGGGTGCGATACCGACGTGCGGTCGCGCGGGGTCGAACCTGGGCTTGAGGGCCTCGACAGCGGCGGGGTCTGTGGCGAGTTGGAGGCCGAGGCCGTCGTCGGAGCAGCCGAGGGGGGCGAGGAGGTCGAGGTACTCGCGGGCCATGTAGATGGGTGTGATTATGCCGTTTTGGCGGTGGGGCGGCACGGGCTCGGTGAGGAGGAACGAGCGGCGGTCGCGTGCGTAGCCGATGCGCCTGTGTGAGCCGGCGAGGCGGGCGAGCAGGGCCGAGCGAAATGAGTGGGGGAAGACGACGGCGAGGTCGCGGGCGTGTGGGCGTAGGCGGCATGCGGCGCGGAGTGTGTCGGCGAGTCCGGGGCGCGGGAGCAGCGTGATCGAGTTTGTGAGAAAGGGGAGGCCGGCAAGGAGTTGGACGGGTGCGTCGCGGCCGGCGACGGTGATTTGGGCTTGGGGACAGCGGCGGTGTAGGGCGCGTAGTGCGGGTGTGGACATGGCGGCGTCGCCGAGCCAGTTTGGCAGGATGGCGAGGATTTTTTGGGGGTCGTCCATGGTGGAAATAGTAGCATAAAAGGATGAAGGATGAAGGATGAATAGAGAGAAGGGACGAAAGGACAAAGGACAAATTACAAAGGACAAATGAAGAAAGGGGGTGAATGAGTTATGGATTGTCTTGGGGTTGTTCGGGCGGTTTTTTTTTGAGTGTGGCGAGGAATTCGGGTTCGGCGAGGGTTGAGCGGAATATTTGTTTTTGTTCGGCGAGGTGTTTTCTAGTGATTTCGATGAAGTCGAGTAGTGCGCGGGAGAGCAGGACCATAAAGAAGGTGAACAGGAGTGCGAGGAAGAGGAAGAGTTTTCTTGGGTTTTGGTATGAGTTTGCGAGTTGTACGCCGAGGAGGAGCACGATGGGTATGGAGAGGAGCAGGTAGAAACTTACGGGCCGGTTGTCGTGTGCGCGTCGGATGCCCTGGCGGAAGTGCTGCCAGAGTGTTCTTGCGGGGGGCAGGTTGTACAAGGGGTCGTCCATATGTGGCCTCCGCGACTACCAGGTGAATTTTACCACATTCACAACTCGAGGCCGCAAAAAGCGGGGACAGACACTAATGGCGCTAAGATAAGGCTCTGGCGGCAACGGCTAAAGCCACCGGGAAGTCCCGCTGAAGCGGGCTCTTGTAAAGGGGATAGGCCAATATCACCCCATCTAAAGATGGGTGCAAAGAGGAGCCTGCTGAAGCAGGCTAAAATACTGTGGCGAATACATCTGACGGCCTTATCTTAGTGCCATTCGGGACAGACACGCTTTTTCGCAAACTGCCGCGAAAAAGCGAGTCCGTGGGGCTGGTGAAAAAGCCAAGCCGTTGTTTCAGGGCCGCAAAAAGCGGGGACAGACACGCTTTTTCGCAAACTGCCGCGAAAAAGCCAAGCCATTGTTCCAGGGCCGCAAAAAGCGGGGACAGACACGCTTTTTCGCAAACTGCCGCGAAAAAGCCAAGCCGTTGTTTCAGGGCCGCAAAAAGCGGGGACAGACACGCTTTTTCGCAAACTGCCGCGAAAAAGCGAGTCAGTCCCCGTTTTTTGCTCCGGCGCCGGCGAGGAGTAGTGCGCCGGCGAGGACAACGGATTCGGCGAGCTGGCATGGCACGATTTGGACCCGGCCCTGGAATGGTCCGAATACGAGCTGGTCGGCGTATTGGCGGATGGGGTCGAGTAGTACGTCGCCGAGGAGCGATACGCCGCCGCCGAGCGCGATTTTTTCCGGGTGGAACAGCGTGACGGTGTTTGCGAGCGCGGTTGCGATGGATTTAGCGACGCGGTCGATTTCGTCGAGTGCGCGCGGGTCGCGGTTGCGTGCGGCCTGGCCGAGTATGGCGCAGGTGAGGTTGGCGGGGTCGCCGTTGGCGAGTTTGTGGAGTGGCGAATTGGGTTGGAGGTTTTTCCATGCGCGGATTCGGCGTTCGATGGCCCAGCCGGAACAGATGTTTTCGAGCTTGATCATTTCGCAGGATTCGAGTTTTTCCCAGTTGACGACCCAGGTGTGGCCGACTTCACCGGCGCCGAATCCCTGGCCGTCGTGTAGACGTCCGTCGATGACGATGGCACCGCCGATTCCGCTTCCAATGTTGGAGTAGAGGAAATGACGTGTACCGCGGCCTGCTCCGAGCCGGAATTCGGCCCATCCGGCGGCGTTTGAGTCGTTGAAGAGTCGGGTGGGGATGCGGAATTGGTTTTGGAACCATTGGGCGAGCGGGAGGTCTTTCCAGCCTTCGACCTGGTGGGAGACGAGTACTCGACCGGCGGCTGAATCGACGGGGCCGCCGAACCCGATGCCGATGGCTCGGACGGGTTTTTCGGCGTCTTGGATGAGGGTGGGGATCTGGCCGGCGAACCAGTCGAGTATGGCTGGCGGTCCGCCTTGAGGTACGGGCCCGCGGCGCATTTGGAGGATTTCGCCTTCGGGTGTGCCGAGCGCGGCCTGGAGTTTAGTTCCGCCGATTTCGAGTGCGAGGAGGAAGTTGTGTTGGGGTTGGTTCATTGTGCGAACTTGGTTTTGAGGAGCCCGGTGAGGTAGTGGAATACGACGCCGTGTGCGGCTTCGACCATGCCCATGTCGAAGCTTTTGACGTAGATGGAATCCTGTGCGAAGCCGAGGAGTTTTCCGCCGTCGTAGCCGGTGACGCCGAATGTGCGCATGCCGAGTGTGTTTGCGAATTCGACAGCGGCGAGGATGTTGGGGCTGTTGCCGGACCCGCTGATGGCGATGAGCAGGTCGCCGGGCAGGGCGAGGTTTTTGAGTTGTTCGACGAAGATGCGTTCGAAACTGGTGTCGTTGGCCCAAGCGAGTAGGTAGGGTGCGTTGTCGGTAAGGCTGATGATGCGGAGTCGTTTTTGTTTGTCGAAATCGGTGATGGTGCCTTTTCCGAGGTCTTCGCAGAGGTGTGATGCGTTTGCGCCGCTGCCGCCGTTTCCGACGACGAATACGGTACGGCCGGCGCGGTATGCGCCGCAGATGGCGTCGCCGAGGCGTAGGACTTCGGTTTCATCGATGGTATTGAGCAGGTGCTGAAAGTCGTGCATGTATTTTTTGAAACTCATTGGAGCCTCCAAGGGCAAGTTACAGATTACGAAGGACAGATTACAGATTACGGGACAAGCGAAACAAGTCCGGAGGACCTATCGGACGGATCGGACGGATCAGACGGATCGGACGGATCAGACGGATCGGACGGATCGGACGGATCGGACGGATCGGGCAAGCAAGGGGCAGAGAAACGAAGGGGACGGGAGGGAGTATTATGTCTGGGCTGGTTTTGGCGGTTTGGTTGACGGTGGGCATGTGGCGTGGTAGAGTGTGCGGGCAACCGGTGCTTGTCAGCGGCCTTGGGAAGGTTAAGCGATGAAACATATTCATGTAATATCTCGTGCGTCGATATTCGGCGGGGGGTTGACCACCGGGCTGGATACGATTGAGTCGGTGATCATCATGTTGATGAGCGTGTTTTTCAACTCGTGGGACAATTTCAGTTCGGTTATCCAGAACCTTCAGAAGTTTTACCAGAAAACGTGAGTTCCGGGTTTTCAGGGCAGGGTTTTGGGGTTGGGTGCGGGTGCGGGTTTTTCGGTTTCCGTGGCTTTTTTCTCGAGTTCCATCTCATAGGCTTCGGCGGCGGACGTATGCCGGTCGACGACGGTGATGAGGTGGAACCCGTAGGAAGTCTGTATGACTTCGCTTAACTGGTCGAGGGGGGCGGACCAGACGTAGGCTTCGAAGGCGGGTTCGAACATGCCCCGGCGCTGGTAGCCGAGGTCGCCGCCGCGCGGGCTGCTGAACTCATCGTTTGAATAATCCCTGGCGAGTTTTTTGAAGCTTTCGCCTTTCATGATACGTTCGCGGAGGTCGTTGACGAGTTGGAGTGCTCGAGCACGGTCGACGGGGTCGGATTTGTTGAATTTGATGAGGATGTGTTTTGCGTGAACGCGGCTGACGTCGGGCCCGGAACGGCTGATGAGCCAGAGTGCGGCGACGGCGATGGCAAAGACTGCGATGATGCCGAGCCACAACCATTTTGTGCGGTCTTTGGGCTCTTGTTCGATGTTCTGATCAAAGAAGTTCATTGAATTGCCCCAGATACTTCATGTAAAACGTTATCACAATATACCCGACAACGGCCCCCACGCCAAGTATGATGACGACCTCGCCGACGCGTGTGGCGATGTTGACGGCTTGGTTGGCTTCCTGGAGTTCGTAGTCGGAGGCTTTCCGGAGCATGGCTTCGAGGTTTCCGGATTCTTCACCGACGACCATCATTTCGCGGGTCTGTGGGGTGAGGTATTTGCATGGTGCGAACGCGGCGACGAGGGTCTGTCCGTCCATGATTCTGGGCACGGCGGACAAGAGGTCGCGCTGGATGTATGGATTTGTGGTGACGGCTGCGGAGCTTTCGACGGCTCGAGTGATGGGCATACCGGCGCCGAGGAGGAGGGAGAGGCTGCGGAAGAACCTGGCCATGGCGAATTTTTTTGTGACGCTTGCGATGGGCCACATGTAGGTGGCGACGTAGCCCCAGATCCATTTGAAGACGCCTGCGCGTGACAGTGCGACGGCGAGGAGGACGAGTGTTCCGGCGATGAGCGCGGCGCCAGCCTGAAATCGGAGGTAGCTGCGGATAAACGCCCCAAGATCGAAGGCTTTGCCTACCTGGCTGATGGCCTGGAGTGCAAATGTGCCGAGGAACCACGCGGCGGCAAGTTGGAGCATGGGGTAGCTCATTATGCGGACGATCATTCGTCGCATGGCGAGCCGGTCTTCGTAGTAGTCGGCGAGGTCACGCAGGATGACGTCGAGTTTTCCGCCGACTTCGCCGGACGCGACGAGTTCGATGAACAGCCGGGGTAGCGCGGCGGCCTGTCGGTTGGCGGCCTTACCGAGGGTGGAGCCGTTTTGGATGTCGTCGTGCATGGCGGCGAGCACTTCTCGGCCTTGCCCGCGTGGCAGGTGCTGGCCGACAAGCTCGAGTGAACGGAGGATGGGTATTCCGGCGCTGTACGAGGTGGCGAGTTGGCGGCTCATGACGACGAGTGCCGCAGTGGAGAGTTTCGAACTGAAGACGCCCATGTTTGGTTGTCCCGGTGCCTGTCGCGGCGGTTTTGTGCGTGTGCCATTGTAGCAAAGAGCGGTAGAGAACGCCAAGGGGGGGAGCCGAGCGTATGGATCGGACGGATCGAACCTCCTGCCCAGGCGGGGCGTTGCGGGATTTGACATGGGGGTGTTGTGTTTGGTAAGGTTTGGCAACTGGAATTACTGGAGCGTGTCGAAGACAGCCGGTGGCGCGAGCCTTAATAGCCTGCCGAGACCGCGGATAGCGAACAGATAGTTTGTTCCCGCACTGTCAGCGACATGTGCGGGAAATTTGTTTTTGTCGAGATTGGCTTGAGAGGAGGTGATTGGATTTGCTGAAACCGGAGAAGATTGAGGCGGTAGCGGAGCTGAAAGAGCGTCTGCAGAGCCATGTGGTTGCGATCGCGACGCAGTACAAGGGGGTGACGGTGGAGCAGGTGACGGACCTGCGGCGGAAACTTCGTGCGGCAGGCGTGGAGTTCAAGGTGTACAAGAACACGCTGGTGAAGCGTGCGCTGGAAGAGCTTGGGATCACGGGCGTTGCGGGGCTGTTGGAGGGTCCGACGGCGTGGGCTTTTTCGAACGACCCGGTTGCGCCGGCGAAAGTGATCCGCGAGTTTGCGAAGGAGGTGAAGGTGGTGGCGATGAACGGAGGGATTCTGGAGGGCCGTGCGATAACGAAGTTGCAGGCAGAATCGCTAGCGACGCTTCTTGCGAAGGAGGTATTGTTGGCGCAGGTGGTGTGGACGATCGGGGCTCCGCTACGGAATTTGGTTGGGGTGCTGAACGGCGTGCCGGGTAACCTGGTAAGTGTGTTGGATCAGATTCGGAAACAGAAAGAAGAGGCGGCGGCCGCTTAACCGCAAGGCCGCCAGGATCGCGCCTTTCGGGCGCTATAGAGAAAAGGAAGCAAGGCGAAATGGCAAAGACATTGAATGAAATCATCGAGAAGATCTCCGGTTTGACGGTAATCGAGTTGAGCGAGCTGGTGAAGGCGCTCGAGGAGAAGTTTGGGGTGCAGGCGGCTGCGCCGATGATGATGGGGGCGATGCCGATGGCGGCGGCGGAAGCGGCGCCGGTGGACGAGGCGCCGACTTCGTTTAATGTGATCCTGAAGGAAATTGGGTCGCAGAAAATCCAGGTGATCAAGGAAGTGCGTGCGCTGACGGGACTGGGTCTGAAGGAAGCGAAGGACCTTGTTGACGGCGCGCCGAAGGCCGTGAAGGAAGGGGTTACGGATGAAGAGGCGAAGCGCATCAAGGAGACGTTGGAAAAGGTTGGCGCGACGGTCGAAGTGAAGGGCGTTGTGTAAGAACAGGCTGTAGGCTGTAGGAAGAATCGAAGAGCAGGCGGGAGTCTGGAGTAACAGAAATAAGTGCAGGCGAGACGCCCGCACCACAATTGGCGGGTTAGTAGTCGGCGCGAAAAGCGCGAAAAGCGGGGACAGACACGTTTTTTTCAAACTGCCGAAAAAAGCGAGTCAGTCCCCGTTTTTCGCTTTTTGCGGAGGGGCGGGGTTTGGGATAGGATGGTTGTGGATCAGGTTTTGTGGTGCAACGAAAAGAAAAGAGGCCGCAGATGGGGCAAAACAAGAAGATCACGCGCCGTAGTTTTCTGGGAAGGACCGCGGGAGGCGTCGCGGGCGGTTTGGTGTTTCCGGCGATCGTGCCGTCGTCGGCGCTTGGGCTGGACGGTCGCCCGTCGCCGAGCAACCGTGTTGTGATGGGGAGCATCGGCGTGGGGCCGCAGGGCAGCGGTGTGATGGGTAATTTTTTGGGGCGGCCGGATGCGCAGGTGGTGGCGGTCTGTGACGTGAAGCGTTGGGTTCGGGAGGGGGTGAAGAAGCGGGTGGACGATTATTACGGGGACGGGGGTTGCGCGGCGTACACTGATTTTCGGGAGTTGCTGGCGCGGGGGGATATTGACGCGGTGACGGTTGCGACGCCGGATCATTGGCACGTTCTGGCGGCGCTGGCGGCGGTGCGTGCGGGGAAGAGCGTGTACGTGGAGAAGCCGCTGGGTGTGAGCGTGGCGGAGGACCAGACGCTGCGGAAGGCGGTTCAGGAGCACGGTGTGAAGTTTCAGTTTGGGACGCAGCAGCGTTCGGGCGATCAGTTTCGGCAGGCGTGCGAGCTGGCAATCAACGGATATATCGGTGAGCTGAAAGAGATCAATGTGTGGGCTCCAGGCAGTTCGAGCGGGGGTTCACTCGAGCCGTGCCCGCCGCCGGACGGTTTGGATTATGAGATGTGGATAGGCCCGGCGCCGATGGTACCGCACACGCCGAACCGGTGCGAGAACTCGTTGTGGTGGTTTAATTCGGATTATGCGTTGGGTTTTATTGCGGGTTGGGGCATCCACCCGATCGACATCGCGTGGTGGGGCGGTGGGAAGGCGCTCGAGGGGCCGGTGGAGGTTTCGGGAACGGGCGTGTTTCCGCGGGACGGGTTTTGCGATACGGCGACGAATTGGGACGTGACGCTGAAGTACCGGCGGAGCGGTGTGGCGATCAATTTTACGGGGCTGCCGCAACGGCCGGCGTGGGACGCGCGGTACAGGAGGACGACGGGGCACGGGACGGCGTTCGAGGGGACGGAGGGGTGGGTGCACGTTGACAGGAGCCACATCAATGTGTCGGACGAGAAGCTGCTGAAGGTTAGGTTCAAGGACAGCGACATCCGGCTGCGGCGCAGCCGTCATCACGCGGGGAACCTGGTGGAGTGCATCCTGACGGGCGGTGAGACGGTGTCCCCGATCGACGAGTCTGTGCAGTCGGACATTTTGTGTCATATCTCGGATATTGCGATCCGGTTGCGGCGTCCGGTGACGTGGGAGCCGGTTTCGGAGCGGTTTGTGGATGATGATGAGGCGAACCGGATGGTGTCGCGGAGCATGCGGAGCCCGTGGAGACTTTAAGAAGGCTGTAGGCTGTAGACCCCCAGTCGACAGCCTCTCATTGGCCGTAATAGGCGTCTTTGCCGTGTTTGCGGTTGAAATGCTTGTCGAGCAGGAACTGGCTGATTGGCGGCTGCTGCGCGTTGAGGATGCGCGTGTGGAGGGCCATCTTCGCGATTTCCTCGAGCATGATCGCGTTCTGCACCGCATCGCCGATCGTCTTTCCCCACGCGAACGGCGCGTGATTCGCCGACAGCGCGCCCGGGCAATGCATCGGGTCCAGTGACTCGAACCGGCGCACGATGCATCTCCCGATGTTGGCCTCGTAGCCGTCGGTGACTTCGGCGGCGGTCAGGCTGTCCGTGACCGGGACCTCGCCGTGCGCGAAATCGGCGTGCGTCGTTCCCAGGCACGGGATTGGGAGGCAGGCCTGCGCCCAACACGTCGCGCAATGCGAATGGGTGTGAACCACGCCGCCGACCTCCGGCCACGCCCCGTACAGGACCAGGTGCGTCGGCGTGTCAACCGACGGTTTGTGTGCGCCCTCGACCACCCGGCCGTCGAGATCGACGACGACCATGTCGTCGGGCCGCATCCCGTCGTAGGGGACGCCGCTGGGTTTGATCACGATGACGCCCTTCTCGCGGTCGATGGCGCTGGCGTTGCCCCACGTCATCAACACCAGCCCCGCACGCACCAACTCGAGGTTGGCCTCGCACACCGCACGTTTTGTCGATTCCAGCACGGCTCATCCCCCCAGGTTGCATGCTGCGTCTACATCGCCCATGTCGGCCGCGTCGTCCACGTTCTCGAGGAACCGTTCGAGCCGCTCGACAATCGACCCGAGTTCCGTGTATTGCATGAGTTCCGCGCGCAGTTTCGCGATGTTGCGTGCGTTGCGGAGGTAACCGGCGTAATACTTCCGGTGCTCGAGCACGCCGCGCCGCTCGCCCTTGTACTCGACGCCCGTAACGAGATGGCGGATGCACAGGCGGGTCCGTTCCTCGAGATCCGGGCCGGGCAGGAGCTCGCCTGTCTCGAGGTAACGCTTAACCTGTGCGAACAGCCACGGCGCGTAAATCGCACCCCGGCCGATCATGACGCCGTCGCACCCGGTGTCGAACATGCGCCGCGCGTCTTCGGGCGTCTTGACGTCGCCGTTGCCCATCAGCGGCAGCGGGGTGGCCGACTTGATCTTCTCCAGCCAACTCCAGTCCGCCTCGCCCTTGTACGCCTGGTCGCGCGTCCGGCAATGGACCGTGAGCGCGCTCACGCCGTTCTGTTCGCACATCCGCGCGATCTCGACGATGTTGATGCTCGATGCGTCCCACCCCAGGCGCGTCTTGACCGTGACGGGCAGGCTCGTGCCTTTCATCACGGACTGGACCACGTTCTCGAACTTCTTGATGTCGCGCAGCAGGCCCGCCCCGTCGCCGCGCATCGCGATCTTTTTCACCCAGCACCCGCAGTTGATGTCGATAAAATCCGGCGCGAACATTTCCGCGGCCGCCGCCGCGCGTTCCATTGACACCGCCGTGCTGCCGTAAATCTGCACCCCGATCGGCCGTTCGCTCTCGAGGATGTTAATCTTGGCGAGCGTCCGCTGCACGTCGCGGATGATGGCCTCCGAGTTCGCGAACTCCGTGTACACGAGGTCCGCACCGAACGACTTGCAGATCGCGCGAAACGTCCGGTCCGAAACATTTTCCATCGGCGCAAGCGCCAAGGGTTTTTCCAACTCGATATTGCCAATCCTGAACATGACTTACCATTATGCCACAGATTGGCTGAACAAATGTGGCCGCGACATGGCACGAGGGCAAGGCAATGGGCGGGGAGTCGAACCCGCTACCGGGGTTCGGCGTGGTGCGACGTTAACCCAGCGTAGCTCCCGGCCCGGTCTGGGTTCTGGGCGGTCGCCGGGGTATTTGGTTTGGGCATGAGGTGCGAGGCAGTTACGGAGGCGACGGTGCGGGCCGGGAGCAACGCTGGGCTGACAGTTATCTAATCCCTACGGGATACTCTAGAGGACGCACTACTGCTGGGATGATTAACGTTTGAGCGGCTCTGGGCTCCGGGAACCAGTGCTGCTATCTGTTCTCCGCTTCCCTCACCTCTTTCGAAATGCACATCGCGCCGTGGGGACGGCCCCTCCGCGCTTCTCAGTGCGCGTTGTGGCGGGGTGTCCCTCTTTTTGCCGCTCGCCTCCAGACTCCAGCCTATTCCCTCGCCGCTTCTTTGACCTCTTTCGAGATCCTCATTGCGCAGAATTTCGGCCCGCACATCGAGCAATACGGGTTCTCGCCGTGCTCCGGCACCGTCTTGTCGTGGTACCTTGCCGCTTTTTCCGGGTCGAGCGCGAGATGAAACTGGTCGTCCCACTGGAATTCGGCCCGCGCCAGGCTCATCGCGTTATCGTGGATTTGCGCGGCCGGGTGTCCCTTGGCGAGATCGGCCGCATGCGCCGCGATCTTATGCGCCAGCACCCCATCGCGCACGTCGTCGCGGTCCGGCAGGCCCAGGTGCTCCTTCGGCGTGACATAACACAACATGGCCACCCCGTACCACGCGATCAACGCGCCGCCGATCGCCGAGTTGATGTGGTCGTACCCCGCCGCAACGTCGGTGGCGAGCGGGCCCAGCGTGTAAAACGGCGCCTCCCCGCACCATTCAAGCTGTTTCTCGACGTTCTCCCGGATCAGGTGCAGCGGGACGTGCCCCGGCCCCTCGTTCATCACCTGTACGCCGTGCGCCCAAGCACGCCGCGTCAGCTCGCCCTGCACACGAAGCTCCGCAAACTGCGCCTCGTCGTTCGCGTCGGCGATGCAACCCGCGCGCAACCCGTCGCCGATTGACACCGCCACGTCGTACCGCGCCAGGATCTCGCAGATGTCGTCCCAATGCGTGTACAAAAAGTTTTCCCGCCCGTTCGCCAGGCACCATTTCGCCAATATCGACCCGCCCCGACTCACAATTCCCACGAGCCGGCGTGACGCCAGCGGGATGAACTCCCGCAACAGCCCCGCGTGGATCGTGAAATAATCGACGCCCTGCTCCGCTTGTTCAACCAGCGTGTCCCGGTACGCGTCCCATGTCAGCGTTTCTACCCGGTCAACCTTCTCGATGGCCTGGTAAATCGGTACCGTGCCCACCGGCACCGGGCAGTTGCGCAGGATGCCCTCCCGCGTCTCGTGGATGTCCGGCCCGGTCGACAGGTCCATGACCGTGTCGCTGCCCCACCGGATCGCCCAGATCATTTTCTCGAGCTCTTCGCCTGCCGAACTCGAGAGACTGCTGCTGCCGATGTTCGCGTTAATCTTCACCAGAAAGTTGCGGCCGATGATCATCGGTTCGAGTTCGGGGTGGTTGACGTTCGCCGGGATGATGGCCCGCCCTCGCGCCACCTCGTCCCGCACAAACTCCGGCGTCACCACCTCGGGAATTTCCGCGCCCCAACTTTGCCCGGGATGATGTTTCCGCAACGCCTCCGCCGTCTCTTGCGCCCGCAGGTTCTCGCGGATCGCCACAAACTCCATCTCCGGCGTCACCACCCCCAGCCGCGCCAGTTGCCGTTGCGTGACCGCACCCGCGCCCGCACGCGCCTCGAGCCACGCACGGCGCAACGGCCTGATTGTCGCGCCCGGGTCCGTGTAGGGGCCGGACGTGTCATAAAGCGTCACCGGACCCGCAGACGTCAAAACCTCGCGCATCGGCACCCGGATCGACGGGTCCGACCCCTCGACATAAATCCTGCGCGCACCCGGAAAAACGGCCGCACCGGCCGCAACGCACGGCGGTATGGGTTTCACTGACATCTTCTCAGAAATGCCTCCTTACAAACTCATAGTGTAGCATAATCAAGGAAAGCCTCAGAAGAAACAGACACGCAATGACACCGGCTGGAGGACTGCTTCGTCACGTCTGGGACGCCCCCCGGCAGTTGTGGGGGGTGTCCCAATGTTGAGGTCGCATCCGCGTTTCCATGAGACGAAAAATGGGACACCCCCCACAACTGCCGGGGGGCGTCCCAGAACAACGCGGAAATGTCCCAGCCCCTACGGCCTATACGTCCTATTCGTCCCATCACTTCGCGGCCAGCTTCGGATACGGAACGTCGTAGCCCTTCACGGCATGCCAGATGATCCTGTTGAACAGGTCCTCGTCCGCCTGATCGATCTCGTCGAGCGGAATCTCCCCCGACTTCCTGGCGTAATACCTGGCTTTGCCTCGAAGTTGCGCCACTTTCTGGTTCATCTGATCGAGCGGAATGTTGTTGGGCAGCGCCGTGTACGGCGTCAGGTCGACCGTTGCCGTGAACGCGTTCGCCATCGGGTTCGCGGCCATCGTGATCTGGTTCATCGGCTCGAGCCCGAAGATGAGCTCGATCGTCCGCAGCATCCCCGCCTGCGTATAAAACGAGCTGTCGACAAACCCGCGCTTCGTGTACGGGCTGATGCACAGCGCGACCGTCCGATGGCTGTCAACGTGGTCCAACCCCGCTTGCGGGTCGTCCTCGACGACAAGGATCACCGTCTCCGGCCAAAACTTGCTTTTGGACACGGCCTCGACGATCTGCCCGAGCGCGAGGTCGTTGTCGGCCACCATGGCGTTGGGCGTCGGGAAATTCTCCCGCGTCCCGTTGGTATGGTCGTTCGGGAGCAGCATGATCATGAAGTTTGGAAGCTGCCCTGTCTTCTCGAACTCACGGAACTCGTTCAAAAACTCGCGCGCCCGGTACACGTCCTGTACCGTGCCCGGGAACCCGACAAACGTCGGGCACAGATACGGATCGAGCGTGTGCAGCGGCGACTCCGCCCGGATCGTTACCGTCCGCGTCCCCGCAACATAATCCCTGTAGATGTCCGCCCACGTCGATTTGGCCGGATCGATCCGCGCGTGGACAAACTCGCCGTAGTCGCGGAACGTGAGGCCTTTCCGCAGCACGTGGTCCCAGATGAAGCCCGACGATGCAAACGCCAGCGCGTCGTCCCCCTCGTACGGGTAGCTGCGCGGCCAGCCGCCGAAACTTTTCTCGATGTAATCGGTTGCGTAGCCCTCGTCCGTCCACTGGTGGCCGTCCGCGCTCAGCACGCCGTTGCAGTAAAAATTGTCCAGCAGCACAAACTGCTCGGCCAGCGCGTGGTGGTTTGGCGTCACATCCCGCCCGAAAAGGCACAGCGTAGCGTCGCCGTTACCCTGCGGAAGGTCGCCGAACACCTGGTCGTACGTCCGGTTCTCTTTGATGATGTACAACACGTGTTTGAACACCGAAACCTCGCCGGGCCGCGTTGGAACCGGGACAATTTTTCGCTCTCCCGGCGCCATCTTCATGATGCGGGCGCGCACGGCGTCCATGAGCGGCAGCCGCATGTTGCACGCCGCGCGGTACGTGTACGCCTCCAGTTCGGCCTTGTCCGGAATCCGCAGCAGATTGGCCGAACCCATGTGGTCATGGCTGTTGAACCCGTGCCAGTTGTCGCCGAACATGTCCTGTTTAGCCGGCACGTTCGCCTGCGTGTATGACGTGCCCAGGCCTTTGATATTGGCGATGCACAGCATGCCGCCGTCGCGGCTGATGTCGAGCGCACCCGGGTACCAGCCCGTCGGAATCAGCCCCTCGATTTCGCCCGTCGCCGCGTCCATCACCGCCACCAGGTTGTTCCCCCCATTCGCCACATACAGCGTCGCACCGTCCGGCGACAACTCGAGCGCGTTCGGCGCGCTCCCGAACGGCAATCGGGGCGACGGCTTCACGTCAAAGGTCTGTGCGACCTTGTTGGTGCGCGTGTCGATTATCGAGACGCTGTCGCTGTTGGCGTTGGCCACGAACAGCCTGCGCCCGTCCGGCGACAACACCATCGCGCTGGGATGCAACCCCACCTCGATCTCGCCAACGCATTCGCGCCGCGCCAAATCCACCACCGAAACCGTTCCCGTCGACGCGATCCCCGTGTTCGGATCCACCACGGCCCGGCTGCCCGACGTCGGCCCTGTCGCCTCGCCCGGTTTCGCCTTGCGCCCGCCCCAATTCGATACGTACGCCGTTTCTCCCAGCCTGACCACGTCGTACGGCGCAATCCCCACCGGAATCAGCGCGTCGACTTTTCCCGCGGCAACGTCCACCACCGCGATCGCGTTGTTGCGGCTCAATGCCACGTAGATCAGGCCGTTCGGTTCGTCAAGGAGTAACCCGCCGGGCGCAGAATCACCCTTGCCGCCGGGACCCGGCAGCGCGATTTGGCCCGCCCACCCAAACGCGCCGTCAGCGCCCCGCTTGGCGCATCTCAGGCTGCCCGCCGCGTCTGTCGCCCATACCGCCTGCCCGTCGCGGCTCCACGCAAGGCCGCAGAAATTATTTTCCCCCTTCGGCATTTCGAGCAACTGCCGCACGGCTTTCGAGGCCATGTCGATAAAAACCAGATCGGCGCCCGCGCCCGTCATCGTCGACCGGCCCGTGGTTTTCAGCACCAGCACCGACTCGTCCGGGCTCAGCGCAATATCCGTCGGCCGCCCCGGAAACTCGATCGACTCGCCCGCCGGCGCAACAACCTGCGTTGTCGCCACAACGTACGTGCCGTCGCCTTGCGGCCCCACGACCGCTTTGGCCAGAAAATCTTCGGGCGCCGTTTCGATGGCCCGCTCGATGCTCCGCGAATACGGAGTCGAAACGCATGCCCCCACAAGAAAGAGAAACAAAATACTCGCCAAACACAGGCGATACATGACCTTTATCCTCCTCGATGGAATTTGTCGTCCACCGTGTCCACCATGTCCATTCCGCTTAACCGCGGAATTGCGTCGCGAGCGCGACCAGAACCTTTACGGCGTGCGGAATCGCGTCGTCGTTGAAGTTGAAATACGGGCTGTGCAGAGGTTTGGCATCGCCCATTCCAAAAACGATGAAGCTGCCGGGAACCTTCTCGAGATAAAACGCAAAATCCTCCGAGGCCATCGCCGGCCGCGGTATTTCGATCACGGAACCGGGCCCGAGGGTCTCGACAATGGTTTTCCGCGCGAAATCCGTCATGCCCGGATCGTTAACGAGCGGGATGTAAGAATCCTCGCCGAACACCACCTCGGCCGTGGCCCGGTGTGCCGCCGCAACCGACGTGCTTATCCGCCCAACCGCCTCGGTGATGTGGTCGCGCACGCCCATATCGAGCGCGCGGTACGAACCCTCGAGCACGGCCGTTTCCGGAATCACGTTATTAGCTGCGCCCGCCTGGATCTTGCCTATTGTGACAACGGCGGGGTTCTGCGGGTCGATCTCGCGGCTGACGATGGTTTGCAGTGCAATGACAATCTGTGCCGCAACGACAACCGGGTCGATGCCCGCGGCGGGGTCTGCGCCATGGCAACCTCTGCCCGTGATCTCTATCCTGAACCAGTCCGCGCTCGCCATGACGGGCCCACTCTTCACGCCGAAAAGGCCCACCGGCAGCCCCGGCCACGCGTGAAGTGCAAACGCCGCGCTTGCGCCGTCGATCAAGCCCTCCTCGACAATGCACCGGCCGCCGGCCCCCAATTCTTCGCCCGGCTGGAACACGCACTTGACCGTGTTCGGCAGCGGCTTGTTTTTCGCCATTCGCGCCAGCGCCAGGGCCGCGCCGCACAGGCACGCGATGTGCCCGTCGTGGCCGCAGGCATGCATCCTGCCGGGAATCTGCGATGTGTAGGGAACGCCGGTCTGCTCGGCGATCTCGAGGGCGTCCATGTCCGCGCGAAGCACCACCGCGGTCGCGGAAGCGCCGGGCAGCGTGGCGACAATGCCGGTTCCCCGGGCGTGGCCGCGGGTGTGTGGTATGCCGGCGCCGGCGAGGAATTGCGAGATCCTGTCGGACGTCCACTGTTCCTGGAATCGGATTTCGGGGTGGGCGTGAAGTTCCCGCCGGAGTTGAACAAGCCCGGGCAAGATTTCAGCCAGAATGGAATCAAAACTTGTCATGAAAGCAGGCCGCTAGAATTTGAGTTTTGTGCCGGGGAACGCCACAATATTGAACGACACCCCGATGTCCCAACCTTCGTTACGTTCCTCGAGCAGGAGCGCCGCCTCCCAGCAGTGCAGGTTTCTTCGGATCTCGTACTTCTGTTGTGAAAGCTCGTTTCGCTCGAAATCGTAGCGGTGTTCGAACGCAACGCCCCATTTCTCGCCCAGTTTGTAGCCAAGCCCGTACAAAATCTCCCGGTTATACACCCGGTCCTGGGTTTCCGTGTACGCAAAACCCATGTGCGCGTTCAGGTTCTTGGCCAGCGCGGATCCATCGTAATACACGTACGTCAGCAGCCGGTCGTAGCTGCCATACCGCGGGTCGTACCGGTACATGAGATCGTCGCTCGGCCGGATCCCCAGCACGTTGTCTGCGAACCGCAACGCCGAACGCTCAAAGAAATAGGGATCGTCAAGCTGGAGATCGTCGTCAACACCGTGATGCTCCGCCGCCATCAGCCAGCCCCACCACGGCCGGGGGCGCACGTCGATCTCGGCTTCGTAATCCTTTGATTCGCTGATCTCGTTCCAGAAATCGTTCCCCTGGTAAAGCGTGAGCCGCGCTACCTGCCACACCTCTTCCGTCTCCGCGTCCCGCCCATAAACAATGTTGTCCAGCTTCATCTCGATCCGGCCGCGCCCGTAGGCGTCATCGTACGCGTCGAACCGCGGCGTCTCGACCACGCCCATTGTCGGTTCCGGCCGGTAACTCACCGTTACCGACGGCAGCACCACGTGTTTGAACCCCGAGAAATTCCAGATCCCGGGATACTCCTTGTGCAGCCGCGACTGCAGCGTCGCGCCCACCGTGTTCGCAAACCGGGCGTCGGCCGATTCCCCGTTTGCGTCTTCCGAATACAGCGTCACGTCCATCTCGTAAAACGGCGTCAGGTTCAGCGCCTCGTCAATGTTGATGTCGTACGTCAGCCGCCCTACGTTTACCCAGCGCGCGGCCTTTGGGCCATGCCGCCGCTCGTTATATCCCGCGATCGTGTCGAACGAGAAGTAAAGGTTGTCGGCAATGCGGCGGTCCAGCCAATGCCAGCTTGCCTCCGGCAGCCGTTCCGTGTCCCTCACAAACCCGTGCGGGTTCGGCCGCACCGTCGCCGACGCGATGTACGTGTCCTCGGTATGCGTGACGTTCACAAACGTCCGCGGGGCCGTCCGATCCCGGTAGTCCTTATAATAGAAGTCCTTGTAGAATTCCTTGTCCGACCACAGTTCCGTCCGGATCAGCATGTCGGTCTGCTCAGCCAGTTGCTGCCGATGATAAAGGTGCAGGTAGCCCTGGCCTTCCGTCGTGTACAGCGTCTTGAAGCTCCCCTTGCTCAGGAACAGCGGCGACGACGGCGTCTGCATAAAATCGTAGTCCCCGTCAACGCCGAACCCCACGCCCTCTTTGGTCGTCGGAAACAGCCGCAACCCCAGCACTACGTCGCGGTTCACCTGGAACTGCTGCGCTACATTTATATAATAGCCAATGTTCGCCTGGTGACCGCTGTCGAACTCAAAACTCATGGGGGCGCCCGCCGCGCCCGACTTATATCCCCAACGCGGCCAGTAAATGGGCGTGTTCCAATCTCCCAGTTGCAGTTGGGCCCCTTTTGCATAAACTGCCTGCCCATTACGGATGCTCGCCGCGTTCATCCGGATCCGGTAGTGGGGCGGATCGAGGTTGCACGTCGTCACCCAAACGTCTTCCCCGTCGATCGTTGCCGGCCCAAGGATACGCAGCCGCTTTCCGCCAAAATAATAAATCCCCGCACGCCCGTGTGCATTGACAATATCACCCGTCGACGACGCAAAGTTGTACTGAAATTCATCCGCGGCCAACTCCTGGTTCGGCTGCGCTATCTCCATCATCTGCGCGATCACCGTGCCCGAACTCAGGCGCTGTCGCGCACGCTGCTGCTCCGTCATGTACGGCTCGAGCACCATCGCCCGCGGCATCTCCGATTCAGCCGGAATCCGGTAGTAAATCTCGTCCGCCGCCATGATCGACTGATCCTGCCGGATCAGCACCTCTCCCAGCGCGTGCATCTCGCCCGTCTTCTCCCGGTAAATGAACCGCTCCGCCGAAAAGTCCAGCGTATCGAGCCGCAACCGTACGTTCCCCTTCAGCGCCATCTCCTCCTGGTTGATCCCGCTCTCCCAGATGTCCGCCCGGATATCCCGCAACGGCTGCGTCCAGTCCGGCTCCCGGAACGTCTCCTCGGAGCGGAACCCCACCCGCTGGCTCAACACGTCCCGGAGCGACGCGTGCTTGATGCCTATCATCGGCGACGATGGCGGCCGCGTCCCCGGTTGCGGCGCTCGCACACCCGGCGCAATAAGCGGCATCTGCCGGTATACCGGCGCCGCCGGCGCCGCGTCCTTGGGCGCCGCGTCCTTGGGCGCGTCTGCTGCGGGCGCCACCGTGGCGGGCGCCGTCTCGACAACGGGCTCCGGCGCGCCAACAGGCGCCACGGGCTGCTTCTCTTCAACCGGCAGCGGTGGCATTTCTTCCACAGCCGCTATCTCGACAGCCGGGGCCGGTTCTGCCGGAACGCTCTCCACAACAGGCGCCGCCACCGTCTCAGGCATCAACGAGCGCGCATAATACCGGCCCGATTTCGGCGCGAGAACAACCAGTTGCCCGCTGTTTGCCGCGAGCCCCGTAGCTTGTTGAGGCACTTCAACCCGCGACTCCGCCTCAAGCCCCCGCCCAAAAACCCATACGTCCGATCCCGCCAGCGCAAATACGTTATCTGCCTCACTGACGATGTCCCGGGCGGAACATGCCGTCTTATCCACAACCTTGCCCGACGCCCCGTCAATTACCAGCAGCGAAGGCCCCGCAGCAACCGCAAACAAACCGTCCCCTAATGCGGCAACGGCCGTCGGCGCCGCTTCCAGACCGGCCACACGTTTCGCGCTCAGGCTTCCCGAATCATAAAAATGCACCGCCGGCGGCGCATGCCCGGCCACCGCCAAAATGCCCCCCGAAACCGCCAGCGAGGTCGGCACCGGCGGCGCACCCTCCAGCGGTTTCACTTCCGCCGGGGCCGCCGAGTCTATGATAGCCACCGCGCCCGAGAACGCGCTGCTTACCGCAAACCGGCCCTCGGGCAACGCCGCTATGGCCGACGGGCCTTTCTCGCACGGAACGGTCGCAACCGGCTCGAGTCCCGGCAGCTCGAGCAGCGTCACGTCCGACGACAGGTTGTTCGCCGACGCGATCAGCCCGCCATCCGCCGATACCGCCAGCGCCACCGGGCCCCGGCCAACCCCGGCGCGGGCCGCCGGTTCCGTCGAGCCGGGGGCCATTTGCCAGATTTCGTTCCGGTCGTAGGCGGCCAGGTAGAGGTTCCCGGCCGAATCAAACACGGCGTCCCGCAGTTGTGCGCCCGTATCATGCCCCTGCAGGGGCGGTTGGCCAAAGGCCGCCGTCGCCGCAAACATAACGACCGCGGCAAACGTACCGGGCGCAACAGCGTGTCTAATCATCTAGATTTATCCGGCAGTATGACCCAAAACGCAACCACCCGTTTTACGCCCGGGCCTTTTGTTTCAGTCTTTCCTGCAGTCTTTTCTTTGTCCGACGGTTTTACCGGAGGAACCACGCCGGTTTCCTGCGGCTGTTGTTGCGGGGCAAACTGGCTTTGCGGGACTTGTTGGGCCGGCGGCTGATCGGCCTGGGGCGGCGCCTGCTGCTGCACGGCAGCCGGCGGCGGCAGTTCCGTCTGCGTCACCAACGGGGCCGGCTGTTGGCCCAGCATCATCCCCGCAACCACCGTAAAAGCGAGCCATGTCATTGTGCGTTCTCCATGAAGGCCTTCACCTGTTCGAGCGACCTCACCGCCTCGGCCCCGCCCATCTGCTGCACGGTCAGCGCGCCCACCGCGTTCGCCAGCCGCGCGCAATCCAACAGACGCCACCCTTGAACATAACCGTAAAGAAACCCCCCGCATGCCGCGTCTCCAGCGCCCGTCGTATCTACAACCTTCACCTTGTACGCCGGAAGACGGTGCTGCTCCGTCGAGTTTTTCGCAAAAACCCCCTCCGCACCAAGCTTCACCAAGACCGTTTCCACACCAAACGACCGGTAAAACTCCGCAATCTCTTCCGGCTCATTCTTGCCCGTATAGTGGCGCGCCTCATCCAGGCTCGACATCACGATGTCCAGGTGCGGCAGCGCGTGCTTGATAAGCTGGAACCACTTCCCCTGCCCGTCAAAACACGTATCCATCGACGTCACCACACCCCGCGCACGCGCCTTCTCCAGCACACGCCCGATCGGCTCACCATCCAGCTCGGGATTCACCGACGGACCGCCCCAATGAAGCACCCGCGCCCGGCTCACAAAATCCAAATCCACGTCCTGCTCGGTCACCAGCCGGTTCGCACCCATGTGGTGAAGAAACGTCCGCTCGCCGTCGTTCGCCACCAGCACCACCGTCGCGCTGCTCCCATATTCCGACGTCCGCCGGACACGCGACACGTCCACCCCATGGCTCGCCATCACCCCCATCATGTAATCGCCGAAACCGTCGTTGCCCGTGCACCCGATAAAGGCCGATTTCGCCCCAAGTTGCGAAAGCACCGTCGCCGTCACGCCCGCCAGACCCCCAAGATGAAGCTCAAGCTGCGGAATGTAAGAAAGCTTCCCTTTCTCGGGAAATGCTTCAATCGGACGCACCATCACGTCCGTACAAACGATGCCCAGCGTCACCACGTCCATCAAAAACATCCCCACACGGCCCGCGTTTTCCTTTCCGCCACGCCGAGTATATCATGCCAGGCAAAGCGGCGCAAAAGCTGACCCTTGCGCCGCTCTTTTCATCCTTTATCCTTCCATACCCCATACCCGAAACCCCCCAATGCTTGCGGCCTGCCTTCCAATATGGTAACTTCTGGGAAACTCAAAGAGGTGCGCGTATGGACAAGAAATGCCTTTTCTCACCCAACGGACCCCCGGCTCAAGGCCCCTACTCACACGCCGTTGCCGCCGGTAACCTCCTGTTCGTCAGCGGCCAGGGCCCCGTCGCACCCGACGGAACCGGACTCCGGCGCAGCACACTCCGCGAGGAAGCCCGCCAAACTCTCTCAAACCTCAAGGCCGTACTCGAAGACGCCGGCTCCGGCCTCGAGCACGTTGTCAAGGTCAACGCCTACCTCGCCGACATGGACGACTTTGCCGCATTCAACGAGGTCTACAAGGAATATTTCCGTGAAAACTTTCCCGCACGGACCTGTATCCAGGCCGGGCGGTTGCCCTTTGATATTAAAGTAGAGGTCGAGGCGGTAGCCGTCTTGCCGGACAAGCCTTAGAAATGCTTAGCTTGAAACACCTTTGCCTTTTCCTGCTGGTTTCGGCCGCGGCCACGGCCGCCACGGCCACGGTCGCCACGGCCGCCGCTTCCGACCCGGCTGAACTCAACAGCCAAGGCGTCGATTTCTATAATGCCGGCAACTACGCAAAAGCCGCCGCCGCGTTTGAGGCCGCCCGCACCATCTCGCCCGACAACGCCGTGATCCGGCGGAACCTCTGCAACGTCTACCAGGCCTATGCAAACGAATTCGCCAAACAGGCCGATTTTGCTTCCGCCGTAAAACAACTCGAAAAGGCCATTGCAGTCCAGCCCAAAGACGTCTCGCCCCTGCTTCAGCTCGGCAACTATTACCTCCGGCTCGACATGATTCCCGAAGCCGTATACCGACTCGAACAGGCCATCCAGGTCGACCCGTACAGCGTCCAGGCCCACGAACTACTCGGTGAAGCCTACTACCGCGACAACGACCTGCCGGCCGCCCGCACACAGTGGGCGTGGGTGCTCCGGCAACAGCCCCAACGAGACGATCTAAAGACGCGCCTGGAGAAGGCCGAACGCGAGGAGGTCGCCGAAACCGGGTTTCGCCCCGCCGGCTCGCTTCACTTCCAGCTAAGCAGCACACCCGAAATCGCCGGGCACCTGCTCCAGACGGTCCTCGCAATACTCGAGATGGCCTATGCCGACGTCGGCCGAAACCTCAGCGGCGTCTATCCGCCCGGCCCGATACAGGTCATCGTCTACAACTCAAAAGGCTTCGCCGACGCCACCCTATTGCGCCAGAACGTCGGCGGTCTGTACGACGGCAAGATCCGGATCCCCCTGCTCGATTCCGCCGGATTGGTCGCCAACGATCAGGATCTCAAAGATACCCTCTACCACGAATACACCCACGTTGTCGTCAGGTTTATCGCGCACAACAACGCGGTATGGTGGATGAACGAAGGGCTCGCCGAAACCTTCTCACGGCCCCTGACCGGCAGCCGGCTCGAAATGCTGCAAAAAGCCGTCGACCAAGCCACACTCTTCCCCTACGCCGCACTCGAAGAAAGCCAACTCAAAAAACTCGACAGCGACGCGCTCTGGCTCGCATACACCCAATCCCACGCAACCCTCCTCTACCTCTGGCAACGGTTCGGCCAAGGCAAGCTCGTCGAACTCTTCAACGCACTCGCCGTCGGCACAAAAACCGAACAAGCCCTCATCGACACCTACAACCGCAACTACGACATGCTCTACGTAGAAGTCGCCCAATTCATCCAAAACGGCTGCCGGTGATCGAGAAACCTTGAAAACTGTGAGGGAAAAGCGGGAAAATGTCATCCGGAAAGCAAGAAGTGCAAAAAGTGGTTACTGTCCCCAATTGTCCCCCCAATTGTCCACCAATTGTCCCAATTGTCCCCAATTGTCCCTGTCAATTGTCCCGTTAGAGGTGTATACATGCCGAAGATCAAGGCAAGTTTCATATTGGCTGCTGTCTCGGCTGTCTGTGGGGTAGTCTGTTTTGTCAGTGACGCAGCAAACGACATGGCATCGACTATGCGCCTGTTCGAAGAGGGACAGGGTTGGAGATCAGCATTTTCATGCACAGTGCGTTCAGTTGACGCGGCTGACTACGACAACAAACGACAAGAGGACGTGGTGGAAGTCCGGCGCGACGGCGATCTGCGCCAGCAGGTGTTGGGGCGCCGGACCGTTTTCGATCCGGGATCGGGATCAGACGTGCCTAAGGTCTACAACTCCGAAGTTGTCTATGGCATGGGTGGCTTTGAGAAGGACTTGGTCCGGTACCTGGACGAGAAGATCATTTACGTCCATCCGAATCTTGCGGCGCCTACTAAGAGGATCTTCAACCCTTGGAATGGATCTCCACTTTTTGGCACAACAAGTCTTGTGCCTTACGATATTGTAGAATTCCTGCGTCGTGGCCAGCCTGAACTGCGGCAGGAGTTGGTCGGCGATATTCTTTGCGACGTGCTAGAGGCCGAGAATGAAAGCGGCAAAATTACCTTGTGGTTGTCACCCCGCCACAAGCACGCTGTCGTAAAGAGCGTTGTAGAAAGAATACAAGGTCGCCACTTCACAGATGGCAAGCCGTTCGGAGAGAGCGACGGAATAAAGAAAGTAGTTGAAACGCTTTCCGATGTCCAACTAATGGAATTGGATGGCACTTTTGTACCATCGAAGGCTAAATTTACCATCGTGGGGGAGATGGACACGGGACAGTCGAGGACGACCACCTTCCTCTATGAAATAAGTGCCATGGTCCTAAATCCGGATTTTGATTCCATGGGTGCATTTCGGATTACTGCTCCCGAAGGGACGCCAGTCAGCCTTGTCGGCGACCAAGCGGGGGCTTTTGTGTGGCGTAAGGGCCAGCTTGGGGTGCCGGTGAGCGATGATACTCTCGCCGCTGTTGCGAAGGCGATTGACACGACAGAAGGTAATGCCGCCGAAGACAATGCCGCGTCCACAGCACTCCCTCCCTCAGTACCGTTGTCCAACCCGGTTGGTATTGCGTGGAGGCAAAATGCCCTTCGACTCCCGGTCTATCTGCTTATTGCGGGGTGTGGACTCGTTGCCGCGGCTGCGGCGACCTATTTCCTTAATCGCAAAAAAAGGGCGACTAAGGACTAATGTATTTGCTGTAGATAGCCGGAATAGGTTGAGGAATGCGCCATGCCGCGTATTCTTGGCTCCGCTTCGGACAGTCCCATTCGGAGATGGGGCCTACGGTTACCGGTTTCGCAGTTATGGCTTGACGTTGTAGCACCAGAGGGTGTCGCGGTAGCGGAGGTAGAGGCGGGCGTTGAGGAGGACGGGGTGTGCCCAGGCGTCATTAGTAATGACAAAGGACAAATTCTAAAGGACAAATGTTTCCGCTTTAGGAGGCCTTACGGTTATTGTTCGGGTTCTTTCAAGGCTTCCAGGGCTTCTATGTCGGCGAGGTCCTTGGTTCGTCCGACGGCCTTCTTGTTTCGGATAAGGTCGTTGATCGAGGGGACGTGAACGGGGATTCCGTCAATATCCAGGGAGATCGAGTTGTTGAAGGCGTCATCGAACTGGAGGCCTGATGCGGTTGTCATGATGTCGATTCGGCGGGGGGCCACCCCTATTTGGAAGACCGTCTCCTCCTTCTGGAGGTCCTGAGCGGTAAGGTCGCCCAGGTACGCGCCGTAACGGCGTAATGCCCTCAAAACAGCTTCCGCATTATCCGGCGAGGGCCTCACCCAGATATCCAGGTCTACTGTGGCACGCGGATATCCATGGACGGCAAGAGCATACGCGCCCACGAGAAGGAACCTAACCTTCTCGGCGGATAACTCTTGTAACATCTCTTTGTAATCTTCGTTCAACATCGTAACGGTTGCTCAGAGATACGACTTCGCGAGTGAGAGGCCACACCAGGCTAATGCGTTCTTCAGGTGTACCCGGAACGAAAGAATCGTTCCTCGGGTCTGACATTCGGTACAGCGCGGTGCGTGTTCTGTCCATGGCCTGATCGTACCATCATGGCCGCACTTCATCAATAAATGACAAAGGACAAATTCTAAAGGTTAAATGTTTTCTCTGTAGTAAGCCGGAAAGGGCAGGGAATACGGCATGCCGCCTATTCTTACCTTCGATTCGGGCAGTCCCATTCGGAGATGGGACCTACGTTTTGGGCAAGTTTGTTTTTGTCCTTATACGGACTTCCCGGCTACGGCTTGACGTTGTAGCACCAGAGGGTATCGTGGTAGCGGAGGTAGAGGCGGGCGTTGAGGAGGACGGGGTGTGCCCAGGCGTCGTGGACGGGGTTCGGGGTCAACTGGAATTGGCCGGTGGTTTGGAGGCCGTTGGGAGTGGGTTTGAGGAGGGCGACGGTTCCGCGTTCGTCTTGGATGTAGAGGCGGCCATCGGCGTAGATGGCGGCGCCGGTGGTGAGGTCGTTGTGTTCATACAGGGTTTTTCCGGTCTCCCAGTCGATGGCAAACCAGTGCTTGGCCTTTCGGTAGCCGGCGGCGTAAAGGACGCCGTCTACAAGTACGCCGGAGCCGGTGACGGTATCGATGGGGGCGGTCCAGACATGTTGCGCGCCGATGCCCTGTCCGTCTTGCTTGAGGCGGTATAGGCGGCCGTCTTCGGCATCGGCTGTTATGTAGCATATGCGGCTGGTGCCGTAAATGGGTGTGGCGACGTTGACTTTGTATGGGTTGGACATGGGGACAGTCCAAAGCAGTTTCCCTGTATCGGCGTCGACGCCGAACCCGTGTTGTGACGAGCAGTTGGCGATGAGGCGGCGTCCGGCATATGCGAACAGGATGGGGGAACAATAAGAGGTTTGCTCGCCGGGGATAGGCGGGGTCGTCCAGAGGGTATGTCCGGTTTGTTTGTCCAGCGCGGCCACCAGGGCCTTTTTACCGCCGGGCGTGACGATGACGCGGGGTCCGTCGATGAGCACACATTCGGCGATCGCCCAGGTAGGGTTCTCGGCATCGAACCGCTCGAGAATATCGGCAGCCCAAATCTCGGCGCCGTCGCCGGCATCGAAACAGGCCAGGCGGCCGTGGGCGTTGAGATGGTATAGGTACCCTACGGAATAGGCGCAACAGGCGCGCGACCCGGGATAGGACCCTTTCCAGGCGGCTCCGTTCTTTGCGCGCCACTGGACTTTGCCCTCGTGGTCGAGCGCAAAAAGAACCAGATCGCCATCGACGTCCCCGGTGATGAATATGCGGGCGCCGACGATAACCGGCGAGGACCAGCCCGCCCCGAGACCGTCAAACTTCCAAAACAGGGGCGGCCCGTCTTTCGGCCACTCCGCCAGCAACCCTTTCTCGTCGGAGATGCCGTCCCGCCGGATGCCGCGCCACTGCGGCCAGCCGGGGTCCGGCGAGGCAATCAGGCCCTCGGGGAGGGGGTAGGTCGTCGCGGCGCAGATGCCCGCAGGGACAAATACACATAAGGCAAGCACCGTCCAAACGGTCCGCCGAATGCGGCGGCCATTAATGACTGGCACGGTCAACCATCGAAACTGCATACCCATATGGTAACGAAAAACTGAATCGAGTGTCCATTCCGACCATCGCCTGGATTGTAAAATTCGTTACTGTCCACAGTTTCCCACTACGTTTAACAATTGTTCGCCGGAGCTGTCCCAGAATCATTGTCAGCCTCCGTTAAGACATCGCTCAATGTTGCCTCCACTGTTCAACGACCCGATCAAACATATCGTCATCTACGTAGGGGCAGAAGGGGACTTCCATCTTCCCTCCTGAAAGGTCAGGAGCGATGTAGAGCGGGCTACCGGTTTTACTGGCTACTGATGGTGCCTCGAAAGGTGTAGTTAGTGCGTCAAAACGCGGAACAGTCAACGTTGTTTTTTCGGACTCGCCGGCTGCTGTTTGGTTAACTTGCGGCAACTGATTTCGCGCGAGGTCTATCAAATCAAGGCTGAGGTGCCCCGTCCCCACCAGCCCTACAGCAAGGACCTGCCGTTCGTAAAGGCTAGCGCTGGTAAGAGCATTTGCCGCAAGTAAGGGATTCAAGCGATTGCCTGATTGGCCGTAGAAGAAATCACGCTGATCCAATGCCATATCCAGTACCGAGCCGACTGCCATACGGGCCTGATTATCAAGTTTCAAGACGCCCGCTATATAAACAAGCGCCAAAAGGCTGTGGCGCAGTCCCTGCAACGTTGGAGACCCATCCTCACGGTTACTGACCAAGAACGTGAATCCAGTCTCAAGCCGTGCATCGACCTCCCAGAGCCGCCAATGCCCAATGATCTCCTTGTTAAACGTATCTTCGTAGCGTGTCATCGCCTCTTTAATCTGGGAAGCTACCAACCGGTCCGCCTCGGCATGCGGCATGTCCGACAGTTCAAACAGCAGCTTGAGCACGCGCCGATTGGAAAGTAACCTTTTTATTGTCTCCATCCCCACGAAACCATCGATCGGAAACGAATCCGTGAGAGAATCTGGAGTGTAGATAATTCCCGGAGAATAGAACATCGCGACGTCCCACAGATGAGCCAGACTATCGGCAGTCGTTTCCCGCCGTAGTTCTTGAACCTGTTGATGGCTCTTCGCCAGCGTCTTATCCCAACTCGCCAGAACGGAGATCGGTACGGTCTGAGCGGCAAGATGCGTGTCCAACAGTTCCTGAAGGGAATCGTCTTGTGGGACTTCCGTATTGCTGTCTACTGAGCTTCCGCTTGTCGGCTCCGGCGGACTACCCACTACAGCAGGCTCGGGCAACCCGTCGGACGAATTCAACACTGAATGGATGAGAAAAAGTGCAGCAAGCCCCGCAAACGAAATGACCAGGGTTCGAATGAGAGCCGTCTTTCCAAGTACCTTCATACTTCGGCCTCTCCTGCGATTGACACAGCCAGCGCACCCACAATTCATTCCAAATCAAAGCAAAAAATCAACCCGCGCCGCAGCCGTTACCGTCAAAACCTATTGAACCGTTTGAATGTGCAACCGCGTCGACATGTACTGCCAACCAGATCGGAACAGGGGTCGCGTTTCCAGCATGATACGCTAATAGACGTTTGGGCCTACAACAGCCAAGTCCCTTGTACACACTATTGCGCGGACGGTACCTGGAAAATTAAAATTGTAAAATTGGGGACAGTAACCAATTTTTGCTTTACGTGGGTGGGTTTTGATAGTCTCTGGGATCATGGCTCGACAAGGACGGATTGTAGTGCCGGGAGCGGCGCATCACGTGACTCAGCGTGGCAATAACCGGCAGGACATTTTCTTTGTAGATAGCGACAGACACACCTATCTTTCTTATCTTAAAGAGAGCGCGGGCCGGTATGGGCTGGCGGTTTCGGCGTACTGCCTGATGACGAACCATGTTCATCTTGTGGTTATCCCGGAAAGGGAAGATTCGCTGTCCAAGGCGCTTGGGCGTACGCACCTGATGTATGCGCAGTATGTGCACCGGCTGCATGGCCGCCTCGGACACTTCTGGCAAAACCGGTTCTATTCGTGCCCCATGGACGATGCGCACGCCTACAACGCCGCGGCGTATGTTGAACTGAACCCGGTGCGGGCGGGCATGTCCGAGTGCGCGTGGGATTTTGCCTGGTCGAGCGGGGCCGCCCACTGCGGCAGAAGCGATTATTCAGGACTGCTGGCGCTGGACCCGTGGCTGGAACAGATGCCACCGGCACAATGGAAAGCCACGCTCGAAGCCATCGCCGGTTCCGACGACACCATCGAGTGCCTGCGCGTCCATACGCGAACCGGCCGTCCTCTGGGCAGTGATTCTTTCCTGAGCAAACTCGAGAACCTCATCAACCGCCGTATCCGTGCCAACCCCGTAGGGCGGCCGAAAGGAAGCAGAGACAAATCCAAGAGGACACGCCGCGTAAGACCCGCGGGCTGACCCTAAAAGTGGTCAGGATTGGTTAAAATTGGTTACTGTCCCTAATTTTCGCGAGAACCTCATTAACCGCCGTATCCGTGCCAACCCCGTAGGGCGGCCAAAAGGAAGCAGAGACAAATCCAAGAGGACACGCCGCGTAAGAGCCGCGGGCTGACCCTAAAAGTGGTCAGGATTGGTTAAAATTGGTTACTGTCCCTAATTTTCCCTAATTTTCCTAATTTTCCCTAATTTTCCTCCTAATTTTCCTAATTTTCCTAATTTTCCATTCTTTGCCGTGCAAATGGTCCGCCAGGTTTGGTCAGGTTTGGGGGAATCGTCTGAAGTGGTCATCCGTCGATACTGCATAGAAGGGCTCTTTTATGTGGTTGTTCAGGCGACAGGGGGTAATCTCCCGAGGTTTTCGCTGTTCGTGCGGCGATTGCCAGTTTAAATGCTGTTTCCTGGCGTTATGGTAGCCGTAAATGGCGTGGGGTGTCCATTGCCCGAATGCAGGGGGAGTGTGCCGGTGCCAAGGGTGGGGCTGGGCGGAATAAGGCCGGAATGTTGCAGGATGCGGGCGGATTCAGTTACTATATGTAGGAGGTTTACCGGCGCTCCAGGCAAAACCGAGCCCAATGAACATGGAACTTTTTGGGGCAGCGGCGGATACAATAAAGGAGCCGGACGCACGGAGCACTGGGGGCAATGTGTATAAGTTGAATTATATCAATGGCTTCCAGCATTGGGCTGTAGGCCCGACCTGCGGAAGCTGAATAAACGCGCATGAGCGCGAGGGGGCAGGGAGTCGTCTCGAAAGGCGACGGCTGAAACAGCGGCGGGACTGTTATCTCTTGACATGTGTGGAGAAATCTACTAGACTTTCGCCCTACCGACTGATAGCGGGAAACCCGGCGCGGAACGGTAAACCGTGTAGTTGCGCGCGCACGCGCGCGGTGGCGTTTCCGGGCGGATTGGGAAAAGGTTGCGCGTCATGCGGTACTTAGTCCTGACGATATGGAGTGTGTTTCTCCTTGGTGCCGAAGCTAACGAACCACCAAAGGCAACGACAACATATTCGATACCGGCAGACAAAATAGAAGTTCAAAAGCTTTATTTCGGCAATGCCAAGAGTTTCAGGAAACCTGGTAATGTTGATTATGAAGCCATCATAAAGGCCACGCCGGAATACGACGAGGTGAAGAAGAAGAAAGTTGAAGTTGGAACCGGGAAGTACTGGATTCTACTGAGCCAGGCGAGCGACCGGGCGGTGCGTGCGATTTCGGAAGTGGGCCAGGAAACCGGGTACGACTTGATCGCGGCACAGGGCTATCTTGGCAGCCTCGACCCCCCCATACCTGCCAACGACATCACGCCGTTGGTGTTGGCCAAGCTGACCGACAAGGATACCAAGAAGAAATAACTGAAATAACTGTATATCGAGGTATACGTGCAGTGAACCTGAACCAAGATTCACTTGATCGGGGGAAAACCGACATGCGCGGCGTGTGCCGGGCGGCTGGTTTGTTTTTCATGCTGGCGTGTGCGGCGCTGCTGGTTTCGTGCGCGACTCCGCGCACGGCATCTCAAACGCTGGGCCAGCCCGAACGAACCACCATCGCCAACGAGCTGGCGGCGCGCAAGGAAATCGACGAGTTGCGTACCGCGTTGGGCACGAGCGCCAACTCGACCGTGATCCCGCGGTTGCTCCAGACGATCTCGAAGTACCCGGGGACGGAAGCCGGGATCGAGGCGCGGTTTCTGCTGGGCAAGGCCTACCAGAGCATCGGCAGCTCGCCGGACGCCGTGAGCCTGTACCGCGAGTACCTGCGGCTGGCGCCGTCGGGCCAGTACGCGGCCGAGGCGCAGGAATACATGGCTCGAGTGCAGGAGGAATACGACCAGCGTTATCCGTCGCCCGCGACGCTCGAAGCGGAAATTGGGCGGGTCCGTCAGGAGGTTCAGGCGGCCCCGGATGACGTGAAAAAGCAGATGGAACTTGCGGATCTGCTGTGGAAACGGAGCAACTACGGCAAATCGGGCGAGATCTACGCGGCCGTGATCACGCGCTGGCCCGAGTACCTCGAGGATGAAACGATTCGCGGCCGGATGGAGTTCCAGGCGGACGGCAGCTACCTGGTGCTGTCGCCGGGCGAGGTTCAGCGGAGGCAGATCGAGGCGCAACCGCTGGAGTGCATCAACCTGGCGTCGTTCCACTCGGGCCGGGACCTGTTCACGCAGGAGGCCCGGTACTACGCGGTGACGGGCCAGGTGGTCAACCATAGCGACAGCGTCCTGTACGGGGTCGAGGTCATTGTTACCATATACGGTTTCGGCAACGTGGTGTACGACACGACGACGGTGACAATCCCGCGGCTGTTTCCGAAGGAAATCCGGGCGTTCAGTGTCCGGTTCGGCAATTTTGAGAATATCGAGAACGTGTACCGGCACGAATGCGTGGCCAGCTTTCAGCGATGAGAGGCATAATGTTAGAATATTCGAGTAGATGGGGCTTTATGTGCCTGTTCGGCGCGGCGTTGTTTGCGCTGTGCGCGGCGGCACAGGATGCGGCGCCGGCCCCCCCACCCGCCCCGGCGGTCGTGCCAGCCCCGGCGGAAGCAGCCGCACCGGCGCCGGCCCCCGCACCAGCAACTCCTCCCCCTGCCCCAACGGACGCGCCACCCCCATCCGCGGCGCCACCTGCGGTCGCGGCGGCACCCGCGCCCGAGGCGGCCCCGGCGGCAGCGCCCGAGGCGGCGCCGGCCCCCGCGCCAGACCCGAATAACCCGCAGCAGGTTGTGGTTTCGGTGAAGATCGTCGAGTTTCAGACGACGAAGGGCGTCGAGACCGGGTTGAGCGCGTATTTTGCCCAGCGAAACAAGGTACGCGCATGGGGTCGAGTCTCAAGCGGGAACGGCAACATCCGCAATATGGACCTCACCTTCCCGAACACGGTGGGCAGCGCCATCACGGTTTTCCTCGACAACATCGAGATGAACTACGGGGACCTGGAGATCGTGCTGCAGGGCCTGGTGGACCAGAACCGGGCGTTCATCCTGAGCCAACCCAAGGCGATGGTGGCGGTGGGGTCGGCGACGCCCACTCAAATTTTGACGACGCAGAAAATCGGCTATGAAAACACCGTGGCGGTAGGCGCGGCCATCACGCAGATTACGTCGTTCCGCGAGACGGGCGTGAGCCTCGCTGTTCTTGCCGACGAGGTGGTCGACGACGACGGCGACTCGCGGACCACCGAGGATACCTACATTCGCCTGCGGCTGTCCGCTTCCGTAAACGAAGAAGGGCAGCGGATTGTGGTTGCGCTGGCCGACCAGAGCGGCGCGCTCTCGAATAACGCGATCCGGGTTCCGGAATTTGTGTCGCGCAGCATGGGGACGTGCGTGTGGGTGCGCCACGGCCAGGTGTTGCTGCTGGGCGGATTGTTCCGAAACACCGAGAACAAGAATTTGTCGACGCTTCCGTGGCTCACTCAAACCGAGGAGATGGCGATGGGCCTGGCGCAACGGTTGATCCCGCCGGCGCGTGCGCTGGGTTCGCCGTTGTCCTCGACGCTGGGCAATCGAAGCACGTCGGAGGGCCGGCGCGAGTTGGTTTTTTTGGTCAAGGCGGAGTTCTACGACGCTTCCAAGGCGGTGTTCTCCGGCGGGTTCGAAGAAGAATCCAGGAAGAAGCCCGGCCTTCAAAACGTGATTCAAGACATATCGGAAATCCCGCAGGGGATTGTGCAGGGCATCACGGGCACCCAACCGGGCACGGAAATCGATTCGAGCCTTGGAGGTGACAAATGATGCGCGCGCTGACCGTCTTGCTGCTGATCCTGCTGGTTTCGGCGACGGGCGTGGCTTGGGGCCAGGCCGCGCCGCCCGGAACGCCGATGCCCAAAATGCCCGATGCTCCAACGCCGTCGGAGCACGCGGCTGCACGGCTGGCGGCGCCCGCGGTGCCGGAAGGCCAGCCGCCGCGCCCCCCCTTGAAACCGCTGGACCAAGTCCAGATTAAAGTCTGGATCACCGAATACAACGAGCGGGGGCTGCGGGAACTTGGCACCAACCTCCAATACACGCGCGTGGTTCGCGGGGTCGAGCAGTCAGGAACGGTACAACAGATAAGTACTAATACGTTTAACGATCTCAACCCATCGTTTTCCGCCACGCTCCCGGCGCCCGACGAAACGCTGTTTGATCCGCCGCTGCGGCCGGACCAGAACACGTCGCTTGCCGGCATTCAGACCCAAGCCGGCGGGGGGCTCGTGGCGAGCATCCTCAGCCCGGGGTACGGTACGGTGGAGGCGTTGTTCCGGGCCATCGAGCAGAAATCGGAAGTGGACCTGGTGTCGAAACCGGAGGTGCTGGTGATCGACAACGGGATTGCGGAGATCCACGCGGGCGGTCAGGTGCCGTACCAGAACATTGCGTATACGGCGGCGGGCGTAGGCCAGTTGAACGTGACGTGGGAGAATATCGGCGTCAACATGCAACTCCAGCCGCTGATTCTGCCCAACAATTCCGTGCAGTTGGACATCAAGGATCTGGGGGTGAGCGACGTGGTGCGCGTCGACAACATCAGGGGGATCGACCTGCCCGTGTTCGCGACGCGCAAGCAGACCGGCAACGTCATTGTGCCGGACGGCAACACGTTCGTGATCGGCGGGCTGTCAAGCCGGGTAGTGCAGAAGACGGAGCGGCGTGTGCCGATCCTGGGCAAGATCCCGCTGATCGGGATCGGGTTCCGCGGGCGGAACTCGAGGGCGACGAATTCGCACCTGCTGATCTTCGTGCAGCCGACGATCGTCGACCTGCGCGAATTGACGCCGGAAGCCAACAACGCGCTGAACTTCTGGCGCAGCCCCGAGTGGCAAAACAGCGAACGGATCGGGAGAGAAGTCACCGCCATGGAGGAGGAGCCGTTCTAAATTGCCGATTGCCGATTGCCGATTATAGGAAATTAATCAGCGGAGGGGCATTTTGAAAGCGATTGGGATTTGCGGGAGCCCGCGGGTCGAGGGCAACACCGAGTTTTTGTTAAAGACGTGCCTGGGGAAGATTGCGGAAGCCGGCATTGAAACCGAGTTGATCCGGCTGGCGGAGAAACGGGTCGAGCCGTGCAAGGCGTGCAACGGTTGCGCCAAGATCAAGAACGCGAATTGCGTCCATCAGGAGGATGATTTCCAGGAGATCTGGGAGAAGATGCGTGCGGCGGACATCATCGTGGTGGGGTCGCCGGTGTATTTTGGTTCGGCGACGCCGCAGTTGATGTCGGTGCTGGACCGTGCGGGTTATGTGTCGCGGATGAACGGGAATCTTCTTTCGCGGAAGCTGGGTGGTGCGGTGGTGGTAGCTCGTCGGGGCGGTCAGAATTTCACGTTTGCTCAACTGTGCTTCTGGTTCATGATCAACGACATGATCATGCCGGGCTCGACGTATTGGAACACGGCGTTCGGCGCGGCGCGGGGGCAAGCCGCCGAGGACAAGGAAGGCACCGATACGGTGGCACGGTTCGGCGAGAACCTGGCCTGGCTGGCCAGCAAGCTGGCGTAGGCGCCGGCCCTTGGCCACGTTTTCCAACCCGCGCCGTTTAAACCATCGGCTTTGATCGACGGCCCCATACCGGAACGATCCAAGGAGTTCTTGCATTGGGCAAGAAAGTGACGGCGGCGGGCAAAACCAAACGGGCCGAGATGGTGTACGCACGGCTCTCCGAACGGTACCCGGACGCGACGGTGACGCTGGATTACAGGGATCCGCTGCAACTTCTGGTGGCGACGATCCTGGCGGCGCAATGCACCGACGCGCGCGTCAATGTCGTCACCAAGGAGTTGTTCAAAAAATACAAAAAAGCGGCCGATTACGCGGCGGTCCTGCGCGAAGAACTCGCAAAAGACATTGTGCAATGCGGGTTTTTCAACATGAAAGCCGCCAGCATTCAGAAGACATCCGAGATCCTGGTGCGCGATTACGGGGGGAAGGTCCCGGGGACGATGGAAGAGTTGGTGAAATTGCCGGGCGTGGGGCGCAAGACGGCCAACGTGATTCTGGGCGCGTGTTTTGACACGCCGGGCGTCATCGTGGACACGCACGCCCGAAGGGTGAGTGCGCGGCTGGGGTTTACCACCCATACGGACCCGGGAAAAATCGAGCAGGACCTCATGAAGGTCGTGCCGCGGGATAAATGGACGATGTTTTCGCACTTGCTGGTGTTCCACGGCCGGAACATCTGCGTGGCGCGCAAACCCAACTGCTCGATCTGCCCCGTCAACGACCTGTGCCCGTATCCAAAGAAGTCTGGCGTCTGGAGTCCGAAGACCGGAGGAAAATGAAAAGAGGCTGGGGAGTTGGAGAAGAGACTTAAGGGACATAAGGGACAAAAAAGATGGATGGGGTTGAGGCCGGGGAACGTCCCGACGGTAAGGCCAAGTGAAGAAGATCGATAATCCGCAATCCGCAATCGACAATCGACAATCGGCAATCGGCAATTGGCTTTGGCTGGTTTTTGTGCTGGTTTGGGTTGCGGGGGTGTTGTTGGTGGACACGCTGGCGGCACAGGGCGCGCGGGGGCCGATCGATTGGCGGGTGTTTCGGTGGCGCGGGCCGTGGGGTTCGGACCTGTTCAAGTTCACGGCGTGGTTGTTGGTGCCGCTGGTGCTCAGCCTTCCGCGGCTGGACCCGGGCTGGTTTGGGTTGCGTCGTTGGCGGCGTGCAGATTGGTGGCTGCTGGGCGGACTGGCGGTAGCGGGCGCGGCGGCCGTGGCGATTATTCCGCTGGTCCCATCGTTGCGCGCGACGTACGGGGGCGTGTCGTCGCTGCCTGCGGCTCAGCGATGGATCGTGCTGCGGCACGATTTCGTGTGGACGGTGTCGTGGCTGCTGGGCTGGGAGTTCATGCACCGGTACTTTCTGCTGCGGGCGCTGTTGAGGTCATGGCCGCGGTACGGCTGGCTGATCGTCCCGGTGTTCGAGGGGGTGTATCATTTGCAGAAGCCGCCGATCGAGGCGGCCGGGATGGTGGCGTTCTCGCTGGTGCTGACGTATTGGGCAAAGAAGCGGCAAAATGCGCTGCTCCCGTTCCTGGCGCATTTTTTCGTCGAGCTCGAGTTGATGGTGTTCCGGGTGGTGATGTAGAGCCGGCTTGCAGATCAATGATTCATCATTCATCATCATTTTTCCAGCCTTCTCTATAAATTGGGGGTTGTGATAGGATAAGGCGGTTTTGATGGAGAATTGTGCGATGTGTTTTCGGGTGGTACTCCTGGCGGTATGTGGCGGTTTATTTTGTGGCGTCAGCACGGCGCAGGACGTGATGGGCGACGTGCTGATGGAGAAGCTGGTAAAACCGACCAACGGTGCGTGGGCGTGGTATGACTTGTCGGACGCGACGTCGGATCAGGCGTTCTTGATGCGGCTGGCGATCGTGGGCGAGGAACGGGTCGGGATGAAGCAGGGGTACTGGCTGGAGATAGAAATTGTGCCGATCATCGGTTACCGCAGCGTCTACAAGATGCTGGTGACAGGCCCTGCAAGCGACCCGAAAAACCTGCACAAGGTGTTGCAGCGCGTGGGGCGCGGGGATGTCGAGGAGGTGCCGGTCGACACGGACGCGGCCAAGGAAGAGAAGCCGGCTCCCGAACCTGAACGCAAGCTGGTGGGCGAGGAAGAGGTGACAATTCGGGACGGGTCGGCCCTCAAGGTCGAGCATTACCAGGTAACCAGGGACGGTCAGAGCGTCGACATCTGGCTGAACGACGAGGTCCGGCCGATGGGCATTGTCAAGCAGGTCACGCCGTCGGGCGAGTTCAAGCTGCGCAACTACGGCGTTGGCGGGCAGGACGCGCGCAGCGTAATCAATGATCCGCTGCCGGCGGGGTTGGGCGAGAAAATCGAGGACATGAAAGTCGAGGTGGGCGTAGTGGACCCGGCCGAACAACCCGAGGCCGCGCCAGGAGAGCCGGCCGCACCGCCGCAAAATCCCAAGACGCCGAAACCGCGGGCCTCAGAAGGCCCGTTGGCCTCAGAAGGCCCGGCCGGAAAGGCAGCGCCATGACGTTCACGCGGGGGATCGGCCTTCGAGTTTTGCTGGCCATGGTTTGTGTGCTGGCGGTTTCGTGCGCGACGCGCGGGCCACGCGGAAAGAAGCCGGGTGTGGCGCCGGTCGCGGCCGAATTCACGCCGGTGTCTTTTGTGTCGCCCATTCACGTGGAGAGCGGCGCGTATGGCAATCTTTATGCGTCGGACTCGTACGCGGTGTGGGCGAACCCGGAAGTTGCGGCACTGAAAAAGGCGCAGGCGGTCGAGGCCGGCGAGACGGTCGACCCGAAGTTGGAGACACTCGGCCAGGCGTTCAACGACAATTTCCTGGTGTTCGAGTGCCATCTGGTATCGGCGTTCGCCGACACGAGCATCGGGTACGATGCGGTGGGCCTGCGGGGCGCGGACGTGTATTTGCTGACAGCCGACGGGCGAGCGGTGCGGCCGATACAGATGGCGATGGCGGGGCCGGTTCGCGAGACACCGCAGGGCGCGCTTAAGAAATTCGAGCGGGTCAATCTGGTGGTGTTTCCGCGCCGAGACGTGGCTACCGGGGTGCCGACTGTAGATTCGGGTTCGCGGGCGGCGCGCCTGGTGATCGAGGCGGTGCAGACGAAGTTTTATTTTGAATGGGCGTCGTTGAGGGCGCCAACGCGACCCGCCGCACCCACTATGGAAGACCGGCTGCGGGCGGTGAAACTGGGGTTTAACGAGTTTTACCGCAAACTGCTCGCGGGCGCGCACATCTTTGATTAGGGTTTGGGGTATGGGGTTTGGGGTATGGGGTAAGAAGCGCGGCTGGACTTCGGTATCTAAGTACATGGATCGGCAAATATGGCGCCGCATGGAGTGCGGCCGCTCTTAGCGCGCTTGCCACCGCTTTTCATAGTGCAAAGCTTTCTTCGCAAACCATGTCGCACGTACCAGGCAAGGCCTTCCTGCCGAAAAAGCGGCAGCAAGCGCGCTAAGCGCGGCTGGACTCCAAAACAGCCCTTGATTATTCCGCGGCAAAAAGAGAAGATATTGCCAGCAGAAACCTTAAACAAAGGGCCGTTCCGTGGGAAAAGGCAGTACCGGCACAAGGGGCCGGCCAACAGTCAAAGCGGGGGGACAGGCAACGATCCAGCAGTCGGGCCAGATGAGCTACGCGGAAAACTATGAGCGCTGTTGCCTTGAATCGGCGGGCGCTATCGAGCGGGCTTTTATGCGCCTGATGACGCGGAAGGCGGAGAAAATCGGCCAGGCCAGCCACAAGATCTGGTCGTTGAAATACCTGATTGACCATTATTTTGCGGGCCGCAGCGGGTTGCGGGTGCTGGACTGCGGGGCGTGGAACGGGTGGTTCCTCAGCTACGACGTGCCCGAGATCGCCCACCGAATCGCGTTGGATTTCGACCCGTATTACGCGGGCGAACTGGGGCGGTCGGGCATCCGGTTTGTTCTGGCCGACATGGAAAAAGGCGCGCTGCCGCTTGCGGCCAGTTCGATTGACCTGCTCGCCATGACGAGCACGCTCGAACACCTCTCGTGCCCTGAGCACGTCGCGCTCGAGATCCGCCGCGTCCTCAAACCCGGCGGGATCGCGTTCGTCACCGTCCCCAACATCCTGAAATACGGGTTCAGATTCTGGGACGACGTGACGCACAAGCGGCCGTTCAACGGCAAGTCGCTGAGGTTCCTGTTTGAGACGCACGGGCTCGAAACCGTTCAACTCTGCCCGTATAACCACAACCTGTTCATCGCGGGCAACCTGTTCCCCGGCCCCGTGCACCGGTTCCTGATGCAGTTGCGGGGAAAAGCCCTTATGTATATAGGGAGGAAACCGGGGCCGTGATTGACGCGGCCCGCGGCAGCGAACCGGAGCACTTGGCGCAAACCGCGCCTATCCCGGCCAAATCGCCGTTCCGCCGCCTGTGGGTGGTGGGCGCTTTCCTGTACGGCGGTTTTCTGTGGTGGATCGGCTGGGGCCGGATCGGGCTGGTTCTGGCGTCGGTCGACGTGTCCGCGCTGCTGGCGATGGCGGGGGTGATAGGGTGCGCGCTGGCCGTCCGTGTGGCGAAATGGCGGCTGGTGCTCGGGCCGCGGGCGGGCGCGATAGGGCTGTACTTTCTGGCAAAAGCCGGGGGCGACTGGTCGCCGGGCCGTGTGGGCGAGTTGGCGCCGCTGATGTTGCGCCCCTACCGGACCGCGCGGGTCGGCGCCTGGATCGTCACGGACCGTCTGCTCGAAATGGCGGCGACACTGGGTCTGGGCGCGTTGGGCATCGTGGCGTTCGGGCTCGAGTCGGGCATGCCCGCGATAGGCCCGATGCCGCAGGCCCGGCTGTACAACATGCTGGTTTACGTGGCGGCCGCGTTGATCGTGCTGGTGGCGGCGCCCGCGGTAATCCTGACTCGTCGCGGCCTGTTTCTTTTTCTCGCCAACCGGCTCGAGCGGCGGCAGGGCTTGCGGCGGTTGAGCAGGATTGCTTCGCTGCTTGTGGATGTCAGCACCGAAGTGCGTGGGTTCGGCGCGAAAGTGCCCATGGCGTCCGCGATGACGTTCCTGGCGACGGCGCTGGACATTGTTGTGGGCATGCTGCTCTACCGGAGCTTCGGCTACACGCTGTCGTTCATGCTGCTGGCGGCGGTCCAGTGCGCCCACGCGCTGGCCAGCGCGTTTCCGTTCACGCCCAACGCGACCGGCGTGCCGTATCTTGTTGCGGCAGGGCTTCTGTTCGAGGTTGCGGGCGTTCCCGCGGACGTGCTGGGCGCGTCGGTGGGCGTCAGCATCGCGATCACCAACGCCGTGTTCTGGGGCGCGTTCCTGATCGGCATTCGCGCGCGCACGGGCGCGGGGCTGAACCGCGGCCCCGTGGAGGCTTCCCGCCAGGATTGCCTGTTTGATTACCTGGCGTCGGGCGACGTGCTCTACGAATATGACGCGGTTTCGCTCGAGCGGCTCAACGACCTCGTGCCGGACAAGGGCCGCCTGCTTGATATGGGTTGCGGCGACGGCGGCATCGCCGCAGGGCTCGACGCCCGCTCGGTGGTCGCGCTTGACATCTCGCCGCGGTGTGCGGTGCTTGCCTCGAGGCGCGGCGTGCCGTGCATCGTGGCGGACGCGCGGATGCCGCTGCCCTTCGCTGCCGGTTCGTTCGACACCGTCTACTGCATCGACGTGCTTCACCACGTGCCCCGGGCGGCGTGGCACGGGCTCGTGGCGGAGTTCCACAGAGTTCTCAAACCGCTCGGGCGCCTCGCGATTGTTGAGCCGGACGCGCGCTACGCGTTCGTCCGGTGGACGCAGGCGCCCCGCTCGCCGATCCGTGTCGCGCCCTGCCCCGATGAGCCCGCCATCGACCCGGGCCGGCTCGAACCGATCCTCGCGGCGCGCGGCTTCAACGTCGAGCGCGAGCCCATCAGGATCGACGGGCGCCAGGCGTGCCGCAGCGTTTTCCCTATGTGGCAGCGCCTCCTGAAAGCGCCGTTCGTCCTGGCGCTCGCCACGTGGCACGGCGGGCGGCCCAACAAGTTCGTGCTGCTCGCGCATAAGCAGGCGATCGAGGAGGTTCGACAATGAAGCTCGAGGGCGCAACGGTTTTGATCACGGGCGCATCACAGGGCGTGGGGCGGCATCTCGCGGTATATTTTGCGCGCAATATAGCGGGCGCCGACATTTTGATCACGGCGCGGAACGAGGCCAATCTGCGGGAAACCGCGCGGCTCGTGACCGAGGCCGGCGCCCGCTGCTCGTTCTACACCAGCGACCTGCGCGACTCGAAGTCGCTCGAAAACCTCGTTGAAACCGTCCGGCGCGACGGCCAGCGCGTCAACGTGCTGATCAACAATGCAGCCGATGTCACCTCGAAGCCGCTGATGCAGACATCGCTCGACGAGATCGACCGCCTTGTGCAGACGAACGTGACGGGGCCGCTCCAGCTTTGCCGGCTCGTCGCGCCCATGATGATCGAGCGGGGCGGCGGCGCCATCGTCAACATCTCCTCGCTCGCCGGGTACAAGCCCAACCCCGGCCAAACCGTCTATAGCGCCACGAAATCCGCCGTCAACGGGATCTCGGGCGCGCTTCGCGCCGAATTCCGGGGCACGCCGGTCCGCGTGATCAACGTCGCGTTGTCTTCGATCAACGTGTCCGGCGAGCCGGGCCGGGGACAAGTGCCCGCGGATGTGTTCGCGGCGAAACTGGTAAGAGCCATTGATCGCGGCCAGCCGGAACTGTACCTCTCGCCTCTGACCAAATGGCTGATGCGCCTCTACAGGTTCTACCCGCCACTCGCCAACATCGTGCGGCCGCACAAATAAGATCTCAGATCTCAGATCTTTTCTTGAGCCAGGAGCAGGTTCCCCGGTAGACTGAGCGTTTTGCCACCAAGGAGACGTGGATGGAAGAGGATCTTTCTTCAGTGGCCGCCAAATATCTGATGGGCGGGGTGTCTTCGAGTTTTCGGCGCAACCCGTTCACGGGCGAGCCGTTTTACGTCGAGCGGGCGGAAGGCCCTTATATCTGGGACATCCGGGGCCGGCGGTACATTGATTTTTTCATGGGGCACGGGGCCTGCCCGCTCGGGCACAAGCGGCCGGAGATCGTGGGGGCGGTCCGTGACGCGCTCGATCTCGGCCTGTTCGCGGAGCATGACGGCCACCTGAGCGCGGCGCTCGCGCAGAAGATCGTCGAGCATGTGCCGTGCGCGGAGAAAGTGCGCTACACCAACTCGGGCAGCGAGGCGACGCTGCTTTGCCTGCGCCTGGCGCGCGGGTACACGGGCCGGGACAAGATCGTGCGGATCGACGGGCATTTCCACGGGGTGCACGACTACGTGCTGTGCAACAACCTGGCGGACAAGATCGACGCCGAAAACCCCGGCGACAGGCCGTCGCGGATCGGCGATCTCACGGCGGGCATCCCGCAGGCCATCAAAGACACGCTCTACGTGATCCCGTGGAACCGTGCCGACGTGTTTGAGGCGCTGGCGCGGGAAAAAGGCGGAGAGATCGCGGCCATCATTATGAATCCCATCGACTACAACAACGGCTGCATCACCACATCGAGCGAGTACCTCGAGGCGATCCGCGAGACCTGCGACCGGTACGGCATTCTGCTGATTTTCGACGAGGTCCTTTCCGGGTTCCGGACGGGCCTGTCGTGCGCGCAGGGGTATTACGGCGTCACGCCGGACCTCTGCGCGCTGGCCAAAGCGCTCACCAACGGGTTTCCGCTGGCGGCGGTGGCCGGGAAAGACGTCGTGATGCAGAAAATCATGGACCCGCGCGACCCCGTCATTGCCGGCGGGACGTTTTCGGGCAACCTGCTGGGTTGCGCGGCGGGGCTGGCGGCGTTCGGCATCATGGAGCAGCCGGGCTTCTACGATGGCTGGCGCGTGCGCTCAGGCATATTCCTCGATGCGTTGCAGGGGCTGCTGGATAAGGCCGGCGTGCCCGCGCGCGTCCAGTGGCTTGGGCCGAATTTCTTCATTTATTTCGGCGTCGTGGCGCCGGTCACGCATTATGCGCAGTTTAGCCAGATTGACCGGAAGTTGATGGGCCTGTTTTTCACCCGCTGCATCGAGGAAGGCCTGTATTTTCACACGGATTTCACGGTATCCGCGCAGCACACGCAATCCGTGCTCGACGAGGCGCTGTCGGTATTCGACACCGTGTTGGAGACATTGTAGCGCCCACGGGACCTCGCCGATGTAACGGTGAAAATCGTCCAGGTGTATTGTCTTCGGGGCGTGTGGTTGCAGCACGGGCCGGCATGCGTTGGTTGCCGCGTTCGCCGTGCTTGGCGGGGCGCAGCCGCGGAGTGTATGCTGGTGCGGGGCCGGGCCGCGAGCGGAATCCACTGGCCATAGCGGAAGGTAGGATGTGCACATTGGGAGACGGCTGTTTTTTGTTACCGCGGGCGTTTTGGCGCCGCGCGCGGCACTCCGTTTGAGCGGGCAACGCTTGGCGGGGGCGAAATGAACTGGTCGCTGCCCGAGTTCGCGATCCGGCGGCCCGTCACCACGGTCCTGCTGATTATCACGCTGGTCGGGCTCGGGGCCATTGCCTGGTCGCTGCTACCCATCGAGTTCACGATCCGGCTCGAATACCCGATGGTCCGCTGCATCATTCCTTATCCCAACGCGTCCCCCGAGCAGGTCGAGAAGGAAGTCGCCATCCCCGCCGAACGGGAATTCAGAACGATCCCGGGCGTCCGCAGAATCTTATCGTCCTCGGACAGCGGCGGCTGCTATATGATGCTGCGGTTCGAATGGCACACCGACATGTCCGCGGCGACGGCGGATGTCCGCGACCGGCTTGAACGGCTCAAGCTCAAACTCCCGAAGGACGTCGACCGGGTCTATCTCCGGAAATACTCGACGCAGGACTGGGACGTGATGCGGCTGGCGTTGTTCCGGGAGCAAAACCAGGCGGAACTGGGGCGTCTCGCGCGGACGATGGTTCGTTCGCGCCTGATGCGCGTTCCGGGCGTGGCCGAGGTCGAAGTTTCCGGGAGCAACCTCGAGAACGTCTACGTGGCGTTCAATCAGGATAAGCTCAGAAGCCTGAACCTGCCCATCTATTCGGTCATTACGACGCTGCAAACCAGCAGCCTCAACATCACGTTGGGGCGCCTCACCGACGGCGAAGCCCGGTTTTATGTGCGGGCCATGGGCGAGCTCGAGTCGGCCAAGCAGCTTGAAGACATCGTCATCGGCCCGAACGGCATCCGGCTTAAAGACGTGGCGGACGTGCACGTCAACGCGCCCCCGGCCACCGCCAGTTTTCAAATTGACGGCAAGCGCGGCGTGTTCATGCGCATCCTCAAGGAGTCCGGGGCCAACACCGTGGTTGTGTGCAATGCCATCAAGAAAGAGATTAAAAAGCTGACGGCGGAGCCGGAAATAGCCGGGATGGAGATGCAGGTGTTTCACGATCAATCGAAAATCATCTACTTTGCGTTGAACGGCCTGTACTACTCGGGCACGTACGGGCTTGCGGTGGCGCTGCTGGTGTTATTCCTGTTCCTCCGTCGGATCCGGCCGACGATGCTGGTTGCGCTGACGACGCCGATCTCGCTGCTGGCGGCGCTTGTCTATCTTTATTTTCGCGGCGGCAGCCTCAACTGGGTCACCATCGCCTCGATGATCGTGTCGCTCGGGATGCTTGTGGACAACGCGATCGTCGTCATGGAAAACATCCACCGCCACAACCAGATGAGCCCCGACAGAGTCGCCAACGCCATCAAGGGCGGGTCGGAAGTGGCCATGGCCATCACGGCCTCGACCCTGACGACGATCGTGGTGTTCATCCCGGTTTTTTACCTCGAGGCGGGCGAGTTGACGTTCGGGATGCGTGAATTCGCGGGGCCGGTGAGCGTGTCGCTGCTGGCCAGCCTCGTGCTCGCGCTCACGCTCATCCCGCTGGCGGAAAGCCGCATGACCGAGCGCCGCCATCACCCGATCTACAAGCTGTGCCAGCGGATCGCCGGGCGGCGGAACGGTGGGCCGAGCCTGTCGGCGCGCGCGGCAAGCCGGGTCCGGAACTGGCACCCGGTGAGGGCGCTGATTGTCCAGTACGGCCGGTTTGTGGGGGTGATTCTCGAGCGTCGTGTGGCGTCGAGCATGGCGGTGGCCATCATGCTTGCGGCGACGTATTTCATCCCGTTTCAGCGCGTCGGCACGCAGCAGATGCCGGACCTGGATTCGCGGGAAGCCCAGGTCACGGTTAATTTCGAGCGAAACTACGACCACCAGATGGCTACGGAGATTTTCACCAAGCTTACCAACATCGTCGAGGCCCAACGTGAACAACTCGGCATCCGAAACCTCTACGTCGACTATGGGGCGTGGGGCGGTGTGATCCGGGCGTTCCTCGTCCAGCAGGACGACCTGCCCCCAGGCGAAACCATCCCCTACACCACCGCGGAAGTCCGCGACATTTTTTCACAGCAACTGCCGGCGTATGTGCCGGGCGGCCGGATCCAGTGCGGCGTCGCTCAGACGACCCCCGTACAGGCGCAAAACATCAGCCTGCTCGTGCGCGGAACCGATACGGAAACCGTGGCCGACGTGGCGGAAGATTTCAAGAAGCGGCTCGAGACGCTCCCCGAGGTCAAAGAGGTCCGGCTGGACCGGGAGTTGCGGCAGCAGGAAATCCAATTGGCCATCGACGGGCCGCTCGCGACGCGGTCCGGGCTGAATCCTTACGTGATCGCGCGCACGGTGGATTTCGCGCTGCGTGGCACGCGGCTGCCCTACCTCAAGAAAAAGGGGTTCGAGATCCCCGTGCACGCCCAACTCTCGAGCGAAGACAGAAAAACCAAATCCGATCTCGAGAACCTCGCCGTCATCGGGCGCACGGGCCTGATCCCGCTCAACAACGTCACCACGATGGCGCGCGCCAAGGCGCCCCAGTCGCTCCAGCGCGACAACGGCAAGAGCGTGATCAACATCTCCGCGTCCATCTTCACCAAAGACCTCGCTCACATGCAAAAGGAAATCGAGCGGCTGATCGACTCATTCCAATTGCCTCGAGGGTACTCGATTGAGATGGGGCAGGAGATCAGCGAAATGCAAACAACCGTCGAGAACGTCAAGCAGGCGCTTGTGTTCGCGATCACGCTGGTTTACCTGGTGATGGCGGCGCTGTTCGAGTCGTTCCTGCTGCCGCTGTCCATTCTGACCACGGTGCCGATGGCCTTTATCGGCATCTACTGGGTGATGTACCTCACCGGCACACCCATGGACAACGTCTCGTACATTGGCTCGATCCTGATGTGCGGCATCATCGTCAACAACGGCATCGTCATTGTCGATCATATCAACCAACTGCGCAACGAAGGCTTGGAGCGAACCGCGGCCATCTGCCAGGCGGGCATCAACCGGTTCCGGCCCGTGATGATGACGGCCCTGACCACGATCCTGGCCTGCATCCCGATTGCGATTGGCTCCGGCGGCGGCCGCGATGCGCTCAACGGGCTCGGCAGGACGCTCGTCGGCGGGCTGTCGATGGGAACGTTCCTGACGCTGTTTCTGGTCCCTCTGTTTTACTCGCTCATCGACGATTTCAAGGAATGGGTGCTGCAGTACGCGGCGGGCCTGAGCCACGTGGCCGGCAGGCGCGCGCCCGCCGCCGATGCGCTGGTCACTTCACCACGAGATTGAGCAGCTTGCCCGGAACGTAAATCTCCTTGACGACCTGCTTGCCCTCGAGGTGCGGCGCCACCTTCGAGTCGGCCTGGGCGGCGGCGATCACCTCGTCTTTCCCGGCGTCTTTGGGCACGCGGAGGACACTGCGCAGCTTGCCGTTGACCTGCACCGGCACCTCGATGGTGTCGACGATCAACAGGGCCTCGTCGTGAACGGGCCACGGCTCGTACGCCAGCGTGTTGCCGTGGCCAAGCCGCTCCCATAACTCTTCGCCAATGTGCGGGGCAAACGCCGACAGCACCAGCACGAACCGATCGGCCCAGGGTTTCTCGATGGGGCCGGATTTCATCGCCGCGTTCACGAATTCCATCATCCGCGCGATAGCCGTGTTGAACTGGAGGTTTTCGATGCCGGCCGTGACTTCCTTGATGGTGTAGTGGAGCACGCGCAGCATCTCGCGGTCGCCGCCCGACTCGACGATCCGCGGATGCAGCGACCCGTCGTCCGCCACAAACAACGACCAAACCCGCTTGATAAACCGGTGCACGCCCTGGATGCCCTCGTCGGTCCAGGGTTTGTCGCGTTCGAGCGGGCCCATGAACATCTCGTAGAGGCGCATCGAATCCGCCCCGTACGACTCGACGACCGCGTCCGGGTTCACCACGTTGTACCGCGACTTGCTCATTTTCTCGACCTGCACGTTGAGCGGCGCGTTCTGGCCTTTGACGTAATACAGTTCGCCGCGTTTTTCGACCTGCTCGGGGTAGTAATACTTGCCGGCGTCGTCCTGGTAGGAGTAGGCGAGGATCATGCCCTGGTTGAACAGCTTCATGAACGGCTCTTTGGTCGAGACCACCCCGGCGTCGTACAGCACCTTGTGCCAGAACCGCGCGTAGAGAAGGTGCAGCACCGCATGTTCCGCGCCGCCGATGTACAGGTCCACGGGCATCCAGTATTTCTCCGCCTCGGCGCTCCACGCGGCCTCGTCGTTGAGCGGGTCGCAGAACCGCAGGAAGTACCAGCACGACCCCGCCCACTGCGGCATTGTGTTGGTTTCGCGCATGGCCGGCTTGCCGGTCTCTGGGTCGGTCGTGCGCACCCAGTCGACGGCGCGTGCCAGCGGGGGCTCGCCCTCGGCGGTCGGTTTGTACTCGTCGAGCACGGGCAACATGACGGGCAGGTCTTTGAGCGGCACCACGCGCACCGTCCCGTCCTCGAGCGTCAGGAGCGGGAACGGCTCGCCCCAGTAGCGCTGGCGCGAGAACAGCCAATCGCGCAGCCGGTAATTCACCGTGCCCCGGCCAAGCTGCCTCTGTTCAAGCCATTTCGAGATCTTCTTCTTGGCTTCCGACACGTTCAGGCCGTTGAGCAGCGGCGAATTCACGAGGATGCCGTCGCCCGTGTAGGCTTCGGCCGAGATGTCGCCGCCGCTGATTACCTCGATGATGGGCAGGTCGAACTTTTTGGCGAACTCGTAGTCGCGCGTGTCGTGCGCAGGAACCGCCATGATGGCGCCGTAACCGTATTCGGCCAGGACGTAATCCGCCACCCAGATCGGGACCTCGGCCCCGTTCACCGGGTTCACCGCAAACGCGCCCGTGAACACGCCCGTTTTCTCGCGCTCCTCGCGCATCCGGTCCTGTGCGCTCCGTTTGGATGCCTGCGCCACGTACGCCTCGACCGCGGGCCGCTGAGCCGGCGTGGCGACCTCGAGCGTCAGCGGGTGCTCGGGCGCCAGCACGCAATACGTCGCCCCGAACAGCGTGTCCGGCCGCGTCGTGAAAATCATGAACTCCTTGTTTGTGCCCGCCACCTTGAACACGGCGTCGGCCCCTTCGCTACGGCCGATCCACTCGCGCTGCATCGCCTTGACGCCTTCCGGCCAGTCAAGTTCCGCCAAATCCTCCAGCAGCTTCTCCGCATACGCCGTGATCTTCAGCATCCACTGCCGCATCAGGCGCTTCTCGACCGCGTCGCCCGTCTCGACGTACTTCCCGTCTTTCACTTCCTCGTTCGCCAGAACCGTCCCCAGCGCCGGGCACCAGTTCACCGCCGCCTCGGTCTGGTAGGCCAGCCCGCGCTCGAACATGACCTCGAAAATCCACTGCGTCCACTTGAAGTACTTGGGGTCGGTGGTGTTGATTTCTCGGTCCCAATCGTAGGAAAGGCCGAGCGCCTGAATCTGGGCTCGAAAGACATCACAATTCCGATTTGTAATTACAGCCGGTTGCTCGCCCGTTCGAACCGCATGACGCTCCGCCGGCAACCCAAACGCGTCCCAACCCATGGGATGCAACACGTTAAACCCCTTCATGCGCTTGTACCGGGCGAGAATGTCGGTGGCCGTATAGCCTTCCGGGTGCCCCACGTGTAACCCGTCCCCGCTCGGATACGGGAACATGTCGAGGACGTAGAACTTGGGTTTTGACCGGTCTATTTCCGACTTGAATGTCTTGTTTTCAAGCCAATACGCCTGCCATTTCTTCTCGATACCGTGGAAATCGTACGCGCCGCTGTTCATCGGCAACTGCCTCCAATCACAAAAAGCCGTCTGACGAGTTCTGTAAATAGTCTTGAATATAGCACATTTATGCATGCTGTTTCCCGTCCGCAACAGTGTTGAAAATTGACAGTGGTGTCCATTATTTCCATTGACAAAGAACGGGGTTCGGTGTTAACTTGATGATGAGGCAGGATTATGTTTTGGTGCGGGACTCGTTTTGCGGGAGTGGCCCGAATGGGCGGGGATCCGAAAGAGACCAAGGAAAGGAGAGAAAGAATTCAGACTGAGCAGGAGTGGCGCAAAAGTGCCGAGGGCGTAAAGACGCCGGCATAATAGCGTGGGACATACACAAGAAGAGTAAACGTAGTAACAACGTATAAGGAATCACAAAATGAAGAGAAAAGGTTTTACGTTGATCGAGCTGTTGGTCGTAATTGCCATCATCGGTATTCTCGCGGCAATTCTGCTGCCAGCATTGGCGCGGGCCCGCGAAGCCGCTCGCCGCTCCTCATGCCAGAATAACCTCAAACAGATGGGCCTGGTGTTCAAGATGTACGCCAACGAGTCCAAAGGCGAAAAGTTCCCGCCCGCGAAGATGTTTACGTGTGAAGCAGACGGCGTGGTTAGTGTAAACACGAGTTTTGATGCCACTCCGGAGATGTCGTTCGTCTATCCGGAGTATCTGAGCGATCTTAACATTCTGATTTGCCCGTCGGACAGCGATGCCGACGCGAATCCCGGCGAGTGGAACATGAATGACGATCCGAACGAAGTTGTGCTGCTGTGCCGCGTGGGTGCGAAGTCGTACAACTACTATTCGTGGGCGATCATGGCCCAGGACATGATGGCGGAGGGCGTTGATGAAAACGATCCCGCTATCAATGACCTCACCGACGCTTTCTATGATGCGTCGTTCCTTATAGGCTTGGGTGGGGTCATCTCAGCCGTGGGGGCTGGCGATTTGAGCGTTTTCGAGGGAGACGTGAGCGAGGGTGATCTTACCGTTTACCGTCTCCGCGAAGGCATCGAGCGGTTCTTCATCACGGACATCAACAATCCGGCCGCTTCAGCCCTTGCCCAAAGCGAAGTGTGGATCATGTCCGACGACATGCAGTCCATCAACCCGAACATGATGAACCACATCCCCGGTGGCAACAACGTCTTGTACATGGACGGGCACGTGGAATTCATCAAATACCCGGGCGCCACTCCGTCGTCGGTGGCCTGGGCAGTGTTCAACTCATACGCTACAAACTATTAACAGCAACTTCACGCTGGACTCCGGAGGCGGGCGTTTTGCCCGTCTCCGTCTTTTTTTATCGCAGAAGCTTGGCGTCGGCCCAGTCGGCGAGTGGTTCTCGTGCCAATAGGCCGGCATCTCTTCTCGATGGTGTGGAAACATCCGCGCATGCTATTTCTCACTTTTCGATTGACAAATAGACGGTCTCAGCATTAATCTGGTAGTGAGGTCGGAATGTGTCTGGTTGCGGGACTCGTTCTGCGTGAAAGGCCCGGAGGCATACCGGAGCCATACCGGAGGCATAATGGGCGGCGAAGGAAGAACGGTCAAGCCGAAACTCACGACCCAGGGCGCCGACTCAACAACGCCTGAAGCTGTCGCTCCGCAAATAGCCGGATTAAGTCTGGCGGGGCAAATATTGATAGGGACCGTTTCGGAGCCCGGGTTGGCCGGGCTCGTTTGGTCGGTCAAGTGGCAATAGGAAAGGGACCAAGGAAAGGAGAGAAAGAATTCAGACTGAGCAGTAGCGGCGCAAGAGCGCCGACGGCGTAAAGACGCCGGCATCAACGGCGTAAAGACGCCGGCATCAACGGCGTAAAGACGCCGGCATCATAGCATGGGACATACACAAAAGAAGTAATCGTAACAACAACGTAAAGGAGTCACAAAATGAGGAAAAAAGGGTTTACACTGATCGAGCTGTTGGTCGTAATTGCCATCATCGGTATCCTTGCGGCAATTCTGCTGCCAGCACTGGCGCGTGCGCGCGAAGCCGCCCGCCGCGCCTCATGCGCAAACAACCTCAAACAGATGGGACTCGTGTGCAAGATGTACTCGAATGAAGCGAAGGGCGGGTTGTTCCCCTCGATTCAGAAGTGGCATGACATAGACCCCGACAACACGATCTGCGACCCCCGCGGCAATTTTGAAGCGTTCATCGATGGGCCGTCGATCTATCCTGAGTATTTGAGCGACATCAACGTTCTTGTCTGTCCATCCGACGCCGAATTCGATAAAGACCTCGCGGGCTTCATGACAAACGACCGGGTCAATCCGTGCAATTTCGCCGCGTACTCGTATCAGTACGTCGCGTGGGCTCTTTCAAAGGAGATCCTGCTTAAAGACCCGGTCACTGAGAATGCCCCCGATATGACTGTCGACACTATCTTTGATTACGTCAATCCCGACCTACTCGTCGGCTTATCCGCCCTCCTTGATGAGATCGAGGCTTGGGGAGCCGGCGGCTCCGGTGCGTGCTTCGACAAGGATTACTCAAGTAACAACGTGACCGCCTATCGAATGAAAGAAGGGATTGAGCGGTTCTTCATCACGGACATCAACAACCCCGCGGCTTCCGCAAAGTCCCAGAGCGAGATGTTCGTGATGTGGGACGACACGAGCGCCGTGGCGACCGGGCTGTTCAACCATGTCCCGGGCGGCGGCAATGTACTTTACATGGACGGCCACGTCGAGTTCATAAAGTACCCGGGCGACACCCCCTTCTCGAAGGCATGGGCAAGCTTCGCAAGCTACTTCCTAACGTTGTAGGTTCAGCCGGAAATGCGGCGATAAGCCGGTGGCTGGACCACACGGCCACACCATAACGCTGTGGGGGCGCCCCCGAGTGGGCGCCCCCTTCGTTAAGTAGATCATCGGAGGAGTTTTGCGTCGGCCCAGTCGGCGTGGTCGGCTTCGATGCCGTTGCCGCCGTCGGTGGTGATGAGTTCGAGCGTCTTTGCGCCGGTCACATCGACCTCGACGCGTTTTGCGGCGTCTTCGCGTTTCATCAGGCCCGACTGCCAGCGGGTCTGGCCGTCGACGCGCACCTCAAACTCGATGGTAGGCCCGGTCGCGTGATCCGCGCCCGCCCACACCTCAAACTTCCTGAACCGGCCGTCGAGCGCGTAGACAATGCGGGATGGCGAGTGGGTCCCGAGACCTCGGCGGTATTGCTGCGCGGCGATGGTGAGCGGGGATTCGAGAACGGCCTGGTTTTTTTGCAGTGTGCCGTGGCCCTGCGTAACCTCGGCCGGCTCGACGGCGTCGAGAAACACGCCGTCAATCCGTTCGACGGGCCGTTCCATTTGTACGGTCTTCTTCGACTTTGAGGCCAGGTCGCACGGTTTGAGCAGCGGTTTGCCATCGAGTGATACGACCTCGGGCTCGGGCGGGAACTTGCGAGGATTGCCCCGTTTTCCCGGCCGTGTCGCCCGCACCCACACCGATGTCAGGACGCCGTCATGGCCACCGTCCGTCTCGACCTGAATATGGCTGCATCCCTGCGGGAGCGGGACACGCAGGAACCGCCACCGGTCGGGCCGCTTGCCGCCGGTCGCCACCCATCCGGTTTCGGAACTCGATAGGACCGGCTCGACGCACTCGCCGTTAACGCTGATGCGCGTTGCGCCCGCGTCGGGTTCGGTCGAGCCATCGTGAAGGACTAACAACTCGCCCCCTGCCGACAGGATCGTCACGTCGGCCTTGAGATCAAGCGCGGAGCCCGTCGCGGCACTGCCGACCAGGCTTGTCCAGTCCGGCCCGAACTCGCCGGATGGACCCGTGTATTCGACTCGGCGGATCGTGGAACGAAGATGGCGGACTTTGATGAGGTGCGCGGAACCCGGGCGGCCGTCAGCGACCTCTCCCCCAAAGGACGCCAGGAAATGTGACGGGGGGCGTTCGGTCGGATGGGTCAAATCAAGCACGAGCGTTTCGTACGGCGCCAGCTCCACGTCGAGCTTTCCCTTGTGAATCGCGCCCTTGTACAGCCTGTGTTCGGGATAGATTGATCGCAGACCAATTTTCCCGCGTTGCGTGACGTCGACATAGGGCCGCAGGTCAAACTCGATCCGTTGGGGGCCGACCCACGGGTTGCGCAGCACCGCCCGCGTTTCATTCGGCGCCACCGACAGATACCCGTACGGGTCGCGCGGCATTGGGTCGTCGTGCTTGAACACGGGGCAGCCGCCGTCGCGCCACGACGCCGGCAGGATCGGCACGATCTCCGACGCCGCGTCGTCATGCACCGCCGACACAATCCCCGCCAGCTTGGCCCACCGCGACTCATCCATGTATTTCGGATTGACATAGAACGGCAGGAACTGGTGGCCGCGCAGGATCGTCACAATCGCGTCGTTGGTGAAATCCTCGGGCGTCTGGTGGATGACGCCGAGCACCTCGAGGCCCGCCTGCGGCACGGCGCTCCAATGGGCCGACTGGAGGTTGAAGTAATCGCGGCCGGTGATGTAGGCCTCGCGATAGTCGGGCGCGGGCGACCGGCCCCACGGCGCGTCATCGCCGAAACAGCCGATGACGGAGTTGAAGTGGAGTAGCCACCACGGGCTCGGGTTGTAGCCGAACCCCGTCGGCTCGAACCACGCATCCGGCGCCACGGCATGAACGGCGTCTGCGGCGGCGATCACGCCTTGTGCAATCGCGTCGGCGGAAAGGGGCCCGGGCTCGTGGCCGTGATTGGACTCGTTGCACTCGAAAACGTAGCCGTCGAGTTTGAAATGGCGGATGCCGTATTTTTGGGCCATCTCGACGAGCCGGTTGCGGAACGCACTCGAGTAGTTCGGCCCGGCCAGGCACAGCCCGTCCTGCTCCATGGCTTCGTAACCGTGTTCTCGCGCCCAGTTGATATCCTGGGCAGGCGGGTACCGGCTGCTGGGCGAGATCCACAGGCCCAGCTTGCAGTTCATCCGCCCGGCCGCCTCTTGCAGGCGCGAGAACCCGTCCGGGAACAGGTTCGGATCGATTTCCCAGATGCTGTCTTTGTTCGACCAGCCCATGTCGATACAGAACGTGTCGAACATGGCGCCGTACGGCTTGAACATGTTCTCCTCGAACACGGCCATCAGGTCGAGGATGTCTTTTTCGGTGTAGTACGGCGCAGGCGACGTCCACCAACTGTTGTAATCGGTGTGGCGCTTCTGAAACTGCGCGTGCGCGCTGATGTAACGGCGAAACGCCTCCAAAACGCGCCCGTCGTGGGCGTCGCCATTGCGCGCCTGGCCGGCGACCGCCCGGTGCGTCTCGTACCACTCGCCGCACTCGAGCCGCTGCCCCGGCCAATACGCCAGCAACAACCGGCCGTTCTCGACGCGTGTCCGCGCCACTGGAAACTCGACGCCATAGAACCGGTTGCCCGCGAACACGGGATAGCTCTGAATGCTGCCCGGGAACCTGCGGACGGAATCTGCGCCCACCGGCAGGTTTTCCAGCACGATTTCCTTCAGGACGAGCGCCACATCCGATCCCACCAGCCTATATCGCGCCCATTTCAGCACGACGTCCGGCCCGCCCTCGCCCACCGGCGCGCGCCATTTATATTGCAGCCGCGGATCATCTTCGCGCGCGACCGTCGTCTGCACCTCGATCCGCGCGCCCTCGATCAGCGGCAGGCTGACGGCGGCGCCGGCGTCTCCGCCGCCCACAACAATCTCGCCCGCCGGCCCCTCAAACACAAACCGCGGGCAGTTGGACGAAAGCAGGTCATCTGCCCAGGCAGAGACAGTGGAAGCGAGCAGTATGGCGGCCAGGGTTGCGAATGCACGGACGAACACGGACGAACACGGACGGACAAATCTTGAGCTGCTTGGAGGCACGATTCTTGAATACATTGGCCGGACTCGCTCCTTCATGACGCCGTCTCCTTCCAAACGGCTCTCGCTTTGCTGCCGGCGTTAGATTCGGCATCGAGCGTGCGGCGGAGGCCTTCGGCGATTCTGGCCGCCGCGTCGAGATAAGATTCGTCGGCCGCTTTTTGCGATTCGGGGGGCAGCGGCGTCAGGGCGCCCGACTTTTGCATGGTGCTGCGTGCGTGGATGGCGTCGTAGTAGTCGATCACGAGCCCCGCCTGCCGCGCTTCCACCGACTCGGCCAACCCACCCTCGCACAACCGCGCGTAGAGCCGGCCGACCCTCGGTAGGTCAACTTTCGGCGCGTTGTCCGACGGCGCAGCAAATCCGGCCACGTCCCAGAACGCGGGATCGGAGATCGATTTCAGCCGCCGCTCTTTTGGATCGGGCTGCGGTTGCGGCTCGTGCGGTGGCTTTGTGCCGCCGAGGCCGATCGAAATCCGCGCCACATCGGGCGTGGCGTCGTACGGCAGCGACACCGCCTGCGCATCGAACTTGTCCCACGGTTTGCCGTTGATCAGGACAGACGTCACCGGCCCCGCGCCGGACGTGCTCAGGTAGATACGCTTCGTACCGAACCGCACGGGGAACTTCTGTTCGAGCGCCGTCACGGCCGGCGGGATGTGCGGCAGCAGCTTGAGGCCCTCCGCGGAGTACAGGTACTCGAACAGGCCGCGCATCATGCCGGCGGGCGCGCCCCAGTTGTCGTACACGCAGTTGATGGGCTGCTTGGGCTGGTATACGGCATTGCCGAAGTCGACCATCGGGTTGTCCATTCGGAAAATGCGCGCGAACTTCAGGATCTGCTCGAACGCGCGGCGCGCGTCGTCGTACTTGCCCAGCCGGCTGTAGGCGAGCATCATCCGCGCCTCGCACGTGGTCCAGTGGCCGCCGTTCACCCACGTGCCGAACTGCCACAACCACGACGTCGGCTCCTCGTACATGTCGTCGAGCCCGGGGCAGTTCGTGATGATGAGGTTGTACGGCCGCAGGCCGGGGATCGACGCCATCTTGTCGTAGATCTTCGATGCCTGCGCGTCGTCCGCCACGCGGAACGCGATTGCGTCGTGGTTGCACACGGCCTCGAAATAGCCGTGCTTGTCCGCGCCGTACACGCCGTGGCGGGTGCCGTCCGGGTCGAGTGATTTGATGAAATAGCCCTCGTCGGTGGTGACATTGGCGAGGCCCTTCCGTGCGAGGTTGCGCCGCTGCGCATACAGTTGCGCCTGCTCGATGCGCCCGGCCATTTTCTCGAGCTCGATGAGCCGGTCGAGCGCCGCGATGTACGTCACCGACAGGCCGGTCAAATACGCCATCCCGTACGTCCCGTCGGGTTTCTTCCAACCGGCGTAACTCGGCGCAAGCAAATTGCCCGCCGCGCCGGCCAAAAACAGGTTGTTCTGCGGGTCCCTGCGTGACTCGATGAAGTTCGCGCTCCGTTCGAGCATCGGCAAGTAGCGATTGATCGCGCCGATATCGCGGCCGACCAGCAGCAGTTCGGATTCGAGCACGATACCCGCCGCAGTGAATTCCATCCCCCAATCATGGATGTCGACACGACCGTCGCCTTGCTTGTAATAAATCGTGCCGGGGGCGGCCGCGTCGCACAGGCATCCGTCCGGCGCAACGAGGTCCCTGTCGCCTTTGTGCGCGCCGTCGCCCATCTGCGTGAACCACAGGTCCTGCGAGTTTTGCAGCCACGCCACGTACAGCTCGTCGAAAAACGGCAGCGCGCAATACGACGGCCCGTAGCTGTTCTGGATCCACCACGCGCCCCACGTCGGGCCCTCGACAAACCCGTTCCAGGCCGGCGAGTACAACATCGAGATGTTCTGGAACTCCGGGTCGGGCTGAAACATCCGCGCCGAGATGTCCAGCAGCCGCACATAGTCGATATCGCCCGACCCGGTGTAGTACCGGCCCTCGAATGTTTCGGCCGCTGCGGCGGCCGCACAGGCAATAAGAAGAGACAAAAGGGCATGTTTCATTGGAGTCTTGCCTTTCTATGGGACCTATGGGACCCATGAGACCTATGGGATCTCAAATCACTTCAGCAGCAGCCATTTGGCGTCCTGCGCTCATTTCACCGGCAGCCATTCGACACCGGCGGCCGACACCTTGAACCGCCGCGCGCGTATGTTGGATCCCTCGCCTTCTTCGTAATACACGATCAGCACAGATCCATCTTTCAGGTTTACCATCGACGGGTATGCCCCGCCCATCGAATCCACCAGTACGTTGTCGCTCCAGGTTTTGCATTCGTCGAGGCTGTAGTGCAGGCTGGTGCTAGGCAGCCGGTGGGCCATCACGATGATGTCGCCGGGCGCGCGCAACAAATAGTGGCAGTGGCCCTCGAAACCGAACGGCTGCGACACGGTCCACGTCTTGCCGCCGTCTTTCGAGGTCGACCACGCGGCCGATTTCCCTGTCGAGGCCCGCTCGGCGGCAAACAGTGTGCCGTCTTTCAACTCGATGACGTCGGTTTCGGCGTCGAGCCTCATTCCGCCGTTGTCGATGTCGATCGGCGCGCCCCACGTCATCCCGCCGTCCTCCGAGACAACCACCGCGCCGTGCGCCGACCCGCCCGATTCCGCGTACAGCCCCAGGATCAGCCGCCCGTCGGACAGTTGCCGGATCGGTGCGCTGCAATAGTAGTTGTCCGTGATCTGGCGGGGCTCGGACCACGTCTTGCCCGCGTCCTCGCTGTACACCATCCACGTGCCCAGCCCGTCCCATGGCGGTTTTTTCCCGGGTGCGTTGCGCAGGCTGAAAAAGTTGCAGATCAGCCGGCCGCCCTTGATCTGGACAATCGACGGGTCGCGGTCGTCGTCCGGCCCGTCGTACAGCGTCGCGGCGGGAGTCCAGGTCCGTCCTTCGTCGCTCGACAGGCAGTACGCCACGCGCCCGCCTTTGGGCAACTGATCGTTGGGCATGGCCACGTGCCCGTAGCCCGCGTAGAACACGCACATCAGCCGCCCGTCATCGAGCCGGCACACGTCCGGGAACGCTTCGTACGCACCGGCGCCCGCGTCCTGGCAGACGTAGACAAACATCCCATCCGGCTCCTCCCCCACCACCGCCGCAGCCAGCAAAAACAGGCAGCCCAATAAAACCCAACAGGTACGTCTCATGGCCTATCCTCCCTCCCATGTTCATTGCGGATTGAAAACCATCTTTTTCCGCCCACAGGCCGCATCACAGAGCCTATACGAATTCGGATTGCAGAGCAACGCCCGCGATGTGTCAATCAAAACAACAAGGCCGCGGGAAACCCTGATAAGCGCCTCCCGCGGCCAACACCTTATCCTGCTGCCATCACTGCAGGTCCACGCTTCTACCGTCCCGGCTCCGGCCCCATCGGCGGCGTGGGCGGCTGCCCGTTGCCCTGGGGGCCAAACTGACCACCACCCGGAGGCGGGCCCATCGGTGGCCGCGGCGGGCCAAACTCGCGGTGGAAACCCCTGAATTCTTCTCGCGACACTACGCCGTCGCCGTTGCTGTCCATTCTGTCAAACACCTCGTCGGGGTCTGGCGGACCGGGACGGCCGAATCGCCCTTGCGGTCCCGGGCTGTTCCAACCGCCCCGCGGCCCGCCTTGCATCCGGCGTGGGCCGCCGGGCCTGTCAAACCCGCCTCGCGGGCCTGCCTGCGGGCCGGGTTCCGGCCCTTGGCCCTGCCCATCCGGCGGACCGTAGGGACAGACGCCCTGCTGCTGGCCGCGACCATACCCTCGCGGGCCTGGGCCTGCCTGCGGGCCGGGTCCAAATCCCTTCTGCCCGCGGCCGCCTCGATGCCTGGGCCGGAACGCTTGCGGATCGCCTCTGCCGAAATCCTGCCGCATATCGGCGGCTTGTGGCGGAACCGGTGGAGGCGGGGGCGCGTTGTCGCCTATTTGGCCGGGCGCCGGAGGCGGTGGCGGCGCCTGCACGGCTTCTTGCGCGGCCGCGGGCTGGTTCATCCACAAACACGCCATCAGAAGGGTGGCGATGCCCAGCGCCAGGGCCGGGATTGTTGCGCGTTGCCAATTTTTGGTTCTCATTGTCGGGCTCCTTTTGTGCTTTGCGAACGTCTGTTCGCCCGTTTCATCTGCCCAAACGTTACCACGCAAAGATTGCAAACCCACCCCCCATTGGATTAAGAATCTGTAATCCTGTGGAGTGCGGCCGATTGTGGTGCGGGCGTCTCGCCTGCACTTGGCATCTAACAACTCACACGTGCAGGCGAGACGCCCGCACCACAATGCACCCCAACTTCCACGGATTAGGACACGGAGTCAACAATGAGAGGAGCTTTTTTCTACGCGCTGGCCGCGGCCGTATGCGCGGCAGTCTTTACCGCCGCTTCCGCCGCCAAGTGGGAAACAGACTGGCGGTCGATGGCCGGGCCTGATGGCGCGCCCGATAATATCGGTCCCATCAGCGCTCCATTCCCGATGCCGCAATTGACCCGCCCGGCTTTCCCGGCCGCCACCTTCTCGATCGCCGATTACGGGGCTGTTGGCGACGGCGTCGCAAAAAACACTGCCGCCATCCGCGCCACTATTGAAGCCTGCGCCAATGCCGGCGGCGGGACCGTCGTCATCCCTGCCGGCACGTGGGTCACCGGGGCCATCCATCTCAAGAGCAACGTCAACCTTCATCTGGCGGAAGGCGCCACGCTTCGGTTTTCAGACGACCCCGCCGACTACCTCCCCGTCGTGTTCACGCGCTGGGCCGGGTTTGAATGTTACAACTACTCGCCGCTCATCTATGCGCGCGACTGCGAGAACATCGCCATCACCGGCCCCGGTAAAATCGAGGGCAACGGGCGCGCCTGGTGGCCGTGGGCCGAACGGCAGTCCGAGGCCGCCATGCGCATGTACCGCGAAAAAATCGTGCCGGGCGTCCCTGTGGGCGACCGTGTGTACGGCACGCCCGAGGGCGCGCTCCGCCCGCAATTCATCAGCCCGATCAACTGCCGCAACGTCCTGCTCGAAGGGTTCACCATCGCCGAGCCGGGCCCGTTCTGGACCATCGACCTCGTCTATTGCGACCGCGTGGTCGTGCGCAAGCTGCGCGTGTTTACACAAGGCGGGCCCAACAACGACGGGCTCAACGTCGATTCATCCACCAACGTCCTCATCGAGCATTGTTTCTTCGAAACGGGCGACGATTGCGTCTGCATGAAGTCCGGCATGAACGAAGACGGCTGGCGCGTGGGCAAGCCCACGGAGAACGTCGTGTGCCGCTATAACATCACCGGAAAAGGCCACGGCGGGGCCGTTTTCGGCAGCGATATGAGCGGCGACATCCGCAACGTGTTCGTTCACTCGAGCATTTTTGACGGCACCAACATGGGCATCCGGCTCAAATCGACACGGGGCCGTGGCGGCGTGGTCGAACGCATCTGGTGCGAGAACATCGACATGAAAAACATCGCCGGCGACGCCATCCAGATCACCACCGCCTACAACGCCTACTTGCCCACAACCGAGGGGAAAGCCCCCGTGTTCCGCGACCTGCACTTCAGCAACATCAACGTCAACGGCGCCAAATTCGCCGCGCAACTCGAGGGCCTGCCGGAGGCCCCACTTCAAAACCTCGACTTCAAGAACATCAACATCTCCGCCAACTCGGGCTTCCATGCCAAGCTGGCAAACACCCTCGAACTCAACAACGTCCACGTCACCGCGCAAAAAGGCCCCCCGTTCCACTGGACCCGCTGCAAAGACGTTAAGATCAACGGGAAAACCGAGTAGGCTGCGAAAAGCGGGTACAGCCACCTCTTTCAAACCGCCGAAAGAGGTGGCAGTCCCCGTTTTTCGCGATCCGTCCGATCCGTCGAATCCGTCTGATCGGTCCCATTTATCATTTGTCCTGTAATCTGTAATGAACTTGCATTTCAGCCCCGCCTCCTTTAATGTCAACCGAGCGAGAACACAACACCGGAGGCGCCCCTAATGAAAACTCAATTACCCACCCAGATCGGCGTTTGCAGTTGGTCGCTCCAGGCCGGCGGATCAAAAGACCTGGCGGAAAAAGTCAATGCACTTGGCCTCAACCGCGTGCAACTCGGCCTGACACCCCACCGCGAGGATCCCGGGGCGTGGGAAGGCGCGCTCGAAATCATGACGGCCGCGGGCATCGAGATCGTCTCCGGCATGTTCTCGACGATCGGCGAAGATTACACGACCCCCGAAACCATCCGCCGGACCGGCGGCGTCGTCCTTGACGCGCATTGGGAAGAAAATTGGGATCTGGCCAAAGCCGCGGCCGCAACCGCAAAATCCATGGGCCTCAAACTCGTCAGCACCCACGCGGGGTTCCTGCCTCATCAGCCCAGCGATCCCAGTTTCGACAAACTCGCCGGCCGCGTCGCCGATCTTGCCGCACTCTTCGCCGAAAACGGCGCCGCGCTCCTCCTGGAAACCGGACAGGAAAGCGCAGAGACACTCCTGCTTTTCCTGGACGAAATGCGCAACCGCGGCGCACGCAACATGGGCGTTAATTTCGACCCCGCCAACATGATCCTCTACGACATGGGCGATCCCATCGGAGCCCTGCGCCTGCTGGCGCCGCACGTCATGCAGGTTCACGTCAAAGACGCCCGCAGGACCGCCGTCAAAGGCCAGTGGGGCGAGGAGGTCGTCGTCGGCACCGGCGAAGTGGACTGGACGGCCTTCGTCCAAATCCTCGCCGCCGCAGATTTCCAGGGAAGCTATATCTTCGAGCGCGAAGCCGGAAACAACAGGCTCGCTGACATTGCCCAAGGCATTTCCACCCTCCGCGAAGTCATGGGAAAAGCATCAGCCTAATCTTCGTGAAGGTACATAAGGGGGGACTCAAAGGACATAAAAGAGCGGACTCTTATGACCCTGGCGGTTTATTCACGGCGCGTCGGCCAACACATAGGCGCCTTGTGGACGAACATTCTTGATCACCGCGGATTGGTCAGCACAAAAGCAAAATGGGGAAACGGGATCCGCGGATAAAAAACCAGCATCAGCCGGTAAATGACCCGCCGGAACAACCACCGCCGGCCGAGGCCCGACTCGATCAGCCACAGGCCGATGCGCCGCAGCCAAGGCCAGTTCCGCCGCGGGTCGCGCATCAACGACGTCATCGGCACAACGCCCGGCGTCAACCCCGCCCCGCGCGCCGCCGCAAAATATTCGCCGATGCTGTAGATGTGTTCCTGAATGCCCATCGCCTTCTCCTCCGCGCCAAACCGCTCGCGCGCCTCGGTGTCCCACCGCCCCGCCACGGGCTCTGCAAAAAAGACGGCGCGCCCGCCGGGCCGCAACGCCCTGCGGCAGTGTTTGAAGAACGATGTCAAGTCCGCCAGATGGTGGATTGACGCGACGGCGAATATCAGGTCCAGTGAATTGTCGCGAAACGGGAACGTGGCCATATTGCTGTACACGCATTCAAACCGCACCTTGTCCGTCCAGTAATTCTTGGCACTAACCAGATGCGGGCTGATGTCTGTCGCCACCACACGTCCAGCACGCTCCGCCAAGTGCCGCGCGCTCCAACCCATATGCGCGCCCACCTCGACCACGACGTCGCCCCGCTCGAGCCGCAGCCAGTCCAGCAACTCAAAATAATCCTGCGCGATATCGTCCAGCCGCTTGAACTGCGGCACCGCCGCCGCTAACTCCTTGTCCTCGACCCGCGGAAACGACCAGTGAAGCCTGTTCCCCGCCTCGCCGGTCAGCCGGTCGTGCAGATGCGCCGGCACGATCTCATCAAGCCACTTCGCCTCCATCGCCTCATGCGCCGCCATCTCCTGAAGCGATTCCGCGCTCGGCGACGGATGAAGATCCAGAATCCCCTCCCGCAACGGATAAACCTCCCCGCACGCCCCGCATCGCGCACCCGGCGCTTCCGCCACCAGCACCCCGCGGCACAACGGACAGCACACCACGTCTAAAAGCCATGATTCCATGGGCCGGAGTATAACATATGGCATCGCAGAAATCGGGGCCTATTGTGTTCTCTGGATTGCATACGTGAGAATTGCCGCCGCGGGTTTTTCACTCAACGTGACGGTCAATCCATCGTTGAGAAGCTGCTTTCCAGAACGCGCCACCGTCTTGCCTGAGTCGCGATTGGTCACGTCATACGTGGCCTTCCGGTTCAGCCCGTGCAGCACGCAGTGGATCGCCGCGGTCTCGCAATCTTGCCGGCGAAACGCCTGGACAAGCCCGCGCTGCTCCTCCGCGTCATGGAATTGCCAGGCCATCCACGTGTTGTTGCTCGTTGAATACGGCGTGAGTGGATAAAAATCCTTGCGAAACATCGGCCCAAGCGCCTTGCACTCCTCGATAGTCGCCCGCGCCGAGTCCCACACCGCTTCGTCTTGCGAAAAATAATCGACCGCAAACGCAAAATGCGTCCCATAACCCGACCGGCACTTGTACCGGTCCGTATCCGCCGCGCCGATCCCCGTGATCGGAAGCCACTGCGCCAGCCCGTACGTGTGGCATTGCTGGCCGGTCGGGTCCCACAGATAATCCGACCGCGTCAGAACCAACGCCCGCTTGATCATCTCGAGATCGATCCGCCGCCCCCCGCTGGCGCACGTGTCTATCAACAGTTGCGGGCGCCGATCCCGCAGCGCGTCAAAATACGCGTACAGCGCCTCGACATACCGGATCTCGCGGATGCCCTGCCGGTCCGCCGGCTCGTTTTCGCGCCAGTAAAATGACGGGTACATGTTGAAATCGTTGCGATAGGCGTCGATGCCGATCTCGTCAATCATGTTCGACACGGTTTGCGTCAGCCACGCCGCGGGCTCCGGGCGCGACAGGTCGAGCAGATGAAACTGGTCGTTGAATTGATAGCGCAACGGCTCGGGCATATCGGCCGGCGGCGCCAGCAGCCACTCGGGATGCTGCTCATACAAAAACGTCCCCGGCATCACACGCTCGGGTTCAAACCACAGCAGAAACTTGAGCCCGGCCTCGTGCGCGGCGTCGGCTACCGGTTTGAGCCCGCGGGGGAAACGCGCCGGGTCCGGCGCGAAGTTGCCCACGCCGCGCGCCCAGTTGCCGCCCGGCGACGTGAACCAGCCCGCGTCGATCCAGAAATAATCCACCGGCAGCTTGTGTGCCGCGATGTTCCGGATGGCCTCGATCATGTTGGACTCCGTCGTTTTTTCAAACGGCACGACCGCATGCGGCGAGGCCGCCGTCATCGGAAAAACGGGGACTGACTCGGTTTTCGGCAGTTTGAAAACCGTGTCTGTCCCCGTTTTTTCGTTGTAACGCGGGACGAAATACTCGAGCAACAGCCTGCGGAACCGGTTCTGCCCGGCCATCCGGTCGTCGCCCGTCCACGGCATCGCCAGCACCGACGGCATCCGCACACGCTCATGCGGGAGCAGTTTGAACCGCGCCTGCTCGATGCCCGCCTGAACGCGGACCTCGGCGCCGCCCCGCGTGAACGCCGCCTTCCACTGGCCTGTCCAGCCTATCGCGACGAGGAGGCCGCGGCCCGGCGACGCCACATTGAAAAACGGCAGAAACCCGTCCGACGGCCGGCCCCCGTATGGCGTGAACACCTCCGGGGCTCCCTCGTCGAGGGGCTTCCGCATTGGCTGGAAATCGGTAATCTTTTCATGGCTCCCCTCGGCATAATAAAGGTCGCACGGGCTGCCGCCCCCGCCTTTCCACGCCAAGTCAATGACGTTTATGTTTTCGAGAACAGGCGTCTCGGCGTCCCCGCCATTGGCAAAATAAACGACCCATTCCGCCGCATCAAAGTCGCGATACAACGTCGCTTCGAGCCGCACCTCGAGCCCCGTCGCCGGATCTTGCCATACGTATACGCGTTGCGTTCTGGTGGAATCGAGCTTGGTCACCGTGCAATCAGTTTTCCAATCCGACAGAACCGACCCCGCGTAGGTGCGCCCGCCATACGTGAATGAAAAAGGAAGCGGCTTCCCCGCCTTGAACAAACTACCCCCGGCGGGCGCAACCGGCGCCAAGGCCATAAAGAACAGCACAAACGCCCGCAGAATCATGACCGCTCCTTTCCAATAATGTTAGACTTGTACTCGTTAGAAATGTCACATTCAAGCCTGGGAGAAACTGAATGATGTGTGGTTTCGGCGTTCTTGCAGCTCTCCTTATGCTTGTGACCAGCCAAGCGCCTGCAGATTACGCCATTGACAAAATGCCCGAAGGTTACTACTTGCAGGCGTACGACGACTGCGGCATTCCAGGCCGGCAACCGCATTTCCTGAAAGGGCCTGACACCACCACGCACACATTCACTCGCGATCAAGTGCCCGCTGACGAAAAGGCCCGATCCGTAATTACGAACCCCCGGCAGATCGATGCGGTTTATCCCGGCGTCGATCCACAACTCGAGTATGTCCTCGCCGTCGTCTATGCCAACGAGCCCTTTAACAACCGATCGCAGAGCCTGTGGGCGGGGCCTGTGCCATTGCACGGGCCGCACCCGTTGCCAAAAGGAAAAACGGAGCGATTGTTGTTTCGCGTGCCCGCTCAAGCGGTGGCGGAGGGCACGCTGGCCCTGCATTTCAAGTTGGAAGCGGAAGTCAACGTGGTCGTGTCGGTGGTCGAATTGTGGGCGCCCGCGCCGTCTCCGAGCATCGTTTATCTGAGCGGCGTAAACGGTTTGGTTGGGCCTATTGAAGGCAACGTGCTGGGTCTATCCTACGACGGCTTGGCGGACGTCGACGTGCAGTTGGTGGAAGCGGGGGAAGAAAAAGCGCTTACCAAAACCGGTCCCGACGGCTATTTCACGTTCGCGCGCGATCTCTTCGACACCGGCGGCACGGTGCAACCGCTCGAGGTGATCGCGCGTCTCGATGGCGCCGAGGCGCGACACCGTCTCGAGCGGGACGACCTCTATTTTGAACCCGTACGGTACCGGCCCATGCCGGCCCAGGTTGATGGGCTTAACGAGACCCGACTGTCGCTGAACGGTCCCTGGCAAATCGCCACGCAGGCTGATCCCCCCGCAACCGGCACATGCCAGGTGCCCGGCCAATGGCTGCAACAGGGCTATGATGTCCCGCTCGACCAGCACGTCACCATGACGCGCGAGTTCCGGCTCCCCAAAGAGTGGCAGGGCAGGCGCATCTTCCTGCGGTTCGACGCGATTCATGCCGGCGCCCGCTACTATCTCAACGACACCCTGCTCGGATACAGCGAAAACTTGTTCACACCCGTCGAGTGGGAGATCACCCAATATGCGCGCCCGGATCAGACCAACGTCCTGCGCCTGGATATGGTGGTCGATACGGTTTCGGAGAAACTTTCCTATTCGTGCGGTTACGCATTTCATAATCTCGGCGGCATTGACCGCTCCGTCTGGCTGTATGCGCTCCCGCAAATAAACGTCCGCAGCCTGCAAATCGATGCCGGGCTTGATGAGCACTATACCGACGGCATACTCCGCATAAATGCCGATGTGGACAATCCGGGCGGCAATGCTGAAGACGTCGAACTCGAAACCAGCCTTTATGCGCAAGGCGACACCCCCGTCGCTCTCGCAAAAGGGGAGTCATCGAACTCGTTTCGCGCGGCGCCCGGCATCACGCCCGTCTCCCTGACGGCAACCGTTCACAACCCGCTCAAATGGAATGCCGAGAAACCCGCCCTGTACACGCTTGTTGCTGAACTGAAGCAACATGGCCGCGTATTGGAACGCATGGAACGCCTGATCGGGTTCAGGAAAATCGAGATCAAGGCCGCGCAACTCTACGTGAACGGCCAGAGGGTAAAACTGGCCGGCGCCTGCCACCACGAACTTGATCCGCTGACCGGCCGCGCCGATACGGGCCGCCTCGCCGAACTGGACGTCCTTCTCCTGAAACAAGCCAACCTCAACTATATCCGCACCTCACATTATCCGCCGACGCAGGAACTGCTGGACGCCGCCGACCGCATCGGCATGTACGTCGAAGTCGAGGCGCCGTTCTGCTGGGTGGCGCCATCCGAGGATCTCACGCCGTTGCGCCAGGTCCTCACCCCCACGTCCGCCATGATCGATTACCACGGCGGCCACCCCAGCGTTATCATCTGGTCGCTGGCGAATGAGTCGGCTTTCAACCGGTTTTTCGAAATCGCCAACAACCTCTGCAAGCAACTCGGTCCTACGCGGCCAACGACCTTCAACAATCCCGATCCGGAGCGCGTCTGCGATATCGCAAACCTCCATTACGCACCCATGCCGTACGACGAGCAGATAAAGGACGACCCGCGCCCCGTGTTTCTTGGAGAGTACTTCTTTCCCATTTGCCACGAGCAGACCGACGTGATGATAAACCCCGGCCTCCGCGAACTTTGGGGGCATGGCCATAGCCGGCCCGACTCGGAGTGGGGCCGGTACTGCGCCCAAAGCTTTGATCAATCCTACACCCATCCCGGCACACCGCCCGGCGCATGGACCCACATCTACAATTCCAACCGCCTAATTGGCGGCGCCATCTGGGCCGCCATCGACGAGCCCTACTACCTGCCTGACGGCCGCAACGTCGGCTACGCATGGCACCACGGTTTTTGGGGCTTAATCGACGCATGGCGCAGGCCCAAAACCGAATGGTACCTGGCAAAAAACATCTTCAGCCCGGTTTGGTTTCCGGCGCGCGACATCGAGTCACGCCCCGGCGAAACCAATATGTCCGTACCGGTCGAGAACCGATACTCGTTCACCAATCTCAGCGAATTGACTTTCGTCTGCAACGGCGCAACATGCGTGTCGCCCGACGTCGCGCCCGGCACGAAAGGATCTCTGACCATTCTGGCCAACGTCAAAGCGCCCGAAATGAAAATCACCGTGTGCCGGGGCGCCGACGAGATCGTCACCGCCCAGATTGGGACATCCATAGAAAACGAACGGCCCCTGCCAAAACCCGACGAGTGCCCCCCGGTTCAGGAAGACGGCGCCCTCGTCGTGCTGGGCGAAAGAAACTTGGCGCTAGTGTTTGATCGGGTGCGCGGCGAGTTCAACGCGGGCGATCCGCGCCACACCGCCGCGGTGTCCGCGTTTCCACGCCTGCACGTCACCCGCTTCGATTTCGGCGATCTCGCGCCCGAGCCACCGTACGCCGTGCTGCCCGATCCGGCAACCCGCGCGATCGACCGCGTCGAGGTCAAGCAGCAGCCTGACGGCGTGGCCATGACGGTGCACGATCATTACGTCGGCTCCGCCGGAGCCGCTTTTTCCGGCTATACGCGGTGGATTATTGGTCGCAACGGCGCCGGTTCTGTTTCATATGACTATGCCTATTCGGGAGTGAATCTCAACGCGCGCGAAGTCGGCATCAAATTCGTTTTGAAACCCGGGTGCGACCAACTCCAATGGAACCGGTGGTCCGAATGGGGCGATTTCCCTATCGAGGCAATCTGCCGCGCCAACGGAATCGCAAACGCACGGCGCGATCCCGCCTTGGGAGACGTCCCCGAGAGCCGGAAGCCGGCATGGCCATGGGCCTTGGATCAAACCGAACTCGGCACCAACGATTTCCGCTCCGTCAAATTCAACATCTACGAGAGTTCGCTGGTTTCAAAAACGGGTTCCGGCCTGGCTGCCCATGCAAACGCCGACGCACACGTGCGTACCTGTCTCGATCCACAAGGCGTGTTTTTCCATATCCTTTCGGAGTGCCGGCTCGGCCCCGTGTCGATCGCCAAAGGCGACCATATTAAGGGCGAGTTCGTCATCGTGCTGCTGCCTCAAACAACGCCCGCCGGTTAGCCGGTTAGAGGCAACGGCAGATCGGCTGGGCCTCTGCGTCAAAATGGTTGTGGCCGCCTGGTTGCAGGAACAAGTCTGCCTGTGGCGTCAATCCATGCGTCCGGGAGTAAAAAAGGGTCTTGGCATGATGCCGTGGCACCATGCCAAGTCCTGACTTCAAACCGCCGTTACCCGGCGCTACCGACGGTACGAAACGCCACCCACCGTGGCGCTTTGCAACGGCAGCGGCCCAAACAGGACCGGGCCTAGATCATGCGCCCAGATCGCTATCGGAACCACATGTTCCCCCGCCTGTTTATCGCCAGCAGGTTCCGGAATCGTTATCTGGGCTGCAAGGCAATCAGCCTGGTCGCCCACGCCGAAATCGGCCAACGTCATCGAGTATGGCCAGTCAGGCAACAGGCTCGACAGGCTGCCGGTGGCCTCGGCATACGTCGCGTTCTCGAGTTCCGCGTTCAGGTTCACGATCAACTGCACGACGCTTTCCGCGGCCCTCAGATAGATCCCGGCAACGGCTGCCAATGCCTCATCCCCAGCCTGAGTCGTGGCGGCATAGCTCTCGAAGAACGCAGCCAAATCGCCAAGCATCTTCTTGTACGATTCGGGTTTGAACGCCGCCTCGGTCGGATTGTCCACGTCTTCCAACAGTTGGTCTATATCGCCCGTGATCTCTTGGATGTAAGGCTCGAGATCCAACAACTCCACGACCAGCGCATCGAACGCGTCCGCAATGATTGCCGCGCCCTGCGCGATGGAATCATCCTCGTGTGCCGCGGCGTATCCGTCAGCCCACACCGCAAGCGCAGAGCTGAACGCCTTCAAGTTCGACACCCGGAAATCGCCCAGCTTGTAGCTCTCGAGAATCACCACGATTTCCCGGGCCGGCGTCAGTACCTCGAGCAGTGCCGCCTTGTGGCTGTTTACAAGCGCGTTCTCCGAATCGTACTCTTCGATGAAATCCATCAGTTCATCGACGTCCTCCGGCTCAAGTCCAATGTAACTGCCGATGATGGTTTCGGCAATCGCTTTCATTTCCAGCGCTTTCAGAGACTCCGCCGCTTTGAGGGCATACTCTTCTTCATAGGGGAATATGAAGGAGACGATATCCATGTAGAACGTCTCAATGGCCTCGTAGTCCTCTTCGGTGCTGCCGAAGTTCGCGAATACCCGGTCGTTTTTCGCCGCAATCGCCAGGGTCACCACGATACTCTCAATCAACAAGTCCGCGTTTTCATATGTGTCAAACTCGTTGCCGAACGATTCCCCAAGCGCCAGCAATGACTCTTCCACGTCCTCCGGTTCCGGCAGGGCGTCCAGATCGTCCATGGCCTGCTCGACGATGGCCTCTACGGCATCGACAAACAAACTGATCGGCTGAACGGAGGAAGCCACATCGGCAAGAAGCTCGATCCCGTCGGCCAGGATTGCGTTTTCGTTCGCATATTCGTCAAATTCCGCGCCAAACGCATTCAGGATCGGGAACAACGGGGCAAGATCAAACGACTCCGCGTAACTGTCCTCGTCATTGTCCGCCATCAAGCTGGCCAGGAACGCCGCCAGTTCGTCATTGTATTCGGCCGCCGCTTCCGCGGCCGTGCTGAGAATCTCGGTTGCGTCGTTAGTCAGCGTCGTCAGGCAATCGCTGTACAGAACGTACATAAGCTTTCCGATCAGCTTGACAAGATCTACATACGGAATGAGCGAATCGGTGTTGGGGAGCGAATCCAACTGCGCCGGGTCCAGCGTGATGTACCATACGCCCTGTACGTTCACCCACCAGGTATCGAGTTCCAGCGCACTGTCAACCGTCACCCCGACCGGAGTGGGAATGGACACGCCGGGAAACGCTATCCGCACTTGCCAAACCGTCAGCGAGTTTACCGAACTCTCGCCCACAACTTCCCACGTCATCACCGCGTTATCTTTGCCGCCAGCCTTCAGCACCGACGTCAAAACGTTTGCAGGCGCCACCTTGTAAGGCGAGCCGTAGCCAAACCGCCAGATGTTGCCCTCGTCGAGCGGCCAATAAGCCGGGTCCAGCGCCGCCACCGACGAGGCAACCACCACCGGAATGTGCGTGGTCCCGCCGGACGACGTTATGGTGATTGTGGCGTTGTTTAAGGACAACGCAGCCAGCGCCTCACGGTCAATCTGTGCGGTCACAACCGCGTCGTCCGTGCCCTCGTTCTGCGTAAAAGTTATCCAATCTACGTCCGCATCAATACTCCACTCCAACTCGCCGCCGCCCGTGTTCCGAATCGTGATCGCTCCCGAATCCGCCCCCGGGTCGATTGAAAGACTCGCCTGGTCGACGGCGAGCTCGCCCTCGTTCTTGTCCGGGCAACCCGCCAAAACTACAAGCACTGCCAGTAGAATTACACCTGATGCACGCCTTAAATATTTCATGACTCTTCTCCTTCCAGTTAGGATCTTTCTTTTTCCCCAAAGCGGTCTTACAACTGCGAGTACACGCATTACTGTTCTACATCTACCGTTACGGTCGCCGAATGAAGATAAAACCGGCCAAAGCTGGTCTTCCCGAACAAGATCCCTGTCCCGCGCCCCAGCACCATCCGCTTTGGCCGCCAGTCGTAGCCGTCGTCCGACGTGTGCAAAATCACCACCGGGTCGCTCGAATAAAACGCCTCCGGCAGAAGATCGGCGCGCGCCGAGGCCGGCAAAGCCTCCGGAAAGTACCCGCCGCAGTACTGGATAAAGAGCCGCTTCCCGTCGCTTTCCGTTTCTACCATGCGGGGGCTCAAGTCCGAGTGCAGCGGCACGATGGTCCAACCTTCCAGGGCAGGCAGCGCCGCAATCCGCGCGCCCGCCTCCGCGTCGTCACGGCAGTAATAGAGAAGACCGTCCACCGACGTTATATACCCACTGTCCCCGCCGCCAAAAAGCCACGAAAGACCCAGCAACAGATACCACGGCGCATCAAGCGTCCCGTGCCAGACTTCATAATCCCCCGAAACCACTACCTCGTCCATCGTCAGCGAAAACTTGACATACAACTCATCGCCCGGCTCCTCCGACAAGTACAGGCGCCAAGTCCACGAGTTACCCTCGGCTACGGGAAAATAGTCGCTAAGCGAAAATGGGCCCGCGGGACCATCCTTGCAGAGATCAGCCCCCTTCTGCCGTGGACAAGACGTCATGCCCAAACATAGTACAGCGAATATCGTCAAGATACCGGCTTCACCGCAGCGCCTCATCCCGCAGTACCCCTTCCTTACAGCCCCTAGTCGAAGATATTAAGCAAGTGCGGCATTATATTCAGCACCCGCACATGTGTCAAGGTGCCGACTAGAATGACCAAGCGTCTCCCGCCATTGAATCACTCAGCGCGAACGTATACATTACTCGCAGCCAGCGTGGTGCAAAAATAGGGGCAGAAAGGGACGTCATGACAGGTTCAGGCGCGCGGATTCCCGAAACGGGCACCGACAGGCAGGTCCTGCTCGATCGGATGCAGGCCATGCGGGTGGCCGACGTGCAGTGGCGGCAAAACAAGGCGTTCGGGCTCGTTTACCGCCACAGCGACGCCCATACCGAACTCATCAAAACCGCCTACGGCCTGTTCCTCTCTGAAAACGGGCTCAACCCGATGGCCTTCAAAAGCCTTCAAGTCATGGAACGCGAAGTCGTCGGCATGACGGCCAATATGTTCCACGGCGACGCCGACGCCGTCGGCAGCATGACGTCCGGCGGCACCGAAAGCCTCCTGCTCGCCGTCCTCACCTACCGCAACCACGCACGGCGCAAACGCCCGTGGATACGCAAGCCCGAGATCGTCGTCCCCGACTCCGCGCACGTCGGGTTTACCAAGGCCGGCGAGTATTTTGACGTCCGGATCGTCCGCACCCCGCTCCGCGCCGATTACCGGGCCGACGTTGCCGCGCTCGAATCCAGAATCAACCGAAATACGATCGGCATAGTCGGTTCGGCGCCCTCGTACCCCTATGGCATCATCGATCCCATCCAAGAACTCGGCGAAGTCGCCCTACGGCACGGCGTCCCCCTTCACGTCGACGGATGCCTGGGCGGGTTTTTCCTTCCGTGGGTAGAAAAACTCGGGCATCGCATCCCGCCGTTCGATTTCCGCGTCCCCGGCGTCACCTCGATCTCGGCGGATCTCCACAAGTACGGCTACGCCGCCAAAGGCGCATCATCAATTATCTACAGGTCCCTCGACTTTTTCCGCGACCAGATCTTCGCCGAGGTCGACTGGTGCGGCGGCGTGTACGGCGGCGCAACCATGGCCGGCACACGCCCCGGCGGCGCGATCGCGGCGGCCTGGGCGTCGCTCCATTCGCTGGGCCAGGCCGGTTACATGGAAAATGCCAGGGCCGTCATGGAAGCCACACGCATATTCATGGACGGCGTCCGCGCGATCCCCGGCCTCTGCGTGCTCGGCGAGCCTGAAATGAGCGTGTTCGCATTTGGCGCCAAAGACAACCGGATCAGCATGTACGCCGTCGCCGACAAACTCGAACAGAGCGGCTGGCACGTCGACCGCCTCCAGCGGCCCGAGTCGATCCACCTCATCATCAATGCGGGCCACGGCCAAGTCGCCGACCGGTACCTCGCCGACCTGCGCGCCGCCGTCGATCACGTTGCCGCGCATCCCGAAACCGCACTCGAGGGCCAAGCTCCCATGTACGGCCTCATCGCCAAAGCCCCACTTCGCAAAATGGTCAAACGCAACGTCGTCAACATTCTCGCGCAACTCTACATCCAGCGCGAAACCGGAGCCGACGACGAAGAAGAAGTCGGCGCCGATTCCGTCCCCAAACCCGTCATGCAGCTGCTCCGCCTCAAAATGCGCATCCGCCGCATGTTCCAGCGGCCAAAGTCATAACGCCCCATGATGTTCATCCTGATCGCCGCCATATTCGCGCTCGGCGCGTGCGTCCAGACCATCGCGGGGTTCGGCTCCGCCCTCGTCGTCATGCCCATACTCACCCAGTTCATCGGCGTAAAACCCGCAGCCAGCGTCATGGCGATCGTCGGCGCGACCGTCACCCTCACCGTCCTTTACCAAAACCGGCAGGGACTCCAATGGCGCGAAGCCGGCCGGCTGCTGACCGGCTCCGTGATCGGCGTACCCCTTGGCGCGCTCGCACTCAAAGTCCTGCCACCCGCGCCCGTCATGGCACTCCTTGGCATCGTCCTCCTCGGCTACGGCATCTACACACTCGCTGCGGCACGCCCGGACTCCACCCCCGATCTCACGCCCGCCCGCTCGGGCCGGCTGACCACTGCACTCGTCGGGTTCTGCGCCGGCCTGCTCGGCGGCGCATACGCCACCGACGGACCGCCGCTCGTCATCTACGGCTCCGTCAAACGATGGTCAAAACAATCGTTCCGCTCGATTCTCCAAGCCTGCTTCCTCGTCAACGGCATCCTCATCGTCGCCTGCCACGGCGCCGGCGGCCTCGTCACCCGAGACGTACTCACCTACTGCGCATACGGCATCCCCGGCATGGCCGCGGGACTCCTCATCGGCACGCTCCTCGATCGGCGAATCAACCACGCACTGTTCCACCGCCTGCTCGTGTGGCTCATCCTCCTGCTCGCCGCCGCCCTCCTCGCCAGAGCCGTCATCGCGGCGTGACAGCCGACCCACGGCTGTCCCATCACGCTTGCCCGGATTCCGAGCCGATCAGGTATTTCTTATTTCAATTAGCAGTAAAACTGAGCGAATTGACTTTCTTTCCCAGTGTCATTGCGAGCCTCGCACCTCCTTCGGTGGCCGCCTTCAAGCGGCGATTGGCCGTGCGAAAATGCTCTTTGCAAGCGCGGCTGTGTGGAGTGCGGCCGATTCTGGCGCGCTTGCTGCCGCTTTGTCAACGACCTGACTGCAGTCAGACAATCGCCTTTCCAAGTACGTCCACCCCAATGCCTCAAACACGTCCAGAAAACGGCAAAAGCGGCGTATGCCAACCATGTGTGGAGCTATGACTTCATTGAGGACCGCACCGTGCGGGGCGGGAAACTGCGGATGCTGTGCGTGCTGGACGAGTACACGCGGGAGTGCCATCACATACGCGTCGACCGTTCGATTGGGGCGGCTAAGGTGATCGCCTCGTTGGAATGGCTATTCCTGCTCCACGGCGCTCCGGCGTACCTTCGTTCGGATAATGGCCCGGAACTGGTCGCCAAAGCGCTCCAGGCCTGGCTCGAGGAACGCGGCGCCAGAACGATCTAGATCACGCCAGGCAACCCCTGGGAAAATCCGTACATCGAGAGCTTCAACGACAAGTTTCGCGACGAATGCCTGAACATGCACGTTTTCACCGACGGCCATCATGCTCAGGAGGTGGTGGTGGCTTGGCGAAATGAATACAATGAAGAACATCCCCACAGCAGTTTGGACTACATGACCCCGGCGGAATTCGGTTTTCTCGACTTGTTCCACATCCAACCACTCGCGAATAGCTATCCGAATATTTTCGATGGCTTCCTCGCGTGTTGCACCCTGAGGGTGGCAGCCGCGGAGCATCGGGCAACTCACCGCCACTCCTTCATCCGACTCTACGAGGAGAACGCGAAAGTCCATTGGTTGAAACTCCTTCTGTCCCATTTCACCGAAGCGGCTGAGTCCGTATCAAAGAGCCGGATAGAACTTCGAATCGTAACGAGACTATCCCAGGAGTTTCTCGAGGTCGAACTGCCAGTAGCCGGAATCGGGGGCGTTTTTCCAGTTGCCGGCGGGGTCGCGGGATTCGTAAGCGACGTAGAAGTCGAGGTCCGTGGGAGCATAGACGACGCTCATGACGTCCCAGTCGTTTTGGTCGAGTTTTTCGGTGTTATGGGCGACGGTGGCGGCGATGTTGAGGGCTTCTTCGCGGCCAATCGGGCGTGGTTTGCCGGCTTCGATGACGCGGGTGTTGCGCAGCGGGTAGACGTATTGGGCGCCGGTTTCGTAGGCGCGGAACATGTCGTGCATGGGCTTGTGGCAGTCGACGTAGGTGGGGGCCGTAAACGGGTCGCCGTCGTTGCCGGGCACGACGGGGCCGTTGTCGGCGGCCTGGAGTGATCTGACGGAGGGGCTGAACGCCATGTCGGCGCGCATGACGGCGTGCTTCATGGGCAGGCCGTATGGCAAGAGGTTGCCGTTGGGGTCGCGCCAGTAGGCGTTGTGTTCTTTTGGGTCGTCGTCGCGGAATGTTTCGCAGCAGGTGAAGTTGGTTTCAAACGCGGCTGCGCCGGGGGCGTATGCGGGGGTTCCATAGGCGCCGGGATCGCCGTCGGCCGTCATGAAGTTGTAGCCGATGGTATGTTTTGCTCCGCGGACAACGGCAATGGCGTGGTCGAGGGAGCCGGTTTCTTCAAGGACCTTTCGGGCGGTGAGGGTCCAGGGCGTGCCGTCGAGTTCTTCGGAACCGCTGAACGCGCCGATCTCGGAGAAGCAAATGCCTTTTTCGTTCATGCCGGCGAGCGCGCCCACGATGCCGGCGTAACCCGCCGTGACGAACCCGAGGCCGCCGCCGGGGCGGTAGACGGTGACGAGGCGCGTCTCATGCATGCCGGTCCGGGAGACCCAGTCGAGGTTGCGCGAGGCCAGCAGCTTGCCGCCTTCGGTTCGCGGTCCCCACGCGGCGAAAAACGTGCAGGACGGGGCGGGGGGCAGTGGGTTGACCAGCTCGAGCAGGCGTTCGTCGCGCCGGTACATGTCAAGGTTGGTCACAGCGACCAGGCGGCGGATATCTTCGGGTGCGACATCGAAGCCGGCGTTGCGTGCGCCCGCGGCTATGGAGGCGATTTCGGCAAGCACAGCGTCGGACACGTGAGGGGCGAGCCGCGCCCAGGCGGCGTCCAGGATGCGGCAGACCAATTCGGCCGGAATGCCATATTGGGTGAACAAACCGAGGGTCATATCGGCGTTGCGCCGGATGAGATCGCCCACGAGCGCGCCGTATTGCCACCCCATCTGCTCGCGTGTGCCGGCGACGTGGAGGACGGGCAGGTTGCCCAGTGGAGATGAGTAAATCTCGAAAAAACCTTCCCCGGCCGTCCGAACGGTCTGCTGGCGGGAAGGCCGGACATGCAGAATTCCCATGGCTGCCTCGCGGTTTTTACCTCGGCTAGTATAGCAGGGGCCGGCGGACTGGGGAAAGTAATCAATTGCGGATTTCGGATTTCGGATTGCGGATTGGATGGGCAGGGGGTAGACGAAAAGAGGGACGCCCCCCACAACGCGTACTAAGAAGCGCGGCCGGGGAAGCGTCCCAGACCGCCTGTGGCGATGGCCATTTTTCGCTTTATTTTGGGTTTTGGGAGCCAAAGAGGGGGCAAACTACAATATCTAGTGGGGCGACTTTTTTTGTTGCATATATATGGTGAATCTGTTAAACTTTTGCTCGATATGTTGTGTTGAGGGAGGGGAAAGGGGCGACATATTGTAGCGAAGTGGTCTTGTGGAGACAGAAGCGGCAGAAGGAGCGCTACATGTCGAAACGGTGTGTACTTGTGTCATTTCCACGTTTTCCGTACACCTTTAACACGCTACTCCCGGACAGTCTTTTAGCGGGGATAGCGGGTTCTTTGGCAGATGCGGGCCACCAGGCGGTTATCTTCGATTATGGGACGCTGGAAACGCTTCATCGGTGTTTTCCGGCGCACCTGCGTCGGGCCTCATTGTCTCTAGCCGACCAAATGCTGGGGGAAACGCCGCCGGGGTCGTTAAAGGCTCTGGCGGCGTTTCTACGCCTGCGCGGGCTGGGAGGTTTGCACCGTCACCGTCGGGAAAGCCTCCGGCGCGAGCTGGGGCGCGAGGCTGCGCGTGAGATAGCGGAGTTTGGCGGCGTTGATTTGGTGGTGCTTAGCGTGCGGGACGCGGCGGACGTGGGTAACGCGGTGCATCTGGCACAACGTATTCGGTCGTCACAGCCCGACGTGGTACTGGCGGCGGCGGGGCCGTTCGTAGAGCGGTATGGGGAGCTTCTTGCGCGGCGAACGAAGGCTTTTGATTGCCTCTGCCTGGGGGAGCCGGAATGGACGATTCCGCGGTTTGCGGATGTGATTGACCGGCCGGAACTTTGGACGGAGACGCCGAACCTGGCGGTCGTGCGCGGGGGCACGTTGCGGCTGACGCGGCGGAAGCGGATCGATCTGAACAGCGTGGCATTTCCCGCCTATTCGGCGGAGGTTTATCCCGCGCTCGACGGGGACGGAAAATTCAAGCTGCTGGGAGTGGGTTGCACGCGCGTATGTTTGCAGCAGTGCCCAGCCTGCCCGCATGGTGAAATCCAGCCGGGACTGAGCCGGCCCAGGACGCCAAGGAATGTGTGCGAGGCCCTTTCGGAGGCGATGCGGCAGCAGAACGTGTGCGCGTTTGCGCTGGAAGGCCCTGCGTTTTCAGAGGCTTACGCGGCGTCGTTGGCGCGCGAGATGCTTTCGCGCGGTTTGGCGGTGTTGTATATGCGGGAGGCGTCGATCCGGGAGACGCGGGTAGCGAACCTGGCGACATACAAGGCGTCGGGTTGCCAGGCGTTGTCGTACCGTGTCGACACGGGCAGCCAGTGGCTATTGGAAGACTATTACCGGCGCGGGTTTTCGGTTTCGCAGTGCGAAAAGGTGCTGAAATCGAGCGGGGCGTCGGGCATATTCAGCGTGGGGCGGTTTATTTATCCCTCTCCGGCGGACGACTCCCACACCCGGGCGGAGACGTTGCGGCTCATCGAGCGGGTCCGGCCTGGCGCGGCCCTTTTCGAGCTTCCCGAGCCAGCCCCGGGTTCGGAGTGGCATGAGCGTTGCCAGGAGTTCGGGTTCAGGCTTGACCTGCCGGGATACGTCCAGCGGGCCGTTGACAGCAGGGGCTCGGCAAAACTACCCTTGAAACCCTGGCGGACCCTGCTACACGCCCGCCGGCAGGTACCGCTGCACCGGGCTCAGCGGGAGTTGGAACAACTTTGCGGCGACGTGCGGGACGCGGGGGTGTCGACGTGGGTGACGCCGGAACTGGCTCTGGTGGCGCGGGTGTCGGGGTATGAGGATCACGAGCAGGATTTTGTAACGCTGATGCACCGCAAGTTCCTCATGGGAGACGTCGGGGGCATAGCCGATGCGGCGGCCCGTTTCAACCGGCAGGCGTCGTTGCCCGCGCAGCGGGTTGCCGGTGGGGCGTACATGCCGGTTTTGGCCGCGGCGGGGAACTGAGCGAGATGACGCAACCGATTGTAATAACAGGGCTTGGCGTTCTCGCGTGCAACGGTTTGGGGCGGCAGGCATTCTGGGATGCCATCGAACACGGGCGCTCGGGCATCCGGCGGTTGGACCGGTTCGATGCCAGCGACCTTCCCTGCCAGATCGCGGGCCAACTCTGGGACTTCAATCCGGAAGACTTCATGCGAAAGAGCGTAGTCCGGAACTGGCAGCGGTATGTTCACCAGGCGGTGGCGGCGGCGAAGCTTGCGGTGGAAGATTCGGCGCTTTCGGGGGCGGGATACGCGGCTGACCGGGTGGCGGTGGCAGTAGGTACGAGCGTCGGCAACCCGGACGAACTGTACGCCACATCGGTCGAAGCATACCGCAGCCGCGGCTACAAGAAAATAAGCCGGTTTGCGAGTTCGGCCTTTTCGGGCCACTCCGCGACGGTCCACGTCACGATCGATCTCGGTTTCAGCGGCCCGGCCATTACAATAGCCAGCGGCTGCGCGACGGGCCTTGACGTGCTTGCCTGGGGCGTGACTCAAATCCGGCGGGGCAACGCGGACGCCGCCTTGCTGGGGGCTACGGAGGCGCCGCTTTTTGACATGGCGTTTGCCGGCGCGTGCTCGTTGGGAATCTTATCGAAGCGAAATGACGAGCCGGAGAAGGCGATGCGCCCCTACGACCGCCATCGCGATGGGATCGTGCTGAGCGAGGGTGCGGTGGCGCTGGTGTTGGAGCGCAAGGATCGGGCTGAGTCACGGGGTGCGCGCATTCTGGGTGAATTGGCGGGGAGCGGAGCGGCCTCGGATGCTGCCAACGCTCTGAAACTGGATCAAGAAGGCAAAGCGTTAACTCGGGCTATCAGGGCAGCGCTCCGCGATGCCGGGATGCAACCCGAGGACCTCGATCATATCCAGTCGCACGGGGTATCGCTGGAGATGTACGACCGTTGCGAGACAAACGCGATAAAACGCGCTTTGGGCGAGCACGCCTACCGGGTTCCGATAACGGCGGTAAAATCGATGACGGGCCAGGCCTACGCGGCGGGCGGCCTGCTGGGGGTGGCTTCCGCACTTCTGCCACTCAATAAGGGTATTGTGCCCCCTACGATCAACCTGGAGTCGCCGGATCCGGAGTGCGATCTTGATTATGTCCCTCAGCGTGCGCGGTTGAATGACGTTCGGACCGCGTTGGTGCTGGCGATCAGTTTTGGAGGTACCTACGCTGCGTGCGTGCTCAGAAGGCCGGCCTAGCCGGCTGGAGCCGCGCCTATTCACCGCTGGTGAGGGAAGAGCAAAGAGGTACCGTCACCAACGCGCGTCGCCAGGCGGCTCAAACAAGGAGCTGGCCGAGACACAGTAGGCCGAGAGGTAAGAGATTGTGAGTTTTTTGATGCTGGAGACGGTTCTGCTCACGCTGGGTGCTTGCTTCAGCGCTATCCTGGGCACCGTGGTGTTGATCCGCAATCCCATGAAGCCGACCCACCGGCTGTTTGCGGCCATGGCGGGATGCAGCGTTTTGTGGGCGTTGGGCGTGGCCGTAATCATCCACTGCAAGACCGAGTCGACCGCTATTTTCTGGATCCGGTCGACGTTTATCGTCACCGGCTTTTTCCCGGCGATCGTGTACCATTTTGCCTCCATTTTTCCCCATCAGAAGTTTGAGGGGTACCGCAGCCTTGCGGCGGCTTTTTATGCCACGGCGGGCGTTATCATCCTTGGTTCATTCACGCCTTATTATCTGCGTAGCGTGTCTGTTTCGCCCACGGCGCCGCCGCAAGTCGAGTATGGTCCTGTTTTTACCTTTTTTTCGGTGATGGTGGTGGTATCGTTGCTTGTATCTTCGTGGAACCTGTACCGCAAGCAGCGTCAGGCGCGGGGCGTCGAGCGCAGGCAGATCGAGCACATGCTGCTGGGTATTTTCCTTTGCATGTCGTTCTCGATCCTGACGAACGTCCTGGCGCCGGCGTTTCAGATCAGGAACCTCGAAGTTTACGGTCCAATCTTTACGCTGTTGCTGATGAGCGTGGTGGCGTACGCAATGATCCGGTATCACCTGCTGGACATCTGGGTGCTGGTATCGCGCACCACGATTTACGCGGCCGTGACAACGTTTGTTTTCGCTACGTTCCTCGGTACTATTTCGCTCGTGCAGTTTCTGTTCAGCACTCGAACCACGCCGGGCATCGTGGTAACCACCCTGCTGGCGGCGCTGGTGATCGCGCTGGTGCTGCAGCCGCTGAAGGAGCGCCTCCAACTGCTCGTTGACCGGACAATCTTGAAGCGGCGGTACGATGTCAACGCCCTTTGCGCGAAAATCACCCAGCACGCGGCCCAGTTCATGCCGCTGCACCAATTGCTGGATATGGTTGCGCGGGATATCCGGGTAACGATAGGGTCGGCGCAGGTGCGGGTGTGGGTGGTGGACGAGAACGACCCCTCCAAGATAACCATGGAGTACTCGAGCGTACCCGAGGACGATCCGGCGGAAACGCATGGCCAGGCGGCGCTGCTGCAATACATGCGTACGCATCCCGACCCGCTGGTGTTGAAGAAGTTGCTGCACGAACGGCCCACGGACCACCGCATGAGAATTGCCCAGCACCTGGCGGAGCTTGACGCGTACGTGTGCTTGCCGCTGCGGGCGAGTTCGAGGGTGGTGGGCGTCCTGGCGCTGGCGGAGAAAACGTCTGGCGATATTTATTCGGCGGACGATTTGGTCGTGTTTACGACAATAGCGAGCCCGCTTGGAACAGCCATTGAAAACGCGCGGCTCTACCTCAAGCTCGAACAGGTGAACCTTCATCTGGAACGCATTTTGAGCAGCATGCGTGGCGGGGTGGTGGCGGTGGACGACCATGGACGGATAACGACTATCAACGCGGCGGCAATTCAGATGCTGGGTCCGATCGAGGTGGGGCAGTATCTGGACAAGCTGCAGGAAGAGGTCGCCGGCGTGCTGAGGCAGACGCTCCTCGATGGCCGCGGCGTGGGCGAGTTTGAGACAGTCATCACGGGGCCGGAACAGGAAAAGGTGCCGGTTGTGATTTCGTCGTCGTGCCTCGAGATGGCGGGCGGCGTCAGTTACGGCGCCCTCGCGATGATCAACGACCTGACCCAGTTGAAGCGGCTCGAGCAGAACGTTCAGCGGGCGGACCGCCTGTCGTCCATTGGGACGCTTGCAGCCGGCATGGCCCATGAAGTGAAAAATCCCCTGGTTTCCATCAAAACGTTCACCCAGCTTCTATTGGGGCGCTTTGAAGACGCGGATTTCCGAAAGACGTTCGCCGAGGTGGTGCCCCACGAGGTCGAGCGGATCGACATGATCGTCAGCCGGCTGCTCGATTTTGCAAGGCCGCGGCCCGTGTGCTTTGCGCCGCACGATCTCCGCAAAATCATCGAGCACGTGCTGATGCTGGTTGAGAACCATATTCGGAAAGAACACATCGAGGTCAGGACGGAATTCCCGTCGCGTGACATTCCCGTCTATGGGGACGAGCAGCAGCTGCACCAGGTTTTCTTGAATTTGTTCTTAAACGCACTTGATGCCCTTAAGGAGGCAAGGGGTGGAGAGTTGACAGTCCGGGCCTATTACGATAGAATTCATCTTCGCCATAGGGGCATAGCGCCATTCCTCGAGACGGAATGCATCCGGGTTGCGGTGACGGATACGGGGTGCGGCATTCCGGTGGAGCACATGGAACAGCTTTTCACGCCGTTTTTTACGACGAAGATAGAGGGCTGCGGGTTGGGATTGTCCGTTGTTCATGGTATAGTAATGGAACATGGCGGGGAAATCGACGTGCAAAGCGCACCCGGGGCGGGGACGTCCTTTACGGTAACGTTGCCGTTGATGAACAGCGGGATTTCTTTGAGCAACGCCCAGGGCGAAATGGGGTCTTGACGCCGGATGAACGTCTTATTGGTGATAGCGGAAGAGCGTGCGATTTGCGAGTCGCTTCGCGCGGCCTTGCCCGAAACCGATTTCATCATCTTGGAACCTTCGGTGGATCGTGCGCTTCGCCGGCTGATCTCGGTCAAGGTCGACGCGATCCTCATTGATGACGCGCCGCATCTGGGCCACCAGGCGCTGTCCCGCCTGTTTGAATCGTTCCCGCAGATCCCGTCGATCATGTTGTCTGGCCGGAGCGATCCGGAAAGCCTGGCGAGCTGGACGCTGGCCGGCGCGCGGGCGTGCGTGGTGAAGCCCTTTTCGTGCGAGGCGCTGCGGAACGCGGTCGAGGGCGTGATGAAGGCGCGGCCGGTTGCGGGGGCGGCCGATGCGGCGCCGCACGTGCAGTTGGCGCCCCGCGGGATGGCGCCGGAGATGCTGAAGATTTCGGCGGTTGGCCAGCACCAGATGGCACTCCGTTGGGTAAGCCGGACCTCGGCGCAGATCGAGGATCCGCGGCGGCTGAGCCAGAGCCTGGTGGATTCGGGGACGGACATTTTTGACGCGGTGCGTTGTGCGGTGCTGCTGGAGTCGGGCGGGGGCGTGCACGTGGTCGCGGGCAATGGGATAGCGCCGGGGATAAAAGAAACGCTTCGGTTGACGTATTCGACGGGCCTGATGCATTGGCTCGAAGAGAACGCGTGCCTTTTCGATCGGCTGGCGAACGGGAATGCGGTTTCGGCGGTGAAGGAGATGCAGTTGATGGGGGCGCGTCTGGCGGTTCCCATTCTGGTGAACGGGCGGGTGTTCGGCGCGTTCGTGCTGGGAGAGAAGGCGTCGGGTCTCGAGTATTCGTTCGAGGAGCGCGAACTGCTGGCCGTAATGGGCCGGTGTGCCTCGACGGCGATGGAGAAGGCGCAGGCATACCGGGACACATCAATGCAGCAGAGCCGGCTCGATAGCGTGCTGGCGAACATCACGGCGGGCGTGGTGGCGGTGTATCCGAACAAAACGGTCGCCATGATGAACCAGCAGGCAGAGCGCATCCTGCAGGTGCGGGCGGTGGACGTGCTCGGCCGCAGCGTACAGAAACTGGGCAGCGGGTTTGCCGATGTCATATTGCGCACGTTGGAAGACGGGAAGGCGCGGTTGCGACAGGAAGTGCACGACTCCGCCGTAAACGCCACGCTGGGCCTGAGCGTGACGCCGATGGGACCCGACGGGGTGGTGGTGATTTTCTCGAAGCTGCCCGAGCAGGCGGTATCGAAGTCGGAGGTGGCGTACAGCCCGTTTTGGGAGTACTTGTCGGGGCGTGTTGCGCAGGAAATCAAGAACCCGATGGTGGCCATAAACACGTTCGCCCAGTTGCTGCCCAAGAAGTATGCTTCGGCAGAGTTCCGGGAAGGCTTTTTCGAGGTGGTGCAGAAGGAGGTGGTCCGGATCAATAATGTGGTCGAGACCCTGTTTGCGTTTGCGCGGCAGCCGGAGCTGGTACTTCAGCGGACGGATCTGAACGAGACGGTAAACAACGTGCTGAAGGCGTTTGACGACGAGTTGCGGGCAAGGTCGATCGAGGTGAAGAAAGAATTTGATCCGGGTGCGGCGGAAGCGGACCTGGATCCGGTGTATTTCTCGCAGGCCGTGCACAACATGGTTCAAAACTCGATCGAGGCGATGCCGGACGGCGGCGTTTTGAAAATCAAAACCAAGCGGCGGGATTTGAAAGTGCAGGTTACAGTAGCGGATACGGGCCTGGGCATACGGCAGGAAGACACGCCGCTGGTATTTATGCCCTTCTACAGCACCAAAGAGCGCGGAATGGGATTGGGCCTTTCGATGGCCATGCGCATTGCCCAGGAACATGACGGCGACCTCAAGCTGGAGGGAAGCGGCGAGAAGGGAACGGCATTTACGCTCAGCATTCCGGCGGAAGCGAGGTCAAGCCATGAAAACAATCCTGGCCATTGACGACGAAAGCAGCGTGCGGCAATCCTACCGCATCATGTTGTCCGAGCAGTACCGGGTTCTCCTGGCGGAGAACGGCAAGGCCGGCTTGGACCTCATCTCGAAACACCACGTCGACCTGATCCTGCTTGACCTCATCATGCCCCGGATGAACGGGATGGATTTCCTGCAAGAGCTGACGCAACGCAAGGAGGACATTCCCGTCATCGTGGTGACCGGCACCAATAGCGTGGCCATTGCGGTCGAAGCCATGAAACGCGGCGCCCACGAGTACGTCATCAAGCCGTTCGAGGTCGACGAAGTCCTGCTGCTGGTCGAGCGGATCGTCTCGGAGCAGCAGGTGAAGAACGAGCTCAACGCCCTGCGCGAGGCCGGGTCCACCGGTTTCGACGCGCTGATCGGGGACTCGCCGGCGTTCATGCAGGCCGTCGAGATGGCGCGGCAGGCGGCCCGGGTTGATTCCACGGTCCTGATCACGGGCGAGAGCGGGACCGGCAAGGATTTGCTGGCGCGGGCCATCCACAATTCCGGGCGTCGCGCGGCGCGGGCGTTTGTGCCGTTGTCGTGTTGCGCGATTCCGGCGCAGTTGTTCGAGAGCGAGCTTTTCGGTCACGAAAAAGGCGCGTTCACGGGCGCCATCGAGCGGCGGATGGGTAAAATGCAAGTGGCCGACAAGGGGACGCTGTTTCTCGACGAAATAGGAGAGATGCCGCCCGAGACGCAGGCCAAACTGCTCCGGGCGCTGCAGGACGGGAAGTTCTATCCGATCGGGAGCAACAAGGTCATCGAGTCGGACTGCCGCATCATCTGCGCAACCAACCGGAATATGCCTGAGGCCGTGGCCAAGGGCCTGTTCCGCAACGACCTCTACTACCGGATCAACGTGCTGCCGATCGAGATGCCGCCGTTGCGCAAGCGGCGCGACGATATCCCCGGGCTGGTGGCACATTTTGTAGCGAAACATGCGCCGCGCGTGAACGCGCGCGTAACCGAATTGGAGCCGGCCGCGCTGGGCGCGCTGATGTCGTACGGTTGGCCGGGCAACGTGCGCGAAATGGAAAACACGATCGAGCGGCTGCTCGTATGCCACCGCGAGAAGAAAACCATCACCCGCGATTGCGTGGCAGGGATTGTGCCGGCGGGCGAAGCGGCAACCGAGTTGACCGGCCTTTCGGATTTCGAGGGGATGCCCCTCGAGGAAGCGGTGAACCGGCTCGAGTTCTATCTGATCAACAAGGCGATGGATCGCAGCGGCGGGGTGCAGTCGCGCGCGGCGGACCTGCTGGGCACGACGCGGCGCATTCTCAAGTACAAGATGGACCAGCTCAAGATTGACAGCCCCGCCGAAAACGACGCCCAGGCAGGATGACAACGTCTCCCCCACTCCTCTACAGTATGAAACCCTTAAATCATCGAGGAGCAGTCTGATGAGTGTTACCGTAGTTGGCTCTATTGCGCTTGACACGATTGAAACGCCGTGGGGCAGGAACGAGGAAGGGCTGGGCGGTGCGGCCACTTATTTCTCCATTGCGGCGTCAAACTACACGCTGGTACACCTGGTTGGTGTGGTGGGGCAGGATTTTCCACGGAAGCATATCGAGTTGCTCGAGTCGAAAAAGGTCGATACCGCGGGGCTCGAGGTGGCGCCCGGCAAGACGTTCCGCTGGACCGGCCGCTACCACGAGGACATCAACCACCGCGACACGCTCGACACCCAGTTGAACGTGTTTCAGGAGTTTCACCCGAAACTTCCCCCCGCGGCGCGCGACGCGGAGTTCCTGTTTTTGGGCAACATTCATCCAGCGCTGCAACTGGAGGTGCTGGATCAGTCCAAGGCGCGTTTTGTGGCGCTGGACACGATGAATTTCTGGATCGACACGACGCCGGACTCGCTGCGCGATGTGCTGGCCCGCGTGCACGCGCTGATCATCAATGATTCAGAGGTAAAGGGCCTGACGGGGGCGTCAAACCTGGTGGAAGGCGCGGGGCTGGTTCAAAAACTCGGGCCGCGAATCGTGGTGGTTAAGAAGGGCGAGCACGGATGCCTGCTTTTTTGCGATGATCGCGCGTTTGCCGCGCCAGCGTTCCCCCTGAGCGTCGTGATCGACCCCACCGGCGCGGGAGACACCTTCGCCGGCGGCTTTATGGGCCACATCGCGCGCAAGGGATCGGCCCAGGAGGGAACGTTGCGGGAAGCCGTTATTCACGGGAGCGTTGTGGCGTCGTTTACGTGCGAAGCGTTTGGCCCGGCGCGGCTCGCAGAAATCGGGGTGCGCGAAATCAACGAGCGGTACTCGGTGTTCCGGGATCTGACTTCGTTCTAAGTTTTGCAGGTCTTATTATGCTTGCTCAGGGACGCCCCGGCAGTGCGGGTCGTCCCGCGTCGGTTTTTTCAGGAGCGCTCCAGGATGATCAGGAAATCGTTGTAACTGTTGCCGTCATTCGGCGTAATCGAGACAACGACCCATCCGTCTTCAAGCAGGGCGTCCAGCTTGTCTTTTCCTGAACCATTGGACTGAATAATCAAGGCTTTCTGCATCTTTCGAATTCTCCCTTTCGCTGTATTGCCGATTATGCCTAATTTCCGACTGCCGAAATCAGGTGGTGCCCGCCGCACTGAACAGGCAGGAGAAACCCCACGATTAGAATCTTTGTTCGTGACATCTGCGCATGACGCGTAGATGTTGGCTCAAGGTCGCGAACAAAGATTCCAAATGCGGCTTCTTAGCCGCCTTAAAGGTTTCTCACCTGCGTTGGCCGAACGTATGCCCCTTTCGGCACCCGCTGGTGCGACTGTGCAAGGATTATTCTATCACGGTTAACCGGGTAGTCTCAAGTTTTCCGAGTTACGGTTCCCCGGCGATTTCGGGCAGGGCTTGGCGCAGGACCGCCGCTATCCTGGACGAAGCCCGGCCGGCGACGGCGATAACCTCGTGATGGGTGAGGATTTGGGGCTTGTAGCAACAATTGGTGATGCAGGCTGCGACCGCCCCGCGCATCCCCAATTCCTGGCAGCGAAGAAGCTCGGGCCCCGTGCTCATCCCCACGGCGGTCGATTTGAGGTTCTGCAGCGCGCCGATTTCGGCGCGGGTCTCGTAAGACGGCCCGTGCACCCACTGGAACGTGCCCGTCCAATCGCAACCGGGAACGAGAAAATCGGTGAACGCGACCCCCGGGGTTGCATCCCACCCGGTGTACCGGCAAAGGCGGATGCGGTCGGCGGCCAGCAGGTCGCCGCAGGACATCGATGGGTTGAGCCCGCCCGCGGCGTTTACGAACACAACCTTGGCCACGCCTGCGTCGCGCAGGATGTCGACGGGGCGCGTGACGGCGGCGTAGTCGAGGCCCTGGTAAAAGTGCAGGCGGCCGCATTGGAGGATGACGGGGATGTCGCCGCACTTGCCATGGATGAACACGTGGCGGTGGCCGGGAAGTTCCGCGTCGGCGAGGCCGTGAATACGGCGGAATGGAATTTCCTTATCAACGGAATCAAGAATTGATTCGAGGTGTATGCCGGAACCTGTGGCGATGGCTATGGGCTGCATTTTTTCTTCTTTAGCCACAAAGAACACAAAGAACTGAAAAGTGGGACACCCCCCACAGACTACCGGGGTTGCGTCCCGACAGCCCGTGGCGATGTCTGGTTCTTCCTCCGGACTCCAGACTCCGGTCTCCAGACTAATTACATGTTCCGGCGGTATTTGCCGCCGACTTCGAACAGGGCCTGCGTGATTTGGCCGAGCGAGCAGTAGCGAACCGTCTGCATGAGTTCGCCGAAAATGTTCCCGCCGGCCAACGCCTCTTCTTTGAGGCGGGCAAGTGCGGCGGGAGCTTCATTCTGATGGCGGGCCTGGAATTCGCGCAGCCGGCTGAGCTGCCCGGCTTTTTCGTCTTCGGTGGCACGGGCAAGCTGGATAGCGTTGATGGTTTCGTGATGGTTGCCGTCGGGGTTGATAAACGTGTTGACCCCGATGATGGGCAGCGAGCCGTCGGCTTTCATGGATTCGTAATACATCGACTCTTCCTGGATCTTCGCGCGCTGGTAGCCCGTTTCCATCGCGCCGAGCACGCCGTCGCGCTCGGAAATCCGCCGGAATTCCTGCAGGACGGCTTCTTCGACTAGATCGGTCAGTTCCTCGATGACGAACGAACCCTGAAGGACGTTCTCGTTCTTGGCCAGCCCGTACTCGCGGTTGATGATCTGCTGGATGGCCAATGCGCGGCGGACCGATTCGTCGGTGGGCGTGGTGATGGCTTCGTCGTAGGAATTGGTGTGGAGCGAGTTGCAGTTGTCGTAGATGGCGGTGAGGGCCTGGAGCGTGGTTCGGATGTCGTTGAACTGCATGTCCTGCGAGTGGAGCGACCGGCCGCTGGTTTGGATGTGGGCCTTAAGTTTTTGCGACCGTTCATTGGCGCCGTACTTGTCGCGCAGCGCGATGGCCCAAATTCTGCGCGCAACACGGTTGAGCACGGCGTATTCGGGATCCATACCGTTGGAGAAGAAAAACGAGAGGTTCTGTGCAAAATCATCTACCGACATGCCGCGGGACAAGTAGTACTCGACGTAGGTGAACCCGTTGGCCAGCGTAAATGCGAGTTGGGTGATCGGATTCGCGCCCGCTTCCGCGATGTGATAACCCGAGATCGAGACCGAATAGAAGTTGCGCACCCGGTTCGTGATGAAATACTCCTGGATGTCGCCCATCATTTTGAGCGCGAAATCCACCGCAAAAATGCACGTGTTCTGCCCCTGGTCTTCCTTGAGAATGTCGGCTTGAACCGTTCCGCGGACGGTTTCGAGCGTCCATTTCCTGAACCGCTCGGTTTCCCCTTCGCTGAGCGGCCGGCCGTACTCTTTCGAGATCCGATCGAGCGTCTGGTCGATGGCCGTATTGAAGAATAACGCCAGCATGATGGGCGCGGGACCGTTGATCGTCATCGAGACGCTGGTGTTGGGCGCGCAGAGGTCAAACCCGTCGAACAGGACCTCCATGTCGTCGAGCGTGCAAATGGACACGCCGCTGTTCCCGACTTTCCCGTAGATATCGAGTTGCTCATCGGGGTCTTGCCCGTACAGCGTCACGGAGTCGAACGCCGTTGACAGCCGCTTGGCCTCGTGGTTCTGCGAGAGCATCTTGAACCGCTGGTTGGTTCTCGCAGGGGCGCCCTCGCCCGCGAACATCCGGGTAGGATCTTCGTCGGTGCGTTTGAATGGAAACACGCCCGCCGTAAACGGGAAAAAGCCCGGCAGGTTTTCCTTAAGCAGCCACCTGAGCAACTGGCCGGGATTGTCATACCTCGGCAGCGCGACCCGCGCCACCTTGATGCCCGCCAGGCTGCCCCAATGCACGGGGGTGCGGATTTCATTGCCACGGACCGTATAGACAATCTCATCTTGCGAATACCGCTCGCGCAGAGTCTTGTACTGTTCGAGCAGTTGGGCGCTTTCGAGAAGGCATTCGCGCGACAGCCCTTCGCGCTTGGTTTTGAGAGCCGTCTTGGCAGATTCCTGCCCCTCGGCAAGGGCGCCTTCGGCAGCCTCGATCTGCCAGATTTTCTGAAACAAGCCCGCTTGCCGATCCGCTTTCTTGTGGTACTGCTCGACGGCGTCGGCGATTTCCGCCAGATAATGGACGCGCTCCGGCGGAATAATGACCGTCTTCGAGGAAGGCGTCTTCCCGCTCACGAGGGGCAGGGAAGAATTCCATCCGCACTTTGTGCGCTCATTCATGATGCGGACCACGGCCTGGTAGAGGGCGGTGATGCCGTCGTCGTTGAACTTCGAGGCGATGGTTCCGTAGACGGGCATTTGTTCCGGTGTTTCCTCGAACCGGCGGTGGTTGCGTTGGAACTGCTTGCGGACGTCGCGGAGCGCGTCGTCGGCCCCGCGGTGGTCGAACTTGTTGATGGCGACGAAGTCGGCAAGATCGAGCATCTCGATTTTTTCCAACTGCGACGCGGAACCAAATTCGGACGTCATAACGTAGACCGTCGCATCGACGTGCGGCACAATCGCCGCGTCGCCCTGGCCGATACCGGCGGTCTCGACGATGATCCAGTCGAACCCGGCCGCGCGCAGCACCGTCAGGGCTTCGGCGAGTGCGTCGGAGACTTCGCCGCGGCTGCCACGCGTGGCCAGCGACCGCATGTAAACGCGATCGCGGTGGACGGCGTTCATTCGGATCCGGTCGCCAAGCAGTGCGCCGCCCGATTTGCGCCGCGATGGGTCGATGGACACGACGGCGACGGTCTTATCGGCGAAATCGTTGAGGTAGCGCATGACGAGTTCGTCGACGAGCGAGGACTTTCCCGCGCCGCCCGTGCCGGTGACGCCGAAAATGGGGATGTTGCGGCAGATGCGCTTCATCAGGGCGTCCATGAGCGTCTCGAGGTGGCCGTTCGACAGTGCCTTGGCCTCTTCGATGGCGGTGATGTAGGTCGCGATCACGCGGCTGTTGGCCGGGTGCAACTGCGGAGCCAGCTCTGGAACACCCTCGCCCGCAAGAGAAAAATCGGCCGTCTCAAGGAGGAGGTTGATCATGCCCTGGAGGCCCAGCCGTCTGCCATCCTCCGGCGAGAAAATTTTTGCGACCCCCATCGCCTCGATCTGCTCAATCTCCCTGGGCACGATCACGCCCCCGCCCCCACCGAATACCTTGATGTGCGGCGCACCGCGTTGTTTCAGCAGGTCGATCATATATTGGAAAAATTCCATGTGGCCGCCCTGGTACGAACTCGCCGCAATCGCCTGAACGTCTTCCTGGACGGCCGCATTGACGATCTCTTCCGCGGAACGGTTGTGGCCCAGATGGATCACCTCGGCGCCGGAATCCTGCAGAAGGCGCCGCATAATGTTGATGGCCGCGTCATGGCCGTCAAACAACGACGTCGCCGTCACGATCCGCACATGGTTTTTCGGCTTATAGGCTTCGACTGTTGTCATGGCTCAGCTCCCATCAGGCATTTTCCACGCGCCGCCGGCCAAACCGGCCCCAAGACGGTCATTTTCTCATAGGTTGGGAGAACTTTTCTACATGAGTCGACTTTTTGGAGTGCGGCAGCTTGCTGCCGCTTTCGATGGTGCACGGCTTTACTCGTGAAGCACGGCGGGCTTGGTATTCCAGGGCCAAAGCGGCAGCAAGCTGCCGCACTCCAAGAATGGCTACATGCCCGGCATGGGGAACGGCATCATCTTCTGCATGTCGCTCATATCCATGACTTGGACGCCGGCCGGCGGGGTGTATTTGAATTTGTCCGGGGAAGACGGGCTGTTGACGACAATCCTGGAGGAGGCCGCTTTGAGGAGCATGGCTCCGGCTTCGTCTTTGACTTCGACGAGCGCGGGCATGCCAGTTTCTTTGATGATGACAATTTTGATGTCGCTCAGTTTGGGCATGCCGGGAGGCATCTCGGTGGTCGGGGACGGCTTGACGGTGAACACATAGGCGGGCATTCCGTCTACGGTTTCGTCTTTTTCGAGCGTGATCTCGCCCACTTCTTTAATTGCATTCATGAGTTCCGCCGGGTTCATTTGCTGTTCGCTCCCTGCAGGCATGGGCATCTTCATGACCATGAGCTGCCCCAGCATGTTCATTTCCTGGAACATGGTGGCGCCATCACATACGATCTTGAACGATTGGGTCATGCCCCCCTTAGTGCCTTCCATGATGATAGCGGCATTGATGAGGAACATGGGCTTGTCGTCTTTCATCAAGAAATCGAAATCGCCCGAGCCAGTGAGCTTCATGACAACAGGCTTGGTTATGTTGCCTTCCGCGGTGAACATGCCCGAGCAGGCCGTCATCTCCGAGGTGGCCGCGGCAATTTTCTCGAGCGCCGACTCGACGGTCTCGCGCTCCGGCAAAAGCTTCCCGAGCACGCCCGTGTAGAGCAACGCCCCAATGATGACAACGAGCGCCACGGCGCCGCCGATCCCCGCGTACAACGGCATCCGGTTCGGCGCCTGCACAGGCACGGGCCGCTTGGGCGCGGGGCGGTCGAAGTCGCCCAGGAGATCGGCATCCAGCCCCATGCCGAGATCCTCGTCGCCCGCGGCGGGGCGCAGTTGATCGCGGATCACCTGGGCGCGGGCGTCTTGAAGGATATCGAGCGAGTCGCAGGCGGTGGCGGCCTCGTCCTTGCGGCCCAGTGCAGCCAGGCACAGCGCCTTCGGGTACAGGATGTTTTTTGTGTTGGGGAAGTTCAGGTCGAGGTTTTCGAGGAGTTTGAGGGCTTCTTCATATCTGCGGTTGGCATACAGGGCTTCGGCCTGCTTGAACGTTCGAGTCGCCTCTTGAGCATCCATTGCGTTTTACCCTCACCACGCCCATTTTAGCAGCATCGTAAACGCAAACAAAACTGAATACACCGGCCACGCGACTGTTTATTCACCAATCGGGGAGAACGGATTCCTCCCCGTGCACACTCGGACGCGAAAACCGGGTACACCCACCTCTTTCAAACTGCCAAAGAGGCCGACCTCGAAGACTCGGTCGGTGGCAGTCCCCGTTTTTCGCTTATACGGCTTCGACGACGGCCGCGATACCCAGGCCGCCCCCGCCGCAAATCATCTGGAGGCCGTATTTGCCGCCGGTGCGCTTGAGGTGATGCACCATTTCCCCAAAATAGAACGCGCCCGTCGCGCCGATCGGATGTCCAAGCGCGATGGCCCCGCCGGTCGGGTTGACGCGCGGGTCGTCGTAGGCGTAGCCGAACGCTTTTGCAAACGCGAGGCAGGGCGTCGCGAACGCCTCATTGGGTTCGATGACGTCCATGTCGTCAATGGTTTTCCCGGCGCGTTTGAGGGCCTTTTTGACGGCCGGGATCGGCGCGAGCAACATGGGCATCGGCTCGCCGCCCGCAACGGCGAGCGAGCGGATAACGGCCAGGGGTTTGAGATCGAGTTCTTCGGCCTTTTTGGCGCTCATCAGCAGGACCGCCGCGGCGCCGTCGACGATTTGTGAGGCGTTGCCCGGCGTGACGCGCCCGTTTTCCTTGAAGGGCGTCCTGAGTTTTGCGAGTCCCTGCCAGTAGGTGTCGGGATCGTCAACGGCCAGTGGCCGGAGGACTTCGTCGACTTCGACGCGGCGGGTTTCGCCTTCCCAGGTGTACTCGAATGGGATGATGTTGGTGGCGAACCAGCCGTTGCGCTGTGCGGTGACGGCTTTCTGCATGCTCCACATGCCGAACCGATCGAGATCCTCGCGGGTGTGCCCTTCGTCTTCGGAGATCTTCTCGGCACACAGGCCCTGCGCCACGTCCATGCCGATTTCGCCGAGGCGGCTTGTGAACCGGACGGGCATCCCGACTTTTTTGGCGACCTCGATGTCGCACCAAATCGGATAGTGGGACATCAACTCGACGCCGCCGCACACCATGGCGTCGCCGTTGCCAACCTGGATGCTTTGTGCGCCGAACATGATGGCTTTGAGGCCGGCGTTGCAGAACTGGTTGACGGTACATCCGCAGGCGTCCTGAGGGATGCCGGCGAGGAGTGCGGTGATCCGTGCGATATCCGAGCCTTGTTCCCCGACCTGGCTCAGGCAGCCGATGATGACGTCTTCGATGATGTGCTCGTCGAACCTCGGGCTTTTGGCCTTGACGCGGTCGAGCAGCCCCCGCATCACGGCGGCGAGCAATTCCTGCGCGGACGCCTGGCACAGTTGGCCGTTCTTTTTCATCCCGTCCACGCCGGACTTGCCGATCGCGCTGCGGACGGCATCGACTACGACAACTTCCTGAAGCTGCGCCATGTCAATGCTCCTTGTTTTGCCCTGTTAAGGGGTGTGAAACACAATACGGATCAGCCGGCGCGAGCGGCGTATTCAATGCCCGCATGGAGCGCCGCCAGATTCTTTTCGATCATGTCTTTTTTACGGCCGGCCAGCCCCCGGAAAATCTTTTCGGCCGTCTGGATTTTGACAACAGGTTCGGTGTTCAAAAAAGCGCCAAATGCGACAATGTTCCCGGAACGCTCGTTGCCCGTGACTTCACGTGAAATCTCGGTGGCCGGAATCCAGATGGTGCGTACATCGCCGTTGCGCGTGCAGGTTTCGGGCTTCAGGATGGAACTGTTGCCGACGATGAGGCCGCCTTTTTTTACGACGGATTGAAACCGCACGAGCGACTGCTGGTTCATCAGAATGGCGCCGTCGGGCTCATCGAGCAGGGGCGAGCCGATTTCTTCGTCGGAGATGACGACAACGCAGTTGGCGGTCCCGCCGCGCATCGCCACGCCGTAGGTGGGGAAAAAGGTGGCGTTGCGCCCTTCGGCGATTCCGGCCTGTCCCAGCAGGTCCCCCATGTACATCACGCCCTGGCCGCCGAACCCCGACATTACGGTCTCAAACAGCATGGGCGGTCCCTTCTGCGGCCGGTGCGGATGGCGCGGATGGCGCGGGCGGCGGCCCGGCGGCCAAGTCCTTGAACACGCCCAGCGGGAACGTTTTCACCATCTCCTCGGCAACCCATTTCTGCGCTTTCGCGGGAGGAATTTTCAAGTTGGTCGGGCACGCGGAGAGCAACTCGACAAACCCGAACCCGTTGTGGTTGATCTGAATTTCGAACGCGTGGAATATGGCTTTCCGTGCCCGGCGGACCTGCTTGACATCGTACATGGCGACGCGTTCGCAGTAGGTGACGCCCTCGAGGTTCGCCATGAGCTCCGCCATCTTCAGCGGGAACCCTTCGTTGGCCACGGTGCGGCCGGCGGGCGTCGTGGTGGTCCGCTGGCAGAGCAGCGTCGTCGGGGCCATCTGGCCGCCGGTCATGCCGTACACGGCGTTGTTGACATAAATGACGCTGATGCCTTCGCCGCGGTTGGCGGCGTGCATGGTTTCGCACAGGCCGATGCTGGCGAGGTCGCCGTCGCCCTGGTAGGTGAACACGAACAGGTCGGGCCGGGCCCGTTTGATCCCGGTGCCGACGGCGAGCGCGCGGCCATGTGCGGCCTCGATGGTGTCGCAGTTGAAGTACTTGTACATCATGACGCTGCACCCCGCGGGCGCCACACCCACCGCCCGCTGCCGCACGCCAAAATGGTCGAGGGCTTCGGCCACGAGCCGGTGTGCGGTGCCGTGCGTGCACCCCGCGCAGTAGTGGGTTGCAACGTCGAGCAACCCCTCGGGCCGGCTGAACACTTTCTTGGGCACGACCTACAACTCCTTCAGTTTTTCGATGACATCGGCCGGCGTTGGCAGTCCGCCCGCGGGACGCCCGTAAAAATCAACTTCTGTGCCGGGCACGACGGCGGTCCGCACGTCGTCCACCATCTGGCCGAGGTTCAACTCGAAATCCAGGAACTTGTTGACGCGCTGCGACAACTCCCGCAACTGCGGGGTTGGGAACGGCCACAGCGTCACCGGCCGGAACAGGCCGACTTTCATTCCCATCTTGCGAGCTTCGCGGACGGCGCTGAGCGCGATCCGTGCCGCGATCCCGAACGCGACAACGACGGTATCGGCATCATCGACTTGAGTGGTCTTGTAGCGGACCTCGTCGCGCTCGATTTGGCGGTATTTGTCCTGGAGGACGTAATTGAGATCTTCCTGATCGTCGCCTTCGAGGTACATGCTCCGCAGATTCTGCGGGGGCCGTCCCTGGGCGCCGGTGAGGATATAGGGTTTGTCGACGGTGACGATGGGCCTGTCTGGGATGAGGTAGGCGCCTTCGGCCATCTGGCCGATGACGGCGTCTCCGAGAATCAGGACGGGGTTGCGGTACTTGTCGGCGAGTTCAAACGCGAGCACGGCAAAATCGAACATTTCCTGCACGGTCGCCGGCGCCAGCACGATGGTCCTGTAGTCGCCGTGCCCGCCGCCGCGCGTGGCCTGGTAGTAGTCGCCCTGGGTGGTTTTGATGCCGCCCAAGCCGGGCCCGCACCGCATCACGTTCACGATCACGGCCGGAAGTTGGTCGCCCGCCAGGAATGATATCCCTTCCTGCATGAGCGAGATGCCGGGGCTCGACGAACTGGTCATCGCACGCACGCCCGCCGCCGACGCACCCAAAACCATGTTGATGCTGGCCAGCTCGCTTTCCGCCTGGAGAAAAATCCCGCCCACTTGCGGCAGCCGCCCCGACAGGTATTCGGGAACCTCGTTCTGCGGGGTTATCGGGTAGCCAAAATAGCACCGAAGACCCGCCTGAACCGCGCCCTCGGCCAGCGCAACGTTGCCTTTTACCAGCTTTTTCGGGCCTCGATCAGCCACAACTCTTGATTCCCTCTGGTTGAGCCTTGGGCGCGCCGGCGGCCTTGGGCGCGCCGGCGGCCTTGGACGGCGGCGCCTCGACGTCCTTGAATACCTCGATGGCGACATCCGGGCACACGGTGGCGCACAGGGCGCATGCGGTGCAGGTGGTTTCGGCAGTCGGGCGTGCGGGATAGTACCCGCTGGCGTTAAGTTCGGTGCCTTGTTCGATCAGGTGCTTTGGGCAAGCATCGACGCAAAGGTAACAGCCTTTGCACCGTTCAAAGTTAATTTCAATTCTGTTCACGGCAAATCCTGTAGCCAGTGTGGGAATTCCGTTCAAAGAGCGGCATGATAACAAACTCTTGACTAAAGGTCAATTTGAGGACTACCTCGGGCCAGGGCGTGCCGACGGGGCTGTTGAGATCGCCTGGGCGCGGGTGCTACGATGTTTTTGAGGTTTGCGGAGCGTCTTGGCCGTGCCGGCGGGAGTTGCGCAATCCGATGATATTTAAGCGGTTGGGGCCGTTTTTCTTGGCGATACCGTAACGGCGAGGGTGAGACCCAGGATTTTCTCCGGGGCAAATGCCGTTATGTTTTGCACACCGGGGTGTGTTTTGTCCGGCCCCTGAATGTGGATGGGAGATGTACCGCATGACGACTAACTCAACCTCCTTGGACTGGCGCCGTTGCGCAAAGGAAGTAGAAAAGAAGTTCTTGCTCCTGAGCAACTCGGCGGAACGCACCGAGGCCGCCGTTCGTTTTATAGAACTGTGGATGACCGAAGAATTGTGCCGGCCACAGCGCGACGCCGTCCTGGCCCACATCGCCACAGGGAAGTACGAGTTGCTGCTGGACAGTTTTTACCAATTTATCCCGTTCGGCACCGGCGGGCGGCGCGGCCGGGTCGGGTTTGGGCCGAACCGGATCAACCAGGCCACCGTGTCCCTGTCGGTTTTGGGCCACTGCAACTACCTGCGCAAGGAATTCAAAGGGGCGGGGGACCTGTCGGTTGTCGTGGCGTTCGACGTCCGGATCTTCAAGGACATGCTCGGGACCTATAAGTTCGTCAGCCACAACCCTTTATTGGACCTATCGTCGCGCAAACTGGCCGTGATCGCCGCCGAAATCTACGCCGCAAACGGGATCCGATGCTATTTCGTTGACCTATCGCGGCCGGACAACTACCTCTCGACGCCGGAGTTGTCGTTTTCGCTTCGGCTGCTCGGGGCACACGGCGGCGTCAACATGAGCGCATCCCACAACCACCCCGACGACAACGGGTTCAAGTTCTATAACGTCCACGGCGCGCAGGACATACCCCCGTACGACGAAGCACTGGCCGAGTATATGAACCAGTTCGAACCGGTCATGCGCATGCCCTTCGAGGAGGCTGCCGCGAAGGGACTGGTCGCCACCCTGCCTGCCGACGTGCATGAGAAGTACATTTCGATGAACCTCGCCCTGAAGCGGGGCCTTCATCCGCCCGAGAAGGTTCAACCAAGGCCAATCACGTATACGCCCCTGTGCGGGACGGGCCGGACAACCGTCGAGGAAGTCTTGCTGCGGGCCGGCCACAATGTCGTGGTGCACGAACCCCAGGCGGCGTTTGACGGGACGTTTCCGGGCATCCCGTTTCACCTGCCCAATCCCGAAGTGCCGGAGGCGGCGTGGCCCGCTATCGAGACCGCGACGGCGTGCGGATCTTCGGTGGTTTTCTCGACGGACCCGGACGCGGACCGTATCGGCGTTTTGGCCAAGGATGCGGCCGGCAAGTGGCGCCACCTCACCGGGAATGAGATTGCTTGTATACTTACGTATTACATGGTGCTGGATGAAAAGCGCGGCCCGGCGCACCGCAGCGGCTTCATCATCAAGACGATTGTCACCTCGTCGCTGGTCCAGCGTATTGCGGCCAAGGCGGGCCGGCCGATCGCCGGCGATCTCTTGATCGGGTATAAGTACGTCGCCGAGGTGCTTCGCGCGCTCGAGGCCGAGGGCCGGTACGAAAACCTTCACGCGAAGGTGTCCGACCTGATCCTGGCGGTCGAGGAAAGCCACGGGTATCTGCTCACCCACACGATCCGAGACAAGGACGCCGCCGGACCCGCCCTCATGCTGGCGGACCTCGTTTGCGCGCTCGACGCCGAAGGCAAAACGCTGGTCGAGTACCTGGACGAGGTGGCGCAGAATGCAGGGAATTTCGGGAACGGTGCGCGGGCGCTGCTGATGCGGGGCATCCGCGGGTCCGACATGCTGCGCGGGATGATGGCGTCGCTGCGCGAATCGCCGCCCACCGAAATCGGCGACAGAAAGGTCACCCGGTTCAACGACTTTCAGAAACCGCTCCGGGATCAACCGGGTTTCGACCCCGAGTCGTCGATGGCGAAGTCCAACGACCTGCTCGAATTCTGCACGGCCACCGGCCGCGCCATCGTCCGCCCGTCCGGCACAGAGCCCAAGATCAAGATCTATTCGGAAGCCGAAGCGCCCGGCGGGACGCGCGAGGACGCAAAACGCGACGCCGACCTTCTCGCGCTCGAGATGTACCGGGTCTGCCTGCGCCGGCTTGGCCCGGAGTTCGAGTTGTCGACCGCGGCCGAGCGGATTCCCGATCATATCTCGCTCGATGTCAAGCGGCAGTTCAACAGCGAGTTCCCGGGCGAGTTTTATAAAAAAGCACCCGAGCTCGCCCGCCTCGATGGCGAAAAGCTCCTAGATGCATTGCGCCAGATGCTCAACAAGTTCGTCGAGGAAGGCGACCCGCTACCCGTGTTCCGCCACGCAATTATCGAGCTTTCCACGGCGACGCACGACGCCAGTCTGGCGGCCATCTGCGGGAAACTCGACAAGTAAGACCGCGCGAATACAACACAGACCGACATGGACAAACACGGACCACAAAAACTCTTTGTCCGTGCTTGTCCGTGCTTGTCCGTGTCGGTCCGTGTTCGTCCGTGCAGAGTCTTAAAACAAACAGTGGGACACCCCCCACGATGAGCCCTGAGAAGCGCGGCCGGGGCGCGTCCCTATGCTTTCACGCCCATGAGGTGGGCGAGGATGTACCGGTCCAGTTCCTCGTAGTCGCGCGCGGCTTTCAACTGGGCTTCGACCTTCCGGTCGAGCGTGCGTACTTTCTCCAGCAGGTTCATGAAAGTTTGTTTGCTGTTGCGAAGGTGTTTCCAAGCGACGGCCTGCTTCTGCGTACGCATGGCTTTGACATCGAGGCCGACCCATTCGCCGTTGCGCCCGTAAGAGGCCTCTTCGAGTACGCGCACCTGGTTGAACGCCCTGCGCAGGTTATACGACCCAAAGCTCTTGTCTTCGTCGAACTTCAGCCCGCCCTGGTCGTTGAGATGGACGCTCCACAGCTTTTTGTGCGCCAGCGCGTAGGCCATGTCGTCGGCCGGGTCGAGCCCGGCGAGGATCGAGTGGGCGGATTCGATCAGGCCGCCAACACGCCGCGGATCAATCGTTATGTAACTAAGTCCGATAGCGTGGCCGATGGTCGGGATCAGGGCGCTGTCGACCGGCTCATTGGGTTTGGGCTCGATCAGGATTCTGACGTGCGGGTCGTATTCCAGGATCGTGTTAATGGCATCCCTGATCATCAGCACGCCTTCCCGGCCCACTTTGCTCTCGCGGATATACGTCCCTTCGCGCGACAGCCACAGCACGATATTGCGTGTGCCGAGCGTGTTGGCAATCTCGATGGCCTTCTTGGTGCGCTCGATGGCGTACCGCCGGCACTTCGGATCCGGGTTCGAATAAGCCCCGTCGATGGTTTCGGGAGCAAACCACAACCGCGGCGCGACAAACTCCGGTTCGAGGCCGTGGTCCACGAGCATTTTCTTGACTTTTTTGGCGGTCCTGCTGATCTCGGCGGCTGTTTTCTTGTCCAGGTCGTCCACGACGTCGTCGTCATGGAACTGCATCCCGTCAAACCCCAGATCGCGCGCTACCTGCATCTTCTTCCTCAGCAATTCCGGCTTGCGCACGACCGGCCCAAACGGATCGCCGCCCTGGTCAATATTCCACGGGCCGAATGAAAACCGGTAACGCCCCTTGTATGCCGCCATGTGTCGTTTCCCTCCCGCCCGGCAGGATGCTGCCGCGCATTTTCTGTCCGCACAAAACAATAGCGAGTAAACGGCAGGCTTCGCAAGTTTTGCTGTGGTTGGCTGTAACTCCAAGAGTGAACCGCCGAGGACACCGCTACTACGGCCGCCACACGGCATTGGATGATGCAATGAAGCGGCGGGGACGCCGCTTAAATGTCTCCCGGCAAAGCCCAGGACTTACCGTTGTGAGTCCCCCGGCAGAGCCGCATAAATTAGCCGGCTTCAGCCGGCTCCTCTTTGCACCCGTCTTTAGACGGGGTGTCTATGCGGCTTCTTAGCCGCCTTCGGATGGTGGACTTCCCAAATCTCCGCTTAATACAGTAGAATCCCTCGAACCTGTGGCTTTGCCTTTAAAGGAACATGTATGAGTCAACTCTTCGTTGCGGCAATTGTCTGCACATTTTCCCCTACTCTTTTCGCCGCGGACTGGCCGGAATTCCGAGGTCCCTCGGGCAACGGCATTGCCGAAGCCGCCGGCCTTCCCCTCACGTGGAGCGAAACCGAAAACGTCCGGTGGAAAACCAAGATCCCGCACAAAGGCTGGTCCACTCCCGTCGTCCTCGGTGGTCAGGTCTGGCTCACCACCGCCACGCCCGAAGGCAACGATTTCTACGCGATCTGCGTCGACGCCGAGACCGGCCAAATTGTGTTCAACGAGCGCCTGTTTTACTCCGATAACCCCGAACCGCTCGGCAACAACGTCAACACCTACGCTTCGCCTTCGCCCGTTATCGAGCCCGGCAGGGTCTACGTCCATTTCGGCCGCTACGGCACCGCATGCCTCGATACCGAAACCAAAACGGTTCTCTGGCAGCGCACCGACCTCCCCTGCCGCCACTTTCGCGGCCCCGGCTCGTCTCCCGTCCTGTTTGAAGACTTGCTTATCCTCACGTTTGACGGCGTCGACGTCCAGTATGTGGCCGCGCTCGACAAAAAATCCGGTAAAACCATCTGGAAAATTGACAGAACCACCGTCTGGCAGGACCTCGACGAAAACGGCCTCCCAAAACGCGAAGGCGATTTTAGAAAAGCCTTCTCGACGCCGCTCGTCATCGACGGCGCTTCCGGCAAACAACTGATCACGCTCGGGTCGTCGGCGGCGTTTGCCTACGACCCGCGCACGGGCATCGAGATCTGGAAAACGCACAACACCGCCTATACGCCCGCGGCACGGCCCGTATACGGCAACGGTCTCGCGTTCATCACCACGGGCCGCGGCGGCGAGCAGGAACTGTGGGCGGTCAAGGTTGACGGCAAGGGCGACGTCACCGACACACACGTGGCGTGGAGAATCAAAGACCCCATCGTGCCCCAGGAGCCCTCGCCCATACTTGTCGGCGATCTGCTTTATACGGTAAGCGGAGACGGCGCCGTCGCCTGTATCGAAGCCGCAACCGGCCGTATCCTCTGGACCGAACAAATCGGCGGGAATTACGAAGCGTCGCCCATCTGCGCCAAGGACCACCTCTATTTCTTCAGCACACAAGGCAAGACAACCGTGTTGGAGGCCGGGCCCCAATACGAAGTCCTCGCCACCAGCAGGCTCGATGACGGATTCATGGCGTCGCCTGCCGTCTCCGGCAACAGCCTGTTCCTCCGCACCAAAACCCACCTCTACCGCATTCAGTCTCCCGCTCAATAAGTCGACTGCGCCTGTCGAGATTATTTCCTGGGCATGGCAAGGCTGTTCATGAGCTTCCAGCGCAGGTCCGCTTCCTTCAGCGTAACCGGCGCCGTCAGGGCGACTGTCCCAAGAAGTTTTCCGGCCAGTTCCACGTTGACCTCGCCCACTGGCGCGCCCGCCGTGAGCGGCGCATGGATCAGCGCCGGATATTTTGGCGCCACTTTAAGCTTGTCGGCGTCGTCATGCTTGACTACCACCCAAAGGTCGTCCGCCGCCGTCAGGCTGACGGTCCGCGTCTCGCAATTGGCCACCGGCACCGGCTCGCCCACCGGCGCACCCTTCGCCACCACCCGCTTCTTCGTTACTTGCCCGAAGGCCGTATCCAGCACCTTCTGCGACTCGACGAACCGGTTGCTGTTCGAGGTCATGCCCATCACCACCGAAATCAGACGGATACCGTCTCGCACCGCCGTCGCCGTCAGGCAGAACCCCGCGCTCCTGATAAAGCCCGTTTTCAGCCCGTCGCAGTCCGGCATGATTTCGAGCAACTGGTTGGTATTCTTCTTTACGGGATCGGTCGGGCGGAACGCCAATTCCTTTTGGCTGGTCCATTGCAGGATGATGGGATCGAGCACGCAGAACTGTGCGAGGCGGGCCATCTCCCGGGCGGTCGTGACATCGATTTCTTCGCCGGGATCGGGAGGCAACCCATGGACGCTGCTGAACTTCGTGTTCTTCATTCCCAGTTCGGCGGCCCGCTCATTGACGGTTTCCAGGTAGGTTTTCTCATCGCCCCACAATGCCTCCGCCACCGCCATCGCCGCATCGTTCGCCGAGCACACCGCAACCGCCTGCATCATCTGGCCCAGCGGGAACTCCTCGTTTTCCTTCAGTTCTACCTGCGTACCCCCCATCGCCTCCGCCTTGGCGCTGACCTTTATCGGCGTATCGAGCGTCCAACGGCCCGCCCGCAGCCCTTCGCTCACGAGCAGCATTTGCATCATCTTGACCATGCTGGCGGGCGGCCGCGCCTTGTCCGCATTTTCCTCCATGATGACCAACCCGGTCCCCGCTTCAATGCAGATCGAGCTGACATCGGGCTTGGGTTTCCGGGCGGCCGCCTTGCGTGACTTCCGGGCCGGCTTCGACGCCCCCATCGTGCCCGCTACCACCAGCATCACCAGGCAAAGCCGCACCGCCAGTCGTATTCCATCATGCCTGTTCCGGGACAGCAACTCCTTCATACCTGACGCACTTCCTCTTGCCCCGTGTGGGACAGTTCTCAACCTCGAAACAGTTAAATGGCCCCCGGCAGAGACGGGGGCTTATTGTTGCCAGCCCCCCAAGGGGGCTGGTTCGCAAACACGGGGCCACCTTCATAACCCGTAGATTTAGCCCGCTTCAGCGGGCTCCTCTTTGCACCCTGCTTTAGCAGGGGTGGATACGGCATTCTACCCTTCTTATTCCAGCGCGCTTCAGCGTGACTTCTCCAATCGCTTTCAGCGTTCATGACAAACCGTCCATCCAGTGCCATCACCTAATGCCCACCAACCACTGCCGGAAAGGGCAAACCGTTGTGAGTCCCCCGGCACAGCCGGGGCGTTACCGGTGTCTTGCTTATACACGTTTGAATTCGCTGGGAAAAGCTAATCCATTGCGCTCGGCTATATAACCACCTAAGCCGCGCTTACGCCGCAGGTGTGGGCGAGTTCTCCGAAGCCAAGACGACTTCCTTTACAATGGCCATCATCTGATCTATCTGAAACGGTTTCTTAATCGATCCCGCCGCGCCCTCCAACGTCGTAAGCGCTTCGCCAAGCGTCGTAAGAACGTATACCGGCGCACGCACGCCCGGGCATTGGCGGAATTTCGACACAAGGCCGCCCGCCTCCGCCTCCGCCTCCGCCATATCGGCATCGGCAAAAATCACATCCGGCGGATTCTGACGCGCAAGTTCCAGCGCCTTGACGACTTCCGTCGCCGTCGCACAATCGATATTCCGCCGAGCCAGGGCCGTCTCTACCCACTCCAGCAGGTCCGCGTCACCATCAAGCACCAGCACGCGCGGCAACGCCTTCGGCGTCTCAGCAGGTGCCGCCGCCGCCGGGATCGGCTCGTTGAAACACACGTTCCGGATCACGTTCAGCAACCCCTGGGCGTTAAACGGTTTTGTCACGACATGCATCTCGTGGGCGTATTCCGTCAGCCCGTCCTCGCCCGCATCCCCCTCCCCGGCAAACGCCACCATCGGTATATTGGCCGTATCCAGGTTCTGATGAAGGTTCATCACGGCGGTCGCCCCTGCCCCGTCAGACACTACCTCGTCAAACAGGATCAGGTCCGGCGTGGTTTCCGTGGCCAGCCGCTCGCTCTCGTAGCCGTTCGACGCCTCCACCACCTTGCACCCGCAACCACCCAGCACCGCACGCACCGTGCTGCGCAACGTCTCCCCCGCCGCAACCACCAGCACCCGCAACGTGTCAAGCCCCGCCGCGCTCTCCGCCGAGTGCGACGAATCAAACACCGCGGCCGGCAGCACAACCGAGAACGTGCTGCCTTTGCCCAACTCGCTTTCAAGCTCGATTTTCCCCCCGTGCGCTTCCACGATGCTCTTGGCTATCGACAGGCCGATCCCCGCGCCTTCGAACCGCCGGCTCATCGAACCGTCCACCTGGTAAAACTTCTCGAACACCCGCGTATGGTTGACGGGATCGATTCCAATCCCCGTGTCGCTCACCGCGATCCCCAGACCGTCCGGACGCTCAACCACCTGCACCTGGATCACACCGCCCTCGTGGCTGAACTTCACCGCGTTCGAAAGCAGGATGCCCATCACCTGCGCAATTTTCCCCCGGTCGCCCCATACCGGCGGCAACTCTTCCGATGCAAAAATGCTGATGCTGAGGTCTTTGATGAGCGCCTGCGGCTGGATCGACGCCACCGCCTCCCGCAGCAGCCGCTCGAGGCTGAACAGCACCACCTTGAGCTGCACACCCCGGATCTCCATCCGGCTGAACTCGATCATCTCGTTGATCAGGCTCACCAGACGCTTCACGTTTCTCCCCATCACCATCAGCGCATTCGCCTGAGGCACCTGGAGCTGCCCAAGGCTCCCCGACTCGAGCATCTCGACGTACCCGTTGATGGTGCTCAGCGGCGTCTTGAGTTCGTGGCTCACGTTGGACAGAAAACTGTCCTTGGCCCGCCCGTACATCCGCAGTTCCCGGTTCGCCACCTCGAGCTCCGACGCACGCAACTCGAGTTGGCGCTGCATGTGCTTGAGCTGGCTCACGTCCGTTATCACCAGCGAGTACCGCGTGGCCTCTTCTCCCCGAGCCGCAGCATGCTCCCCGAGCCTTCCCGCCGCCGCTTCCTCCTCGCCGGACCCTTTCACCGGCGACACCGCCACCACCGCGTGGATCGACCGGCCGTCCGCACCGCTGAACACGACTTCCGGCCGCGCACCCGTATCAAGCCCCATCCGCTCCGTGCGCAGTTGCTCGAGCAGCTTCACCCGGCCTGACGGGTCGATGAAATCGAAGATCTCCCGGCCCCGCAGCGCGTCCGCACTCGTCCGCAGCAGTTCGCTGATCCGCTTGTTGGCAAACTGGATCCGGTACCCCGAATCAATCGTGAGGAACCCTTCATTCATGTGCATCAGCAGATCGCGCAACTGCTCTTCCGACCCCCGCAACCTCTGCGTCTGCTCCTCGACCAGGTCCTGCAAGCCTTTCGCATATTGTTCGAGCCGGAACGACATCCGGTTCTTTTCCGTGATATCGCGGATCGTGGCTAGGGTGCCCATGTGGTGGCCGTGCCGGTCGAAGATGGGCGTCCCGCTGATCCAGAGCTGGCGGTCTTCGCCCCGCGTGGTCCAATTGACCTCGTATTCCGACGCCAAACCCTTCGCCCGAAGATCCAGGTGCGGACCCAGGAACGATGTCTCATCGCGGGCCACCAAATCCCGCACATTCTCGCCTATCACGTCGTCTTCCGTGACATCGAACATCTCCAGAAACCGCTGGTTCACCGTAACAACCGTCCCGTCCGGCAGCGACAGCACGAACCCTTCACTGATGTGGTCGGCCAGTTGGCGGAACCGATCGCCGAGCTGCTCGATAGCTTCGCCCGTCCGCACCACACCGATCAGCACCACAAACAGACCCAGCATCAGGCTCCCCATCCCCAGCCACCGCGAAATCGTCAGAATGTTCATCTGGTAACGGTTAAGGTCGCCCGGCGCCACCGGAAAATCGCTGAACGTGACCGCCGCACCCAAAAGCAGCATCAGCACACCCGCCAGCATCACCAGCTTCTCTATTCCCCGGCTCCCCACAAGCAGGTTGCCCCCCGCAAACAGCGGTACCGCCACCGACAACAGAACCACCGTAAACCGCAGCAACGGGCTCCCCAAAGGCGCCCAACTCGCAAAAAGCAACCCCGCCATTCCGATCAGGATCGGAATCAGGTAACGCAGCATCCGCTGACGCAGCCGCTTTTTTCTGCCAGCCAGCATTCTTTTTCCCAGCTCTCTCAGTCGCACCGCAACTTGCGGATTTCCGCCGTCGCCAATTCGTCGCACCGTTCGTTGGCCGGGTCGCCCGAATGACCTCGCACCCAACGCCACGCCACGTCGTGCCTCTGAATCAGATCATCCAGACGTTGCCAAAGGTCGATGTTCTTGATTCTGCCCGTTTTCCGCCGCCAATTCAGCCGCTTCCAGGACGGCAACCACTGCGTGACGCCCTTCTGCAGGTACTCCGAGTCCGTATGAAGCAAGACTTTTGACGCCCGTTTCAGCGTCTCGAGCGCCTTGATGGCCGCCGTCAGTTCCATCCGGTTGTTCGTGGAACGCACCTCGCCGCCCGATATCTCTTTGTACCGGCCCTTGTACCGAAGCACCGCCGCCCAACCCCCCACACCGGGGTTCGGATCACACGCGCCGTCCGTGTAAACGACAACCTCCTCGCAGTCCGGCACAACGGCTTCCTTCATCTCTTTAAACACGGGTAGTATAACAGCTTGTGGCGCAAAGTGAGAAATCAAATGCCCAATTCGCCTCTTTCCCAACCACCCCGCGTCCAAAAACGGTACATGGGACAATGGAGACCATGGACACGATCAGGACGGTTGAAACTTGCCCATCCGTGTCAATACGTATACCCGCAATAATTTTTGTTGACAATTCCATACCCAGTGTGTCTAAATATATAGCATGAACGATATCCGGGGAGATGAGTTGCGCGGGCATCTCGAAACGATGGTGCTCTCCGTGCTCGAACGGGGCGAAGCCCACGGGTACGAAATCCTGCAGCGCCTCGAAGCGGCCGGGTGCGGCGCACTCAAACTCAAAGAAGGAACCCTCTACCCTGCGTTGTACCGGCTCGAAGAGGCCGGCCTGATAAAAGGCGCATGGGAACGCGGCGCCGAAGCCCGGCGTGGCCCGCGCAGGCGCAATTACCACCTCACGGCCGCCGGCAAGCGCGAACTCGCCCGACGCCGCGAATCCTGGCGCAATTTCGTGGCCGTCATCGGCCGTATCGTGGAGGCATAACCATGGAACAACTCAAGATCCACGTCGAGCGCATCATCCGCCCAATCCGCGCCGCCGCGGGCCGAAAGACCAAGATGCGCAACGAACTGCTCGCACACCTCGTCCAGAAAGCCGAAGCCCTTATGGCCGCCGGAGCCGGCGAAACGGCCGCATGCGCCGAAGCCATCCAACAGCTCGGCGATCCCGCGGAGCTCCGGGCCGACCTGCAGCGAACCGTGCCCGCCCTGGAACGTCTGGCCTGCTTGCCCCTGCCGGCTTCCCCTTTTCTCGACCGCTATTTCGAAAAGGCCGAGGGTGAGACCGCGTTACATTTCGCGCTCGTGCGGACCGCCCATATGGCGCTGGCAATAGGCGGCCTTTTGCTGTTCACTCTGGCGGTGCGATGGTCGGGGCTGTTCTCGTTCCGCCAACGCAACGCCAACCCGGCAGCCTATTGCCTGATGATGCTGTCGTTTTCTTATTTGTCGGTGGTTGTGGGAAGCTTTGTCACCTATTATTTTGCGGACCTGACGGGCCTGCGGCGGCTGATGTCGAAAACGACGCCCGCCCGGGCATGGGTTAAAGGCGGGGCATTGTGCCTGTTCATGTGCGCGCAGATCGTGCTGATGATCGCCCCGATCATGCTCTTTGTGTGGATCATCAACCCGGCCGACGGCGGCATTCTCGTGGACGTGTTCAGTGGCGAATTTGGACGCCGACTCGGTATCGGAATACTCTTGGTAATGCTCGTGGCGTCTCCCATCTCAGGCGTTGCGATGAAATACGAGCACGAGCAGTGGCGCAAGTGGGGCCACCTCCACATCGACGACTAGCAAAAAACGGGAACTGACTCGCTTTTTTCGGCAGTTTGAAAAAAGCGTGTCTGTCCCCGCTTTTTGCGGCCTTGGTTACGTCAGTTCAAGAAAAGTCGCTACTTCCCCAAAAACCCGTCGCTCCAGAATACCGGCTCGTAGCCGCGCGCCTTGACCCAATCGAGCGCAGCACGCACTTTGTCCATCGCGTCCGCCTGATAATACTCGAGCTCGTTCCGGAAATACTGCTCGTGGATCAGCAACTCGACCACTTCGCCCGCGTGAGGCGACGCCGCCCGCGCGTCGAGCTTCGCCTGTATCTCGCCCGCTCCGTACGAATTCACCACGATCGCGCACGGGATAAAAAACATGTCCGTCTCTTTGTCGTACCATGCGGGGCGGGTGTCGCAATAAGCCGATTGTTCCGGCGACAGGTAGTAACACGCCGTGGTCACACCGTGGCCCGTGCCAAACAGACCGATAACCTGCTCGATGCCACGGTCGCGAAGCGCTTTGACCGCCTCCTTCGGGCACTCGGCCCAGTGGACCGTGGTTGTCCGCGTCAAGACGTCCGGACCCGCGAACCGCCGGATCTCGCCCACCACGAGATCGTAATCGCGGGCGATTTGCTCATACGACGCGCCCATGTAGGGCCGGTCGGGTTTATCCCCGAGCGCGTGGAAACTCAGGTGCAGCCACGGCGCGTTCGCCTGCCATTCGGCCTTCCATTTCGGCGGCATTTGGCTCAGGTTGAACCCGTCGGTCTGGTAATAGATGTTGATATGGATCTTCGCGCCGTAGACGTTGTGCATTTCGCGCCAGAACTCGAGGTACCAGTGGTCGAACAACGAACGATACTTATCGGGATCGGCCGCAAGATCTTTGAGGAAGAAAATGTTGTCGTCGACCGAAAACCGGTAACGTTTCCGGCTCGCCTTGTCCCACCAGACTTCGATAGTGTCTTTTTGATCTCCCGCCTCGGCAACGATCGTGTTGCGCCGGCCCGTGAGCGGCACGACGCACTCGAACGTTCCCCCCTCGACCCGCGCCGCGCGCCCGTTAACCCGCACCGGCCCCGTCAGCGGCGCAACCCCGCGCACCGTGATGCTGAGCGCCTCCGCCGTTTCCCCGCCGTCGTCATGATTGAGCACGTCGCCATCGCGCGGATCGAGAATCCTCAGCGAATCTTCACTGAACGCGGGCGCACTCATCACGATGGCCAGAGCGGCACAGACGCGCCGCATCATCTCGCCAGCCGGAACACGTACGCGTGCCGGCACGGCATCTGGTCGATCGTCAACACCGGCGGCGTGACCCGCACCGTTCCGCCGTCCGACTTCACCTCGAGCGGCTGGTTATGCCCGAGCAGCGTCGCCTGTTTCACTGTCCCCGCGCCCGCCACCGCCAACTCGCCCTCGGGCCACTCGAGGCAGATCGCGTAGACGGCGTCCGGCTTCTGCGTGAACCGCACCGTCTCGAGTTTCGGCGCGTCCTTCCACGCGTCCGCCCCATAGATGGCCTCGCCATTCACCCCGAGCCACTCGCCCATATCGAGCAGCCGCTGCTGCATGATTTCCGGGATTCGCCCATCGGCGGTCGGCCCGATATCGAGCAGCAGGTTGCCGCCACGGCTCACGTTATCGATCAGCAGGTGCAACAGTTCCGTGCTCGACCGGTAATCCTCGGCCGCCTCGTTCCGGTTGTACCCGAACGAATGGCCCATCCCCTGGCATTCCTCGAACAGGCCCGCGTCCGTGAGCCGGCCCGCCGGCAGGTGGCCGTACTCCGGCGTGGCAAACCCGCCGTGCACGTTCCGGCACTCTTTGCCCCACCGGTCGTTGACCACGACGTCCTTCGGCGCGTTCGACTCGTTGAACAGCCACGCCAAAAATTCCTCGGACCGCCAGGTCGCGCTCGGGTGGTCCCACTCGCCGTCCGGCCACACGATGTCCGGCTGGTACCGGGTGACCAGGTCTTTCAACTGCGGCAGCATATACTGATCGACATACCGGTTGACGTCAGCTTTGTACAGCGGGTTGAACCACTCGTAGATCGAGTAATAGAAACCCATCCGCAGCCCCGCCGCACGCACCGCCGTAATCAGGTCGCCTGCCAGGTCCCGGTGCGGGCCGACGTCGACCGCGTTCCAATTCCAGTTGTTCGGGTCCGGCCACAGGCAGAACCCCTCGTGGTGTTTCGACGTCAGCACGATATACTTCGCGCCCGACCGCTTGAAGACGTCCGCCCATTGCGCCGGGTCGAACATCTCCGCTTTAAACATCGGCGCGAAATCCTGGTATTTGAAGTCGGCCCCGTACGTCTTCTCATGGAACGCCCACGTGGCGCCCTTCTTATTCATCATATCGTGCCAATACCACTCCGCATACTTCGTCTTCTCGCCCCACGACGGCACCGAATACACGCCCCAATGAATGAATATGCCGAATTTGGCATCCTCAAACCATGCCGGATTCACCCGCTGGTCGAGCGACGCCCAGTTCGCCTCATACGTCGCACCCGGATCTCCGCCCGGACTTCCGGCTGAATCCCCGGCGGCTAACGCCGGCTGAACATTTCGCGTCATAAGGCACCCCACAAAAACCAGCGCACACGCGCACACAATAACGTTTCTCAATCTCATCGCGTTTCTCCTCAACCCGGCCAACCCAGCCCCGGCCCAACAACTACTATCGCAAGAAAACCGGAAAGGGTCAAATGGAGACTGGAGTCCGGAGTCTGGAGTCTGGAGGAAGACAAGTGAGCGGCGGCGTGGGGATGTTGTGGTGCGGGCATCTCGCATGCACCTGCGGGGCGCGTAGAATGTGCAGGCGAGACGCCCGCACCACAACTTACGGTCGCGCGGGAGCGCGACCCCACCGCACCGCGACCCCACCGCACCGGTTCGAGCCTTCTTTTCATCCTTCATCCTTCATCCTTCCGCATTCATCCTTCATCCTTCATCCTTTCGATCAGCGCCCCGGCTTCATCGTAAGCGGCCTTGTACGCATAATCCGGCGGGCCATCGCACGTGGCGAGACGGCGGGCTTCGTTTGCGTGCTCGAGCGCGGCGGATTTATCGCCGCGGGCGCGGGCGAGTTTGGCCAATTCCAATCGGGCGTCCGCGCCTTGCAGGGCATACTCGCTGCGTTCGGTGATCACCAGCGCCTCCTCGGCCAACCGTTGCGCTTCGTCCGCCTCGCCCGTCGCCGCACGCAGCCGCGCCAGGTTGATGAGGATGTCGGCTTCCATCTCCACCAAGTTGATGCGGCGGCAGCGCTCGAGCGCCTCGTGCAGATGGCGCTCGGCCTCGCCATGCTCGCCGGCAACCCGGTGCGCCGCGCCCAGGAGCCAGTGAGCACGGACGTAGTCGCGCGCGTTGGGCCGCCCCACCTGCTTTTGCCTTTCTTCCGCCAATTCCAGCGCGCGGCGAGCCCAGTTGATTGTCGATTGTTGATTGTCGACTTGTGCGCCGTGGCGCATTGCCGACTTGTGCGCCGGGGCGCATTGAGGAACAGAACGGAGCAGGAGGAGTTCGCGCAGGGCGCGGTACGCCCATACCTGCCCCTGCCCCTGCACGTCGGCCTGCTTCTCGAACATTCTCAACGCCGCCGCCAGTTCTGTTTCCGACTCGGCATACGCGCCGCGATAGGCCAGCAGCCGACCCAGTTCCTGATGCCCAATGGCCTCGTCGAATTCGTCCTTGATCTCCCGGCACAGCGCGATGCTGCGGCGCAGGTTGGCTTCGGCGGCCCGCAACGCGCCGATAACAAGCTGCTGCTGAGCCACATTCCCCAAACCGATGGCGAAGTTTTCCTTGTTGCCCCGCTTCTCTTGGATGGCATTCTGCTGCTCAAACAGCGGCACGGCACGGCGGGGCTGGCCGCTGAGGCTGTAGGAGTTCGCCAGTTCGTTCAGCGTCCAGGCTTGGGCGCTTTCATCTTTCAGGCGCGGCAGGCGGTCTTCGCCGTCTGGGAACAGCGCGCGCAGCAGGTCAATCTGCAACTGATAGGCGCCGAGTTGGTAATAAGCGGCTTTGTTGATGCGGTCGTGGAAAAGCGACCACGCCTCGTCGTATTGGCCTGCGCCGACGGTGTGGTGATAGAGTTCGATCACCGGGTTCAGGTCTTCCAGCCGCGTCACCTTGTCCGGCGGCGGGACGGCGGCGAAGTAGTCGCGCAGGCGGGTGTGTGCGGCGGCGCGGTCCGGTGCAGCCAGCCGGTCATAGGCGTAGCGCCGCACGATGGGATGCAGGTCGAACCGGCCCTCCTTGGTGTCGTGGTGCAGCAGCCCGCGCGCGACCAAGTCCCGCAGGTCGGCCTCGAGAGATGAGATGCCAGGAGACGAAGACGTAGAGACTGCTTTGGCCTTTTTACCTTTGCCTTTCTGTTTCTTAGGAGTCGATTCAGTTTCCGCCAGCGCTTTGAGGGCGTCGTATTTCACCGGGCTGCGGAAGCAGGCGATCCGGCTCAATAATGCCCGCCGCTCCGGCGTCAGGCTGTCGTAGGCCGTTTCGAGTACGTGATGCTGCCGCTGGACCAGATCGCCGCTCACGTCCAGCCGCTTGGCGGCGGCGATGTCGCCGGGTTGCTCGAAATCCCGCACAATCAACCCGGCCAGCAGCCGCAGGCTGAGCGGATGATAGCCGTAAGGCGCGCACGCCTGCTCGATCTCGGTGTGCGTGCCGCGGACGCCTTGGGCAAGGAAGAACTCTACCGCGTCGGGCGGCTGCATCTGCGTGAGTTCCTCCTCACGGCAGCCTTGAAGGAATCCGCCGCCTTTGGCCTCCAATATGCGCGGGCATAGCCGCGTGGTCAGCAGAACCTTCGACTGGATTCCCGGATGCACGGCGAGGTGGCGAAGAAACTCTTCGGCGAGAGGCGAAATACAGTCGCGGTCGTTGTATTCGGCCCGGCCGGGTTCATCGCCTCTGTAGGCCGCGTCCAACCCGCCGAAGGCGCGGAGGACGCGCTCGAAACCATCGAGCACCAGCAGCGTGCCGGGCCCATGGAGCATTTCCAGGAGCGCCCTGACTTCACTAACCGAGAGTTTATCCGGCTTCACCTTTCCGCCACTGAGATACTGGAGCGTTTCGGCCAGGAAATGGTCGAAGCTGGCGTCGCCCTCGTAGAAGCTCCACCAGACGACCCGCGGCCAGTCGGTGAACTCGACGTCGTGCGTCAGCCAGTGCCAGACCAGCGCGCTTTTCCCGAACCCGCCCAGCGCCCGCAGGCTCAGCAGCGGATGCGCCGCGTCCCCGCCCAACCATTCGGTAAGCATGGCGCGTTCGGCGATGCGCCCCGTAAAGTTGGGCGGCATGGGATAGGGATGGTCGAGGAACCAGTCGTCGTGCTCCGGCGCCTTCGGCGGCTCGGCCTCCGGCGGCGCACCCAACGCCGTGAGAAGTTGACGCCACGCAAGCTCGAGATCCGCGCCTTTCGTGAAGTCGATGTATGTAAGTGCGGCGACGAAATCCGCATCCTCCGGCATTTGTTCCGTTTTTTCCAGGAGCAGAGGGATCAAGCGCCGCTGACGCCCGGCGGGATCTTTTGTCGCGCCAAGCATGCTTTCGAAGAGCGTCCAGTCGCTTTTGAACCAGTTCGGCGTCATCACCAACAGCATGTGCCGGCTGTGTCTCACCGCGTCCTGCATGTTGAAGAGGGAGGGTTTCGACTTAAAGTCGCGGAAATCGATGCAGGCCTTCAACTCGGCCTGCTCGATGCGGTCGAGCAACTCGCCGCGCACCCACGCCTCATCGCGGCTGCTGTACGAAATGAAGACGTCATATTTGTACTTGGTCGGCATACGCGTCAATTCCTCCGGCGAATGAATTCCCTACTCCGTCAGAACCCCGGCCGAACTGCTTATCCCCCGCGCCAAATATCTAACTCCCGAACACATTGAATCAGTTTGTGATTATATACAAACTGCCCAGCCTTATCGAGGAATTGGCTCAAGCAGATGGCCCGCCTCCTTACAAATGCTCTTCTCTGTACCACTATCCGTCAACTTCCCGCAGTTTTTCGCAGAAACTGAAAGCCGGCCCCGGATCAAAGCATGTCATCCAAAGCCCGCCCCAAAGCCTGTCATCCTGAGCCCTGCCAGCCGCTGGCTAAGGCTTTTGTTCATGGCCCTTTATGGCAGGGCGTGAGGATCCCCTCGCTCGGAACCAGTGGCGTCCCGATCAGTCCTCACCAAATTCATGCCCGCAACAATACCGAGGGGATTCCCACGTCGCGCTGGGTTCAGGCTTTTGAATTAGGTAAAGGCCACGTGCCAGCGCTCCTCGGAATGACATCTTCAGGCGATTTCTGGGTTGCGGTTCTGCTGCTCTGTGTTTCTTTGCGTTCTTTTGTGGCTAAAAATCCCCAATCCCTCCCCATTCCTCTGCGTCCTCAGCGGCTCTGCCTTCATTTCTGTCAACTTCGCACTTCGAACTTTATGCCGCGAGGAACACGACATGAACGCTATATATGACGACCTAATTCTTGCTGAATGTGGGTCCGGAATTATTCCGGACCTACGGATGCCGCGCCTACAGGAATGTGCGAAAATTCGGTCGTGCTGTATAACCCCACAACTACTTTCAAAGACCTGCTCGACCTCCTCCGCGCCCGCCAACGCGCCGCCGCACGCTTCAATCCCCCGCCATGATAGCCATTTCATGCCAACCACAGTTGAATTCAAATCAGTCTGCCCGATGTAGGGCCGAGTTCCGACTCGGCCCCGCGTCCCCACCACAAGCTACAGGCAGCGCCGCGGTGGGGTCGCGCTCCCGCGCGACCGGGTGGCGGCGGTGGTGGTGCTGCGGGGTTGAGGTTGGGGTGCTGGAGCCACGGTGGGGTCGCGCTCCCGCGCGACCGGGTGGCGGCGGTGGTGGTGCTGCGGGGTTGAGGTTGGGGTGCTGGCGCCACGGTCGCGCGGGAGCGCGACCCCACCGCGTCTCCGCCACCACCGCCACCACCGGGCCGACATCGGCGATGTCGGCCTACTTTGGAGCAATCGCCGCGACTATTCTCGTTTTCCCAAGAGTTGGAGACAGCGTTGGAGGGTCTCGGGATTAGCGGGGGTTGTTGCGAGTGTTTTGGCGAGTTGTTCGAGGTCGGATTGGGATAGGTTTTCGGCGGCGAGTGCGGCTCGGCGTCGTGGGTCGGTTCTGTATGCCCAGACGATCTCGGCGGCGAACGGGGGTCGAGCGAGTTCGCGTTTTGGTTTGCCTTTGCGGATTTGGTCGATGGCTTTTCTGAGTCGTTCGGGCGAGTGGACGGCGGCGGCGCGGGGTTGTTCGGCGATTTCGTGGGCGACGTTGACGGCGGCGGGCTGTTCAAGTTGCGGCAATAGCCATCGGGCGAGTTCTTCTTCGAGGACGCCTTCGAGGAGCAATTCGGGCGGCGGTGTCGGCCCGCCGCTGTTGAGCAGCCGCAGGACTTTCCGGGACTGGTCGGAGAACGTGTCGAACCCGGGGATCTGCGCGTCGAGCGCCTTGCCAACGGGATCGGGCAGCGACACGGTGAGCGTGACTTCGGACTTGGCGCGCCGCTGCGCGTCCGCAGAGGTTTGAAACGTCCCGCCGTGGCCGACGACGACAGTTCTGCGCAGCGACGCCATGTACGCGGCGTGGCCCGACACGGTTTGGACGCCGGCGATGGTCGCGACAAACACGATGGCCCGCCGTGGCACATCGTAATCAAACAGGATCGAGACGGCCGCGCCGGGGCTATCGGCATTGGCGGCGTAGGCCAGGATGCGTTTGAACAGCCCGCGCATCGGACCGCGGCGGACGGGTATCGGCGGCAGGTCGGATGCGAACAGCGGTTCGCATACGACGCCGCGGGACTCGAAGGCGGGCCGGGTCTCGCGGGCGACGTCGAGGACAAGCGCCTTGATGTCGGCGAGTTCGGGCGCGGCGTCGCCGTCGATAAGGTCGAGCGCTTCGTTGAGGAATGTGCGCGCGGATTCCGGGTCCTGATCGCAGGCGTGGGCGGCTTTGTCGACAGCGTCGCGGACGCGTTCGGGCGCGACGGCGGGTTCGGGCGTCGCCCGGAGGCCATGGAGGCGCAGGATGAGGCCGTTCGGGGCTTTGTCGATCCGGCCACCGCGTGTGGCGAGTGTCCATCGGGCCTGCACCTCGTCCAACGTAAGGGTTATGCAGTCGCCGGAGACGGCGGCGCCGCAGACGGCGGCGCCAAACGAGAACTGGGCTGGGAACGTGCCGAACCCGTCGAACGCCAGCGCGACGCAGGGCACGCCGTCCTTCTCGATGCGGTCGGGCTGCTGGAAGACGTCGACGAGCAGGACGGCGCCTTGCTCGAGTTGGGCCGACTCGATCAGGAGCCGCGTGATAGCCACAACCTGCGCCGTATCGCCTATGGCGTCGCCGACAGGTTCGACGTGGAGGACGTGTGGCGATGCGGGGAGCGCATGGCGGAAGATCGCGCCGGGGTTGTACTGGACGTAGTTGGGCGGGCGGTAGAGCTCGAGGAATCGGGCCGCGGCGTTGAGCAATTGGCAGGCGAGGGGCTGGCCGAGCGCCTCGCGCGCCAGGGACAGGGCCAACTCGAGTTTGTCGACGGCGGTCAGCATCATGGGGGGATTATACATTGCGGATTGCGGATTGGGAGGATAGGACGGATTGGACGTACCGCGCCGTACCAATCAGGTCCGGGCCCTTCGGCGTTTAGCGAGGGCATATGCGGCTCCAGCGAGAATGAATGCGGCGATAGGCGCAATGAGTTTAATTGGAACAGTGGTTGAGCCTGTTTTGGTGTTTTCCGATTCCATCGGCTGGTGTATTTCGGGTTTAGTTGAGGCGTCAGCCGTTTCCTGGGCCGGCGTTTCAGTCGTGAGCAGGTTCCGAAGTTCAGAAACAGCTTCTTCGGTCTCACTACCTACTATGACACCAACGGGATTCTCAAGGCGATCGTCAAGTAAGAACGTATTCGCCTCATAGGGCGGTGTAATCCGTTCACGTGCCTGTTTAGCCAGACTCTCATCGAATCCCGCACTTATTCCGGTATAGACAATCTCGGTGAAGCCGTCCCCGCGGTACAATTTTGGTTCTTGTTCGCCACTAGATCTGAAGCGGGCTTTTGCGGCGATGGTAAGCTCGTTGGCGCTGAGGCTGCCTTCACACTGGAATTCGGTCGTTGTCGCAGTCCCGTCCAGGGACAACCTTGTGGCGCGCCTCACAAGATACGCGGCCCCTGGATCGAGCAGCAGTTCCCACTTGCACGGCACGTTTTGGGGGTTGGGGAACCGGCCGGTTGCGCGCACCAACAGCGCGTTTGAGTCCGTCTCTCTAACCTCTTCGATTGAGTCAATACAGAACGAATATCCACGGCCGGTTCCCAAAACGGGGATGTAAAGCTGCCAATCCTGAAGGGGATCTATACTTTTGTTTAGAATAACAACCTTGGTTTCTCCCTCGCCTGTCAGTCTGTAGTTATGCGTCAACCACCACACGCCCGATAAATCGGGTGAGGTATAGACGTATTCCGATTGGCGTCTTGATACGACTGGACCGGCAGAGAAGCTGCGATAGTCCGGCTGAGATGGGTCCAAACGCGGGGGCGGAGTATCCGGTTGTATCTGAGACCGATATGCCCATTCGCGGCCGTTATTTGTTATCCGGACGGAGAAAGACGGCTGCTCAGTGTCCTGGTTGTCGACAAGCAACATCCATCTTACGGATGCATTGAGCGTTGTATTTGTGAGCGCCCGGGCGTCAGATTCGCGCAACCGGTTCAGCAAGAACAACGGGTCTTGCTGCGTTTGGCCCTGCGAAGAAATCACCAGCAAGAAGAGAAGACCTGCCATATGTGCCGCCCTCCGGATGTGAACCGTACTTCCCCTCAAACCTTATGCGACCGCTGAGGCTTATGCATGCTATCCCTATTAGGCTACGTGCAAGTCGGTTTGTCAATAGCGACAGAAGCCGCCTACGGCGCAGGGTGGTTCCGTATCACAACTTCTCGGACTTCGAGTCTCCAGCCTGTTTTTGACTGTTTTCATGGGCATCGACTATACTTCGTTGATCATTGAGAGGAGCGTTTTTGGGATTGAGCAGTCAAGAACTTACGATGGCGGCCATGCGTTATCTGTGCCTGCTTCTTTCGCTGAGCTTTCACGAGGCGGCACACTCGCTCACGGCGGACCGGTGCGGCGACCCAACCGGGCGGCTGATGGGCCGTTCGAGCCTGAACCCGATGGCGCACATCGACCCGATCGGGACGGTGATCCTGCCGATCTTGATGATGTTCTCGGGGATACCGTACCTGTTCGGTTGGGCGAAACCGGTGCCGTTCAATCCGCGGAACCTTGGCAACATCCGCCGTGATCCCGCCCTAATCGGGTTGGCGGGGCCGCTGGCGAACCTTGGGCTGGTGCTGCTTTTTTCGGCCGTGTTGCGGATTGTGGTGGGCGTGCTGGACATTCCGTTTCCGCAAGATGGCAACCTTTACACGACGATGTGGCAGTACCCGCTGTTTGGTCTGGCATTCACGATGATCATCATTAATGTGGCGCTGATGCTGTTCAACCTGATTCCGATCCCGCCGCTGGATGGCGGTCATTTGCTGCACGCGGTGCTGCCGCGTCAGGGCCAGGAAGTGCTTGATCGGATCGGGCCGTTCGGCATCCTGATAGCCGTGATGATAGCGCCGCGGTTGCTGATATATCCGTTTGTCTTTTTGCAGGCGCTGGTCCTTTACGTTGCGTTCGTCGGCCAGTCCTGACGGTGCAGGAGTTGTTTAGATGGAATTGCCGCGGAAGTACAGTCCGGAAGAGATAGAATCCCGGTGGATCCCGTATTGGAAGGAGAAGAAGGTCTACGCGTACGACCCGGCGCGGGGGCGCGCCGAGACGTTCGCGGTGGACACGCCGCCGCCGACCGTGAGCGGGTCGCTGCATCCGGGTCACGTGTTCAGCTATTCGCACCAGGATTTTATCGTGCGGTATCAGCGGATGCGGGGCAAGAACATTTTCTTTCCGATCGGTTGGGACGACAACGGGCTGCCGACGGAGCGGCGCGTCCAGAACCTGTACAACGTGCGGTGCGACGTGCACCTGCATTACGACCCGGAGTTCAAGCCGGAGCGCGGGCGGAAGGGCGAGCCGAAAGGGATCAGCCGGCTCAATTTCATCGAGCTGTGCGAAATCGCCACGAAAGACGATGAAGAGGCGTTTCGCCACTTGTGGACGCGGCTCGGGCTGTCGTACGACTGGGATCAGGAATACGCGACCATCGACACGCGGTGCAGGACAATCAGCCAGTATAGTTTTCTCGAACTGCTCAAAAAAGGCGAGGTGTACCAGGCCGAACAGCCCGTGATGTGGGACGTCGATTTCCAGACGGCGATCGCGCAGGCCGAGATCGCCGATCGAGAGCAATCGAGTGCGTTTCACTTCCTGCGGTTTGCCATCGACGGCTCGGACCGGTTTGTGGTGATCGCGACGACCCGGCCGGAACTGCTGGGCGCGTGCGTGGCGGTGCTGGCGCACCCGGACGACGACCGGTACAAGCCGCTGTTCGGCAAGCGCGCGGTGACGCCGCTATTCCGTGCGCCGGTGCCGATCATGCCGGACCCGCTGGCCGACCCGGAGAAGGGCACGGGCATCGTGATGGTGTGCACGTTCGGCGACCAGACCGACGTCGAGTGGTGGCAAAAGTTCAACCTGCCGACGCGGCAGATCGTTGCGCGCGACGGGCGGCTGCTGCCGGTGACGTTCGGCACGCCGGGCTGGGAGACGCTCGATCCGGAGGGCGCCAACGCGGCGTACGCCCGGCTTTCCGGCCAGACGTTGAAAAAGGCGCAGAAGATCACCATGGAGATCGCGGAAGCGGCGGGCGACGTGATCGACCGGCCGAGCGAGCCGATCTCGCATGCGGTGAAGTTTTTTGAGAAGGGCGACCGGCCGCTCGAACTGATCCCGACCCGGCAGTGGTATACGCGCATTCTGGACAAAAAAGAGCTGCTTGTCGAGCAGGGCCGGAAAATCCAGTGGCACCCGGACTTCATGGGTACGCGGTACGAGCTTTGGGTGCTTGGGCTGAACCAGGATTGGTGCCTGAGCCGGCAGCGTTATTTTGGCGTGCCGATCCCGGTGTGGTACAAGCTCGATGGGACCGGCCAGCCGCTGTACGAGGAGCGGATCGTGCCGCCGGTCGACCAACTGCCGGTTGACCCGCTCAACGACGCGCCGCGGGGCTACACCGAGGATCAACGAGACAAGCCGCACGGGTTCACGGGCGATCCGGACGTGCTGGATACGTGGGCCACGAGTTCGCTGACGCCGCAGATCGCCACGCGCTGGTTCCTCGATCCGGAACGGCACGCGAAGCTGTTCCCAATGGACGTTCGGCCGCAAAGCCATGAGATCATCCGGACGTGGGCGTTCTACACGATCGTGAAGGCATGGATGCACTCCGGCGAGATCCCGTGGAAAAACGTGCTGATCAGCGGGTGGGTGCTCGACCCCGACCGGAAAAAAATGTCGAAGAGCCACGGGAACGTGGTGACACCCGAGCCGCTCGTCGACCAGTTTGGGTCCGACAGCGTACGGTATTGGGCGGCGCGTGCCCGGCTCGGGGTGGACACGGCGTACGACGAGCAGGTGTTCAAGGTGGGCAAGCGGCTTTGCACGAAACTGTTCAACGCGAGCAAGTTCGCCATCGGGCAGTTCTCGGGCGTAGACGCGGCGCTGCTCGCGCCGGACAAGATCACCGTCGAGACGGACCGCGCGGTGGTTTCCGAGTTGCGGCCGCTGATCGAGCGGGCGACGGCCGCGCTCGATGCGTTTGATTACGCGCAGGCACTGATGCTGGTCGAGGAGTTTTTCTGGGCGACGTTCTGCGACAACTACCTCGAGTTGGCCAAGCCGCGCACGTATGAAGAAGCGCTCACCGAAGGGCGCGTCTCAGCGGCGTCGGCGTTGCGGCTGATCCACCGGGCGGTGGTCCGCCTGTTTGCGCCGTTCCTGCCGTACCTCACCGAAGAGATCTGGCATTGGTGCTACAGCAGCGACGGGGACATGCACGAGTCGGTCCATCGCAGCCCCTGGCCGGCGGCGGAAGAGTTGGCGGCAGTCCCCGCGCCCAGGAACAGCCTGACGTACCAGGCGACGGTGGCCGTGCTCGACGCGGTGCGCAAAGCCAAGGCCGAGGCAAGCCTCAGCATGAAAGCGCCCGTCAAACAGGTGACGGTGACGGGAAAGGCGGAGGCGATTGCGGCGGTCCAGGCGACAGCCGGCGACATCAGCCAGATGCTGCAGATCGAAGAGATGATCGTGGTCGAGGGCAGCGTCGAGCCGGGGCTGGTAAATGTCGTGACGCGCATCGGCGAGTGAGGATGTTTTCTTTGTGGACGGCGACCGGCACGTCTATCTTTCTTCTGCGCTAAAATTGGTTACTGTCCCCACTTTTCCCGCAGTCGCGTCCCAAGTAGGCCCCATACTCCTCCGATGGAAACCCCCAAAGATGGTGACAATGATTTTCCGTCTATCAATGTCATCTGAACACATTTGACAAACGCCATGTGCATGGCGAGATAACCAGGGCAGTCAAGAAGGATGCTGGAAGAGTCCCGAGATAAACCAATAAGGAAAACGAAATAAACGGTGCCCACACCGCCCAGTAGAAACATTTCTCGAGAGATAGAGTTTGCAGATTCCTAATCTCACATAGGAATAGCACAAATGGACCACTTAGATAGAGAGCCGATAAGAAAAGCAACCACAGAAAGTGGCTCGATTTCTTATCGACAACAAGAAAAGTGAATATACCCAAGACGAGTGGAATGGACACGTTGACCAGGATTAGCCATGCCAAGACATGTCGTTGTTGGTGGAAGCTTGAAGCAGCATAGCTCAGAATCCAAAAACCCGACACCATCATGATCACAATCAACAGCGTCCTCCTTAGCCCCTGCACACCATTTCTCCAAATCATAAACAACAGGCTCCAGTTTCCCAACAATCAGTCCAGCAATCTCGATGCACCTTATATAGACAACTCGGAGTAGGATGATCTCCACAGGTTACCCATGTACGCCTGACAAGACAATCCCTCACACAATTCGACCAGCAGTTGTTTGGAGTATTGCGACAAATGGGTGGTGCTATGTAGCAGTAGTAAATATCACCAGTTTCTTCACAGAGTTGGTCATATTCATCGCACAGTTCATAATTACCCTCTTCATCCTCCTCGCCTTCCGGCTCGCTAAAATAATCTACGCGGTTCACGGAGTTCCCGCCAACATACCCATACACATTCAAGCCATCTACCATTCCCAGCGGGTCCCGCGTGAGCCAGCGGGCTTGCATGGGGACGTACCAGCGGTTGGGGGTATAGTACATGCCGTTGGATGTATCCAGGCGGTAGGAGCCCCATTTATAGGGGGTTGCAGCGCCGGAAACAGCGTAGTAGAGACCGTACGGATCGAACTCGTACTGGGCGAGGGAGGCTTTGTTGGCGTCGCGGAGCCGGCGGGTCGAGTCGATGTTGTCGTGGTAGTAGTATCGGGCGGCGCCGGTCGCCGGGTCAGTTCCGGCGAGGTCGGCCAGGACCCGGCCGGTGGGCGTGGTGAAATCGTGGACGTAGCTCATCAGGAGCGTGCCGTTGGTGGCTTCTTCCGTCAGGACCTGCCAGCCGGCGCCGTAGTTGAACCGGGTAGTCGTCCCGCCGTTGGTGCGGGAGTAGAGACGTCCGTCGCCGCGGTATTCGTATGTGGAATTGCTGTTGGCGGGGAAGTTGGTGGTAACGCTGTACAGCTTGCCGCCGTAGCGGTAGGTGTACGACTCGCTTGTGGACCCATCGCGGACCTTGGAGAGTGTGCGGCCCCAGGCGTCGTACGTGTAGTTGATAGTCGAGGAACCGCCGTTTGTTACTTCGCTGACCGCCTCGTTGCCGTCGTTGAACGTGTACACCTTGGTAACAGTCCCGCTTCCGGCCGTATAAGTCAGCTTGCCGACCATGTTGTCGGCAAGGTCGTACGTATAGTCAAACTGCTTGAGTATCGCCTGCTGATTTGTCCTTCGCTGGGCCAAAGTAAGCCGGTTGCCGCTGTCATAGGCGTAATTCCAGAACGAACCGTCCTGATGGGAAGTCATTGTAATGTTGCCGCTAGTATCAAGAGAGTAGGCGAAAGAATCAAGGACGTTGCCACCGTCCATGTGCTGGATACCAGTCAGCCGATGCTGCCCGTCGTATCCGTAATTAGTAGTCGTGCCGTTGGGGTGGGTGTACTGGGTGGTTTGGCCGATATCGTTGTAGTTATACGACCAGAGCTTGCTTCCCGGTGCACTGAGACCGCTGATCTGGCCCGTGGGATTGTACGAATACGAGGTTGTCTTACCGTGGTAGTCGGTCATCGACGTAACCTGACCCGCGGCGTCGTAAGCATACGTCAAGTTCCGGTCATCGTAGTCCGTAATGGTGGTAATCCTGCCGGCGTTGTCAAAGGCGAGACGGATGCCGTCAGTCCCGTCAATCCAGTCGGTCGTTTTGGTTATTCGACCGTTACCGTCATACGTATAATCTACGTCATAGGAGCCCCCATAGCGAACTTTTGTCAGCAGGCCGGTCGAGGCGCTGTAATATAAACGGTGACCGGGGGACAGCGCTAAAACTGGTTACTGTCCCCACTTTTCCCACCCACTTTTCCCCCCACTTTTCCCCACTTTTCCCCACTTTTCCACCCTAGCGGCAATCCGCCGAATGAAATCATCCCTGACTCGCTCGAAGAACGCTGATATAGTAATAGTGGGAATTGCCTATTTTAGGGCAATGTGCACTGGGTAGTTCTACAACCACAAAAAGAGAACGGTTACCTTCAAAAAGTACTTCATAGGGTATCCCACACGTACCACTAACAAAGGAACCAAGTTCGATGTGATACGGCTCGCGCAACAACAGGCGCTCTTTCAGGCAGCGCATACCGTTCCGATTCTCCTCATTCTCCAACATCAGATCCTGTTGCAGATCCTGGCCTAGAGTTATCTGGATCAGCACCTGCTGAAGAAAGAGCCGACTTCCAACGAGATGAAACTTGAAATTGGGTTCGCCATAGAAACAAATGTTCAGCAGCAGCAAGAAGGGAAGGACTATAGAGACTATAATGATTACTGTCTTCAGCAATGTAAACTTGGTCACAAGTACTGTCATTTCATTCTACCCTTATTCTTTAGACAACAACGAGTACAAGATCCTTCAATGTCACTATCTGAAGCTGGGCATACCTCCTTGCCACATTGGCGCCCGATCTTGTTGTTGTGCGTGTCCGCCTCTGTGTCTTCTGCGTCTCCTTCCGCGTTTGGATCATGCTCATGGTACCAACCCGCTAGCTGAGCGCAGGCTGACCCCATGCTTTGTGTTAAGTGGCACTGGGCAATGCAGTGGCGTAGATAGTTTATTACGTTGCCTGCACCGTTCCCATTACCGTACTTCTTTATATAATAGTCGGCCAATGCGCGTGCTTGCCTTGCACACTCAACGATCCAGATGATGCCAGCAACAGCGCTTGCACCCATGGGGTCGGTTGCATTGACTGGATTGTCAGATACGTAAGCAAATAAATTTGGTCCGTCAACCATCCCCAGCGGGTCGCGCGTAAGCCAGCGGGCTTGCATGGGGACGTACCAGCGGTTGGGGGTGTAGAACATGGCGTTGGAGGTGTCGAGGCGGTAGGGCCCCACTTATATGGGGTTTCGGCGCCGGAGACGGCGTAGTAGAGGCCGTAGGGGTCGAACTCGTACTGGGCGAGGGAGGCTTTGTTGGCGCCGCGGAGCCGGCGGGTCGAGTCGATGTTGTCGTGGTAGTAGTAGCGGGCGGCGCCGGTGGCTGGGTCGGTCCCGGCGATGTCGGCGAGGACTAGGCCGGTGGGCGTGGTGAAATCGTGGACGTAGCTCATCAGGAGCGTGCCGTTGGTCGCTTCTTCCATAGGAACCCCGGCAAATAAACGGTGACTGTCCCTATTTACCCTATTTACCACTATTTACCATTTACTCATTTACTAATAAACGGTGACTGTCCCTATTTACCATGCTCACAACCCGAGCGTTTCTTGCAACTCTGGCGCCAGTGTTCCACCTCTAAGTTTAAAAAGGACAGCTTCTTGACGCGCCGCATCAAGCTGACCTGCGGCTAAGAGGGCTTGGATGAGTTCTGGAGGGATGAGAATGTTTTCAGGGTCCATTTGTAGCACGTGTTCAAATTCTTCAACAGACTGTAAATACTCGCCGTTTCGAAGCAGTGCTCGTGCCAGTGCAAATTGAATATCAAGATCGTCATTCTCAACATCACGCGCCTTACATAGCACATTAATGGCCTCGGAAAACGATCCTGCTTCATTGAGCGCAATGCCGAGGTGATAAGAGGGCCATCCGGAGGTGTTGTATCTTTCTGCCAGTCTGCTCCACTCACTGATACGGCCATCGAGGTCCGTGTCAAATCTATAGAGCCTGTCTATTTCAGAGAAGACGGACTTGCCGCTGCTTGGGTTGGCTTGAACCTGTTGGAGCAGATCGCGGATCCTGCCCTGGCGCCGATTACGGAAGATAACATGAACTGAAAGCAAGAGCAGAAGGCCGAGACCTGCTACGATGGACGAACCGGACCAGACCAAAAAGGTTTCCGCGACAGTCCAACGTTCGCCGCTACTAGCGCAACGCTGCAGACAAAAGATCATGAAATAACACGCGAGCAATCCCGGCACCAAGGGAAACCAGATCCTGACAAACACCCTAAGCTTTGTCCAGAGCGATGGCGCCCGGTCGAACTTAGTAAAAGCGGAAGAACGTAGGTTCGACAATTAGGGTGTCCTTCATTCTTGGCCCTACCGTTTCACCACCTCACCGGACACAGCCGATCAGGAGGATCGCGAGGGCAATCTCCATTTGGGCACGGGCAGGGACTCATTCTGCCCTGCCTGGGGAAGACACACATACACTTGGACGTCCCAGGATTGATGACTTTCGAACCATGGTAACACCCATAGTTGCCGGGGGGGAAGGGTGGGGACGGATTAGTAATACCTTCGCAGAACATCCAGCAGAAGGCACTGACCCCAATTGTGGCAATAAGAAGTGCCCACCCCACAGGAAGTGCACAGCAGGCTTGAAGTCCGCAACCACCTATCCCGCTGCAAACACAGGTACATACACCAGATAAAACAGAAAGCCCGAGTGGGTCGTTAAACCCGATTGGATGGTTCCCTACATACGCATAAACATTCAGCCCGTCCGCCATTCCCAGCGGGTCCCGTGTTAGCCAGCGGGCTTGCATGGGGACGTACCAGCGGTTGGGGGTGTAGAACATGGCGTTGGAGGTGTCGAGGCGGTAGGGGCCCCACTTATATGGAGTTTCGGCGCCGGAGACGGCGTAGTAGAGGCCGTAGGGGTCGAACTCGTATTGGGCGAGCGAGGCTTTGTTTGCGCCGCGGAGCCGGCGGGTCGAATCGATGTTGTCGTGGTAGTAGTATCGGGCGGCGCCGGTGGCGGGGTCGGTCCCGGCGATATCGGCCAGGACTAGGCCGGTGGGCGTGGTGAAGTCGTGGACATAGCTCATCTGGAGCGTGCCGTTGGTGGCTTCTTCCGTAAGGACCTGCCAACCCTTGCCATAATTGAAGCGCGTAGTTGCCCCGCCATTGGTGCGGGAGTACATCCGACCATCGCCGCGGTATTCATAGGTGGAATTGCTGTTGGCGGGGAAATTGGTGGTCACACTGTACAGCTTGCCGCCGTAGCGGTAGGTGTACGACTCGCTGGTGGAGCCATCGCGCACCTTGGAGAGTGTGCGGCCCCAGGCGTCGTACGTGTAGTTCGTGGTCGAGGAACCGTTCACGACCTGGCTCACCGCTTCATTCCCGTTATTGAACGTGTAAACGCTGGTCGTCGTCCCGCTCCCGGGCACATACACAGCCTTCGTCGTCATATTGTCCGCAAGGTCGTAGGCATAAAAAATTGGTTAGTGCCCCTACTTTTCCCTACTTTTCCTCTCGCCACTCGACAGTCTCCGGATCAGGATTAACGAAGAAAACACCTGGGGCGGGTACAACATCAGTTGCAATGGACTCCGTGTCCAATACTGATTCTAGGGTTGCTGTTCCGGCTTTTGAATGAAAAACATGACAGCACCGAGTCATTAGCCAAAGCTTTCCATTCTTGAGCGGGATCGGCCCCTCATAAGAATAACTTGTTCCGTCTTCTGCACCATTCCGCAGGTTTCTTTCTGTCACCAACAACGTTCCATGCTTTGTGTCGAACGTGAAATGTCCTTCCATATCCATACCACGCCGTAGAAGTAACTTGGGTTTTAGGACAATGGATATCAGATCATCAGACGTGTGGCTGGGTGCCATAGTAATGGTCAAGGCGTAAGTCACTGCCTCCAAATTGGTGCTGTGAGCGAGTTGCGCCAAATGACGTCCCACGACGTCGTAAGGCCAGAGCAGGTCCTTAAACTCTTGAGCCTGAATACTTCTGAATGAAGAGGGATGACCTCTCTTGGCTAAGAACTCGCGCGACCAGACTTGGCCGTCTCCAGTATCTACCTTCCGCCCATCGCTTATAACAGAACGTATTGACGTATCATCTTGTCTTAGCGCATCCACTCGAAATCTTCCCGTACCTCCTAGATACGCCCTCAGTAGAGTACAGCCACTGTTCAGTTCGGCGCGCATCACCGGATTTGGCACACACGACGGCGCGCCACGGTATTCTAGCCCAATCGTGCATTGTATGTTGGATAATTCGAGCACCCTTGCGAAGTGATGCTCAAGAATTGATTTTGCCTCGCTGTCCTTTCCTCCATCGGCAGATGAAAGATTACCCGAAAGCAGAGCCAGGACAGCCGTCAGAATGAAATACAGACTCCCGCACCTAGGCCACATGATCCAGTCCTTCTTTTATAAACAGTTAAGCATACAGCTTCTCAGAGTATTATAAGCTTCATGCACGCAGGCAGACCAGTCGGCAGCGGTGCAACTCGTCCTACAGTTGTGAAGATCTCTCTCATAATTTTCCAAGCAAGTCTCGTGACAGTCAGGCTTAAGTCGGTGGCAATGGTGGCCAAACCTGGGCCGCCATCCAATCCAGCATGGCCGCCGACCTGTATCGTGGCAAAAGTAGCCATGAAGCCCTAGCGGATCATTGCCTTGAATAGGGCTGCACCCTACATACGAATACACATTCGGCCCATCCACCATTCCCAGCGGGTCGCGGGTGAGCCAGCGGGCTTGCATGGGGACGTACCAGCGGTTCGGAGTGTAGTACATGGCGTTGGAGAGATCCAAGCGGTACGGGCCCCATTTGTACGGGGTTTCGGCGCCGGCGACGGCGTAGTAGAGGCCGTACGGGTCGAACTCGTACTGGGCGAGCGAGGCTTTGTTTGCGTCGCGGAGCCGGCGGGTCGAGTCGATGTTGTCGTGGTAGTAGTAACGGGCGGCGCCGGTGGCGGGGTCGGTTCCGGCGAGGTCGGCCAGGACGCGGCCGGTGGGTGTGGTGAAATCGTGGACGTAGCTCATCTGGAGCGTGCCGTTGGTGGCTTCCTCGGTGAGCACCTGCCAGCCGACGCCGTAGTTGAAACGGGTTGTCGCGCCGGCGTTGGTGCGCGAGTAGAGGCGTCCGTCGCCTCGGTATTGGTATGTGGAATTGCTGTTGGCGGGGAAGTTGGTGGTCACGCTGTACAGTTTCCCGCCATAACGGTAGGTGTAGGACTCGCTGGTGGAGCCATTGCGCACCTTGGAGAGCGTGCGCCCCCAGTCGTCGTACGTGAAGTTCGTGGTCGAGGAACCGTTTACCACCTGGCTGACCACTTCATTCGCGTTATTGAACGTGTATACGGTGGTTGTCGTCCCGCTCCCGGGCACATACACAGCCTTGGTTGTCATGTTGTCGGCAAGGTCGTACGTATAGTCATACTGCTTGAGTATCGCCTGCTGATCTGTCCTTCGCTGGGCCAAAGTAAGCCGGTTGCCGCTGTCATAGGCGTAATTCCAGAACGAACCGTCCTGATGGGAAGTCATTGTAATGTTGCCGCTAGTATCAAGAGAGTAGGCGAAAGAATCAAGGACGTTGCCGCCGTCCATGTGCTGGATACCAGTCAGCCGATGCTGCCCGTCGTATCCGTAATTAGTTGTCGTGCCGTTGGGGTGGGTATACTGGGTAACTTGGCCCAAGTCGTTGTAGGAGTAAGACCACACCTTGCTCCCAGGCGCTGTAAGACCGCTGATCTGGCCCGTGGGATTGTACGAATACGAGGTTGTCTTGCCGTGGTAGTCGGTCATCGACGTAACCTGACCCGCGGCGTCGTAAGCATACGTCAAGTTCCGGTCATCGTAGTCCGTAATAGTGGCAAGTCTCCCCGCGTTGTCAAAGGCCAGCCGCATGCCATCGCTTCCGTCAATCCAATCGGTGGTTTTGGTTATTCGGCCGTTACCGTCGTAGGCGCAGTTCACGTCATGGAAATAGAGGCACGCTCCCCGTGTTCCCCCCGGTTTTCCCTGTTTTTCAAGTTTGCGCGTCAAAAAGTTCATTCTGTTTTCCCAAGCCCTGCTCCTTGCGAATCACAGGTGAGAAACATCAATGAGCCGTCTTCAAGGACTGCCACTTGCGGCGGAGGCTGAGACGGTTTCTGGGGAGGGTGTAAGAATTTGCCACCTTGAGTTACTCGCCCCTTGTCCTGCACGGTTACGATCTGGTATTGCCGCTCCGATTGTTTTCCGAAACGCCACCACCTCTGAAGTGGGTATGAGACAACCAGCCCATCGCCGACAGCGGAGTAGTCGGCACAGAATTCCTTTGGGGGCGCGTCCCATGAAATGTCAGGTCCCTGGAACCTTTTGAGTGGCCAATTCGTTTCCCACAGAAAATTACCCGTTCCATCAAATGCAAGTACAGCAATACTGTCAGGCCATACCCCAACTGGTCCGCTAACAGCTTTTTCAACAGTCCGCACACCGTTCAGGCCAAACACACGAAGCTCGTCGCTGAACGTGGCAATGACGTAGAAACAGGAGCCGTCCTGTGCTGTCGCAAGTTTGAGCAGGTCGACTCCACCCAGCTGCCGTGCCCAGTTTATACCGCCATCTTCATCATACGCGCAAAGACAGACGTCATCACCAATATCTCGTGGGGCGTTCTGCAGAGTAACGGGCTTTCCTGTTTTCGTCTGAAAAGCAATGCGGTATGATGCGAAATCGCCGGCTGCCACCATACCGCCTTCCGGCAAACCTGTTACTGCCAACCCCTCGCTCGCGGTCTCCCAAGACTGCTGCCAAAGCAGCGTCCCATCCTCGGAAAACATCGCCACAAAAAGAGCTTTCGGCAGCAAACATTCTTCCTTGTCCATGTGGCACAGTATCTTCTCTTTGTCCTCAGCGTCGGCAAACGTTATTGAGTCCTGAAAACTTCCTGCCACGGCAACCGCATTGGCGTCCAAACTACACACGCCGGCAACTTTGGCGCGTCCGCCAGCCGACCGCTGTGTCCATTTCTCGTTGAGTTGAAAGTCATATTTCGCTATTTCCACTGCCGAGTTTTGTATGCCCGCCACTGTTACCGACCCATCCGGCGCACTCGCCACGGCACATGGATACATGCTCAAAGGGACCTCCAAATTCACCTGACCGTCTTGGCTAAGTACCAGCAGCGAATTTGCCCCCGGACCGAGGGCAGCCAGCAATGTTCCATCTTTACGAACCAACAGATCAGCTTTTGTGAACCACCTATCTTGTGTGCCCGAAATCCGCACGACTGAAACAACCACAGTCTTTTTTCTTGTCATGACAATCATGACGAACATCAAGACAAGGGCCAGAAAGAGAATGATTGGCAATAGTATGGTAAACTTCCTCGAATACTTAATGGATTTTACCTCTTCCTTTGTTGATACCAGACTTCTCGCTCCCACTTGCGGTGTAGCTACTGTGCAGGTCCACGTGCAAGTCGTTTGCCCGTACAGGTGATGGCATTTAACCATGAATGCAATGCGTAACTTGACTCTTAAACTGCGAACATTGTCAACTGCTTGGTATGACGTCACTCAGAAGCATCACAAGAAACAGCTTTGAAAAACTTTGATTGCTTTTAGCGAAACTGCTACCGGGCCAACCGAACCAATACTGTCATGAATATTTCTCTGATGCGCTCCTTGCAGTCTTGGCCGCGGTGCTCGTTTAAGCCCCTTAGCAACCAGCCACTGAGAGATCTCGTTTCAGTGGCCGTCATCCCTCGGCCATTCTTGACAGCTGTAGTAAGGCGTTCTTGCTCCTCCAACCAATGTGCCAAGGCGTGTACAACGTTTGCAGGAGACTGCATAGGATCGCCTGGGTGTCTCTGGTCAACCTTAAGGGTACTACATCCCCTCATCTTCATACTTCTCACAGCATCGCTTGCAGGACGCCCAGGGATCCAACTGCTCGCCAACTTCGCGGCCACACTTCCTCCCAATGCGATTATTCCACATGTCTATGGGCAAATCATCCTGTGTGCCAGCACACGACTCACTGAACTCATTATACATGGATGCAGCAACAGCACACCCTTGACCTTCTTTAGACGTTAAATAGCAGTTAGCTACACAATGTCTCATATAGTTATTGTGTGGAGTATCGGGATTATACGCCGGATCGTCCACCGGACAGTCTTCTTTGCAGCCATAGCCCATGTCTTTGAGAAAATCGCTGATGTGTTCAGCCGACTTTTTGCAACTTCGAATACTTGTCCCACTGTAGTCGGCATAACTCACGGGCTCTGCGCCCACATACGAGTACACGTTCGGCCCGTCCGCCATCCCCAACGGATCCCGCGTGAGCCAGCGGGCTTGCATGGGGACGTACCAGCGGTTGGGGGTGTAATACATGCTGTTGGATGTATCCAGGCGGTATGGACCCCATTTGTAGGGAGTTTCGGCGCCGGAGACGGCGTAGTAGAGGCCGTAGGGGTCGAACTCGTATTGGGCGAGCGAGGCTTTATTGGCGCCGCGGAGCCGGCGAGTCGAGTCGATGTTGTCGTGGTAGTAGTATCGGGCGGCGCCGGTGGCCGGGTCGGTCCCGGCGATGTCGGCCAGGACTAGGCCGGTCGGCGTGGTGAAGTCGTGGACATAGCTCATCTGGAGCGTGCCGTTGGTGGCTTCTTCGGTAAGCACCTGCCAGCCGGCGCCGTAGTTGAAGCGCGTAGTCGTCCCGGCGTTGGTGCGGGAGTAGAGGCGTCCATCGCCACGGTATTCATAGGTGGAATTGCTGTTGGCGGGGAAATTGGTGGTCACGCTGTACAGCTTTCCGCCGTAACGGTAAGTGTAGGACTCGCTGGTGGATCCATTGCGCACCTTGGAGAGCGTGCGCCCCCAGTCGTCGTACGTGAAGTTCGTGGTCGAGGAACCGTTTACCACCTGGCTGACCACTTCATTCGCGTTATTGAACGTGTATACGGTGGTTGTCGTCCCGCTCCCGGGCACATACACAGCCTTGGTTGTCATGTTGTCGGCAAGGTCGTACGTATAGTCATACTGCTTGAGTATCGCCTGCTGATCTGTCCTTCGCTGGGCCAAAGTAAGCCGGTTGCCGCTGTCATAGGCGTAATTCCAGAACGAACCGTCCTGATGGGAAGTCATTGTAATGTTGCCGCTAGTATCAAGAGAGTAGGCGAAAGAATCAAGGACGTTGCCGCCGTCCATGTGCTGGATACCAGTCAGCCGATGCTGCCCGTCGTATCCGTAATTAGTTGTCGTGCCGTTGGGGTGGGTATACTGGGTAACTTGGCCCAAGTCGTTGTAGGAGTAAGACCACACCTTGCTCCCAGGCGCTGTAAGACCGCTGATCTGGCCCGTGGGATAGTACGAATACAAGGTTGTCTTACCGTGGTAGTCCGTCATCGACGTGACCTGACCGGCGGCATCGTAAGCGTAAGTCAAGTTGCGGTCGTCGTAATCCGTAATGGTGGTGAGCCTCCCGGCGTTGTCAAAGGCCAACCGCATGCCGTCAGTCCCGTCAATCCAATCGGTGGTTTTGGTTACCCGGCCGTTACCGTCATACGTATAATCTACATCGTAGGAACCCCCATAGCGAACTTTTGTCAGCAGGCCGGTCGAGGCACTGTAGAACCGCTCCGTCGGATCGAAACTGCCGTCCGAGCCGGCCCCGGTCTTGGTAACCCTTCCGGCGGAGTCGTAGAAATACTTCGTGTACTTATATTGGAATGTGCCGATGGGGTGGGTCACTCGGGTAAGGCGAAGGCCGGCGTCGTAGTCATATGATGTGGTGTGGCCTAACGCATCCGTGACCGAATTCAGGACGCCGGAGGGGTGGTACGCATAGGTGACGCTCGGATTGGGCGATGAAATGGGCGTGGTTACGCTGGTTTGGCGGCCTAAGCCGTCGTAACCATATGTGGTGGTGCGGCCCGCCGGGTCGGTCACAGCCGTCATTCTGCCGGCCATGTCATAGACATAGGTTGTGTCGTTGCCGCTGCCGGATGGGAAAGTTATCTTTGTGAGTCTGTCCAGAGAATCGTAGAAATAATCCGTTTCGACACCCAGCGCGTCCGTTCGCTTTATCATGTTGCCATTGACATCGTAATCCATCAAGGTCTCTTTGCCGCGCGCGTCCGTCACTTTTGTCACGACGCCTGACGCCCCTCCGCATCCACCACACCCTCCAAGGGCATATTCGTAGGTCGTGGTCCTGTTGAGAGGGTCGGTCCGGCTGGTCACGTGTCCAAGCTTGTCATAGGCAAGTGTTGTCGTATTATTGAGCGGGTCGGTAATGGAAGTCAGGTTGCCGTAGGTATCGTAGGCATATGTTGTCGTTCTTCCCAATGGGTCAGTGTGTGAAGTCAACTGCCCGTAGCTGTTGTAGGCATAGCGGATTCCAGCACTGTCGATGCCGGGATGAACCACCTTCGTCAGGCGTGAAGCGCCGTCATAGTAGTAGTTGGTGGTGAGGCCATCCGGCCCCGTCATCGAGGCCGGGTAAAGGCAGCCGCTGTTGTATGTCCAGGTAGTGGTGAGGTCCGTGGCGCCCGCTTCGGTGGTGGCGGTCGAGACTTGGCCGAGAGACGTATAGGTATAGGTTTTGTAAAGGGAGTAAGTCCCGTCGTTGATCGCGGGCCTGTAAATCTTCGTCAGGTTGTAGACGTCATCGTACTCGTACAGCCACCGCTGAATCTGGCTCGAGGGAGCCGCATAGTAATCGATCTTCTGGAGGAACCAGTCGGCGCCTACAGCATAATACTTGACCCGGTTTATCAAGGTTGTATCATCATAATTGGCGGCCGTCCAGGACCCGTCGGAACTGCTGCGGCTGTAGCGGACATCCAACTCCGAGTCTTTGGTGATGTTGATGTTCGTGGTGCGGAAGATGTCGCCCACCTGGGCAAACTGCCACGACAGGTCGGCCGTTCTTCCCGCCTTATCCGTGACAGCCGTAATGTAGTGGTGCTTTTGTTCAGCCGTATCGGTCGCATAAGTGTAGAGCGTGTCATTGCCCGCGTAGTCGCGTATCCGCGTGAGATCGTTGTTCGCGTCGTAGTAGTACTGGGTTTCGGTAAGGGTTCCGGCATCGTCGGCGAGGCGCGTATAAGTGATCAGATTAGTGCCGGCATAGCCAAACTCGAGCCGGCGTGTGTCCGAACCGGGGAAGTTGACTCGAGACAGCCGGCCGTTTGCCGCATAAACCATAGTGAACTGGTTTCCGCTCGAGTCACCGATCCATTCCATGCGCGAATACCGGGCGGCGTCGGTGGTTTCGGGCGCAAACCCGTATTGTTTGCCATTGGGCATGTAGAGCGTATAAGCGCCCGTGGATACATTTCGTTTGATCGTGAATCGCCGTTCCCAACTGTCGGTAGTCGAGGTGGTGCCGTTGGCTCGAACGTAGATGTCGTAACCGTTCACGTTTTCCTGCGTCCGCTCGAAAAGCCTCTGATCGCCAAGTTCCGTAACATAGAGAAGCGAACCGCGCAGACTCGAGACACGCAAGTGAGCGTTCAGGTTGTGGGTCCAACTTCTGCCGATGTTGTTCTTGTAAGGAACCGATGTGTCATTGAAATACCACCTGAGAAGCCCATACTGGTTGAGAAATACCCGGGTGAAGGACAGGCCCAGACCGCCTCTGGCCGTGGCGGAAACGTCGCGTTCATTAATTTGGATGGCGCCTTGGCCGACATTGATTTGAGCGTTGTCAATTCCGGCATTCGTGGCCAGGTTCGGAGCCAGCCCACAGACCTTGTATTTAGGGAAGCCTGCCCCTCCGAAGTACACGGGGCCAGTAGGATTGTCATCGTCATTGTCATCGTTGTTTTCTGGGCAGCATTTGAGTCCGTGGAGATTAACACATGCGTCAGTATCTGTTGGGAGGGTATCGCTTGGCGTGCAGCCGCCCGTGGCTCCTTTTAGCGTCTCTGTTTCCAGGATTTGTGGCAGGGTATCTTTACCCGTCGCCGACGAAAGGACCAATGCTTTCCCATCCCACGCATTCATAAACTCGGCTGCCGGCATCGAGCGATCGGCCTTTGCCGTGTCGCTAACCAGGACGGAATCCGCGCGCACCTCGTTCACCAGGACAAAATGGTTGCCGTTGACATAGGCAATGAAAGGTGGTTGCAAAGCCGTCAGATCGGGAACGCTGACGCCAATGAGTTCCATGCCTTTCGCTTTGGCCGCTTGCACCAGGCCGTACATAGACGTGCCCGTGCTGTCGCTCCCGGCGAGGCTTGACAATTCTTCGACGGTGCTTTGGACGCCCTTGGCCAGCAACAGTTTTTGCAGGGCGACCGGCCCGCAGACCTGGGCGGATTTGATTTCGGCGGGGGAGGGGACTTTGACAGCGGCCATCTGCATCTCGGCGCGCTCTTCCATCGTCTGGATGGCATCGGATAGCGCCTCTTCCGCAGATTCCCGCAGGGAACTGTCCGGAAAGCTCGTAAGGAACTCACGAAGCAGTTCAGCGCCCGTTTCATAATCTTCGGCCTTGAAATAAATCTCTGCCACCTGGTAAACGGCTTTGTCAGCGAGTTCAGCGTAGGGATGCACATCGATATACTCGAGCCACGCCTCGACCCCAGCCTGCGGGTTTTGCGCGTTCAACTTCTGCGTCGCAAACGCTTTGGCGTACCGGACGCACTGCTGGGGGACCCCGTAGTAGGGGTAGTCCGTGAGGACCTTGTTGTATCTCTCGACGGCGCGGTCGTTGAAATCCATGCAGCTCAGGGCGTATCCGTGAATATAGCCGATCCAGGCCTTGTCGATATTGTCTACCGCAGGGTCGTTTAGCGCCGCGTCGACAAAACCAAGATTAACCTCATCCAGGAGGTTCATGATTTCAAGCGTTGCATCGGGCCAGTTGTTCAGGTGATGCGCATAAAAGGCATACAACGAAGCCCGCGCGGCAAATGTTGCCATGCACGGCTTGGTACTGTTGACAAATTCCTGCAAGCCCGCCATTCCGGCTTTATACTCGCCGCTGCCAAGTCTGGTGAGAGCGGTAACGTACCTTTGAACGGCGCGGACCTGTGCCGCGCTGGCCGGATTTTTGACAATCGCCTCCCACGCGGCGTCTCTTGTTTTCTCGAGCAGAGCCCGTTCCCCTGCAGGATTGCCGGCTCGCTTGGCCTCGATAGACTGGAGGCGGTAAGATTCGGTCAGGGCCAACATGCTTTCCATGCTTGGCAGTGTGTTCCAGCCCGGTTCCGAGCCATTTAAGATAGTCCGTGCAGCAAAAAGCGAGTAACATGAAGGACTTACAGCCATTTGCTGCTGGAGGTTGCCGACGGCAGAGTCCAATTCGGCGCCTCCGAGAGCCTGTGCAGCCGTCATATACGCTCCAATGACCAAGTACTGCTCAGGCATGTTCGGGTATGCCCACATCACGCTCGAGGCGTCGGCCAAGACTGAACGGTAGTAGCCGTTGGCTTTCTCGACGTCGCCGGCCTGTTGAAGCGGCAAGGCAAGATACTGGAATTCGATAATCCCGCGCATGAACTTGCCTTGGAAAGAAAGCCCTTCGGAGGGGGGCAACAAAGAGGCTATTTCCTCACGTTCAGCCAGACTGGCAGCATCCAAAACTTCATATAAGTATTTCCGGGCAACGTGGAATTCGGACGAATTCGGGTATTCATTAATGACAGCGAAAAGCAAGGCCGCAGCTTCCATTTTTTTGCCGGCGTGGAAAGCGTCCATGGCCGATGCCATCATGACGGGCAGCGTTTGTGAGCCGTGGATGGCCTTTGTCTCTTCCTGGCCAAGGACTCTTGCCGCTTTCGTCGACTCTGCTTCCGGATTTTTGGCGGCGGCGTGCAGGCGTGCCAACACCACCTTTGCTGCAGGGAGCACAACAGCCGCCGGTGCGGTGGAAGGATCCCGTTGTTCAGGACCGCCGCGCAACCCTTTCATTTCAGCTTCAGACAGAGCTGTCCGATTGGCAAGCGCCGCTTCAGTGGCAGGGCTGACATCTAATCCTGCCCGCGCCGTCGCAGCCGGAGGGGGCACCTGCTGTTGCCTGCTCGGAGTTTGGACATGCGTTGGCATGAAAGCCCATGCCTGAACTCCTGTGGGAATAAAGGAGAGAAGGCACAGAATGCTCACCAGCCGCAGGAAAAGATCGTTCTTGTACAAAGTCAACATGTTAACGTCTCCTTGCCTAGCTTTGCACTACCAAAGAGTACACATAACTCTGACAACATTGAAGGAAACCCCCGACAAGGTCCCCCCATAATTAACTGCGCATATACATTACATCCAAGAAACGGTATTGTCAAGAGGTTTGTGGAGCCCAAAATCCGCACGTAAGAAAGAGGTCTTTCGAGCAGACCCGGTTTCCGATAGCGTAGGGACAATTGGGAAAAGTAACCACTTTTTGCTTTCCGGATGAGGGATATTTTCCCGCTTTTCCCTCACAATCTTCAGCGTTTCCCGATCACCGGCAGCCGTTTTGGATGAATTGGGCTACTTCTACGTAGAGCATGTCGTAGTTGCGGTTGTAGGTGTCGATGAGGGCCTGCTCGGTTTTTGTGCCGACGGCGAGTGCGTTCAAGAGTTCGACGAGCTTGCCTTGGCCGAACCGTTGCCAGAGGTAGAGCAGGGTGGCGTGGGACTCGGTGTAAGCGAGCCAGAGCGCGTCGCTAAGAAGCCCGGCGGGGCCGTCCCAACGGGTGCATGTCGTCACGCGGATTGGCGGGTGAGGATGTTTTCTTTGTGAAAGGCGACCGGCGCGTCTATCTCTCTTATCTCCGCTAAAATTGGTTACTGTCCCCACTTTTCCCAACTGTCCCCACTTTTCCCCACTTTTCCCCCCACTTTTCCCCACTTTTCCCCGGCAATTTTCACTGTCCCCAATTTTCCCGGGAACGCTCGTGAAAGTCAAGCCCCGGTGCCTTCCATCGCCTCCAACGGAAGCGTAGCAGCGCCCAGATAACGCTTCTGTTGAGTCCGAAACAGCCGGGTGTACACGTTGTCGGTTCTGATGAGTTCTTCATGCTTTCCGATTGCGACAACTCTCCCATCGTCAAATGCGACAATTTTATCGGCGTATCGGGCGCCGGACAAGCGGTGCGACACCACGATTGTTAAATCTCTCCCGCATCCGTCGCGAAAATACTCGAAGATGCTTTCCTCCATCTTTGCGTCCAGAGCACTGGTCGGCTCATCAAGGATAACAACGGGGGCGCTGCGTAATGCCACTCGTGCCAGCCCGAGTTTCTGCCATTCCCCAATGGAGAGGTCCTCACCTTCTTCAAAAGCCCTTCCGACGTAGGTATCGACGTCCATGGGCAACGACCGGACCTTTCCCTTCAAACCAGCCACTCCCAGGGCTTCCTCGATAAGCATTCCGTTGTCGGCCTTGCTCAAGTCGCCCACGACCACATTTTCCCGAATGGACAAGTGATAATGCATAAAATCTCGCATCAAGGCGCCAAGTTCGCTTCTAAGCCTGGCCACGCTATAATCGCGGATGTCTCTGCCGTTGATTGTAATCCGTCCGGAATCTACGTTGTAGAGCCTCAAGAGCAGTTTTATGGCCGTTGATTTTCCTGCGCCGTTGCCCCCGACAAAATACACCATCTCACCGTTGTCTAGCTCAAAGGAAGCATTCCGAAGAGCGCATCTCTTCGAACCCGGGTAGGAGAATGATACATTCTCAAAAGCTATAGAGAGGACTGGACCTTTTAGGGGCACACCGTGAACGTCCTCTTCAATTTCCGGGGTTATCTCGCAAAGCCGAAGATAGTCTTCCAAGTAAATGGTGTTTTGGTAAAGCTCTGACAAGCTGCTGGCCAAGCCCTGAATACACACTTGCGCAGATCCGAACAAGCCAACGTTCATAAAAACAGTGCCGAGCGTTTCCCCACGGAGTGCGGCACGGACAAGAATCCAAAGATAGCTGCCGCCGTAGGCAACTAAATTCACCACCGAATGACTTAAAGTTGACATCTAGGTATCTAACCTGTCCAATACGCACCTGCCTCGCGATCTGAAATCCGCCATTACCCAAAATTCCGGCCTGGCCTGCAAGGGTTATGTTCGCAGCTAACGTTAGCGGCTTTACTGAAAGCAAGCACCGCGACAGTTCCGTCCGACCGCGGAGCTACGGCATAGCCGTGAAATATCCTGTATTGCTGGTGCATCGCATCCAACGGCTTAGATGCGTGGAACGTGGGTCGGCTCGCCTCGGTATTCCATTGCAAAGCCGTCAAAAAAACGCTCATACCTGAGAAATGCATCATGATCTTTGGGGAACTTCGAAAGGATGTTTTGCCTATATACCATCGGATAAGGAGGAACTCGCTCTCCCCGCTCAACGGCCGCCAGCGCCTGTTGCGCCTCCTGTTTTAGCGCTGTCCAGCCTTGGCTTTCACAGGCACCCACCATCCACTCTGCCGCGCGCCGCCTAAGACTCTCCAGTGCTTTAGGCTGTTTTGCTTGAAGCTCGCGGCCCACTGCGTAACCCGAAAGCTTTATCAACTGTTCATGATCAATTCCCGCCATGTTGCCTACTTCAGGCTCCATAAACATCAGTTCCCTAATAGACGTCGTCATGGACGCGCGCAGTACTCGATTGGCTACGGCCACGTCATGGGGAGTGACGGATTGAAGAGGCTTTTGAGAGATGAGATTGAGAAAATGCCGTACTGACACTTTATAAATGTCTTTCAAGGCTTCCTGTCTTATCTCGTAAGACTGTTGATTAAACTTGGCACCACCCCGCTGTGAATAGGGGCAGTCGGCGGGCGCGGCGCTGATGATGCTGTCTTCGAGCAGCGTCCACAGACGTTCGTCGCTATTCCCGTATTTTGCCAGCGCCTGCTCAGCCAGAAAACGCGCTTTGTAGATCAGTTTCCACCCTTCGGGGTTGCTCAGATCGCCCTGGCTCCAGAACTCGTCCATTAGTTGTCGGCCTTGCTCGAGTGCCGACTCAACTGAAGCGACTCCTTCATCACCCAATTCTTTCGCCCACTCCTGCCGAACCTCAGAATACCGCCTCCACTTGAGCAGCCCCGCATTATGCTGGGCGTAAAAGGTCACCCTTGAAAGCATTTCCCCTTCTTCGGCAAACTCTTCTTGAAGTGCTTTATCGATAGATGACGTTATCTTGCTCATTTCTTCGGTCGCGACCGTCGGTTCCGGCGTAGCAGAGGTCTGTTGGAGATTCGGAGAAACCGAAACTCCCGGAGCCTGACTCACAGCCGGCGTGTTCGTGCGGGACGCACCGCCGTTGTCTTGCCCGCTGGGAGAGGACTCATGGTATAGAAGCCACAGGATAGCTGCCCCGATAAGGAACGTAAGCACCCCCAGGAAGAAAAATTTCTTGGACTTTTGCATATAAGGTTCCTTTAGTCTGGATTTCTTCATTCACGCGAGTCAGAACATCCGAATCACTCACAGAGCCTAAACCGGCCTCCAATTGTACGAGTCCAACCAAGCTGGTCAAAGCCGCGCAGCCCATACTCAATGGCTTAGATGCGTGGAACGTGGGTTGGCTCACCGCGGTACTCCATCGCAAACCCGTCAAGAAAGCGGTCGTATCTGAGAAAGGCGTCATGGTCCTTCGGAAACTTCGAAAGGATGTTCTGCCCGTATACCCACGGAACGACGGGAACCTGTTTTCCTTGCTCAAGAGCATCCAGCGCCAGTCGCGCCTCCTGTTTCAGGTTTTCCCATCCATGGCTTTCACAGGCAGTAACCATCCACTCGCCAACCGTTCGCTTCAGAGTCTCCAGCGTCTTGGGGTATTTCGACTCAATTTCGCGGGTAATTGCGTCAGCAGACAGCTTTTGCAGATGCTCATGATCTATCCCCGCCATTTCACTTACTTCAGGATCCATTAACATAAGTGTAATGATTGAGCGGGTCGTGGAAGCACGGAGCACGCGATTGGCTACGGCCAAATCGTGGGGAGTTACGGATTCGAGAGGCTTCTTGGTGATAAGATGCAGGCAGTGCCGTGAGGACACTTCAAAGATGTCGTCCAAGCCTTCCTGCCTCATCTCGAAGCACTGTAAATTGAATTTAGACCCACCCTGCTGTGAGTAGGGGCAGTCGCCGGGAATTGCACTGATTATACTGTCTTCGAGCAACGTCCACAGACGTTCATCCTTGCCTCCATCAGCCGTCAGCGCCCGCTCAGCCACAAAACGCGCTTTGTAGATAAGCTTCCACCCTTCGGGGTTGCTGAGATCGCCCTGGTTCCAGAATTCATCGATGAGTTTCGTCCCCTTCTGGAGCGCAGATTCAATCGAAGGGGCTGCTTCGCTAGCCAGCTCTTTTTCCCACTCCCGCCTAACCTCGGAATACCGCCTCCAATGGAGCAGCCCGGTATTATGCCTGGTATAGAAAGTCATCCGTGAAAGCACTTCCTCTTGTACGGCAAACTCATCCTGGACTGCTTTCTCCATGGGCGCCGTTATTTCTCCCAGATCGTCGCTCGTAACCTTTGGTTCGGGCATAGCAGTGTCCCGTTGGAGATTTGGAGAAGCCGGATTGCCCGAACCCGCCCCCGTAGCCGACGTGTTCGGGCGGGACGCACGGGCGTTGTCTTCCTCCTTAAAAGAGTGCTCGCGGTATGAAAGCCACAGGATAGCTGCCCCCACGAGGAAAACAAGTACCCCGAGGAAAAAATACTTCTTGAACTTTTCCATATAATGCTCCTTTATTGCGGATCTCTTCTTCCACGCGAGCAAGCACGTCCGAATCATTCTTTGAGGCTAAACCGACGTCCATTTGCACGAGTCCAACCAGGCTGGTCAAGGTACAATTGGGGGTACAATTGGGGACAGTAACCACTTTTTGCTTTCCGGATACAATTGATACAATTGGGGACAGTAACCACTTTTTGCTTTCCGGATGAGGGACATTTTCCCGCTTTTCCCTCACAATTTTCAAGGTTTCCCGATCACCGGCAGCCGTTTTGGATGAATTGGGCTACTTCGACGTAGAGCATGTCGTAGTTGCGGTTGTAGGTGTCGATGAGGGCCTGCTCGGTTTTTGTGCCGACGGCGAGTGCGTTGAAGAGTTCGACGAACTTGCCTTGGCCGAACCGTTGCCAGAGGTAGAGCAGGGTGGCGTGGGACTGGGTGTAGCCGAGCCAGAGCGCGTCGCTAAGAAGCCCGGCGGGGCCGTCCCAACGGATGCATGTCGTCACGCGGATTGGCGGGTGAGGATGTTTTCTTTGTGAAAGGCGACCGGCGCGTCTATCTCTCTTATCTCCGCTAAAAGTGGTTACTGTCCCCAATTGTCCACAATTGTCCACACAGTACACTCAGCAGATCCATTTGTCTTCTCCTCTTTTGTGCACAGACTTCCAGGAAGTCTGCCAGTGACTCATTTGATCGGGAGGGATGTACCGTTGAAGCTGCGAATTGTCCTTTCCTTCAAATGGCCCATTTGGTACCCTTTGCCGATCCAGTTGATTGACTTGGCGTAATAGACGTTATTGACCTCTTCGTACTCAATTACTTTAACTTGCGAGTAGGGATAGGATGGCATTTCTTTCGAAAGTGTTTCGTCCGATATTTCTCGTATCAAGAATTCCGGCATTCCTGTTCTGTTGTTGTACCAAATAGTGTCTTTTGCAGGGATGTTTGGATGTTTTTTCTTCTCTAATCGGCTCTCCCAATTATCAGTAACCCCCGTTTCTACAACGGTATACGTTGCGTTCTCCAAATCGAACTTGTCTCTTAGATTTCCTATCTCAGGCAATGTGATATCCATTTTCACGTTGTGGTGTATTGCTGTGCCGTATTCAAGTAAAAACCCTTTATCAAGGAGTCCTTCGTCACCGTCCATATAATACGCCCTGTAACTTTCTCCTTGTGTGGGCGTTCCGGTTTCTCCTATAGGATTAACAGTAAGATCGATATGTCCCCCTCTTTGAGTTGTACCTTCCATGTGGAAATAAGTTGGAGACCTCTTGAAAGTGATATCGTAGGAAGTCTCACCTGAAAACATTCCACCTTCGTTTCCTACATTCTCCTGAGTCCATAAGGAGTTACCGACGGGATAAATACTTCCTCGCTCATGAAATACAATGTCTTTGATTTTTTGGAAGTTCTGATCATAGGCATTCGCCAATTGCGTTATTTCCATCTGCTCTTCTTCAGTAAGAGATGACTTTCCACTGTATACAGGGCGTTTCCAAGTAATCGGCCTGACCTCTGAGGTTGTCTTCTTAATCAATTCGTCCAATTCCAATTCGAGGCTTGCAGTGTGATCAACAATGGGTTCTGACGAATCTTTTGAAGGAGATGGGGAGTCAGAACCTTCAAATGGGCGTGCTTGTCTCTTAGGTACCCTGGTAGTTGTCTCCTTATCTTTCCAAAAGACGCACAACGACACAGCTGCCAGGATAAGAGTAACGCTAATAACAATGCCTGCGCTTTTAATGCCTTTGATTGCCATTAATCACCTGCTCCATTTTAAGTGTTTGAACAATTTGTCACCTGTTAGGGGACAATTGTGGACAATTGGGACAATTGACAGACAATTGGCAGACAATTGGAGACAATTGGGGACAGTAACCACTTTTTGCACTTCTTGCTTTCCGGATGACATTTTCCCGCTTTTCCCTCACAATTTTCAAGGTTTCCCAATTAGCGGCAGCCGTTTTGGATGAATTGGGCTACTTCGATGTAGAGCATGTCGTAGTTGCGGTTTAGGTGTCGATGAGTGCTTGTTCGGTTTTTGTGCCGACGGCGAGTGCGTTGAACAGTTCGACTAGCTTGCCTTGGCCGAATCGTTGCCAGAGGTAGAGCAGGGTGGCGTGGGACTCGGTGTAAGCGAGCCAGAGCGCGTCGCTAAGAAGCCCGGCGGGGCCGTCCCAACGGGTGCATGTCGTCACGCGGATTGGCGAGTGAGGATGTTTTCTTTGTGAAAGGCGACCGGCGCGTCTATCTCTCTTATCTCCGCTAAAATTGGTTACTGTCCCCAATTTTCCCAATTTTAACTGTCCCCAATTTTAGAAGTGGGGTTCCTGGACTGTGCGCCGGTCGCCGTCCACGAAAAGAATGTCCTGCCGGGTTGTTGCCCGCCGAGCCACGTGCGGCGGCCCAAGAGGTTCTTCCAAGAAGTTCGGGATCAGGAACCCGTTGTGCTTCGGCCCGCGCGTCATCGGATTACAGGCAGGCAGCGTTAGAGTTTTGACACGCGCACCCGGGGATTCTAGAATAAGGCTGTTCTGTTGGGACGGCTTTTCGTTTTGTTCCAGCGAGGGAAAGGGAGTGTTTATGCTGCGCCGCAGGTTTTTTGCCGGGGTGTTTTCGTTTGCGTATCTGGCGGCCGCGTTGACGGGTTGTGCGGCATTCGCGGCCGACCCGTTGGGCCCGCCCGAACTCGACCCGCTCCGCCCCTCGCCGCAACCCGTTGACGAACAACGGGTTTGGATCGAGCAGACCGGCCCCGATACAGGGCAAAGCGTATTCGTCAATGTGAAAATAGACGCCGAGCAGAACGCGCTGCTGCCCTTCATATTTCAATGCGACCTCAAGACGACCGACGTGCTCAGCACCGCCTTCCTCACGCTCGCCGTGACCGACTCGGCCGGCGCCGTGCTCCATACGGACGAGGTTCAAGTCTATATCGGGGAAGAATTTACCACCTATACGCTTGCCTGGGATACGGCCCCCGTGCCGCCGGGCGTGTACAAGGCCACCTTTACGGTCTCGAGACTGCCCCGGCTGCTGGTAACGACCCGCGAGTACCTGGTCAAGAAAATGAGCCGGTCGCAACTGGTTGCCATGGCTGACGAGGCCCAGGCCAAACTGGCTTCCGTACTCGAAGGGGTCCGCGCGCTCAAAGCCGCCGGGCAAAAACCGCCGTATATCCTTGCTCGGGCGGCGATTGCCGAAGATTGCGCCAATTACATGCGTCAGGGTTTGGCGGCCAACCCCTGGCGGACCAGCGACCGGCTCATCCGGTACATCCTGGCCACGGCCAACGCGTTGCGCGCACAAATCGCGTTCCTCAACCAACTTCCCGAATCCGCGCAGCCCGTCCCCGAACCCGATTCGGCTCATATTCAGTTCAAAGATGGCGTCGTCTACGCCGGTGCGCGGCCCGCATTCCTGTTTGGCAAGAACTTCGGCGAAAACCGCCCCGCCGCCGAGTTGCGCCGTCTGCGCAGCTACGGGCTCAACGCCGCAGGCATCATGGTTGCTCCAAAACACACGCTTGCCGCAGAGGCGTCCGACGCCAATTTCCAGGCGCAGCTCGATCCGGTCCTCAACCTGGCCCGGGAAACCAACATCGGCCTGTTTGTCGCCCTGGCTCCAACCGACCTCCCCGGCTGGGCTCTCGAGCAATGGCCCGACCTCATGGATCCCGTCCTCAACCGCGTCAACATCACCCGGACCGAAGCACGCCAACTCATCGAGCGCCATTTCCGCGCGGCAATCCCGTACCTGGCCGGGCATGAAGCCGTCGCGGCCCTGTCTGTGGCCACCGCCCCACAGTTCAGGTTCCTGGGCGAAGACGTCCGCCAAGGGTTTATCGCCTACGCGAAGGCCATCTACCCCGACCGGCACGCGCTCAACCAGGGCTGGCGATCATTGTTCTCCCAGGTCGACGAGATTGCCACCGGTTGGGATGCCGGCGACCCGCGGTTTCTACGGTCCGACCGGTATATCGAGAAAGCCGCTTATCAGTACGACTGGCAGACGTACCACCAGCAGTTGGGCACGCAGTATCTCCAGGGCATGACCGCATTTGCACGGTCGCTCGCCGGCGACACCCCGCTGTCCGCCGCGTTTGGCGGCGATATCCTTGAGAAGTCCGAATCCCAGTTTGGGCTGGACCGGGAAGCGGTCGGCGGCCTGTTCGACCTGATTGGCTGCGGGGCCGCAAATTCCATCTATGACGCCCATTACGCCATCGGTTATCCCCAGCAGCCGCTGTTGTACACGCTCCTGCGGTCGCTGGCGCCCGGCAAGCCGCTGGTCAACTTCTGCGACGGCGTCATCCCGCCGTACGACCCCGCCCAGCCCTGCACGTTCGACTACGTCCACACCGCCATGTGGGAAGCCGCCATGGCCGGCCTAAACGCCTCGATGCTGAACCTCGACGACTGGATGGCCATGCCCGACTGCCTCGATGGCTACGTCACCGCATCGATCGACCTCAACCGGCTCGCGGACGTGGTCGCCGCGTTTCAAACCGCACCCGCCGAGGTCGCTATCCTGTGGAGCATGCCCTCCAAAATCTTCAACGGCGGAAACCCGTTCCTGGAATCCGTCAAATTCGCCTACGAAGGCACGTCGTTTGGCGGCTACAACGTCCGCTTCATCAGCGAAGACCAGATCCTCGAGGGCGAACTGGCCAAAATCAGCGTGCTCGTCCTGCCCGAGACGCCTGCCGTAAAAGACGCAACCTTCACAGAGATAAAGAATTACATACAGAACGATGGCGCCGTGATCCGCACCGGCGTACCCATACTGTTCGACGAGCACGGCCAATCCCGCCGCGACGTTATCACCACGACACCGCGGACCGTACTCCTCCGCGGCCAGAACCTCCCCACCGAGTACCTCCATTCGATGGACGCCGTCATCTCGTTCGGCACACTCCCAATGATCCCTCGAGCCATCAACCCGTTCGGATACCCACTCGAAGGAATCAAAACCCGCTACGTCGAACACAACGGCAGCGCATACCTCTACGGCATCAACCTCCGCAAAACGCCCGTCGAATGCCACCTCGCCGGCGGCACCATGGCCGGCCGCGACCTCATCCACGGCCAAGACATCTCATTCCCCGCAACACTCCAGCCGCTAAAACCCATTCTCGTAAAGCTCGACGCCATCCCAAACATCGCCCCACCAACCGCCCCAATCCGCCCACCCGAAGTCCCCCCGCAAACCTGAGTGCTCGTTTTCATAAACACGATAAGGCAGTGACCCGAGCCAGCAATACTGGCCAGCTATGAGCGGAATGAACCCGCGGTCACCGTTCCTTTCCATCTTGCCTCATTCAAGTGCCTCTATTTATAGATCCCGAATTGGCGCCGTTTTTGCGCCGGCAAACGGACTCAAAACCAGGCAGATCTTGCGAAACAAGGGGGATTCAGTTGACAAAAATGGTGTATACAACATGAAATGTGAGATAAACCAGGCGAGAAAGTTTTTTTTGCTCATGCCGGGGCGGGTGAAGATTTCGACCGCCCCTTCCCGTCAAGAACGTCGGCACGTCCAACGTCGCACGTCGCACTTATCCCCATCCGCACGTAAGAAACGCGGCAAGATGCCGCGTCTACGTTTGCAGCCAATGTAGAAGCGGCATCTTGCCGCTTACGGTCTCGCTGCGTCGCATCAAGAGCCTTACGTGCGGATTCTGGTTATCCCCAAGTCTTGCCTTATCGCCGCCGGCAGTACTACACTACCCCCATAAGCGCGCGTCTTTTCAAAGCCAGGGGACCGACCAAAATGACCTTGCCGCAACCCGTCGCCGATCTCGTCGACCGGTTCCACCGCAACCGCGACGCCTACCTGTCCGGCCAATACAACGAAACTCAGGTCCGACACGAATTCATCGACCCCATGTTCGAATCGCTCGGATGGGACATCAACAACCGCCGCGGCTACGCCGAAGCATACAAAGACGTTATCCACGAAGACGCCATAAAAGTCGGCGGCGCAACAAAAGCCCCCGACTACTGTTTCCGCGTCGGTGGCACCCGCAAATTCTTCCTTGAAGCCAAGAAACCGTCCGTCAGAATTCACGACGACGTCTCCCCCACATACCAACTACGCCGCTACGCATGGTCCGCCAAACTGCCGCTCAGCGTACTCACCGACTTCGAAGAATTCGCACTATATGACTGCCGGGTGCGCCCCGCGCTCAACGACAGCCCCGCAACCGCACGCGTGATGTACGTCCGCTACTCCGAATATGAACACAAATGGGACGAAATCGAAGCCGTACTATCCCGCGACGCTATTCTCAAAGGGTCGTTCGACAAATACGCCGACTCAAAACGCGCCAAACGCGGCACCGCCGAGGTCGACGCCGAGTTCCTAAAAGAAATCGAGGCGTGGCGCGACGCGCTCGCTCGTAACATCGCCATCCGAAACAAGGAACTCGGCCCGCGAGAACTCAACGCCGCCGTGCAGCAAACCATCGACCGGATCATCTTCCTCCGGCTCTGCGAAGACCGCGGCATCGAAACCTACGGCTGCCTCCAGCAGCACCTCAACGGCGACAACGTCTACGCCCGCCTCATGGAAGTCTTCCGCGCCGCCGACGACCGGTACAACTCCGGCCTCTTCCATTTCCGCCCCGAAAAAGACCGGCCCGACTACGACCGGCTCACGCCCACACTCAACATCGACGACAAAGTACTCAAAGACATCATCAACCGCCTCTACTACCCCGACAGCCCCTACGAGTTCTCCGTACTCCCCGCCGACATACTCGGCCAGGTATACGAACAGTTCCTCGGAAAAGTCATCCGGCTCACCAAAGGACACCAAGCCAAGGTCGAAGAAAAACCCGAAGTACGAAAAGCCGGCGGCGTCTACTACACCCCAACCTACATCGTCGACTACATCGTCAAAAACACCGTCGGAAAACTGCTCGAAGGCAAAACACCCAAAGACATCGACGGCGCGGTGGGCTCGCGCACGGTGGGGTCGCGCACGGTGGGGTCGCACACGGTGGGGTCGCGCACGGTGGGGTCGCACACGGTGGGGTCGCGCACGGTGGGGTCGCGCTCCCGCGCGACCGCTCCCCCCCTACGCGTACTCGACCCCGCATGCGGCTCCGGCTCATTCCTCATCAACGCCTACCAGTTCCTGCTCGACTGGTACCGCGACCAGTACGCCAACGAGCCCGAAAAATACACCCGCGCTCGCAGTCCACGCATATACCAGCGCGGACACAACGATTACGCGCTCACCGCACAGGAACGGAAACGTATCCTCATCGACCACATATACGGCGTCGATATCGACCCACAGGCTGTCGAAGTCACTAAACTCTCCCTCCTCCTCAAAGTACTCGAAGGCGAAAACGCCGAGTCCATCGGCAAAACAATCCTCATGTTCCACGAACGCGCACTACCCGACCTCAACCAAAACGTCAAATGCGGAAACAGCCTCATCGGTCCCGATTTTTACAACAACCAGCAAACCGACCTCTTCGACGAAGAAGAAATGTACCGCATCAATGCATTTGACTGGAACCATGAATTCCCATTCCTACCAAAAGACACCGGATTCGACGCCGTCATCGGAAACCCGCCGTATGTGCGCCAGGAAAGCCTCGCCGACTTTAAGGACTACTTCCAGCATACCTACAAGTCCTACACGGGGACTTCCGACTTGTACGTTCCTTTCATTGAAAAGGCCGTTTCGCTCCTGAGAAGCAACGGATACTTCTCCTACATTGTCGGGAACAAGTGGATGCGCGCGAACTACGGCAAACCGCTACGCCAGTGGATGGTGCAGCAAGGACTGGAAGAGATCATCGATTTTGGCGATCTGCCCGTCTTCAAGAACGCCACCACCTACCCTTGCATTCTCCGAATCGCCAAGAAGGCTCCCGGTGCCTCATTCGATGCCGTTAATGTCGACACTCTTGCCTTCCAAAACCTTACGGAATGTGTCGCGCAGCGCCGCTTCCATATTGCAGTCAAGAACCTCAATGCAGAGGGATGGGCCTTGGTTAGCCAGAGGGAACAGGACCTCTTAAACAAGATTGGGCAAGCAGGTGTGCCTCTCAGCAAGTATGTCGACGGAAAGATCTACAGAGGTATTGTCACAGGGTTGAATAAGGCTTTTGTGATTGACCTGCAAACGCGCAACCGGTTAGTGGCCGAAGACCCGCACAGCGCCGAGATTATCAAGCCCTTTCTTGTGGGCAAAGATATTCGGAGGTACCAGCACCCCGCCAGCGACAGATTTGTGATCTTTACCCGCCGAGGAATTGATATACGTGCATTTCCTGCTATAGAAGCTTATCTTGCCGCTTTTAAGAAGGAGCTTATGCCTAGACCTCTGAGTTGGGGGCGTGCACAATGGCCGGGGCGAAAGCCGGGACCCTACCAGTGGTATGAGATCCAAGATACTGTAGAGTATTATCCTGTTTTTGAGTTGCCCAAGATAATCTGGCCCGGAATTAGCTCTGAGGTGACGGCATTCTCTCTAGATTTGAATGGATTGTATGGTAACGACAACAACCAGATCATTGTTTCAGACGACAGATATCTACTCGCAGTTCTAAATTCACGTCTCAGCGGTTTGTGGCTGAGAAACGTGTGCGATAAGGTGCAAGGTGGGTTCTATCGCCTAAAAATCAGCTATATTGCCCAACTTCCTATTCACCCTATAGATGTTTCTGCTCGTTCAGAGAAAAACCATAAAGCAGAACTTATGCTTTTGGCAGACAAGATGCTTAATCTGAACAAGCGGCTACAAACGACCAAGACGGATCACGACCGCACCATTCTCCAACGCCAAATAGCCGCCACCGACCAACAAATCGACCAACTCGTCTACGAACTCTACGGCCTCTCAAAAGAAGAAATCGACATTGTCAAAGGTTCTGCGTCATGAAAGAGCATTTCTACGAGGATTTTTTCTATAACGACGACAACGTAAACGAAGTCGACCACAAAGGCAATCCCTACACAGTAGAATCTGCCATCGGTAGAATCGTTCTAAACTTTGCCGATCTCGAACGAGAATTCTCCTCAGTCATCGCATTTTTGCTTCAGGTCAAGCCCGAAGCGGGCAGCACAGTGACGGCGGAGCTCTCTTTTAAGAACAAGCTGAATCTCATTTCTGCGTTGTACAGACAATGTACTGTTGATCAAGAATCACTCGATTGGTTCTCAGCGTTGATGAAACTGCTACAGAAGTGCGAAGAACTCAGAAACCAGATTGTGCATTCTCACTGGTTTGATGCTCGCGAGGCAGGTGTCCTAAGGGTGAAACCTGCAAATAGCCAGCGCAAAGGCCATTTTGTTAAAAGCGAAGAATTGTTGCCCATGCACCTTATGAATATCTCTGACTATATCGCTTACACAATCGAGAAGACTTGTGAATATTTCAGCTGCATTGACGGGTACAAGAGTGCCACGTGGGAACAAATAGGATATTGATGAGTAGATCTGACGATCGCCTGCTTTCGCCCCGGCTTCTGTCCAGCGGATGCTCGACCTCCACAAACGCATCCAAACCGCTAACACCGACCACGACCGCACCATCCTCCAACGGCAAATCGCCGCCACCGACGACCAAATCGACCACCTCGTTTACGACCTCTACGGTCTATCACGTCAAGAAATCGCCACTATCGAACAGCGCGGAGTCTAAGGAAAAATATGCGGAAGAATGGTCTCTCCGGTTTTTCTTAGCACGGTGAACGCGTGAGTCACCGCCGTGTTCTCATGAGTTGCAGCTTTACGCCGGTAGTATTTATACGCCAATTTACCATGTCTTCGCTTACCCCGTACCTGCCGGCGAGCGACATTACCGACTCACGCCTACACAGCCAGTACATGATAGCTTCGCGGGGGAGAAGCAGAGTTCCTGCAAGCCAGTTGGCTTCATCCTCTTGGTCTCTATCGTAGGTGTTCAGAACAAGCTGATTATCCTGTGTAACGTCCACACGCGCAGGCGTATGTCCAATCACCAGGTGCGAGAGTTCGTGCATGAGGTCGCTGGCCTGACGAGTACTAGCATGTGAGGAGTTGAGAATGATCAGGTCGTGGCCAAGAGAGCAAATCGTCACGGCAGACCATGAGGCCTTGTCTGTTTTTAACCTTTTAAGCACATCGGAGGGCAGACTGGGCACCTGCTCCGGCGTCCAGACTAGTACCTCCATATGCTCGGCAAACTGTCGCGGGCACAGAGGGTCTAGAACTATGAGATTTAGCTCTTGGCGGTATGCTATTGCCACTTTCTCGCTCCAAGATTTGAAACCGCGTTTTAGCATCTTGTTCGATCTCACTACTGCTTGTGAGAGTGTGCAAGCGCTCGTTGCGCGGCGAGTACCATCTGGGCGAGAGCTTGGGCGGTTTCTGGCTCGAGTGTGGCATCCTTCTTAAAGTGTACGGATACAGGCGCGGATCCCGCCGTAGTTGGCTTCAAACCTAAGATATCGCTGGGCTCGATGGCCAACCATCGACATATTTTCGTAAAGGTCTCAAGGTCAGGGATGTGACCGCCCTGGACGCGCGATAGCGTAGCGGGGCTGACGCCGATTTCCTTAGCAGTTTGACGAATTCCTCGGTCGCCCCGTTTCGCAGCCACCTTCGGTCCAAGACTTTTCAGACTTAGCTTTGCCATATGTACTCCTCTCTGGCGTTTCACATCTGAAACTTGATTTCTGGAACGGAACACTGTATACTCTATCAGGCCTGAAACGATTGTACCGTTTCTGAAACATTATGGCAACCCTGCAGGGTTGCAACGGAAGGAGGTGACAGATTATGGCCTACAGACGAAAAAAGGGTAGTGACACCTGGCACTATTGCAGTAACTGCTCGAACTGGCCCACGTCGAACTACGACCAACAGAGCACAAAGCCTTCGGGCGGCGAACTCTGTAACGAATGCCGAGCGAAGGAGAAGGCGGGGACATGCAAGAGGTAGAAGTGGAAAAACCGTAGCGCCCACCGCCGTTTCTAACGTCACGGTGGGCGCTCCTAACCGTGTACTGTCAGTTGAGAAAGAACACGCGAAGACAGGAGAAACGCAACAATGACCAGAAATTCAAACACAGATGCAGTCGGAAGATCTTTTGATCAAAGAACAGTAGCTATGGTCTGGACGAAAGGAACCCCAATTCAGGGCTACGACCCCAGAGAGTGGCGCTATGACGTGTATGGCTTGCCTATGAGATTCACCGAGTATGGCAACACACGCTCCAAGCATGGTTGGGAAGTGGACCACATCAAACCTCTCGCTAGGGGCGGCACCGACGTCCTTGCCAATCTGCAGCCGCTTCAGTGGGCGGCCAATCGCCGCAAAGCAGACGCATGTCAATAGGCGGAACCGGTGCCATTCGGGACGGACTACGAATCTCGGCCACGCGAGAGATTATTACTCTGAAGCTGCCACGGTCGGCAAATACACGTGCCGCCCCGATATTATCGATGGCCCCAAACCAGTTGAGGCCGCCTGCGAAGAAATAGCTCGCGGCCGGCAGTTCGTGCAAAAACGCTCGAAAGGAGATCAGACAATGCCTACGACCGGAGAAAAACCAGGAAAAGGAACATACCGTTGTGCAAAATGCGGTACCATTGTTCGCCTTGATGATGCGACAGACACATTACCACCATGCCCAAAGTGCGCCGGTACGCAATTCCTTAAACTCGGATAGCACCTGCACCCGTCACTTTCCTTGAGGTTACGTGGGCAATTCCGGGATAATCACGATTTATGAGCCAGACCCACCGGACTGGCTCGATCACAGGAAACGAACGTAATCATGTTTAGTTGCCATGTTTGCGGCGGCGCCGCCGCCAGGTCCGAGTTCGTGAGCGAAGTTTTCGACATCGAAGGCCGCCGCGCGCTGGTGGAACATATCCCCGCGCAGGTGTGCGAGCATTGCGGCGAGCCAACGTTCTCGCGCGAGACAACCGAACGTATTCGCCAACTCGTTCACGGCGCGCGGCCCGACAAGACCGTCCCCTTGGACGTCTTTGCCCTCGTTTGACCGCGTCCGCCGCCTTTCCGGCGCGCCACTCCGCCCAATCGGCTTCCCCGTATCCGCACGCAAACCGCCTTACCCGTGGAAACCACGCGAAACCGGGGGCAATTCCGGGGTAGACTACGAAATTCACCCAACTGACTCACCTCCTGCCGTTTTCAGTGCGAAGTTCCCAGTGCGAGCCTCGATGCGGCTGATAAGTGGCGGCAGTCGGCCACAGGCCAAACCATTCTTACCTACAGTCTCCAGCTTAGACTCTCCAGCCTAGACTCTCCAGTGTCCGGTCTCCAGCCGAAACCAATTGTCCTGACAACCTGGCGCCGCGGTGACGCTGGTGCCTTTTGGGTTGACAAATATCCTGTCACGTCTTAGAATACTATCGTTCTGGATTGATTTACCGCAAAGTAAAAACATGGGAAAGGGATCAATCATGAGGGAGAGAAAAGGATTTACACTTATCGAACTGCTTGTTGTAATTGCAATTATCGGAATCCTGGCGGCTATCCTGCTGCCCGCGCTTGCCCGGGCCAGGGAAGCCGCGAGGAGGTCCAGTTGCGCGAACAACCTGAAGCAGATGGGGCTGGTATTCAAGATGTACGCCAACGAGGCCAAGGGCGGCCTGTGGCCGAACGGCGGTTACTCGTACGACAGAGACACATGTATGCCGGGTCTGAACGACGTCTATTTCATGCCGGATGCTCCGGAGATCTATCCGGAATATCTCAACGATCTGATGATTACGATTTGCCCGTCGGACAACAGCGACCTGGCATCGCAGGGTCGTGAAGACATTACGGTCGGCTACAGGGCTGACGGCACGCTCAACGGGACGTTCACGCGTCTTTGCGACAATGGGACTATGCTGCCGAGACTTCCGGACATGAGCTATCTTTACTTCGGCTGGAACTGGACAGTCGAGACCTTTACGATGAACAACCTCCTGTACCTCTTCACGGACCATCTGAGCAGCTATGCCGCGTTCCAACAGGACATTGACTGCCCGGACGGGCAAAAAGTCCTGCGTCTGCGTGAAGGGATGGAGCGGTTCATGATCACCGACATCAATAACCCGGCGGCCAGCGCCGAAGCACAATCGTCCATTCCGGTCATGTTCGACAAGGCCTTTGCCTACGAAGCGTCTGTCAATTGGAACCATATCCCGGGCGGCTCAAACGTTCTGTTCATGGATGGCCACGTCGAGTTCGTCAAATACCCGTCGACCGACGTATGGCCGCTTACCCTCGAGGTGCAGCAACTGATTATCGAAATCGGGCCTTTGTTTTAAGATACATCTCTGACAAAAAGGCGCCGCCTCGTTCCGGAGGCGGCGCCTTCTTTTAGACGCCCCGGGCTCGAAGACCGCGCTACTCGGCAATTCAGGGACACCCATTAGGCGGGACAGACTACGAAATTCACCGCCCTACCCGACCATAGGCTCTCCGGGAAAAGTAGTGGTAAATGGGGACAGTCACCATTTATATTGACGCGGAGCGGTGTACTGATACGATAAAATAAACGGTGACTGTCCCTATTTATCCTATTTATCATCTATCTAAGGAGCAATCAGGACAATCCTTGTCCTGCCCCTTCAGGGCGGCATATGGGGAAACACTTACCACCTGGGGCGTTGCCCCAGGCTGATGTGTGGCGGCCCTTCAGGCCTCAGAATGTCCGCCGCCTCCGACGGCGACGGGATGTCCAATGTCGAGGAAGGGGCCGACGATCCCGATGGGGACGGAATCCCGAACTACCTCGACCCGGATTCGGACAATGACGGCATAAGCGACCGGGCCGAAATCTCGTTTGGCCTCGATCCCTACACCGCGGACCCGCCCGGCACGTTGCCGCTGGCAACCTGGCCGGTGGCGATAGGCATCCTGATGGCCGCGCTCGCCTGGTTCAAACGGCGCGTATACCAGGGCCGCCTATCTGGCTGACACCCTGCAACGTGTGGCGCGGCCGGTCTCGAAAACACGAGACCGGCCGCGCCCCAAATGAATCGAATACGTTAGCGTATTTATGAAGACGCGCACGGGGTCTCGCTGCAGTAAACGCATATTTCATATGGTAAAGCGCAACTTTATCAATTAAATCCCCCTTGTTCCGCAAAATCAGCGCCTGTTTTCCCGCCTTCGCTGCATCCCGAATGGCAACAGAAAGGGATCTATAAACATAGGCGCTCGCAGCCGTCTAAGAAACCCGTTGCTTCGGGCGTTTTAGTATATGTCCAAGTGGCAAGTTTTTCCGGCTGGCCATTGTCTGATCGATGAGCCAAGGATTAAACTGGTTAAGAACCTTCGGAGGGCATGTCCATGCGATCCTCTATTCTAGCTGTCCTTTTGCTGTTGGCGTCTTCATGCGCTTGGGCTCAACCGCCGCCTGCGCCGGCGGCGCCGGCCACCGAGACGACCATCGCCGATCAGGTCGACGTCGCGGTGACGGCGTACACGGCGGGCCTGGCGCTGGTTCGGGATTCCCGGAAGCTGAGCCTGCCGACGGGCGAGATCGACCTGCGGTTCTCGGACGTGGCGCAGCAGATCCGGCCGGAGACCGTGAGCCTGCGGTCGGTGAGTGCGCCGGGTTCGGTAGCCGTGATCGAGCAGAACTACGAGTTCGACCTGATCAGCCCGGCGAAACTGATGGAAAAGTATGTCGGGAAGAAAGTGGCGCTGGTGAACTTCAGCAAGGAGATAGGGTTCGAGCGGGTCGAGGCGGAGCTGATGTCGGTCAACCAAGGGCCGATTTACCGGGTCGGCGGCGAGATCTTCCTGGGTCATCCGGGCAACGTTGTGCTGCCCCAGATTCCCGAGAACCTGATTGCGCGGCCCAGCCTGATCTGGCGCCTCGCCAACGAGGCCGCCGAACAGACCGTCGAGGCGGCCTACCTGACCGGCGGGATCGGGTGGAAAGCCGATTACGTGATTACGCTTGCGCGGGACGAGCAGTCGCTGGGCCTGAACGGTTGGGTGACGCTGACCAACCAGTGCGGGGCGACGTTCAACAACGCGATGGTGAAACTGGTTGCGGGCGAGGTCAACCTGGCGCCGCAGCCCCGCGTCATGATGCAACTTGATTACGCGGCCAGGCCGGCCGCCGAGGCGCCGGCGATGCCGCGCGAAGAGGCGTTTGGCGAGTACCACCTCTACACGCTGCCGCGGCGGACCACGATCCGGCAGAACCAGACCAAGCAGGTTGCCCTGCTGGCCGCCGAGGGCGTGAAGGCGGGCAAACGCTACGAGTTCCGCGGGCAGGAGTTCTACTACATGCAGATCATCCCGCCGGAGGACCGCAACGAGCCGGTGGCCGTGTTCCTCGAGTTCCGAAACGAGGCGGGGAACAACCTGGGAATCCCACTGCCGGGCGGCGTGATGCGGGTGTATCAGGAAGACCAGGACGGGATGCTCCAGTTCTCGGGCGAGGACTCGATCAAGCATACGCCCAAGGACGAGAAGGTGAGCTTGCGGCTGGGGAATGCGTTTGACGTGAAAGGCGAGCGGATCCAGACGGATTTCCGGCAGATCGCCCAGAAGGTTACCGAGAGCGCGTATAAAATCACGCTGCGTAACCACAAACAGCAGGATATCGTGGTGGAAGTGGTCGAGCCGGTGCCGGGCGACTGGGAGGTCCTCGAGAGTTCGCACGAGTACGAGAAGAAAGATGCCCGCACGATCCTGTTCAAAGTTCCCGTGCCAAAAGATGGCGAAGTCAAAGTCGAATACCGCGTGCGCGTGAGGTATTAAGTGCATAAGCAGATGAATGTATTTCGTCGTGGGCCGGTTCTCAACCTGCAATCGGCCCTGAAAGGGCCAGACATATTAGCCTGGGGCAACGCCCCAGGAAATGGCGGTCACATAAGGAAGCACCCTGAAGGGGTGCAACAGGTGTTGTGTCGCCCCTTCAGGGCTGGACCTGTTTGTCGATCTAAACCTGGGGCGTTGCCCCAGGCTGGCCTGTACCGGCCTTTCAGGCCTCAAGATGTCGGGAGAACAGTTCGCCGTAAACCTGATTAGTTGAACTAAGGCGGCCAATGAATGAGCCGCAGTTGGAGACTACCATGGGAAAAGTTGCTCTCGTTGTTCTGTTAATGCTCTTGCCGTGCGCGCTACTTGCGCAGCAGCCTGAGGCGGCGCCGACGGGGCCTCTTCAGATTCCGAGGCTGAATAATCCGGTGGCGGAATCGGTGTATCGGGCGGAGAGCACGATTGCCGATCAGACCGACGTTGCGGTGACGATTTACAACAACAACCTGGCGTTGGTCAGAGACCGGCGGAAAACGGTTCTGATGCCGGGTGAGATCTCGCTACGGTTTTCGGACGTTTCGCAGCAGATCCGGCCGGAGACGGTGAGCCTGCGGTCGCTGACGGAGCCGGATGCCCTGCGGATTATCGAGCAGAATTACGAGTTTGACCTGATGAGCCCGGCGAAGCTGATGGAGAAATACGTCGGGAAAGACGTTCGGCTGGTCAATTTCAGCACGGAGATCGGGTTCACCGAGAAAGACGCGCGGCTGCTGAGCATCAACGAAGGGCCCATCTATCAGATCGACCGCGACATCTACCTCGGCCATCCCGGCACCGTGGCGCTGCCCGAGATTCCGGCCAACCTTATCGCCAAACCGTCGTTGATCTGGCTGCTGCAAAACGAGGGGACCGACCACGACATCGAGGTCAGCTACCTCACGGGCGGGCTGGGTTGGCAGGCGGATTATGTGCTCACGCTGAACCGGGAAGAGACGCTGATGGACATCGAGGGCTGGGTGACGCTGACCAACTCGTCCGGCGCGCAGTACACCAAGGCGCTGCTGAAAGTGGTGGCGGGCGAGGTGAACGTCGTACCCGAGCCCGAACGGAGGATGCGCGGCGGCGGGGCTATGATGAAAGCCGCGGCCGCGGATGGCATGCGCGAGGAGACCTTCGCCGAATACCACCTTTACACACTGCCGCGGCGGACGACCATCAAGCAGAACGAGAGTAAACAAGTGAGCCTGCTCACGGCTTCGGGAATCGGCGTAACGAAGATCTATGAGTTGCGCGGCAATGAGGGCTACTATGCGCGGCGGATTCCGCCGCAGCCCGAGCAGAGCGTGACGGTATTCCTGAAGTTCGCGAACAAGCAGGAGAACCAGTTGGGTATGCCGTTGCCGGGTGGGGTGATGCGCGTGTACCAGGAAGACCAGGAGGGGATGCTCCAGTTCGCCGGCGAGGACCGGATCAAGCACACGCCCAAAGACGAAGACGTGCGGCTGAAGCTGGGCAACGCGTTTGACGTGGTTGGCGAGCGCATACAGACCGACTGGAGCCGGATCGCCGACAACGTCTACGAGAGCGAATACAAGATCACGCTGCGCAACCACAAAGAGCAGGATATCCAGGTGGACGTGGTCGAGCCGATGAGGGGCGACTGGCGGATCCTGTCGAAATCGCACGAGTTTGTGAAACGCGATGCGCGGACGGCGGTGTTCACGGTGCCGGTCCCGAAAGACGGAGAAACCGTGGTGACGTACCGGGTGCAGGTGAGGGCGTGACGGTGGGACGGTCGCTGACGGCGCGCCGGTCTCTGACGGCAGCGCAGATGCGGGAGGCGGATCGGCGCTGCATCGAAGAGCTTGGCATACCCGGCGCGGTGCTGATGAACAACGCGGGCCGGGCTGTGTTCGAGCAGGTCGGCGAAACGCCGATCGGCGAGGGGCCGGTGGGTGAACGCCGCCTCGGCGTCGTGTGCGGCAAGGGGAACAACGGCGGGGACGGTTTTGTGGTGGCGCGGCTGGCGTTGCTCGATGGGTACGAAACGCGGGTGGTGCTGCTGGCAGAGCCGGACGAGATCCGGGGCGATGCGGCGACGTTCCTGCATGCGTACCGGCGGCTGGGCGGCCGGCTCGACGTAGCGGCCTCGGAACAGGCCGCGTCGCGGGCGATGTCGGGTCTGGCGGATTGCGCCGCGCTGGTTGACGCGATCCTGGGCACGGGCATCTCGGGGGAGGTTCGGGGTGTGTCGCGCGCGGCGATCGATGCGTGGCCGGACGGGCCGGCAACGATTGCCGTGGACCTGCCGTCGGGCCTCGATGCGGACACGGGCGAACCCTGCGGATGTTGCATCCGGGCACACACGACCGTCACGTTTCAGTTTCGCAAGAGAGGTTTCGACAACCCGGCTTCGACACCCTACGTGGGCCGGCTCGTCGTAGCCGACATCGGCATACCGGAAGTCTGCGCGGATGACAAAGAGTGGGAGAAACTGAGCAATGTCGCACGGAACCGCTCATGAGCGGGTTCAGAACGGACCTCTTAAGCTTCCAAGGTGGGGCAGGCTGCTACGTTATGTCCTTTACGGCTGTTTTTGGGTACTGGCTCGCACAGTAACTCGGCTTCGGGTGAAGTGGCTGGACGCCGATTCGGAGGCTATATCCGGCGGGATACTCGTTGGCCATCACAAGAGCGATCTCGATGCGATCATAGCATTGCCCTCGCTGCTTTGGTCGCCAAGAACCGGGAAGGCTGCGGCCCGCGGCGTGGTGGTTTCCGCCGAGCAGGTTTTCGCGCCGGGTTTTCTTTCGGGCTATGCTGTGAGGGAGCCGCGCTGGCTGAGCTTTCTACTCTATCCCCTCTGTGTGTCGCGGATCATGAAAGCAATGGGGTGGTATCCGATTGCGCAGGGGCGTGAGCGCTACCTGCTTTCTCACCTCATTGACGTGCTGGAAAATGAAGGGGATCTACCGCTGATTGAAGTATTCGAGCGCCCGGAAACGTACCTGCCGGGGACGCTGCCGGGCATGCGTATTCGAGACGTGTTGGGCTGGAAATACCGGGACCCCTTGTTCACCATGCGCGACTTCTCGATTTTCAAGCCGGCGGTCATGGATCGTCTGCAACAACGCCACAAACAACGAATCGCCTCTTCCCTGTCGTTTTTTGCCGACACGCTGAACAACGGCGGCATTGTTTTTGTCGCCCCTCATGGCCCCGCCCCTTTTGACGGGCGTCTGGCGCCTTTCAAGTCGGGTTTACGGCAAATATTTCAGGCCGCTCAGGGCGAGGTTGTCTTGATTCCATTGAACATAACGTACGATGCGTTGAATCGCGGGCGGGTCAGTGCCTTCCTGGCGATGGGTCCCTTCTTGCGGGCAAGCCAGGATTGGGCGCGGGATCGGCTGGAACAGGAGGTCCGCCGTGCGATTCTGGGGGCAACGACGGTGACTCTGGGGCATTTGACTTCGTATTATTTGCGGCAAAAGGCGTTGCGCGGAGAATGCGACGCGCCCGAGAAGGAATTTCAGGCCGAGATGCGTGAGCAGGCAAAACAGATGGCGCAATCGGGCTTCCTGGTAGACGACCGCCTCCTGAACCAACGTTCCTTTAATCGCCGGTGGCATGGATATATTTCGTACGCAATTCGCAGAGGATTGATCCGAAGACGTGATGGTTTGCTGCATTTCGATTCCGAGACTGTTTTGAGCGGCTCAGTCTCTAAACCGGAAGAAATGAAAGCATGGATGGTTTGCGCCAACGAACTGGAAGCGTTGATGGAAAGTAGGAGTGCCGAATTGCCCACTACCGTGCCCGGAAATCACTTCAAGACTTCCACTGGGGCATGAGCAATGCCGTGATGCTTTCGGGGGCCAAGTATACTGGAGCGCCCGGTTGTGGCGGGTCGATTCTAACGATATCCTCAGGGCCAATTCGATACCAGAGCAGTGAATCGTCTTCGAGCGGCACATGGAACCGGTATCTGATCTCGAGGGGCCGCCGATCTTCGGTGACGCTCAGAACCGTGGCGGTGAAACCGTCGGTGGTCAGGACGTCGCCAACGCGAAACGGATCCTGACGGCCTCGAAAGGTGGTTCCGTAGGGGAATGCGAAGAACCCCCCTTCCTGCGACACGTCGATGGTATGGGTGTCAATACGAGAGGCTTTGACTGCCGCGGTGCCCACGGCCAACGCCCATGTATGACGAGGCACAGTCTCCCCGGTAACGGATCGTGTGACGTATAGGGCGGCTGTGAAAACATCCAGCGGAGCACGCAGCATAATGAGCGACTGATGGGCCACCTCGGGATTTGCGGGCAGTCTGGATGTGCCGAGTTCCATTGCCCTTCCGAAAATGCCCACGCTGATAGAAGAAAAAGGCATTGCAAGAGGGGCAATGATCAAATGAGTGCCTACAAAGAAGCATACGGCAGCTTTATTGATGCGGCGCCGCCAAGACGGTTTCGGGTTATTCCACGCGGCCAGTCCTTTTTCGATAAACATTGCCACAAGCGCCATGGCGCCGATGCCCGGAAAGCAAAGAAGGCGTTCGCCCGGAAGCGTAGCACACACCGGCAAAGCGGACAGGACCATTCCGGCGGCCCAAAAACGGGCCACGGGTTCAGCTTTCAAGAGGGGCCGGAACAGGATGAAAACGACCGCTATGGCGGCGATTCCGACCATGCTGTGAATGGTTTGCCCGGATTGAGACAGCACTGGGTAAAGATTCGCCGGAACGAGACCCAACTGAGCGTGGAGCAAACTGGGAAGGTGCATGAGAAGGGCGGAGAGAAACCGGCCCGGATGGCTGAACGGGTCGTGATACAGGCCTGACGCGCCTGTCCCGTAGTTCTGGACGCGGTAAAAGATCAGGTACACCACCACTACTGCGGCGTAAGGAACCAAAGAAAGAAGGCGGTTTCTAAGAGAACCCTTATCGATAAACGTAACGTACGCCAGGAGATAGCCGCCTACGGAAACCATTGCTTCGCCGCAGCCGAGCCCTATTATGAGTGACAGCGTGGCCAGCGGAACGCCGGATCGCATGCGGCCGCGCCGTCCGGCGTCGTGAGCGATCAATACGAGCACCCCGAATAGGGTCGTCATTAGGGCATTTCGATTTGCAAGCCAGCCGACGGGAATTCCGTGGGCGTCATCAATTGCATAGAGCAGAGCGGCCAGGCCCGCCACCCAAGGTACAGGCAGCATTCGGCGATAAAGCAGCGCAACCATTGCGCAAAGCAGGCCGTACCATAGCAGGCTGTGCACGTGCATGAGCCACCATGCAGATCCGAGGAAGCGGAAATCGACATAATGGGTGAGCGCACTTAGCGGTCGAAAGAAAGACAGATTGGCATGATCGGGTGTCCACCATGGAAGCAGATTGGCAGCGATCCGCGCTCGATTATGCTCGACAATCCCATCGGCAGAGGAAAAGCAGTCGAGGCGGGTACCGCCAAAGTCGGGCATACCCGGATATCCGAGCACGGCCATTCTGATAAAATAGTCGTCGGCGTCAAGTCCTATCCATAAGGAGGGTGCGGCCAAGACCATTGCAATCACCGCAACCCCTAGAGCCATACGCGGATGACTAAGCAACGCCAGGGTGTGATTACTCCCCGTGGCCGTTTTCGGACCGTTTAGGTTTGTTTTGGTCCACGCTGACATTATCGCCAAGCGGCTACCTTTCCAGGGAATCATCAACAAAGATTACCGGAATATCCAAAATAGACGTGTCTTGTAATAGAATACCCAAAGTGAATGTATACTTGCTATAGAGTATCCAAAATGAACGCCTCTTGCTATAATATGGCCATCCGCGGCGGAAGGTCTGGTCCTCGCCGCGCCGGGGGGGGAGACTATGTTCTTGAACGTATTGGTGGAAAGTTATTGCATGGAAGCATTGCTGAAACTGAGAAGGAGTGTAGCCATGTCTAGAAGGCCCGGTTTTACTTTGATTGAATTGTTAGTCGTCATAGCCATAATCGGTATTCTTGCGGCCATATTGCTCCCGGCGCTGGCTCGGGCGCGCGAGGCGGCCCGGCGATCGAGCTGCCAGAACAATCTCAAGCAGATGGGAGTCGTGTTTAAGATGTACGCCAATGAGTCCAAAGGGCAAAAGTGGCCTCCCAAGACAGTCGCGTTAAGCTTTGCGCCGGAACCGGCAACTCTTTATCCTGAATATCTGACGGACGTGAACGTTCTGATATGCCCATCGGATCCCTCGGGGAAATCGATGCTCGAGCCCAACAGCGACAACACATGGGTCGACGAGATGGGACAGGTGGACTTGGCCCGGCTGGCCGAGGAGGGGGATGCTTCTTATGGCTACTTCGGGTTTGCCATTGGCTCGAATGAGTGGCTGCAAGGCTGGGACAATCCGGCGGACATTAACGTGGCCATGGTACCGGTTTTTGCGAATCCGGATGAGGATTTTGAGTTGACTCATCCTTTACTGGGCACGCTCCAGGTATACCGGCTGCGTGAAGGAATTGAACGGTTTTTCATCACCGATATCAATAACCCCGCGGCCAGCGCCATCGCCCAATCGGAATTGGCTGCCATGTTCGACGTGATGAACCTGAGAGCGGAGGATTTTAACCACGTGCCCGGCGGGGCCAATGTATTGTTCATGGATGGTCACGTTGAGTTTATCCGCTATCCAAGCGACCAGTTCCCGGTGACGGAGGAGTTTGCGACGCTGGCTTCGGCTCTGAGTTAGCGACACGCCGGTTGTTGTGGACCTGGTGGACACTGTGGACTTAGTGGACATCGTGGACGACAAAACCCGAAGTCGGCTATGTCCACAGTGTCCACTACATTGAGTAATGGGCTTTATGAGAACCTTTGTTGCGATCGAGGTTCCGGGGTTTATTCATGCGGCGTTGGAAGAGCTGAAAGGTCGGCTTCGGGGGGCTGGGGTGCGGGCGTCGTGGGTGAAGCCTGGGAATATTCATCTGACGCTTCGTTTTCTGGGCGAGATCGACGCGGATCAGGCGGCGGGGCTTGTTGACATGCTCGAGATCGAGTATGCGTCCATCCGTCCGTTTGTGTTGCAGGTATGCGGCGTTGGGGCGTTCCCGAACGCGCGGCGGCCGAGCGTACTTTGGGTGGGGTGCGAACCCGCCGAGGGCCCGCTCGAGCGGGTTCAGCAGGCGGCGGAAACGGCGGCGCGCGCGGTGGGGCTTGCGCCGGCTGCGAAGGGGTTCCGGGCGCACCTGACGGTTGGGCGGGTCAAGGACTGGCGGGCGGCGGGGCCGGTGGCCGATGCGCTGGATCAGGCTAAGGATTTTGATGCAGGTGAATTCGAGGCGTCGGGTGTGGCACTATTCAGGAGCCGGCTTATGTCGACCGGCGCCGTTTACGAGCGGCTGAGGGAGTTTCGGTTCTCATGATGTCGATGTCGGTCGAGGGATTGCCGGCGCGTGCGGCTTATACCGTGTTCACGCTGTACATGATGGTGATCCTGTTGCGGTGGGCGGCGGCGTACCTTCAGATCGACCTGTACAATCCGCGGCTGCGCTGGGTCAAAACCATGACGGACCCGTTGATCAATTTAGCGAAACGGTACGTGCCGACGCTGGGCCCGCTGGATTTTTCGGTGCTTGTGGCGTTGGTGGTTGTGTACGTGCTGAGACAGGTGACGGTGAGCGTTCTCAGCGGCCTTTTTGTGTGACCGCTTGTTTTTTTGCGGGGGTAGGGCTGTTCAGCGATGCACGCCTCTGATTTTACGGACGCGCGGAACCAGATGGTTGACGCGCAGTTGGCGGCGCGCGGGATCAACGACCCGCGGGTGCTTGCGGCCATGCGGAGAGTCCCCCGGCATCTGTTCGTGTCCGACGACCTGCGCCCGTACGCTTACGAGGACCACCCGCTCGCCATCGGCCACGGGCAAACGATTTCGCAGCCGTACATGGTGGGTATCATGACGCAGGTGCTGGGGCCGGGCGAGGGCGATCGGGTGCTCGAGATCGGGACGGGTTCGGGTTATCAGTCGGCGGTTCTGGCGGAACTTTCGGGGGAGGTGGTGACGGTCGAGCGGAACGCGATGCTGGCGGGGAGGGCGGCGGAACGGCTGGCTGAGTTGGGCTACTCGAACGTGCGGGTGATAGTGGGCGACGGATCGGAAGGCTGGCCGGACCTGGGGCCGTACGACCGGGTGATGGTGACGGCGGGGTCGCCCAAGGTTCCCGAGCCGCTCAAGGCGCAACTGAAAGAGGGCGGTCGTCTGGTGTGCCCGGTGGGATCGCGGGAACTCCAGACACTCTGGATCGTGACGCGCAGGGGTGGTGCGTATGAACTGGGCAGCAGCATCAATTGCGTGTTTGTTCCGCTGGTGGGCCGGGAGGGTTGGGCGGAGAAATGAGTAGGGCGGCTGTCTGCCCCAGCCGCCTCCTCAATCCCAAACCTTGCAACCCGCTATTTTCTTTTTGCGGGCTGGTACGGCGCGGTTTTGGCGTCGACCGTCTCGCTGACGACCTTTCGGACCTCGTTGGTGTTGAGGCCGGAGGCCATGCATTCGGCGACGGCGTCGATCAGGTGGCCCTTGACCATGCTGACGGTGGTGTCTTTGCAGATCTTGGGCGCCTTGTCGGCGACGGTGACGCCGACGCCCCGCCGGGTATGCACCAGTTGCAGGAGTTCCAAGTCACGGTAGGCCTTGGTGACCGTGTTTGGATTAATGTTGAGCATGCCGGACATCTCGCGGACCGACGGCAGTGTTTCACCCGGCTTGAGCCGTCCTGAGGCGATGGCGAACTGCACCTGATTCTCGATCTGGACGTATACGGCGATCGGGCTTTCGATGTTCACACAAAAACTGAGTTTCTCGGCCATGTTGATTTTCCTCGCTTCCTTAACTTCGTTTCTACGTTCTTCTTCCTTTGGGTCCCTAATATGGGTTATTTTACCACGTATGTAGTCAAGTTTACAAGCAAGCGGAGACAAAACTCGTATTGTCGACCATATTGGAGCCTGTTCCCGCACTGTTGTAAAAGGGGTTCACAAACTGCAAGACGTGAACAAGTTCAGTAGGGTATTGGAAGTGGACATATCGGCCGCGAGTTCCGCGGGGCGGTTCTGCAGGCGCCGTGCGCGGTTTTTAGGCCCCGCAATTCCCGCAAACCTGCTCCGTAACTCGGTGCCAGGGAAAACTGTTTACTGATCTTGCACGGCCTTAATCTATGGGTGAAGGGGAATATTCCCGCTTTGGCCCGGCCACGCAGGATCGCAAACCGACCGCGTCGCGCCCCGCCGCTTATTGTGCCGTATCATTTTTTTTGAATTTGGGGTTGGAGCCGGCGATAACGATGGTGATTTCGCCTTTGGGCGTTTTTTCCTTGAAGCGTTCCGCTAGTTCGTCGAGGTATCCGCGGTGTACTACCTCGAACTTTTTGGTGAGCTCGATGCAGACGGCGGCTAGCCGGTTTCCAAGGACTTCGCGCGCGTCCTGGAGCAGTTTACCGACGCGATAGGGGGATTCGAAGAGGACGAGGGAGTGGGGGAGATCGCGCTCGAGGGCGAGGAAGGTTTTACGTGGTCCGGGTTTTCTTGGGGGGAATCCTTTGAAGGTGAAACTCGAGGTGGGGAGGCCGGATGCGACTAGCGCGATGGTGACGGCGCTGGGGCCGGGAATAACTTCGACGCGGAATCCTTTGTTTCGGCATTCGGCGATGATGCGGTATCCGGGGTCGCTGATGCCGGGGTAGCCGCCGTCGGTGGTGAGTGCGACGGACTGGCCGGTTTCGAGTAGGCCGAGGATGCGATGTCCGGCGGCGGGTTCGTTGTGCTCGTGGTAGGAAAAGATGGTTTTTGGGCTTTTGACGGCGTGGCGTTCGAAGATACGGCGGGTAATCCGGGTGTCTTCACAGGCGAGTGCATCGACTTCGCCCAGGACGCGGAGGGCGCGGAGGGTGATGTCTTCGAGGTTGCCGATGGGCGTGGCAATGACGTAAAGGGTGGGGGGATGGGGTTCGGGTTCAGGCATTATGAGACGTCCCTGGTGGAAGGATGAAGGATGAATTGATTGCGGATTGCGGAGTGACACGGACGGACAGAAACGCGCCGGCGATCGAAGTCACGGACGAACACGGACACACACGGACGAACACGGATGGAGTTCCTAATCTGCGATGTCGGGTTTGAGGATGAACGTGTTGTGGTCGTTGTAGACTTTTTCGAGGCGTTTGTACATGGCCTCGTTTTCGTAGGTTCCGACGACGGCGCCGCCGGACCCGGCGAATTTGCAGTGTGCGCCCTGTTCTCGGGCGAGCATAACCATTTCGACGTTTCTCGGGTCGAGCTTGTAGAGGTTTCTGCGGAGGTCGAAGTTTTTGTCGAGCCATGGTCCGATTTCGTCGCCACGTGCGGCGCGGATGAGGTCGCGGCATTCCTGTGCGTAACTTGCGAACTCCTGCATGGCGGCGACGACTTCCGGGTCGCCTTCGAGCCATCGTTCGCGGATGTTGTTGTGGAATACTTCGGAACCTTCGGCGAGGTCTTTCCGGTAGGCAATGAAAAGCGGTGGCAGGAGGTTAGGGTCGATTTCTTCGTAGATGCCGTGGTGCTGAGTTTCCATGAGTTCGCGGTTGAAATCCATGAAGACGCAGCCCTCGTACGTCTGTATGACGCGGTCCTGGAGGCCTGCGGCGATTCCGAGTTCGTCGGTTTCGACGCTGAGTATGAGGTTTGGCAGGAGGGGTTTGGGGATGTGGACGTCGTAGAATTCCATGAGAGCGCGTAGTGTTGCGGTGACGAGCGCGCTCGAGCCGGCCAACCCGACGCGGATGGGGACGGTGGACCGGTAGCGGATGGAGAAGTTGTGTTCGCGGAGGGTGATATTGTGCTGCTCGCAGTAGTCGAGGAACTTTCGGATGGTGGCTTTCATGAGCCGGATGCCGCCGTAGTAGCCCTGGGCCTTTACGTCTTCGCGGAGGTCGCGCATCGAGGCGTATTTGAACCGGTCCTGGAAGCTGGGGACGATTTCGAGTTCGGGGCTTTCGTACATGGTGACTTTGGCGGCGAAATCTCGGATGACGAAGCTGATGGTTTTGCCGTAATAACCGTCGGACGGGTTGCCGATCAGGCCGGCTCGGGCGTATGCGGTAGCTTCACAGATCATTGCGGAAATCCCTTTGGTAAGAGAACAGGATACGGAAGAGAGGGAGCGCGATCAAGGGCCGGTGGGACCAGAAGAGACCAAAGGGACATAAAAAATGCGGAATGCGGAACGCGAAACGCGGAATGGTGTGTAAAGGCGCAAAAAGCGGCGCAAAAAGTGGCGCAAAAAGCGGCGCAAGAAGCGGCGCAAGAAGCGGTGCAAAAAGCGGCGCAAAAAGCGGCGCAAAAAGCGGGGACAGGCACGCTTTCTTCAAACTGCCGAAGAAGCGCCTCCAAACTGCCGGAGGCGTCGCGAGCCAGTCCCCGTTTTTTGCTAGATTTTGTTTTCTTGGCCGCGGAGTATTCGGGTGATGTTTGCGCGGTGTTTGTAGATGACGTAGAGTGCGACGAGGGCGGCGGCGGCTTGGAGTGGCCATGGTGCGCCGAGGCCGATGACGGATGCGGCGAGGACGATTGCGGCGACGATCGAGCCGGCGCTTACCATCCGGGTGAGTGCGACGACGGCACCGAATGCGGCGACGGCTATGGCGGTTGGTATGGGGGCGAGCGCGGCAAACACTGCGCCGCCGGTGGCGACGCCTTTGCCGCCGCGGAACCGGAGGAATATCGAGGCGGTGTGGCCGAGTATGGCGGCGATACCGCAGGCGAGGGGGAGGTATTGCCAGGGGGCGAGGCGGCCGAACAGGAGTACGGCTACGAGCCCTTTTGCGGCGTCTCCGGCGAGCGCGATTGCGCCAATCCTTTTGCCGAGGACCCGCATAGTGTTTGTGGCGCCGATGTTTTTGCTGCCCTGTTCGCGGATGTCGACGCCGCGGAATTTAAGGCCGAGCCAGAGGCCGGTGGGGATCGAACCGATGAGGTAGGAAAGGAGGATGGCGAGGAACGTCATGCTTTTTTCTCCCGTTGTTCCTCGCGCAGCTCGAGGCGGATGGGTACGCCTTCAAACCCGTATTTTTCGCGGAGCCTGTTTTCGATGAAGCGCATGTAACTGAAGTGGAACAGTCTTTTCTGGTTGACGAACAGGATGAATGTGGTGGGTTTTATGCCGGATTGCGTGGCATATCGGATTTTTGCGACTTTGCCTTTCTGGACGGAGGGCGCGTGAACGGCTCTGATGACTTCCATGAATTTGTTGAGATCGGCGGTTCCGATTCGTTTATGTGCTTCGGCTGCGACGTTGTCGATGTAGTCGAATACTTTGAACAAGCGGAGGCGGGTGAGGTTTGAGATGGTCAGCCAGGGGACGTAGTTGAGGAAGGGGGCTTTGAATTCGAGTTCGTCTTTGAGGGATTTGAGGCGGGCTTCCTTGCGATCGACGAGGTCCCACTTGGTCCAGACGAGCATCATAGCGGTGCCTTGTTCGTGGACATAATCGACGATTCGTTTGTCCTGCTCGGTGATACCCTCGGTGGCGTCCATCATGACGAGGCAGACGTCTGCGCGGCGGACGGCGCGGAGGGATCGGCTGACGCTGAAATGTTCGACGTACCGTTTGATGCCGGCTTTTTTTCGGAGGCCGGCGGTGTCGATGAAGAGGTAGTCGTTGCCTTTCCAGTGGAACTCGATATCGACGGCGTCTCGTGTGGTACCGGGTGTTTCGTCGACGATGACGCGTTCTTCGTTGAGTATGGCGTTGACGAACGAGCTTTTTCCGACATTGGGTTTTCCGATGACGGCGACCTTGATGATGGCGGGCTCAGCCTCCTCCTCCGGTTCTTCCTCCTCCGGCAACTCCTCTGCGGCCGGTTGCGGCGTCTTGGCGGATTCCGGCAGGTGTTTGACGACCTCGTCGAGGAGGGTGTCGATGCCGAGGCCGTGTGTGGAGCTGATGGCGAAGGGTTCGCCGAACCCGAGGCGGTAGAAATCGAACCGGTTTTGTTCGAGCTTTGGGTTGTCGAGCTTGTTGATGGCGAGGATGACGGGTTTGCCGTATTTGAACAGTTCTTCGCGCAGTTCCTCGTCGACCCGGGTGAGTTCCTGCTGGCCATCGATAAGGAAAATGACGACGTGAGCCTCATTGATGGCTTTTCGGATTTGTTCCTGCATTTTTTTGACGATGGGGTCAATGGGGTTTTCGACGATGCCGCCGGTGTCGACGACGCGGAATGGGCGTCCTTCCCATTCGGCTGATGAGTAGGACCGGTCGCGAGTGATGCCTTCTTCGAAATGGACGATGGCCCCCTGGCGTCCGGCGATGCGGTTGTAGAGCGTGGATTTGCCGACGTTTGGCCGCCCGACAATAGCGACCAGAGGTAGTTTTTTCTTTTTAGCCACTAGGCCTCGTCTTCGTTTCCGATTTGTTTGATGCCGTCGCGCATGTAATCGACGTATGAGACGGCGGATATGATCAATGTTACCACCATGAGGTGGCGTGCGATTGGGAGTTCGAGGAGGACGGCGATCACGAGGCTCATTTGGAACAGGGTGGTGAGCTTGCCGGTGATTTTGGGTCGGACGCGGACGGGCCCGTAGAATTCGTTGATGAGGTACGCGCCGACGACGATCATGGAGTCGCGCAGGAGGATGACGACGGGGAACCACAATGGTATTCGGTACGCGAAGTTGGAATTGACGGCCATGACGACGAATCCGATGTTGATCATGAGCTTGTCGGCCATGGGGTCGAGTATGGTGCCGAGTTTTGTTTTCTGGTTGTACGCGCGTGCGACGAACCCGTCGAGTGCGTCGGAAACAGCGGCGAGGAAGTAGACGATGAGTGCGCCGTGACGCAGCCAGGGCTGTTCGCGGGTGTAGCTGACGATGAGGCCGGCGAACACCGGCACGAGGAACAGCCGGAAGATGGTGATTCGATTGGCGAGCGTCACAAGCGGGGCCTTAGGTGGCCGGCAGGGGAGCCGGAGTGGTGTGGGGAATGGCTATCGCCATCCGGTTTCGAGGGCTTGAAGCAGCCACAATTCCAGGATCTCCCTTTCCGGCGGGCCGACCTACGATTGTTCCAGCTTGAGGTAACGTCGGATTTGGGCCACCAATTCCATGGGCAGAAACGGCTTGACAATGAGCGTTGCGGCGCCGAGCTTGAGTGTGTGAGCGCGTGCGTCGGGTGTGTGGGCGGAACTGACGCAGATGACGGGAATAGCCTGAGTCTGCGGGTTGGCCTTGATCTGCTCGCACACCTCGTAGCCGCTGATCATGGGCATCATGAGGTCGAGGAGCACGAGGTCGGGCTTCTCGGCATCGACGAGGTCGAGCGCACTGATCCCGTCAAACGCGCTGACGACGTCAAAACCTTCCGTCCGAAGCGTCCGCTCCATGAAAGCCACGACATCGGGCTCATCGTCCACCACGAGGATCTTGGGCTTGCTCACATTACCTCCCGGATCGCCTCTTTGGGCGTTCACCCAGTGTTACGTCCAAGCTATACATCCGCGGCTTGGTGGTTTTGATGGGCCGTTTTTGCGGCAACTCGACGGGCTTGGACTCGACGCGCTCCAGCTTCTTTTGAAGCAGCAGAACCCCGTGATCCACGAAGTAGTCCTGCTCTTCCTGGACGCGGACGATCTCGCCTTCGAGCGGGGGCGCGAGCGGGACAGAGAAGTCTTCGTCACGCATCATTTGGAAGCAGAGGATGCACCCGGCGGGGATCACATCGAGCATTCGAATCTTGACGCCGGCGGGGCTAACGTCCATGACGACGCCGTAGTAGCGCGTGTCGGGGCTCTGTTTGAGCCAGGCGACGCATGGGCGGCAGGTCGGGGTCCGGCTGACGCGTCGTTTTCCCCGGTGAAGCGAGAGCATGTCCTGGGAGAAAAACATTTCGTCCGCCACGGGCGAATACCTCTTGTTTGATCACACGATTCCAGTCTTGCCCTTATTTGCAAAAAAAGAAGAATATGTCAAGGACTAATTATACGGGTTTTTGGGACAAATTCAAGTGATAATCGAGGAATTAATGCCGTTTTTGGCAGAACGAGACCGTTTCGTTGATGGCTTGTTCGGCGTCGTAGTCCCAGAATAGGATGTGGTTGGACCGGTCGAGCCAGACGGTTTTTTGGGTGGCGCAGGGTATTTTTTGGAGTACGTTTTGGGCCGCCTCGGGTGATGCGGCCTGGTCGTTGTGGGAGTGGATGAGGAGCACGGGGCAGTTGATTTTTGCGAGGAGGTCGGGTTTGTTGGCCTGTTTTGCGAGGCCCATGAGCATTTTGACGCTGGATGCGGGGACCCATCGGTAGCTGACGATATGGGGTCGGGCGTCGGGTTTGTTGACCTGGATCATGTGTTGGCCTTTATATAACCAGGGGACGACGGGGCCGCTGAGTTTTGCCCAGGTTTCGGGGTTGAGGCCGTAGTACCAGTGGGTTGTGACGCCGAAGTACGGTGCGGCAAGGACGAGGCCGTTGACCGGGCGTTGGGCCGCGGCGAGTGTGGCGAGTGTTCCGCCCATGGAGTGGCCGACGAGGACGAGCCGCTTGTGGTTGGGGCGGAGGCGGTCGATTTCATCGAGGACGGCTTTGAGGAGTTGGTCGCCGGAGACGTTGGCGAGGTTGCGTGGGGATGTTCCGTGGCCGGGGAGCAGCATAACGCGTACGCGGAACCCGCTCTGGGCGAGGCGTTCGGGGAGCCGGCCGAAGTTGTTGCCACATCCGAGGTAGCCGTGGACGAGCAGGACGGCGCACTCGGCGTTTTCGGGCCCGAGGTCGCGTGGTGCGGCGCCGATTAGCAGTCCTGCGGAGTCGCGGGGCTGTTGGGCGTCAGAGCGGGCGACAAGCCGTGCGCCGGCGGCATAAGATGCGCCGATTGTTGCCAGAAGGACGGCTGCGGCTGGTGCCGCAGTCCACTTGAGGGGCCGTAGCCAGTGGGCTTTGAAAGCGGCAGCAATCTGCCGCGCTCGATACATGGTTATTCTCCGAGGTCGAGTTTTGCGGCGAGCGTCTTGACGGCCTTGAGGTCGGTTTTGCCGGTTCCGAGGACCGGAATGGCGTCGACGCGGTAAAAGGCGTTGATACGCGGTTTCCAGAGGTTTGGGAGGTCGGTACCGTCGAGCCGGTCGATGAGTTCTTCCAACTGTCCGTTGGGGAGTGTGTGTAGGACGACGAGCCGCTCACCACGGGCCTGATCGGGGACGCCGGTGACGGCGAGTACCTGTTCGGGGGCCAGGAGCAGTTCGTGGAGTACCTCCTCGACTTTTCCGTGGGGGACCATTTCGCCGGCTATTTTGCTGAACCGTGCAAGGCGGTCGGTGATGAAGATGAACCCGTCTTCATCGATGGAGACGATGTCGCCGGTCGAGTACCAGCCGTTTTGGAGGACTTTTTCGGTCTTCTCGGGTGCGTTGAGATAGCCTTTCATGATGTTGACGCCGCGCACTTGGAAGAGCCCGGGTTCGCCGTGCCGGAGAACTTTGGCGGAGTCGGGGTGTACGGTGCGTACGCTGATTCCGGGCAGCGGGCGGCCGATGCTTCCGCGCTTGTTTCCTCGCTGGTTGATGCCGGGGGCTTTGAAATCGGGTATGCAGACGGCCACGACGGGGCTGCATTCGGTTGTGCCGTAACCTTCGAGCGGCTCGACGCCGAACTTTTCGCGGAACGCGTCGCGGATCCTGCCGGTGAGCTTTTCGGCGCCGCAGACGACGAATTCGAGGCTTTGTAGTTCTTCGCGGCTGCAGCGGCGAATGAAACTCTGGAGGAACGTGGGGGTGGCAATGAGGAACTTGGCCTTGTACTTGTGGATAAGATCTCCGATGGCTTTGGGTTCGAGCGGGGACGGGTGGAATACGGAGTTGACGCCGCAGATGAGGGGCGCCCAGAGTGTGGCGGTGAACCCAAATGAGTGGAAGAGCGGGAGAAACGCCATCATGGTGTCGTTTCGTTTGTGGGGGAACACCTGGATGAACTGTGTGACGTTACCGAGCACGTTTCGCTGGGTGAGGATGGCGCCTTTTGGTTCGCCCTCGCTGCCGCTGGAGAAGATGATGCAGGCGAGATCCTGCTCGGACCTTCGCCATGGGCTGCCGACGCGCCATTCGATGAGGCGTTGTGGCGCGAACAGGGCCCAGAGCATGCCGGTGATGCGGTCGATGGGCCGGACGGACTTCATGACGTGTTCGAGCAGGATAGGTTCGCCGGGGACTTCGACGGGGAGCCGGTCGAGGAAGGCTTTTGCGGTGATGCATTGGGTGATTCCGCATTCGCGCGCGCAACTGGCGATGGTGGTGTTCGTTGCGGTGTAGTTGAGGTTGACGGGCGTCTTGCCCATCATCTGGAGGGAGATGTTTGCGAGTGCGCCGCCGACGGACGGCGGCAGCAGGAGGCCGACCATCGGCTGGGCGTCAAGGAGTTTTCTGAGTTTTTTTGCGAGGATGATGCTTCCGGCGAGTGTGCGGAACCTCGAGAGCGGCCCGGATCGGGAGTCGGCGATGCAGAGTTGCCTGGGATGGCGGCGTGCGTAGCTGATGAAGGCCCGGTGGATGAGCTTGTGTGGGATGCGTCGTTCGAGGAGGTTTTCAGTGCCGAGGTCCTGCACGGCATTACGGAGTGCGGACGGCGTGGTGTTTGGCGGCATGAGCGCGCCGACCCTGACGGTGACTCGGCGTAGAAACGAGGGCCATTTGAGGAAGAACCGGCCTTCGGAATAGCTGAACACGCTTCCCCACATGTTGTCGATGTGGCAGGGGATGATGGGCGCCTGAGCGTTGCGGTTGATTCGCTGGTAGCCTTTTTGGAAGGAGAGCAACTCGCCGGTCCGGCTGATACCGCCTTCGGCGAATACGCAGACGAGTTCGCCTCGATCGATCGCCTCGCCGGCCTTGGCGAGGGACGCGGCGAGATCGGCGGGAGAATCTTCGGCGGCAATTGGGACGAGGTTGACGAATTGTTTCGCCAGCCACATATACCATTTGTCGTAGTAGGCGCGGTACATGAGGAACGAGATAGGCCGGTCGATGGCGAAGGCGAGGATGCCGGGGTCGGCGAAAGACAGGTGGTTGGAAATGAGCAGGGCGCCGCCGGTGGGCGGGATTTGGTCGGCGCCGACGGTGCGTATGCGGTAGAAGGCGTTTCCGACGGTCCAGACGAATGTTCGGACGAGGAAGTAGCGGAGCCCCCAGATGAGGTACAGGTTGACGGCGAGGGTGAGCAGGCCGGTCATGAGGAAGATTGACCGGGCTTTGATGCCGATCAGGCTCAGCCCCCAGAGCAGTGCGCCGGCAATGAGCATGGCGAGGAACGTGAGGACGTTTGCGGTGGCCATGGCACCGCCTTTGGCGATGGCAGGGGCTCGATACTGGACCATGGCGGAGAGGGGTACGTTAAACATGCCGCCGAACGCGCCCAGGAACACGAGGATGACGACGACGGTGGAGAATGAGAAATCGGGGACGGAGAGGAGGGCGGTCGTGACGGTCATTCCGAGCATGCCGAGGGGTACGAGCCCGAGCTCGATTTTGCCGCGGGACATGTATCCTGCGGCGAGACTTCCGATGCCGATTCCTGCGGCGAGGCAGGCCTGGAGGATGCTGTTCTGGGTGTTTGAGAGTGCGAGCGTGATTTTGGAGTAGGTGAGGAGGTTTCCCTGGAGGAACGCGCCGGTAAACCAGAAGTAGCAGTAGCCGATCATGCTCATGAGGAGGATGCGGTCGCGGTAGATAAAGCTGAAATACTGTCCCATCCCGGCCCATGGGTTGGGGGAGATCTTACGGGCGGGATCGGCGGCGGGCGGTTTTGAGATGCCGTAGGAAGCGGTGGTGCCGAGGAGAGAAAGCATCGCGAGCAGGATTCCGGCGACGTAGGTGCGTGACCCGAGCCGGTCGTAGAGTGGCCCGGCGACGCCGACGCCGGCGATGACGGCGAGTATGGTGCCGAGCGAGAGCACGCCGTTGCCCCAGGATAACCGGCTTTCGGGAAGGATTTCGGGGAGGATGCCGTACTTCGAGGGGCTGAAGAACGCGCTCTGCGTGGCCATGCAAAACAGGAGCACCCAGAGTGCCCAGGAGGTGCCGAGGAAAAAGGCCGCGGCGCCGAGGACCATAACGGCTATTTCGATATATTTGGACCAGACCGTGATGGTTTTCTTGCTGTAGCGGTCGGAAAGGCCGCCGAACAGGCCGGGAAAGATGATGAACGGCAGGGCAAACACGATGGTGGCAATGGCAACCATCTTCTGGGTAGCGGCTTCTTCGCCGCCGGGGCCGAGCTGGCCGGCGAACAGGTCGACGAGGAAAAAGATCACGAGGAACTTGAACAGGTTGTCGTTGAACGCCCCTTGAAACTGGGTGACAATGAGCGCCCAGAACCCGCTCCTGGAATGTTTGTCCAACCGGGGTGTCAAGTTTACCTCCCTCCTGAAGTTATAGCGTCCGGCTTTTAGCGCGGACTCGTTCGAGCAGGCTGATGAGATCTCGGCATTCGGGTTCGGTCAGGCCGCTCATGACGGATTGGAGCGCCTGGCGGTAATGGGGCTCGATTTTGTCGATGAGGCGGCGCCCTTTTACGGTGAGCTCGACGTGATGGATCCGGCGGTTACCGGGTACGATGACGCGCTCGATCAGGGCTTTCTCCTGCAGCTTGTCGAGGACGGACGTGATGCTTGCGCGAGTCACGACGAGGCGCTTGCCCAAATCGGACTGGGTGATTTTCACGTTCTTGTACTTGAGCGAGAACAGGACGTTGAACTGTGCTTCGGTAAGGTCGAACCGGCGGAATAACCGTGCGCCGAGCGCGGCAAGGGTGTTTGCGGTGTGGACGATGTTGAGCACGGTTTCGTGGCGCAGGTCGGAAAAGGGGATATCGAGGTTGAGTTCGGCGGCGAGCGACATGGGTTGAATTCCTCCTGGGGATATTGTAATGGGGCGTATTGTTAGAAGTCAAGCAAATTCTTGTTCGGGTGCGCGACGGGTCTATTTTGCGTTTTTTGTCCAACCCCTGCCGGGGTTCCGCACAGGGGGGGCTGTTACCCAGGATAGCGCCGACCCCTCCGGGGTGGGCGCAATCCTGGGCTGACGGCTGGCAAATCCCTTCCGGGATTTCAAAGTCATTGCGGTCTGGTTCTTGTGGGCGGTCTTGGCATTGATCCATGGTTCGCGGCTGGATGGCGCGGGCTGGACAGCAGCGTTTTGTGGCAGGAAGGTTTGCGTGGCGGTGGCGGAACTTGTAGTATCGGCAAAGGGTTGACAGACGGGAGGTTGCCATGACGTTCGGCTCGATTGAGGGACTTGCGCCGTTCGATGCGGCGTGTGCGGAACCGTTTGCGTTGCCGCGTCGTGTGGCGGCTGGTGGTCGTCGTGTGGCGGGCCACATGTGCACGTACACGCCGGAGGAGTTGCTTCACGCGGCGGGGATGTTGCCGGTCCGTCTTCTGGGTTGGACGGACACGACGCACCGCGCGGACGGGTTGATCCAGACGTATGCGTGCAGTCTTGCGCGTGCGGTGCTGGACCTTGGGTTGTCGGGACATCTCGACTTTATTGACACGATGGTGTTTTCACACACGTGCGACACGATACAGAATCTGGCAGACATTTGGCGGCTGAACCTGCCGGGGATGGAGGTAATCACGCTGTCGACGCCGGTGGACGTGGGGAGCCCGCATGCGGTGCGGTTTTACCGGTCGGAACTGGCGCGTGCGCGCGGGCAGCTTGAAAAGCGGGTGGGGCCGATTTCGGACGGGGCGATTTTCGCGGCCATCGATTTGTACGCGGCGCACCGGGCGGAGATGCGGCGCCTTTACGCGATCCGGCGGGAACGCCCGGGGCTGATTGGCGCGAGCGCGGTGCAGACGGTAGCGCTGGCGTCGTTCGTGATGCCGAAAGACGAGCACCTCGAGTTGCTGCGGCGACTCGTGGGCGAGCTATCGTCGGGGAGTTCCAAAGGGCCGTCGTCGAGTGTGCCGCGTGTGTTTGTAGCGGGTGCGGCATGCCAGGAGCCGGGATTGCTGGGCGTGATCGAGGAGGCGGAGTGCGTGGTGGTGGGGGATGATTTGTGTACGGGCGAGCGTGGGTTTTCGATTGAGCGCGTAGACGCGTCCGCATGTGCGGACGTTACGGACCCGCTTGAATCGCTTGCGCGGATGTATTTGGTGCGGCGTCCGTGCGCGGCGAAGCATCTGTTGGGTCACAATTATGCGAAGTGGCTGTTGAAGGCGGTACGGGGCGCTGGAGCGGACGGTGTGGTGCTGTTGTTCACGAAGTTTTGCGACCCGTGGGCGTTCGAGTATCCGGGGCTCCGTGCGGAGTTCAATGCGGCGGGGGTTCCGCTGCTGCTGCTCGAGGTGGAGCAGCACATGCCGCCGACGGCGCAGTTCGAGACGCGTGTGGCGGCGTTTGCGGAGATCGTTGGCGCGGCCAGGACGGACGCGGCCAGGAAGGAGCGTCAGGGATGAGCGGCGACCGGGTTCCGATCGAGACGACGAACAAGATGATGCGCCTGATGATGGAGTACTACCTGGGCGCGAAGGCCGCGGAGGGGACCTCGCAGAAGATAGCGTGGGTAACGAGCGGCGCGCCGGTGGAACTGCTTTACGCGGCGGGGATTATTCCTATTTATCCGGAGAATCACGCGGCGCTTTGCGGGGCGCAGAAAATGGCGGTCGAGTTGTGCGAGGCGGCCGAGGAACGGGGTTTTTCGCGGGACGTGTGCAGCTACGCGCGGACGGATTTCGGGTCGATCTACACGGGGAAAAGCCCGGTGCAGGGCCTGCCCAAGCCGGACTTGCTGGTGTGCTGCAACAACATCTGCGGGACGGTGACGAAGTGGTACCAAAACCTCGAGCGTCATTTTGGTGTGCCGCTGTTGTACATCGACACGCCGTTTGTGCACGATTCGGCGACGCCGGCGATGCTCGAGTATGTGCGTGCCCAGATGGAAGACACGCTGCGGGCGCTCGAGGCGTTCACGGGGAAGACGATCACCACGGAAAAGCTGCACGAGACGTTTCAACTGGCGGCGGAAGCGACGCGCCTTTGGGGCGAGACGCTCGATTTGCTCGCGCACAAGCCGTCGCCGATGACGAGTTTCGACACGTTTGTGCATATCGCGCCGATCGTGGTGATGCGCGGCACGGACAAGTGCGTGGATTATTATCAGGCGCTGCTGGCGGAGATCAAGCAGCGGGTCGAGAAAGGTATCGCGGCGGTGCCGGGCGAGCAGTACCGGCTGGGTTGGGACAACCTGCCGGTTTGGTTCAAGATGGCGGGTCTTTCAAAGCGGTTTTCGGGGCATAAGGCGTGCCTGGTTGCGGCGACGTACGCCAGCGCGTGGGCACTGCCGATCAATGCGGGCGCGTCCGACCTGCTTGCCGAATGCGCGCGGGCGTATCTGACGGTGTATATCAACTGCGGGCTCGAGGAGCGGATGCGGACGCTCGAGCGGATGATCGAGAAGTATTCGCTCGATGGGGTGGTCATGCATTCGGACCGGAGTTGCAGAGCGTACAGCCTGGGGCAGTATGAACTGGGGCGGGTGTTGCGGGAGAAGCTGGACGTGCCGGTGCTGATCCTCGAGGCGGATATGAACGACAGCCGGGTGTACGCCGAGGAGCAGGTAAACGCGCGTATCGACGCCTTTATGGAGATGCTGGCGGGGAGAAAGTGACAAGTTCGGAGTGCGAAGTGCGAAGTTGACTGGGAACTTGGCACTTCGAACGATAAAACTGGTGCCCCGAACAGGAATCGAACCTGTGTTTCAGCCTTAGGAGGGCCGTGTTATATCCACTTAACTATCGGGGTACGCTAGAGGGCCTTATTAAGCATATCGCGAAACGGCGTGCGGCGTCAATTTTGACAGTGCGAAGTGCGAGGTGCGAAGTTGAACTGAGCACTTCGCACTTCGACTGAGGGCCGCGAAAAGCGGGGACAGGCACGCTTTCTTCAAACTGCCGAAGAAAGCGAGCCAGTCCCCGTTTTTCGCTAGTCCGCGTTTTTCGCTTATCTTTGCCTGAGTAGGCTTCTTTGGCGGCGGAAGCCGGATTTGGGTCTGGCAATGCCGGCGGGGCGGAACAGCGAGAGGACGGGTGCTTCGCCTTCCCATTCGGTGCGTGGGAGGTTTTTGCCGAGGGCTTTTTCGATGGCGTTGAGTTGGAGGTGGTCGCCGGGGCTTGCGAACGTGACGGCGTCGGTCCGGTGTTTGGTCCGGAGGAAAATGAGGGCGGACGGGATGTTTTCCTCTTTCAGGAGTTGCTGGAGCAGTTCGAGTTTGCGCTCCTGGTGGACGGTGTAGAGGCGCTGGCGGACGGTGTCGACGGGTTTTGCGACGGCGCCCACGTCGATGCGCCGTGGCTGGTCGAGCATATCGGCGCTGAGCCGTGCGACGTCGTTGCCGAACGTTGCGGAGAACATGAGGGTCTGTCGCTGTTTGGGGAGCTTGTAGACGATCCGGCGGATGTCGGGCAGGAACCCCATGTCGAGCATCCGGTCGGCCCCAAGTCCGTACACCTTCCTTCAAACAACATGAACAGCTTCTCCGTGACCTCATCATCCGCCGGCACCGCGAGCGTACCCGTCGGCCCGGCCAGCAACATGGGCCAGTAAAATGCCCCTGAAAAATCGCTGCTCATGCGCGGCATGCTCCAGGTCATGACCATGTTCTCGAGGGTCAACCGGTTTTCTGACCTCATTGGCTCCTTGGCGAAGATCTATGGTGGCGGCAGCAAAAACGCCTATGCTTGGTAGTCTTTAGCTGGGGTGTTCTTGGCCTGTCCCGTTCAACAGCCCGCTTCAGCGGGACTTTGTATGGCTTTAGGTGCCGATCTGTTCTAAGACTGACGGGCAGTAAACACTTCAATGGAATCCCTTCAAGAACGCGCGGCCAAAGCCTTATCTTAGTGCCATTCGTGACTGCGAATTAGCGGCTGTTTACGCACGAACACCTTCGTGAATAGACGTAGTGCTGCCCAATTGATAGTCTGCCCGTGAATTTTCTGTGAAGAGGATACGACGGCTGAGCACGCTTAAGTTAAACCTCATATTGGGTTTGCACAGGGTGGAAAACCTTATATAAGGTGCGCGATCTTGGCCTGTACTTGCTGTAAACAACTGATATACAAGCATTTACAGTTTTTTGCCTGTTTGGCATGGTTCGTGCTCTCTTTGGGAACCATGGAGCTGGGTAGCGACATTAAATTGAATAAGGTCCTGAAAACGGCGTCCGTTGTTTTCGGAACAGTTTTTTTTTCGATTTCGGCGTATGGGGCCCCGGAACTTGTTGTCAACCTCCCGGCGGGTCCAGCCGTTATAAGTCATGAGTACCGAATAGGATGCGAGATTTCCTGGGCTGGCGAGGCGGGCGATTACACAATCCTCCCGGCAGAACTCGGCATCTTGGATTGGGGTACAATAGCGGTAACCGGAATAGAAACTTTTAAACGCGGCGACGAGCACGTTGTTGCGCAAACAATTGAAGTAATACCCGAGAAACCGGGCGAGTTTGACTCGCCCGAGATCAGGGTACCGTACCTCGACCCCGAGGCCACACCCCCAGCGGAGAGTTCCGCTCCACAAACGGCCCCCACTGACTCTAGCGCCTCCCCCTCGCTCAGAGCAGAACCGTTTAAGATAGTGGTCCGGACGCCCAGGCGTCTCGCTTGGATCTCCGGTGGCCTCGGGGCCTCCCTTCTTCTCCTCACTGCCGTTGGCTGGTGGTCTGCGCGGTTTCTGCGCAGGCCACGGCCAACCACTTCAGCTGCCGTTCCGGCGCTTGACTTCACCGAACTTCAAGCGATGCTTCATCGCATCCGCCAATACCGTCTTGACGGGAAGTTTTACGAGTATTACCAGGGCCTGTCGCGGGTGAGTGACGTTCTGGGCGACGGGCGGCTGTCGTCGGCGCTGGCGGGCCGTGCGCAACGAGCCGGGTACGCCGGTGCGCGGCCATCGGACGACGAACTGGATGGAGATTTTCGCGATGTGGAACGCGCGCTCTTGAAACGAAGGGAGGAATTGACAGCATGACACCGTCTGTAGAGGCGATACGGCGGCAGGTGGAAGAGCAGTCGAGTTTCGTGAACCTGCTGCGGGCTGAGATCGGCAAGATCATCGTGGGCCAGCAATACATGGTGGACCGGCTTCTGCTGGGCATGCTGGCGAACGGGCATGTGCTGGTGGAAGGCGTGCCGGGGCTGGCCAAGACGACGGCGGTCAAAACGCTGGCGAAATCGATGCATTGCCACTTTTCGCGGATCCAGTTTACGCCGGACCTGCTTCCCGCGGATTTGATCGGCACGCTGGTGTACAACCCCAAGGACGGCGGGTTCACCACGAAGAAAGGCCCGATTTTCGGCAATATCATTTTGGCGGACGAAATCAACCGGGCCCCGGCGAAGGTTCAAAGCGCGCTGCTCGAGGCGATGCAGGAACGGCAGGTGACGATCGGCGAATCGACGTTTCTGCTCGAGGAGCCGTTCATGGTGCTGGCCACGCAAAACCCAATCGAACAAGAGGGGACGTATCCGCTGCCTGAAGCGCAGGTGGACCGGTTCATGCTGAAGCTCAAGGTAAATTATCCGACGCGAGATGAAGAGCGGGAGATCATGGACCGGATCAACCTGCTGCACGAGGCGCAGGCCAAGCCGGTGGTGAGCAAACAGGAAATCCTGGACGCGCGGGAGGTGGTCAACGCGATTTACGTCGACAACAAGGCGAAGAACTACATTGTCGACCTCGTTCAGGCGACGCGGAACCCGTCGGCGTTCGGGCTGAACATGAAACACCTGATCGAGTACGGGGCGTCACCGCGGGCGACGATTTACTTGCAGCAGGCGGCGAAGGCGCAGGCGTTTCTGCAGGGGGAAGGCAACGTGTTCCCGAACGACGTGAAACAGGTGGCGATGGACGTGCTCCGCCACAGGGTCATCATTACGTACGAAGCGGAAGCCGAAAACATGACCAGCGAGGATATCATCCGCAAGATCCTCGACACCGTCCCCGTTCCCTGACCAGAGGAAAGGCCGAACCGATGTCCACCAGGGCCAACAAATCCGAGCGGCTTCCGAAACGGGTGCGGCGCGCCGTACGCGCATTTTGGGGCGCGGGGCAACGTTCGAGCGGGAGCTCGACCCCACCAATCTCACCTTCTGAAGGCTCCGGCATCCCGCAGGAAGTGATGCGGCAGATCCGGCGCATCCAGATCCGCACCAGCCACATGGTCAACGACATCCTGGCGGGCCAGTACGAGAGCGTGTTCAAAGGCCAGGGGATGGAATTCAAGGAAGTGCGGGAGTACGTGCCGGGCGACGACGTGCGGATGATCGACTGGAACGTGACGGCGCGGACGAACGTGCCGCACGTGAAACTGCTGGCGGAAGAGCGCGAGCTGACGGTGATGCTGCTGGTAGACGCGAGCGGGTCGGGGCGGTTCGGCAGCGTGAGCCGGTTCAAGAACGATCTGGCGGCGGAACTTTGCGCGGTACTGGCGTTTTCGGCCATCAAGAACAACGACAAGGTGGGCCTGATCATTTTCACGGACGACATCGAGTTGTACATCCCGCCGAGCAAAGGACGTCGGCACGTGCTTCGCGTGATCCGGGAGGTACTGTATTTCAAGGCGAGGGGGCGCGGGTCGAACATCCCCGGCGCGCTGCATTTTCTCAACGGCGTAACAAAGCGGTGCGCGGTGTCATTTTTGGTGTCGGACTTCATGGCGGACGATTACGAGACGGCGCTGCGTGTGGCGAACCGTCGCCACGACGTGATCGGGGTGACGGTAACGGACCCGCGCGAGGAGGTGCTCGAGAACGTGGGGTTGGTCGCTGTGGTGGATGCGGAGACCGGTCGCGAGACGCTGGTGAACACGGCCAACGAGACGGTTCGGGCGCGGTATGCGCGCGAGGCACGCGAGCGCGCCAAAATGCGTGACAAGATCTTTCAGCGCACGCGGGTGGACGCGATCAATGTGCGCACCGACCAGCCGTATATTGCGGAAATCTACCGGTTTTTCCGGATGCGTGAGAGGCGGTATGCGTAGAAAACACAGCGGCTATTTAGGAGTACGGCAGCGATTAGCCAATTCTAGAAGTCGAATGGAATCCCGTGAGGGATTCGACAATTGTCAGCCCAAGGTTGCTCCTGACCCGTTAGGGTCTGGAGCTACCCTGGGATTGCGGAGCCGCCAAATGAACCCCGGCAGGGGTTCGACAATAAACGGTTGTCGAACCCCTACCGGGGTTCTGCGAATGATGTCTCTTACCCAGGGTAGCTCCCGTCCCTCCCGGGCCGTGAGCAACCCTGGGCTGACAATTGTCCCACCCCTGCCGGGGTGGAAGAGTACGCGTACCCACCTGGAATTAGTCAAGGACTTGTCCCGTTGCACGGAGGTAATAGCACGATGAGTGAGCAGACGCCGAATCGGTTGCAGGAGTTTCGGGCGCAGTATGGGTCGCGGCGCAAAAACGGCGTGCTGCCGTATGTGCAACTGGTGTTGACGGCAGCGGGCTTCGTGCTGATCGGGCTGCTGTTTTTGAGCCTGCGAAAGCAGGTGCCAGTGCCGGCGCCTGGCGGCGGCGGGATTCCGGCGGATGAGCAACGGCGGTACGCGGCGTATCTTGAGGGCAAGAGCGAGCCGTTGGCGGCGGTGCGGGCGTACGAGGCGTACATGAATTCGGCGGCACTGAGCCCGCAGGAGCGATCGAAAGTTGCGTATTCGGTTGCGAAGCTGTCGATCGATGCGGAACGTTACGACGAGGCTCTCCCCTACCTTTACCAGGCGGAGTTCCTGGATCCGGATTCGAGTCTCAAAGACGAAATCAACAAGAAAGTGGTGCTTTGCCTGGACAAGCTGGGGCGTGGCGCGGACCTGCGTCACGAGTTGCGGAAACGGACGGACATCAAGCGGTCGGCGGCGGACGTCGAGGCCGGCGAAACCGTGCTGGCGGAATTTGCCGGCGAGGTGTTGACGGACAAGGACCTCGAAAAAGAGGTCGAGAAGCTGCCGCCGGCGGCGCGCGATTCGGTAGCGGCGCCGGAGAAACAGGCGGAGATGGTGAAGATGCTGGTTGCGCAACGGCTGCTGCTGGATAAGGCGCGCCGGCTTGAATTGGACAAAGATCCGGAGATCCAGGAGCAACTCGTCAAGCAGCTCGACGCGATGATCGTGCAGAAGCTGATCGAAGACGAGGTGCGCAGGAACGTCCAGGTGACGCCGGAAGACGTCGAGCGGTTTTATAAAGCGGAGCCGGCAAAGTTTACGGACCCGGCGACGGCGGAGGTGCAGGTTGCGGACGCGGAAAGCGAAGAGGCGGCGAAGGCCATTACGGAATTCAAGGCCGACGCGGTGACGGTCCGGCAGGGCGGTCCGGCGCCGGGCGCGCCCCGCGAGCTGGACTGCTCATCCGTTTTTGCCGCGGAACCCGGCGCGGTGGCGGGGCCGGTGCAATGCGGCGAGCGGTGGTACGTGTTCAAGGTGAAGAGCAAAACGCCGGAGAAACTGCGGCCGTTTGAAGAGGTGAAAGAGGCGGCGACGCGGATGCTCGAGATGCAGAAGGAACAGGAGCAGTTTGGGGCGCTGATCGAACAGACGCTCGAAGCGCGCGACGTGAAGCTGTACCTCGACCGGTTGCAGAAGGCGCCCGAGACAAAATGACGACCTGGCTTGCCATAGGCCTGCTGGCCTGCGCGGCGGCATCGACGGCCCCTCCTGGGGCCGCCCCCACGGTCGACGTGCGCACGCAACTCACGCCGCCGGTGATCCCGTTTCACCGTCAGGCGCAGTTTTCGATTGTGGTCGATGCGCCGGAAAACGTTGAAGTGAAGTTGCCGGACATGCTGGAGAAGATGGGCGGCGTGCCGGTGTCGGACGTCCGGCGGGACACGAAAAAACTGGGCAAGAATCGTGTGCGCATCACTGAAACCTATGTGCTGGACCCAGTATTCACCGGCAAATACGGGATCAAACCGGTCGAGGTGACGTGGGGCGAGAACGACGGAGTTGTTGTAGCGAGCCCGGGGCTTGTGGTGCGCGACCTGACCGAATCCGAGAAGGCGGAGGCGGAAAAGTTTGCGGATAACGCGGGCCCGGCGAGTGCGCCGGGGTTGGTTAGACAGTATTGGCGGTGGATAACGATTGCGGCGGTAGTGGCAGTTGGGCTGGCAGCGGTGGGGGTGTGGGTGGTGTGGTTGCGGAAGCGTGCTGAGAAATTGGCGCCGCCCCCGCCGGCGTGGGAAGTGGCGTACAGGCGGCTTCGCGAATTGGACGAGCGCCATTTGCCGGAAGCGGGCCGGTACGAGCCGTATTACGTGGACCTGTCGGCTATTTTGCGCTACTACATCGAGGATCGGTTTCATCTGCGTGCGCCCGAGCAGACGACGCAGGAGTTTCTGGCGGCATCGTCGACCAGCGGCTTGTTTTCAAGCGATCGTCAGCAACTGCTCTCGGAATTGCTCGAACACAGCGACCGGGTGAAGTTTGCGCAGTACGTGCCGTCGGTGCCGGAGATGGAACGTTCGTTTGCGTCGGTGTTGCAGTTCGTGGATGAGACGGTTCCTAAACCGCAGGAAGATGCGCAACAAGCGGCGCAAGAGGCGGCCCAGGGACCGACATCGGAGGCAGCCGCATGAAGCTGCCGGCCGATTTTGCGTATACGTCGCTGATGAACCCGTGGGCGCTGCTGCTGCTGGCGGCGGTGCTGGCCGTGCTGGCGGCGGAATTGACGGCGCGGGCGCCCGGCGTCGTAACGATCTCGACGGGCGAGACGCTGCGCAAGATCCCGGGTGGGCGGCGGCGCCATTTGCGGCGGCTCCCGGCGTTATTGCGGGCGTGCGCGCTGTCGCTTCTGGTGATCGCGCTGGCGCGGCCCATCATGGGTTACACGGTGCGCAAAGACCGGGCGAACGTCACCGACATCATGCTTTGCGTGGACGTGTCGCGCAGCATGATGGCGCTTGATTTTGTTGCCAACGGTCAGCGGCTTGACCGGCTGACGGTGACGAAAGCGGCGGTCAGGAATTTCCTGGATAACCGCAAGCAGCGGCGGGAAGACCGGTTTGGGATGGACCGGATCGGGCTGGTTCTATATTCGACGTACGCGTGGACGGCGTGCCCGCTGACGCTGGATTACGGCGTGGTAGAGCGCGAAGTCGAACGGGCGGGCATCAACGAGCAGGACGAGAAAAGGCAGAGGACCGCGATCGGATCGGCGATCGGGCTTGCCGTGAGCCGGCTGCGGAAATCCGAAGCCAAGAGCAAGGTGATCGTACTGCTGACGGACGGGTTGAACAACGCGGGCGAACTTGGCCCGATGACGGCGGCCCGGCTCGCCAAAGAGTATGACGTCCGCATCTACACGATAGGTGCGGGCTCGGTCGAGGGCGGGATGGTTCCGGTGCCGACGCCGTTCGGGATGTTCGTGAACCGGGCCGCGGGCGGCATCGACGAGGACGCTTTGAAGAAGATCGCGTCGGCGACGGGCGGCAAGTATTACCGTGCGACGGATTTCGAGTCGCTGGCGGAGGCGTACGCGGAGATTAACAAGCTGGAGACGACGGAGATCGAGGTGAACGATTACGTCGAGCACAAGGAAGGTTTTATGCCGTTTGCGGCGGTGGGCGCGGCGTTGATGCTGGTTTCGGCGTTTTCGCGCAGATTATGGTTCGACACGATCCCATGAAAAGCAGGCTGGAGACCGGAGACTGGAGACTTGAGGAAAAGGATAAGACCTTTTGGGATGCCACTGGTATTGAGCGAGGGGATCCTCACGCCCGCCCAGGGGCTGTCTGCAAACAACATCTATGCCGGTGGCTGGGCGGGCTCAGGATGACAGCTTTGATCTTGGTTTTGAACCACAAGAAAGCCCTGGTCACTGGACTTGGCTTATGTTGATGAGGAACGCTAGGTGCGATTTGGGTTTATATTTCCGCTGAGCCAGCTTCATTGGTGGCTTGGAGCGGGCGTCGTGGCGGCAGGGCTGATTGCGTTTGCGTTGCATGCGCTCGAGGCGCGTCGGCGTCGGCGTCTGCACGCGTTTGTGGAGGCGCAGTTGGCTTCGCGCCTGGTGCCGGGTTACCGGGATGCGGTGCGTCGTCCGCTTTTCTGGCTGACGGTTGTCGGTTTTGCGGCGGTAGGCTTGACGTTTGCGCAGCCGCACTGGGGCGCGTCGTGGCAGGAAGTGCGCCAGTTGAGCCACGACGTGGTGGTTTGCCTGGATACGTCGGAGAGCATGCGTGCGGCGAACCCGCTTCCGACGCGGCTGGACCGGGCGAAACAAAAGATCAACTCGCTGCTGGACCGATTGCCGGTGGACCGGTTTGCGCTGGTAGCGTTTTCGGGGGCGTCGGCGTTGCAGTGCCCGCTCACGCACGACCAGGGATACTTCAAGATGGTGCTCGATGCCACGGACACCAACGCGGTGAGCCGCAAGGGCACCGATATCGCGGCGGCGCTGCGTGAATGCGCGAACCTGTTCAAGGAAGAGACGGAAGCCAACGGGTATGTTGAGAAAGACTCGAGGGCGATCCTGTTGATCAGCGACGGCGAACAGGTATCGGGCGACGCCGTGGCCGAAGCCGAGAAGGTATCGGAGTTTGCGCGCATCTACGTAATCGGCGTTGGTGACCCGCGCGGCACGGAAGTGATGATGCCGGACTGGATGGGCCGTTACGTCCGCGTAATGGATGGTAACAAGCCGCACCTGTCCAAGCTCGATGAGCAGACACTGCAGCGGATAGCGAACGCGGGCAACGGCGGTTACATCCTGAGTTCGCCGGACAATTCGGATATCGACGAGATTTTCGCGGAGATCCAGAGCCTTGCGGCGCGCAAAACGTCGAGCGACGTCCGGCTGCAACTGGTCAACCGTTACCAGTGGCCGCTGGCGTTGGCGATCGTGTGTTTTGCCGGCGAAGGCCTGTGGATCGGGCTGATGCCGCTGCTGCGTGCGTGGCGGCTGCGGCGGCTTGGCGCGCCCGCGGGCGCGGAGGACTCCGGGAATGCGTAGCCGTTTGGCCGAGATCGTGTTGGCGGGCCTGCTGGTCGCCGTGGCTGCACGTGCGGAAGCGGCTGGGTCGTTTCGTCAGCAGTTGGAAAAGGGGAACGGGCTGCTGCGCGAGGGTAACGCGGCGGGCGCGCTCGATCAGTACCGCGAACTGCTGACCGAGGACCCGGAATCGCCGCTGGTGCATTACAACATGGGATTGGCGCATTATGGCGAGGCGAGCCAATTCGGCGGGTTGGGATCGACCGAAGACGCGGTAGCGGCGTTGAACAAGGCGAAGGAAGAGTTTGAGAACGCCGAGAAGAACTCGCCGGACCCGAAGCTGCGGGTAGACGCGGCGTACAACCACGCCAACGCAACCGCACAACAGGCGAAATGGTCCGTGGAAGCGGCAAAAACGGGCGCGGGAAAGTTTGAAGATACGGTCAAGGCGTTCGAGTCGTCGGTGGCCGAATATGAGGAGTTGCTGAAACGCCGGCCGGATCATGCCGGGGCAAGACAAAACCTGGATCACATGCGTTACCTGCTCAAGAGCATGCTGCAAAACCCGCCGCCGCCACAGGAACAGCAACAACAGCAAGGTCAAAACGGCGAGAATCAAGACCAGGATCAGCAAAAACAGGAGCAGAACCAACAGCAGGAACAACAGGATCAGCAGCAGGAACAACAGGCCCAGGATCAGCAGCAACAGGAGGCCCAGGCGCAGCAGCAACAGGAACAACAAGCCGGGCAGTCTGAGCAGGATCAGCAACAGGATCAGCAAGATCAGGCGCAGAATTCGGATAATCTGCCGGAGGGTAATACGGAGGCGCTGCTGCAGTCGCTTGAAGAGACGGATAAGCGCGAGCAGCGCGAGGTGAAGAACCCGCAGCGTGGCAACCCGGTACAAGGCAACTGGTGGTAATGCGGACGGTTTTTTGGATAGGCGCCATAACGGCGGCAGCGGCGGTTTCGACCGCGTTTGTGCTCGGCGGGACAACTATCGACGCCGCGGGAACCGCGGCGCCGGTGCGCGCGTACGTGGACGACACCACCGTAATGGCAGGAACGCAGTTCACGGTTGCGATCGAGATAAACGGCCGCGCGGACGAGCTTCCGACGATGCCGGAGGTGGACGGGCTGAAGATCAGCGCGCGTCCCAACACGCAGGCCAGCCGGATGGAATTCTCGAGCATTACGAACGCGGCGATCAGCCGCCAGGAATATGGCTACTACGCCTATGCGACCAAGCCCGGGAAGATTACGATCCCGCCGATCACCATTATGGTCGACGGGAAGGCGCAAACCACGGAGCCGATCGAGTTGACGGTGCTCGAGGCGGCGGTTCCGCAGGTGCGGATGCCTCCGGGTCCGGCGCCGCAGCAGGTTTGGCCGCCGCGGGTGCTGCCGCAGATGCCGCAGCCGTCTGCGAAGGACAACGAGGTCAGCCTCGAGGAGGCGGTTTTTATCGAAAGCCGCGTTGACAAGATGCAGGTGTACCAGGGCGAGCCGGTCGAACTGACGCTGGGCATCTGGGTGCTGAATACGCCGGGATTCCGGGTGTACAGCTATCGCGACCAGCCCTTCGAGCCGCCCGCCTGCGAAGGTTTTTACCCGACGCCGCTCGAGGAAAACGTGACGGAAACCAACAAGGACGGCCGGGCGTACAAGGCCGTGACGTACCGGCGCACGCTCTACCCGACGGTTGGGGGCGATCTGCAGATAGGCGAATGGCGCTGGGCGGGCGCGGCGTCGTATGGGGGCCGGGAATGGCGGATTGCGCGCACCGCGCCTGCGATATTTGTTCACGTGATGGCGCTTCCCGAGGCGCCGCCGAATTTCTCGGGCGCGGTCGGCCAATATACGTTGGAGGCGAAGGTGTCGCGCGATGAGGGTGTGCAGGGCGTGCCGATGCAGTTGGTGGTGACGGTGCGAGGCAAGGGCAATCCCGACGCGATAGGCGCGCCGCGGGTGCCCAAAGTCGAGAAGGCCTATATCTCGGACCCCGATCGGTCGCCAGTCCCCGCCGAACCAACGGGCGCGGACGTTGAAAAGACGTTTACGTACCTGATCACGCCGCTGGAACCCGGCGATCTGAACATTCCGGCGGTGGAATATTGCTATTTTAATCCGGCGGCCGCGACTTACAAGACGGAATCGACTCAACCGCTGTCGGTACGCGTGCTGCAGTCGGCGGAGTACACGGGGCCGCGCAAGCTGATGACGCAGAACCCGGAATCGGAACCCGCGGGGGCCGTCAGCATGCTTAGCGACGACATTTTCCCGCTGGCGTCCGCGCCGGCCGGGTTGCGGCAGGTGCGGCGGTCGGATGCGATGGCGCCGGTGGCGGCGGTTGCGCCGGTGGTGGCTTATGCGGGCCTGGCGTTGCTGATGCGGCGGAAACGGCGGTTTGATCGCGACCCCGCGTATGCGCGCGCGCGCCGGGCCAGGGCGCGCGGCCTGAAGCGGCTCGATGCGGCGGCAGGTTCTGCGGAGGAATTGTACCGTGCGCTGCTTGGCTTTGTGGCGGACCGGTACAACCTGCAGGAGACGGGCCTGACGTCGCAGGAAGTGACGCAGGCACTCGAGGCCCGGCAGGTGGAGGCCGAAATCAGGGAGCATGTCAGGAGAATCTTGCGCGCCTGCGAGCGGACGCGTTACGGCGGAGCCAAACTGAGCAGCGATGAGATCGAGGCGCTGACGCGCGGCGCGGTCGAGGCGATCGACCGGCTGGAGTCGCAGGGCGCGGAGGCGGCGCGATGACGGCGAATATTCTGATATGCGTCCTGCTTGGGTCCGGCGCGGGCGTGTACAATGACGAGTTCGACCGGGCGGCAACAGCGTACGACGCAGGCGATTACGCGACTGCGATCGGCGCGTATGAGCAGATGGTGGGCGAGTCAGTGGCCCACGAAGCGCTGTTTTACAACCTGGGCAACGCGTACTACAGGAGCGGGCGGCTTGGCGCGGCAATTGCCAACTATGAGCGGGCGCTCGAGCTCGACCCGGGCTTCGATAACGCCCGGGAAAACCTCGAGAAGGCCGTGCGCGAGACGCGCCAGCATCTGGCGAGACCGCTGCCTTCGGACTGGGAGCAGAGCCTGTTGTTTTGGCATTATTTGGTGTCGCGGGAAATGACGAACCGGCTGGCGTTGTTGTTTTGGGTGGCGTTTTGGGTGGTGCTGGGCGTGAGGCAAGTGCGGCCGCTGCGGTACACGCGTCGTGCGGCGGCAGTGTTGGCGGTGCTGGCATTGGCATTCGGCGGATCGGCGTGGGCGAAGGCGCACGCCCCGGCGTTGGCGGTGGCCGACGCGGACGCTCCCGTCACGTATGGAACGAGTGAGGGCGACGTTGTTCGGTTCGAGCTTCATCCGGGCGACCGGGTAACCGTGGATCAGCAGCGGGACGGATGGGCCCGCGTCAAGACGGCGTCGGGTGAGCACGGCTGGACGCGGGAGGCGAACCTGGTTTTTGTAGGGCCGCCTTACGCGCGCATGGACCAGACACAAACGCCCGCACCCGGCAGCGCACCGGCCCCTGAGAAAAACGAAACGAGCACAAGCAGATGAACGCTTCATTTACAGATCTGGTTGAACTTGCAAGAACGGATCCGGCCGGTTTCCTGGCGATCCCGCGGCGGGAAGCCGTTGCGGCGGCGCGCGAGTACATGGCGGCGGAACGTGCGCAAATTCGGGCGCGCCACGACGCGGGCGAGTCCGGGGCGAACGTGGTGCGGATGCTGACGGAAAGCGCGGACCGGCTGCTTCGGGGTGTGCTGGATTTTGGGCTGTGCTGGGCACAAAACGCGGACGCGCTGCTGAGCCGGTCGTGCTTGTTGGCGCTGGGCGGCTACGGCCGGGGTGAACTGAGCCCGCACTCGGACCTCGATGTGTGCCTGTTGTACGACGGCGGCCTCGACGACAATATCCGTGCGCTCAACAGCTTCATGATCCCGTTCCTGTGGGACATGGGGTTCGAGATCTGCTACTCGATCCGCAGCGTGAATGAAACGATGGAACTCGTGTCTAACGACCTCAAAGCGTTCACCTGTGTGTTGGAATCGCGCATCATTGCCGGGGACAACACGACGTTCGCCCGGCTAAAGCTCCACCTGCGGGAATTGGTGGCCCGGCGGGAAATGTCATCTTCGTATGTGCGGGCGAAGACGCGGGAACGGTATGAATTGCTGGCGCAAGAACATCAGGACCTTTACCGGAGCGAGCCGAATGTGAAAGAAAACCGCGGGGGGCTGCGGGACTTTCACACGGCGCTGTGGCTGTTTATGATGACTTACGGCCCGCTGACGCTCGACGACGTGGCGTTGCTTGGGATTGTGTCGGAAGACGAGCACCTTTCGTTCGTGCAGTCGCTGGATTTTTTGTGGCGGGTGCGCAATGAGCTTCATTTCCACGCGGGCAAACAGGACGACCAGTTGACGTACGAAAACCAGAAGCATGTTGCGCGGGCCTTCGGTTATGGTGAAGGCAACGAACAGGACATGCACCGCCTCATGCAAGACTACTATGCGGCCTGCCGAAAACTGAGGCGGCTGCTTCGTATAGCGGCGCAGGTCTGCGACCGCCACCCGTCTCCGGGCGTTGGTGCGGATGGTTCCCCGGCGCCGGGCCGGGCGGAAATCACGATGGCGGAGGGGCAGTTGGAAGCGGGCAGCGATGACAGCCGATGGTTTTCAGAGCAGCCGTCGCGCCTGATGGAGGTGTTTTGGGAATGCGCGCGGCGCCAGGTTCCGCTGGGCCGGACGACGGAGCGGCAGGTGGCGGCGAGCCTGCACCTGGTGACGGACGCGTTCCGCGGCAACGATTTGGTTCGGCGTTTTTTCATTGCGATCTGCAACCGGCCCCTGCAGGCGGGCTACGCGCTGCGGCAGGCGTCGAATGCGGGGCTGCTGGGCCGCTACCTGCCGGAATTTGGCGCGGTGCAGGGCGTCATCTGTTACGAAGACTTTCATCAATATCCCGTGGACGAACACACGCTGCGCGCCATTGAAGCGTTGGCGCAGTTGCCGAAAATGGAAGGGTCCGTTGGCACCTGTCTGCACAAAGCCATCGAGCATCTCCCCGACGCGTACATCCTGGTGATGGCGATCCTGTTCCACGACCTGGGCAAGGCGGGCGGGGGCGACGGCCACGTCGAGCGCGGCGTCGAGATTGCCCGCACGATTTGCCGCCGGATCGGAATGTCCGAAGACGACACGGAGCGGGTCGCGTTCCTGGTCGAACATCACATGCTGATGACGCGCATCAGCCAGCACCGAGACATCGACGACGGCGACATTGTCCAATCGTTTGCCGCAACCATGAAAACGGAGGAACGGCTGCGGGCGCTGTTCCTGCTGAGCTATGCCGATCTTTCGGCGGTGGGGCCGGGCGTGTGGAACGATTGGAAAGGGACGCTGCTCACCAAGCTGTACCTGAAAACAGAGAAGATCCTGCTTGGCCGGGCGGAGGTGCTGGGCGAAGCGTATTGGAAATCGCCGAGGGCCGAAGAAGTGCGCCGGCTTGTGCCAGTCGAGTTGCAGGCGGAGGTGGATGTTCACATCGAGGGTCTTGGCGAGCGATATTTTCTCGCGTTTTCGCCGCGGCAGATCGGGCAACACATGGTGTGCGTCGCGGAGGCGCGGGAGAACCGGCTGGCGTTGCGCTGCACCGCGCAGGATCACACCGGCATGAGCGAAATCATCGTATGCACCGCCGACCGGCACGGTCTTTTCTCGAAGATAGCCGGGAGTTTCACTTCTGAGCTGATCGACATCAACAGCGCGGCATTGTTCACGCGGCCGGACGGGATCGTGGTGGACTGTTTTACGGTCCGCGACGCTACGCGCGGCAAACCCCTGACCGAGGAGCAGTTTCATGCCGTAGAAACGGTGCTGCGGGCCGTGTTGCTCGAAGACGAAGACGTGCAGACTTATGTGGACCGTTCCCGGCGCCGGCTGTTTGCCCTGCTCCAGCCGCGGGTGGCCGCGACGACGCGCATCTCGTTTGACAACGAATCGTCCCGAACCCATACCGTCATCGACGTCGAAACGGGCGACCGGACCGGGCTTCTTTATGACATTACGCGCGCCATGGCCGACGCGGGCCTCGATATTTCGACGGCCCGTATCGTCACGGACGTCCGGCGGGTGCGCGATTCGTTTTATGTAACGCAGAATGGACAAAAGCTAGAGATCAATCAAACCAAGGCCGAGATCCGCGAAGTGATTCACAACGCGATACACCCGCGTACTCTCGCCGAAACGATGGGAGAACGGTTATGAAATGCTCAGTATTGGCAGTAACAATTGCAGCGGCGGTCCTGGCCGGGTTGGCGGCTTCCGCGCAGCCTGTCAGCCCCGTCCTGCAGGAGATAGAACAGTCGTTTGAAAACATCACGAACGTCGTCCGGCCGGTTGTGGTGAATATCGACACAAAAACGAAGGCGGAGGCCGGCGGGGAAGCGGATATGGATCAGTTCGAGGATATTTTCCGGTTCTTCGGGATTCCGTTCCAGACTCCGGAAGGCGGGATGCCTCGGCCTCGCCGGCAGCGTGCGGGGCAGGCCTCGGGCTTCATCTACGACAGCCAGGGCCACATCGTGACCAACAACCATGTCGTGAAAGGCGCCACGGAAATCGAGGTCGGCCTGTGGAACGGCCAGAAGCTGCCCGCCAAGGTCATAGGAACCGATCCGGATACGGACCTGGCCGTGATCAAGGTTGACAACGGGGGCACGAATCTGCCGGTGGCGGAGCTTGGCGACTCGAGCCAGTTGAAGGTTGGCCAATTCGCCATAGCGGCGGGCAGCCCGCGCGGGTTTGAGGGTTCGTTCTCGTTTGGGCACATCAGCGCGCTCGGTCGCGACCTGAACCTGCCCGAGAACATTCGGTTCCAGAATTTCATCCAGACCGATGCGGCCATCAACCTCGGTAACAGCGGCGGCCCGCTGTGCAACATTGCCGGCGAAGTGATCGGCATCAACATCGCCATCGTATACGGCGCGAACAGCCTGGGTTTTGCCATCCCGATCAATACGGCGAAAAACATTGTGCCGACGCTGATCGCGGAGGGAAAGATCGTCCGTGGATACCTGGGCGTTCGGGTAACCACCGTGGACCAGTACGCAGAAGCGCTTAACCTGCCCGACCATAAAGGGGCCTTCGTTGCGGAAGTGCCGACAGGCACGCCCGCGGAAAAGGCCGGCATCCAGACGTATGACGTAATCCGGCAGGTCAATGGGCAGCCCATAAACACGCCCCAGGACCTGATCCAGACTATTTCTTCGATCAGGCCCGGGACGGCCGCGACGGTGACGGTGTGGCGCGAAGGCCAACTCAAGGACATCCAGGTGACGCTGGGCGAGTTCCCACGCGAGGAACAGCAGGCGGCCGAGGCGCCGAACGGGCAGGAAACGCTTGGCCTCCGACTCCAAAACCTCACCGAGGAAACGGCGCAACGCTTGCAATTGCCGCCGGGCACGCGTGGCGTGCTGGTCGTTGGCATCAATCCGGACAGCCCCGCGGAACGCGCCGGCCTGATGCAGGGCAACGTCATCGTGGAAGTTGGGCAGCGGAAAGTGGCGAACTTGGACGAGTTTCACGCCGTACTGAAAGAGCGGGCTCAACCGGGACGGCCTCTGCTCCTGGGAGTTGTGCGGCCCACCGGCGAACGCGGAATTGTGGTGATTCAGGTACCGCAGGACGCTTCGTTCCAATAGCAAACTGTATCTATACGTTCGGACGGGAGGCGCGACGCAACGCGCCTCCCGTCCGTCTTTTTGATGTCTTGCTGATGCCTTGTTCTTGCTGAAGTTGTGGTAAAGGGCGCAAACGTCATAAGTAGCTATGGCGCGACGATTCTGCCAATTTTGCAAAACCCCGGGGCATTTGACAATAATTTAACCTTGTTCTATACTCGCCGCCGTATCAGGGGAGGAGCCTTGCCGTGAGCCCAAGCTGCAATCGGCGTAACGAGGCCATCTCATGCGCCATGCGCGAGCATTGCGATGTGGTGACGAGGTGGTGGAAGTTGCGCACCAATGGGGGCACGCCGGACTTTGCCGGCCGTGCCGTACTTATCGCCGAGGGAAACGCGTCACTGGCGGGCAGTATACAACTGCTTGCCGGCAAAGAGTTTCGGTGCCATATTTGGCGTGCCGAATCACGCCAGGAAGTTGAGCGCATTCTGGGGGAGGAGTTGGTTGATGTGTTAGTGCTCAACCTGAAGCTGGCTAAGCCCGATCCACTTGATTTCATCCGGAACGTTCGTGCGCGGCATGGGTCGGTGGGCATATTGGCGATCCGTTCAGGCGCGGGCAGCCCGACGGATGCGGAGTTGTTTGAGGCCCAGGTCGCGGACGTCCTGACCGAACCGTGCCAGCAGGGCGAGTTGCAGGCAAAACTCGAGCAAGTGTTGTGGGAACGGTCGATGGCGGACGGCTTGGCGGAAGCCGAGTTTCAGTACCGCAAGATCTTTGAACTGAACAGCGAGGGAATGGTCATCATCGACGTGGCAACGGGCGAAATCGAGACGGCCAACAAGGCGTTTTGCGAACTGACGAGCCTCGATGCGGCGGAACTGCGATCGCGTCAAGTGACCGAGTATCTGGCGGCGGGCGAGACGGAACGATTTCAGGCGGGCCTGATGTTGTGCGGGAGCAGGGGCCAGGGGACCATCGGCGGCATCACCTTCATGACCAATGGCCACCAGCGGCTTTTTGACGTTTCCACCACCTTCTATGACACGCCGGTCAAGCGGCTGGCATGCCTTTCTTTCAAGGACATCTCCGAAAAGCATGACCTGGAATTGCGCCTCACTGACGCCGCGCAAAAAGACACCCTGACCGAACTGTACAATCAGCGGAGCTTTCAAACAAGGACCGAGGGGGCGGTGGCCGCGGCCAGGCACAAGAGAGCGCTGCTGACGCTGATGCTCATCGACCTGGACAGTTTCAAGGCCTGCAATGACAAGCACGGGCACCAGACCGGCGACCTCGTGCTCCAAACGGTTGGCCGGCTCATTCACCAGAACGTGCGCGGCGGCCAGGACGAAGGGTTCCGTTGTGGGGGGGACGAATTTGCGGTGCTGCTTCGGGAGAGCAACATCGAGATCGCCACGCGGATCGGCCAGCGTCTTCAGCAGTCATTTGGTCAAGCAGACAACTATGGCACAAGTATAAGCATCGGCCTTGCACAGTACGAGCCGTCCATGAACCCCAAGGCGTTCATTCAGGCCGCCGACAGGGCCCTGTACCGGGCAAAACTGGCCGGCAAGAGTTGTATCGCCGTCTGGGATACGCATCAGGGGGCCGCTCCGTGACGGGCCGGGTCCGGACTGGCACGGGCTTGACGTGACGGACTTCATCGGTGGCTCCGCACCGGACTTCATCGGTGGCTCCGCACCGGACTTCACCGGTGGCTCCGCACCGGACGCCCTCGGTGCCATTGCGCCGATCGCGTTTGTGGCGGCGTTGGGTTTCCTTTTGCGGCGGCGCCACCTGCTGGACGCCAAAACCTTGTCGACGTGCAACATCTTTTTGTTCATCCCGGCGCTGGTTTTTGCAAATATCTACGAAAGAGAAATAGCCGGCGGAGTTTTTTTGCGGATAGCGGTGGCGTCGATCGTCGTCATGGGGGCGATGGTGGTGTTATTGGGGACGCTGGCCCGGTTGCTGAAACTGGAGGGGACGGCTTCGGGCGCTTTCATGATGACGATGTTTCCCAACCTGGGCAATTTCGGGCTGCCGGTCGCGATGTTCGGGCTTGGCGAGGAAGGGCTTGCGTTCGCGGTGGTCGTGATGGTCATCGGCAGCGGGCTGCAAAACAGTTTCGGCATCTACTACGCCCAGCGGGCCTCTCACGGCAAGACCAAGGCGCTTTTCCAGGTCTTTTTGTACCCGATGATCTACGCGTTTGTGTTGGCGCTGATCCTGCGGCAGACGGGCGTCGTGATTCCGTTGCCCGTTTCGAGATCCGTAACCATTCTGGCCGACGCCGCGATTCCGGTGCAGTTGGTGCTGCTGGGAATCCAGATCGCCGAAACCAACGTCGAGCGGAGCCGGGCTGTTTTTGTAGCCTCCGGGGCGAGGTTGCTGGGCGGGCCCGTATTAGGCATCCTGGCGGCGATGGCGACGGGCCTGACGGGGCTTGCGGGGCAGGCGTTCGTACTGCAGATGGCGGGCCCGGTGGCGGTGGGCATGGCGGCGTACGGCGTCCAGTTCGACGTGGCGCCCCGATTTCTCTCGAGCACCGTGGCGTGGACATTTTTTCTGAGTCTGTTCACCGTCTCGGCGCTGTTGTATTTCCTCGCGTATATTCCAGTCTAAGAAGCTGCCCTGATTGCATATAAAACCGTGCGCATGCTAGGGTTACGTGTTGAAGCCGTGCAGGCGGGACGCCCGCACCACAATTCATTCGAGGTGAGGAAACTGTAGTGAACGGAGAATTGCCAACGCGAGAGCGCATGGGCGAGTTTAGTTCTGCGTTGCTGCATGGGCTTATCCTTTTACTACTGCTGGGGTTTGTTTTCCCGGGCGTATTCCTGCGTGGTGAAGCGATCTCGCCATCGGACATGCTGGGGGCCATCCCGCCGTGGCGCGGGTATGTCGACCAGGATGGCGACGGCCTCAATCATAAGCTGATGTCGGACGTCATCACGGCGTTTCACCCGTACTACGCGCTGACCCGCGCCGCGCTTGACCGGGGCGAGTGGCCGCTGTGGAATCCCCTCGAGTATTCGGGCATGCCGCTGCTGGCCAACTGCCAGAGCTCGGTTTTTTATCCGCCGCGGCTGTTTCATGCGTTTGTGGACGTGCGCGTCGCGACCACGTTTTTCATTATCCTGAAGTTGTGGCTGTGCGGAATGATGGCATACGCCTGCGCGCGCGGGATACGGTTGAGCCGCGGCGCGTCGCGTTTTTTTTCCGTGGGCTGGATGCTGGCCAGCTACAACCTGATCTGGGCGAACTGGAGCCTGCCGGACGTCAGCGCGTGGGTGCCGTTGCTGTTCCTGGGGATCGAACTTCTGCTCGACGGCCGGTACCGGCGGGGCTTTTTCGCGATGCTGGCCGGCGGGACGCTGATTTTCCTGGCCGGCCACCCCGAGACGGCACTGACGATGTGCCTGGGGCTGGGTTTGTATTTCGTGCTGAGGCTGGCGCTGGACGGCAGGCGGGGCCGGCGGCTTTGGGCGCCGGTTGGCGTTGCGGCAGGGGCGGCGGTGTTGAGCCTGCTTGTGTGCCTGCCGGTGATCCTGCCGTTTATCGAGTATCTGTTGAACAGCCACACGTTTTTTGCGCGCGCGGAAAAAGTCCAGTATCCGGTTAACGCGGGCGCGGTGGTTTCATTCTGGTTGCCGAGGTTTTTCGGTGCGTCCATTGACAAGAATTTCTGGGGCGCAATCAACTCCAACCTGATTTCCATGTTTTATTCAGGCATCGGCGTGTGGGCCGGCATCAGCCTGCTGATGGCAAAACGCCAAACGCTGCAAGACACGGCGCCGCCCGGCCGTTTCGCCTGGATAAAGGCGATGGATCATCGTGTGGCGGCGCTTTTTGCCGTTACGGTGGTGATGGTGCTGCTGGCGTTCGACGCGCCCGGAGTTCGAGCCCTGAACCGGCTGCCGGTGCTGAGCTCGACGTTGATTTGCTACCACGCAAGTTTTGCGCTGTTTGGATTTCCGTTGCTGGGCGCGATTGGCCTGGATCGTTTTATGGGCCAGCGCCGCCGGCTCAGGGAGCTGGGGTGGCTGGTGGCGGTTGCGTGTGTCGTGGGAGGCTTAATCGCGTACGAGTATCGGTTCAGCTCGGTTTTGATCCGGATGATGAAGGTTGACTCGTACATTCAACAGCAGATCCTCGTCAGCGGCCTTTTGGCGTTGGGAGCGCTCATAGTTCTGGCCGGGTTCTGTTTCTACCCCAACCGCGCCATCTGGAGTTCCGCTTTAGTGGTTTTGCTCGCGGGCGACCTGATTTACGCGAACAGGGGGCTGAACCCGACGATGCCGCTCAACGAAGTGTTCCCGGAGACGAAACTGACGCGGCACCTGCGGTCGCTGGGCGATCACCGGATCGGATTCCCGGAAGGCAATATCCCGTCGGGCCTGATGGCGCCGTACGGACTCGAGGACTGGCAGGCGTACGACGGGCTGTACCCGCAGCGGATGTGGCGGTTTACCAACGACATGGGCGAACACCTGTGGGGCAAGTTCGAACCGCTCCGGTCGATCGTGTATTACCTGAACGACCCGGCGTATCCGCCGGTAATTCCAAAGGAGAAAATGCCCCGGCTCGAGCCTGTCGCCCAGATGGACGGCCTGCAGGTGTTGAAGAACAACGACGCGCTGCCACGGGCATACTTAGTGCCGCGGCTCGAGACGGCGCCGGGCGTGTCGGAACTCATAGCCAAGCTGGTCGACCCGGCGTTCGAGCCACGAGAGACGGCCCTTACCGAGGCGCATCCCCCCCACTCCCTGCCGGCATCGAATATGCCGGCGGCCGAACTGGGCACGGCGCGTGTCATGTATAGAGGGGGCACGCGTGTGGTGGTCGAGGCGGAGGCGAAGGCCGAGTGCGTGCTCGTGCTGTCGGACGCCTACTACCCCGGCTGGACCGCCACAATCGACACCACGCCCGCAGAAATCTTCCCGGCGTACTACGTCTACAGAGGTTTGCTGCTACCGGCGGGCCAACACGAAATCGTCTACACGTACATGCCGTGGACATTCAAAGCGGGCATGGCGGCATCCGTCGTGACGCTGGTAACGGGATTACTTGCAGGCTTAATCCTGCTGCGGCACGGGCATCAACGGCTCAGTTAGGGGCGGTTCGCCGGCGGCGCCGGCGACGCGCACCATGTACCAGCCGGTGACGGCGGACACGGCGAGGAAGGCGGCGCCGGATAGGGGCCGGGCGAGGCAGAGGTGGCCGACGCCGAACAGGCCGGTGTAGATGCATGCGACGCCGGCGAGCCAGCCCAGCCAGTTGCGGCGGACGGGTTTGACGACGATGTCGGGGTTGGCTCGGGCGATGTGGGCCCACCAGCCGCCGGGGCGCACTTTGCGGAAGTAGGCGTTGAGGTGGGCGTCTGAAACGGGGCTTGTCAGGAAGGTGGCAATGAGCCACGCGGCCGTTGCCACGACCACGATGACGATGAAACACGCGGCGTAGGCCTCGCCCGAGTACAGCCATGCGATCTGCGGCATGTACGCGTCGGGGACCAGCCCGAGCCGGTTGAGCCAGGGCAGCCAGAAGCCGCCGTTGGCTACGATGAACGAACTGACGAGGGCGCTGATCTCGGACCAGGGGTTGATGCGCCACCAGTACCACCGCAGCATGCCCACCATCCCGGCGCCGACGGTGATCTTTCCAAAATAGATCCAGGCGCCCTGGATGCTGTTCATCTGCCACGCCGTCAAACCGGCCAGCACGGAAAGCAGCAGCACCGCCACGCGCGACGCGGCGACGTAGTGGCGCACCGGCGCGTTTTTCCGGATGAACCGTTTATAAATGTCGTTGATGAGGTACGACGCACCCCAGTTGAGCTGGCTGTCCATGGTGCTCATGAAGGCGGCCAGCAGCGAGGCGACCATCAGGCCGCGCAACCCTACCGGCAGGAACATTTTGATCATCATGGGATACGCGGCTTCGGGATCTTCGCCGGGCGTAATGGGCAGGTAGACGAGCGAGGCGAGGCCAACGATGATCCACGGCCACGGCCGCAACACGTAGTGGGCGAAGTTGAACCACAGCGCGGCCAGGGCCGAATCGCGTTCGCTCGGGGTCGAAAACAGCCGTTGCGCCAGGTAGCCGCCGCCCTGGCCGACGTTCCACCACATCAGCGTGAGCTGGACGGCGAACGTCAGTATGGCGAGGTTGGTGGCCGTGTGCCAGTCGGGGACAAAGTGAAAGATCTTTGGTTCGAACGTTGGCAGCGCCGAGATCTGCTCTACCATTCCGGCCGGGCCGCCCATATGCCAAAGGACGATGCCCGCCAGCGAGATCGAGCCCACCATCGCCATGATGAACTGGACGAAATCCGTTACGACCACGCCCCAAAAACCCGACAGGGTCGTGTAGCCAACGGTGATCACGAGGCAGACGCCGATGCTGGTGAGTTTGTCCCATCCGAGCATGACGTCGATGATTTTCATCATGGCCGTGATGACCCAGCCCATCACGACACAGTTGGTAATGATGCCGCCGTAGACGGCCAGGAACGCGCGGAGGATTTTGGCGGGGCGGCCTTCGTAGCGCAACTCGATGAACTCGACGTCGGTGATGACGCCAGCCCTGCGCCACAGGCGGGCGAAGAAAAACACCGTGATCATCCCGCCCAGCAACACGCTCCACCAAAACCAGTTGCCGTAGATGCCGTCGACCCGTGCGAACTTCGACACTACCAGCGGCGTATCGGCCGCAAAACTCGTGGCGACTATCGACGTCCCGGCCACCCACCATTTGAACGACCGGCCGCCGATGAAGAACTCGCCGATGTCACGGCCGGCGCGGCCCGAAAACTTCACCCCCACCCACAATGCGAACACGCAATACGCGACAATAACGGCCCAATCAAGCGGGTGAAGCTGCATGAACGACTCCAGATTTCGCCGTTGGATTATAGGCAGGAGGCGCCGGAGGGGTCAATCAAAACAGACAGGACCTATAGGACGAATAAGACCTATAGCGTGTTGTGCGAAAACAGGGAGGAACTGGTGAAAAAAGCCGAGCAGCTACTTCACGGCCGCGAAAAGCAGGGACAGACACGATTTTCAAACTGCCTAAAATCGAGTCAGTCCCGAATGGCGCTAAGATAAGGCTCTGGCACCAACGGCTAAAGCCACCGGGAAGTCCCGCTGAAGCGGGCTCTTGTAAAGGGGATAGGCCAATACCACCCCATCTAAAGATGGGTGCAAAGAGGAGCCGGCTCAAGCCGGCTAAATACTGCCGCCGCCGCCCGATTTTGCTTATCTTAGTGCCATTCGAGTCAGTCCCTGTTTTTCGCTCCATATTTTCTTACGCGCCGAAGGGTCTGTCGTAGCGGCCGATGATTCTTGGGCCGTCGATGGTGACCATCCATGGCGTGGCGTCGGGATACGAGTGGAAGGTGACGTGGCCGTCCATGTACAGGACATTCATTCCGCCGGGGATGTGGCATGAACCCTTGATCTGCGGGGTGAGATGGTCCCACATGACCGGGATGTCGCTCTGAGCGACGGCGGAACCGGCGGGGTTGTTGATGTCGGTGATGACGAACCGCTCGATGCCTTCGCGGAGCCGGTAGATCGTGTCGCCGCCGCCCGCCTGGGTGCCTGCGAACTCGATCGAGACGGTAAAGTCCCGGTCGGACGCGGCGCCGCCGGTGGCGACGTTTTCGGCGGCGAGTTCGCCGAGCGGCGTGTCGGCGTAATCGGCTATTTCATACCGTCCGCCGGGCCCGCTGCCGGGTATGCCGACTTTGTCGCCGAGGAAATTGACGGCGTCGAGGAACATCCAGCCGGTGTAGTTGTACGGCGACTTGATCAGTTCGAGCGGTTCGATGATGCCGTTTTGGTTGCCGGTCGTCCTGCTGCCGATGCGGGTGCCGGTATCGTACCGTTCAAGTGGGCTGGTGCTGGCGACGGATGGGCACCACACGACGGCGAAATCGGACAGGTACTCGGGGTACATCGCGGGGCCGTTGAACATCATCGTATCGGACAGGTCGCCCCAGATATTGAACACCTGGCGTTGGGGGAACTTGTTGCCGCGGGACTCGCTGGCGTACATCTTGAACGCGAGGCCCAACTGCTTGAGGTTGTTGGCGCAGGCCGCGCGCCGTGCGGCCTCGCGGGCCCGTGCAAGTGCCGGCAGCAGGATAGCCGCCAGAATGCCGATGATGGCGATCACCACCAGCAGTTCGATCAACGTAAAACCGCGATGCAACTTCTCGGTCCTCATTTTTTTACTCCACACGCTTTGCCATCGTCCCGACGCCGTCTTCGCGGATGACTTCAATACCATTCAGAAGCGGCACTTCGTTATTGTTCAATTCGCCCTTGCGCGGGACAAACTCGAGCCGCAGGCCCGTCTCGACCTTCACGCCCCTGAACTCCTTGACGACAGCCGTATTGGGCGCGCCAGCCTCCTCAATTATATCAAAATCATCCAACAGTTTTTTGTCCTGGATTTTTACGGAGAACACGCGCTGGCCGGGGCCGGTGTTCTCGGTATCTGCGAAATGAAGGCGGACGGTGTATGTGCCCGGCCCCTGTTCGGGCTTGAGCAGCGGGATTTCGCAACTGGCGATGCCGCGACAGCCGGAGGAAAACACCCACGGGATCTCCGTGTTGGCGATGCCGGCGCCTTCCGCGCTCCTCGAGAAATAATCGGGCCGGCCGGCGAAACGCTCGTCAAGCGAGAAATTGAGGCCGTACGTCTGGAAGGCGTTGTTGGGCGGGTGGGGAAACGCTGCCCAGAGCGTGCCGGCATCGTCGCGGCGGTCGCCGGGCGCGCCTATGTTGATTGCCATGCGGCGCACCGGCGTCATTTCGCCGTGCTGCACCATGAACGGGAACACGCGTTCGGTTTTTGCTTTGGGTTTGAGGGCGACCGTGGACCGAATCGGATACGAGCACGTGCAGCCCGCGCTGGCTTCCGGGAACAGGACGAGGCCGTTCGCGGGCACCACGTTGATCCAGCAGCCGGGCCGGATCGCGCCGTACGGCATCATGCCCTCGTCCTTTTTCAGGTCGTAATACCACAGAAAATACCCGCGCAGGAAAAACATGTTCGGGGACGCGCTGGTGATACTGCAACAATGGCCGGGCCGGACGAATTCCCAGGTTGTGTCCATGCCGGTGAAGGGATGCTGGCGCGTGAGGATGTTGCCGGTGTGCAGGTTGCATGCGCGCGGTTCGATCAGGATGGTGTCGCCGACGATGACGGGCCGGCGCAGGTAGTCGAGCGGTTTCGACCAGAGGTCTGCTCCGTCTTTGGTGTTGAGGGCCGTGATGCGGCGCCAGGACAGCGAACCCATCTTGTACAGGTCCCTGTCGTGGTTCGAGAAGCAGCCAAAGAAACACAAGACGCCGTCGCTCGAGGCCAGGCCCATCCGGTCGCCGCCGCACCCGGTCAGGTCGATGATGCGCTGCCACCGGATCTCGCCGGTTTCACAATCAAGCGCGACGACCTTGCGGACGTCGGCGTCCGCCTCCGTATAGGACTGTTTTTCCTTTTTCCACACGCCCTTCTCGACGAGCGCGGCCCGTTCGGCGATCGCGGCCGCTTTCTGTTCGGGCGTAACGTCGCAGTCGGCCAAAAACACAAGCCCGTCGCTGATCGCGATGGCGGGATGCGCAATGGATTTGCCGCGATACGCCCAGCGGACATTTCCGGTGGGCGCGTCAACGGCAAAGAACGAGTCGCTGTCCATGATTCGTTCCGTGACGGCGCCGACGGGCGTCCGGACGCTGCCCCAGGCGGGGTAGTCGAACATGGTGCGCCACATGTAGCCGCCCTGCTGGGCCATCCAGAACGCGCGGGCCTCGGGCTTGGGGAATTCGGCCATAAGGGCTCTGACGCGGTCAAGGTACCGGGGCTGCTTGGGCAGGGGCGTGTCCTCGAGCGGCCGCCAAGTCCCGTCCTCGGTCACAAGCTGGTCCCAGGCGGCCCCGTACGGGAACCGGTGCGGTCTTCCGGTCGAGCCGAACACGGTGTTGCCGGCGGCGGCGAGGAATCCCCAGCGCGCGGGCGCCCCGTCGTTGCGTTTGGGTGCGGGGTACGTCATGAGGGTTTCGCCGGTGGCGGGATCAAGCCGCACGCATTGGTCATCGGTGGCGACGTAGAGACCGTTCTCGGTGAGCGCGAGGTTGCCCATATCGGAGTCGACCCGCACGCGGAGCGCACCGGGAATGTGGCGCTCCCACAACAGAACGCCGTTGTACGAGTCGTAGGCCATAATGACGTTCTCGCCCTCGACGAACAGCCGGCCGTCCATGGCGACGGGCGCATTGGCCCGGGCGTGCCGCTCGACCATCAAGCCCGGTCCGGGGCGCCCAAACCACAGCGTGCTCAGCGGGGCTTCAACGAGTTGATCGTCCGAGCAGGCCGTATTGCCGGCGTCGGCGTAGAGGTGTGTCCATTTGCCGGCGCCTTCGAGCGGGCCGCGTTCGACCACCAGCCACCATCCGTTTGTTTCGTCGGTCCTCATGTTGAATTTGCCACGGGAGGCCAGCCACGCCCCGATGCCGTCGGTGTTGCGTTCCCCTGCGGGCACCTCGACGCCGGCCGGCCAGCCGAAGCAACCCACGCCGCCGCAAGGTTTCGCGACACGCGCCAGTTCTTCGGGGCTGTCGATGGTCCAGTTGGCGCCCAGGAAGTTTTCGGACACGATCAGGTTGGCGAAATAGTCGGCGTACGGCAGGGCGTTCAGGTCGACCTGCTCGACCAGCACTTTCGAGCCCAGCATGCCGGCGTCATCGAGCAGCTTGCGGGCCGCAGCGACGTTGGCGGCGTCGGAATCGACGGCGACAATTTGTAGGTCGGTCCGGTTTGCGAGTTCGAGCGCAAGCCGGCCCGTACCGCAACCGTAAACCAGGCCATAGCCGCGCTTGATCTTAGTAGCGGCAACGATCGCGTCCGCGGCGTCGGCGCATATTTTGGCGATTGGTTCATCGCCGGCCGCGAGCCTGGCGGGTTTCTGCTCGACAACCCGGGCAGCGGCACCGGCGTCTTTGGCGAAACAGTAGATGCGCCCGTTGTCGGCGCTGACGAACATCCGGGCGTCGGCAATGGCAATGCCGCAGGCTTTGCCTTCGATGTTCGATTCCCACAGATCCTTGCCGGTCTGTGCCGAGGCGGCCGCCACGCCCCCATTCCCGCCGACATAAAGCGTGTCGCCGGACAGGACGAGGCAGTCGGTAAGAGTGCAGGGCCGCCGCCAGCGGTGGACGGCGTCTTCGATTCGCTTGATTTCGCCTTCGAGATCTCTAGCCTGCGCGCGGGCGACGTCGATTTGTTGTTTGATCACGGGCTGGTCGGCGACGGCGGCCTCCTCGAATTGGCCTCTGAGTTCGTCGAGTTGTTCGCGGACCGGTTTTAACTCTTGTTCGATTCGGCCGCGCCATTGGGCAGCCTGCTGAAATGATTCGCGGTCGAGGGCGGCCAGTTCGGTCGGCGTGATCATGTAGGCGAGCTTTTGGGTGACCACGAGGTGCTGGCCCGGAAACCACGCGTAGGCGGTGTCGTGCACCGCCACGCCTCTTTCCGCGTCGTACACGCGCTTGCCGTCGAGCCCCGCGATCAGCCGGTCGCCCGTGAGCAGCGCCCACGTCCCGCCGACCTTGCCGCCGGGGGAGAGGTAGTAGAGGAAGCCGCCGTCGTCTCTGCGGAACGCGGCGGGCATGGCCCGGCCGGACGTGACGAACAGGGTCGAGTCGGACGCCAGCAAGGGTCCCTGCGGCGAGATCCCGCCGAACTCCTGCTTGTATCCGATCTCGCCGGTTGTGTCGTTGCGCCAAAGAACATCGCCCGTATCGGCGTTGACCGCACAGATGAATATGCCTTCGTGGGGGAACACGCCCGCGCCGAAATACGCGACGCCCTTGTCCACCAGCACGCCGGTCCGCACCGGCCAAAGCGAAATCATTTTGCCGTTGCCAATGATTTTGTCTGCCGCATACGCGCCGCGCGCCCGCCACACCTGCGAACCGTCGGCGGTGTTCACGCAGTAAGCATGGCCGTCGTCGGAACCAAAATAGACTTTACCATTCGCCAGCGTCGGTGCAACGCGAACAGGGCCGCCCGTGATGAACGACCACCGGATCTCGCCGGTCGCCGCATCCAGGCAGTAGACTTTGCCGTCCCCCGATGAGCCAAAGAACACCGCACCGCCGTCGGACACGACGTGGAACGCCTCGTCAAACCGGACGCGGTCTTTTTCCTTGCCCTCTTGCGGCCAAGCGGGCTGGGGTTGGTGAAGCGGGACGAACGTCCACTGCAACTCGAGCGGGGCCGCCAAGACGTCGGCGGCAATGTTGCTGCGGGCGGCATCGTGGCGAAACGCCGGCCAGCCCGCGGCGCCGCATGGCAGCGGACAAACGGTCAGGGCTAAAGTAAGCAAAAAAAAGGACGCGGCTGAACGGTGAATACTCATGACTCCTCCATTTCCACCCGTTTTTCGGCTGACACATACTACCATGCGGCCGGGCCCGCAACAAGTGCATTCTCCTGTTCGTAGGGCCGAAATTATTTCGGCCCCGCGACGTTGCAAGAAGGCTGTCTGGAGTGAAAGAATACGGGCGTTTAACAGAGGAGGCTTGTTCATGGCGCCTGAATTGACACCTGCCCTGATTGAAAAGCTGCTGTCGGTTGACAGCCCGACCATTTCCAATGCCATCGAGTTGTTGAAGGTGCGGCCACGCCGCGATGGTTTCATGGGGCCGCAGATCGCATGCCGTTTTCCGGACTTGGGCCGCGTCGTGGGCTATGCGACCACATGCACGATCGTGGAATATGACGAGCATTTCCCGCCCGACCCTGCCGAGCGGTTCAAATGGGTCGAGTCGATCGCGAACAGCCCCAAACCGGCCGTTTGCGTCGTCAAAGACATGTGTCGCAGAAAAGGGTGGTACTCGCACTGGGGCGAAATCGTGGGTACACAAGTGCAGGTACTCGGCGCGCACGCCATCATCACCGACGGCTCGGTCAGGGATCTCGAGGCGTTGCACGCAATGGGGATGAAAGTCTGGAGTGAGTACGTGGTCGTGTCACACGGGCATATCGACGTCGGGCAGGCAGATATTCCGATCGAGGTTGGCGGGCTGGTGGTGCATCCGGGCGACATCCTTCATGCGGACTGCAACGGCATTGTGTCAATCCCGCTGGAAGGGCTCAACGACTTGCCAAAAGCCATCGACCAAGTGCTGGAAAACGAGCGCAAGGTGATCAACCATCTGCGCGAGCACGGCTACGATCTCGAGGCGCACCGCCGGGAAATAGAACATTAGGCTGTAGGCCGTAGACTGTAGATCTCAAGTGCCAACACATCGTTTACTCAATTATGTGCCAGCACATCGTTTACTCTTTTCATGATAGGGTGCATCCGCGGTATCAAACGGAGGCGGGCTACGCTGGCGAGCGACCCGCCCTGGCCGACAGCGTCCCCGGCGCTTTCTCCCTTAGGTTCCTTACGTCCCTTATGTTTTTTTCCGTCCCTCCTCCAGACTCCGGCCTCCAGGAAAAACAGCCGCGCCCCGCCCGTCCGGGAAATTGTAAGGAGAAGCCGGTTGTTAGCTCTAGCAGCAACGTTTCCCCCGATAGGCACACATAAAAACAAAGGCGCCGGAAGATGAAGACTTATACCGCTGTGGTTTGTATGGCCGCGATCACGGTGCTAGCCGGTACAGAGGACGCACAAACATGTTTACGAAACGCCTGACGCTGTTCCATCTTTTCGGGATTGCGGTTAAAATAGACGCAAGCTGGCTGCTGCTGGCCGTGCTCGTGACGTGGTCGCTGGCCCGCGGCGCGTTTCCGTTTTATTTCCCCGGCCAGACCCTGGCGGCTTACTGGTGGATGGCGGCCGGCGGGGCGATCGGTCTGTTCGCTTCGATCATCCTTCACGAACTCGGCCACGCGATCGTTGCCCGCCACTTTGGCATTCCCATCCGCGACATTACGCTGTTCGTGTTTGGCGGCGTCGCCGAAATGCAGGGCGAACCGCCCTCCGCCAAATCGGAGTTCTTGATGGCTGTCGCCGGCCCGGGCACGAGCGTGGGGCTGGGCCTGGCCTTGTTTGCCTTATACGGCGGGGTGGGCGCGGCGGGCGCGTGGCTGTCGTTTTCGGTGGTCCGCTACCTGGCGTGGCTCAACATCGTGCTCGCTATCTTCAACATGCTGCCCGCGTTCCCGCTGGATGGCGGCCGCGTATTGCGTGCGGGCCTGTGGGCGGCGCGGGGCAACCTGAAATGGGCCACCCACATCGCCAGCACCGTCGGCTCGGCTTTCGGCGCGGTACTGATCGTGCTGGGCGTGCTGGCATTCCTCACGGGCAACACCATCGGCGGCCTGTGGTGGTTCATGATCGGCATGTTCATGCGCGCCGCGTCGCGGATGTCGTACAAACAATTGCTCGTGCGCAGGGCGCTCGAAGGCGAGAGCCTGCGGCGGTTCGTCCAGACCGATCCGGTCACCGTGCCGGAAGACGTGTCCGTCCGCGATCTCGTCGAGGACTACATCTACAAGTTCCACTACAAATTCTTCCCCGTGGTGGACGACGGCCGCCTCGCGGGATGCGTCAGCACCCGTGACGTCAAGGAGGTGCCCCGCAACGAGTGGGACGTACACAGCGTGCGCGATATCCTCAGGAGTTGCGCCGCAAACACGATGGTGCGGCCCGACGAGGACCCCGTCAATGTGCTCGCCACCATGAACCGGTCGGGCAATAGCCGATTGCTGGTGGTCGAGAATGACCGGTTGGTCGGAATTGTTACATTAAAAGACATGTTGAGGTTTCTGTCATTGAAGCTGGATTTGGAGGAGGAAGACGTAGAGACAACCGCGGGAATCTCTCCGGGGCGTGATGAAGATACGCGCGAGTGAGATTTCCAACAGGGGAGGCTAAGCCATGCCGGTCAAGATCCAGGTGGTGTTCTACAGCATGTACGGCCACGTGTACAGGATGGCTGAGGCCGTCGCGGAAGGCGCGCGCGACGTGGCCGGCACCGAGGTGACACTCTACCAGGTGGCGGAACTGATGCCGGATGCCGTGCTCGAGAAATCCGGCGCCAAAAAGGCCCGTGAAACGTTTGCCCACATTCCAATTGCGGAACCCAGCCGATTGGCCGAGGCCGACGGCATCCTCTTCGGCACACCGACCCGCTTCGGCAATATGGCCGCCCAGATGCGCAACTTCCTCGACCAGACCGGGCAACTTTGGATGGCCAACGCGCTGGTGGGCAAACCGGCGGGCGTGTTTGTGAGCACGGCGTCGCAACACGGCGGGCAGGAAACCACCGCCCTCACGTTCTACACCACGCTGTTGCACCTTGGAATGGTTGTGGTGGGCGTGCCGTATTCGGCAAAAGCGCTCGTCAATATGGATGAAATCACCGGCGGCTCCCCGTACGGTGCGGGAACGCTTGCCGGCCACGACGGCAGCCGCCGGCCAAGCGAGAACGAGCTCGAGATCGCCCGGTTTCAAGGCCGGGTGGTGGCGGACGTCGCCCGGAAGCTCAAACAGGCATAAGGGGAGACCATGGCAGAAAAATTGGCCAACAGACAATGCGTGCCCTGCGAGGGCGGCGTCACTCCCTTGAAAGGGGAGCGGCTCGAACAACTCCAGCGGGACTTGGCCGAGGGGTGGCGCGTGGTTGACGAACATCATCTTGAAAAGGCGTTTAAGTTCGACACCTACCTGGAAGCCGTGAATTTCGTCAACGAAGTCGCCGCCATTGCCGACGAACAGGATCACCACCCCGACATCTACCTCAGTTACGGGAAAGTTCGAGTTACGCTGTGGACACATAAGATCGGCGGGCTCAGCGAGAACGACTTCATCGTGGCCGCCAAAATCGAGCAGTCCATGCGGCCGGCTTTGTAAGTATCCCCCGGCAAAGCCCGGTGTTCCGGCAGCAGCCCCGCCACGAGCGCCGGCGCATCCACAAACTCGCGTAGATCTCGTTCGACCAGCACCTCGTTTACGCCCGTGCGAATTCAGGCCGCTCGAGAATGTCCAGCACCCCCTCGAGCGTTGGGAACGGCGAGACGTAATCCGCGGCGTCTTTGATGGCCGGCTTGGCATTGCTCGGGCACGCGAAAAACCCGACGGCGTCGCGCAGCGGCAAATCGCCTTCGGTGTCGCCGATGCCGGCCACCTCCTGCTTGTCCACTCCCAATTCATGGCACAGCGCGTGCAGGGCTCTGCCCTTGTCCACCCCGCGCAGCGAGATGTTGAGGTAGTAGTGCGACGGGCTGATGTCCAAGTCCGGCCCGCCGCGTTGTTCGACGAACTCCCGGATGCGTTCCGTGATTCCCTCGAACAACTCCGGCTTCTGCGAGAACAACGACATGTGCGCCTCTTTCCCGAACTGGTAAACCAAGTCCGGGCAGTCCGGCAGAATCTCCGCCTCCAAAAAGGCACGGAGCGCCCGCAGCCCCATCATTTTCTCGTTCGTCACGCCGGGCCCATAGCGCGAGCGGTTGTCGTGCATCGTGTACAACACGGCGCCGTTCTCACAGATGATCGGCGCGCGGATATCCAGCAGCTTGGCGAGCACCTCGACATACGGCTGCGGCCGCCCCGTGCAAAGCGTCAACGGCGCATTACGCCCGCGTCGGTCGCTCGCATCGCGCGAGATCCGCGCCAGGTTCCAAAACAACTCCAAGTCCCACGGCACCGATTCTTCCGGCGTAATGCACCCGTCAATATCCGCAATAATCCACTTCACTCCCATCTATACGTCCTAAATGTCTTGTAGGTCCTATGGGCCCTATTTTTTTTCATCGTTCGCCAGCAGCTTGTCCACGTACTTCGACTGCAGTTGGCGTTTCGCCATCGTCCGCTTCACCGGCGGCAGTTTCAGAATCGCCCCCAGCACCGCCGCCAGCGCCCGGTGACTGCGCAACACCTGGTTGTCAAAAATGAAATTCTGCAGTTTCCCGCGCTCGATGGCCATCAGCACGTTCTTGTGAACGGCGTTCACCGGCGTCACCACGCGTTGCGGCCGCGACTCGAGTTTCATCGCGCCCGATGCGCACGTCCGCACGCACAACCCGCAGCCCAGGCAGGTCCGCTCGTCGATTCGGGCGCGTTTGCGCAGGGATTTCTGCGAATCGTTGGCTGAAACCAGGGCCGCGCTCTCGACGGGGCACGCCGCCACGCATTTGCCGCAGCCCGTGCATGCCGCCGCGTCGACCACCGGGATGAAATTCGTCGTGTGGATCGACTGCATCACGCCGAACCGCCGCTGGGCATGCATGCATTCGCAGCAGCAGCCGCAGCAGTTGCAGAGGAAAACCGGCCGCCGCTGCACGTTCTCCGCAAACTGCACCAGCCCGTGGTCGTACGCCTGGTCCAGCAACTTGAGCCCTTCCGTCGCGTCGATGGCGCGCGCGGTGCCATGCCGCACCAGCGAGTCCGCCGCCGTGTTCAGCGTCATGCAGATCTCACGCGGCGCATTGCACCCCCGGCCGAGGTGGTCCTGCACGTGCCGGCAATAGCAGAGGCTTACGCCCACGTGCGAGGCGCTCTTGATTAGATGCGTCGCCCGCTCGTAATCCAGCACGTGAAGCGCGTTCTCGCCCGACAGCACCGGCTCGTTCACCAGGATCCGCCCGGCCTGTGTGTCCCCGGAAAAGAACAGCGCCTTGATGAAATCCTCCTCGACCGATATGTACTGGTGGAGCAACTCCGCAAGCGCCTTCTGATCGATATTATTGCGCACCCGCATCATCGAGAACTCGAAGAAACCCACCATGGGCGGTGGCAGCACGTAGATCCTCTGCCCGTCCCGCGAGACAAAATCGATCAGCAACGGCCGATCAGCCAACTCGTCCAGCAGTTTTGACGCCTCCGCCTCCGTTACCTTCCACACTTGCGCCGCCCGCCGCACCGTAAACGGCATTAGCGGCAGTTTCGACACCATCTGCGCCTCTTTCTCGCTGAGCAGGATCTTCAGGATCGCGTCCAGCAACTCCGAAGGCGGCGCGCCCTGGGAGTTCTTGTTCAGCCGCGTCACCAGGTTGTCGTACTCGCCCCGCGATGCAAGATGCCCCATGGGTTTCTCCTTTTAGATTTGGTGTAGCAGACCCTATGGTAACTTGCGGCGGGGCGGGAATTCCATAAACCGGGCGGGCGAGACGCATGCACCACAATGGGTGAAAAAACGAGGCGGAGCCGGGGGAGGTTGCGGCTCCCTGGACCAAGTCGCGTGCGTTCGCTGGTTATGAACCCCGGATCGCGCCCGCGCAGAGGGCAAACGGTACGGTGATCGGCGCCTGCTGGCTCGGGTACTTCACAAACTCGACGTGCCCCGTACGTGCAGTCGCAAACCGCCCGTCAACGGGTGTCCGTCCCGAAATACGCGTCCATCAAAACGTCCAGCATCGCCTTGACGCGCGTCTTGAAAACGGCCGCCACAAATCCCAGCGACCGCCGCCGTTCCGCATCCATGTTGATCTCGAGTGAAACCACCCCGTGAAGTGCCGCCCACATCGTCGCCGCGACAAGCTGCGCGTCGGTGTGCCGCGGCTTAAGCAGCCCCGCCGCCATCGCCTCCTCCAGGCAGCCCAGCAGGAACGAGTCCGCGTCTTCTTCGGGCGGCAGATGCCGCACGTAACCGGCGTCGCCGATCTCGTCCACCCCGTACTGCAGCAGGTGGACCGTCAGCATGCGGTAGTGGTTCGGATGCGTCACACCCCATTCCGCGTAGCGCCACGCCATCTCCCGCAATCGGGCTACCGGGTTTTCTATGGCGTTGCACTCCGCCAGCACTTGCGTCAGCGACGCATAATCCGCCAGGCAGATCTCGATGATGAGCGATTTCTTGTCCGGGAAATACTGATATATGGCCGCAGGCGAATATTCGATTGCATTGGCCACCCCACGCAGCGTCACGGCGTCGTAGCCGCTCCGCGCAAACATCTCGCGGGCCGCGTCCATGATGCGCTGCCGGATCACAGCCCTCTCGCGCTCACGCCGCTCGGCCGACACCGACCGGGAGGCGGTTTCGTTACGAACGTTTGATTTATGAACCATGTTCATAGCCTAAACCATGTTTCGAATCCTGTCAAAGCCTTTGTTTTGCCGTACATGAAGCCGCATCGGAAAAACAACCCTCGAAAACTCTCCTGCCCATGACGTTTCTTCTTGCCGCTTAATCTCCCACGGCCATCTGCTCTGCCGACAGTGTCCACACGTCTATCCATAATGTACGCATTCTTCGCGATTTTTATTTCTTGACATCCGGTTCTGTATGGTATACTCTGATGTGATGTGATGGATATGGAGTTGGCGTTGTGAGAAGAAGAATCGCAGAAATCCAAACTGGCGCCGGGCACCGGTTGCTCCCGTTCGTGCCTATTTACGAGCAACTGGTGGCATTCTACCGCCAAGCCATTGTGTCCAACCGCCTCCTGCCCGGCGACCAGGTGGACTCGATCACGCAAATCCAGCGGCGGCACAGGGTTTCGCGGGAGACGGCGAAGCGGGTCCTTAACCAGCTTGAATCCGAGGGCTACATCATTCAACGGGTGGGCAAGGGTTCGTTTGTGGCCGATCTCGGGCCGAAACTTCAGCGGTGGGGCATGGTTCTGCCGTTTTTCAGTGTGCAATACGAAGATTTGGTTGTGCGCATCTCGCGTCTGGCGGGTTCGGCAGGCCGCGAGGTAGTCCGCTACTTCGATTACAACAACTGGGAGGAAGAGATCCGGCTGGTTCAGAAGATGCAGGAAGACCGGTACGAGGCGGTGCTGATTGTACCTACGCTGGACGAGTCGCGCACTTGGACGTTCTATGCAGGGCTGCCGCCCAAAGGCTGCCGCCTGATGCTGCTTGACCACACGATGTCATACCGGGATTTCAACTTCGTGATCCAGAGCTACGACCTCGGTGTTGTGCGCGCGATGGACCACTTGTTGAACCGGCGGCCGGGCGGCGTGGCGTTCGTGGCCAACGAAGGTTGGACGGGCCGCAACATGGTGCTCGAGTTGATGACGGAAACGTACCGCGAGACGCTGCCGAAACGGCGGCCGGGGTTCGAGCCGGTCATTTATGAGCGGGCGACGCTGGTGGACGCGGCGGACCTGAAGTCGCGCGGGGTGACGGGCATCGTGTGCTGCGACGATGTCAGCGCGATACGGGCGGTGGGCCGGTTGCGCGAGCAGGGCGTGGCCATCCCGGGCGAGATGGGCGTTGTCAGCTATGGAAACACGGACCTCGCCAGGTATTTCACGCCGGCCCTCACCTCTATTGACCCTCACAACGAAGAGATGGCGCAGGAGGTGGCCGCGTTCTTGAGCACGGAAAACGCGGTCGAGCTTATTCAGTATGTAGTGCAACCCGAGCTGGTTGTGCGGGAGACGTAGTATGGGCATTATAAACAGGACCTTTACGAGGGCGGAATATTTTGCCAAGGGCGTCGTTTTCGACTGCCGCTGCTGCGGCCAGTGCCTGTTGTCGCACACGGGCTACGTGTGCCCGATGGCGTGCCCGCGCCAGATCCGCAACGGCCCGTGCGGCGGCTCGCTCGACGGCCGTTGCGAAGTCTATCCCGACCGCAAGTGCGTGTGGGTGCGCATTCACAGGCGAGTCAGCCGCGGCGGAACGGCTTGCCCCAGCCTGCTGCGCTCGGCCGACCCCAAACTGTTTTTCACGTCGTCTTATCTCAACCTGCTGACGGGCAGGGACAAAATTGCCCGCACGCCTCTCCCCTACCTCGACCTCGGCGTCAACCGCAAACAAGCGCCCGTGCTGACCGAGTCGGGCCTCGAGCGGAGACTCAAGAGCGGCCAGTTCGTGTTTACGTCGGAGATCCGGGCCCCGCGCGGGGCCAACCTCGATGCCGTCAGGAAACAGGCGCTGATCCTCAAGGACTATTTCGACGCCGTGAACGCGACGGCGTACCTCAACGGGAAACCGTCGACGCCGTCGGCGATCGCGGGCGCGGAGATGGTGCGGTTAGGCGTCGAGCCGATCGTCCAGTCCGTCGCGCGGGACCTCACCAAAACGGCATTCATCTCCGAGCTTATCACGAACAAAATCCACGGCGCCCACAACACGCTGTGCATCACGGGCGACTATTACCAGGGCGAGCCGTGCGTGAAACAGGTGTTCGACATGGATTCCGCCCTCATGCTTTTCGAGGCGCGCCACCTCCGCGAAAAAGGCATGATCCATTTTTCCGGCGACTCGATGAAAAACCCGCCGCGCCCGTTCTTGGGCTGCGCCGTCAATCCGTACACGGCGCCGATGAACGTGCCGATCCGCCGGCTCAAACAAAAGGCCGCGGCGGGCGCCGATTTCGTGCAGACCCAGTTGATCCTCGATATCGAGACGTTCCGCTCGTTCATGCGGATGTTCTGCGACGAGGGGCTCGACCGCGACCTGTTCCTGCTGGCGGGCCTGCCGGTGATCATTTCGAAGAAGGCGCTCGAGATGCTTCCAGGCGTGCCGGGGGTAAAATTGCCGGCGGATGTTGCTACTCGTTTTGCCTCGACAGATGATATAGTCGGGGAGGGTGTGCGTTTTGCTCGGTACTTGATAGAAGAGGTGCGGCGGATGCCGGGCGTATCGGGCGTGCACCTGATGTTGTTTGGGATGGATCACACGGTGCTGCCGCGGGTCGTGGAAGGCCTGCGATAACGAAAGGAGATTCTCGTGGCGGTTGAAGGACTGACGATTATCGGCGAGTCGATCAACGATTCCGTACCCTCGACACACAAGCTGTTCGAAGCGGGCGACATCGATGGCATCAAGAACCTCGCCAAAACGCAGGACGACGGCGGCGCCAGTTACATTGACGTCAATGTGGGCCTCCGCAGCCCCGAGTTCATGGCGGATCTGGTGCGCGAAATCCAGCAACTCACCACAAAACCCCTCTCGATCGATACGCCCGACCCCGAAATCGCCGCGGCCGGACTCGAAGCCTACGACCCGGACCGGGCCGGCGGTAAACCGCCGATTTTGAACTCGATCAGCGCGACGCGGCTGGGCATGTTCGATCTGACAAGTATCCGCCCGTTCATGCCCATCCTGCTGACCTCCGAGCGCGAGCAGGACGGCTCGGCCGTGCCCAATAGGTCCGGCCCCGACAATTACGAAACCGCGCGGCACCTGCGCAGCGTCGCGCTGAAGTACGGGATTCCCATTGAGCACCTGATATTTGATCCGGGCATCGCGCCCATCGGCAGCGATACCGAAGGGATTCTGAGAATGGTTCTCGATTCCATGGAACTGATGCACGACGATTCCGACTTCGCGGGCGTCCATATGTCCGTCGGGTTGAGCAACTTTACCGTGATGCTGCCAGCGAAAAAGGCCGACGGTTCGCCCGTGAAAGGGCCGCTCGAGAGCGCGTTCATCACCATGGCGATGCCACGCGGACTCGATTTCATCATCGGGTCGGTGAAACGCAACTATCAACTGCTGCCGCCGGACCATCCGGCGATGGCGTGCCTGCGCGACGTCCTGACGTGCGATGGTTACGACTGCCTGATGCGCGTCATGACGTACTATGGTTGATCGAAGGTCAGTGGAAGGGGAACGAGATGGCGAGCATGCTTGATCCGACGAAGATGCCTGACTGGCGGATTGCCGAAAATGCCCAAGAAAACATGAAGACCGTCTACCAGTTGGCGGACGAGATGGGGCTGGAGCGGATGGAACTGCTGCCGTACGGCCATTACGTCGCCAAGCTGGATTACATGAGCATCCTCCACCGGCTCAAGGACACGCCCAACGGCAAGTACGTCGACGTCACGGCAATCACGCCCACCCCGCTGGGAGAAGGCAAATCAACAACCACGATGGGCCTGATTCAGGGGATCGGCCAACTGGGCAAACGCGTCACCGGCGCGATCCGGCAGCCGTCGAGCGGCCCCACGTTCAACATCAAAGGCTCCGCGGCGGGCGGCGGGCTCAGCCAGTGCATCCCGCTGGCCGAGTTCAGCCTGGGGCTCACCGGCGACATCGACGCGATCAACAACGCCCACAACCTCGCTATGGTCGCGCTGACGAGCCGGCTCCAGCACGAGTTCAACTATACCGACGAGGTGCTGGCGAGGAAGAAACTCAAGCGGCTCAACATCGACCCGCGCAACCTCGCCATCGGCTGGACGATCGATTTCTGCGCACAGGCCCTGCGCGACATCATCATCGGCATTGGCGGCAAGATGGACGGGTTCATGATCCGCAGCGGGTTCCAGATCACCGTATCGAGCGAGATCATGGCCATACTCGCCGTCGCCACCAGCCTCGCCGATATGCGCAAACGCATCGGCAAAATGGTGGTTGCGTTCGACAAATGGGGCAACCCCATCTCGACGGCCGACCTCCAGGTCGACGGCGCGATGACGGCCCTGATGAACCGCGCCATGAACCCCAACCTGATGCAGACTATCGAAGGCCAGCCCGTGCTCGTTCACGCCGGGCCGTTCGCCAACATCGCCATCGGCCAGTCGTCGATCCTGGCCGATCTCGTCGCGCTCAAGCTGGGCGATTACCACGTCACGGAGAGCGGGTTCGGCGCAGATATCGGCTACGAAAAGTTCTGGAATCTCAAGTGCCGCTACAGCAAGCTGACGCCGAACTGTGCGGTGGTTGTGGCCACGGTTCGCGCGCTGAAAATGCACGGTGGCGGGCCGAAAGTGGTGCCGGGCACGCCGCTCTCGCGCATCTACACCGACCCCAACCCCGGGCTGGTCGAGAAAGGCCTCGACAACCTGCTCGCCCACATCGAGACCGTCAAAAAAAGCCGGGTCACGCCCGTGGTGTGCATCAACCACTTCGCCACCGACTCCGACGACGAAATTGCCGTCATCAAGCGGGCCGCCGAAGCCGTGGGCGCGCGCGTCGCCGTATCCCGCCACTGGGAGCTCGGGGGCGAAGGCGCGATCGAACTGGCCGAAACCGTCCTCGATGCCTGCAAGGAGCCGGCCCACCTCCGCCTGCTTTACGAAGACGACACGCCCGTCAAAGATAAAATCTCGCGCATCGCCACCGAAGTCTATGGCGCCAGCGGCGTCACGTTCTCCGAACTCAGCGAGCAAAAAATTAAGGCCATACAGGCCGACAACGATCTCAAGCGGCTCGGCGTATGCATGGTAAAAACCCACCTCAGCCTGTCGCACGACGCCGATATCAAGGGCCGGCCCAAAGGGTGGACCCTGCCGATCCGCGACGTCCTCATGTACTACGGCGCCGGCGTCATCGTACCCGTCGCGGGGGATATCAAGCTGATGCCGGGAACCGCGTCCGATCCCGCATTCCGCCGGTTCGACGTCAACACCGATACCGGAAAAGTCACCGGGCTGTTCTGAAATCCCACCGGCGAAGCGAGCCGTTGGCTGCAACGCGGTGGGGGCGCGCTCCCGCACGACCGTAGAAGAGGCTTCCAGCCTCTTTATCACGGCGAAACATCTTCCGCCCACGGTCCCTCCCCAGCCCCTTTCATCTGCCTTGACCCTTTTGTCCCTTGGGTCCCTTACGTCCCTTCTCGTAGTCCGGCGCTTTATTCTTCCTGGAAAACCAGGGCTACTTCGGAGACCGCGCCGGGCTCGACGTGAACAACTTCGGTGACGATGGGGGCTTTGATCAGCGCAATCGGGTTTGGCGCTACGCCTACAGGCAAGGCGGCTGCGCCTACCACGTAGTCGCCTTGGGGGACACCTTTGAACAGGAACGGCCCATCCTGCCAGACGCTCGTGTCGGCGAGCATCTGGCTCCCAATCAATTCGAAGGCGGCGACTGTCCATGCGGAGAGCTGGGTGTTGCCCGGAAACAGCGCCACGATCGCGCGCTGGTCGGCCTTCAATCCCGCGACGGTTCCGGCGATTTCGCCGCCGACGATCTCGATGTCCGCGCGGACCGTCTGGCCTGCGAGCAACTCGACCTGAACCGACAGCGCCGGGCTGATGAGCGCCCAACCGCCCTCGCCCAGCTTGGCTTGGGCGTTGTATAGGCCCGGGGCCAGGTTCTCGGCCTTGTACCAACCGGTCTCATCGATGTCGACGCGCGGCCCGCCCGCGCCGGGGCTGTCGGCCGGCTCAAAATACACCTGGCCGCGGCCCGGCGGGGCGCCGTTGTAGAGAACGTACCCTTCTACAGACGCATCGCCCGCGGCAAAATTGAAATCGACCGTGGCCACCTCACCGGAGACTACTTCGGCTGTTTGTGTTTTCCCGGTACGAACGCCCGAATTCATCATCAAATGTACCGTAATCTTCACCGGCCCAGGCAGGACATGTTGGGCGAGATACTGGCCTTCGGAATCGGTCAGTTCGATATGTTGAGCGCTCCATTCTTCGGAACCGGGATCGATATAAACGTAAGTGTCCGGCGCCGGCTTTCCACCAGCCGTTACGCGGCCCACTATCGAGCCGAACCCTTCCACGTTGACCTCGAGCCGGGCGCGGGTGGTGCGCCCGCCCTGAATCGTCACGGTGCTCCGCGCCAGCGGCAGACCGGCCGGCGAGGAGAAAAGATACACCTCGAGCGTATACGCGCCGGGCCGCAGCGAGTCGTAGACGAACGTCCCGTCGGCTTCTGCGCGCGTCCTGATAGCAGACACGTCGTTAGCGCCGTCCGAGCGGCGATCCCGCGATGGATATAGAAACAGGCTGCCGGTAGTTTCCGGGATCGCCGCAATGATGGCTTCATCGACGGGCTGGCCTTGCCGGTCGACCAGTTCGCCCTCGAGCCGGCCGCTCGTCTCGAGGCGCAGCAGAATGTCCGTGTGCCCATCCCGGCTGTTGTATGGACCGGCGGGCTCGCTGTAGCCGTTTCCGGATTTGGCCTGGACATAGAGGATGTCCGTCACGTTTTCCTGCCGCACGGCCAGTTTGAAGTTGCCGCTGGTATCGGATACGGCGTCGCCCATCAACAAGGTTCCCGCCTCGTTGGCCGCATATACGGAAGCCCCCGCCACCGCATCGCCCCGCTCGTCGACCACCCGGCCCGTGAACAGCGGGCGTGGCGCCAGATGGATATCATGCTGCTTCATCGTCTCCCCCGGCGCCAGCGTGATGGCGCCCCCATCGCGCACTGTACCTCCCCGGAAGGCCAGGAAGGTCACGACTTTTATATCGAACGTTCCTGGTATCAATCCCTCCAATTCGTATGTGCCATCCAGCTTGACCATCGTCCTTGCCTGCACGCGCGGCGGGTTCGATCCCTGAAACACGCTGAGCGAGCCCTGGCCGGGCATCGGCGCACCGGTCTCGTCGTCAATCACCGTGCCGTACACTTTGGCGCCAGCGCTGACCCTCAATTCGAGCCCCGAGATCGGCCCCCCCGCCACCGTCACCGACAGCGGATCGACGAGCCCCAACCGCGGCGAGTCTTGCGCGCAATGTACGTTCAGCATGTACGTACCCGGATAACATGCCCCCATGGCAAACTTGCCGGCCTCGTCGGTTCGACCCTGGATGTATCTCTCCTGCCAGTTGGCGGCATCTTTTTCCCCCATGACAATTGCCTTCGGCACGGGCTCGCCCGTGTCCTGGTTCACAACCCTGCCCGAAATCACATTCACCGGGTTCACCCGAAAAACGTTGTCCAGAGTGCCGGCCGTTACAGGGACAAACTCCTGCGGCAGATACCCGCGCGGGATAGCCGAGACGAAAACGGTCCCGGCGCGGAGGTGTTCAATCAAGAAACCGCCGCTCTCGTCTGTTAAGCCCTTGCCTATGTTGGGCCTGTTTTCGCGCGGCTCGTCAAAACACATGATCAGGGCTCCGGCAACCGGTTGTCCCTGGAGATCGATCACCTTGCCGCCAAGCGACAGGTCGGCGTGAAGGACAATATCGCAGGTGATCTCGGGCTCGAGATGGGTCAAGTTGTATACGTACCCTTGCCCGTAGAGACTTCCTTTGCGGCTCGAAATCGAGTAACTGGGGAAATACTGTCTTTCCGTGCCGATGCAGATGCCCATTATCTCATATTGACCCGCGCTGTCCGTGGTTGATGTATATTCCATCGGCTGGATCGGGTTGACCGAGTATCCGGCGTTAACAAGGTTTTCATAGAATTTAAGATCGGCCGTGTTGTCGATTCTCACGGTTGCTCCCGCTGCGGGTACGCCGTCCTCGGTCGTAACCGTGCCGCGTACCGTGCCGGTGGCGATGGGAAAATCTTCGACTGCCGCCGTGTCTTCGGGTGCAGGCCTGCTTTCGTCGGAATCTGCCGGAGCGGGAGTGCTGTTCGAGGGGGGCAGGGCGGCTGCATCGGCATTGTCCGGTTTGGGCGCGGCAGCAGTTGCCTCCGTTACGGAAGTCTTCGCGGTCACGTTTTGGGTCGAATATGGCTGTGAGAACCTGTGGTAGCCGAGGTATCCACCAAACACAATAATCGCCACGGCCGCCAGCGCCGCGGCGATTTTTCCCGCGCCCGCGCCCGTCGCCACGCCTGCCGCCGTCGCCGCGGCGGTCGCGCCTGCGGCCGATGCCTTCCACGCTACGGGTGTCGCGCACACGGCCGCCATGATGCGCGCCTCACGGCGCGAGTCCGTTTTGATCTCGCCTAACTCGTCGCCAAGCAGGTCGGTGAGCCGCCTGCCGAGTTCGTCGCGGGCGCGCTGGACGCGCTTGGCGGCGGCGTCGGGCGTGATACCGAGCAGACCACCAATCTCGCGCGCCTTTTTGTGCATGAAATAATGAAGAATGAGCACTTCACGTGCTTCCCCATCCAAAGAGTCGAGTTGTTCCCACAGCAGCCGGTGCAACTCTTCGCGCATCGGATCCGGGATGGCGGCGCGCGGGCCCGCCGAGCGCCTGGCAAAATCCGATTCGCGCCCCCGCTTGCGGATCAGGTCGACACTGACGTTGCGCGCCACGTTCACCAGCCACGGCCCCACCTGCGTGTGATGCGCGAGGCGGTCGAGTTGCTCGTAGAAGCGGGTGAACGTTTCCTGTGCGATGTCTTCGGCGTCGGCCGAATTGCGCAGGTAGGCGTACGCGATGCTGTGGACCACCCCCGCGTACCGGTTCACAAGCACCCGGAACAAGCCCTGGTTCCCCTGCAATACCTTCCGCACCACCGCCGAATCCGAGTACATGAAGGTCAACATAACCGCCTCCTCGTTTATATATTAATCGATTTGGCAGCAAAAAATGGACAGGAAGTTTCATAACCGCAGTAATACACAAGAGAATGACCGCAGCAGGCCGCCCCCCTTGCGTGCGTCCCCGTGTTTGCGAATATGTGTACTAAGGTACCCGAATCCTGTATGCGGTCCCGTCTTCGCCCGCCGTCAGCAAGCTCAGCTCGTCCGGCGCGTAGGCAACCGTATGAACCACGCCGAAGTGCTCGTAGATGGTGCCTAGAGGGTTACCGGATTCGATTTCCCAAGCTCGGATCATCGAAACGTTCGCCGTAACGACGGCTTTTTCATCAGGCGAGAACACCGCCGAGAAGACGGGAAACGTCGTCGGGATGGTGGCTTCAACGCCGGCCGTAGCCACATCCCAGAGGATGATACTCGCGTCGTAGCTGCCCGTGAGCAGCAGCGTATCGTCGTCCGAGAACGCGACGCAGTTGACGTCGTCGGTGTGCGCGGCAAATGTCCTTATCCACGCGCCGCCGCCCGACTCCCACAGCACGGCGGTATGATCGGCGCTGGCCGTGGCGATGAGCGTGCCGTCATGCGAATACGCGACGTCCAGCACGTCCGAGCCGTGGCCCCCCAACGTCGCCAGCCTCACGCCCGTCCCCGCATGCCAGATCTTTGCGGTCGAGTCGTCACTGGCCGTCGCGACGTTGGCGCCGTCGGGGCTGAACGCCACACCGCGCACCGCGTCACCGTGCTCAACAAAACTCGTCAAGACAGCCCCCGTCGCCGTGTCCCACAGTCGGGCGGTGCCGTCGTCGCTGCCCGTGAGGATCTCCGTACCGTCCGGCGAGAATGCAACATCCCGGACGTCCTGGCTGTGGCCGACGTATGCGCGGATGTACTCGCCGGTATCGGCGTTGTATAGCCTGGCCCGGCCGTCGGCGCCCGCGGTCAGGACGCACGACCCGTCCGGGCTGAATACGGCCGCTTCGAGCGCGGGTGTATATCCGAAGCAGTTCAAGACCTGGCTTCCCGTTGCGGTGCTCCATCGGATGATTTTCCCGTCGGTGCCGCAGGTGAAAACGTCACTGCCGCCCGATGAAAATCCGACGCCCGTAACCGTGCGCTCATGTCCGGCAAACGTGTGGAGACCCAGGCCGGTTTCCGTGTCCCACACCCTGGCGGTCCAGTCGGATCCACCGGTCAGGACGCGGCTACCGTCCGGCGAGAACGCGACCGCCAGGATGGTGTTAGTGTGGCCAACGTAAGTCTCAACGCCGGCGCCGGTCTCGACGTCCCAATATCGCGCGTCCCCGTCGGCGCACCCCGTAAGGAGTCGTGTGCCGTCCGAAGAGAACACGAGTGTCGTAACCTCGTCGGGGTGAGGCAGGCTATCGATGAAGCCGCCCGCGGCATCCCAGAATCTTGCCGTGCCGTCCGCGCTTGCAGTGGCAACCATTGCACCGTCGGGGCGGTATGCAACATCGTATACGATTTCCGTGTGGCCGGTAAGCGTGGCGACGGTCGCGCCGCCACTCGCCAAAAGGATTTCAGGGTCGTGGTCTTGCCGTGTGACAAGGATGCGCGTGGCGTCCGGAGACAAAACGGCGCTGTACACGGCGGCGCCGAGCGGGATCGCGGTGATTTGGGCGCCGCTTTCGAGGTCCCACAAAATAACGCTGCCATCGTAGCTGCCGCTCAGGAATTGGTCGCCGGATTCCGCAAAATCCAGCGAGGAAATAAGGCTCGAATGGCCGTAAAACGTCCGGACGAGCGCGCCGGTGTCGGCATTCCATAGGCGCACCTTACCATCGTAGCCGCCTGTGAGAAGCGAGTGGCCATCCGGCGAGACGTCCATGCAAAGCAGAATGCCGTACCCGTATTGCATGAATGCGCCTTCGGGATCCCGGAAGACGGCCGTGATGGCTGCATCGCCGTCCATAATGACCGCCTGCGGGTTGGCATCGCCGGTCATATCGCCGAGCCAGTGGTTGAAGTTCCACCCGCCCTGACCGCTGGCCGTGATGTTGACGGTCGTGCCCTCGTCGTATGTTCCGCCGGACGGGTCGAGCGTGACGGTTCCGTTGCCCAAAGTTTCCACGTCGAGCGTGTATTGGGGCACGGGGCTCTCGACGAACACGGCGGTAACAGCCCGGTTGGCATTCATGGTGACGGTGGCGGGGCTGGTGGCGCCGGTGAGGTGGCCTTCCCAGTGGTCGAACCTCCACGTAGCATCCGGTACGGCCGTGAGCGCTACCACGGCGCCCGCAGCATAGTCGGCAGACGCCGGAACCGCTGCGACTGATCCACCGCCCACGACGGCAATTGTGAGCGTGTACCGGTCTTCCTGTGGGCACGCGGTCAGAGTCAATGCCGCCAATACAGTCAGGACCTGCACGAACCAGTTCTTCATCTTGAAGCATCTCCTGTTGCTTCACCGTAGGCGCTACTCCACTTGCCAGATGCGGGTGGACCCGTCATCGCCGCCAGTCAGTACGCTGAGTCCGTCCGGCGCATAATCGACCGTGAAGACTTGGCCGAAATGTAAGAAGCTGGCCAACAGGTCGAGACCGTCGGCATCCCAGAGGTGGCCCCCAATGGCGTTGGCCGTAAGGACCGAGGAAGCATCAAGATCGGGCGAAAAGGCCACGTCGTACACCATCAGGAACATGGTGGGCGGCAGCCCCCAGAGTTGGAGGCCCGTCGCGGTTTCAAAAACCTTCCACGCGCCCCCGTAGCTGCCCGCGAGAAGGCGTGTGCCCGTGGTGGAGAACTCGACGGCCCGCACGTCGTTGCCGAACGCCGGGAACGTCCGTATCCACCCGCCCGACGCGGCATTCCAGAGCATTGCGGTGTCGTCGTGGCTGCCGGTGGCGATAAACGCGCCATCATAGGAGTAGGCCACCGCCGTCACCCATCCCGTGTGGCCCGTACACGTGACTCCTGCCGCGCCCGTCTCGACGTCCCAGGTGCGCGCGGTGTTATCTCTCAATCCGGCAAGCACGTGGGTCCCGTCCGGAGAGAAATCGACCGCGTGCACGGGCGTTCCGGCGTCGATAGATCGTTCGAGTTCGCCCGTGGCGACGTTCCAGATTCGGATCGTTTCATCGAAGCTGCCGGTGACGATCAGACTGGCGTCGGGTGAGAAGGCTACCGACTTGAGCGTATCCGTGTGGCCGTAAAACGATTGCAGCCGTTCGCCCGTCGCCGCTACATAAACGTGCGCGGTATAATCGCCCGCGGTAACCACCTCGGAACCGTCGGTCGAGAATTCGGCGCAGTTCACGGTCCGAGTGTGGCCGTACAACGTCGTGATCTCCGTGCCCGTGGCCGCATCCCACTGCGTGATGGTTTCGCGGTCGGCCGTGAAAATCTCGTCGCCACCCGCGGCAAAACATACCGACGGAATCGCAAACTGATGGCCTGTAAGCGTGTAGATGTCTGCGTGTGTGATCGCGTCCCACAGGATGGCCGTGTGGTCCATGCTGCCGGAGATCGCCTTGGTTCCGTCCGGGGAAACGGCCACGGAAAGCACGCTGTCCGTATGGCCCGCCAAGACCGTCATGCCGCCGGTAAGCACGTTACAGATCCGGACGTTGCCGTCTTGGCATCCCGTGATCACGTGGTCGCCATCCGGCAGAAACGCGATGGCATAAACGTCCGCGGGATGGGAGAACTCGCGTAGTCGAACAGGAACTCCCACGAGGTATACGCGGGCGGTATCGTCGTAACTGGCGGAAGCGAGGCGCCCGCCGTCGTTCGAGTAGGCGACGGCCGCCACCCCGCCTGCATGCGACCCATACGCCTCGACGAGATCGCCGGTCAGCAGATTCACCTCGACCAACTCCCCGCCGTCACACCCGAAAAGGCCGTTCACGCCGAAAGGAGAAAATGCCGCCGACCGGACAATCGTCGCCATATCAACCCGCCGTCTGAAAACGAGTTTGGTCGGCGCCTTGCCGGCGGTACCGGGCGTATCCCAGAGTTCGGCCCCGCCCCCCAGACTACTCGTCAGAAACTGGGAACCATCCGGCGAGAAAGCTACCGCATTGACCGGCACCGGAATATATTCATAGATCGACTGTTCGACAACGCCCGTGTCCGTATCCCAGACGCGGACTACGCCGTCCAGGCTGCCTGTCAGGACCAGTTCACCATCGGGCGACGCCGCCATGCGCATCAGTTGGCCGTAACCCAACTGCATCACGAGCCCCTCTTCGTTGCGAAACGCGGCCGTGACTTCGGTGTCGCCTGCGACGATGAGCGACGCGGGGTTGGCCGAGCCGGAAATCCCGCCGAACCAGTGGCTGAACTCCCAGTTCTCGCCTGGAGTGGGCGTGAGCGTGACCGTAGTGCCGGCCGTATACGTGCCTCCGGGCGGATCAAGAGTGACGGCCCCCTTTCCGAAGGTGCTGATTTTGAGATCATAGGTGGGCACGTCCGTCGCGAATACGGCCGTGATGGACGTGTTGGCGTTGATGGCGAGCGTGAGCGGGTTGGCGCTGCCCGTAGCCGCGCCTTCCCAATGGTCAAAATGCCAGCCTGCAGCCGGATTAGGCGTCAGCGTCACGTTGGCGCCGGATTCATACACGCCCCCAGGCGGGTTCAACGCCACGGTTCCGCTGCCCGTCAAGTAGACTGCAAGCGAATAGTGAGCGGGGCGAGTCGGGCAGCCCAGACAGCCGACAAACAGGAGCGCCATCGTGCAATTGCGGATAGTTCTCGTCATGAGAAAGCCCTCCCCTACTTTACGGCACGACTCCTAGATGATGGCCCAAAAACGCGAGAAAATCAACTCGAGAACACTGTGGGGACGCTCCCCGGCAATTTATGGGGATGTCCCATCTTAGAAATCTGGAGACGCTCCCCCTATTCCCGGTGTCACGCTGCTCCAAAACTCAGGATGTGCAGGGAAATAAGGGAAGCGTCTCCGGATTTCGTGATTTCCAGATTCCAGACTTCTCAGCGGTTTTCGAAAACGAGGTCGACTTCGGCCGTCGAGCCCGGCACCACCCTCACCACCGGGCTGACGGCGAGCCGGCCCTCGAGCATGGCTTGGGTGTCGAGGTTGCCTTCGGCGGGCAGGGTGACGGCGCCGACGAGGTAGTCGCCTTCCTGCATGCCGTTGATCGAGAACGGCCCATCCCGGTCGACGGTGGTGCTCCTGACCATCTTCTCGCCCAGCGCTTCGAGCGCCTCAACGCTCCATTCGGTCAGCACGGTGTCCGGCGGGAACACGCCGACCAAGGCTCTTTCGCCGGGTTTGAGGCCGGCGATCGTTCCGGCGAGTTGGCCGCCCACGAGCTCGAAGTCGATGCGGGCGGTCTGATCGGGCGTCACTTCGGCGTCGATCGCCTGCGAGATCTTGGTTTCGGGCCACGTGGTGTAGTCAGTCAGGGTTGCGACAACGCGGTATGCGCCTTCCGGCAGATCTACCCGCTTGTAGTACCCCTGCGCATCGGTTCTGGCGCTTGGCCCGCCGGCGCCGGGGCTTGCGATGGGCTCGAACACGACCTCAACATTGACCGCCGGCTGGCCCTGGCAGAGGACGTAGCCTTCCGCCGCGGCATGGCCGGCGGCAATGTCGAAAACGATCCTCGTAACCTCGCCGGAGTTTATCTGCGCGACTTGTTTCTGTTTCAATCCCTTCTCTGATCCGTATGAAGTACCCAGCGTTACTTCGACCTCGCCGGGAAGGATGTTGCGCACGGCGTACTGCCCGCCCTCGTCGGTTTGAATGTAGTACGGGCACACCCACTTCTGCGACACCGGCTGAACCACAATGTTCTGCCCTGCAAACGGCTTTCCATCCAGTGTCACTGTCCCTTCCACGCCGCCGAAACCCGACATGTCCACCACCAGCCTCGCCCGGACAGTCATTCCGGTCTGGACGGTGGTTTCAGCGGTGGCGACGGGCGAGCCCGGCAGGGATGAGAACGGGTAGACGTGCAATGTGTACCGGCCCGGCAGCAGTTTCGAGTAGGAGAAACTGCCGTCGGGTTTGACCATGGCGTTCACACTCCTGCCCTGGTTGACCTCGAGCGCGATGTGGCCGCTCGACCGATACAGGAAGACCTTATCCGTTTCCGCTGGGATGGCACACACGACGGCGTCGCCGATAGGCGCACCGGCCCGGTCCACCACCTCGCCTTCCAGACGACCGGCCGTCGATAGCCGAAGAACTATATCCTGGGCATCACTCTTGAACGCGTAAGGCCCGGCGGGCGGGCTGTAGGCGGTTTCGTGCATGGCCTGAAAATACAGTGTCGACGGCACTTCTTTCCGCGTTACAAATAATTTGAAGCAGCCGGCCGTGTCACTGACGGCATCGCCCACCTCAAACCGCTCGCCGGGGCACACGGCAAACACCGAAGCGCCCGCGACGGGATTGCCGGCCTCGTCGACGACGGTGCCTCCGAATGATCTCCGCCGCGGCAGATGGATATCATGCGTCAGGGGCGAATCGTCGGGGTTTATAGTCAACGTACCTTGGTAACGCGGGCGGTTTTGGCAGATCACGGAGATGTCCAGTTTTTCCCAAGGCAGGCCGATCAACTCATACGTACCATCCTCGAGCACTTTTTGGAAGCGGCTGCCGGCTCGGTTGCTGCCCGAGGCAATCACGGAGGCTTCGCCCTTCACGAGCCCGCCGGTTTCATCGTCGTACACATGACCACGGACGGTTGCACCCTCCGCCGCCTTAAGTTCCAGGCCCCGTATCGGCTCATTGCCGATTGTCACGGTAGACGGTTCGATCAACGTAACCGGCAGGACGGTCTTACGTTTGGGTGAAATGCCGAGCGCATAGACGCCCGGAAGGCAGCCCGTGACGGTGAAATTGCCGGCGCTGTCGGTTTTTCCGTTCAACCAAACTTGGTCGCGGCCTTGCGTATGTCCGCTGATATTGATGTTGGGGACAGGCTCGCCGGTGTCGCGGTTCACCACGCGGCCCGAAATGAAGTTGCCCGGGTCCAGCCGCACCACATTATTTGTGGTGCCTACCGCAAGAAAGCCCGTCGTGACCGGCAGGTGGCCCGGACCGCTGACGTATAGGCGGCAGGAGCCCGGCAGCAGGTGCTCCATTAAGAAAAGGCCGTCGTCGCCGGTCCAAAGGTACCTCGAGCGCCGGTCACCGGCTGGCGTCTGCTGTTCGCCGGTGGCCACGAACGCACTCTTTATCGGCTTGCCTTGCAAGTCGGTCACCACGCCGCCCAACGAGCCCGATGGCAGGAGTTTGAAGTCGCAGGTCATCTCACGCTGGAGATGCGTGAGTCGCAGATCGGGGACTTCGCCGTAGAGGCCGCCTTTTTCGCCAAACAACCGGTACCTCGGCATTTTTTCGTTTCCGGTGGCGATGTAGACGTCCCGGATCTCGTATTTGCCAGCCGCGTCCGTCATCGCGCTGTAGCTGATGGGCTCGACCGGCTCCAAATCCTCGACGCCAGCAGCCGTCGACCGCTCGTACTGGTCGAGGTCCTCCTGGTTGTCCAGCGTCACACGGGCGCCGACCGCGGGCTGGCCGTCTTCAAATATGACGGTTCCGCGAATCACGGCATACACCGCGGGCACAGCCGATTCGCCGTCCATGGAAGCCGCGGCAGCTTCCGCTGATTCGGCCGCGTCTGAAGTCTGTGCCTGATTTGCCGGCGCCGTCTTGATAGCCTCCGGCGCGGCCTCGTTTTCCACCACCTCGAACGTGCTCGCCGCCGTGATATCCTGCGCCTCGTACGGTCGCGAATAAAGCTCATAACCCAGGTAACCGAGAATAGCCAGTGATGCTATCACCGCCACCGTTGCCGCCAGTTTTGCCGCGCCCGCGCCCGTTGCGACCCCCGCCGCCGTTACTGCCGCCGCGGCGCCGGAGGCGGAAGCTTTCCACGCGGCCGGCGTCGCCAGTACGGCAACCATGATCCTGTTGCTGCGGCGCGCATCGGCTCGCGCCTCGTCAATCTCGTCGCCCAGCACGTCTGTCAGCCGGCGGCCCAGCTCGTCTCGCGCTCGTTGGAGGCGTTTGGCCGCCGCATCAGGGGTGATTTCGAGCAGGGCCGCAATCTCGCGCGCTTTTTTCTTCATAAAATAGCGGAGCACGAGCACTTCCCGTGCGTCCGCGTCCAGATGCTCGATCTGTTCCCAGAGAATCCGGTGCATCTCCTCGCGAACAGGGTCAGGCACGTGAGCCTTCTCCACCTCGGCGGAGAGCGGCCGGCCGGAATCGCGCAGGCGTTTTCGCAACAGGTCCGAACTGGCATTCCGGGCGACCCGCACCAGCCACGGGCCGATATGACGGCGGTGAGCCATCTGGTCGAGGTGCTGGTAAAAGCGGATAAACGTTTCCTGAGCGACGTCTTCAGCATCGGCGGCATTCTTCAGCCGCGCGAACGCCACCCCGTGGACCACCCCCGCGTACCGGTCCACCAGCACCCGGAACGCGCCCTCATTCCCCCCCAGCGCCTTGCGCATCACCGCCCGGTCCGAATGCAGTAAGGCCAGCATCGCCGCGCCCTCCTCTGCTTATAATACGTCAACAGAGGCAAAACTTGGACAAACGTATTTCGGTGGGGTCGCGCTCCCGCGCGACCGGCTAGCGGCGGCGGCGGCGCTCCATAGGCAGCCTGTCCCCGCTTTTTGCGGCGGCATCTTCATCGTTTACGGAGGTGGCCAAAGCCGCACGCAAAACTGTTGCAGTTTGTTCGCGTTCATCCGTTCCTACTCGAACACGAGCGCCACTTCAGCAGGGGCGCCTGGCCTGACCCGCAAAACAGGGCTCACGGCGATCCGGCCGCCGAGCATCGCCTCGGCGTTCATTTGGCCTTCTTCAGGGATGGTGACGGCGCCGACAATGTACTCGCCTTCGCTGATACCGTCGAAGGAGAACGGCCCGTCCGTTTTGGCTTCGGTAAACTTGATCATGTGTTCACCCAGGACGTCGAGTGCCTCCACCGACCATTCGGGCAGTTGAGCGTCGCCAGGGAAGAGCGCCACGAAAGCCTTCTCCTCGGGCTTCAACCCGCTGATTGTGCCGTGAATCTCGCAGCCCATGAGCTCGAAGTCGATCCGGGCCGTCTGGCCGGAGACTACTTCCGCCTGCACCGTCTGCATCATGCCCGTATACCGAGCTTCCACGCGGTAGACGCCGTCCGGGATCTGTTCGACCTTGTACCATCCTTCCTGATTTGTTGTTGCGGTGGGCCCGCCGGCGCCGGGGCTGTCCAACGGCTCGAACGTGATTTGCGCGTAGGGCGGTGGCGATCCGTTTACCGTGACATAGCCCTCGGCGCCCGCCTGCCCGCCTTCAAGCACAAAATCTACCCTCGTTACCTCACCGGAAACGACGTCGGCCGTTAGTTGTTTCCGCGTGCCGCTGCTGCCCCGGGAGAACTGAGGTTCGAGCGTCACTTTGACCTGCCCGGGCGCAATCCCGTACACGGAGTACTGGCCGTCCGGCCCCGTCTGTAAAAACAGGATCCGCAGCCATTTTGCGCCAACCGGCTCGACCATTATTTGCTGGTCCGGCAGCGGTTTTCCGTCCATCAGGGCAGTCCCCTCAATTCCGCCGAACCACGATATGTCCAGTACCAGATGTGCCTTTGTTGTTCGCCCCGGATGTACGGCCGCCGACGCCGTCGCTACCGCCGCTCTCGGGGTGCTCGCGCTGGCGTAGACCTCCAGCGTGTACTGGCCCGGGCGCAGTTTTGCATACTCGAACCGGCCGCCGCTTTTCAACCGTATATTCACGCTTTTGCCCCCGTTGATCTCCCCATCCACGCCCACTCCCGCGAACGGTGAATCAGAGGAACTTACCACAATCAAGGCATCCGTAGACGCAGGTACGACCGCCACAACCGCGTTTTCCACGGGAACGCCCGACTGGTCGACCACTTCACCCTCCAGCCGACCCGACCTCACCACCTTCAACACCAGACCGCTTCTCGATTCTTTGAACCGGTGAGGACCCGATGGCGCACTGTATCCGGCATCGGCGACGGCCTGGATGTACACTGTCGACGGCATTCTCTGTCCTTCCGGAAACAACCGAAACCGGCCTGACGTGTCGCTCAACGACCAGACCGCCAACCGGGCGTCGGACGCCGCAGTCGCGTAAACCGAGGCGCCCGGCACCGGGTTGTTGACCTCGTCGACCACCGTCCCCGCCAGCACCGGACGGCGGGGAAGCCGGATCTCGTGGTTCTCCTTGACTTCCCCCGGTTTCAACGACACAACGCCGTTGTACCGCTCGGCCGAACTGCGAACCGGGCCACAGTAAACGTTCATCAGCAGTTCCCCATCCTGCAGCCCAACCACCTCATACGATCCGTCCGCCTTGGCCTTGCCCACGCGCCCTTCGCCGCTGGCTTCGTTTCTGACACTGATGGCTGTTACGACCGTTGGCGCCGTACCGGTTTCATCGTCGATGATCCAGCCCCGAAGCACCGCGCCCCTCACCATTCTCAACTCCAGGCCCGTCACCGGCTGCGCGCCCACAGTCACCGTCAGCGGCTCCACAAGCCTCAGCGGCAGAACGCCATTAACTTTCGGCACGACGGACATCCTGTACGTGCCGGGCTTGCATGCCCCAATTTCGAACACACCGGAACTATCGGCCTCTCCCTGGAAAAGGATGTAGTTGTTGGCGTTGTTGTTGATTCCTTGCCCGCGCACTACCACATTTCCCACCGCCTGGCCCGTTTCACTGTCTACCACCCGTCCCGATACCAGGCCGCCAACTTCCAGTTCAATCACGTTGTCCCGGCTCCCGGCCTCCAGCCACGGGCTCGTGTAGTCGAGATAGCCGGACGCGCCCACCGACAGGCGGCACTCTTCTACCGGCAGGTTTTCGATAAGAAACTGGCCATCTTCTCCGGTTTCCGCCCCATGGTGCTGCCATTGGTTGGCTGAAAGCGCGGTCCGGTTACCTTCGTATTCGGCCAACTGAACCCACGCGCCTTTGACGGGCCTGCCATCCAATCCCTTGACGATGCCGCCCAAGACAAAAGCCCGCAGCAGCGTGAGATCCTGCTCCAATTCACGTTTGATGTGAGATGTAATTAACTCGGAATCGGCACAATAATCGCCGAGCCGCGCATGAAGCGAGCGCCGACCCCGGGGGATGGACGAGAGGGGAACACCCGTCAGCGCGAACCGGCCCGCCGCATCGCTTCTCGCCGAAAGCCTAATCGGTTCCACCGGCTCAAACTCGTCGCTGTATCCACTTTTAACCGCATACGCGTACTGATCCACCTCCTGCTGGTTGTCCAGCCAAACCTCCGCGCCCGGCGCCGGCGTGCCATCCTCCATCGACACCATGCCTCTGATCGTGCCATAGACCAGCGGGTACACCGGTTCGCCGGCCGCCCCGGCGGTGTCGGCGGCGGCGGTTTCCGCGGTTTGAGGCGCCGCGGGTGCGGGCGGTGGAACCGTAAATGCGGCTTGTGCCTCTTCCTGCGTCGCCTCCTCGACCGTAATGGCGCTCTGCGCGGTGACATCCTGCGTCGAGTACGGTTGCGCGTATCGGTCGTAAGCGAGGTAGCCAAGGATCGCCGCAACCGCAATAATGGCTACCACCGCCGCCATCTTTGCCGCGCCCGCGCCCGTCGCCACGCCGGCCGCCGTCGCCGCACCCGACGCACCCGCCGCCGAGGCTTTCCACGCCACTGGCGTGGCCAGTACCGCCGCCGTGATGCGTTGTGTCCGCCGGGCGTCCGGCATCACCTCTTTGATCTCCGCGCCCAGCAGATCCGTGAGCCGCCGCCCGAGTTCTTCCCTTGCGCGCTGGATGCGTTTTGCGGCGGCATCGGGCGTAATTTCGAGCAGCGCGGCGATTTCGCGCGCCCGCTTTTTCATGAAGTAGTGGAGAACCAGCACTTCGCGCGATTCGACATCCAACCCCTGAAGCTGTTCCCACAGCAGCCGATGCAACTCCTCGCGGGCCGGATTGGGCATCGTGGCGCGCGCCACGAGCTTTCGGTCGTCCAATTCGGTTTCGCGGGCCCGTTTGCGTGCCAGATCAATGCAGGCGTTCCTGGCCACGTGCACCAACCACGCGCCAATATGCTTGTGGTGCGCCATCCGGTCCAGTTGCTGGTAAAACCGCGTAAACGTTTCCTGGGCAACGTCTTCGGCGTCGGCGCTGTTCTGCAATCGCGCAAACGCCACACCATGAATCACGCCGCCGTACCGCTCGACCAGCACCCGAAACGCGCCCGAATTGCCCCCAAGCACCCTGCGCACAACCGCCCGATCCGAGTGCACGAACGCCAGCATGGCTACGCCCTCCTCGGCATTAGAACGGTTATATCAAAAAAACTGGACAAACGACGTCATTTCTCATCCATCTTTGTCCTTTGTCCTTTGTCATTTAATTTCCAGCGCCACTTCCGCCGTCCCTCCCGCAGCCACGCTGAACGCAGCACTCACCGCAATCCGCCCGCCGAGCACAGCTTGGGCGTCAAACTCGGCGTCTGCCGACACGGCGACTGCCGCGATCAAATAATCGCCTTCCTCGATGGCTTCGAATGTGAACGGCCCGTTACCCGTCACTTCGTCATCCATCACAATCTGCTCGCCCAGCGCGTCTAGCGCCTCCACCGTCCATTCCGCCAGATAGGCTTCAGCCGGAAAAACCATGATGCGCGCCTTTTCCCCCTCGCGAAGCCCGCTGATCGCCACCTGAATCGCGCCTATGCTGAAATTGAAGTCGATACGCGTGCTTTGGCCCGACGTTAGGTGGATCTGTTCTATCTTGTGGCCTCCCGGGGCGCTGACAACCACCTCGTAATCAGCTTCGGGAACATTGTCAATCCTGTACCAGCCGTTTTCGTCGGTGGTTACGGTAAGGCCTGCCTCCCTGGGCGGCTCCATGGGCGAGAAAAGCAGATCTATGCGCGACAACGGCTCCTTGTTTCGCGTGACATACCCTTCAATGGCGCCACCGCCGCCCGCCAACTCGAAATCCACCCGCGTGACCTCCCCCGCGACAACGTCCGCCCTCTGCCGGCGCTGCGTCCCGCCGGGCATTTGCCCGAAGCGATTCCCGGCCATGATGATCTCCACGCCAGGCGCCAGATCGTTCAGCCGATAGTATCCATCGGGCCCCGTCTCGGTGTTTCGAAGACCTGTACCGACTTCGAGTCCCGCGGCAGGCTTCCCGCCCTTCAGTACGTACCCTTCGATGGCGCCGAAGCCCGACATATCCACCATGAGGCGCGCTTTGGTGGTCCGACCCGCCTGCACCGTTACGTCCGCCGTGGCCAAAGGCTCGCGCCGCTCCTCCCCCTCGGGACGTATTTCCAGCGAGTATTTGCCCGGCCGAAGTTTCGGGTAGACAAACCGGCCCCCGCTACCCAGCCGGCGGTTAATACTCCTGACCATGTCGGACGGCTCGTCAACAGGTTGACGATAAGGATTCATCGGTATAATAGCCTCGGCGGAATCGGGGACGGCGGCCAGTACTAAGCCTTCAACGGGCCTACCCTCGGTCGCGACGACTTCCCCTTCCAGCCGTCCGGACCGCGCGATCCTGAGCTCGATCCCGCTGTGGGATCGCCCACTCTCGAACGGGCCCACCAGGGGGCTGTACCCATCGTCAGAAACGGCCTGTAGATATACGGCGGCAGGCTGATATTTCAGGCTTTTTATCAGGCGGAACTGGCCGGCTACGTCGCCGAACTCGGGCGCGGTGGCATGCGTATTGCCTGGACCGATGCAATAGACGGAGGGCCAGGGAACGGGCTCGCCTAGTTCGTTCACCACCACGCCGGAATAGATCTGCCGCTTGGGAAGATGGATGTCGAAGGTCTTCTCCACCTCGCCGGGGGCAAGCGTGACTTTGCCCTCATAACGCTGTGCCCAATCTTTGCCCCACGTGCCGGAAAAGACCGTCACGGTAAGCTCGCCGCTCTGCAAGCCAGGAAGCACATATGAGCCGCCCTCGGTTGTTTTGCAGGTACGCGCTCCGCCCCCCACTGGGCTGCCGGCGGCCACGGGCAGGTTGGTTTCGTCGTCGACGACTTGCCCGCGGAGCACGGCGCCGGTGGCCAGCTTCAGTTCGAGGCCCGTGACGGGCTGGGTTTCCACCGTGACCGTCAGCGGCTCGACCAGCGCGAGCGGGAACTCCTCCGGCAGCTTGCTGACGCCGAGGCTGTAACTACCCGGCGCACACCCGGTGATCTTGAAGAGCCCGTCCTCGTCCGATTCCGTGAAAGCGTAGCGATCAAACTGTCTTTTGTTGTCATCTGAGCTGACGCTGACGCGAACCCCTGCGGCGGGCAGGGAAGTCTCGACGTTTACAACACGCCCGGAAACTGAGGTCCCGCTGTCCAACTGCAGCACGTTGTCACGGCTGCCCGGCGACAACCATGGACTCGTGTAGTGGAGAAATCCTCTTTCGTCAATTGACAACCGGCACCGGGCCACCGGCATATGTTCAAACAAGAACGTGCCGTCTTGATTGCTGAGCACATCTCCCAAGAAATGCGAGCGCTCTTGGCCTTCGATTTTGGTCACCAAAATCCTCGCATTGGCTACCGGCTTGCCCTCCGCTCCCCTTACAACACCGCCGACAACAGCGTCCGGTCGCAGGACAAGATCCTGCTCCACCTCCCGCAGCAGCAGATCTACCGGTATGGGGGCTCGCGCGAAAAGGCCCGGTTTCCGCGCGTAGACGTAATACTGAAACGGCATATTGCGCGTATCGGCCAGTGAAAATCCCGTTATTGCATACCGGCCCGCGGAGTCTGTCCGCGTAGGCAGCTTCAACAGTTCGATGGGTTCAACCCGATCATTTTTCTTAGACATGTACTGGAAGAAAATAAAGTTTGGCTGATTGTCGACCCACACCTCCACGTTTGCCGCGGGCGTGCCATTTTCCAGGCTGACAATCCCCGTCACCGTACCAAACACCGGGATAACTTGAGGTTCGGTACTTTCTTCTTCGGGCGCGACGGCCTTGGCGGCCTCGTCCTGTTCGCTCACAACCGAGGTGACTTGCGCAGCTGCCGTTGTTACCTTGTCGGATTCATCTTGCGCCGGTTCTTTAATCGTCACGGTGCTCTGCGCCGTAACATCCTGCGTCTTGGACGCATTGGACAGTTGTTCATAGCAGACATATCCGCCGACGAGCAGCGCCACCACTACCGTGATGGCCGCCGCCAGTTTCGCCGCGCCCGCGCCGGTCGCCACCCCCGCTGCCGTCGCCGCGGCTGCGGCACCCGCGGCAGACGCTTTCCAAGCCACCGGCGCCGCGACGATGGCCACCATGATCCTGTCCCCGCGCAACGCATCGGCCTTGACCTCCTCGAGTTCCTCGCCCAAAAGGTCGGTCAGCCGCCTTCCCAACTCGTCGCGGGCGCGTTGGACGCGTTTCGCGGCGGCATCGGGCGTAATTTCGAGGAGCGCGGCGATTTCGCGCGCCCGTTTGCGCTTGAAATAATAAAGAATGAGCACCTCACGCGATTCCGCATCGAGCCCATCGAGCTGTTCGTACAGGATCCGGTGCAGTTCCTCGCGCGCCGGGTTCGGGACCGCTACCCGCTCCCCCTGTTGCCGCTCGGCCAGCGCGGAGTCCCGGCCGCGCTTGCGGACGAGGTCCACGCTGACATTCCGCGCCACGCGAACCAGCCAAGGCCCGATGCGTTTGCGGCGCGCCATTTGGTCGAGCTGCTGATAAAACCGGATGAACGTCTCCTGGGCGATGTCTTCGGCGTCCGCCACGTTTCGCAGCCGCGCGTACGCCACACCGTGCACCACCCCACCGTAGCGGTCCACCAAAACCCGGAACGCCCCCAGGTTGCCCCCCAGCACCTTCCGTATTACGTACCGATCCGATTGCACGAAGGCCAGCATCGCCCCGCCCTCCTCTGCAATATGTTCGTTTCACCGGCCGGAAATTGGACTTCTTATGTTCTACAGTCCTGCAAGCGTCCTCTCCGCAAGCCGGTGGGGTCGCGCTTTCCCGCGATCGCTCTCAAGACTCATTCGGAAGCGGAACCGGTGGTTCCTGGAACGCAATGTGCCCGGGGCGGAACGGCAGGTTTTCGAAAGCCCACTCCCCTTTTCTCCTGAACTCGACCGACCCGTCCAGCAGCAGCACTTGGCCGCCGACTACGTGGTGTGACACGCGCGGCGCACAAAAGTCCCACATCACCGGAACACGCGGCACGGGATAATCCACCGGCGGCAGCGACAGCGGCAATTCCGTATAGGCGCCGAAATAATCGTAGCTGCTGCGCACGCTCGATAAGCCGTTGAGGTCGCTGGTAAGTGTGGCAAGATTTTCTTCAAACTGCCGATAATCCTCATCGGACGGGCAGAGAAAGACTCTTGCCTCGGTAATGTAGTTGCCGCGCAACGCGAGCAGGCATTCCGCATTGTTGCCGCCCCCGCTCCACGGTAACCGGCCGTCATGCTCGTCGGCATATATCCGCATCGTCATGCCCCACTGGTGCAGAGTCGCCAGGCACGACGCACGACGCGCCCGCTCGCGGGCCGGCGCAAGCCCCACAAGCAGGATCGAGGCCAGAATGCCGATAATGCCGATGACAACCAGCAACTCGATCAGCATAAAACCTTTTTTCATGGATCGATCTCGCGCCACTTGAACTCGACGACCCGCCGTCCCTCGATGCGCACTTCCGCCTGCAAAGTGCGCACGGTGGTAAGCCCGCCTCGCGCAATTCTTCCTCTCGACGTTATGGTGTAGCGCCCGTTTACCCCGCTCACACCAATGGAGAACTCGCCGACGCCGACGGGCGTGTCCGATTCCCTGGTGTAGGCCGCGCGGCCCGCCCGCAGTTCGGCCACGGCTTTTTCGAGCCCCGCCTCGGCAACGTGCACACACCACGCGTGGGCTTCTTCGCGTCGAGTATAGTTGATCGACGCGTGCAAAAGAGCAAGGAACGAACTGACGCTGATAGTAACGATGGCCAGAACGCCTATCACAAGCACCAGTGCCGTCCCGCAGTTGTTGCCGCAGCCTTTTTTCGCTCCAGACGTCATGGCATGCCACCTCCCGCAGTTATTGGCGTTCGTGCGAACGTGCGGAGTGTCCCCCTCATGCTGTACATTACGGGCGCCTTGCGCATGTAACCGGCCGGAATGGGTCGCGTTCCCACCCTGTCGACGTCAATCTCGATCCCCACTTGGCGCGGTTGCGCCGTGCTGTAATTCACCCGCATCGCCTCGAGTGCCAAAGGGAAGGTCGTAAGCTGTACAGGTTCGAACGTTGTGTCTGGTTTCTGGAGGAACTCGATGCGGTCGAGCCGGTTCGGCCGCTTCGCCATGCTGTACACCACAAACCGCCGTCCAGACGCCTGCGACGGGGGCGGCAGTTCAAGCACGAGTTGGTTTGGCCCGGTCATATACGTGCTGACGCCGCTAGAAACATTTTGCGCCTCACGGACATCGCGCAGGAAGACGCGCCGAATATCACCCGTAACGCGGACGCGGTCCATCGTCTGAGATCCGGCAGCGTGAAGGCGGCTGGTGGTGGTAAAGACAAATGTGACGGAGGCAAGCACCATGCCCAGGCACGTAATATAGGCCAGCATCTCGAGCAGCGTGAAGCCGCCTTCGTATTCTCTCGGCCTGGCTCTCATTAGCGGTCATCCTTTGCGGCGATGAAGGTTGTGAGATCCTTTTCCATGAGCCGGCCATTCTCACCGCGCCAGCGGACAATCGCCGTCACCTCTTTCAACTCGAGGGCGGCGTCGGGATGCGGCCGAATGCTGAGCTGCAGCGCCGCGTCCGCCAATTTGTCGAGGTCAACCGGCTTGCTGAAGAAATCTAGTTCTTCGCCCGGCTCGAGCGCCTTGAACGGCATCGCGCGCAACGCTTCGATCTCCTCTTCAACGGCGCGCGCGGCGATTTCCGACTCGCGCATCGTCTGGATCTTGGCGATCGCGAACTGGTACATCTGAACCGTGCCCAGCAGCCCCGCGCCCAACACGAACAGCGCGGCAGTCATTTCGATCAGCGAGAATCCGGCGGCATAACCATGGTGCGGCATCCGGTCCCTCATCACATGTTCTCCAAAATGATGGTGGCGCATAGGACGGTGAGGCCATAGGCGCAGTAGGCAAGGGCAAGTACGACAAGCCCGAGCACAATGGTGGCCAAGGGCGCCGCCACGGCTTCCGCCACCTGCAACAGCCTTACCGCCCGGTCTCGGTACAGGTGGGCCAGATTGGCCAGGGCACGGGGAAGATCGCCGGTGTATTCGCCTATCGCTGTCATCTGCCCGAAAGACGCTGGAAACAGGCGTGTCTCGTCGTGGGCGGCCTGCGACAAGTTCGAGCCATCGAGGATACGCTGGCGCATCCGGAGAAGGGCCGCGGCATACGCGGGATCGGCGCCTTCCGCGGCCATGTCCAGCGCTTCGTCCAGCGGGTACCCGGCGCCTACCAGATTCGAGAGGATATCGGCGGCATGCGCTGTAGAAAAAGCCTTGACAAACCTGCCCAGCACCGGGATATGCAGCGCGATAGGCCGTGACACGCGCGCCAGCCGGCGGGATTTGATCGGATTAACCGCGAGAGCCGACAAGGCCATCTGCAACACGAAAAGCACCCCGACAACAACGGAGCCTATCCGAAACAAGTCCGGGTGCTCTTTGAGCCACAAGGCGGTCACGTAAGGAAGACCACCCGCCTCCCGGCTGACGCCAAATTCACTGTAAGTCTCCAGATACGCTTCCATTGTCATCTGAAAAACGTATCCAACCGCCAAACCCATATAGAGAACAAAGAGCACATACAACATGATCCGGAAAACAGCCATGCGCGATTGGAATCTATCCCGCAGGTTGGCCTCCAATTCCTGAAGGACGTCGCCGAGTTTCCCCGACGCCTCGCCCGCCGAGAGCAGTGCAATATGCGGTTTCGAAAAGACGTGCGGCTGGCGTTCGAGCGCGGCGATGAGCCCGATACCCTGGTTGAGGTCGTCGTGCAGCCGGCGCAAGATCCGCTTCGCCCCGGCGGGCGGCTTCGCTGCAAGCGCCGCGGCAATCCCGGGATCGAGCGGGGCGTTGCACTTTACGATGCGGGCCAGCAGGTTCAAGACGTGGATACGCCCGTTGAGGCCCGCAAACAGCGGCCACGTGCCAAAACGGTTGCCGGTGTCACGAGTGCCGCGGCCGGCAAAGAAGAATAGTCTTGACCACAGTCTGTAGCTCATCGTACACCTAATGCATTGTATCGCTGATGCCGTAGATGGGCAGGTAGAGCGCGATAACAAGAAAACCAGTCAATATGCCCCCGAGGACTATCACCATAGGCCCAATGAACGTGACGGCGAGCAGGAAAAGATTTTCAAGCGAACGGTCGTATTCGTCCGCCATGACGCGGAACGTTTCTTCCATGGCGCCGGTTCTCTCCGCGTTCGACACAAGCCAGCAGAATGGGCCGTCGAAGAATTTGGTCTTTTGAAACGCCTCGGCGAGCGGCAATCCCGCGTTGACGGCCGCAGCCGCCTTGCGAACCTTTCTATGGAGTACGGCGTTGCCTGCCGCGGCCCCGGCGATCTCCAGGCTTTCCAGCACCGGCACGCGCGATTCCACGAGCAGCGAAAACGCCCGGCAAAACCGCGCCAATGACGCCGCCTTGTACAACGGGATGCGCATCCGGATCCAGTCGGCCCAGTAGTAACGGCGGTCGCGGGACGTGTAGCGGACGGCGGCTATGCCCGCCACGAGCAGGGCGGCAAACGCGGCTACCGTCTCGATCCCATGGGCCTGAAAGAATGCGCTGATGTGGAACAAAAACTGGGTGGGGGCGGGCAGCGGCTGATCAAAGTCGCGGTACACGTTCGCGAACACAGGGATCACTTTCAGCATAAACACCACGAGCAGCAGGAAAGCCGATACCATTACCACCAGCGGGTATGCCATCGCCAGTTGCAGGTTCTTTTTCATGTTGGCCATGGACGTCGAATAGGCGGTGAGCGTCTCGAACACGCGCGGCAGGTTGCCGGCACGTTCGCCGGCCGTGATTAGTGCCCGGTAAACCGGGTTGAACGCCCCGGCATGGCGATGGACGGCCGCTTCCAACGAGTTGCCCGCCTCGACGTACCGCTTCACGTCGTCAAGGACGGATTTGATGCGCGGGTTAACCGTGTCGTCGGCGAGCGCGCGCAGTGAGGGCACCAGCGGCAGTGAAGAGCGCGTAATCATGGCAAGCTGGGCATTGAGCTGCGCCAAGTCATCCCACGTCAAGCGGCGCTCGCCCCTTCCGGCGGTGACGCGCCGCTCCGGCCGGACGGAATTCACCATCCAGCCTTTCTCTTGCAGCGCCACGACTACCTCGTGCGCAAATGCCCCTTCCATCGCGCCGCGGATTGAGTTGCCTTCCGTGTCAACGGCGCGGTACTCGAACAGTTGCATTGCCCTGACCTCTTTGCTCTCCTAAAATACTACAAACCGGAGCATCCTTTATTCGGTTGAGCTATGTCAAGCGTTGGTTCTGAATTCCAACTCGTACAGCTTCCCGAAGGCCTTCGCATGTCGCGCGAAATCGCCGCAAAACAGGGCCGGATGTGGCCCGGCGTAGGTGTCGCAGACATTGTCCACGTTATCAAGTTTCACCAGCACCCGCGTCGCGCAACCCCCGGCCGGCGGGCATGGGGGCGACGACACCACTTTGCCCGACCACGCATTCAGCCGCGGCTTGTCGCCCTCGAACTTGAGCAGCGTCACCGGCTCGCCTTCCGGCCACTGCACATCGAGCGCCAGCGATTTCGGCAGTTGATGGAAAAACGGCCGCAGGTCGTACCGCGCGGGCCGCGCACCCGGACCGTGCAGCCGCGTCGTGCAGGTGCAGTGCGAGCCGAAGTACAGGTTCTCTTCGGTGTCATATTCGGGGTTGTGCTGAAACCCGCCCCGGCCAAACAGGTTGGTGCCCAGCATCAGCGTGAGCGTCGCGTTCAGGTCGTTTTCGCACCCGCACGGCACCATCGCCCCGTTGTTCATCGAGAAACTCAGGCACGGTTTCCGGTGCTTCAGAAACAGGCACTCGATCGTTATCGCGTCGGCCTCGTGGCGTTCCATCAGCTTCCCAACGGCATAATGCGCGCGCACCGCGTCATGAAACGCTTCTTCCTTCAGATCGGTCACGTTCCGCGCATCCACACCCACCTGGCGCGCCAGCTTGCGCATCTCATCCGTCAACGCCGTCGCGTCGAACAGGTCATTGAAGTGATTCGCCGGCACCGTGTGCACCGCGGTGTCGAAAAACGGCGCGGTTTCGTCGGATTCGGCGGTCGCCCTGCCGGATACGCGCAGAAGCCGGCCCTGTTTCATCCGGGCCATCGCATGCACCGCGCGCAGACCCCGCTCGAGCGCGTCGAAATTCTCAATCGAGTGGATGTACTGCACGCGGGGAGCCGTCCTGAACTTCTCGGGCGGCAGTTGGTGGTTTGCGCCCAGCGGGTGGTACAGGATGATGGGCCCATCGAACGCATCCAGAATGGGCGCGATCTTCCCGCTGAACGAGTTCCAGAAGTTGAACAGAAGCAGCGCGTCCGGCTTCGATGCCGTCACCTCGCTGATAAATGCGCCGATGCCGGCATCGGTGTAGATGGGCGCGCGGTCGATCTGGAGGTCCACATCGAGGCCATCGGACATTCGCTCGAGTTCGCCCATAAACTTCTGCTGCTGCTGCTCGGGCTCGTACTGGTTGCCCGGCCACGTACACCAATTGTGGACGTTCCAGCCGTCTTCGCACTTCCCATCAATCACCACCCGCAGCGGCGGGTAAAAAAACGCACCGCGCACTACCGCCGGTTTCTTCGGCCGCATCACGCCCATGCCAGCCCCTGCCGTGACGCTGCCCAATGCCGGCAGCATACCCAATCCCGGGATCAGCGCCGCCGTTTTCAGAAAACTCCTGCGACCAACGTCCATGATGTCCTCTCCCTTGGTTCATCCGTCCGATCCGTCCGATCCGTCCGATCACTTTATCTTCACTTCATACCGATAACAGTCCGCCGTAAAAACATTCGAGGGGTCTGCGCCGAACTTCGTCAGATAAAGTTCAAACTCATGTGTCTCCCGATCCTCCAGCAGCGAGAAGTTCGACAACTGGACCTCCGGCCCGTCCCCGGGTTGCCGGTCGTCAATTATCGTAACAGTCTCGCGCTTGATCGCGGCGCGGTCTTCATCAACCTCGCCGATCACGAGCGGGTGACGCGGGTGGTTGGCGCGCGGCGGTTCGGGGCTGATGTTGCCCAACCAGTACAGCTTGCCCGAAACGCTGTGCCGGATAAACTGGTGGATGCTCGACGGCGAGTAAAACCTGTTGGGACGCCCCCCGGCTTTTGTGGGGGGTGTCCCCTTTTTTGACTCATTGCTTCGCGACTCCGCATACTTCCATTCCGCCACCGGCGACAGCGTCGTGCCCGCGTCCGTCGAGATGCTGAACCATTTCTGCCCCGGCGTCTCCGGCGTATCCGACCCGCGCCAAACCACCAGCACCCGCCCGTCCCTCAGTTCCGTCACAAACGGCTCCATCAGGCCCCGCGACGACACGCTCAGCGGAACCCAAACCGGCTTGCCCGCCGTCCACTCATAATCATTCACGGCCGCGTTCCACTTGCCCATCATGCAGAGCGACCCAATGTCCTTGGCGTCGGCCTTCACCCACGGGTGATAGCTCTTGCCATTGGCGTTTTCGTAAGGCACGTTGACGGACGTCAGGCAGTGGATCAAAACGCCGCTGCTGTGCCGGATGATGTTGGTGCCGAAATAGCCGCGATTGTATTTAAGGAACTCGGGATCCAGCGCGTTGGCCGGATCGAACTGCGGCCCATCCTCGTAGCGCAACAGTTTCGGCTCGCTCCAGGTCCGCCCGTAGTTGCGTGAGAACCGCGAGAAACAGTGGTTGATGTACGTCCTGTCTTTATACGGTTGCCGCAGCCATATCGACACCACGACGCCCGCGTCGGCGTCGTACAAGCGCGGGCCCGGCCCCCAATAGATCTTGTACTCGCCCTGGCGCAGCACCATGTCGGGCAGCGGCTCGAATTCAGACCACGTCCGGCCGTTGTCCGCCGACCACCGAACCCGCGGCTGCTCAGGCTCGTCGCTCACCCGCTCGATCGAGTGCACCTCGGCCCGCTCGAGACCCGGCCCCGTATAAAACACCTGCACGCTATACGCCGCACCGGCTTCCGGATGTGGCTGATAAAGCTCGCGGGTCACCGTGCAGATGCCCGGCCCGTCCTGCAACAGCAGCCGCCCTCCGCACTCTTCCCCGCATGCCATTGCAGCCGCAAAAAACACCGCGCAAGCAACCGCCATATAATTGCGGGCCATTTGTGAGAACCTCCTATGTGCCGGGGCCTATGCAGCCTATTCTAACACCGGTCTTTGCCGCCCACCAGCAATGCATCCTCGAGAGTATCCCGGAAGGGATTCGACAATCGTCAGCCCAGGGTTGCTCCCGGCCCGTGCCAGTTGTTCCTCACTCCCAACAGGCCACAGAACCAAACCAAACACCCTCGCGACCACTCCGCACCTGACCAGGGCCGGGAGCTACCCTGGGTTAACGTCACACCACCACGAACCCCGGTAGCGGGTTCGACAAAACTACGTTCTACTGACGCTCTTCTTGGACTGCTCCTGCAACACGGCGTATACTTATCGATGCCGGTTGGATCGCGATGAGGATTCGTCCATGCCTATGGAACAGACATTAAGCGTTCTGAACGATCTGGTGCGGGAAGGCGTCTTGTTGAAGTATGCTATTGGCGGGGGCATAGCGGCGACTTTTTACATCGAGCCGGTGGCCACCTACGATCTGGACGTTTTTGTCTCTGTTCCCGTTCTCCCAAGCGGCCTGCTTTTGCTGTCTCCAATATACGGCGCCCTTAAGACCAGAGGTTTTGAACCTGAAGGCGAGTACGTTCATATTTCAGGCATAGCCGTTCAATTCCTGCCCGCCTACAATGCACTGGTGGAAGAAGCGCTCGTCGAGGCGCGTGTCATAGCCGTTGGCTCCGTCTCGGCCAACGTAATCCGGGCTGAACACCTGATGGCCATCATGCTTGAGACCGGCAGGGGAAAAGATCTTGCCCGGCTGGCTCAGATGCTCGAAGAATCGGAATTCGACGTGGCCGTGTTCGAGGACTTAATCGATCGGCATGGCCTGAGGAGAAAGTGGGATGGTTTCCGACAGCAACCCGGGTGATGGCGCAGAGACCATCGAGACCTGGATGGCTCGAGCGCTTGCCGCAAAACGGAAACGCAGGCGCGAACTCGCCCGGCTGCCATTCGAGGAAAAAATCAAGATCGTCGTTCAATTGCAGCGGATTACAACCGAGATCCGGACAAGCATGGGACTGCCGGCACGCAAACCGTGGGACCTGCCATGTGAGTAGTGTCACCGTCTTGCTCCGTATGAATATCGACGGTGAGGGGCGGCGGCGAACCGGTAGTTCCACCGCCGGTTGGGCGCGCTGTCACCGTTGACGCCCAGTTCCGAGACGTCGCCGAACGGCTGGATGTTATCGGCCCAGTGGAAATCGAAGCTTGGCAAGCCCTCGGTCTCTCCCACCAACTCGCGTGCCACGGAAATCTCCATGCCGTTGCCGTTCACGCCGTACAACGCGACGCCGACAGTCTCGCGCTTTCCGTTCCGCCACGCTTTCACCTGGGTGGCCGTATCTGCCTGCACGCCGTGGTTCACAACATAGTCGTAACCCAGCCAGCCGGTCGCGGCATCTTGATCGCCATCGATGAGCAGCAGCATCCAGTTGGGATCCGTGTAAGGTGAGATAGCTTTCAATGTTTGCACGAAGAAATACAGGTTGCTTTCATCAAACGCAGCCTTGCAAATGACAATGTCGTTGCGGCCCGTCTCATTTTTGTAGACGATTCCGCCGTACCCGGTGTGGTCGCGGTGGGTGATGTCGCCGATCGTGTCACGGAACTCCGGCGTCACCCCCGCCCAATCGTCAAACGAGCCGTCGATCTTAATGGAGTGGGTACCGTCGGCGGTGAGCAGGGGGCGGACGCCTTTGAACCGTCGCACCCAGCTTGCCAACTGGTAATAGTAATTGTCGGTATGGCCGCCGCGCATGGGTTCGCAGTCGCGGCTGTATTCGTGCGTGTACTGGTCAACAAAAAGCCCGCCGGGATAGTAGCACTCGGACTCTTTATACTTGCTCCACTCCTGATACCGGCCCGCAACCCATTCGTTCCAGCCCGTGACAAAAATAAACTGCGGGCTAACCTCGATGGCGCGCACCCACTGCTCGTCAAAGTTGAGGCCAAGGTTGGCGGCGCCGTCGCGCGTGTCTTTGGCGCCGTTATGCCAGCTTCGGCCCATGGCGCCGGCCTTGTGGCTCATGGGCGCGGGTCCGGGCGTGCCCGGCAGCGCGTTCTGCGCCACGCCGACGCTCATCTGCTCGGCCTCGCCCGCGCTGTTCTTGAACACGTGCTGCGGGTACACCTCGAGCCAACTCCACTGGTCGGGTCCGCTCGGGCCGATCCAGTAATTTGGCATCGGACGCCGCCACGCGAAAAACTCGAGCATCAGCGGGTCTTTGGCGTAGTCGCGGTTGGCCAGCAGCAACGGCTTGCCTTTCCAAGCAAACCACAGGTCCCTCCACAGCCCCGGCTGGTACAGGTCCCGCCAAAGCTGATCCACCACCGCCATCGGGTCGCCGAACGGCGCAATGAAGCCGATGGCCGGCGTCCGCGCGCCTTCCTCTCGCATCGCGGTGTATTCTCTGCACAGCGCCTCGTACTGGTCTTTCCACGTATGCGGCGGATTGGTCGTATCGAAGAGGACGACGTCGACGCCGGCGTCGGCCAGCATGCTGGCGTGCTTGCGGATCACAAACGGGTCCGTCATCTGATAGTAGCCGAGTTCCGGTTCACCCCAATGATATGGCGCGCCGTTTTGCGGCCAGTCGATCCGCGTGCCGGGCGGCGCGTCGCCGATAAGTTTCGTGTTGTCGTTCGGCCCCGTAGGGCAAGGCCGATGCCACGTCCAATAAAAAATGCCCACCCACTTGTCAGCCTTGACCGCCCCGGCTGCTTCAAACCCCGGCACGACCCGACCCGCACCATCCGTAGCCACCCACGTGTCCGCGTACACGTCCCCGTCCGTGTATGGCATCCCGGAAAAGTTCGCTCCCCAAGCCGCATTACCGGCGAATATGCCCAGTGCAACAAATACACGGCTCATCTCATCTGTCCCACAGGTCGCATAGGTCCCATTCGTCCCATGGCTTCACCGGACAGAATAAACCAGCACGCCGCCTTGCTCCGTCTTGTTCACGGCGCCGGTCCCCGCCAGGTAAATCAGATGGGCGGCGGCTTCGCCGGTGGCGAACCATTTCTGCATCAACGGGAACTGATCCCATGAGTCCGCCACGAAATCCCACTTCATTTGCGACGCCACCTGGTACGCGGTGCCCGGCCGGGCGCGGACGATTGAAAGAACGTCATCGAGCCGGGCGCGGTGGTGCTGCTTGATTTCCTCCACGCGCCCACGCAGGTCCTTGAACACGGTTCGGTGGCCAGGCAACACCAGCCGGACATCGAGCCTATTCACCTTATCCAGGCTGGCGAGAAACGTGGCAAGCATGTCGGTATCGTCGGCCCACGCGGAGATGTTGGGCGTGATATCACCCAGCACGTGGTCGCCCGATACCAGGATACCCTGTTTTGCGTCGTACAGACACAGGTGGCCCGGCGTGTGGCCGGGCGTATGAACGCAGGTCAACTCATAATCGCCCGCGCGGATCGTGTCGCCATCGCCCACAATAGTGAACGCGGGATAATCCGGCGGGCTGTACTTGAAACCGGGATGTTGCCGCATCGCGCCCTCGAGTTCCGCTTTCGAGATGCCCGACCTCAACGCCTGCGCCGCCAGGAAAACCATGAAACCGCCCTTGGCCCTCGACCCGGCGATAAACTCGGATTCCGGCTCGTTGAAGTACACGCACGACGACTCGGCGGCGAAGGCCGTGACAAGCCCGAGGTGGTCGGCGTGGAGGTGGGTAATGAAAAAATCGGTGCGGCCAAGATCCACATCGAGTTCGTTCAAGCCCGCCTGCAATGCGTCGTGGCATTCCGGCCGTTGCATGCCGGTGTCCACGATCAAATTGCGGTCGCCTTGGATCAAGTAAGAATTGACGCACTTGAGCGGGTTGCCGGGCAGGGGCACTTCGATCCGGTACAGACCGGCGGCTATGCGTTCAACCACGGGCGGGATTTCCTTTCCTCCGCTTCGGATCTATCTTGCGGAATAGAAGATAATCCCGCCGCGAACCTTAGTTCAAGCTGCTATCGTCACGGGCCGACGCGAACCTGGCGTTCTTGCCAGACCTCGGGGATGTACCGCTGGCGGATTACAGAATGGCCTTTGACGGTTTCGCCGGTGCGCGAGTCGTAGGCATCCGGCACCCACACCTCGTATTCCTCGTAACGGCCTTCCTGCACAAGTACGCGCTCGGTACGGTATTGCGGCACGGAGTACGAAGGTGCGTACCCCGGTGCGGGCGCAGGGTAGGCCGGCTGAGAGTAGCCATACGGGACAGTCGCCGCGTTGGCAATGATGCCGACCACGCCGACAATCGCGTTGGCAATTGCCGCATCACGAATAGCGTCGGCAACGGCATCGTCGTTGGACCTGTGCCGGCCACCGAAAAAGCCGCCGTCCCGGCCATACTGGTTGCCGAAACCGCCCCGGCCCAGATCGAGCAGGTTGCCCAGCCCTTCAAGCCCGCGAGAACCGGATCTGGAACGCGACGAACCGCCGCTCCGCCCGCCACCGAGAATGTTTCCCAACCCTCCGAGGCCGCGCGAACTCGAGCGGCTGCCACCTGACCCTCTGCTGATAGACCGGCTTGGCGTACTCTGGCGAATTGACCGCATGCCCGTGCGCCCTCTTTGGGCGTATGCCGGCGGTGCAACCATCGCGCCGCACATAATAAAAGCCAGCGCAAGTGAGAAAATTGAGGTTAACCTTTTCATCCCATACCTCCTTGTACATACACTTCAGGTACTGGACTGGGGGTCGGGGTCTCCTTCGCGCTGGTTCCGCATGAACCACTCATATAGACGATCAAGCGCCATGCCCTATTCATTTTTGGGCGGGACCGCCCAAAAAATTGCCGCGGCTTAACTTGTGCCTCTGTAAATACTACAATGAGCATGCCTGAAAGTTACGCAACCCGGGAGAACTGCTGTGAAAAGAACTGCATTACGTCTGCTATTCGTCTTATTCGCGGTCGCTGTGGCGGCGGCTACGGCCGGGGCCGAGCGTGACGCCGTCTATAGGCAGACGCAGAATGTCATTTACGCCGAGGTGGAAGGCGTTGGCCTGCTGATGGATGTTTTTGCCCCGGCGCGCGACGCCGGAGCAGGAAAAGGGCTGGGAATAATATGCGTGATCAGCGGCGCGTGGAAATCCGACCGCGGCATGGTCGAGGCCTATCAGAAAATCGGCCTCATCGACATTCTCTGCGCACACGGTTACACGGTGTTCGCGGTGCGGCCAGAAACCTACACGTCTTTCACGGCCGAGCAGATGATCGATCACATCAACCTCGGCATCCGCTACGTGAAAACCCACGCCGCCGAATACGGCATCGACACGGAAAGGCTCGGCCTGACCGGCACGTCGGCCGGCGGGCACCTGGCGTGCCTGGCAGCAACACGCAGCAAGCCGGACACCGCGGTGCAGGCCGTGGCGGTCATTTGCCCCGCAACCGACTTCCTCGATTTCGGCGGCGAGAAGTACGGGCTGGGTCTTATGGAATGGCGGCTTGCGTTTCAGGGCGGCGCCGCCGGCAGATCGGAGCAGGAAAAAGAGGCCGCGGCGAAATCCATCAGCCCGATGTACCACGTTAAACCCGGCCTGCCTCCGTTCCTGCTGATCCACGGCGACGCCGACTCGCTCATCCCGACCGAGCAGTCGACGCGGTTCGTCGCCGCGCTGCAAGCCGCCGGCAACTCCGCCGACCTCATCATCAAACAAGGCGGCGACCACTCCTGGCCGACCATCAAAGAAGAGATCGAAAAGCTCGCGCAATGGTTCGACGCAAAGCTGGTGAGCAAGTAAGAATTTAGCCACAAAAGAACACAAAGATCTCAAAGAGAACCAAAACTCTTTGAGTTCTTTGCGTTCTTTGTGGCTAAAGATCCGGTCACTGTTTTTCCGGAGGCCTCAGGGCTTTTATCATCGCCTCGGTGCTGATGTTTTCGATTTCGACCTCGGGGTTGTGCACGAGCTTCAGGATCTTGTACTGGACCTTCTGCGGCGGGCCGCCGTGAAGTTGGATGGCGATGAGGCCGGTGCGCTCGCCGTCGAAATCGAGGCAGGCCGCGCCCAGCTTGCCGTTCACGACCAGCCAGATGGCCGGACCGACCGCGAGGATCTCGTAGTGGTTCCAGTCGCCGGGTTTGACGGCGGAATCGGCCCGGTCGCTCCAATCGAGTTTGCCGCGGCCGTGCTCATGGTAGAGGCGCCCCCAGACGTCCTTTCCGAGGTCGGCCTGGTAACCGAGTGCCTGGCCGTAGTCGTCGGCTTTCTTCGACCTGAACTGGATGCCGCCGTTGCCGGTGACCGGCTCGAGCTTGACATCAACCGCCATGTAGAAATTGCCGACTTCGACAGCCGGCCACAGGAAATTGTTGCGATCGAGTTTCGATTTGCTCTCGCCGACGATGGCGCCGTTTTCGAACCGCCAGTATTCCATGTGGCCTTGCCAGCCCGTGAGGTCCGTGCCGTTGAGCAGGCCTGTCTCTTCACGCGCGTCGCCGCCAAGATTCCGGGCGATGGTGCGCGCGGCCTGAATCGCCTCCGCCCGCACGGTCTCGTCGGAAAGCAGGCGCAGCGCCTGTTCAAACGCCTCGACGCTATGGACCTCCGCCAGCCCGCCAACCACAGTCTTCTTCTCGTCGGCCGTGGCGGCATGCGGCATCAGCGCCGCAAGATGTTCGAGCCGCTGTGCGTTTGACAGCCCGCCCTGCCCAATCAACCGGACCGACCCGCGCAGCGCCAGCACTTTCAGCGTTTCATCCTTGGATGTGCCGGCCAGATTCATCAGGAACGGCAAGGCATCGGCGTTTGGCCAATCGCACAGCGTGCGTAACGCCGTATCCTTCTCGGCGGCATCGGGCGCGTCAGCCGCGGCCGTCATGATTTCCAGGGCTTTTGGAGCGCCCGTGGATCCAAGCAGCCGCAACACGGCCAGCCGCGCCTCGCCACTGGACTTGTCCAGCGCCTGCACGAGACCCTCCACCAGCGGCAACGTCGCTGAGCCCGGGTCCTTGGCACGTTTCAGCCTGCCGGAGAGCGCCTGAAGCGCTTTCTCGGTTGCCTGCGTTTCGTTCTGTGCGCCGTTCTTCAAAAGCCTTTCAAGCAGCACCGGGATTTGTTCGGCGCCCGCGGCGTCCTGCAAACCTTTGAGCGCCGCAACACGGACCGCCTCATCCTGATCATCGGCCGCTTTCATCAGTATGGCGACGGGCTCGGCCAAACCGCCTTCGCCGGCGAGTTCGACAGCAAGCCGCCGCACCTCGGGCTGGTTGCTCTCGATCATCGCACGCAGGACGGCGTTTCCTTCTTCGCCGGGGAAATAGGCGATGCCGTCGCGTGCGACTTTTGCGAGCGCGGCGTCTTCGTTCAACACCAACTGCTGCATCACCTCGAGCACGGGCGCATACTTGATGCGCGTCAGCGCGTTAAGCGCGGCAACCCGCGTCTCGACCGCGCCTTCTTTCGCTTCCACCATCAGCGCGGGGCCGGCGGCGGCGTTGGCGCGCTCGCCGAGCACCTGCATCAGGGTGATTTTCCGCTGGCCCGCTAGCGCCGGCAGCAACGCCGCCAACGCACCTGCGACGTCATCACCGCCGGGCAGTTCGCGCGCAGCACGGATCGCCGCGTTGAACGTGGCTTTGTCTTGAGATTTTATCGAATCCGCCAGTTGCGGCAAGCATTCAGGAAGACCTGCCGTGGCGAGTGCCTTTGCCCGGAGCGCGGCGGCGCGCGCCTGCGCCGGCGTGTTCGGCGCCTCGAGCAGGAAGTTGTAGATCTGCACAGCCATCTCCGGTTTACCCTCGGCATAAATCAAAAGGGCGTGGCAGAAACCCAACAAATTGGCCGGTGGCAGCGCCGGGTTGGCGATCGCCGCCTTGATCGGCTCAACGCCCTCGGGCGCACCCATTACGCCGAGCGCGCGCGCCGCTTCCTGCGCGACGTCCGGCTCGGGGCTGGCGAGCAGTTTGATAAGTTCCGGCACGGCATCGAGGTCTTTGCGCACGGCGAGCGAGTTGATCACGCCGACCTGCAGCCGGCCCGTTGTCTTTCCGAGCGCATCGCGCAATACGGCCCCCGCTTCCGGGAACGGCATGGGTTCGAGCGCGTACCGCGCCATATGCGACATTTTTTCATCGGTGAGCAACGCGGCCAGCACAGGGACCGCCTCGGGGCCGCCGTGAACCGACAGTGCGATGCACGCCTGCGATTTCTGCTCATGCGGCGCATCCGATTTCAGTACGGCAAGGGGATCGGCGTCTTGCGCGACCGCAACGGCCGAGGCCAGGGTTAAAACAAATACAATGGTGAAGTTCCGCACCATTTCGCATGTTTCTTTCGTGTTTTGTCTCATATTACCCAAGGCTCCCTCTGCGCGCGTGCCCGCATTCTGTTGGCTTCGTCGTCATTGACAAACATTTTGGTTTCGGGATCGAACTCGAGGTCTCGACCCAGCCACATGCAGATGTTGGCCGCGTGCACGGCCTGCATCGAGTTGTGCATCACCAGCGCGTTCGCCACCGTCAGTTCGCGTGACTTCACGCAATCAAGGAAGTTGCGCATGTGATCGAGCGACCGGCCCGTCCGCGCAACGTATTCGCCAACCACCTGCTTGTACTCGGCCAGCAGTTCGGGCGACGACGCGTCCGGCGCCGAGTACCCGTCGGCCGCGCCAACCCAGCCGCGCTCGCCGTCGAACCGCTCCCCGCACGACCCATACCAGTACTTGTCACCGCGCGACAGCACCATTTTCTGGCCGTTCGGGAATGTGCACACCATCCCGTCGCCGCTGTCGTTGTCGACGTACTGGTATTTGCAGGGCGGCTTGCCGTTCACGTCGAGGCCCGCATAGGCCTGGGCAAACGTATGTGCGCCCCATTCGCCGATGCAGCTTGTGTGGAAATCATACACGCCGCGCCAGTCGCCCCTGACGTACGCCCTGTTGAACGGCCGCCAGGGACACGGCCCCAGCCAGATATCCCAATCGATCTCTTCTTTCGGGGGCAGCGGCTCCTCGGGCTTCCAGGCATTGCCCATTTTGGCCGAATCCCACGGCGCGATGTGGGCGTAAGCTGTGTGAACCTTTCCGAGGCGGCCGGTCCTAGCCATCTCGATCGCATACACGTGGTTGGCTTCGCTGAGCCGCTGCGTGCCCGTCTGATAGACCCTGCCATACTTGCGTTGGGCGTCAACGACGGCCTCGCCTTCGGCGATCGTCATGCACGAGGGTTTTTCGCTGTAGACGTCCTTGCCGGCCCGCATCGCCCGGACAGCCGCCTGGGCGTGCCAATGGTCGCCCGTGGCGATTAGCACCGCATCGATATCGGGGCGATCAACCAGAAACTCGCGGATGTCCCGGTACATGGCGCAGTTTTTGTTGCCATTATGGTTGTCGATCATGGCTTTAATTTTTACGCGCTGCTGCTTCCAGATGTCGCAGATGGCAAGGACCTGCACGTCATCATTGCCAAGCAGCCACTGCATGTCGCCGGAGCCCCGGCCATGAATGCCGATGCCCGCGGCCGTGATCCGTTCCGACGGCGCCGTTGCACCGCCTTTGCCCAAAACCGACGCCGGCACCACCATCGGAGCCGCAACCGCCGCCGCTGTCGCCGTCAAAAAACTTCGCCGCGATATCCTCTTGCTCATGTTGAATCCTCCAGGTGAAAGTCCGCCGCACAGTATAATCCACAGCCGCCCCAAAGGGAATTTAAGTCTGGAGTCCTGAGTCCGGAGTCTGGAGGCTGTGCAGGCGAGACGCCCGCACCACAATTCAATCCGGCAGCAGGGAAAACTTGATGTCCACCGTGTCCACTGCATCTACTCGCATAGTGCGCGCCACGTTCAATTTCCCCTATAATTGCCCCGAATCAACAGGGAGGGGATGTCAGATGAAAGCCATCTGTTTTGCGCTTGTATTGCCGTTGGCCGGAGCGGCGTTGGGCCAGCAAGCCGTTACGATCGAGAACGACCTGGCGCGCTGGGTGATCGGCACCGACGGACGCAATGTGAGTTTCTTCGACAAGGCGGCCGGCAAAGAATATGTGGACGCGGGCAAGGCGCCGTTTGCGATGCAGGTGCAGAAGGCCGGCAAGACGTTTACGCCTTCGGCGCTCGCATTTGACAGCGGCGGGCTTGTTTGCTCGTTCGGCGATGCGGGGGTGATCGCGAGTGTCGGCGTCGATATCCAGCCGCATTACGTCCGGTTTGAGGTGCAGGACGTTCAGGGCGAGGGGGTGGAGTCGCTCACGTTTCTGGACGCGGCGCTGCAGTTGGCGGGAAAACTGGACGAGCCGTTTGCGGCGTGCGCGCTGGCCCTGAACTTGCAAACAAACGTTCCGCAGGTGCCGGGTCCCAACTCGAGGCTCCAGGCGATGTGCTACCCCCGGTTTGGGATGAAGGGCGCCAAGGTGGCCGTGATCGCGTGCCCGATGCCGCAGTTGCGCGACATCATGAAGGAAGTCGTGAGCGTCGCGGACGAGTTGCCGAGGTCGAATATTGGCGGGCCGTGGGCGCTCGATGCGGAGATCAACCGGGGCTCGTACTTGTTCGATTTCGGCGACCTGACCGAGCAGACGGTCGACGCCTGGATCGCATTCGTCAAGACGCTTGGCCTGAACCAGATCGATTTCCACACGGGCACGTCGTTGCGGTTCGGCGATTGTTTCCCGAACCCGAAGCTGTTCCCCAACGGGCGGGCCAGCGTCAAAGCCGTCACCGACAAGCTGCATGCGGCCGGGATCTCCGCCGGGCTTCATACCTACGCGTTTTTCATCGCCAAAAACACGCCGTACGTTACGCCCGTGCCCGACCCGCGCCTCGGCAAGGACGCTGCGTTCACGCTCGCCGAGCCGCTTTCACTCGATGCCACCACGGTGCCCGTTGCCGAATCGACAGAGAAGATGCATACCACCACGGGGTTCTTTGTACGCAACAGTGTGACGATCCAGATTGACGACGAACTGATCACGTATAGCGAGGTTTCGAAACAGCCGCCGTGCGCGTTTACGCAGTGCGTGCGCGGGGCGCTGGGCACAAAAGCCGCCGAACACGCCGCAGGCGCCAAGGTGCACCATCTCAAGGAGTGTTTCGGCCTTTTCACGCCGGACGCCGATTCGACGCTGCTCAAGGAAGTGGCGAAGAACACCGCGGACACGTTCAACGAGTGCGGGTTTGACATGATTTATCTCGATGCGCTTGATGGCGAGGACATTCTGGGCGGCAGTGAGAACTCGTGGCATTACGGGTCGAAATTCGTGTTCGAGATCGCCAACCGGCTCGAAAAACCGGCCCTGTTCGAGATGAGCACGTTTCACCACCACCTGTGGTGCGTGCGCGCGCGGATGGGCGCGTGGGATCACCCGTCGCGGTCGCACAAGCGGTTCATCGACTCGCACCTCAAGGCCAACCAGGGCGGCGCGGGCATGTTCCTGCCGATGAACCTGGGCTGGTGGGCCGTCAAAACGTGGGACAGCGGGCCCAATGCGCCACAACTCGAACCGACTTACCCCGATGACATCGAGTACCTCATGGGCAAATGCCTGGGCGCGGGCATGGGCATCAGCCTGATGGGCGTCAACCCCGGAAACATCGATAAGACCCCCGCGTACCAGCGGCTCGCTCCGATTTTCCGGCAGTACGAGGACCTGCGGCACGCGGGCTACTTTTCCGAGGAGGTCAAGGCGCGGTTGCGCGTGCCGGGCGACGAGTTCACGCTCGAGCAAACGGGCGACGGCGTGTGGCGGTTCCGGCCGGTCGAGTACACGCGGCACAAGGTGCTCGGCATCGACGGGTGGAGCAACAAATGGATCTCGGCCAACAAGTTTGGCGAGCAGCCCGCACAGTTCCGAATCGAGGCGCTGATGGCCGCTGCGCCATACGACGATCCGGGCGGGGTGGTCGTCGAAGATTTCGCCAATCCCGACGCGCTCGATGACCGCGCCGCAGAAGAACGGGTGACAGCGAAGCTGGAGGCATCAACCGAGCAAGTGAAAACAGGCGCGGGCAGCGGCAAGTTGACGGGCGTCAACGAGCGGCCCGAAGCCGCGGGCGCATGGGCGAAGATCGGCAAGGTTTACAAGCCGTACCTCGACATCGGCGGCCAGCGTGCGTTGGGCGTGTGGGTTTACGGCGACGGGTCGGGCGCGCTGCTTAACGTGCAACTGCGCAGCCCCGAGCACACCACCAACGGCGGGATGGGCGACCACTACGTTGTGCTGGACTTCACCGGCTGGCGGTACTTTGAACTGATCGAGATGGAAGGCGCGCGAATTGAAGAGTTTTCGTGGCCCTACGGCGGCGGATATGCCGTCTACCGCGAGATGGTGGACTACAAGGAGGTCGAGAAGGTTTCGCTGTGGTACAACAATCTACCGCCGGGCCAAACCGTGACCACGTACGTCAGCCCGATCAAGGCGATCCCACTCGTGAGCACGAAACTGATCAATCCGAGCATCATGATCGCCGGGAAGACGGTCACGTTCCCGGTCGAGATCGAAAGCGGCCAGTATCTTGAATTCAGATCGATGACCGACTGCAAGCTCTACGGCCAGAAAGGCGAACTGATTTCCCAGATTACGCCGCAAGGCGAGGCGCCTATGCTTACGGCCGGCGAAAATGCCGTCGAATTCAACTGCACCACGCCGGAACATGTCAGCGCCAGGGCATACGTGACGCTGATAGGCAAAGGCGAGCCGCTATAATTAAAATGTGCAGGCGAGACGCCCGCACCACAATCTCGCGCGGACTTGGCTGGTTTGTGGTGCGGGCGTCTCGCCTGCACATTTTTACACATCCGCCCCGCTGGCCAGGAGCAGTGTGCGTTGGACCTCGAAGTCGTGCTGTTTAGAGTAGGCGAATTGGGCATTGCCGCGGATACAGCCGGCCAAGTCTTCAAAGTCCCTGACATGTCTGTCGTGGTCGGGGACGGGGATTTGCTGAATGCCGCGTTTGAACTCGCCGGTTGCCTTGCGCAGGTTGAGCGTGACAGACGGCGGTTCGAGTGGCTCGATTGTGACGCTGCCGTTGGTTCCGCAGACCTCGAATCTGCGCGATGGGAAGGCGTTTGGCCGCATGGCCGAACTCTGCAGAATGGCCATGGCGCGCCGGCCGGAGCCGGCGTCATCGAACTCGAACACGGCGGCGGTGTTGTCGAGCAGGCCATCGTTGGTTTTGGCGTCGTGGCGGAGGAACGGAGTGATTTTTTTTGGCGTGCCGAGGATCAGCATGGTCATATCGAGCAGATGGCAGCCGAGTTCGAACATCATGCCGCCGGGCCGGCCTTCGAGCAGGTCGCGTTTTTCCTTCGTGTAATCGGTATCCATGCAGCCGTGAATCCGATAGATGTCTCCGAGAACGCCTTCGCTCACGACGCGGCGCGCAAAATCAAATCCCGCGTTGTACCGAAACATGTAGCCCATTTGCAGCAGCAGGCCGCGCTGCTCCATGGTGTCGAGCAGCGCCCGGAACTGCGGCAGCGAGGTACCCGCGGGCTTGTCGAGGTGAATGTGCTTACCGGCGTTGGCCGCGGCCTGGGCGTGATCGAGCAACCGCGGTACGGCGCTCTCGATGGCGATCATCTTGATAGTCTCATCGCTGAGAAGTTGCGCCTGTTCGAGCCACGGCACGGCTCGGAGGACGGGCGATTTCTTGACCTGCGCGCACACCGCCGCGTCCGGCTCGACAACGCCCGTCAACTCAAAGTCCTCCGATCTCTTCAGCACGCCCAGAACGTCGAGCGCGTGGGCGTGGCCGAGCCCGAGAATGCCGCAGCGGATTTTCTGTTTGCCGCCTGAATTTGCGGCTCCGATGGAAGCGGCGGCCGAAGCCGCCAGCGCGGAACTCCACAAAAACTCCCGCCGGCCGATCCTCATTGTGTGTCTCCTCTGCCTTTGCGCGTTTGGGATGAGTCTAGCGCCAGTTTCATGAGTAAGTCCAGCGGGCCCTGCCTGCCTGTTGACACGCCTTATGGCCAGTGGTACCTTGAGGTGGCCGGCATCTGTAACCAAGGCACCTTTGGGAGAAGACACGTGAGTGGACGCACCGTACTTGTAATGCCCCTGGCGCACCCCGCCGTTTTGTTGCCTACCGGCCTTATCGCGGGGGTAGCCGCGCTTGGCGCCGGCCTTGCCGTCGGCGTCAAAAAGCTCGTCGAAGCACGCATCGCCGCGGCCCACCGCGAACGCGAACGCGAAAAGGCCGCCAGCGACGTGTGGCGCGGCTTCGAGCGGGAGCAACGCGAACAGGCGACGTTGTTCCAGAGCGCCGAGCAGGCCGTTCAGGCGTCGGAGAAAACGCTGGCGTCGCTCCAGTTGGCGATGGCGGGCGCGCAAGGGCGCGAAGACAGCGGGGCCGCGCCCGAGGCCGCCCATGATTACGCCGCTATCGGCGCCGAACGCGACCCGGCAAAGATGGACCGGATGATGGCGGAGATTACATCGCTGCTGGACAGCCTGCCCGCCGAGTTCCGCGAGGCGGAAGGCTCGTCGTTCCCGGCGTTGCTCCGTCAAGCGCAGCGGCTCACAGCCGACTGGGAGACGGGCCGAAAAGTCCGGCCGGGGGAGATTACGGCGTTCAAGGACCTTGTCGGCGGCACGCTTACAGAATTTGCCAACGACCTCCGGGCGCGCGAACGCCAGCGTCAGGATTTCGCCGCCAAAATCGGCCATACGCTGGATACGGTTTTTTTTTACGAGCAGCTTGTGCGCCAGCATGAAGGTGTGTTGCCCGAGCAACTTTCGAGCGACCTGGCATCCGTCCGCGACCAGATAACCCGGCTCGCGGCGTCCGGCAAACTCCGATTGGGCCTGCTGGAACTGGTGGAGAAAAAGGTGGCGGACCTGCGTGCGGCAATCGACAACGAGGTGGTCCAGCTTGCCCAACGCGACGGCCTCTGCGAGAGCATCGCCCGCAACCTGCACGAAATGGGCTACAAGATCCTCACCGATTTCGGCGCCGAATCCGCCGAGGACCAGCGCGAGGCCGTGTTGCGCGTGCCCGGCGGCGAGCGCGTGCACATCACGCTGCACAAGAACAACCAGGTCGGCATGCAACTGTTCCACGAGCGGAAGAAAGGCAAGCGCGGCCCACTGTCCGCCAAAGAGCTCAAACACGTAAAGAACCAGGAAACCCGGTGGTGCGCCGATTTCAAAGAACTGGTCCGTCGGCTCGTCGCCGAGGGGTTCCCGTACGAGATTTCGGCCGAGGACCTGATCCCGGAAGGGTCGGTCAAGGTAGTCGTCGTCGAAACGCCCGAAGACGTCCTGGCCCAGGACGCCATGCAGTACGACGAAACCCCCCAGCGCTACCTCGACCAGTAGGCGCGGTCGTCTCGCCCGCGCCGTCCAGCACACTGACTTCCCCTCTTTCCGTAGGCGCGGTCGTCCCGCCCGCATCGTCCAACACACTGACTTTCCCGTCTTTCCGTAGGCGCGGTCGTCCCGCCCGCGCCGTCCAGACGCAAACCCTGAACCAACGCAAAGACCGCCCCCAGAAACCAAGCCGCGGCGACCATCAAAAATCCCGGAAGGGATTTGATAACCGTCAGTCCCGCGCGGCATAGCCGCAACCAAACCCGTTGTGCGGGCCTTTGGGTTCAACGCGGTGGGGTCGCGCTCCCGCGCGACCGGGTGGTGGCGGCGGAGGTGGTGCATGCAAAACCGAGGTCTGTTTCGCTACCCCACGGTCGAGCAGGAGCTCGACCCCACCGCGTTGCTGCATAAGAGTTACGAAAGAATTTCACGCTCCTGATAATTAGGAACCCCGGCAGGGGGTTCGACAACCGTTTTTACCCATCGTTTCCTTGATGGGTTGTTTTAGGCTAATATGTTTCGCGGGTAATATGCTACGGAAAATCCGGGGAGGGCAACGAAATGTCATGGCCATATAAGGTTTTTTTGGAACCAAGCGGTTTCTTATTACTGACCTTTGCAGCAGCATTTCAAGTCTCCGCCGCAGCTGTTCCCGATCTGCAGGAAGTTCTGCAATCCATGGGAAATGCAGACAAAAAGTACCGCACTCACTCCATGACGATTGTTTACAACGAGCAGGGGGATATCTCGGCCGGAGGCCTAGGCAAGACTTTAACGACGGTGACCACGAGGCAAGAAGAGGCTTCAGGGCGGTTCGAGAGAAAGTTTCGCTACTATGTCCCGTCGCCAAACAACCCGGAGCCAACAGTTCTCGATATGGAAAATCAGTGCCTTTGGACAGGAGAGATGGCGTACGACTGGGGCGTGTCAAAACGAAGTACTATCAAGCCCCTGTTCATCTCGAAAAGGGCCGAGACTGTAACTGCCAATAAACAACTGCAGGGTTTAGAACTCTTGAGCGGGACGCTGAGCGACGATAAGCCCGCTTGGGAGGTGATGGCAGAACAGTCGGACGCCCGTGTGCTGGAATCCCGTGAGGTTGTTGACGACGTTCCATGTCTGGTGCTGAAAAGCAGCGGCAAGTATGGCGAAATGACTCTCTGGGTCGATGACGCACACGAGCATGTGGTCCGAAAACTCGTCCTGGTGAAAGGCCCAAATTCGCTCTGGCATGGAAAGGAGTTGAGTACGTACCCTAATCCGCAAACCGAGTGGGAGTACCGCCTCGAGAACGTACAAGTGGAGCTTATTGATGGCCACTACGTGCCCATCAGTGGCGTTTTGAGTGAACGCACGGTTTCCGAGCTACGCACAATAACTACCATTATGAGCATTGAAATACCATCCATTGATTTCAATCCTGACTTTGCGGCCGAAGGCGCTTTCCAATTGGATGTTGTGCCGGATGGCACTGAGGTATGGGATAATGACTTCCAAGGCCTCAAATACACATGGAACAAAGGCGAACTAGTCCCGATGGTCGAACCCGAGGAGGTTGATGCACTCACGCGGACAACGGAGCAAGTGGTTCTGTCGCAAGACTCGCCCCAGGCTGTTCAGCCGCAGGAATTGCAGCTACCTCAGACGGCGGATCTTACCACCACAAGAACCCAGCCCCGCTTTCCTGTCCGAGCCGCCGGTTCTGTAGTTTTGGGAGCAATAGGCTGTGTCCTGCTATTCCTGGCAGTCCGGAATCGTAAGAGAGTGAAAGCCGCGAACTCGGAGACTCCGCCGGAATGATCCGCTGCCGCATCATCGTCCTGGACTATTTCCATGCCGTCCCTCCGGGACTTTGCGAAACATGTACTGCTGCCCGCGCCTTAGAGTCCCGATAGGGACATCGTGAAAAGTAGCCCCGCGCGGCATAGCCGCAACCAAACCCGTTGTACGGGCCTTTGGGTTCAACGCGGTGGGGTCGCGCTCCCGCGCGACCGGGTGGTGGCGGAGGAGGTGGTGCATGCAAAACCGAGGTCTGTTTCGCTACCCCGCGGTCGAGCAGGAGCTCGACCCCACCGCGTTGCTGCATAAGAGTTACGAAAGAATTTCACGCTCCTGATAATTAGGAACCCCGGGTTGCTCCCGGCCCGCGACCGGGTGGTGGCGGCGGAGGTGGTGCATGCAAAACCGAGGTCTGTTTCGGTACCCCGCGGTCGAGCAGGAGCTCGATACCACCGCGTGGTTGCATAAGAGTTACGAAAGAATTTCACGCTCCTGATAATTAGGAACCCCGGGTTGCTCCCGGCCCGTGCCGATTGCTCTTTACCGCCACATACCACAGATCAAATCCGAAGACCTTCGCGACCATCTCACACCCGTTCCGGGCCGGGAGCTACCCTGGGTATAGGTACCACCATCGAGGAACCCCGGCAAGGGGGTTCGACAAACTTCGATCTTCTTGCGCGGTTGTGTACTATAAGACAAATCCTCAACCGGAAGGAGGGTCCTGAAATGGCGCGATGCGGACTAATCCTGACTCTGCTGCTACTGGGCGCGGCGGCTTTTACCGAAGATACCGTCGGGTTTACTGCGGAAAACTTTTTGATTGTGGATGGGCAGCCGCGATTGATCCTCGGTCTCTACGAAAATCCCAAGGACGACGCCGCGCTGGCCGAAGCGGCAGGCGCGGGGTTCAACCTTGTTTGCGGGCGGCCCGACCAGGAGTCGCTGGACCGGTTGAGCCGTCACGGCGTTCATGCGTGGATTCCGCTCGGCGGAATGATGGCTCTGGCGGAGAACGACACCGCGGGCCGCGAAAAGCTGGCGGCCGTAATCAACCAGTTCAAAGATCATCCCGCGCTGCTGTCCTGGGAGGCGCCGGACGAGTCGCTGTGGAACGAGTATTACTCGGCCAGTGGATGGATCCAGGCCGAACAGCCGCGCCAGTTGGCCGAGCGCATTGGCCAGACGGCCGATCCCGCAACCGCCGAGCGGCAGCGGGCGGAATTGGCGCGCGCCGTCGAGTTGACTCAGCGCGGGCTGTGGCCGGAAAGCGAAGCCGCGTACGACGTGCTGTGGAAGGAACTGGGCGCGGAACAACCCCACCCCGAGTTGCGCCCCACACAACGCATCGAAGCGGCCAAAGAACTCAGCGCGAAACTGACACGCGGGTGGGAGTATATCTGGGAACTGGACAAGCGCCACGCCCTGTGGCAAAACCACGCGCCAAGAAACAGCATCGCCCATATGCGCGAATACAACCGAGCCGTCCACGCCGCCGGCTGCGACATCTATCCCGTCCCCGCCAATTACCGCACCGAACACAGCGACCTGCGCGACAAGAGCCTTACCAGCGTGGGCGCATATACCGACAGAATGCGCGATTCTGCACCCGGAAAGGCCTGCTGGATGGTGCTGCAGGGGTTCGGCTGGCGCGACATTCAAGAAGGGGCCCGGCTGAAAAACGACCCGCTCGCCGGCCGGCGGCCCAATTGGCTCGAGACGCGCTTCATGGCGTACAACTCGCTGTTGCACGGGGCCAACGCCATCCTGTACTGGGGCACCGCCTATATTGAAAAGGACAGCGAGCTGTGGAGGAATATCCTCAGGCTTGCCCGGGAACTGCGGGCGTTGGAACCGGCCATCGTAGCGCCCAAACCGCCCTTCGAGCCCCATGCGGAAGGCGAACTGAACCACACGTCGTTCGATGGCAACCAGCCCACCCTGATGTTTCGCCAATACGCCGGGCCGGACGGCGCGCCCGAATGCGCGCTTATCGCCGTCAACGAGGGCTACACGGGCGTCGCGTTCCGCGTCAGCGGGCTTCCCGCGGCCCTCGATGGGCGTCCGCTGCACCGGCTCTATTCAGACGAAACCGTCACCGTGAGCAATGGCGGGTTCCGCGACGGCATCCGCGGGTATGACGTTCATGTTTACGCGACATCGAAGGCGCTGCAGGCGGAATAGGCGGGGGTGGACGGGCCTATTCGGATGTCTGGAACATGGCTTGTTTGAGGCGTTGGACGGCTTGGGATATATCGTCAAATCCCCAGACGTTGCGGCCGACGGTCGAGCCGGCCGCGCCGCTGGCCACGACGTCGCGAACCATTAGCACGGCGTCATCGATCGTTTTGCACGTCGGCCCGCCCGCCGTCACCACGGGCACCGGCGTTACCGCCACGATGTCGCGGAATGACGCCACGTCGCCCGTGAAGGGCACCTTGATCACGTCCACGCCCATCTCGAGGCCCATCCGCACGGCATAAAAGACGTCTTCCGGGTCGTGGGTGACAGTATGGCGCTCATCGCCGCTGCTCAGCGGATAAATGTGGGGGATCACCGGCAGCCCGAACTGTTCCGCGTCGCGCACAACGCCGGCCAGATGCTCGACGTACTGGATCTCCATGTCGCAATGCACGAACATAGCCACGCTGATCGCGTCCGCTCCCAGCGCGACGACTTCTTCGACGGTGGCCGTCTGCGCGTAATCCGGCTCGCCGGGCCGGAGCGCCATGCTCTGAATGATCAGCGGCACCTGCCCGGCAAACGGCGGCATGAACCGTTTGGCGATACCTTTGTTCATCGTAATGGCGCTGGGCCGCGCGCCCACGATGGCCTCGATGGTCTTGCCCATCTCGCGCAAGCCCGCCGGCAGGCCCGTGGGGTAGTTGATCAAATGATCCACCGCAACCGACAAAATCCGGCCCGACGGGTGGCTGAATATCCTGTTTAACCGCACTTGCTTGCCGAGGCTGCTCATGAGGTCTCTCCAAAACATGGCCAGAACCAACGCAATCAGGAGAGAGTAACGCAGACGCAGGCATTTTTCCAGCCCGCGCCAAAAGAATTGTCGCGCCAAAAGAATAGGACAAATGGCGTATAGACCTATAAAATACCGGATTCCCAAGGCGGCGCGTATTGGTTGGTTCGTGGAAGCGGCGGGGACGTGGCGTCTACAAGCCGGGTCTTGGGCATGTTTTAGTTGGTAATACTATGGAAGTGCCGTTGGCCGTTCGGGAACGGGCAGGTGCCCGTCGGATGCATCATCAACGGCCTTGTTTCTGTCGCGGACTCGCTCAAACAGGCTTCTTCGATCCTCGCGCCGCCGCGCTGCTTCATCTTGTTGCTGCGCCGGTTCTTCGGCCTCAGCCTCGGTCGGAGGGGAGGGCTCGTCCGCCAAAACCAGCCGCAACCCGATATCGTCTTTGGGCTGAAAATAGCCTTCCTGGTAGGTCTCCCTGCGCGCGGACCGGCAGTCGGCAGGGCTTGAACTCCATCCGCCACCGCGCATCACGTGCCGTTCTCCCAAGTCGGGCCCCCGCGGATCGATCTGGCGTTCCGGCGAGTAGGCTTGATACCAATCCGCGCACCACTCGCGGACGTTTCCGTGCATGTCATAGAGGCCCCATGCATTGGGTCGTTTTTCGCCGACGGGGTGGGTTTTATGATCGCTGTTTCCCGAATGCCACGCGAACTCGGCCAGTTGCGCCGCATCATCGCCCGACGCCCACGCCGATTGCGTCCCCGCCCGGGCGGCGTACTCCCACTCGGCCTCCGTCGGCAACCGATAGGTTTTCTGGCTTAGCGTTGAGAGTTCGCCGATAAACTTCATGCAATCGGCCGGCGACACGTTTTCGACGGGGCATGTATCGCAGCCGGTAAACCGCGCCGGGTTTCCGCCCATGATTTCGCGCCACTGCCGCTGCGTCACCTCGAATTTGCCCAGCCAGAACCCGCGGGAAATTGTCACGATGTGCGCCAACTCATCGCTGCCACGGTCCATCTCGCCGTCCGGGCTGCCCATTCGAAACCTTCCCGGGGGCGCCCACACAAACCAGTAGTCGCCGACTCTCATCTCTTCGCCGGGCCGCGGGCGGGCGTTATCTTCGAACGTCATGGAGGTTGCATACCGCAATTCCACGCGCGCCCATACAATCGGTGAAATCGCGAGCAGCGCCGCCGGAACCAGGAGCAGGCCCACGCGGATCGCGCGGCTGTTGAACCGACGGCCTTCGATGATGGACAGGTAGAAAAACGTCCCCACGATGAAGCCGGTCAGCGACCACGACAGGAACGGCGGCAGGATCAGCCACGATCCCAGGATGATGTCCACAAGGGCCATGAGGTTCGCAAACAAGAACGTCAGAAACGTGCTGTCGATGAAGATGATCAACGCGTTCAGCGCCGCAAAAGCCAGCAGAATCCCGCCCAGGCTCAAGAGGGTCCGGTAGGCGTTATTCATTGGGCCCCCCGTAGCTGCCGGCGGGGCTCCCGTTGCCGGCGGGTCCGGCGGGCCGCTCGGGCTGGGGCGGCTCCCGTTCGAGCCGCAGCCGCTGCATCACGTAATACACCACCCCCGCGATTCCAAATCCAAAAAACAACGCGGCCGGCGTCAGCACGCGCAAATCGGCGGTCGCCGCCTCATCCCACGAGACCCATCGCAGCACTTCCCACCGGTACGCCGGCAGATACGCCTGTATACCCAGCCGTATCAGCCCGAGGATCTGGCCCGTCAGGATGCCCGCCAGCACGCTGCGGAACAACATTCCGCCGGCCGGCGCGCCCACTTTGAACCGCACGGGGATCTCGAGGGTGCCGCCGTTGGTCTCGGCGACGATGCTGGTTTCCTGGCGCGACCGCGCGGGCAGGCCCTCCCCGTGCATCGTCACTTCGACCGTCACGGTGTCGCCTTCGATCGCGCACGGCGTCATCCGGAAGCCCGCGCCGTGTTCGGCCAGCGTCACGGTGCCGGACATGAACCCCCTGCTTGCGTTGAAGATCGTCACGCTGACGGTTTTCGATGACGCGGTCGAGATTGTCCCGCCGTCGATCTCGTCGACGTCCGCGGCGGGCGCGGGCCAGGGCAGCGACGGGTCGAGCACGTGCAGGACCGCTTCCATTTTGCGGCTGTTGCTGATCGTCACGTCGCTGACGATATCGTCAAACGGCTCGGCGTGGTACAGTTGCCCCGTAGCGACCAGCCAGGCCCGGATCCAGCCACGTTGGAGCAGCTTGATGCCCTGCTCGAACATGCCCGGGACATTTGCCAGCACCGCCGCCAGTTGTTTGGGCGTCGCCGCCTCCCGCACGCCGACGCGGAACGGCAACGACGGCGCAAACCGCCAGCGCACCGCCATCACGCCCAGTTCCCGGTCGCCCGCGCAGGCCGCTGCGCATTGCTCGAGGAAGCGGATGTCGTTGCCGCGGTTGGGAAACACCGCGCGCAGCCATTCGGCGAACTGGCCGCTGTACAAGAAATTGGAGAGCCGCGGATTGATCTCGGGGTGGGCCGCCAACGCGGCCTCGATCTCTTCCATGCGGCTAATCGGCGCGTAGGGAGCCAGCTCGAACGGGCGTTTGGGGTCGAGCGTGAACAGCAGCGCCATCAGGGCCGTGTCACCGTCTTTGACGCGCGTACGCAGGCTCCCGATGTGCTCGATCAAGTTGCGCGCCGCCGGCCCGGCGTCCAGCGCGTCCACCCACATCTCGATGCTGCCGCTGTATAGCAGCCCCTGCAACTCCTTATGGTAGGCGTGCGCATGGGTCGAAGCCAGCAACTGGATGAGCTGGCTGACGGTGTAGACGCGCTTGTCGCCGACCTCGAGCGGCTGCGTGGGATCGAGCAGGTACTTGAGCTTGAACACGCCCAGCGACATCTGGTCGGCGAACTCCTCCTCCACCTGCGCCACGCGCTGGCCCAGCGCCGTGTCGAAAAACATCACCCACTGCGAGACGTAACCGCGCCGCAGGTCCCGCTCGACGTCGAACTCGCCCAGCCGGCGCGCCATTTCGTAAGGCGTTTTGATCTCCGGCAGGCTGCGGTACGGCACCTGCTTGCCCATGAAGGCTTCGTCGTGATCGGGCTGGCCGTCGTCTGTCAGCACGATCTCGCCGTGCATCCAGTTCCACAGTTGGTCATACCCCCACCGCGACTCCGGAGACAGCCGCAGCAGCCCGTTGATCATTTGCTGAAACTCGAGTGACATCCCGCCGGGCCGCGGCACCTTTCCCCGGAAATGGCTGCCGAGCACGGCGTTCTTGTCCATGCCGTTGAACGGGCTGGAGCCCGCAACCAGATGCAGCAGCGTGATTCCCAGCCCGTAATAGTCCGTCTTGGCGCTGACCTCTTTGCCGTCGATCAACTCCGGCGCCGCGTAATCCAGGGTGAAAAACGCGCCCGTGCTGGTGTGCCGCACTTTTTCGTTGTCTTCGAGGATCGAGCTGACGCCGAAATCGCCGATGACAACTTCATCGTGCGTGAGGTTGCGGAAAAACAGGTTGTTGGGCTTGATGTCCCGGTGCACGATGCCCTGCGTGTGCAGATACTGCAGGCCATCGAGGATTTGCCGCAGCAACTCGCGCAACGCACCCTCGTCAAACGGCATGTGATCCATCAGGCTGCCGCCGTGGCAGTAGTCCATCACCTCGTAATATCTGCCCGCCCACTGCCCATACGCCCGCAGCCGGATGATGTGGGGGTGGCGGATGTTCAGGAGGTGGCGGAGGATTTCTTCCTTGGGCGCAACGCAATGCCGGTAGATTTTCAGCGCGACCGGCTCGTCGCCGTGCGTGTCGGTGCACCGGAACACCTCGGCCTCGCCCGTCGCCGTCCCGATCGGTCCTTCGTCCAGCCGGTACCGATCCTCGACGAGATCGCCCACGCCGGGCCCGCCCGACGAGGGCGCTGAGGGGGCAGGCTGATCGCGCCGGCGGTCGGCATCGTCAAACCGCCGCGTCGCCCGCTCGTCAAACCGCTGCGTGACGTTGTCCGGCACACGCTGCGTGACGCGGTCTTCGGCGCCGCGCGCGCGCGCATCTTCCTCGCGTTCCTCACCCTCGTTGCTCAAAACTCGATGATCCTCACGGTGAGCGTCAGCCCCGAGAGCGTCAGGCGGTCACCGTTACGCAACGGGCAGGACTCGCCCGGGGGCACCCGTTGCTGGTTGACCAACGTTGGGTTTGTATAGGTCTGCTGCTCAATTGGCGTAACATGCCACTTCCGGTCTTTGAACGCGAACGAGCAGTGGCTGCGGTGTACGTAGGCGACGCCGGGCAAATCGGCGAGCTGTATTTGTGCCGTGCTCGACGGATGCGCCTGGCCGACCACATACGCTTCGCGGACCTCGAAGACCTGCCCCGATGCCGTACCGGTTTCCAGAAACAGTGTGGGCATTGGTTCGGGCGTTGCCGCGGGTTCCGGTTGAGGCTCGCACATCTCGGGCTCGGGCTCCGGCTCATCCTGCGCGGATTCTTTCCGCCGCTGCTGATCGACGCGGGTGTTGACCGCGGCCGTAGGCCCGCCCGGTGCATACCGTTTGCCGTGCCTTTTGATGAAAGGGATCTCGCCCGGATGCTGGGACGGCGTGTCGGGCGGGCTGTCGGGCTCCGGCGTGGCCGGGACCATGCCGAGAAACTCGCCGTCCGCCGCGCAGGAATCGCTCAGTTCGTCATTTTGTTTCCCGCACCGCGGGCAGATTTTCACGTATCGCATGAAAAACCTTCGCCTTCAATCCAGTTCAGGCTCGGCTGTCCGGCGGCGCCGGGCACGCCGATGATCATATTAACCAACCCCGGCCCCAACCCAAAATTCGCCGGCTGCGGCGGGCATGCCTCGAGTTCCGGCCGCATCGCCCGGCCGCGCGCCGAGATCAGGCGGATCCGCTGGTTGCCCGATCCTGCCAGCGGGTGCGACTGCGGCTTGCCGCGCCGGTACGGGCCGTCGATCAGGACATCCGCCAACTCCAAAAGGCGCCGCGCCAGCGGTTTCCGCCGCAGCGTGGCCAGCGCGTAGCCGCTGTAGATAATCACGCTCCAGTTAGGCCTTTTCGCGCGGACCCGCTCGAGCAGGTCCGCCAGTTCTTCGGCTTGGTCAAACGGCTCGCCGCCCGAAATCGTTACCCCGGCCAAGCTTTCCTCCAGCCGCAGCAACCGCCGTTCGAGCACGTCCACGGGAACCGGCCGCCCGCTCGCCGGGTCCAGCATCTCGGGGCTGATGCATCCCGGGCAACGTTTCCTGCATCCGGCCACCCACATCACCACCCGGCAGCCCGGCCCGAGCGACGACACCGGCCACGCCAGGCTGTAAAGGTTCACGAAAGACCGACCCCCGTCAATCGGCGCGTTGTGATCCTTTTTTTCATCCTTCATCCTTCATCCTTCGTCATTTGTAATTTGTCATTTGTAATTTGTCCTTCATCCGGGGCCGGCGGTTTGACGGAGATCTTCAACAGGAACCTGGCCGTCGCGTCCTCGCCCTTGTCCACGAGCTCAAGGAGGCGCACCGTGCTTCCTGGTTCGACCTCCTGGTCAAACAGCGCGCGGCTCAACGGGTTGATCAGGGCGTGGTCCACCATGTTGCGGACGCCCCGGCCCCCGTGCTGCAGCCGTGTCCGCCCCAACGCCACCAGTTTCTCCCGGACGGCCTTATCCAGCACGAGGTCGATTTGTTTTTTCTCCTGCGCCGCCTTCACCAGCTTCGAGGTGAGCAAATCCACGATTTCCTCGTCAACCGGCGGCTTGATGAAATCGAACACGACAAAATTGTCGCCGAACCGGTTCAGGATTTCCGGGCGGCCCAGCACGAAATTGAAGTGGTTGCGAATCTCCTGCAAGATGATGTCTCTCATGCTGGTGTAGGCCATATCCGGCGTGACCAGCACCTGCGTTGTTCCTTCGACCGTCTCCGTGCGCGAAACCGAGCCAAGGTTGCTTGTGAAAATGATGATGCTTTCCGAGAAATATACCGTGTCGCCCTTGCCGTCGGTGAGGCGGCCGTCGTCGAGTATCTGCAGGAACTTGTCGAAGATGCTGCCGTGGCCCTTCTCGATCTCGTCGAACAGCAGGATCGAGAACGGATTCCGCTTGACGGCGTTGGTAAGCTGCCCGCCTTCTTCGTACCCCACGTAACCCGGGGGCGCACCCAGCAGGCGCTGATCGGACTGCGGGGTGCTGTACTCGCTCATATCGAACCGGATCAGCCGGCGTTCGTCGCCAAACAGGAGTTCCGCCAGCGCCTTGGCCATTTCGGTCTTGCCCACGCCGGTCGGCCCGGCGAAAAACAACACGCCGCGCGGCCGCCCGAGCTTGCTCGAATCGCCCGCCGCCAACCCGATTTTTGCACGCTTCACGATGTCCAGCACGCGCGCAACCGCCGCGCCCTGACCTTTGATGCGCGACCGGATCTCGGCCTCGGCGTTCTCGAGTTTACTGGTTTCGATCTTGTCCCACTCGCTGATCGTTACGCCGTATTTGTACATCTCGCTGATGCGTTTTATGTTCGAGGCGCCCGTGGCCGGGTCGCAGAGTGGGATTTTCTCTTTCAGCGAGAGCGCAACCAGGCTGCGCATTTCGTAATTCGAGAACCCTTCGCTGAAATCCACGAAATCTTCCACCACCGTCGGCGCCAACGGTTTTGCGGACGGGGCATTGAAGAAGTGGCGGTGGTACCGGCTGATGAACCTCGAGCGCTCGTCGCGGTCGGGCAGATCGATCTGGATCGACTGCGAGCGCGGGTTGTTGATGTAGAGGAACGTGGGGAGATCGTTGAGCTTGTCGCAGATCAGGATCAGCAGGTTCTTCCACCGGGCGTTGTCGCGGATCACCTCGCTGCTGGTCAACGACGCTTTCAGGATGCGCGTAAACAGGATGCGCTCGGCGGGCAGCAGCCGGTCGGGCGACGAGGTCAGCCGCGACGCCAGGTTGAACACAAACGCGCTCGGAACCTGGGTGTTCTGCAGCACCTGCGTGATACGGTAGATGGTCTTGTCGAGGTCCGGCGGCTCGACGCTGCGCCGTCCGAACAACCCGCCTTTTTCCGACCGCGGCAGCGATTTGGCATCGTGATCGACATCGGCGCCGGGCTGTTGCTTCGCATCATTCGGCGCCTTCACCGGCTTGCCCGTCTCGACACGGTGAAACAAGTCGCCCATCTCGGGCGTCGAGAACGAGAGATCCTCGACCGGATCGACCCAGCCAACAATCTCGTAATTCATGCCGGCCAGGAACCTTCGGAAAAACCCGCCCAAGTCGCTGTCGGTCCACCGCACCTTTTCCGCCGTATCGGTCTGGATTGGAAACGACACCAGGTCGTGGACGTTGCCGTACACAAACAGCAGGTTCTTCAGGTTGGCGAATTTGGCCAGTTCCCTCAGCCATCGTGGCGAATCTTCGGTAACGACAATCATGGCGGGGCCCCTTTGCTCTATTTCAATGGCTCCATTGTAGTTACACCTGAGGCGGCATTCAATTCATGGGGAAAAGTGCGGAGTACGGAGTGCGAAGTTCGGCCGCACCCTTCGCGTCGACGGCCCGAGGCCGGTTCTCCAACGTCACCTCGCCCCACAGGGGGCCTGCCTGTTGCCTACGGCTCGGCTGTCGACTACAATACGGCGCAGCGAGGGAGCCGATGAGCGCGACGTCAGCCATACCGCCCGTGCGGATTCTGCCCGAAGATCTCGCCAACAAGATCGCGGCGGGCGAGGTCGTGGAGCGGCCGGCCTCGGTGGTGAAGGAGTTGGTGGAAAACGCCCTGGATGCCCGCGCCACCCGGATCGTCGTGCGGCTGGTAGCGGCCGGCCGCCGAACCATCGAGGTCCAGGACAACGGCCACGGCATGTCCGAGCAGGACGCCCTTCTCGCCATCGAACGCCACGCCACCAGCAAGATCCGAAAAGCGGAAGACCTCGACAACATCCGGACGATGGGGTTCCGCGGGGAGGCGCTGGCGAGCGTCGCCGCCGTATCCCATTTCGAGATGGTCACGCGCCGGGCAAAAGACAACGAGGCGACCCGCATCCGGGTTGATGGGGGCATACTGCGGGACGTGGGGCGGGTGGCCGGGCCGGTAGGGACACGCGTCACCGTCAACCGGCTCTACTTCAACACGCCGGTCAGGGCCAAGTTCTTAAAAGGGATCACCACCGAACTCAGCCATGCCGCCGATATCGCCCAGCGTCACGCGCTGGCCCAGGAAGGAGTTGGTTTCCAGTTGTTGCACAATGAGAAACTCCTGCTCGACCTGCCGGAAAACGCTGTGCTGCGCGAACGGGTTGCCCTGATTTGGGGCCTGAATTTCGTGCGCGACATGCTCGAATTCTCCGGCGAGGCGGCCGGGTTCAAGTTCAAAGGCATGCTCGGCCTGCCCGACCTCACCCGCAGTTCGAGGTCGCATCAGTTTTTTTTCCTCAACCGCCGGCCCGTCAACAACCAAAGCCTCCTGTATGGGTTCGAAGACGGCTACCACGGGCTGGTCGGCATCGGGCGCCGGCCCGTCGGCATTATTCTGGTCGAAACGCACCCCCGGCTCGTCGACGTCAACATCCACCCTACCAAGCGCGAGATCCGGTTTCGCGACGAGCGGGCTGTCCGCGACGCGCTCCGCGACCTCGTGCGTCAGCGGCTCACGGAGATCCGGCCGCGGCCGCCACGCCGCGCTGCGGGGCCTCGGCCCGAGCCCGTTGAGCCAATCCGCGCGCCCGGTACCAAGCCTCCAGCAGCGCCCGCATCCCCCACTCCCACGACGCCGGCTGAAACTAAAACGCCTGCCCGCGCCGAGCGGCCCGTGGGCAAAATGCCAAAGACCACGCCGCCCGCCGTCAAACCGGCCCAGCCGGGTCGGCCGCTCCAGACGGAACTCGAGGGCGGAATCGATCGCGACTCCGAAAAAGAAGATTCCGGCCGGCCCCTGCCCATGTATGAGCCCGTCGACCGGCTCGACAACGCGCCCATCCAGTTGTTTGACACGTATCTCGTTGTGCCCCAGGACGATAGACTGCTCATCATCGACCAGCACGCCCTCCACGAGCGGCTCACTTACGACAACCTCCGCGCCGACCTGGAAGACAACCGGTACGCCGCACAGCAACTGGCGGTGCCCGTCCTGCTCGATGTGCCACCAAGCCACGTGAAACTGCTCGAATCCAACTTCAAGCTTTTCGCAAAACTGGGCATCGAGATCGAGCCGTTCGGCGGCAACACGTTCCAGATCACGGCGGTCTGCCACCTCTACGATGACTCTAAAATGGCCGACGCGGTCTACCGTGTGCTCGATGAGATTGCGCAGGGCGACCTGTTCAATGAGAAGGATTTCGTGTCGGACCTGCTGCGCCTCACGGTGGAATCCTGCCGCGGGGCCGTCAAAGCGGGCGACCGGCTGTCGACTGACGAGCGCCGGCACCTTCTCGAAGGGTTCCAGCGGCTCCGCCCGCCCTACACCTGCCCGCACGGCCGGCCCATTATCACCGAAATTACGCAGCGGCAGATGGAAAAGAGTTTCCGCCGGATCAAATGAAGATCTCAGATCTCAGATGGGTACTGCGTTAAGGAAGTTGAGTCAGTGGACATTGTGGACGTCGTGGACACAGTGGACCTGGTCTAGTGGACACAAATAAATGTGAGCCTCTTTTCCGTTCCAATTCCACCGGCGCAAGAAGACAAATAATGTCCATGTCGTGGACCTGTCCGCGGCGTCACGTCGTTTGGGTTGATTTGCGCGGAGACCCAGCGTAATGAAACAGCGGGGACGGTGTTCCCACGCGCGCCGGAGGCGGGGCTGTTGGCGGGAGGGTGTCAGCCTCTGGGTTTTCTGAACAGGACGAATGCGCCCGCGACGGCAATGATGGCGGCAAGGATGGCGAGCCCGATCGTACCGGCGGCGGGCAGGGCCGGCAAGGTCTGATCCGAGGGGGCCGCAAACTCGCCGTGAAGCGCGAGCGGCGTCAAAGCCAAGGCGGGAAAAGCAGCCGCGAACGCAACAAGGAACACGCCTACCGTCAATACGCTTGCCAATCGCCGCATCGAGCCGCCTCCCTCTAGTGGCTGGTGGCCGGTGGCTGGTGGCCGGTGGCCGCTGGCTGGTGGCCGGCGGCCGGTGGCCGGCGGCCGGTAATGTCTAGTTTGACCGATTGCCAACAGCGGACGGGACGGGGACATTCTCAGGAGCCTCCAATGGCCTTCTGGAACGCTGCACAGATTTCTTGAACAGATCTGGAAGCACGAGCCCACTTTGTTGACTCCAAACTCGTTTATGCAGGCGGGACGCCTGCACCACGATGCACCACAATTATGCAGGCGGGGCGGCCGCGGTGCAATATCGGTCGCGCAGGAGCGCGACCCCACCGCACAACCCCACCAGGCAACCCTGCCTGTTGCCGACAAAACAGTGCGGGCGACCCGAAGGCCGCCCGCACGAGCTATCGATCAGCTACTTCTACTTCTTGCGCAGGACAAACGCGCCGCCCGCAGCAATGACGCTCACGAGAGCCGCTAGACCCAGCAGACCAACAGCCGGCAGGTCGGGGTTGCCCGTCGTCCAAAAGCCGCCGCCAGCCGCCGCGACGAAATCTTCGTAATCGCCGCCGGCATCCATTACGAGGTTGTAGGCATCAAGGTTGGTGATGCCATCGCCGTCATAGTCGCCCAACGGAGACAACGGCGGGGGGTCTACTTTCCCGGCGCCGAGGATCGGCATTACCGGGATTTCAACAGCATTCATCGCAACCGCGCCAGCCGCAAAAACGTCAGCGGCAGTCGCGCATGCGGCTGCACCGGCAGTGAGACCCAAACCCAGACACATGTTGTTAAGGCCGCCGCCCGCTGCCAGACCGATCAGGGCATCGTCCGAACCCAGAAGATCGCAAAGCTCCGGAATGGTGTACCCGCCCTCAGGCGCGCCGGGAAGAAGCTCTGTCTCCGGGATTTGCTCTAACAGATCTGAAAGAAGACTGTCAAGCATCGCGCTCCACGCCATATTCATTTCCTCGCCGAGCGCCTCTAACGCGGCGAAGGCTTTAGCATGCATATCCAGTACTATGGTGATCGGCTGGACGTCGTCTTTGAGCACCTCGGTCAAGTCTTCCGCTATCGTACCAATCAGTTCACCGACGGCCCCAATTAGCGGGAGGAAGATCACAGTCGTCATGTAATCATTCACGCCATCAATAGCGGCCTGAATCGTAGCGATGTAGGCACCAGTATTACCTAAGTAAGCCGCATCGATTTGAGCGGCGGTCATTGTGCCCATAACGATGTGCGTGGCGATATCTGTGGCAGGCGGATCGGTCATCCCTGGGAGGCCCATCAGGTCCCCTGCGGTCGCAGCAATCAGTGGACCGCCGGCGATGCTACGTGCGGTCGGAAGTGTCACAGTTGACAAACCTGGTTCCGTCGTGGCAGCCGCCAAAAACGCGGGATCGAGGCCGACCACGAATCCGTCGAAAGCTTTGGCCTCGGCGTCGGCAGACTTTTTCATATCTTCTGACCATTCCCAAGTGCCGCAATCCTTAGGCTCTACCACCGGTGCCGTCGCGAGCAATAGAAAGCTTTTTGTATCGGCATTTTTGCTGGGCTCCATATCAGTTTTATACGCCTTGGCTTTGACCACAACAGTTTCATCTACAGCACCGGGGACTTCAACCGGTTCGGTGTATGTGGGCTTGCCTTCGTCCACGGCTGAGCCGTCCGTGGTGTAGTGGATGACGGCGTCCAGTGTTCCGCACGAAAGTGTGACGGTGACGCTCGGCGTCGCGCTATAGGTGATAACGCCCGCGATGGTGGGCTTGGCAACCTGGGCCGTCTTCTCGCAGAACACTTCAAAAGCGCCAAGCATATCGGTCTTGTTCGCAGCGAGCACGCCCCAGTCCGTCAAGTCATTCAAAATGTCGCAGAAACCCACGAAGGTCGTCTCCGCACCTTCGAGCACGGTTACCCATGCCGGATTGCTATCGAGGGCGGTGGCCAACAGCATCATCTCCGCCTTGTCGGGAATGCTTTCATAGGTAGGGTTCATCGTGCGGATCAACACGCCGTCCATATCGACGCCGTCAAAAACGGTTTGGCGGTCGTCGCAGCCCTTGAAATCGCCCGTGGTGGTATCGCATTCCTCGTTCAAGCAGTCAAACATGATCTCATCGGTGTCCAGGCCAGTAAGAAAGTCCATGAGCGTGCCCCAATACCCATCGTTGAGTTCGTAGGGATCGCCCGTCAACTCCTCGGGCCACGTCGGGTCGTCGACATATCTGCTAAAGTAGTACCCTTCGGGATTAACATTCAGTGGCGGGAGCGCTGAAGCTGTGAACGACAGCCCCGCGACCATTGCCAGTACCGCAACTAAAGTTCTTTTCATAGTAGTGCTTCCTCCCTCATTCATTGTGTGAAACCACACCAATTGCCTCGTAGTGACCGTTGCTTTTCGTCACCCTTCCCCCAAACGTATGGGTGTCAAGAGTGCATGTATAGCCACTGGCGCCGCCGCGAACAGCCGCGACGACCCCACTGTACTCGGTCTTCAACTTGCTACAACAGCTCTTGAATGGGTTGTGTAGTGAGCAGCTCATCCTCTGAGCCCTCCTCCCCATCCAGTTGCCATGATAGACGAATTTGCAGCGGGTGTCAAGCGCTATTTTTGGTCGTACCGCGGCCATCATAACTCTTTGCTGTATGGCATCTTATGGAATCCCATATTCCCGCCCCAACCGGTTTCCAACTCCGAAAATGCCCACTACGAAAACCAGGATTTCTCACTTAGCCGGAAATACGCCGCCCGCACCGTTCTTTGCCCGGCTGAGATCGCGGGGAGGCAAGGGAAAAGCGGGACGGCGAAAAGGGGGGACCGCCCCGCTTTTTTAAACTGCCGGAGGCGAGTCGGCAGCGGTGTGAAAAGCAGCGAAAAGCAGGGACAGACACGCTTTTTTCAAACTACCGAAAAAGCGCTTCCAAACTGCCGGAAGCGAGTCGGCAGCGGTGCGAAAAGCGGGGACAGACACGCTTTTTTCAAACTACCGAAAAAGCGCTTCCAAATTGCCGGAAGCGAGTCGGCAGCGGTGCGAAAAGCAGGGACAGACACGCTTTTTTCAAACTACCGAAAAAGCGCTTCCAAACTGCCGGAAGCGAGTCAGTCCCTGTTTTTCGCTGACGTTTTGTTACGAGTTAAGGGATTTTTTGGTGGGTGCGGCGGGTTTCTCGCCCGTTGCGCGGTGCTGGATTTGCGGGTTGGGGGGAGCGGCGGGTCAGGCCTCGTGGCCGTCGTACTCGTCTTCAAACCATTTGCGCCACAGGGCGGCGTACTTCCGGATCCAGTCAAATACGGCTTCGGCCCCGACGTCCCTGTTGCCCTTTTCGGATTCGATCCACTTGTGGCGCAGGATTTCTTCGCGTTCCATGGCGAGCATCCGGGCGTGCCGTTCCTCCCGCCACTTGGCAGAATGGTTGGCCATCCAGTCGCTGAGCGCTTGTTCCGCGGTTACCTCACATCCCCGTTCCTGGGACAACTCGATCCGATGGCGTTCAACGGCCAGCTTCTCGGCCCTGGACAATTCCTTCACGATGGCCACCTCAACTCAACAACCCGTTCGTATTCAGCCAGCCTTTCTTACACACGCTTACTATTTCGGCATCATACTCCTGTGCCCGGCCAATTTCAATAGGTCGCGGCCAACCCAATATGGGGACGGTGCCCTTATTTCCATACGCGCATGGTTACGAAGAAGGCCGTTAGCGGAAATAAGGGCACCGTCCCCATATTTCCGGAGGTTTATTCTTCGTAGGGTTTGATTGGGATGACGCTGCGGAAGAAGTTTACGGGATGGGGGGCCTCGGGCGCCTCGAGTTCTACGCCGAGTTCATCGAGGAGCCTGCCGTCGGCGTGGCGCAGGTCGACGAGGGCTTTTTCGAATGCAATGCGAGCCTGCGGGTTCTGGAATTGGCATGTCAATTGGACAGGCCCCGCGGTTGTCTGGTAATCTGCAAGGTGTGGCCGCCTATCATATTGGCGGCGCTGAGATTGCACGTAGACTCTTTTTCCGCGCCATCTGCGCACGACGCGTAGATGTTGGTTCAAGGTCGCGAAGAAAGATGCTGAACGCGGCTTCTTAGCCGCCTTGGGCATTGGAGCGGCTCCCGCAGCAAGAGGAGGCCTGGGCAGGATGGTGAAGATGGAGCGATGCCGGCGCCGGCTCGGCCCTGGCGTCGAGTTTTATTGCGAGTGCTTTCAGGCGCCGCCCGGCGTTCAAATGGCCCTGTGGGGGCCGAGCGGCTGTGGCAAGAGCACCATGCTCAACCTGATTTCGGGGCTTCTGCGGCCGGATTCCGGCGCGATTTCGGTGGATGGCGTCGACACCACCCGGCTCCGCGAAGGCCAGCTCGACCGGTTCCGCGGAGAACGGTTTGGTTTTGTGTTCCAGACGTTCAACCTTCTGGCGCCGTTTTCGGCGCTGCAGAACGTCCTGATCGGGATGCGGTTCAGCGACACGCTCCCGTCGTCCGAATGGAAATCGCGCGCCACCCACCTGCTTGAACGGGTCGGGCTCGGCCACCGGCTCCACAGCAAGCCGGCCACGCTGAGCGTGGGCGAACGCCAGCGGGTCGCCATCGCCCGCGCACTCGCCAACAAGCAGAAAATTGTCGTGGCCGATGAACCGACCGGCAGCCTCGACCCGAAATCGGCCGAAAAGGTCATGGAACTCCTGCTGGAACTGTGCCGCGAGCAGACTGTAACGCTCCTGCTTGTCACCCACGCGCGCGAACTCGCCGGCTTCTGCCCGACCCAGTTTGACTGCAGCGGGCTGATCCGGGAGGTGACATCATGAGCCTGTGGCACATCGCGTGGGGCTATCTCTGGAACCGGAAATTCACATCCGCCCTCACGATCCTGTCGGTGGCGCTGGGCGTCGGCCTGATCTACGCGGTGCTCACCCTGCGCGAGGAAACTCGGAAACGGTTCGAAGAAGAAGGCCAATCCTTCGATATCGTTGTCGGCGCAAAAGGAAGTCCCCTCCAACTGGTGTTGAGCGCCCTGTATTTCATGGACGCACCCACCGGCAACATCCGCCTATCGGACTACGAGGCCATCAAACAAAACGAAGACGTCGCCGCCGCGTTCCCGATCAGCATGGGCGACACATACAGAGGGTTCCGCATCGTCGGCACCGTTACCGACCTTTTCTCGTATACGTGGACCAACCCAGTCTCCGGCGAGCAGCGAAAACCGTTCAACCTGGCCGAAGGACGGTTATTCCAAAAACCGATGGAAGCCGTTCTCGGCAGCGCCGTGGCACGCGTTGAAGGCTTAGAACTTGGCGACACCTTCATCGGGTCGCACGGCTTTATCGAGCTGCCGGACGGCGTCCGCGAAGACCATGGCGAGCATCCCTACACGGTGGTGGGCATCCTCGAGCCGTCGGGCAGCCCCAACGACCGGGCCGTTTTCGCCGATCTCGCGTCGGTGTGGGACGTCCACGGCCAAAAACACGACGCGGCCGAACAGAAGCCCGCCCAAGGCGAGGACCTCGAGGTCACGGCCGTCCTGGTCTCGCTCGAAAGCCCGACGCTACGGTTCCAGTTTGTCGAGTTCGTCAACGATACCTACAACGCGATGGCCACGATCCCGATCAACCAGATCCAGAACCTCTACGCCAGCCTGCTTGGAACCGCCAAGAGCGTGCTGCTCTCGGTGGGCTACCTGGTCGTGGTCATTTCGGCCATATCCATATTAATTGGCCTTTACCTGTCGATCCTCCAACGTCGTCGCGATCTCGCCATCATGCGTGCGCTTGGCGCATCCGCTTACGAGATCGTGGGTTCGGTGTTGATCGAGGCGTTCCTGGTAACGGTGCTGGGTGTGATTGCGGGGTGGTTTGTCGGCAACGTGGCGACGTGGTGCGTCGGCCTCTACCTGACGCGCCAGTACGGCCTGACCATCGACATTTTCACGATGTTGACCAACGAACAACTCGTGGCGTTTTCCGTAGTGGCGCTGGTCGGCATCGCGGCGGGGATCGCCCCCGCCTGGCAAGCCTACAGAACCGACGTGGCGCGCGATCTTGCGGAATTGTAGCAAACGCGGAACGCGGAACTAGGAAATATGGGACGTTCTGTCTGTCTGGACGGCGTCCTCTGTTGCACCCGGACCTTGCAGAATTGCGGGTCAATTGGGTATCGTAATATTTGGAGTTGTTTGGGAGTAGTGTTGTGCGAAAACGCGCAGTTCGTGAAATAGGAACCATATTCGGAATAGTCGTTATCCTCGGGGCCGTCGTTTTCTTTAACGGCTACATGCGCCGCGGCTCCCTCTCCGACTATTTTGAGAAAGTGCGAAGAACCGCCGAAGCCGCCCAGGCCGGCCAGGGGGTGCCGCTCCTCCAGTGGGACCTGCTGCGAAAAACCAGCGGCAGCCTGAGGTCCGGCCCGAAATTCGACCAGAACCTGCTGGATATCCGGGACGCCGAGGTCAACCTCATCGGGTTTATGGTGCCGTTGCAGGAGTTCCGGGCCGTGAAAGAATTCCTGCTGCTCCCCCTGCCGGTACAATGCTATTTCTGCGAAGCCCCGCCCATGCGCGACGTCATGCTCGTCCAAATGGCCGAAGGCGAATCCACCGATATCGTGAACGAGCCCGTCATCGTCAGCGGTCTGCTCACCCTCAACGAAGGACAGGGCACGAAATTCTTCTACGTCCTCAAAGAAGCCGCCCGCGAGGCCGCGGAAAAAGGCGGAAAACTCACCCGAAAGAACATCCGGCCCGAAGCCATTCAGCACATGAAGGACCAGAACGAGGCCCCGCCGCAACTCCTGCCCGGGTACGAACTGCCGCCGGCGCCCGCTCAACCGTAACCGCCATGGATGCCATGGACTCAACAGGACGGCGGGCTGCGTCTACAACGACAAGAAGTTCTTGAGTATTCTTGGCCAGGCGCGGAAGTTGTAGATGGTATTGACGGCGATTGCGCACTCGAACGTGCAGTGACATTTCAAATCGACGATACGACGGTTGATTTCGCGCGCTCTGGGTGTAGCCAACGCTCTCCTGACATCATACCCAAACTCGCGGATGTTCCCGAAACCGCCCGAGGGGATGTCGATGAGGCCGTCTTTGATCATATCTTCGAGGACTTCGCACGGCTGGAGGCTCCCTTCATCGTCCATGACAATCATGCGTCGCCCGGCGTGGCACGGCATGATGTATTCGCGGTGGACCGCCGCGCGCATGACGTATTGGGACACGGTTCGATTGACGGCGGAAAAGGCGCGGTCGGAGAAGGACCGTGCGGCGGTTTTGTTTGCCTTGCGGCGGCGCAGGCATTCGGCCTGGAACTTGACGAACTCGGCGGCCTCGACGTTTTTGGCCTCCTTTTCAGAAGTCTGTCCGCGGACATAGAGGGCGCCGAAATCGACAAACTTGTAGTGGGCATAGGCATAATCGAGGAGTTCATAGCTGTGGGCGGCGTTGAACTTTGAAAAGACGGTGGCCATGCCGACACTGAGGTTGGGGTACACGGCGCAGAGCGCCTCGAGGCGCGCGTTGAGATCAGCGACACATTCGAACAGGCCGGGCCGCTGGCGGATCTCGTCGTGGAGAGACCCGACGGCGTCGACGGACTGCGTGATGCGAATCCATGCATCGGGGCAGTAGTCGAGGCACTTGCGGACGGCGGCCTCGTAACGTTGGGGCTGGGCCGAGCTGGTGGGTACGGTGAAGAATCGTGTTCCGGAGTTGAGGTAGAACTCGCGCATGATTTCGGGGAAGTCGGCACGCATGAGGGGCTCGCCACCGGAGAAATTGATTTGGTGCAGGCCGGGGAAGTTTTTGGAGAACCGGCTGATCTCGTCGAGGGAGAGGATATTTCGGTGTGCGGCATTGTCGATGGCTTGGCGGTTGAAACACATTTTGCAGCGGCATGGACAGAACGGGGTGACGAAAAAGATGAGGTAGCCGGGGGTGGCGCGGTTGAGGTAGCCGGCGAAGGCTCGAGCGCATCTATTGGCCACGAGCCGGTTCTCCCATCGCGGGTTTCAGCAATCCGTAGAGGGCCGCAAACCCGAGGACGATGGTGTGCAGCCAGCAATAGAGGACAAAGAACAAGGCGTGCAGGGGGCGCTCCTGGCGGAAGGCTGCGCGGATAAAGGGGATGTTGAAGATCATGTAGGCGAGGAGGGCGAGGGCCAGTGGCGGGCGAGCATAGGGCCAGACGACTGCCGCGGGCAGCAGGAGGAACGCGCCAAAACCGGTGAGATGGGCGAGGGCCTGGCGGGGGCTGCTTTCGCCGGTGGAATCGAACTTGGTTCGGCTCTTGAACATGCGCATCCAGAGTGCGGCACGGCGCGCGAACGCTTTGAGTTCGGCGCGGGCGGTCGCGGGATAGTTGTGCAGGATGCGGATGCCGGGGGCGAAGGCGATGAGGTATCCGGCATCGCTGAGGCGATGGCCGAGATCGACGTCTTCAAGGTCGGCGCCAAGGAAACCGGTATTGAATCCGCCGATTTGATCGAAGGCGGCTCTGCGCACGACGCCGGGCCTGGGCGCCCAGGCATTGATTTGCTGGTAACCCTGCTCATTGAGGCGGATGCCCTCATCGATGACGCAGCGTTCCCAAAGGGCCTTGTAGCGCGGGACAAAGCCGCTGTTCGCGGGCCGGCCGGCGTAGGAGCCCACGAGGGCATCGGCGCCGGAGAGATCGAGCATGCGGTCGATGGCGGCGAGGGTGTCGGGGGCGAACACGGTGTCGGCATCTGCGAAGACGAGCCACTCGCTTTGGGTAAGGGCGGCGCCGCGGTTTCGGGCGTTTGCGGGCCCTTGCCTTTTTTCGATGCGCACGTAATCGGTCTTGTATCGTGCGGCGACGGCCGGGGTGTCATCGACGGAGGCATCGTCGACGACAATTGTATGGAAATCGGCGTATTCCTGTCGTTGGAGCGAGGCGAGGAGGGCTTCCAGCGTGGCAGCGGAATTATAGGTTGGGATAACGATGGCATAGCGGGGCATACAGACCTCTCGTGACTCTCCCGTGTATGTTAAGGTTGCCATAAGTGGGACTGGTTGGGCAAATGTGGCACCGAGGGACCTCTGGGCGGTAGGCTCACTCGCAACAGAGTCGAACAGGAAACCTTCGGCCACGCCGCCCAGATAAAGGGCGGCGAACAATCGGAACCCGCGTTTTTCCCCCGGTCGAACCGCCGGCCCTGCACAGCCGTAATCGGGGGGAGGACACCATGGACTTGACTGGAAGACAGGCGGGGACGATAAAGGGAGAGTCGAGGTCAGACCTTCCTGAACACAAAGATGTGCACGATCACCAGGGGCCACCGCCGTCCCATCACCTTCCACCCAGCCCGGTTTATCCGTTCAAGGGTCCGCTGCACCGCCCCCACCAATCCCGACTCATGGCACTGCGGGGCCGGGTGCACATCCGTCAACTCAAAACCGTGCCGCCGCGCAAGCCATTCAGCACATAAAAGACCAGAACGAGGCCCCGCCCCAACTCCTGCCCGGCTATGAGCTGCCGAACGCACCGGCTCGGCAGTAATCGTATTTTGCTGGTTTTTAGCCTTGGCGGTTCGAACTGGAACCATCGGCCATTTTACGGAAGATTAAAATGTGTCCGATCACTAATGGCCATTTGGTTGAGGCAATTCTCCAGCCAACGCGGTTGACTGCCTCCAGAACGCGCTGCAACAGGCCGTTGAGCCCTTTTTCGCGCTGTTGAGGCGCCGGCTGGACATCAATCAATTCAAATCGGTGCCGGGCCAGCAGAATTCGCATGCCCCGGATCGAGAACAGGACCGTATGCCAGGGTGGGGTTAGGATCACGTGAAGCTGCGGGAGGGGCAGAGACCGAATGCCGAGGCGAAACAGGGTACCAAAAAGCGCGGGAAAATGGGCGGTTGGCTGGGCCGTAATGAAGATGCCGCGCTCCGGGAGAAGCGCCGCCAGGCTGTGGAGCCACTGGTCGTGGTCGACAAGATGCTCAAACACGTTCGTCATGACGATGGCGGCTCGATCATTGCCGGCCAGTTCATGGAGCCCTCCGGGTTTGACCGGCAACCCGCGGCGAACGCAGTAGTCGAGCATTTCTTCGCTCAGCTCGACTCCTTCATAGTCGTAGCCGGCCTGCATGAGCATTCCGGCAAGCACCCCCCATCCGGCCCCAATCTCGCTGACGCGCCCGGCAGACACATTCCGGCGAACAATACTGAGTATGGCCTCAAAATAGTGGCGCGATGAATGTTGGTAAAAGTCGGCGTCGGGCTCGATATGCTTTGAACGCGCATATTCGGCGGCATAGGCGTGTTCGAGGTCTTCCTTTCCAGGGAGGGGGGCCAGTTGGATTGTACGGCAAGCCCGGCAACGATGGTAGTGGTATCCCCTGCGGCTGCCGAAAAAGGTCAAATCGCCGTTACAGGCCACACATCCTGCCGCGGGCGAACCCGTGGTGACCGCAGCTATCCGAGGGGTGGCAACCGTATTGCGGGGCATGCGGCAAGAACCTTTCCGGTGTCGTATTTCAAGAAGAGGTTGCCACAACTCGGCGCCGTCAGACAAGTCGGGGGCGCCGCAACAGATTGTATGATTGCACAGTTATAGTCTAAACTCAGGATAGTGGTCCTGTTTCCCGTTGGAGTCTTTTTGCCCAAGGATGAACTCAATGAGTAATGCGAGGCCAGGGATTTCCCTCATTATGCCCGTGTACAATGAGGCCCCGAATATTGAGGAGTTGATGACGCGTTGCGTAGCAATGCTCGAGTCGACCAGCGACACCTTCGAGATCATTGCGGTGGACGACGGGAGTACGGATGAGAGCGCGCAATTGCTTCACAAGCACCACGAACTGGACCCCCGCCTGCGGATAGTGCGCCTCGTGCGCAACTTCGGGCAGACCCCGGCGCTCTACGCGGGGATGTCGCACGCGCGGGGGGACGTGGTCGTCATAATCGATGCGGACTTGCAGAACCCGCCCGAGGAAATCCCAAAGCTGCTGCGCAAGCTGGAGGAGGGGTATGACGTCGTTCAGGGGTGGCGGGAAAAGCGGCGTGATTCGTTGTTTCGCAAGATCCCGTCGAAGTTGCTCAATGCTTTCATCAGCCGGGCCATCGAGGCGCGGGTGCGCGATTTGGGATGCGGGATGAAGGTGTTCCGCCGGGACACGGTTGAGCGGATGAACTTGTTCAAGCACCGCGCGCGGTACCTGCCGGCGGACATCTTCTGGCTGGGCGTCAAGATAGCGGAGGTGAAGATAGCCCACGACGAGCGCCGCCGTGGCAAGTCGAAGTACAACGTGTTGTCGCTGTTCCGCCTGATGTTTGAACTCGTAATAGGATTGACATCGGCTCCGGTGAAGGCTGTGAGTTTCACGGGGTGGCTGTTCACCTTGATTGGAATTGCCATTGGGGCGTTTGCGGCGGTGAACCATTGGGTGGGACATCCGTTGGGGCCCGCGGTGCTGATTGTGGCACTGGTGCTGTTTGTTGGCGGCGTGCAGTTGGTGGGTACGGGAATCGTTTGCGAGTATATCAGCCGGATTTATGCGGAAGTTCAGGGACGGCCGTATTATCTTGTGAAGGAAGTGATCGAGTGAATTCCCGGGCCAATACAGATTGGGGGGCCGGTGCCACAGCCTGATATAACCGTACTGGTGCTGGCCGTGGGGGGCAACGTCAGCGAAGGGATCCTCAAAGCGCTTGGGCGTTCTTCGCTTCGGTGCCGCGTGGTCGGGGCCGACATTGCGCCGGCAAAGATGGGTCTTTACACGGTCGACCGGGCGCTCATCTCGCCGTGGGCGCGCGAGCCCGGGTTCCTGGACTGGCTGCTTCGTGTGTGCCGCGACAACAAGGTGGATGCGGTCTTTACGGGGGCGGAGCCCATTCTGCCGGTGCTGGCGAAGCACTCGGACGCCATTTGGGCCGAGACGGGGGCCAAGTGCATCGTGAGCGATTTGGAGACTCTTGACACCGGCGACGACAAGCTGTTGACGAGCCAGTGGCTGGAACGGCAGGGTTTCAGCGGTCCGGCGTATTGCCGGTCCGAAGATCGGGAAGGCCTGTCGCAGCTCGCGGCGCGCTATGGATATCCGCTCGTGGCCAAGACCCGGCGAGGAGGCGGAAGCCGCGGTCATGTGCACATCGAAAACGAAAACGACCTGGAGTACGCGGGCCGAAAGCCGCTTTATATTGTTCAGCAGCACGTGGGAGACCCCTGCGAGGAGTATACGGCAGGCTGCTTTTCGGACAAGGAAGGCCGGGTCCGCGGCGTTATTGTGATGCGGCGCGAACTCCACGAAGGCACCACCGTTCAGTCGGAGTTGGGCGAGTTTCCCGAGGTGCGTGCGGCGGCGCGGGCGATAAGCGAGGCGCTGCGGCCGTTGGGCCCGTGCAACATTCAGTTTCGGATGCACGAGGGACGCGCATGCTGCATCGAGATTAACGTCCGCTTTTCAGGGACGACACCCATCCGGGCGTGGTTCGGGTTCAATGAGGTTGATGCGGCCCTGCGCCATTACGTTCTGGGAGAGCCGTGCCCGGAACTGCCGTTGGTGACTCAGGGGGTGATGGTGCGGTATTGGAACGAGATGTACTTGGCACCCGAAGCGATTACCGAGGGTGCCCGTAATGGCGTGATAGAAAACCCAAGGCGGTACAACCTTGGTGTGGAAAACTACGGCATGCCGGGAAGTCCAGCATGAAGATACTGGTGACAGGAACAACCGGGCTGGTGGGCGAGGCGGTTGCTCAACGGCTCGCGGAGTTGGGACACCGGGTAGTCGGGGTGAGCCGGAACATCAACCCGCGCCTACCGGGAAGTGTGGAGCAAGTTCAAGCGGATCTCGCGCAGGCGTCATTTCTTGACGCCTTCGCGGGGAGCCACGTGTGCGAAGCGATCGTGCATTGCGCGGCGGAACGCAATCCGACGCCGGGGGCGGCTGAGGTGGTGTTAGTGAACTGCCTGGGGACGCAGCAGGTGGCGGCGCTTGCGAGGCAGTGGAAGGTGCGAAGCCTGGTTTTCATGTCAGGCGTGGCCGTGATTGGAAGACCCGTCGAGACGCCTGTTGTGGAAGAGCATCCGGTGCGGCCTTTGAACGAGTATATCGCAGCGAAGCTGTTCGGCGAGTATGTGACGGAGATGGCCGGTCGGGAAGCAGGCATATGCGCGTCGACCCTTCGGCTGACGGCGCCGGTGGGGCCGAACATGCCGCGCAACCGCCTGTTGCCGGCGATTGTGGCGAAGGCGCTACTGGGGCGCGGTATCGAGATCAACGGTGACGGGAGCCGTCGGCAGAACTACGTGGCCGTGGGAGATGTGGCGCGCGCGATGGAGCAGGTCCTGGAGGGAGGCGTCTCGGGACTGTTCAATATTGGCGGGTCCGCCTGCATTTCGAATCTGGAGTTGGCGCGGCTGTGCGTTCGTATCCTGAATTCGACGAGTGAAGTCAGCTTGGGCGGCCGGCCCGACCCTGAAGACGGCGTGGCCTGGGACATCTCGAACGCCAAGGCGCACAACGCGTTCGGGTATCAGCCGCGGATTGGAATCGAAGAGACCATACACGCCTTGGCAGCGGGGATGCGCAAGTAACGTTTACACGTATTCGGGCAAGTAGTCTTTGTGCGCCTCGATTAGGTCGTCGCAGAGCGCCACGATCTCGTCGATGGTCAGTTCGGCGGCGGTGTGTGGGTCGAGCAGGGCCGCGTGGTAGATGTGTTCGCGCTTGCGCGTCAGGGCCGCCTCGATTGTCAATTCGTGGACGTTCACGTTGGTCCGGGTCAGGGCGGCGCATTGCGGCGGCAGGTCCCCCACGAACGTCGGCGTCACCCCCAACCGATCCGCCACGCACATCACCTCGACGCACGCACCCTCGGGCAGATTCGTTATCAACCCCCTGTTAAGGACATTCCCGCCGAACGTGAACGCCGCACCCGTCTCGATGGCCTCGAGGATATAGGACGCGTACTCGTCGCCGCGCTCGTGCTCGAGCGGGTTGTCGGCGAGCAGGAATTCGCGCAAGCCGTCCCACCCCTTGATCTGGCTGATGCACCGCCGCGGATACTCGTCCAACGGGATATGAAACTGGTCAATGAGTTCTGGGGCCCGCGCCTTGATGAACCACGGGACATACTCGCTGGTGTGCTCACTCGACTCCGTCACGTAGTAGCCAAACCGTTTCATCACCTCGAACCGGACGGAATCCTTGTGCCGGTGCGCTTCAAGTTGCGCCCGGCGCCGGATCTCCGGGTAAAGGTCCTCGCCATCCCGGGAAATCTCGAGCAGCCACCCTTGATGGTTCACCCCGGCAATCTTCCACTCGAGGTTGTCGTCCGGCAGCCCCAGTTCCCAGCACAGGTATTTGGCGCACGACTGCACGCTGTGGCAAAGGCCCACGGTCTTGACGCCGGTCGCCTTCAAAATCGCCCCGGTCAGCATCGCCATCGGGTTTGCGTAGTTCAGCAGCCACGCGTCCGGCGCGACTCGCTCGATTAAGCGGCAATACTCGAGCATGACCGGAATCGTGCGCAACGCCCGGAAAATGCCGCCGATGCCCAGCGTATCGCCGATCGTCTGGCGCAGGCCGTATTTCTTGGGTGTCTCGAAATCGATGACGGTCGCCGGCTCATACCCGCCGACCTGGATCGCGTTCACGACGTAGTCCGCGCCGCGCAGCGCATTTTGAGCGTCGCCGGCCAAATGCGCGCTGATCCGCGCCGACGCGCCAAGCGTCCGGTTGATATTTTGCAGCATGACGTCGGACACCCGCAGCCGGTCCCCGTCGATATCCACGAGCGCGATCTGCGCGTCACGCAGCGCAGGAACGTTCAGACAGTCGCCAAGCACGTTCTTGGCAAATACCGTGCTCCCCGCTCCCAGAAATGCTATTTTCGGCATTATTCTTTTCCCTCAAAGACTAGAAGCTATCCCAAAACCGAATAAAAGCGCTCCTCCCATACCGATGTCGGGAAGAATACCCGGGGGATTCCCACGTCGCGCTGGACTCGGGCTCTTGCATTAAGAGTAGAAGCCATGTGCCAGCGCTCCTCGGAATGACACCTTCGGGCGCCTTTTGGTTGCGGCGCCGCCGCAACCAGAACCAACATGGGCACACCCCGTTGGGACGCCTCCCGGCCACGCCAAAGGCGTGGTGGGAGGTGTCCCTTTTTTTCAACATGCCCGCCTTGCCAACAAAAGTGGGACACCCCACCACGCGCCACGCGTGGCCGGGGGGCGTCCCAGGCGGATGCAAAGTCTTGCGCGCCGCAACAAGAAATTGAAGGTTAGTAGTACAAAGAGCACAAAGAGAAGAGATTTATTCTTTGAGTTCTTTGCGTTCTTTGTGGCAAAAAGGATCAATTGGCGGTGGGCTCGACCGGCGGTTTATTCGCCTCTTCCGCCTGTTTCTTGGCCTCTTCGAGTTCTTTTTGCGCGAGTTCTTTTCTTGCGGCGCGCGTTTCTTCTTCGGCGGATTCATGGAGCGGGCTCGCGGTGACGATATTGAGCGCCTTGGGCACGACTTCGATCGCCGCCGGCAACTGCCCGGGCTGCTCGCCATCCAAATTGATGAGCACCGTCGTGTCACTCCGGATCGTGATGCGCGACGCCGGGAAATACTTCACCTGGTCGGGATAATCCGTCAACCGGCCCTTGTAAATGGCCGGCAGGTGCGTGAGGCAGAACATCCGGCTCGTGTTCCCGATCACGTACACGTCGAACACCCCGTCGTCGATCTGCGCGTTCGGCGCCACGTGCATGCCGCCCCCGTCGTACTGGCCTTTGGCGATGATCACGTCCCGGCACACCTGGTCGAGCTGGTACCCGTCGATCTCGATCTCGAGAAACGGCGGCTCGTACGTGGCCAGCGTCGCCAGCGTGCCCCACATGTACGAAAACAGCCCGCCGTACTTCTTGGTCGTCCGGTTCACGCGATCGACTACCGCACCGCCCATCCCGACGTGGCACGTGTTGATAAAGTACAGAAAGCTCTGGCCGACGCCGCCCGGCAGCGTGAACGTCACCCGCCCCAGGTCCGCCGCCACCACCCTGTCGCCCACCAGGTGCGGGATCGCCTCACGCCCTTTGGGAATCCGCAGCGTCCGCGCCAAATCCGAACCCGTCCCCAGCGGCATAATGGCCATAGCCGCCCGCGGATTGATCGGAAGAAACCCGTCAAAAAACCCGTTGATAACCTCGTGGTGCGTCCCGTCGCCGCCCACGCTGATGATGCGCTCGCACCCCTCGCGGAGCGCCTGCCGCACCAGTTCGGTAGCGTGCCCCGGCCGTTCGGTTCGCAGAAACGTGAAATCGCCCACCATCTCTTCGATCAGTTTGGCGATCTCCGGCCAATGCCGCGCCGCCCGCCCGTTGCCCGAATACGGATTAACCACCGCGGCTATTTTATGTGTGCCTTTTACCATCGCTCACTGTTATTGTGCCGGCGTCTCGCCCGCACATTTTTTACACCCGCACGTCCGATCGCCCGCCTAACGCCTCCTTGTTACGCTCGAGCACGGGTTCGACATAATCGCGCAAGAATTCGTCCACTTGTTCCGGCGCCCGGCCCACAAACTCCTCCACCTTCATTATCTCATCAATCTCCGCCCGCGACATCCCGACCGCCGGGTCGCCCGCGAGCCTATCGAGCAGGTCGTTGTCCAGCCCTTCCTCCTTGACGCGCCCCGCCGCCGCCTGCGAATGACGCCGGATCACTTCGTGCACCTCCTGGCGGTCGCTACCTTTCCGGACACACGCCATCAGGATGTTTTCCGTCGCCATAAATGGCAGTTCCGCGCGAAGGCGCCGCTCAATCACCTTCGGATACACCACCGGGTTTTCCATAACATTCATATACAGGTTCAGAATTCCGTCCGCGGCCAGAAACGCCTCCGGAATGCTGATCCGCCGGATCGCCGAATCGTCCAGCGTCCTCTCGAACCACTGCACGGCCGACGTAAACTCCGAGTGGAGCGGCGCCGCCATCAGGTACCGCGCCAGCGAACATGCGCGCTCGCACCGCATCGGGTTGCGCTTGTACGCCATCGCGCTGCTCCCGACCTGCTTGGACTCGAACGGCTCCTCGACCTCCTTCAGGTTCTGCAGCAGCCGCATGTCCGTCGCCCATTTGTGGACACTCTCGCCAATTCCCGCCAGCGCCCGCAGCACGTGCGTATCCACTTTCCGCGGATACGTCTGCCCCGTGACCGGGTAGGACTGTTTGAAACCAAGTTTCTCCGCGACAAGCTGGTCGAGCCGCCGGACCTTTTCATGATCACCGTCAAACAGCGCCAGGAACGACGCCTGCGTGCCCGTCGTACCTTTGACGCCCCGGCACCTGAGCCGGTCGATTGTCGCCTCGACGTCCTCGACGTCCATCAGCACGTCCTGCGCCCAAAGACACGCCCGCTTCCCCATCGTCACCACCTGCGCGGGCTGGTAATGCGTAAACCCCAGCGCCGGCAGCGCCTTCCACTTCCGCGCAAAATCCGCAAGCCGCTCGAGCACGTTCACCGCCTTCGCCAGCACGATCTCGAGCCCTTCCCGCATCAGGATCAAATCGGTGTTGTCGCCCACGTAGCAACTCGTCGCGCCCAAATGAATGATGGGCCGCGCGGCCGGTGCGGCAAGCCCGTACGCATGGATGTGCGCCATCACGTCGTGGCGCATCTCCCGCTCGAACTTGGCCGCCGCCTCGAAGTCAATATCATCGACGTGCGCCCGCATCTGCTCGAGTTGCTCGTCCGTAATCGGCAGCCCAAGTTGCTTCTCCGCCTCCGCCAGCGCAATCCAGCAGCGCCGCCACGTCGAGAATTTTTTCTGCGCGCCCCACAACCGCGCCATTTCGTGCGTGGCAAACCGCTCCACCAGCGGGCTGACGTATTCGTTGCTCATTTGCGCGCCCTTTCCATCACGCATCCTTCGCGGCCAGTTCAAATCCCCCCTCGACGGCCATCGCCGCAACCGCCGTCACCGGGTTCTCCCGCTGGGCAAAAATGCCCCGCCGCAGGACAAACTCGCACGCGTCCGCCGCGCTGGCCGCGTCATAATGGCCGCTCTGCGAATCTGCTACCCGGTTCTCCTCGTACGTCGCCACGTAAAAAAACTTCCCCGCCTCGAGTGGCATCCGCCGCACCTCGAGCCCGTCGTGCCGCACGATCGCCAGCCAGCCCGACCCGTCGCGCCGGTCGGCCACCGCGCTGATCCGCGGCGTGTTCAGGTGGTCCTTCTCGTAGTCGAGCAGGATCGATGCCGACACCAGTGCGTCCCGCACCGGCATTCCGGCGTCGATCTTCTCCGCGATGGGATCGGTCTGGCTGCCGTTCGTTACCACCGCCACGTTCCCACCCGCAACCAGCCGTGCGCAGTTGTATGCGATGTACGGGTTCCGCTGGACGTCCACCTCGTGTCCCGGTTTCGGAACTATGCTCACCTTGTCGCCTGCCACTACCGCCATCCGGTTTGGGAAACTCCGGCTCGAAACCCGGTATGAGGCGCAAAGGCGGCCATTTTTCGTAATGGCAACACTGACAATTCGGCCAATATACATTCTCAAAAACCTTCCGAGATGCTGGTGGAACAGTTCCCGTCCCGCAACCCTCAGCACGTTGACCACCTATTATAGTAAAAACATCTCAACCGCGCCAACATCATTCCATCTATTAAAACCCGCGACACACTCCCGGGAATGCCCAAAATGGCGCCTCAATTCTTATTTGTCCTATAGATAACTATTCACCACATACTCCATTTCTGTGCGACCGCCGCCCTACTTCACAATATAGCCCGCCCCGATCGCGTCCCCCGTGGTGTCCACCCACTCCGCCAGCAGGCCCCTGTGCCGTTTCAGTTCCGCCTCGAACTCCACGTTCCCGGCCACATTGTTCATTTCCCCCGGGTCGTTCTTGAGGTCCGTGAACTGGTCGCGGTTCCGCCCCGACTCGTACACGCAGTACTTGAACCGATCCGACCGGATCATCCGCGCATTCTGGCTCTCGACCACCATGTGGCGGCGCCACGGCACGTCCTTGCGTTCTGCCAGCGGCCGCACGCTCGAACCCGGCCGGCCCGCCGGCACGTCAATCCCCGCATAGTCGCACAGCGTCGGGAGCAGATCGAGCCCGTTCGACACCAGGTGCACGTCATCGATTCCGCCCGCCTCAATCCGTCCTTTCCAGTTCATGATGAAGGGAATCCGCACCGCTTCCTCGTACAGGATTGACTTGTGCTCGAGCTTATGCGCGGAGTCGTGGTCGCCATGGTCGCTCGTGAACACGATCAATGTGTTGTCTTCAAGCCCGGCGGCCGTCAGCCCCGCCAGCACAATCCCGATCTCGCGATCCACCATCTCCGTCAGCCGGCAATACGCCCAGCGGTGAAGCCGCCAGTCGTCCTCCGTCCAGTTTTGCCGGACCCACGACCGGAACGGGCGGACCTCGGTGTAGTCCAGTGTAATGCCTTCCGGCTCGTTTTGCGGAACGTTGTGGTTGGGCGGCAGTGGGGGGCAATTCCGCTGGACAAACTCGTGCAGGTCGCCGCTCGCCCGCGCCTTGTCCAGCACCTGCTCGCAGGTTCGCGAATCGAGGTTGCCGGTGTTTTGCCCGCCGTGCGCCCGCGCATGCGCGTTGATGGCCATGTAACAGATGTCGTGCGGGTTGATGAACGAGGCAAAAAGGAAGAACGGCCTGTCATGCGCCGCGCGTGCGCGCCCCTTGATGAACTCGGCGCACGCCCGCGCCAGCCCCTCCCGGCTGTCGCCTGTCAGGTTGCGGTAACCGATCTCGCGGAGGTCGCGCATTCGCTTTGGAAAATGCGTCTTGCCCCCGAACACCGTTTCATACCCGGCGTTGCGCAGCACGTTGCCCAGCGAGTTGCGGATCATGTCTTCCGTCACGGCGGCCGAGTCCGTGTCCTCGTTCTGGTTCATGCCGATCGCGCTGGGCATGAGGCCCGTCTGCAAGCTGAACCGGCTCGGCACGCACACCGGATTCGTCGCGTAAGCCCGCTCGAACCGGACGCCCGACGCCGCCAGCCGGTCCATCGCCGGCGTCTGCAAATTAGGGTTCCCCGCGCAACTCAACATGGCGGCCGACTGCTGGTCCGTCATGATGAACAGGATGTTGGGCCCGGCCGTGGAAGCCGCCCGCGCCCCGCTCCCGGCCACCAACCCCGCCGTGCCCAACGCTGATGCCGCCAAAAACTCCCGCCGGTTCAGTTTCTTCATGTGGTGTCTCCTTCGCACAAAGCGCAAGCAAGCTTGCGCACTCCATACCGCAAAAATACCGGAAGTGCCGGTGTTTTTTCGAATAGGCGTGCACAGAGGTCTCCCCAAATCATCAAAGCCATCCAGGATTTCGGCCCCGCCTGCTGAAGCTCGTCAGATTTACTCTGATTGTGGTGCGGGCGTCCCGCCTGCACTATCGGTCCTTATACGTCCTATTCGCCATTCAGCCCCCCTCAGCCAGGAAGAAATGTTACCCTCCGCGTGTTCTTTGCTTAAAAGTTCCCGAACAGCCGTAGGGATGGAGCTTGTGCCATGAAAACGTGTAAATGCTTGTGGCTCTTGGTTTTACTGGCATTCCTGCCCACCCGGGATGCCGCCGCGCACCGGCTCGTCCCCGACGACGGCACCCACACCACCGCCCAAACCGCCATATTCCTCGACGATCCCGGCCTCTCCCAAGTCGTCTACCATACCGTCACTCCACAATCCAACCACCTTTGGATCGCCTTCGACGCCGCATCCGGCCAAAACCTTTACTGGCAACTGGGCTTGCCGGCCATCCGCGGGCTCGAAAACTACCGCCCGACAGTTGTCGTTCTGGGGCCGGGTTTGCCGGATGTGGAGCTGCCGTTCCCAATCCCCGAAGGACTCGGCGGCATCATCCTGGACAGCACCGGCTTGCCCGCCGAATCCTTCAACGAACATTTCACCGGCACCCGCGATTGGATCCTCCACGAAGAAGACCGCGCCCTCACCCAGCCTGGCCGCTACTATATCGTCGCCTACCATCCCGACGGCACACCCGGAAAGTTTTGGCTGGCGGTCGGGCGCCGCGAGGCGTTCGGGCTGCGGGACATCCTCGATTACGCCGACGTCCTGGCCTTCGTCCGCCAGTACCACGAAGTCCAGGATCAAACCCTCCCCATTCTGCCCAACCTCCTCCTGCTGCTCTCCAAGCTCCTGCGGTTCTTCGCCAACATGTTCGGGCTCCGGTAAGGAAGAATCAAGGTTTTCTGACAGAAGACCTGTCTCCAGCCACGTTTATCACAGAATCAGCCTGACCTCAAAGAAGTAGCCCGACTTCGCCGAAGTCGGGTCGACCAAACCCGCGACTATACATCACAGTAGCCTCGCGGCCGGTCTTGTGGTAATTTACCCGCAGGCGCAGTGCTACGTTGGGGAGTCCAGCCTATGGTGTACGAAGGCAGTTTCAAGTCTCATGACGGCCTTGACCTCTATGAGCGGGGATGGGAACCAGACACCGGATTGCAGGGCCGCGTCGTGTTGATTCACGGGTATGGCGAACATTGCAGCCGCTACGTCGAGCTGGCCCGCGTGTTCAATGCGGCCGGGTTTTCCATCCACACCTACGACCAGCGGGGTTTCGGCAAGTCTCCGGGGGAGCGCGGATCGGTCCGCAATTTCGAATTGCTGCTGCAAGACGTGGACACGTTCCTCGATCACGTCCGCCCCCGTCTCGAGGGCACGCCGTGGTTCATGATGGGCCACAGCATGGGCGGGCTCGTCCTGGCGTCGTACGCCGAAACGCGAACCGTCGATGCGCGCGGCCTGGTGTTCAGCAGCCCGTTTCTTGCGCTCAACGCGTCGCCTCTCCTGATTAAGGTGGCCGGCATCGTCGGCGCGCTCGCACCCTGGATGCCCATCGCGCGGGTCGACCATCCCGCCCGGTCCCGCGATCCCAAGGCGGTCGAAAACGCCATGAAAGACCCGCTCATCTACCCCGGCCCCATCCGCGCGTTCACGGGCGTCGAGTTCAAACGGGTCGTGACGCGCGCCAGGGTCAATTTCCATCGCATCGCGTTGCCCGCCTATATTATTCATGGCACCGGCGATCGAATCGTGCCCAACGAAGGCAGCCGGTTGCTTTACGCCGAGTGCGCGTCAAAGGATAAGACGCTGAGAATCTACGAGGGCGGGTACCACGAACTCTGGAACGACATCGAAAAAGTCACCGTTATGGCCGGCATTTGCGATTGGCTGGCCGCACATATATAAAAACCATCAAGCATCGGAGGGGAAACTGCAATGAAATCAACGCGGAGAACATTTCTGAAAACTACCGCCGGAGCCGCATTGGCCGCCGCCGGTTGCGCCACCAATGAGCCCGCCCCCAAACGAATGGCCACTGCCGTAACGCCCAAGCGGCCCCGCCGCACGCTTGGACCCAATGACCGGATCCGGTGCGCCTTTATCGGCATCGGCAGCCGTGGAAGCTCCATCCTCGGCAGCGCGCTTACATTTGACGACGTCGATATGGTCGCCGTCGCCGATACCTACGACGCCAACCGCGAACGTGCACTCGGCGCCTGCAAGAAAAAGTATCCCGGCGCGACCGGCTATGTCCGGTTTGAGAACCTGCTCGAAAAAGAACAGATCGATGCTATCATCACCGCCACGCCCGACCACATCCACGTCCCCGTGATCCTCGCCGCGCTTGATATGGGCCTCGACGTCTACACCGAAAAACCCATGACGCTCACCTGGGAGTCCGCCAAACAGGTCCGCGACAGAGCCAACGCCGCCGACGCCGTAATCCAGGTTGGCACCCAGTTGCGCAGCATGGAAATGTATCAGCGGCTGCGCGACGTCGTGCAGTCAGGCGAGCTTGGCAAACTGCTCCGCGTGCGGGTCAACCGCGACGGGAAGTCGAAGCCGCTGGACAAGGCGGATACACCCGCCGGCGCTACCGAACAAAACACCCACTGGCCGCTGTTCCTGCGCGAAACAAAACCCTATCCCTACGACCCGCTCCGTTATTTCCACTGGCGCCAGTTTGTCGAGTACTCGAACGGCTACTACGGCGACCTCATGCTGCACCACCTCGACATCTGCCATTTTGTCACCGGATGCGGCATGCCGTCCGCCGTCAAAGCCGTCGGCGGAATCTACACGTTCAACGACGGCCGGACCTGCCCCGACACCGTGAGCGCGCTGCTCGAATACGCGGAGAAATTCCAGTTCAACTACAGCACCACGGTCGGCAACGGCCATTTCGGCCTGTTCGAACGCTACCTGTTCACGAACGGCACCGTCGAAGTTCGCGGGATGGGCGAGATGTCGATCTACCGCGGCGACAATGAGGAGAAGGTGGGCAGCAAAGGCATTCTGAACGAGCCGCACCTGCAGAACTTCTTCGACGCCATGCGCTCGCGCAACGCCACCATCGCGCCGGTCGAAGCGGGCCTGATGGCGGCCACCTGCGCACACATGGCCGTCATGTCCATGAACAGCGGCCGGGCCGCGGCGTGGGATGGCGAGAACGGGACGGTGCGGCTCGCGTAAACGCGAGACTGCCCAGTTCGCTTTACAATAGCCCGCGGCATCGGGACTTCAGCCGTGGGTGTCAGCGTCTTATCTTAGTGCTGTTCAGGGCATCCGCCCGTTTCTCATTTCTTTGTGTGGACAGTGGAGATCGCGGTGAGTTAGAATTGGGAAGAGGAGAATGTACTAATGTGCCCGCCAGTGCGGTATCATGGAATTGAGATTCCGGAAAAGATTATCGCCGATTTCTGTCGGCGTCATCACGTACGCCGGCTTTGCCTGTTCGGCTCGATTCTGCGCGACGATTTCCGGCCCGATAGCGATGTCGACGTGCTGGTGCAGTTTGAACCGGCAGCCACTCCGGGCTTTGGCTTCTTCGGAATCCAAGAGGAACTTTCCGCCTTACTCGGCCGGAGGGTAGACCTCCACACGCCCGGGTTCCTCAGCAAGTACTTCCGGGATGAGGTGCTGCGGGAGGCGGAGGTGTTGTATGACGCGGCATGACGACATGGTTGCGCTTCGACACATGCGCGACCACGCCCTCGAGGCTGTCACGGCCGCGCGTAACCGGTCACGACAGGACCTCGATGGCGACCGCATATTTTCCCTTGCACTGATCAAACTTGTCGAGATCGTCGGTGAGGCGGCCAGCCGGGTTTCCTTGGCAACACGTGCCCTTGAACCGCGTATTCCCTGGAACGAAATAGTGGCCGCACGGAATCGGCTTGTTCACGGCTACGATCAGGTTGATCTCGATGTTCTGTGGCGCATCGTGGCGGTAGAACTACCTCCACTCATCCAACAGTTGGAGACGATTCTGACCGGGCACTCGAAATAGGGCCTGATAGGGAAGGCTTTTCGCCCGCTTTTCGCGAGATAGCTTGCCATAACCAGAGCCGTATCAGTTGCCGGGGCGCATTTTGGCCAGGTCGACGCCGGCCTTTGTCACGATATCGCCGGCTTCGCGGCCGGGTCCGGTTCGCTCTTCGTATTCGCCTTCGTGGTAGTCGTAGCTGGGGATAATGTAGCCGAACTCGTCGTTGGTGAGGCCGAGCACCATCCGGAGTGCGCCGGTCATTTTGGCCATGATCTCGATGGCGATCTGGGGCAGCACTTCGCCGGGCACCGTGATGAACTGGGCATCGCCCACCCAAATCACGTTCATTTCAGATTGAACCGCGCCGTTGAACGCGAACGGTTTGGGCGTGTTGGCGAGAAACCCGGTAAGGGCTTTGGTTGTGACGGGGATTTCGAGCGGGCGTCGGTGAACCCAAAGGCCGCAGGCCGTCATGGGCTTGGCGTTTCGTGCGGCGGCGCAGACGTGTTTTGCCAGGCCCTTGCCCATCTCGGCGGCGGCCTCGTAGGTGCGCAACCGCGTATCCGGGCTGACCATGCCGCCGAGCGCGCCGTTGAGAAAGACGGTTTGCCCGCCGAGTTCTCGCGCCACCTCGTTGCACATCGTGCCCACGAAATCGGGCGAAATGCCGCGTTTGTCTTCAAGCCGGACCACTTCCGGATGGCAGGTGAGGTGCACCAGATTGAGGATGGGCCGCCCGTCTTCTCCCACGGCCTGGATCACGGATACGGTCGGGTCCATCACCGCGGGGTCGCGCCAGTTCAGGATCAGGTCGACTACGCGGCCGCCCGCCATGGACATCTCGGTTGACCCGCGCAGGAGCGCCTTCACGGGCCGCATGTTCCCGGCGGCTTTAAGGATGGCGGCCTCGGTTTGACGCATAACGTATTCGGCGTACTCGCTCGGGTAATACCCGTAAAACCCCATGGTGTCGACGTTCGCATGCGTGTGCGACATCGAGACGTAGACATTTGGGAACCCTTTCTTGGCCAGGGATTCGCGCAGGGGCGCCAAGTCCCAAGGCCCAATGAGGAACACGTCCAGGCCCGCAAACACCACCCGCTGACCGCCCCGCTCGAAAACGGCTACCCGCGCCAATACGTCCTCCTCGAGGTGAAACGGTTTTTCCTTGGCGTCCTCCGTGAGATTGTCGTAACGCTGGGGCGCGATGCTCACCTGCGCGGCGCCTGCCCGAAAATCCGCCGGGACCTCGGCCGGTTTGCCGGCGGTTTCGTCGCGGCGCAAATCGAACTCATGAACATGGGTGTCGGGCACGCGGCGGGTTCGCGGCGCGAAATAAACAATCCCGATGGTTTTACCGGCCGCGTCGCAAATGAACCGGAGCCCTTTCTGGCTATACTCGAGAAACTCCTGGGTCTGGAAACGGATCTCAACCTCCGGCTTGCCGAACAACGCCACGATTGGCTCGCGCGACGGATAGCGGGGGTCTGGTGAGGCGGCCGTAACGGCTTCGATCTTGCCTTTCGAGAAGAAGAACCGGTCGGTCAGACCGGGAGCGCCTTCGCTTGGATATCGGTAGTCGCGATCTGACTGACTTGCGGCGGGAGGAGGGCCCATCACGCGCGAGACATCGTCCTGCGTCGCTTCACCCGGTACAAGCCCCCTGAACGCATTCGGAACCTGTTCCGCCGCACCCGCACCCAGCGTTGTTAACAGCACAAGGACCCCCACTACACACGCACCCGCATTGAAAAAGAAACATATTCTTTGCATATCCGGCCACCTCGCACATTCCCGTTACGCACCACGCGCCCATCCACATTGCCCAACCGGGGTATGATACGCGCGGCCGGTTGTTCCGTCAACGCGGCAGGATGCCGCGTCTACACTTGCAGCCAATAGGGGATGGAATGGTCTGCCATTGCAAGCCCAACCAAGAACTCACTTCGAGGCGAGAACGTCTTACGTGCGGATTTTGGAACAACAACCCGTCTTGACCGTCCGTTGGCGGCGTATGATAGAATTCGGGCATTCGCCAAATGTGGCGCGGCCAACGGGAGGAATCCACATGGCGCATCAAATCAGCAGACGCCGGTTGTTGAGCCTGATTGGAGGCACGGCCGCATCGACGGTGTTTGCGCGGTTTGCAGACGCCGCGCCGTCCAGGCCCAACGTGCTGTTCATGGCCATCGACGATCTCAACGATTGGATCGGCTGCCTCGGCGGCCACCCCGACGTTAAGACGCCTCACCTCGATGCGCTCGCCGCGCGCGGCGTCCTGTTCTCGAATGCCCACTGCGCCGCACCCGCGTGCAACCCATCGCGCGCGGCCCTCATGACGGGCATCCGGCCGTCCACCTCGGGCGTCTATATCAACTCCCAGCCCTGGCGGAAAAGCCCGGTGCTCCGCGACGCCGTCACCATCCCCCAGCACTTCATGGCACACGGGTACGAGGCCATCGGCAGCGGGAAAATCTACCACGGCAACTTTCCGGACCCGCCGTCCTGGCAGGAATATTGGCCCTCGCAGAAAAATAACAAGCCCGGCGATCCCGTGCGCAAGGAAAAATCGCCCGCTGCCAAGACCCATTTCGATTGGGGGCCGCTGGATGTGCCCGTCGAGCAGATGGGCGATTGGCAGGTCGCCGATTGGGTGATCGGGCAGCTCGGCAAACAGCACGAGAAACCATTCTTTCTCGGCTGCGGGTTTTTCCGGCCCCACCTGCCGTGGTACGTGCCGCGCAAGTATTTCGAGATGTATCCGCCCGACAAGATCACGCTGCCCAACGTCAAAGAAGACGACCTCGACGACGTCCCACCCGCCGGAAAACGCATGGCTCTGAAAAGCGGCGACCACGCGCGCGTCCTCGAGCACAACGAATGGCGCCAGGCCGTCCAGGGTTATCTGGCATGTATCAGTTTTGTCGACGACTGCGTCGGCAGGGTCATTTCCGCGCTCGACAACAGCCCACACCGCGACAACACCCTCGTCGTCCTCTGGTCGGACCACGGCTGGCATCTGGGCGAGAAACTCCACTGGCGCAAGTTCGCCCTCTGGGAAGAAGCCACGCATAACGTGCTCATGGTCGCCGCCCCCGGCACAACCTCGCCCGGCGGCAGGTGCCCCGCAACCGTCAACCTGCTGGATATCTACCCCACCCTGATTGAGCTATGCTCTCTCGATCCCAAAAAGGAACTCGAGGGAAACAGTCTGCTCCCCCTGCTCAAAGATCCGCAGGCCACATGGGACCGGCCTACACTCACCACACACGAACGCAACAACCATTCGGTCCGGTCAGACCGATGGCGCTACATCCGATACGCCGACGGCTCCGAAGAACTCTACGACCATTCCGCCGACGAGATGGAATGGACCAACCTCGCTACCGACCCGCAATACGACCACATCAAAAAAGAACTCCAAAAATGGCTTCCCTCAACCAACGCCGAGGATGTCCCTCCAAAATAACGCGACGTTGCCGCCAGCCACTGACATTATTTGATTGGAACTGGGCACGCGCGAAAACAATACGCCCAAAAAGAGGGGCAAAAAGACTGTTTTTCGCGGGGATACTGTCGCCGTCTCTTAATAAAACGCCGAAAACCTCGAAAACAAATGCGGCGGGTATTGCCACTCTCTATTCTGATCGGCATAATAAGGCGTTGAGCTGCTGAAACGTCTGTTGCGGGCCTGGGCGCTTGATTGCTTTATCCCGCGGTGTCGGCCCGCAGCCAACCATGGAGGCCAAGACATGGATCTCGAGAATAGCGTTTGGTTCGAGCGGCTGAGTGCCATGGCGGAGTCGAGCAGTCAGGTCGATTCATCGCTTTACTCCCAATATGACGTGAAGCGCGGCCTGCGCGACATCTCGGGCAAGGGTGTCTTGGCCGGCCTGACGCAGATCGGCGAAGTGCAGGCCCAAACACAAGTCGGCGACCAGTCCGTTCCCGGGCCGGGCCACCTCATTTACCGTGGGATCGACATCGACGAAATCGTCGACGGGTTTCTGTCCGAGGGCCGGGAAGGCTTCGAGGAGGCGTGTTACCTCCTGCTGTTCGGCCAACTCCCGAGCCCTGAGGAGTTGGAACGGTTCCAGAAACTCCTGGTGTCTTACCGTGCACTGCCGGACAACTTCGTCCACGACTCCATTCTCAAACTGTGCAGCCGCGACATGATGAATGCCTTGGCGCAAAGCGTCCTGGCTCTTTACGTCTCGGATGATCGCGCCGACGACATCGACATTCCCAACGTCCTGCGGCAGTGTATTCTGCTGATTGCCACATTCCCACTGCTCGCCGCCTACAGCTACCGCGCCCATTCCTACCACTACAAACACAAGAGCCTCGTCATTCACAGCCCAAACCCCAAGCTGTCAACGGCCGCCAATTTTCTCCACATGCTCCGCCACGACAGCCAGTACACACCGCTCGAGGCCCAACTGCTGGATTTGGCGCTTGTCCTGCACGCCGAACACGGCGGCGGAAACAACTCGACGTTCACGGCCCACGTCGTTACGTCCAGCGGCACCGACACCTATTCGGCCATCGCGGCCGCGCTCGGCTCGCTCAAAGGGCCACGCCACGGCGGCGCCAATATCAAGGTCGTCCAGATGTTTCAAGATCTCAAGCAGCAGGTTTCCGACTGGGAAAACGAGCGACTGCTTGAAGAATACCTCCTCAAGTTGCTCAACAAAAAGGCTTTCGATCACTCCGGCCTCATCTACGGGATCGGCCACGCCGTCTATTCCGTTTCAGACCCCCGCACACTCATTCTCCGCGACCATGTGGGCAAACTCGCAAAAGAGAAAGGCCTGGCGGACGAAATGCGCCTCTACCAAAAAGTCGAGAAACTCGCCCCCGAAGTCATCAGCCATGTACGGAAAATGTACAAAGGTGTCAGCGCCAATGTCGACTTCTACTCCGGATTTCTCTACCGCCTGCTCGAAATTCCCGTCGAACTGTTCACACCCCTGTTTGCCATGGCCCGAATCGCCGGATGGAGCGCGCATCGCATCGAAGAAATCGCCAACGCCGGAAAAATCATACGGCCCGCATACAAAAGTGTCGCCTCGCAGAGACACTACGTGCCCCTGTCCGACCGGAACACGGGCTCGAACAGCCGCCCTTGCTGAACCGGACCGCTTACGTGGCCTTACGGGAAACTGGCAGGGGACGTAACGGAAAGGTATAGCAAAAGTTCAAAGGTCCTTTTTGTTCTTTCCCAGCGTGTCGCTCCTGCAGAATCATCGGACAATCATGAGCCTCGATGTGATTGCCTTGACGCTTCACGGTTTCCGGATATGTTACTTTTGTAGTTCCTCCAGGAGTGTGTGCGCCCAGAGGTGGTTTGGGTTCAGTTCGACTGCTTTTTCAAGACTTCCTTTGGCGCCGGCCATGTCGCCGTTGCCGAGTGCGCCGAGGGCGGCAAGGTAGTGGGCCTGTGCGAGCCGGGTGCTGCGGGCTTGCCGCTCGCCGAACTTCATGAAGAAATCAACGGTTCCGCCGGACTCGAGCTGGGCGGCGCCATCGCTTGCAAGTGCGTCGAACAGGGCTTTGGCTTCGTCGGTTTTGCCGAGCTTGGCGAGGGCTTGGCCTTTGTGATACCGGAACTCGGAGGCGCCGGCCTCGGTGTTTGCAGCGAGCTCGAGATGCTCGGCGGCCTTTTGCGGCTCGTTAAGTGCCTCGTACGCCGCGGCGATCAAGAGGTGTGCGCGCGCGGCGTGCGGGTCCTGTGCGGGGCGGTCGACGCCGAGGTTCTCGGGATATTCGAGTGCGGCCTGGAACGCGCGCAGGGCTTCCTGCGGCTGCCCGTCCTTCAGCAATTTCAGTCCGCGCAACGTGTGCGCCTCGACGTAGGTGTCGTGGATTTCGGTGCTGGCCTCCCACGTGTCGAACCGGCGCCCATCGAGCATGGCGATGGCTTCGTCGTATCCGCCCGTCTGCACAAAAAGATGAATCTGGCGTGCCACGAGATCGCTGCGCTTGTCGGTCGTTTGCTGGTTCTTGCATAGCAGTGCGAGGCGCGTCTCGGCCGGTGCGCCCGCGGACGCATACAGTTGGTCGAGTTCATAGAACACGCGGGGGTCGCTGCTGTCGCAGGCCACCGACTGCTCGTATTCGGCGATGGCTTTTTCATACTGCGCCTCGTCTCTCGACCAGGCGTAGCCGAGGTTGCGGTGTGCGGTGGCGAACGATCCGTCGAGTTCGCACGATTTCGCCCACGCCTCGACCGCCTGTTCCGGCTCGAGGTCGTAGAGCAGATTGCCAAGGTAATACCAGGCGCGGGCGTCGTCGGGCCGGGTAGCGATGGCGTGGCGCAACACGCGGATCGACTCGAGCCGGAACGGGAAACAATACGCGGGCGGCATGCCGGCGGCCTTGCGGTAGTATTCGGTTGCGCCGGCGGCGTCGCCTTTTTTTGCCGTGTAGTAGCCGAGGGCGTAGTAGAGCATCGGATAGGTTTCGGGTGTTTCGGCGTTGGCTCGCCGCTCGAGGACGTCCGCGGCTTCGTCAAACAGGCCGGCCCCGGCGTAGGACGAGGCCAACTCGAGATACGACTGCACGTCGTCGCGCATCAGGCCCGCCAGTGTGTCCCGGGCGCGCCGGGCAGACCGATCCTTGCCCGCGGCTTGCTCGGCGAGAATCTGTTCGTTGCCCGCCCAGAAATCCAGCGGATCGAGGGCCAGATTGGCCTGGGCCTGCCGGGCGGCATCCGCGGCGCGCCCGAGATGCCGCAGCACGGCCGCACGCAGGTCGAGCGCCTTCGGGTCCCGGGCGTTCGTCGCAATGGCTTCGTCCAAATGATCGAGCGCGCGATCAAACTGGCCGTTGCGGCAATCGATTTCCGCAAGCGCGAAGCTCGCGGCCGTATGCCACGCCGAATTCCAGGCCGCGCGGTTATAGGCGTCGTACGCCTCGTCGAATTTTTCCTGGCCTGCCAGCGCCACGCCAAGATAATAGTGGGGTTCGCCGTCACGGGGCCGCGTGTGGTTGTAGGTGAGGCGCGCGACCGCCTTCCGCAGGCGCGTCTCGGCCCGCTCGTACAGGCCGCGCCGGCAGTCGTAGATACCGAGTGCCACGTTGGCGCGGACATCGGCCGGGTCGCGCTCGAGCGCTTCCTCGTAGTACGGGTATGGCTCGACGGTCGGGTTGTAAAACTGCTCGAGCCGCTGCCCCGCCAAGTTGAGTTCCTCGACCGTCTTGATCTCGGCGGGCGGCGGCGGCGGGGTGACGGGTTCGGGCATAGGTTCAGGCGCGACGGTCTTGGGCTGGTACGTCACGAGTTCGGCGCCGGTCTCGTCGTAGAGCGCGGCCCGCAGATCCATTTCGGTTACGCCTTGCGGCAGCGCGACGTGTTCGACAAACGGCGCAGCCGGGTCGATAGCGATCGTTTTGTCGAGAATGCTCGAGCCTTTGGCGGCCAGCACGGCGCGCACCCTCGAGTGTTTCCCGGCCGTGTTGAACGCAAGCCGGGCACCGCCTTCGGGCACCACGGTGAGGTTGACGGCGGCGTCGCGGGTGGCGTTGCACACCCCATCGAGATCGCGCAGCGGGTACCAGCTCTGCGTGAACACTTTCGTCTCATGCGGCTGAATCCAACTGTAATCGGGCTGGTTGTCCGACCAGGCCCCCACCATGATTTCCGCATACGGCCCATCCGAGTCGGTGAGTTTGACCCGGTCGCCGGTCGATTGCGTGCCCCACGTCCACAGTTTCATCCCCGGCACGACGTGATGATCGGCGACGTGTACAACGCCGGCGTGCTTGTCGTGGTCGTAGCCGGCAAAAAAGTCTTCCTGGACGTTCCAGGCGAAAAACGAGGTCGCCCCAGCGTGGTTTTTCCACCAACTGACATCGACGCCCGCGGTGTAATCGACATTGTTGAACGTCTCGTGCGAGATCGGCCAGTGCGAGAACTGGTTTTTCCCGTGGAACGTGGCAAACTGCGTGCTCGGCGGGAAGATCACCTGATAGCTGTCCGTGGCGTGAATGGCCACGTTCGCCCAGTACAAAATCGAGTTCACGTATGGCGTCCCGTTGAACAGTTTCACCGTCACATCCAGCCGTGACACGCCCGACTCGAGCGTCATCCCGATCAACCACGTCATCCGGTGGCGACGCTCGGTCTCGCCGACCCAGACCGTCTTACTGCCATCATCGTTCTCGGCCAGGACGTAATCCACCGGCATGAACGTCGTGTTGCGGTGGTGGTGAAACACGCACCACTCGACCCCGCCCGAAATCCAAGCGCCCAGCATGCCGATCAGATCCGGTTTGATCACATGCTGGCGATAAAAGAAGTGATGATCGTTGGTTTTGTCATACGCCTCGAAGATTCTGCCGCCGATCTCCGGCAACACGCAAAACCGCACGTACTCGTTCTCGAGCCACAACGCCTTGTACGTGCGGTCAACCTTGTTCTGCGTCAGCACATCCAGCATCGGATACGGATAGACGGGCCCCGTAGCCCCCTGGTACCCGCGCCCATCGAAAAACCGCGGATTAATGTCCCCCGGCTCGACCTCATAAGTCGGCAGCGTCAGGTCCTCTTCCCAGACGCGCACATCCCCGGCCGCGCTCGCCGAAACCGCCGCCGCCAGCGCAAGCGCAAGCCACAAAACGACATTCCGGTTCTCGATCGGCATGATGCATTCTCCTTCAATCAAGCACATGCCACATTGTAGAGAACCGGAGCCGCGCAGTCTATTAAGACTGGAGAAAGATTGATGGCTGTCCCCTATATCCCCCCTATACAATACCTCTAGCAGCCTTGCAATCCCGTTACTTCCCGGGTGTCCGCAGGTCTTTCACGGGCGTGTCCGCGGGCATAGAAATGCGATCCGGGTTGATGACATTACCGTCCACGTAAAGAACGAGCTCGACCCGCGCTTGCTCCAACGTCCAGTGCATCGGGTCGAGTTTCTCCGGGTCTTCTACGATCTTCCACTTGCCCTCCTGCTCGAAGAACTCGACAAATTGCGGGAGGACGCCGTTAGCATCGGCTTTGATGTCTTTTGTCCAGGGTCCTTTGTGCGAATAAGACCCGTCCGCCTTTCTTTTATAGGTGCCTTGGGTGGGGCAGACAATATGGACCTGCGGCCGCATTGGTTCACCGCCTGCAGAAGTCGTGCCTTGGGTTGCCGCCACAAACACGATGGGCGCTTTTTTGCTTTTCACTTTAAGCAATGCCGGCCAAACGCGGTTAAATTCTTCGGCACTTTTGAACTCTATCTCATAAACAGTTGCTGTCGAACCGGCATAGAGTTGTCCCGTGTTTGCCCGTGCCCGGAACGGTTCCAACTCCGACGGCCACATTCTTGGCCATGTGCCTCCCCGCTCAACTATCATGGCCGCAAGAGCGCCCGTGCAGCACAACGTAAGACAAAACGCAACCATCAGACATTGACAACGACGCATGAGATTAGCCTCCCTGTTTTGAAAACGTTGTCACTTCACGCGCAATTCCACTATGGAAATCACCGCATTGGATTTCTCCCGCGGCAAACAGGGGACAGCGGGGCTGGTGAAGAAGCTCTGGTTGAGCCCGGGAGCGTTCCCTCTCCCCTTGGGAGAGGGTTAACGTTCCCTCTCCCCTTGGGAGAGGGTTAGGGTGAGGGAACCTGTCAACAAGAGGCCTCTTCCCCCTGAAGTGCTGGCCCTGTGCCGTGCGATGCGGCATAATGATACGGAGGCGGAGAAGCTTTTTTGGCGACTTCTCCGAAATCGCCAACTGGGGGGCGCCAAGTTTCGCAGACAACACGCCATTGGCCGATACATCCTGGATTTCTACTGTCATGAGGCCCGGCTGGCCATTGAACTCGATGGCGGACAACATGGGGAATCGGATCAGGCTCGCCGGGATGAATGGCGAACGCGATACCTGCAAGAGCAGGGCATTCGCGTGCTTCGCTTCTGGAACCACCAGGTACGGACAAACTCGAGTGGGATCTTGCAGGCGGTGTGGGATGCCCTCTTCCCCGCCAACGCCGTGACCCTCACCCCTCACCCCAACCCTCTCCCACAGGGAGAGGGCGAACGGCGTAAAGGGGAAACGGGGACAGTGGATCCGGTGAAAAAACGCTAAAGCGTCCGTTGATGCCGACACCCGCTGTAATTGGCACGTTAAGAATACGTAACTTACAGACGTACAGCGTGGCCGTGTCGGTGCTCGCATGGACTTTTTCACCAGCCCCACAGCCACCCATTGTTTCGGGGGAAACCCCTCTATTTTCCGTCTCGGAAAGTCTTTCCCGGCCAGGCAATTCACATTATGCCTCATACAGAAGGACGATGATCACGAGCAACTTCAAGAAACACGCGACAGATTCAGGCCGGGCTCAGTCTTCATACTTGAATGACACCTTGACCCTCGCGCGATATGCGACAACCTTGTTGTTGTCGACCTTCAAGTCTAGTTGGGCCACCTCGGCGACGCGCATGTCGCGCAACGACTTTCCCGCCTTCTCGACGGCATTCTTTGCAGCCTCTTCCCATGAATTCTCGGAGGTGCCGATGATCTCGATGACTTTGTAGATGCTCTCACTCATGTTCATTCCCCTTCCGTGGCCGGGTCGCGCCCGGCGGCTGAAACCCTATGCTGCCACATCTTCGTACGGGATCGAATCCAACAACAAAGCCGAGAGTAAACACTGGACCGCCACCTATTTTAACTCAGTAAAGAGGGGACAGTAAACAGGGGATAGCCATCTATTTTAGCTCGACAATCGAGATCACGGCGTTGCCCTTGGCTTCCTGGTTCAGGTTTTGCGCCTCGATAAGCACGCGCCCGTCCTGGGTCATCTCGGGCGTCACCGGCGCCTCGATCCACTGGCCCGCATGAAAGGATTCAAACCTGCCCAGGCTCGAGCCGTCCACCCGGATTTCTTCATTCCGTCCACCACCGAAATTGTCGGGATCGATAATGAACAGGCGTAACATCCCTTTGGCGCCCGATGGCGCGGCCAGTTCGATGGCGAGCGTCTTTTCGTTGGCCCGCGCGTGGTACACCTTGGTCGGCCAACCTGCCCATTCATAGCCGTCAACCTTGCCCAGCGCGTATCCGTCTTCGGCATAGATGACTTCGCCGCCCGGACGGCCGCACAGCATGTAGAACTTCGTCCCTTGTGCCTTCAACTCGTCGGCCGTCGGTATCTGCTCGACGTTTGGCCACGCCGGATTGTCATCCGCGGCGGGCCGACGTTCCTTGAGCCAGGGCACCGGGTCCGCCCCGACGGGTTCAGCCTGGTACCAGTAGCACACGCTGGACAACTCGTGCCAGTACCCTTCCTGCCCCACCATGCCCTTGATGACTTCGTTCTCGTTCTTGCCGAAATCGATCGTCACCTTCAGCGACTTGTTGAACGGTATTGCCTCGTCTATGAAAAACTTGTACGCCGCGGCGCCTTTAAAATACTTCCGGTAGCCGCTGATCAGGAACTCGCTCTCGGTTTTTGGGAATCCCCAACTGAACCCAAACGAATCCTCGATTCCCTGCAACTCGACCGACGGCGTCTCTTCTCCATCCACGTACCACATCTCGTTCATGTCCACGAGATACGCGGGCGACCCCGGCTTCCGCACCGTGACGCTCCACCCGACAAATTTCCCCCGGCCTTGCGTCTCGAGCGCCGTGTACGCCTCTTTGCCCAGGGGGAGCGCCTGCTGCCGCCAATTGGCGTGGAAGTAGCCCACGTCCGCCGGAACGCTCTCGAGGTTGCGGTACATGACATAGGAATAGCAAGGCATTCTTGCCTGCAACTCCGGCCCCGCTTTCAAATCGCCGTCATAATACAACTCGACCCGCGCCGCTCGGCGATACGGCATCGGGAAATACGCGTTGAAACCACGCCGAACATTGAGCACCGCCGTCTCGACCGACTCGTACTGGCCCGCCGGGTCGCAGAAAAAATCCACCAGCGGGCAGTTCACGCTCGGCTCGGGCTGGTTGTCCCAGTAAATGCGCAGGATCACCTCGCGCCCGAGTTTGATCGTGCTGGGCATGGCGAAATGAAACATCTCGATCTGGCCGGGCCCATCGAGCTTCGCCACCACAATCGCGTTGGACGCCAGAAACTGTGTCTCGATCGGGTTCTCCACCCACAGCGCGTTTACGGCTTTTATGTGCGGCACATCCAGGTCCGGCAGGCTTGCCAAACCCAAACCAAATGCGGAAAACGACAGCAGCAAGACGCTCAGGCAGATGAGTTGCGGCTTCATGATGGACCTCCATGCGTTCGTGGGCGCAGCAACCCCGGACGCAGGCCGCCCCGGGCTTACCGCGCGCCCCGCATGGATATTACCGCAGGTATGGTTATCAGTAGCAACTTCGCATCGAGCAGGAAAATCCGGTTCTGCACGTCCTCGACATCCGTCCGCGCCCAGCCTTTCTTGCATCGTTCATCCTTCGCTTACCCCAAACCCCATACGCTGGTAGAAGTTTTCCCCGCTTTTGCCGTATTATGGCGATGGCTCAACAAGATCCGCTCAACGAGGAGAACCCGCGATGGCCGATACATCTTTGTCCAGACGTCACTTTTTGGCGGCAACCGGCGCCGCCGTAACCGCAGGGCTTGTCAGCCGCACCGCGGCCGGCGCCAACGACCGAATCCGGGTCGGTATGATCGGCACGGGCGGCCGGTGCGGGTCCCATATCGGCGAACTCGGCAAACTCCGCGACTCCCATAACGTCGATATTGTGGCCGTGTGCGATGTATGGAAGCCAAACCGGGAATCCTCCGCCGCCAGGGTGGAAAAGCTGTTCGAGGCCAAACCGTTCCAAACCTCGCGGTTCGGAGAACTGCTGGCGCGCAACGACGTTGATGCGGTTGTCATCGCAACGCCCGACTTTGCGCATACGCCCATCATGATCGAGGCCCTCAAAGCCGGCAAAGACGTCTACGTCGAGAAACCGATGTCGCTCACGGTCGAAGAGGCCAGCGAAGCCCTCGATCTCGCCCGGAAAAACGAGCGCATCGTCCAGGTCGGCACCCAGCGCCGGAGTGAAGGCCGGTGGGAAGCCGCGCGGCAACTCCGGGAATCCGGCCAGCTCGGTCCGATCACGCGCGTCTCGGCCGCCAACTGTTTCAACCACGCGCGGTGGGCCCGCAATTTCGACGACTGCAAACAGGAAGACGTCGACTGGGACGCCTACCTGTTCAACCGCGAGAAGGTCCCGTTCGACCCCAAACTGCTCCGCCGCTGGCATTTCTACAAGATGTGCACCAACGGCCTGTCCGGCCTTTGGATGGCCCACCTGATCGACGCCTGCCATAAGGCCATGGACGCTTCCTACCCCAACAGCGCGGTCGCACTCGGCGGCATCTACTTCTGGAAAGACGGCCGCGAGCATTCCGACAATTTCCACGCCCTGCTCGACTACCCCGAAGGGTTCCTGTTCGACTGGTGCATGAGCCTCACCAACTCGCTCCCGACTCACTATCGCATCCACGGCCGGTACGGAACCATGGACATGGAAAAATGCACGTGGTCCGGCGAAGGCGGCGACCCCGGAAAACCGGTCGCCGGCGGCAAGCTCGACACCGTCCCCGACGCCAACCACATGGCCAACTGGCTCGATTGCATCCGGTCCCGCCAACTGCCCACCGCCGACATCCAGTACGGCCACCAGCACGCGGTTGCTACCATCATGGCGGCCCAAGCCCTCCACACCGGCCAACGCGTGCGCTACGACCGCGAGAAACGCACGATCTACGCCGGGTAAGTTCTGTGCGGATACCGTATTGGAGAGTACGCTGCCGCCAACCCCGAAAGGAGTTCCATGTCGCATTCGGAATCCGCCCCGAAAGGCTACTATGGCTGGCGCATCGTCGCCCTCATGTTTTTTACGTTGTTCTTCACGGGGGGCCACGGCTTCTACACGTTTTCGGTGTACCTGCCTCGTCTCATTGAAACCCTCGGGTGTGACGTGTTCCCGGCGACCATCGGGATCGCGGTGTGGGCCGTTGTGGTGGGCCTGGCGTCGCCCGCCGTCGGCTTCTGCATGCAGCGATTCGGCGCGCGGAAAGTGCTCATAACCGCCACCGCGGGCGCCGGCGCCGTAGCCTTCCTCCTGTCCTTTGTCAGTACGCTGTGGCACCTTTACGCCATCATGGCGCTGGCCGGCGTTGCTACGGCCGCATCGACGCTCGTGCCCGCGCAAACCATCGTCACCGTGTGGTTCCGCAAGTACCGCGGGCGCGCCATGGCGCTCACACTGATGGGCATCGGCCTCGGGGGCCTTCTGTTGCCGCCCGCCACCTCATACCTCATCGCCCATTTCGGCTGGCGCGGCGCGTACCGCGTTATGGGCCTGCTCTTCTTCATTATCGTGCTCCCTCCACTTGCGGCGCTTCTGCGCAACCGGCCCTCCGACGTCGGCCAGATGCCCGACGGCCTCGCGCCGGAAAAAGGGGCAGGCGCCACGGGCCACCTGCCGTCCGGCGTATCCGCGCGGCGCGCTGTTGGCTCGCCCGCGTTTTGGCTTATTTTTGGCATCTACGTCCTTCAGCTCTATGCGACGTCCGCCGTCGCCATGAACACCCAGGTATTCGCCGAACACCGGGGATTCAGCGTAATGACGGCGCCGTTGTTCATGGCCTTCGCGCTCGGCGTCACCTTGCCGAGCCGGTTCATCACGGGCGTTCTGTGCGACCGGTTCAGCCCCAAGGCCATCATGGCTATCACCGGCCTGTTTGTAGCCGCCGGCCCGCTTGCGCTCGAGGTATGCGTGATCAAACTGGGGTGGATCGATTATCGCTCGATCGGCGTGTTTGCCTTGTTGCAGGGCGGCGCGATAGCCATGAACGCCGTTGTGTTGCCCGTCCTGATCGGCCGCTGTTTTGGGGAACGCGAATTCAGCAAGATCATGGGCTTGATCATGACGGGTTTTGCGCTGGGCATTCTGTTAGGGCCTACCTCGGCGGGACGCATCTTCGACAAAACCGGCAGCTATGAAATCGCATTCTTCGTCTGCGCCGCATGCGCTCTTGTATCGATTGTGCTCGCCCTGCTCATCCGGCCCAATGCGCTGCACGCCGAGTTCGATACGGCCCAAATACCGAACAAAGCCGCCGCCTGACGCCAAAAGAAGAAACAAAAGGGTTCGCAGCCATGAAACGACGAGGTTTCCTCAAGGCGACCACCACGGGTACAGTCGCCGCGCTGTGCGGCGTGTCCCGCGCGGACGAGCAAAATCCCGTGGCTTCCCTGCCGGCGAGACAAGGCGCGCCGCTGCCTGAACTGGGCTCGCATTGGGACTTGTTGGAGAAGCTCGCCGCACAGTCCGCTCATCCGAAGATGAGTTTTCTCGAACCCCAATATGCAGACCTTGACGAATGGATCGAGAAGGCCCGCGCCTATGTCTTTTCCTGCATCCATTATGCCCCGCCCAAGTGCGACCCGCGGCCCGAGGTTCTCGAAACAGTGGATCGGGGCGCCTACATTCGCGAGCACGTGCTCATCAACACGACTCCGGACATCCGCATCCCCGTGTACGTGCTCGTGCCCAAGGGCCTCACGAAGCCCGCCCCGGCGCTTGTCGCGCTGCACGACCATGGCGGTTTCTACTTTTGGGGCAAGGAGAAGCTCGTTGAAGTCGAGCCGGAACACCCGGCACTGCGACGGCACAAAACCACCTGTTACGGCGGCCTCAGCATTGCGGATGAATTGGCCGGGCGCGGCTACGTAGTCATTGTATCGGACATGCTCCACTTCGGCGAACGGAGCCTTTACCTCGACGCAGACCCAGAACGCATAAAACAGCGAACAATCGACGTGACGGACACCGACCTCGGGGAGTTCAACGCGCGGGCGTGGGCACATGAGGAACTGCTCGCGCGCGGGTTGCTCACTTGTGGCGCCACGTGGTCCGGCGTCAACATCATCGACGACCAGCGCGTCGCGGACTATCTGCTCACCCGCCCCGAAGTAAACCCGGCCCGCGTGGGCTGCCTCGGGTTGAGCCTTGGGTCGGTCCGGGCGATTTTCCTCGGGGCGCTGCACACGGGGGTGCGCGCCTCCGTGGCCGTGTGCTGGATGGCCGAGTACCACCAGATGATCCGCGACCATCTCTATAACTCGATCGGCTTCACGAAACTTGTGCCGGGTTTGTACACCCAGTTGGGTTGGCAAGACCTCGCCGCACTCCATCTGCCCGGTCACCTCATGACGATCAACGGCCTCAAAGACCAACTGTACCCGCTCAAAGCCGCACAAGATGCCGTCGAGAAAATAAAACGGATGTACGCCAAAGCCGGGCTGCCCGGCCACTACCAGGGCGTCTTCTTCGATGCACCGCACGAGTTCAACCTCGAAATGCAAGCTGCCGCCTTTGACTGGTTGGACAAGCAACTCGCGTGAACATGATTGATTTCGAACTGCACTCCCCTGACAACCGGGCTCCAGCCTTTTTACCTCCTTCACCCTTACCCCAAACCCCAAACCCGTTTGCATATGGCTGGCGCTACGGGTTAAACTTTGCTCTTCAACCTCTGTCGGAAAGGGAACTCCGCCGGAAAGGGAACTCCGCATATGCCAGGCGAAGAATCCGGCCTCAGCTACCGTGACGCCGGCGTCAACATCGATGCCGCCAATCTGGCCGTCAAAGGCATAAAGGACATCGTCAGCAAAACGTTCGACGACAATGTCCTCCAGGACATCGGCAGCTTCGGCGCCATGTACCGGTTCAATCCCGCCGGGATGGAAGAACCTGTCCTGGTCTCGAGCGTGGACGGCGTCGGCACCAAGATCAGAATCGCCTTCATGATGAACCGGCACGATACCGTCGGCATCGACATCGTGTCCCATTGCGTCAACGACATCCTCGTCCAAGGCGCGCGGCCCCTGTTCTTCCTCGACTACCTCGCGTGCGGCCGGCTCGACCCCGACGTCGTCGTCCAGGTCATCCGCGGCCTCGCCACCGGCTGCCGGTACGCCGGGTGCGCGCTTATCGGCGGCGAAACCGCCGAGATGCCCAGCATCTACAAGGAAGGCGAATACGACCTCGCCGGAACCATCGTCGGCGTGGTCGACCGGAAAAACATCGTCGACGGCTCGACGGTTGAGGACGGCGACGTCATCATCGGGTTTCCGTCGTCCGGCCTGCACACCAACGGGTACAGCCTGGCGCGGAAGATTTGTTTCGAGATTGCGGGGCTGACCTGCGACGACCCGATGCCCGGCGCCGAAAGGACCGTCGGCGAGGAGTTGCTGGAACCGCACCACAGCTACGCCAAAATGATGCAGGTCCTGATGCGCGTCATCAAAGTCAAAGGCATGGCACACGTCACCGGCGGTGGGATCACCGAAAACCTGCCAAGGTCCATGCCGGCCGATGTCAGGGCCGTCATCGACCTCGCCGCCTGGACCGTTCCGCCCGTGTTCGCGTTTTTGCAGAAAACGGGCCGGGTCGCTGTCCCCGAAATGCTGCGCACGTTCAACATGGGCGTCGGCTATCTTATAATTGTCTCCGAACAGGACGCGGAAAAGGCCGAAGAAGTCCTCTCCCAGACCGGGCAGGAGTGCATGCGCATCGGCCGTTGCGTGTCCGGCGAGAACGGCGTCGAGTACACCGGGAGCCTGCGGTATGCCTGCTAGAAGCGGTGCGTCCGCTAGAAGCGGTGCGGCTAAGATCGAAGTCGGCATGAAACGCGGCCTACCCGACACCGCCGGGCAAAGCGTCCGCGGGCGGCTCGCCGAAGACCTCGGCATCCACCTCGACGATGTCCGCGTCATTGACGTCTACACGATCAATGCCGGCCTCGCCCCTAAGCAGTTGGAGCGGGTCCGCGCCGAGTTGTTCACGGATCCGATCATCCAGGAGTCCGTCGTTAACAAGTCGCTCGCCCGCGACTACGATTTCATCATCGAGGTCGGGTTCCTCCCCGGCGTCACCGACAACGTCGGCAAAAGCTCCGCCGAAGGCATCGCCGACACGCTGGACCGGCCCATGAAACCCGGTGAGGCCGTTTATAAATCCACCCAGTACGCCCTAAAAGGCGCCGTGGACGGGCCCGCCTGCGAGCGTATTGCCCGTGACGCACTCGCAAACGAATTGATCCAACGGTGGATGGTTAAATCGGCTTCCGAAATGGCCCGCCTCGACGGCGCCCTGCTGCTCGGCCTGCCCGTTGTCACCGAACGCAGTGACCCCGAGGTCCATGCCATCAACCTCGACATCCCCGAAGCCAAACTCGCCGCCCTCAGCCGGGACCGGATGCTCGCACTCGAACTCCACGAGATGAAGGCCATCCAGGCCCACTACCGCGACCCGGCCGTCCGCGCGCGAAGAACTTCCGCCGGCCTCCCCGAACAACCCACCGACATCGAACTCGAAATCCTCGCGCAGACCTGGTCCGAGCACTGCAAACACAAGATCTTCAACGCCGAAATCGAGTACACCGACGAAAACGGCCAAAAACGCACTGTCAACAGCATCTTCAAAACATACGTAAAAGCCACCACGGACGAAGTCGGAAAAACCGTCGACTGGCTCGTCAGCGTGTTTCACGACAATGCCGGCATCATCAAGTTCGACGAAAACTGGAATTTCGCGCTCAAGGCCGAAACCCACAACAGCCCGTCCGCCCTCGACCCCTACGGCGGGGCGATCACGGGCATCGTCGGCGTCAACCGCGACGTGCTCGGCGCCGGGATGGGTTGCCGGTGCATCCTCAACACCGACGTGTTCTGTTTCGCCTCGCCGTTCCATGCCGGCGACATCCCGCCGCGCCTGTTTCATCCGCGCAGGGTGCTGCGCGGCGTCCACCAGGGCGTCAAGGACGGCGGGAACCAGAGCGGCATACCCGATGTCAACGGCGCCATCGTTTTCCATGAGCGGTTTCTCGGGAAACCCCTCGTCTTCTGCGGCACGGGCGGCCTCATCCCCGCCAGGATCGCCGGAAAACCCAGCGAGGAAAAAGGCGCGCGGCCCGGCGACCTGATCGTCATGACGGGCGGCCGGATCGGCAAAGACGGTATCCACGGCGCCACGTTCTCATCCGAGGAGTTACATGAAGGCTCGCCCGCTACCGCCGTCCAGATCGGCGACCCCATCACGCAAAAGAAAATGGCCGATTTCCTCATCGAAGCTCGAGACCTCGGCCTGTTCACCTGCATCACCGACGACGGGGCCGGGGGCCTCTCCTCGAGCGTTGGCGAAATGGCCCGAGCGTCCGGCGGCGCGGAAATCCACCTAGAAAAAGCACCGCTCAAATACGCCGGCCTCGCGCCGTGGGAGATTTTCCTCTCCGAGGCGCAGGAACGGATGACGCTCTCCGTGCCACCGGAGAAGATCGACGAGTTTCTAAACCTCGCGCGCCGCAGGGCCGTCGAAGCCACCGTCCTCGGGTCGTTCACGGACTCGGGCCGGCTCGAATGTTTCTACGACGGCAGGAAAATCGGGTCGCTCGACATGGAGTTCCTCCACGACGGCGTCCCCAAGATGCACCTCAAGGCCGTCTACGCGCCGCCCGCGCTCGAAGAAGCCCCGCTCCCCGCAAAGACCGACCTCACCCCCGACCTTGTAACCGTCCTCGGCTCGCTCAACGTCTGCAGCAAAGAGTCGTTCGTGCGCATGTACGACCACGAGGTACTCGGCCAGAGCGTCCTCAAGCAGTTCCAGGGCGTTCAAAACGACGGGCCCGGCGACGCCGGCGTCATCCGCCCCATACCCGATTCCAAACGCGGGATCGCCATCGCCTGCGGCATCTGCCCCAAGTACAGCGATATCGATACCTACCACATGATGGCCTGCGCCATCGACGAGGCCGTCCGCAACATCATCGCCGTCGGCGGCAGGCTTGGCGCCATCGCCGGGCTCGACAATTTCTGCTGGCCCGACCCAATCCAGAGCGAAAAAACCCCCGACGGCGAACACAAGCTCGCCCAGCTCGTCCGATGCGCCGAGGCCCTCCACGATTACTGCGTCGCCTACGGCATCCCCCTCATCAGCGGCAAGGACAGCATGAAAAACGATTACAAAATCGGCGACACCAAGATCTCGATCCCGCCGACCGTCCTGTTCACCGCCGCAGGCATCATCGACGACGTCGAAAAAACCGTCTCCATGGACGTCAAATGCCCCGGCGACATCGTCTACGTCGCAGGTGAAACCAAAAACGAGATGGGCGGCAGCGAGTACCTCGCCCTGCAGTCCAAGCTCGGCGCCTCCGTGCCCAAGGTCGATGCGAAAACAGCCCGCGCACTCTACGAAAAACTCTCGAAGGCAATTTCCCGCGGCTTGGTCGCGTCTTGCCACGACTGCTCGGATGGCGGGCTTGGCGTGGCGCTGGCCGAATCGGCATTCGCCGGCGGGTTCGGCATGGACATCGACCTGCGCCCCATTGGCGTCGGCGACACGGTGGCGATGTTCAGCGAGTCGCAGAGCCGGTTTGTCGTCACCGTGCATCCTGAGCACGCCGCGGAGTTCGAGGCCGCCATGAAAGGCTCGCCCCTGGCGCATCTCGGCGCTGTGACGCCCGATCCCCAACTCAAAATCGCCGGCCACGACGGCATCGTCGTCAACGCCCCGCTCGCCGATCTCAAAGAGGCCTGGCAGCGGCCGCTGAGGTGGTAACCGTGACTGTTCGCGCTCTAGTACTCACCGGGTTCGGCATCAACTGCGATGGCGAGACGCAGTCCGCCCTTTCCCGCGCCGGTGCCGCCGCCGAACGCGTGCATCTCAACGACATCATCGAGAACCCCGCCCTGCTCGACCGGTATCACATCTTCGCAATCCCCGGCGGGTTCTCGTTCGGCGACGATGTCGCGTCCGGCAAGATCCTCGCCAACCGCCTCCGTTACAAGCTCGGGGCGCCCCTTAAAAAATTCATCGGCGGCGGCAAGCTCGTGATCGGCATCTGCAACGGCTTCCAGGTCATGGTCAAGATGGGCATCCTGCCGCTGTTCGACGGCGAGTTCGTGCAGGAAGTCACCCTCACCAACAACGACTCCGCCCGGTTCGAAAACCGGTGGGTTAATCTTGGCGTCACACCCGGCACCCGATGCGTCTGGCTCAAAGGCATTGAGTCGCTCGAACTGCCGGTGCGCCACGGCGAAGGAAAATTCATCCCACGCGACCACGCCGTGCTCAAGAAACTCTATGCCAACGGCCAAATCGCTCTCAGATACTGCCTCCCCGACGGCTCACCCGCCAACGGCCGGTTCCCCGCCAATCCAAACGGCGCCGTCGACGACATCGCCGGTATCTGCGACCCATCCGGTCGAGTGTTCGGCCTCATGCCCCACCCCGAAGCCAATACGTTCCGCACCAATCACCCCCAATGGACCCGCAAAGATCTTACCGAAGAAGGCGCCGGCCTGCAGGTGTTTCGCAACGCCGTACACTACTGCAAAGCCATATAGCCATAAGCGGCCCCCGAGAAAACCCTTGCATAAACGCTGAAAAATGCTATAATCCCGCCGGGGAAGAGGGGGCTCTGTTGGGATGGTGGGAAGCGTAACAAATGTAAAGGTAGGTCGCTATGCCACAGAAACGTCATCCGCGCCCGTCTCTTCTGGTAATTTTCGCTTTATCCGGACTCGTTCTGTTTTCCCTGGCGCACAGTGCCCAGGCTGCAGACGACAGTACTGCCGAATCGAGCCCGTGGTATTTCTTCCACGGCAACACCAACAGCCATCCCCGCCTGAAAAAGGCCGACCGCGAGGTTGATCGGGAGCTCAACAGCATGTTTCGGCTGATCGCACCGGGCTTTGACGATGTCAAGACATTTTCCGATCAAGCGGATGAATTCATGATCTGGGCGCCGTTTGTCGGTGTCGGCCGGAAGATTGGAAATCACTGGGACGTGTTTTTTCAGGTTGGAGGCAGCGCAGGCAGCGTTCACACCGCGTCGGACGACATCAGCCTGCTGCTTCTGCCCTGGCACGCCGACGTGGTCATCAAGCGATCAAACATTTTTGTAGGGCCGGGCGTGGCCTGGTTCCCCTTCGGGTTTCCGCAAAATAAACCCAAGATGACATGGGGGGAACGGTTCAACCGGACGCGCCCCTACTTGACGGCTACGCTTAGCTGGAACCGTATGACGTATAAAGCCGACGTCAAGGCCGGCCTCAAACCGTTCGGCAACTTCATCCAAAACAAGCGCCAGGACTCCTGGCATCCATTCAGTTCCAACCTGGGGGCCGGCGTCGACGTGCCCCTCACGAAGAACACCACGCTGTCGCTGAATGGCCAGTACGGGTTCATGTTCGACTACGGCGAGGACTTTAACGGGGCCAACTTCGCCATCTTCTTCAAACACGCTTTCGGTGGCCCCAAGAAGGAATAACGCTCAACCGCCGTCCGACCACCCCGGCAGCGAGACCGTCGCCTGGTAGTTCGAGTTGTTGTACTGCGGGTTCCGCGCCGGTTTGTACAGCCTTCCCTCGAGCGGGCCGTCGCTTTGCGTGTAGATCCAAACCTCGCACGGGTCCCACACCACAATCTCATCCCGACAATCGCCCGTAACATCGAGCACCGCGTAGCACAGGTCCGGGTGGCCGTCCGCCGGAAACACTACCGCACGCCGCCCCCAACCGTCGTACATCCCCTCCTCGACCGCCGCCGACAGCATCCACAACTCGCCCGGCCGCCCTGTCCAGTTCACCGGCAGGCACATGCTCCCGTGCTGCGACGGCTCAAACTCGAAATACATCTCCCCGCTCGCGTCAAAGAAATGCACGATCCCCTGGTTGCTCCAGAAGTTGACCGCCACCGTCTCGAGCCCGGGCAAGTCCGGCCGGTAATCGGCGGTGGAGGGATTCTGCACGTGCCCGACGTAATGGTGCTTGATGATGTTGCCGCGCAGGTCGCTCAAAAGAAACCCTTCGTCGCTCCCCGCGCATAACCACGTCGGTTCCGCGGCGTCCGTGTTCAGTTTCACGATCGCGACGCCGTCCGCGTGATCCTTCAACACGTCGTCATGCGACCATATCACCCGCCCATCGTGATCGAACAGCGTGTAACCCAGTGCGACCTCGTCTTTCCCGTCACCGTCCACGTCGTACGCAAACGCGTAATGGCCCGTGTTACACTGCGCCCGCCACAGCGGCTCCAGCCGGTCGTTGTACGTCCACACGCTCAGGTACCGGTCCTTCAGCACCACGTCCGCCGCACGGCCCGTGCCGCGCAGGTCGCAGAAAAACAAGCTGTCGCCGAGGATCCTGGGAAACTTGCTGTGCTCGGGCCGGGTGTTGGGCGGAGTTACCGGCGTCGGGACTTTCAATTTCGTTTCCCCCGTCGCGCCGTTCGCCACCACCAACTCCATGTTCATGCAATACACCACCTCCGCCCGCCCGTCCCCATCCAAATCGTGAATCTGAAACCCCACGTCGTTGGTCAGGTGATCCTTCCACAGGTCCGGCTCGCCGATCTGCCACAGGACTTTCCCGTCCAGCGTCGTCGCCGTCAAACAACTCAACTCGCTGTTGCGGTCTTTTGGCCCGTGGTGAACCACCTGCCCAAACAGCACGTCTGTCTGGCCGTCGCCGTTCAAATCGCCAAACCGCAAATTCCGCCCGACGCCGTACCCTTCCGTATTGAACTTTCTCCACAACACCGGCTTTGGGTTCCGCGCCTGGATTTCCTGCTCTTCCTGTTGCCGCGCCCGCGACCGCGCCTGCTGCCGTTCATACGCCTTCGGCTCGATCGTAACCTCGACGTTCTTGAACCGCGCGGGAAAATCCGACAGCAAGCCTATCCGCCCCTCGGTGAAAGTACCGTCTTCCGCATCCAGACTGACGCGGCCCACCGTCGCTCTGATCCGCGGCCCCTCGCCCGAAATACCCACGCTGATGTATTCGCCCGGCGTGTACTCCAGCGGCGCTTCCGCCAGCACCTTTTCGAACGGCGTGCGGAAACCCGTCCCATGCCGCACCAGTTTCAACTGCGCCTTCCCCTCACTGATGCCCGCGACGTAATAGCATCTATCATTCTGGTACCGAAACAGGACCCCGCATTCAGCGGCACCGCCAACAAGTGCGGTGTCGTCGCCCTCGCCCGGCGCTACTTCCGCCCGCACCGTATAGTCATCGCAAAACGTGTCTCCCGCCACAACGATCGGGTGCGCGTCTTTCCAATTAAACGCCTCCGTCTGCGCCAGCACCCAGCACTCCCCGTCACGCACCACCCGCCACGCCCGCTGCGACCGCTGGTCCGACCGGTACGTCGATACGCGCCAATAGCCTGCCTGCCCCCGGTCAAAATAGTGGTATTCCGCATGCGCCCCATCCAAGTCTTCCAACAGCCCCGCCCGGCCCGGAAACGGATACGGACAAGACATCTGCAGTTCGGCAACCGCCGTGATTGAAACCAACATCGCCACCACCCCAACAAAAACACCTCCAACCAGCTTCACCCTAAGCCGCCTTCCTCGTTTCTTCTTGGGACAACTGGGACCATCGAGTCCATTGGGATTTTTTCACTCCGCCTGGTCCTCCGGGAAATCAAAGTTTGTGAGCCTAGGGCTGAAGGCGCGAAACGTCGCCGGGGGTCCATCGTCTTACGATTTCGTACTCGCGCTCTTGCGTCCGCTTATCTTGCGTACCTGCTCGAGGTTGACCATGCGTTCCGGGTGTTCCTTCTCGGCCTTACGCAGGATCTCGAACAGTTTTCCTACGTCGCCTCCCACCTCGCGGTTCAGTTCGTCTTTTATTCGGTATACTTCTCGTATGATCGGATCGGTCCGCATGTATCATTCTCCGGGCAGTTGCTCAGGCGTGCAAACCTGCGGAACAAAAAGTCCTCGCTTCTCGTTGACTTGGCGCAAACGCCGCAATGCGAGAACGTTTGCCAAATGCTTGAAGTTCCAGGTACAGAGGAACTCGATCTGGTAGATGCTCGCAAACGCGAGATGGGCCGCGTCTTCCGCGTTCCCGATGGGGACGACGCTTTTCTCCATGTAGAATTCGCTGAGCCGCCGCATTTCGGGCGTCGTAGCAAGCACGGGAAACTGCTCCAGAAACTCTCGCCTCTTTCGGGCTTCCTTACGGTCGCCTTTACCCGCTTCTCTGATTACGACTTCGGAAACGAATATGGCGTATCGCGAGCGATCGCGTTTCCACCACGTACGCGTAATCTCCTGTCTGGCAAGTCCAAGGAGATCGCGCGAGGGTTCCGCCAGCAAGTAGCTGGGTATGGTCGTCTCCATGTATAAGGTCGGCTTTTCCACGTCTGGCTGTCATCATCCGCCGCGAATGCGGGGGATGTCAAATTCTCCAAGTCGGGTTGCGCCAAACGACGGGCATAAACGGCGCAAGGACCCGCCGATTACCCGGAAGCCGTCGATGGGGGGCGGGGTCTGGTCTGGATCGGATCGGATGGGCGTGAACCCGACGGGGTCCTCCGTGATTGTGGTTCAGTCAAGGCTCGAGCGGGGGCACGTAGCGGCCCCGAGAGATGATGTCGTTCGGATCCAGCGCCCGTTTGATATCCTCCGCCACCTGCCAGAAGGTGTCATTCTTGTCGCGTAGTTTGGGCATCCCCGTCGGGCTTACGCGATACGGGTAATACCCCGCGCAGATCACCGCATCCATCAGCGCGTCGTAACACGCCCGCGCCCGCGCCGACTCCTCCGGCTCGGCTTTGTCGAACGCCACATTCGTTATGGCGATCATCGCCCGCTCGGTGATCATCGTGAACGTCACGAGCGTCTCAAACCCGTGCGCTTTGAAAATCGGCGTCACCACGTCCAGGAACGTCGTGGCGTCGTGGCCCGTCGATGGAAGCACCGGCGACACCCACATCAGCCCGCAACCCGCGTCCAGCGGGTCGCAAATGCCTTCCGGCGGATGACGCAGCCGCCATTGCGCACCAAGCAGCGGCTCCTCCGTTGGAATCCCTTTCAGCAGCCCGTAATTCGGCTTCAACGACTCGAGCTGCTTTCTCATCCGGCTCCCAAGCCCCGCGACCGCCAGGCATTTCGCCGCAAACTCCCCCAGCGCCAGTTTCCGGTCGTCCACAAACACGATCTTTCCCAGCCCACGCGCCGCACGCCGCAACGCCGCCCGCGACGCACGCACGTGACCCCGCGTCCCCGTCAGCGACCCGCCCGCGTTCCACGCCCCGATCCCTGACGCATCCCGCAACCGGCCACGCACGTCGTCCGGCAGCGGCGTCATACCGCCCGTCTCCGCCCACGGATACCGCCCCGCCCCGCTTAAAATGCGCAGGTCGTTGCCGATATGGATCGCCGACTGCAGCATGCCCGCCATCCGCAACTCGCGCAGCCGGTCGATCAGCGGCGCGAGGTCCTCGTCCCGGTCCAGCTTGATAAAGAAAAAGCAAAACGCCTCGGGTTCCGGCATCAGCCACAGCCCGATTTTGGTCACAATCCCGTAGTTCGACTGGCAAAACAGCCCGTCCAGGTACGGCCCCGCACCGTACGGATACACGTGTCCGGTCCGCGCGTTGGCGTAATGGCCATAGCCCGTGTTGAGCACCCGCCCGTCCGCCAGCACGATCTCCATCCCGCACGTCGTCAGAAAATGGTCCCCGTACCGCGTATGGCCGAACCCGTGGTCGAGCGTGTTGCCCACCAGGCTCGAATCGCCCCCCGCGCCCGTGCAATCCAGCCACAGCGGAATCCGGTTCTCGCGCAGGTAGTCGTACAACTGCTGCTGCGACACCCCCGCCTCGATCACCGCGTACCCCAGCTCGACGTTCACCTCGAGAATCCGGTTCATCCGGCTCAAATCGACGACCACCGCGCCGTCCGTCGGGGCGCACGCGTCGCCATACCCCCAGTTTTTCCCGCGCGATATCGGGTAAACCACGGCCCCGTGTTCCGATGCCACGCGCACCACCGCTTGCACGTCCGCCGTCGACTGCGGATACACCACTACGCTCGGCCGCGTCGCATGATCCAACGTCGTCCGAGCGTATCGGCCCAACGTCGCCTCATCCCACGCCACATGCTCCGGCCCAAGCGCCCTGCTTAATGCCTCGATGAACTCCACCACGGTCAGATCCCTTCTCCCTCTTCATTCTTCCGCTTTATCCCCGCTCCAAACCCGCACCGCCGCCGTCAAAAACCGTTCCACCACACCGCTGTTGGAAAACCACTCCTGCCCAATCATATACGTTCTCGTCCAGTTCCGGAAAGGCTTCCACCAGTGCGCCGGAATCTTCCGCGCACCGTTCGCTGCCCCGAAAATCGATCCCGCCGTCGCCGCCGTGCAATCATTGTCCAGTCCCATCGCGACGGTCCCGCCGATCGTTTTGGTAAAATCCCCCGCACCCAGCATCAGCCCGAACACCGTCAGGCATGCGTTGTTGTTCGTGTGCACGCTGTTCATCCCCTCGAACCGCTTGTCCACCGCCGCCCGACCCTCCCGCCAGTCCGTCAATTCGGGGCCCGTCTCGAGCGCCCAACGCACATCCTCCGCCAGCCGGCATTCCGCCGGGATCTCCGTCAGCCCGATCCGGATCACCTCGACCGGGTCGTCCACCGTAAACGCGGCCGCAATCGACGCCGCAAAAAACATCTCGCCGTAGATGCCATTATGCCGGTGCGACAGCCGCCCGTCGCGCCACGCCAGTTCCGCCGCCTTTTCCGGCCAGCCCGGCGCCGCGTAACCCCAGGCGTCCGCCCGGATCGCCGCGCCGATCCACTCGATGTACGGGTTGCGTTTCACCCCCGCCGTCTCGGCCGGCTCGCCGTCGCGGAGGTTCTCGAGCGTCACCCGTTCCGCCGTATACGCGATCGGCAGGTACTTTATCCAGGCCGCTGCAACGTCCGCCGTCGTAAAATCCGGGCCATATTCCTCGAGAATCAGCAGCCCCAGCAGCGTATACGCCACATCGTCATCCACCGGCACATACCGAATCCGCCCTTTCAAATACGCCCCGTTGTTGTCCACCCCATACCGCACATGCTCCGGCCACGGGTGATCCCGCCAATAATCTTCCGGCGGAAAAGGCGCCCCGGTCCTCGCCGCCAGCGATTCCATATCCGAGATGCTCCAGTTCTCGACCGGCGCGCCCAGCGTGCAACCCGCTGCGCGACCAAGCCACGCCCCACGCATTCGGTCTTTCAGCCGCTGGTCCTTCAGCCTCGGCCACAACCGCCGCGGTCCCTCCGGCCGCAACGCCCGGATTCCCTCGAGTTCGTCCGGTTCTTTCTCCGCGCCCGCCTCCGCCCTGCGCAACTCCTTCCGCGCCTGTTTCAGCGCCTTGGACGCGCCCTCCACCACCCCCGACACGTCCGCACCCTGCTCGTGCCGCAGGTCCGCCCACAACGACACCTCCTCCGCCAACCGCTGCAACTCCCCAAAATACCCCATGTCTCCTCCCCAGGCACAAAACGGCCAATATATTTCTTTGTACTACTAACCTTTAATTTCTTGTTGCGCCGCGCAGAATTCGACTGTTGGGGTGTCCCTCTTTTCTCCTGTTGGGCCGCCCAAACCCTGTCATTCCTTTATGTCGCTTATGTCTCTTTCGTCCCTTGTCTTTCCCAAACCCCATACCCCATACCCCATACCCCAGTTTAGTTGCGGCTTTGGCCGCGCTGTGTTTCTTGCGTTCTTTGTGGCTAAAGAAGTCGCTTACCCTGAATCCGCATCATTCTTGCCCACCCCACCTGAAAAAACAAACTTTACGCAAGGGATTCAATCGTGTTACTTTACGTGTCCTGCGATTGCAGCCAGTATTTGCCGGACCATAGGGCGCCCTTGATGAAGGGCGAAGTAAGGAAGTTGCCGTATGGGCGATTCGAGTATGAACCTGTTGTGGCACTACGTTGACCGATGGGCCGACCGAAAACCCAATGACGAAGCCATCGTATTCGGCGACCAACGTATCTCATGGAGCGAATTCAAAGCCCGCGTCAACCGCGTTGCTAAAGGATTTCTCGAGTTCGGCATCCAGAAAGGCGACCGAATCGCCTTCCTCGGCATGGCCCGCCCCGAATTCTTCATCACCTACATGGCCGCCAGCAAGGTTGGCGCCACGTGGCTGGGCCTCTCCCCGAAATTCAGCGTCAACGAGCTCGACTACATGCTCCGCGACTGCCAGCCCCGGCTCCTTATCTCGCCCCGCGAATTCATGGGCCGCGACCTCGTCCCGGTCGGCGCCGAAATGGTCGCCAACATCCCCTCGCTCGAAGGCGTCCTCATGATGGGCGAGCCCGTGCCCCGCACCGACAACTTCGAAGAGTTCATGAACAAACCACGGCCCCATCTCGACGCCACCCTCGAGGCCCGCGCCGCGGAGGTCCGCCCCGAAGACAACGTCCTGCTCATGTACACGTCCGGCTCGACCGGCCGCCCAAAAGGCGTCGTACACACCCACAAGAGCATTCTCGCCAACATCAACGTCGAAGCCAAACGCCTCTGCCTCTATCCGTCCGGCAGGCTTCTGCTCCACTTTCCCATCAACCATGTCGCCGCAGACGTCGAAATTGGGTACGCCGCGGTCTATGCCGGGTGCGCCTGCGTCTGCGTTGACCGGTTCGACCCCGAACAGTCTCTGGCCATAATCCAGGGCGAGCGCATCACCCTGGTGGGCCAGATCCCCGCCATGTACCTGCTCCAAATGCACCATCCCGCCTGGCGTGACACCGACTTCAGCCGCGTCGAACGGTTCGTCTGGAGCGGCGCCGTCGCGCCCAATGCGCTCATCGACACGCTGGCAGGTATCGCAAAAAAAACCGGCGCCGCTATCATGAACGCGTTCGGCATGACCGAAACCGCCGGGCTCGTCACCTACACCGACGACAACGATTCAATCGACACATTCAGAACCACCGCTGGAAAAGCCGCGGAACCGTTTGAACTCAAAATCGTCGACGACCAGCGGCGCACAATCCCCACAGGCCAGATCGGCGAAATTGCCGTCCGCGGCGACCTCCTCATGAAACAGTACTGGAACAATCCCCAAGCCACCGCTGACGCCACCGACGACGCCGGGTGGTTCTACACCAGCGATCTCGCAAGTGTGGACGACCGCGGCTACATCCGAATCGCCGGGCGTAGATCGGATATGTTCAAGACGGGCGGCGAAAACGTGTTCCCCCGCGAGATCGAGGCTGTCCTCGAAGCCCATCCCACCGTCCAGCAAGTCGCCGTCATCGCCGTCCCCGACGATATCTACACCGAGGTTGGCCGCGCCTATCTCGTCCTCAAACCCGGACACCACCCCAACGAGGAAGAGTTCCGCGACTACTGCCGAAAACACCTCGCAAACTTCAAAATACCAAAAACGTTCCAAATGCAAACCGCCCTCCCTCTCCTCCCAAACGGTAAAGTCGACAAACAGACCCTCCGCCGAGAATTCGGAAGACCGTAAGGCAGCCGCCATTTGCTCTAAGACTTTGTTTTGCGGCACCGTGGAAGCGGCGTCCTCGCCGCTTCAATTCCAACACGCCGGCTTAAGGAAGAATCGTGATAATTGTGGTGCGGGCGTCTCGCCTGCACAGCCGGGCTTGCCACGGCGTAGCTGCGCCAGCAGCGAAGCCGGGAAACCTACTCCAACGGCGAGAAAATCTTTTTCACTGCCCGGTGAAGTCCGTTCGCCAGCGCTATCCGGTCATCGCCCACCATCGGTTCGTCGCCAAAACGAACATGGGCCTCGTAATACGGCAACGAAACCAACCGCAGAAAATGGCGCAGGAAACTCTGTTGCGGACCCCAAAGCTCCGGATTGTTCACTTCATCGTCGTCCGGCCGGAAATGCGGATCCGGGCCGTAAAGCACCACGTCCGACGGGCGCGGCCCCCCGTCTGGCGTCCTGTAGGTGATGCTGGCGTAATGGACCGCCTTCCGGCTTGATACGGCCGGCTCGAGCAGCGACGCGCGGAACCGGCGAACCGTCCGCCCAGGCGAAATCACACCCTCCGGAGCAAGCAGGATGTTATGCCGCAGCCGGATCGAGTCGAGAATCAGGTTTTTCACCCGTGGCACATCTTCCCGCATCCGATACACAAAAATCGCCTCCATCGCCTTCACCAGCGGCCCGAGAATCGGCGTCTGCTGCATCTCCGCCATCGCCACGCACCGCCCGTTGCAAAGCAGGTTCATCACAATGAAGTCAAGCCACGTGATGTGGTTCACAACAAGGAAAAACGGGCTCTGCGGCCGTAGCCCATGGACCCGGATCCTCAACCCCAGCAGCGGCGGCATTCCCCGAAGCCACATCCGCGATATCTTCCGGCAAACCCGCCGCCTAAGCGGACGGGAAAACGACAGAGCCCCTGTCGCTACCCGCACCGCGCCATAACACGATAAGACCCAGATCACCACCAACACCAGCCGAAAGTAAGCCCGTAACGACGACAGCATACTGACTTCCGAAAAGACCCACGCCCTCTCCACCTTCTCCTGGTAAAACTGGTTCATACACTAACCTCGGGAGCAAACAGACAACTCCATTTACAGTACAAGCAAACCACACAATAGTTACAAGAACAAGTGCAATCCAACCACCACAAACAATGCAAACCGTTACGCACCAATAGGTTAACCACCAGCCAACCACCCCCGATCTGGAGGCTACTTCCACCCCCTTGTTTTTACTCCGGGTTTTCCTCTAAACTGGGACATCGATGTCGCCAACTTACGGGAGCGCCTATGGCACACATCCAGCCTAAAAACAAAAACGGAAATTGGACCATCTACGATATCGCCCGCCTCGCAGGAGTCTCCGCCAAGACCGTCAGCCGCGTCGTCAACGGCGAAGTCGGCGTTGGGCCCGATACACGCGCACGCATCGAAAAAATCATCGAAGAAGTCCGATACCAGCCCCACATCGGCGCGCGCAGTATGCGCCACCGCACCCGCGACTGCCTGGGCGTGACCATTTCGCTCCCCGTCAATGAAGCCCCCGTGAATCAGGACTTCTTGCTATGGATCTTTCAGGAGCTTTACCGGCTGTTCTTGTCTCGGGGCTATTTTGCCGTATGGGACATGAGCCCGCCCAGGATCGGCGACGGCCTCGACTACGCCCGAACCCTGTGGCAGCAACGATGCGGCGGGCTCGCCGTCATCGGACCTCTCGCCATCAACGACACCACCATACACAGGGTGCACACATCCGGCTGCCCCTACATAACGCTCGGCCGCCTCGACAGCCTGCCCGAAGTCAGTTTTGCCGCGGTCGATCTCGAAGAAGGCGCCTACGTCAGCACAAAATATCTCCTCAACCGCGGCCACAAAAACATCGGAATGCTCAAATCGTTCCGCGGCTACCAGCCCGGAATCGAGCGGCACAGGGGATACCTCCGCGCGCTCGAAGAGGCCGGGCTGCCCCCCACCGAAAAATACATGCGGCCCGTCTCGTTCGGCACACGCGACATTGTCAACGCCGTGCACCGCCTGCTCCTCGACCCCAACGTCACCGCCATCATCGAATGCAGCGGGTGCGAAGACGCACCCGCCATACGCGAAGGCGCAAGGCGGGCCGGACGCATTCCCAAAAAGGATTTCGAAATCGTCTGCTGGACCTACACCAGCGATGGAATGGTCATGTCCGAAGCCTGCGCGCACGTCTGGCTGCCCGTCAAAGAAGCCGCCGCCGAAGGGTTTGAACTCCTCGCTCAATGGTTCGCCGGCGAGCGCGAAGGGCCTATCCAACTCCTGTACCCCCCCACACTCCACGAAGAAATCACCGGAAAAGAAATCTCAAAACCCCTGCGCCTGTTCGATATGCTCTCTTGACCGGCAACGAAAAGGCCATTCCACAATGACAAATCCGCAAAAAAACCGGACAACTCGCCGCACTTCTCCCCGTAATCGACCCACTGCACGCGAACACGGCCGGATCAACACACGGTGGACAGGCTTCCGCCCGCTCTTCGACTACTGGGGCAACGAAATCGGCCGGTTCTACAAGCTCGAAACCCTGGCCAGCGCCGTCGACTGGTCGCTCCAGACTAAGAGAGACCGATTCCTCATCCCAAGCATCCAGCAGGCGCTCGGCCCCGCACCCGTCATGTCCCTGGCGTTTGAACTCTTTCAGGAAGGCCGGTACCAGCTCATTTTCCGCGTCCGTGCCGTCAACACCCGGCGAAAAGAAGGAACCTTCGCCCTCGTTGTCGCCAAGCGCGCCGAACAGTACAGCAAGCTGGCCGCAGGCGAGCACGCAAACCTCCGCGTCATACACGACCGCGCGCCCGACTTCGTCGTCCGCCCGTTCCGCGGCGGAAACATCTACCTGCCCGACAGGCACGGCCGGGCCGAGCATGGCAGAGACATCTACGCCTACGTCACCCAATGGCTCGCCGGGTTTCACGAACTCGGCGTCAACGACAGGCTCCAGTTCATCATCAACGTCAAGGCGCGCCACACGTTCACCATCGCGCAAACCGAGCAACTCAAGGCCACAATCATCGAGATCCTCGCCAGAACCTACAGCCCCAAAAAACGCGATTGCATGGACCTGCCCGAAATCGCGTCCGGAGATTTTGTCGTAACCGCTCCCCCCAAACCGCCGCGCATCAAACTGATCGCGTGCCGCCGCATGTTGCGAAACATCACGCCCGTCAAGCTGCTCGATAAAATAGCCGCCGCATCCTGGCCATGGGGCAACACCCGGTTTTATCTCGCCCCAGAAGACCCCCGCTTGCTCTACAACGCCTTCGCCCACGCCATCGGAAAAGATGTCGCACGCGATACCTTCTCCCAATACGCCGCCGCAATCGATTCCGGAAAACTCCCCGAACGAGACACCCTCCCCCGACAAACCCTCGCGGAACTCACTACCTGACCCCCAAACCCGCCCCCTATCAGCCCGTGGCAAAAGTCTCGTGATGGCGAGCGCGAGCCATTTGGCACGGGATCAAGGCGCGAAACCGCTGGAAAAGTGCCTCCTTTTTCAAGGTTTCGCAACACAGAGACCGTGACAAATGGCCGCGCGCAGACCGCGACGACTTTTGCCACGGGCTGCTATACGTCCTATAGGACCTATTCTCACCCCTGCACCAGCTTTACGATCTGATCAACAACATCCTTCACCCGAAACGGCTTCTCCATAAACACATCGAACAGCGGCTCCTTATCCGAAACGCGCCCTGCAGGCAAATAACCCGACACCCCGATAATGCGCGCCTTCTTCAGGTCCTGATGGTTTCGGATAAACGAGCACACTTCCCGCCCATCCATGTCGTCCAGTACAAGGTCAATCACCACCACGTCCGGGTGGAACATCGGCAGGATCGACGCCGCCTCGAACCCCGAACCCGTCACCCGAACGTCAAACCGTTCCAACGCCCTCAGGCTCCGTTCAATCAGGTTCGCCAGCTCCAGGTTATCGTCCACGATCAGCACACGCGGAACTTGCCGCATATCCGGCCGCCCCGGCGTCATCAGGTCGCCCGACGGAAACCCGCAAGACAGCGAGATCAAAATGTGTTCCAAGTCCGTGATGTGCGCCGGATCAATGTAGTACCTCAGCCCATCGCCGAAATCGTCGGCCGGCCCATGCTCTTTGTTCACGAAGATCAGCGGCATGAACGGCGAGTGGTCCGAGATCGACCGCGCAACCTCGTCCCCGCCCTCGAATGGATTCTCCAAATCAACAACCACGGCATCCACCCCGCCATCGTCAAAACCGCCCGCCGCCCTACCCCTGCGGGATGTCCAGCCGCTTTCCTCGCAAACCTTCTCCACCAACTCGGCCGTTTTCTCTGATGCCGTAAACACGAGCAGGTTCGGCATGGGTCCAACTCCCTGTTACTGCCCCGGCCGTTGGTCAAGCCAGTGTCCCGGTTTTCCGCACTCATGCCCGCATGGCACCCGTGCGGCCCTTCCCCATCGAAAAGTAGTATAACTCATATTAACGCAAAAAGCGCCGCCCAAAATGAGCGGCGCTTCTACGTTCAATCACGCCCGTCGGCGTTACTCTTCTTTTTTCTCTTCTTCAGTCTTCTCCGGCTCCGGCTCCGGCTCGGGCTCGGGCGGCTCCTCGGGCTTTCCGGCCCGGTTCACCGCAGCCATCAGTTCGTTGGCGGCGTCCGCAAGGCTTCTGCCGGCCTGGAACAGGCTCCGCGGAACCACATCGCCCAGCACTTCGCCAATGTTGATCGGCTGGTCGGCTCCGCTCTTGCCGTAGTCCGCATGCGCCTTCACTTCCAGATCCCGCTGATATTCCCGGATGCTCAACGCGATCTTCCGTTCAACCGCGTCAATGCCGATCACCTTGCACAGCACCTTGTCGCCCACCGCAAGCACGTCTTCGGGCTTCTGCACCCGGTCCGGCGAGATCTCGCTGACGTGGATCAGCCCTTCAATCCCGTTCTCGAGCCGCGCAAACGCCCCGAAACTCACCAGCTTCGCGATCTCGACCTGCACGTGCGAACCGATCGGCGTGCTTTCCACAACCAGCATCCACGGATCCCGCTCGAGCTGCTTCAACCCCACGCTGATCTTCTCGTTCGCCGGATCGATGCTCAGAACCTTCACCTCGATCTCCTGGTTTTTCTCGAGAACCTCCGACGGATGTGCAACTTTCTTCGTCCACGATACGTCCGACACGTGTAGCAGCCCGTCGATGCCTTCCTCGATCTGGATAAACGCGCCGTAGTCCGTCATGTTCCTGACTATGCCCTTCACCACGGAACCAATCGGGTACTTCTGGCTGATCTCGGTCCACGGGTTTGGCGTCGTCTGCTTGATGCCCAGCGCGATCTTCTCCGCCTCCGGGTCCACGCTCAGGATCATCACGTCCACGTCCTGCTCGAGCGCAACAAGTTCACTCGGATGGCGGACGCGCCGCGTCCAACTCATCTCGCTCACGTGAACCATGCCCTCGATGCCTTCTTCAAGCTGCACGAACGCGCCATAATCCGTCATGCTCACGACTCTGCCGCGCGCTATGCCGCCAACCGGATACCGGCTCGCCGCCATTTTCCACGGGTTCTCCGTCTTCTGCTTCAGGCCCAGGCTGATTCGCTCGGTGCGCGGATCGAAATTCAGCACCACCACCTCGATCTTCTGCCCAACGCTCACCACCTGGCTCGGGTGCTTCACCCGGCCCCACGACATGTCCGTCACGTGGAGAAGCCCGTCAATCCCGCCCACGTCAACAAACGCGCCGAAATCCGTGATGTTCTTCACCTCGCCGTGGATAACCTGGCCCGCCTCGAGCGTCGCCAGCAACCGGCTCTTCTCGCCCGCACGCTGTTCCTCGAGCAGTTTACGACGGCTCACCACGACGTTCCGGCGCCGTTTCGTCAGCTTGATGATCTTCAGATCCATCGTCTCCCCGATGTAACGCTCCAGATCGCCCGTCGGCCGCCACGTCAACTGGCTTGCCGGCATGAACGCGTCGATGCCGATATCTACTTTCAGCCCGCCCTTCACGCGACGCACGATACGGCCTTCAATCACGCCGTCTTCCTCGTACACCCGCTGGATGTATGTCCAGTTCTTGATTCGGTCCGCTTTCAATTTCGACAGGACCGGCATCCCGTCTTCCGCCTCGGGCTGCTCGATGTACACGTCAAACGTGTCGCCAACCTGCACGCTGCCCGGATCCGGGAATTCTTCCGCCGGAATAACGCCTTCGCTCTTGTAGCCGATGTCTACAAGCACCCGGTCCGGCCCAATTTCCACTACCGTGCCGCGGACTACCTCGCCTTCCGTGAAATTCTGCAGGGTTTGGGCGTAGAACTGCTCCATCTCTTCCTGGGAGTACGTCTCCTGTGGAAACAGCTCGTCGTCCAGGTTGTTCAAACCAACGGCGCCTTCACCAGGAACGGTTACCCGCCCTTCGCCCGCTGATTCGATGTTCGGTTGCATGGTTTCATCCGTCATTGTTTACAAATTACCTCCTTAAAAGAGAATTTTGCCGCAAAAACAGCAGCCATAAAGCCTAACATAATTCCGCAACACCAGTCAAACCACGGCGTAGCTGCGCCAGCAGCGAAGCCCGGCTGGTTGTTCCCGAACGCCTGGCATATAATGCACGGCGTCACTCGGGAACCTGGGAAAAGGATGAAAAACATGATTCGCCCACTCATCACCTGCGTCATTGCCGCCGTGTGCCTCCTCCCCCCTGCCGCCCTAAGCCAGCAGCCCGACTCCGAACAGCTTCGGCAAGGCCGACGGTTCATCACCACCAAATCCTACACCGCCGAAGAAGATGCCGCCCTGCTCGCCCTGTTTGAAGGTCTGCGCGTCACCGACGTCGTCGACGCAATGGACAAAGTCGGCTTGACCAACGTCGGCATCATGGACCCCGAAATACACCCCGTCTGGCGCGATACGGAACATTTCGCCCACCGCTTCATTGGAATTGCCCTCACCGTCCGCTACGTCCCCACCAATAAACCACATGCACCCGCCATGGATACCGAACCCTTCAACGACTGGGTCTACAAATGGTACGGCGAACTCTCGCCGGAACCGTTTGCCCCGCTGATCCGGCCCGGAACCGCCCTCATCATCGACGAAGCACCCGACGCCGATGTCGGCTCCATCGGCTCGAACAACATTATGGTCTGGCACGCCCGCGGCTGTGTTGGGGTCGTCACCGACGCCACCGCACGTGATACCGACGAAATCGCCGCCGAGAAAATGCCCCTCTACCTCCGCAAGCCCGGCCGCGGCATCCGGCCCGGCCGCAACGAGATCGAATCGGTCAACCTGCCGGTCGTCTGCGGCGGCGTCCTCGTTGAACCGGGCGACGTCATCGTCGCCGACGGCGACGGCGTCGTCGTGGTGCCCCGCGCCAAGGCGGCCGAAGTCGCGCAGTACGCAAAGACAATCCTTGACGGCGACAAAGCAGGCCGCCGCGCCCTCTACAAAAGGCTGGGCTTGCCCAAAGACGATTCCGTAAAGTAACTTGGCGCCAAATCGCGGACCGGTGCATCACATGCAAATGAAAATGACCCGCCTCAACGCGGTCGTCTGTCTTGCACTCTCGTCGGCTGCCTCCGAGGCCGAAAAACTCGCTCGGCTCAAAACCATCCGAACCTGGAAAAACCCCGCGCCAGACAGTTTCTACGACGACATCGGCAACATCGCCAAAATGCCGTACGTCGAACGAGCCCAAGCGTTCAACGTCGACCCCCGAAGGACTAAGGCGGCTAAGAAGCCGCATTCAGAATCTTTGTTCGCGACCTTAAACCAACATCTACGCGTCGTGCGTAGATGTCGCGAACAGAGATTCTAAAAACCCCCAACGTCAGCTTCAGCACACACATCGACGAGGGAAAAAGCCGGCTCCGCCTATCCTCACTCTCCCACATGGACTGGCCAAAGGCCCTCGTCTACGATGGCCTCAACACCGACCGCAACTACATCCTGCGCCTCACCGGCCGCGGCGACGCGATCCCACGCGCCGACGATCACCCCCTGCAGCCCTCCAAGTACAGCAAGGAGATTGGACAGTTCAAAGAATTCCCCGTCCCCAAACAACTCACCGCCGACGGCGCACTCCACGTAACATTCGACCCACCCGACGAACCCGGCATCAACTGGCGCTACTCATCCATGCTCACCGAAGCCTGGATCATCTCGCAATAAGCCTGTTTCACGCCGGATGCTTCATTTTTCACTGCCCCATATGGCAGAAAAAAACCCCGGGAGCCGGGCTCCCGGGGGCTTGTCAGCAGTAGTTCGATTGCCTTAGTCGAAGATTTCGCCAACAGCCAGGGCCATAGGCACCGAGATCGGGCCTTCGCCAGGATACTTGAGGAATTCGACGTGGCCGTCCATGTACAGCACGTTCGAGCCGCCGGGAATGTGGTTGTAGTTGTCGACTTCGTTGGACAGCGCGTCCATCATGAGAAACACCGTGCTCTGCGCCTGGGCGCTGCCCGCGGGGTTGTTGATGTCGGTAATCAGGAACCGCTCGATGCCTTCGCGAAGCCGGTAGATCGTCGTACCGCCGTTGTTGCCGTACGGCGCAGCCACGGTCGCATCGTTTTCAAGCATCGGGAAGTTATTCGTATTGCCCGCTTCAAGGATCACTTGCACCAACTGCCAGAACTGCTGGCACCAGCCTTCTGCCGTTTCCCAATTGAGGTCGTTAGGATGGGGATCGGTCCGGTCAAGCAGCCAGCCGAAGTAACCATAGCTGGCGTCGGCCTCATCCGAGCAGCCGCCTTCGCCATTGTGGCTGGTGTCGTTGCTGGTGAAGGGCAAGCACCACTCACCGTCGGTGTACTGAATGTCCGAGTAGGTGTCGTTCGGGTCCGACGGGCAAATGAACACCTTCGGGTCCGAGATGTACTCGGGGTACACCGCCGGGACGTACGGCGCCGCGGCGACGTCGTCGGCCTCACCTTCCCATATGGTTACGTGCAGGCGAGGGAACATCCCGCCCTTGGACTCGTTGCTGTACATCTTCAACACCAAGCCCCACTGCTTGAGGTTGTTTGCGCAACTGGCGCGGCGCGCTGATTCGCGTGCACGGGCAAGCGCCGGCAGCAAAATGGCAGCCAGGATGCCGATGATTGCAATGACAACCAACAACTCAATCAACGTGAACCCTTTTTTTCCCATGATGTGTGTCCTTTCTTAGGTTTATGAAGGCTTTTCAAGCCTCGCCTGAAGTCAACCGGTGCGACCTACTCTGGCCGTCCGACGAATTCCCAAACCAAGATGTGTCTATTCCCGTCAAAACCGAACACATTCAACTTGAAGAATCGAGGAATTGCAGTGCCAATGTTTCGGGTGATCAGACCTTCACTTGGCGCCAAGACACTTCGACCACAATTACAGTGGCATAAGAGGGGTGGTTCTGTCAAGACTTTTCCTATTCTCGTCCGCATTTAGCGACAACGATGTCGCAGCACCCACGCCCCAAAAAAGCAATGCCCGGACCCCTCGTCGAGGTCCGGGCAACTGCAGACAATGGACTGCAGGAAAGGGCTGCTCAGAGGCCGCCGCCGCTGCCGACGGTGAGGGCTAGGGCCTTGGTGACGGGCTGATCGGTCGGGTATTTGATGAACTCGACGTGGCCGTCCAGGAACAAGACGTTGCACCCGCCCGGGATGTGGCTGAAATACTCGACTTGAGTGGACAGGACATCGAGCATGATAAACACGGTGCTTTGCGCCTGTGCGCTTCCTGCCGGATTGTTGATATCCGTGATAAGGAACCTTTCGATGCCTTCCCGGATCCGATAGAAAGAATTGCCGCCGCTGTTGCCCATGCCGGGAATCAAGGATTCCAGATCCTTGTCGATTCCGGCAATCTGGCTGGTGTTCCAGGCAGCCACTACCGACGCAACCCACGCAAGCGCCTGAGACGATTCGCCGCTGGGCTCAACTTCATCCGGGTCATCGCCGACACGGTCCAGCAGAAAGCTGAAGTAGGCGTAGCTCTGGTCTACTTCTTCGGAGCACCCGTCAGCCTCGGGCGGCCTTGCAATGCACCACTCACCGGTGCTGTCCTGGAAGTCCTCGATATTGGCTTCCGGGTCCGACGGACACAGATACACGTTCGGGTCCGAGAGGTACTCGGGATAAATCGACGGAACAAGCGGCGCAAAAGCAAAGTCTTCTGCCTCCCCGCCTACGTCCCAAACGTTCAGGCGCGGGTACAAGCCGCCTTTGGACTCGTTGCCGTACATTTTCAGCACTAGGCCCCATTGTTTCAGGTTATTGGCGCAACTGGCCCGACGCGCGGATTCGCGCGCCCGCGCAAGCGCCGGCAGCAAGATGGCCGCCAGAATGCCTATGATGGCGATCACTACAAGCAGTTCTATCAGCGTAAAACCTTTACTTCGCACGATAATACTCTCCTTACTCGGCCGCCCCGAGGCGCCGACACCGATGACTCATTTGCCCACACCGGGCAACTCCTTCCACAATGCCATAAATGGCGTCCATTGTCAAGCGCTTTGTAAGAGGGACGCAACGGCTTGCGTCACCGATGTCGCCCATGACGCCACCCGCACCGCCTGGGCGCCCACGGACCGCACCGGGTTGGGACATGTCGACGGGGCGGCCGGGCATCGGGCGGCGTTAGACATCGATGTCGGGATTGGAAAGTGAGAAAATCATGGGGTGCGGGAGCGGGAATAAGATCGGAACCAGCGAGCCTTTTGGGGGTATGGCCAATCCGGGCATCAGGGCATTCAAAAACCTGGGGTGGCTCCGGGGCTTGCGGATCCTGTGCCGTTTGGGTTTGCAGCAGGAACTAGGTCTGGCACATCAGGGCATGTTCGGACAATGTGCTTGCTAATGTGTTTGCGCCCTTTTACGAGAACTTGCGGTAGAAGTGTGGCGGAAGAATGGCTTGGCATAAATTGACGGGGCCGGGACGGCCGGTATATAGTTAGTGGCTTCCCTCTGTGAAGTTTGGTCCTACAAAATCAATTGGTCTGTTATGCGAGGCGGTTTTTGCGGGATGGTTGTGCCCAATGCAGAAAAAGTATGAGATAAGCGGCGGCAAGGTGGTGGAAACGCGCGGCGACGAGGCGACGTTGCTGGTGTTTGTCGGCCCGGACGATACCGAAAAGCGGTATTTGGTGGACCACTTGAAGATCGACGAGCACACGCTGCAGTCGGCGCTGGACCCGGACGAGTTGTCGCGGCTGGAGTTTGAGCCGGAGCATGTGGCGCTCATTCTGAAGCGGCCGAAAAACTACAGTGCGCTCGAGCATTTCCTGTTCCGGGTGACGTCGATGGGCCTGTTTTTGTTTGAGGACCGGCTGGTGGTCGTGGTGTCGGAGGGCGACCCGCTTTTCGAGGGCAAGCCGTTTGTGGCGGTTCACACGTTGATGGATGTGCTTCTCCGGCTGTTGTACCAGTCGATTTTCCATTTCCTGCAGCACCTGAAGGTTATCAACATGGTGTCGGAGGAGTTGGAGCAGAAAATCAACGCGTCCATGGAGAACCGGTATCTGTTGAACCTGTTCGCGCTCGAGAAGAGCCTGGTCTATTACCTGAACGCGATTCACACAAACGGGGTGCTGATCTCCAAACTCAAGAACAACGCCGTAAAACTGAAAATCGCCAACGAGCAGATGGAATACCTCGATGACATCGTGGTGGAAAACGACCAGTGCTACAAACTGGCGGAAATCTACTCGAACGTTCTTTCGAGCGTGATGGATGCGCGGGCCTCGATCGTTAACAACAACCTGAACGTGCTGATGAAGACGTTGAACATCATCACGATCGGCATCATGGTGCCGACGCTGGTGGTGAGCATCTTCTCGATGAATGTCGCCATCCCCATGCAGCGCCTGGGCGCGGCTTTTTGGGTCATCATGACGCTGGCCGTCGGCTCGGCTGCCGTGGTGATGGCGGTCTGGCGTTACAAGAAGTTCTGGTAAAGGCCGTCAGAATTCAGGAGTCAGAATTCAGAATGTTCAAGAGACTGGATATCCATATTTGTGCTGAGCAAACGACGAGTACTTCCGTGCTTCGAGAGGTGGCTGCCTGTTGTTGCCATTCTGACTCCTGACTCCTGACTCCTGACTCCTGAGTTCCTATGGCCTTTCTTAGGTTCAAATCTCGCGCTTATGTTCAAACCACACCATAAAATGTATTTGGTCGGCTTCCTGGTCGATTTTGGCGCGATGTCGTTTTTGGTGGCGATACCGTTTTTCGTTTTCCGGATGCTGGGCGGCGGCGCGGGTATGTCGGGGGCGTTTGGCGCAGCCCAAGGGGCTGCGTACGCCCTGGTTTGCCTGCTGTCTTCGGGTTTTGTGCTCCGCGCGAAAAACGGGCTGAACTGGGCGTTCACCGGCATCGCGCTGAGCACGGTCTTCATCAGCGCGGTCCCTTTTTTCCGCAACGTGTGGGTGTGCGGAGCGCTGAGCACGGCGGGCATCGGCAGCCTGGCGCTGGTCTGGCCGGCGCTGCACTCGTACATGGGCGGCGAACCCGACCGAGACCTCCGCAGCCACCGGATGAGCCGGTTTAACATTGCCTGGAGCCTGGGATTCGCGTTCAGCCCGCTTCTGGCCGGGCGGCTGTTCGAGCAGGACTACCGGCTGCCGTTCGCGGTTACGGTTGTACTGAACGTGACGGTGCTGTTGTTGCTGCGGTCGCTGCCGCACGAACGCGACCACCATGCGCGGGAAACGGCGGAAGCCCTCGAGTTACACGCGGCGTCGGACCGGGCCAGCGAACGGTTCCTGTACGCGGCGTGGGTGGCGACGATGATGGGCAACTTCCTGGCGCAGGTCGCGCGGATGGTGTTTCCGCGCCGGATCGAGGATTTGGTCGCGGCGGGAGAACTGCGGTTTCTATTCGAGTCGTACAGCTCGCCCATGCTGCTGGAAAAAGCGGCGGACCGGTTTGGCTGGCTGATGTTTGCGCTGTCTCTGGTGTCGGCACTGGTGTTCTTGGCGATGGGGCGGACACAGGTTTGGCGGCACCGGGTCGGATTTCTTTTTGCGTTGCAGGCGGGGGCGGCGGGCGCGTTCTGGGTGTTGGGAAACACCCGCAGCCTGGTGGTGATGGCGCTTTGTTTTGTGGTCGTTGGCGCAAACGCCGGGTTTGCGTTCTTCTCGGCGGTCTGCTACAGCGTCTCGAATTGGCAGCAAAAACACCGGCGCACCGCCATCAACGAGGGCGCCGTCGGCCTGGGCGGTCTTACCGGGTGCCTGCTGTTCGGCTACCTGGCCGCCAAGTACGGGATGGCCATGCCGTTCCATTACACGCCGCTCATGATGGGCGTGGCGCTGGCACTCCAGGCGCTGTTGCTGCATCGCCGGAACCTCGAGAAATCGCGAACGGAGGCGGAGTAAGGCGGGGTTTGGGGTTTGGGGTTTGGGGTTTGGGGTTTGTGGAATTTGGGATACGTAGTGGTTTAACGGATGCGGATTTGAGGCTGGGGGCTTCGCGATACGCTGAAAGCGTAAGAGGAAACAGGCCAGGGCAGCGCCCTGGTGTCAGGGTTCTCCAAAGAATCGCGCCCTGACAGGGCACCAGGAACAAGTTCCGACACACCAGGCATACTTTCAGGCGTGTCAGCCCAGCGCTTTTGCCTGTGAGTATTCGCGGTATCGGATGACGAGGCAGCTCAGGGAGAGAAAGGCGGCTATGATGCAGACGAGCACGATTCCGCCTTTTGTGGCGCCGACGAGCAGTTGCTGTTTCTGGAATTCAGCGATGGCGAGCTTGATGACGACGTTCTGGCGCTGTGTAGCGAGTGCGGGCAGGAGTGCGTTGATGTATTTCTCGATGGTGAGGAAATCGATGGCGCCGGGGATAAAACTTACGAACCGTTGCCACCCGAACAAGGCGGCGACGCCGATAATGATAGGCCAGCGCGTGACCGCGCCGAGGAACGAGGTGAACGCACCGTACGCCGCGAGTGCGGCAACGTTGAGCAGGGCGTAGTGGATAAACAGCTTGAACGTTTCGGGGCCGAGTTCGAACCCGCCGATCGAGGTGCACGCCGCGAACACCATCCCGACGGCCGCGTTGAGCAGGAGGCTGGTGAGCACGAGGTACGCGGCGAATCTTCCAAGAATGATGGCGTTGCGCGGAATCGGCCGGGTGAGCAGGTACTGGATCGTCTGGTTTTCGACTTCTTCCCCAACAAGCATCGTGCCGTAAAAAAGGGCCAGGAGCAGGACCATCCCCTTGAGGTAGATGATTTCAACCACGTGAACGAAAATCTTGTTGCCGTCTTCGGCGAACTCGCTGATCGAGAGAAACGCCAGCGACAGCGGGACAAACACCGGCAGCAGCATGATCACCGTGATCAGCGCAATCCGCTTGCGCCGGAGCATCATCGTCAACGTGAGGGCGAACACGGTCCGGAAGTAGTAGAAGTACCCGGTCGCGCGCTTTGAAGCATCTTCAGGCATTGCGGTTTTTCCTCGAGTTATCTCACCAGGTAATCGAAAACGGACTGGAGATTATCGTCGGGGCAACGGATACCGGTGATGGCGGAGTGGTCGTTTATTACAAGATCGTTGAGTTTCTGGTAGAAGCCATTTGGGTCTTTTGTGCGGATGGTGACGGTCCCGTCGGCGAATTCGACGCCGAGCGTGGCGGGTTCGGGTGCGAAAATGCTCGCGAGCGCGTGGGGATCCCGGCACTCGACGGTGACGGCGTGGGGGTGCTCGTCGATGAGTTCGCGGATCTGCCGGATCTCGCCCTGGGCGAGCACGCACCCCTTATACAGGAGCAGCACGTTGTTGGTGACGCGCTCGACTTCGTACAGGACGTGCGTCGAGAAGATGACGGTGCGGCCCTGCCTGCCCCACTCCTGGATCAGGCCGAACAAGTCTTCGCGCCCTTCGGGGTCGATGCCGGACATGGGCTCGTCCAGGAAGATGAGGTCGGAATCGGTGGCGAGGACCTGTGCGATTTTTGTTCGCTGGCGCATCCCGCGGGAGTAGTTGTTGATGGGCTCGTGCATCCGGTGGTCCATGTGGAGGAACGCCATGGCGTCTTGGGCGTGCGTTTTTGCGGCGCCGGGCCTGAGCCCGCGAAGCCGGCACATCCAGTACACGAACTCGAAGCCGGTCATGTTTTCGTAGAACTTCTCGGTTTCGGCGCAGTAGCCGATCCGGCGCATGATGCGCATGTTGTTGCGCGGGGACTCGCCGCAGATCGAGAGCGTGCCGCGGCTGGGCGAGTAGAGGCCCAGGCACAGCTTGATGAACGTGGTTTTGCCGGCCCCATTGGGGCCGAGCAGGCCGGTGACGCCCGGCTCGATGGTGACGTTGAGGTTGTTGACGGCGACCACTTCACCAAACCACTTGGACACTCGTTGCGCATCGATAACGGGCGTCATGTGGCAACCTCCGCGCGTTTGACCTTGCGGCAAACGGCCCAAAAGGCCACCAGGCAAACAATAACAACGAAAATGGCGGATCCCTCCCACGTTATGTTGGCGTACGGCCGGCGCGCAGAAAACAATACCTCCCCCACCCTGTTCAGCGCCAGGGGAAACGCCAGCAGGAGCAGTTCCGGGTTGGCCCTGTCGAGGCTCTTACCGATTAACAGGTCGGCGAACAGTACCATGAATACGCCGATGGACGCGTACCGCTCGCTCGAGAACAGGGCGGAACTGGCCAGCACGCCGAGCGCGCACGGCACGACCAGCACCGTCGAGAATGCCAGGATGGGCCCGGGCAGCCACCAGGTTTCCCGGATGGTTTGCATGCTGGGGGCGAGGAGGTTGTGGAGCAACAGGAGGAAAATGGCGGGTACGGCCGTAAAGATCATGCCGATGATGATCAGCGTCATGAGTTTTCCGACCACATAGTCGCGCCAGGTGATGGCTTTCGAGAAATAGACGTCCATGAGGTTGTGGCGGAGGTCGTCGCAGATCATGCCGGCGCCGGCAAGTATGGTGGCAAGGAAGACGATGGGCGCCTGGAGCCGGATGAAGTCGAAGAACATGCTGCCGGTAATCTTGAGCGACATGACCGACTGGACCATCTGGGTGATCTGGTTGTTTTTGTTGGAGGCGAGCGTGTCGACGGCGACGATCTGGAGCACGCGCATCAGGACCTGCGGGTAACCCATCAGAAACATCAGCAGGAACGGCCGGCTCTTGGCGAGGACGCGGAACTCGTGCTTGACGATGGCCCACCATCGCCCGCTGGTGCGCACGGTCCCGTCGAAGCTTCTGTAGGTCTGGTGGTAAATGGGCATTCTCTACTCTCCGTCAGTTGGCGGTGCTGAATTCCGGTTCAACGGCGGCCTGTTCGCCCGGGGCCTTTTCAGCGCCACTTCGATCCGAGATGGCGTTGATAAAAACTTCTTCGAGGCTCTGGCGAACGGCCCGGTAATGCCGGACCTGCGTCCCGCAGCCGCGCGCAATTTCGAATAGGATTCTCGGGGGCGTTGCGGCGGGAACGGTAAGGTTGATCGTGCCGGTTTGGAGCCTGCGCCAGGAGAATCCCCGCCCGACGAGCGCGTCGAGAAAGGCTTTTTCATTGTCGCGCACGCGGATTTCGATGCAGCCTTCCCGTGCGGTGGTGAGTTCCTCGATTGGCCCGTCGACGGCAATGCGGCCTTTGCTGATCATGATGACCCGGTCGCAGACGTGCTCGACGTCGGGAAGGAGGTGAGTCGACAGCAGGATCGTAATGCCGCGTTTTCTGCCGAGTTCTGCGATGAGGTCGAGCATTTCGATCCGGCCTTCGGGATCAAGCCCGGAGGTGGGCTCGTCGAGTAGGAGCAGTTGCGGGTCGTGAATAAGGGCCTGGGCGAACTTTACCCGCTGGCACATGCCGGTGCTGAATGTTTCCATTTTGCGGTACCGGTTTTCGTCGACCCCCACGTAATTGAGCACTTCGTGCGCCCGCTCCATCGCGTCGATCCGGTTCATCCCGGAGAGGCAGCCACAATACGTGAGGAACGACACCGCGCTTTCTTTTGGCTTGACGATCTCGCGCTCGGGCATGTAGCCCAGCCGCCGCCGGACGTCGAGCGCCTTCTTGGGCATGGGCATCCCAAACATCGAGACGGTGCCGCTGTTGACCCGGACAAAACCCAGCAGGGCCTTCAGCAGCGTGCTTTTCCCCGCGCCGTTCGGCCCGAGCAGGCCGACCGACCCGCCGTCGATCGAGCAGTTGACGCCGCGGAGGGCGTCGGTGTCCCCGTAGGAAACGTTGAGGTCGCGAATTTCGATCACGCGGCAATCCTTTCGCTATGGAGCACCTACTTGCAGGTCGAGTTCGTTCAGCCTGCCCTGTTCGACCACGACCGGCCCGGAATGGACGAGGCTGACGCTTCCGGACATGATCTCGCCGAGGTTGGTGTAAATGATATCAAGCCTGTACTCGCCCTGGATCAGGTTGTCGATTCTGAAATAGCCGTCGCGGTCAATTTGGGCCATGCCGGCGACGTACGTGGCCATTTCCGACGAGTCCTGGAACCAGCTTGCGGGGTTGGTGAGGTTAAGCGCAACGACATCCGCCGGCGCGCCGGGGAACAAGAGCAGTGCGAATCCCATGGTGCCGCCGGCCGGCGGCGGGGTGCACAGGACGGCGAGCGCGGTGTTGGTGGGCTCGCCGAAGTTGTAAACGTTGAGCTGGCCCTGCACAACGTCAATGCGGCCGTGGAGCGGCGAGAAACTGCCGCTGGCAAGGTTGCTGAGCGACACGGCGGATCCAACGTAGCTGCCCGCCGGCAGGTTCTCGAACCGGTATTCACCGCCCGCGTCGGCGCTGGTCACTTCAGTCACGCCGTTGCCCACCACCGTGACCATGGCGCCCGGTTCGAGCTGCCCATTGAACGCCACGTAGCCCTGAAGCACGTTGCCGTGCTCAAGCCGGATCACCAGGTCGTTGACCACCTGGCGGTCGCCGAGCGTGATCGGGCCGTAGACCGTCGCGGCATACCCTTCGAGCCGGACGCTGATGCTGTAGGTGCCGGCGCCGATACGCTGGAACGAGAACTCGCCATCGGGGCCGGTCTGAACCGATCCCTGGCCGCCGATGTTGAACAAAGGGATCGGTGCTATATCGCCCGATTCGCTGAGCGCCACGACGGCCCCCGACGCGCTGCGGCTGTCGGCCGTAACAACGCGGCCCGAAATCTGCCCGCCGGACTCGCTGACCTCGATCACCACGCCCGTAACTTCCGCGCCCTGGCTGACCGACACGTTGGTCCTGCCGGGCGTGAAGCCGGTGGCCCTGGCCTCGAGGGTGTAATCGCCGGGTTTGACGGTGATTTCGAACCGGCCGTCGGGCGTAGAGAAACTCTGGCCGGCAATCGACTCCATAAGGGAAACGGGGCTTCCGCCGGCGCCAAGGGCGCGCACGGAGAAGTATCCGGGGGGTTTGCCGGTTTCGCGAACGAGGACGACGCCGCTTATAGTGGAGGCCCGCTCGAGCACGATATCCGTGGGTTCATCGTACTTGACGTTGGTGACCGTCTTCCGTTCATACCCGGGCCTGCTCGCCATCAGCAAATAGAACCCCGTGTTGATCTCGTAAAAAGCGTATTTGCCCTCGGCGTCCGTCCTGGTGTCTCTTGAAACGCTTTCATCAATGGTTTCCGCGCCGATTCCGCCCAGTTCGAGCCTCACATCCGGTATCGGCGCGCCGTCGGTATCGGTGACGGTGCCGTAGATGGTCATGATGCCTTTTTCGACCGGGGTTAACATAATGGTCAGCCCGACCACGTCGTTCTTGCCATCGGAATGGAACGGTTCGCCGGTCGTCGTGTATTTGTAGCCGGTTTTGGTGCCATAGATCTGGTAGTCGCCGGTGGGGATGCTGGTGAACTTGAACGACCCGTCTTCGGCCGCCCTGGCATTCTCGAATGTCTGCGAGAACGTGAGTGGGCCAAGTAGGGCGGACGTCGCGGGAAGGCAGAACACTTCCGCGTCGGGAAGTGGCACGCGGTCGGGATCGACAACGACGCCGTACACGTCCGAGCCACGCGCCACATAAATATCGATCCGGGCCTCCCGTTGGGACGCGGTGAGCAAGAACGACTCGGTCAATTGCGGCGCATGTTTCTCCGGAAACGCAAACAGCCGCCACTCTTTGTTGAGGGGCACGCCCACAATCTCATAGTAACCATCGCGGTCGGCGCCGCCCGAAATGGGTGCGGTTTGCTTGACGGCCATGTCAAGGACCTGCTTGATAATCGTCGTCGATTGACACAGCACAATGTCCGCGCCCCGGACCGGCTCGTTTTCGTACGTGAGCACGTACCCCCAAATCAGGCCCGTCGGCTCGATCACAAAATCGACCCCGCGCACCTCCTCGTCAGGACGCGTAATGACGACCTCGCGCTGGATGGAGCTAAGTGTTTTGGCCCCGCCAAAGAAATCTCCGAGGTCGGCGAAATGCCCCACATCGAGCCGCTGCTGGCCGCGCAGACTTATCATGACTTTGTACGTGCCGGGAAGGAGACCCGAAACTGTATACCGGCCATCATCGCCGGACACGGCATTACTACCATAACTTTTCTCTCCGTCAGCGTAGATGCCCATGTTTTGGACGGGCTTGCCGGTCCCGGTTTCGGAAACGCGGCCGGAGATGCTGGCGCCGTGGCTCAGCGTAAAATCCAGTTTGTATTCTTTGGTGTCCGCGGACAATTCGACTTCTTTGACGTCCCCGCGCAGGTAGCCATTGCACCAGACTGTGAACGAATACTTTGCAGGGACCGGCAGGCGCAGCGCGTACTTGCCCGTGAGGGTCGCCTCGGTTCCCTTGTGCCCGTTGAAATTGCGCAACTGTTGTTCGTCGACATCGCGCCAATGAATGGAAGCGCCGACCCGCGCCTGCGGCACCGGCTTGCCGGTTTTGGCGTCTTTGACGATCCCCTGGACGATGCAGCCTCCGCCTTGTTCGATGACCGGCTCGTCCATGGCGAACTGGATCTGCGGCACGTTGCGCCGCTGTCGCCGCGGGCCCTGCATCGGCGGGAGCTCATAGCCTCTGTCGGCCGGCTTGGCCTGGTAGGTGGTTCTTGACGGCGGGGGCGGGAGCGGTTTCTCCGGCGCGAATACTATGGCCAGCAGCACCGCCACAATCGCAATCACGAAAATGGCGCCCAGAAAATGGAGGGCGGTCCATTCCTTTCTTGCTTTGCGCTGCGGCGCCGGCGAGCTTCGCTTCATCACAAAACGCACAAGCCCCCTGATGTTGACTGTAAGGTCTTGGCGGCAACTTGGATATCAATCCGCATTAGAATAGCTCATTTTGCCAGAGATTCAAAGTCCTTTTGATCCCGATCTCGTTTGGAAGGCAAAAGAGCCAAAACCGTCGCAAGACTCTCAGCGCCTATGCCCCATAATGGCGCTGAACGCCCAGATCGATCACGGGGAAACACGGTGGCGCAGCCTTCGCCCGGACACCTCCCCGGTTACACTCCATTTGGAAGAACGGGATCGGCTTATTCGTAGGATTTTCGGAGCGAGGCGGTCAGGATCCCCATGGATTCGCGGTATTTGGTGACGGTCCTGCGGGCGATGTTCAGGCCTTGCTGCTTAAGCAGGTCGGCTATCTTCTGGTCGCTGAGAGGCTTTGACTTGTCCTCGTCTTCTGTGATCTTTTTGATCAAAGACTGCACGCTCTTTGACGACTGCGCCTCGCCGGAATCGTGACGGAGACCGGTCGAGAAGAAAAATTTCAACTCGAACAGCCCCTGCGGCGTTTGCATGTATTTACCGCGTGTACCGCGGCTGACGGTGGCCTCGTGAACGCCAACGGTGTCGGCGATTTCCTGGAGCGTGAGGGGCCTGATGAACTCGATGCCTTTGTCGAGGAACTCTTCCTGGACATCGACGATGGCCTTGGCAATCTTGTAGATGGTCTGCTGGCGCTGCTCGATGTTGCGGATCAGCCATCGCGCGGACTCGACTCTTTCCCGCAGATATTGCTTGTCTTTTTGATCGGTCTTTTTGTTTCGCACCATCTGTTGATAGTGAGCGCTGATCTGAAGTCCCGGAATCCGGTCTTCACTCAGCGTGACGACATACTTGTCATCGACCTTTTCGACGTACACGTCGGGGGTGACGTACTGCGGCGGGTTGGTGTCGTATTCATAACCGGGCCACGGATTCAGCTTGGCGAGCATGTCTTTGAGTTCTTCGACGCGCTCCGGCGTGATGCCCATGGCCTTGGCGATTCTCGGTATCTGACGGCGTTCGAGCTCTTCAAGGTGATCGTGGACGAGTACGCGCAACTGGGATTCCTTGGGGTACTCGACGTCGATTTGGAGTAACAGGCACTCGACCACGTCGCGCGCGCCAACGCCCGTCGGCTCGAACCGCTGAATAAGCCCCAGCACCCGCTCGGCTTCCGCCAGCGGCGCCTGCAGTTCGTTCGCGACTTCCTCGAGTGAGCCGGTGAAGTAACCGCGGTCGTCCATGTCGCCGATGATGCGCTCGCCGAGCCGGTATGTTTTTTCATCGCTGACGGCGAAGCGCAACTGGGTGAGCAGTTTCGAGCTGAACGACTCCTCCTTGGTGATCGAGTCCTCGTAATACTGGCGCCGCGCGTCCGCGTCGGGGTTTCGTGAGAGGTCCCTGCCTTCCCGGTGCCGCGTGTCCCACTCCCACTTTCGGGCGTAATCGTCGAGGTCGAAGTTTTCCTGAAACGCCTCGCTGGCGTCATCGCTTGTAGCGGGGGCCGGGGCGGGTTCAGGCTCGGGCGCAGGCTCGACGGCAACCTGTTCGAGGACGGGATTGGACTCCAACTCCTGCTGGACATACTGCTCGAGCTCCAGGCCGGACAGTTGCAGGATTTGGATGGCCTGCTGCATTTTCTGCGTGATCATCAGGCGCTGGGTCTGCGTCTGGACAATCCGTTGTTCCATCCCCATCATACTGAAAACGGTCTCCTCTCGAACTCTTCCGCAATTATATCAACTATACGGAAAATAAGCAATAAAATTGCGGTTTTTTTACGCGTGCCGGCGCCGTTGCGCGCGGTGTTTGGTTGCCGCGGAATTGGCCTCGTGCTATACTCCAGCCTGGCAAAATTCCTGGGCGCGCACCTTCGCGCGCACGGAGTATCGAGGAAGGACGGCGGTTGCTTCGATTCAGTTTACTCGGCAGCGGGAGCAGCGGCAACGCGCTGTTTATCGCGGGGCCGTCTTCAAAAATCCTGATCGACGATGGCCTGAGCCTTCGCCAGGTGCAGGCGCGCCTGGCCGAGATTGGAGAAAACCTCGACGGGCTTCGGGCAATCTTCGTGACGCACGAACATAACGACCACGTGACCGGAATCGGGCCGCTCGCCCGCAAATTTAACACGCCCGTTTTTGTAACGCAGAGAACCTACGAGCGATTCCCGCAGACGGTCGGGCCGCTGCCGCGGGTGAGATTTTTCGAGTCCGGCGACGCCCTGAGCGTCGACGGGATGACGCTGACAAGCTTCAACGTGAGCCATGATGCGGTGGATCCAATCGGGTTTACGGTGGAATGCGAGGGCGTCAAGCTCGGCGTGGCCGCGGACCTCGGCCACGTCTCGTCGCTGGTACGAACGCGCCTCGAGGGTTCGCACGGGCTGATCCTCGAGTCCAATTATTGCCCGCGGATGCTGTTGGCGGGCCCGTACCCGCCCATGCTTCAGCAGCGGATCCGGGGCCGGACGGGCCACCTGTCCAACCCGGACTGCAATTCGCTGCTGGCGAGCCTTCTGCACGACCGGTTGCGGGTGGTGGTGCTCGCGCATTTGAGCGGCGAGAACAATCGCGTGGAGTTGGCGCTCAGCCTGGCGGCGGCCGTTCTGGGCGATCATCCGGCGCAGTTGCAGGTGGCGCATCGCCACCGGCCGACCCCGCTGTTTGAATTGATGGCATGACCACCGCGGCCTTTTTCCGGGGGGACGGGGCGGTCCGCGCGATTGAACGGGCATCGCGCTGCGGCGGTATTCCCGTATGCGCGCACGTGCCGCAGGGGCCCAAATGGGTGAAGGCGGCCGGGGCGGGATCCTGTTCGGCGTGTTCCTACGTGGCCTCAACGCCGGGGGGCAAAGACGTCTGCGAACAATGCCGGGGCGCTGCGGCTTCCGCGGCCGCCCGGTCGGGCATGGGAAGGCCGTTCATTTGCCCCGTGGGCTTTGCCTGTTACTGCGCGCCCGCGGCGGGCGGTGCGGTGGTAACGTTCGGGCCGTACTGCCCGGCGGAACAGCCCGAATCGCTCGAGGCCGATTTCATGGCGGGCCTCGCCGCGCTGGGAGAGAAAGCCGGGAATCTCCCCGTATCGTTGGCGGATGTGCGGCTTGTTCCCTCGTCAGCCGTGCCGGCCTTGGCGGCGTGGACGGTGGAAACGCTGGAAGCGCTGTGGGCGCGGGAACTGGCGGCGGAAACCCGGAGTGATGAGGCGGGGGAGGAGCCGCGGGAAATGCCGCGGCGCCGGCGGGCTGCCAGACGTGCCGAAGCCGATCCGTACGGGGCGGGGCCGATTGCCGCGGCCCTTGCCGGCGGCGCCCACGACAAGGCCCGGGCCCTGTTTCGGGCGGCGCTCTCCGAGGCGCCGGGCGGCAAGAAAACAGCCATCGGCGTAAAACGGGCTCGGGCGATTGCGGCGGCGGCGGCCGTGCTGGAATCATCCGCACGGGCGTCGTTGCCGGTGGAAACATGCTGGGAACATTTTGGCCGGATGCTCGAGGAAGTCCGGCAGGCGCGGAACGAGTTGCAGCTCGTGAACGCGGCGATGCGCGTCCTCGGCCGGATCAAGCGCGAGCGGCATAAATCTGCTGCGTCTCCGGCAGGGCCGGACCGGTTTGCGGAACTGAGCGAGATCGTGGCGGCCCATCTCGAGTCGGGCATCACGCTGAAGGAAGTCGCGGCTCGGCTCGGGCAGACTCCCACCGCCATCACCCACCGGCTCCAGCGGAACTTCGGGATGTCGTACAGCGATTACGTCGGCCGGTTGCGGGTGGACAGGGCAAAAGAACTGCTCCGCCGGACCCGGCTGACCGTCGAGGCGGTGGGACGGCGGGTTGGCATCGAGGATGCCAGCAACTTCCGCAAACTGTTTCGCAAGTTCGAGCCGATGTCGCCGCAGGAATATCGAGAGCGGTTCGGGGTAAAGAAATGAAGTTGTTTGCGCGGTGGCGGTCGTACTTGGCTGAGTGGTGGCTGCGGTTTCGGTGTCCGAGCGAGTTTCTGTGCGACAACTGCCGATACGACCACCCGTCGGCGTGCCACCACGCGCTCCGCCCAAACGCAGTCAAGTGCCCCGATTACCGGCCCAACTGAAAACGCCGGAACAGCCGTGTTTCTCCGGGCGGGAAAGTGAATAATAACAGCTCTTGCCCTGTATATACGTTCAGGAACCCCGGCTTACCCGTGCCGGCTGCATCTGGAATGCACCAGCCGGAAAAATTACTTCTTGAGTTGGGGAATCTGATATTTTAGCGGAAGGCGCCGCCTTTGTTGGGGAACCCGGCGGCCTACAGCGAAGGGAGAATGCCATGAAGCGCAAGAATCTTCTCGATACGGCGGTGCTGGCAGTCCTATTGGCGTTGTTATGCGCGGTCCCTGCCCTGATTACGGGTTGCGGGCCCAAAGAAGAACCGGCGCCGGCGCCCGAACCGGGAGCGCCGGGGCAACCCGCGGTCGAGGTTGCGCCCCTCGAGGAGGCGCTCGGGCCGGATGCGCCGGTGACGCTGCCCGTGCTGCGGCTGATGCCGGAGTCGGCCGTTCTAGCGGTAGCCGTTCCTTCAATTAGTTCGCTTTACGACACCGCCACGACGCTCGCCAAGCGCTATGTGCCCCCCGAACAGGTGGACGCCGCGGTGGCCGAGTGGGCGTCAGAAGCCGCGCAGGAACTGGGAACGCCCGAAGCCAAAACGCCCATGGACATCGCCCGCCAGCGGGGTTTTGATCCGGATGCCCCAATTGCATTCTTTGCCGACATCGAGCAGATGGCCGCGGCTGTCGAGAAAGCTGTCGCCGCAGTCGAGGCACATAAGGCGGAAACCCCGCCCCCGGCGCCCGAGGCCGCGCCGGATGCTTCCACACCTCCAGCGGCGCCCGATGCCGCAACACCGCCCGAATCACCTGATGCGGCTTCCGCAGAACCGCTGGCGGTTCTTCCGTCTGAGCCGAACTTCGATGCCATTTTCAATGAGGAGTTCGAGAAGGCACTGCGTGAACAACCGCCGGCGTTGGTAGCCGCATGGCGGGTCCTCGATCCGGCGGCAGCGGAAAAGTCTGTCAAAGAGTTTGGCGCGGAATTCCTGGACACGGAAGGGCCGCTGGGCGATGAGGAGACGCTGACGGTCGAGGGCGTGGCGGTGCATTCGTTCGGGAACGGGCGTTTCGCCTATGCACTTGCTGGGGAGCGCATGTTTGCCGGGACCTCGGTGCCGATGCTGCAGGAGAGCCTGGCTCGGCTGCGCGCGCCGGCAAAGATCCGGTATGGGACGTCCGCCCTGCCATCGTTGCGGCGGGACGAGACGGTCATACTCAGCCGGATGGACCGTCTGACGGGTTACGTCAAACGCTTGCTGCCCGTTTTGGCCAAACTGCCGGAAAGTTCCCCTTATGCCCAAATTCAGATGAATGCACTGTCGTCTTGGACCGACTATTACACGGGTGCCGACCCCGCGGTCACGACGTTGACGACGATCCCGGCGGAAGAAAACAAACCGCCCACGGTGATTGTCCGGGGCCTTGTGGATATTTCGCAACACACGGGGCTGGCGGAGTTGCTCGGCGACACGAAGCCGCTGCGCCTTTCGCCGTTGATGCCGGAGAATACGCAGTTGTTGGTCGCGCAACAGTTGACGCCCCTGATGAAAGAGGAGTTTCGGAAGCAATGGGCCGCAATGCTCCCGCCGGAAATGCGCGCCGAGGGGCAAACAGAGAATGCGCTGACAATACTCAACAAAGCGCTCGATGTAGTCGGTGATGAAGTGGCGCTGGGGGTGTTCCCGTCGGAAACGGGCCTACCCGGCGTTCTTCTCCTGTTCGGGCTGACAAACGCGGAACAGGCAAAGACTTTAATAGACGGTTTTGCGCCGACGGCGGTGGGTGAAGAATACAACGGGGTGCAGATCCTCAACGTGGTCTACCCGATACCGATGGTGACGATCTGCCTCGCGTACGTGGATAACAACCTCCTGGTCGCAACCGACATACCGGCCATGAAAAGCATTATCGACCGCCTCCAGGGGAAGACGCCCCCGGCCCTGTTTGCGGCGCTCGACCCGCCGGTGGACCCGGCGGTGCCGCGGCAGGCGCTGATGGTCATCAAATCACAGTTGCTGACCGACGTGGTGGTGCCGCTATCGGCGTTTGTGGGCGGGCTCGGCCAGGCGCAACAGCCCGTCGACACCGCAACCAAGGTCATCCGGGAGTTGCGCGCTACCAACGAGGTCAAACAGAACCTTTACGAATCCAGCCTGACTGCCTATTTGAAATAGACTGTTCTCAGCCAACGGTGTTACGGGTCGCATGGCCGCGGAGGTGGATGGTGATTGAGATCCAGTGCCCGAATTGCCAGAGAACCCTCAAGGTCCCGGAAAAATACGTGGGAACCGAAGGCGCTTGCAATTACTGCGGCGGGAGAGTCCAGGTTCAGGCGAAGCCCCAGCCCGTCGCTCCTGCACCCATCCCGGCGGAAGGGTCCGGCCTGCTCGAGGCGCAGTTGGCGGAGGCGCGGGACGAGATTGTGCGGTTGTCGGAGGCGACAGAATCGGAGCGGCTGGCGCGGGAAAAAGCGGAAACCGAGCGCAATTCCGTGCTGGCGCGTGTGGCCGAACTCGAGGCGGCCGCGGCGCAGGCCGCCGAACGCGAGCAAAACCTGGCGTCGAAGGCCGAGTTGGATCGGGCACAAACGGAGTTGGCTGAAACGCACCAGCGGGCCGAGTCGCTCGAGCGCGAGATCGAAACCCAGCGCGAGAAAGCACGGCGCGCCGAGTCGCGCCTGCACGAAGTGCGGGGCCGGCTGGCGGGCGTTGTCGAGGACCTGTCGGGCGTGGGCGATCAACCCGCAGGCACAACGGGAGAGGCCGCCGGACCTGCGGAAGCCTTTATGCCCGCGGACGCGGCGGCGATACTGGTGGGTGCCGGCGCCGGAAAAAAGAAGGCGCGGTGGGCTTGGTTGGTGGGGTTGGCGATAGCGTTGCTGGCAGCGGCGGCCGGGCTGGGCGTATGGGGGCTTGCGCATTAAGCGGCGGTCTGTTCATCCAAACGGCGCCGCAACAGTAGCCCGACTTCGCCGAAGTCGCGACTTCTGCCGAAGTCGGGTTATTTCCCGCGGGTCTTCTTGATCAACCGGTACGCGTCGTTGAGGGCTCTCATGGCGTCGCCGTCGCCGCCGTGATCGGGGTGGTGGAGTTTGGCTTTGTTGCGGTACGCACGCTCGATCTCTTCCCACGGCGCCGTGGGAGAACAGCCAAAAAGCTTGTAGCACAAATCGATGTCGGCGGGCGACGCGGACGGCGGATCCACCCGCTCGCCGCGCAGTTCGCGCAGCCCGCGGATGATGGCGGGCCAGATGCCGGTTGCGCTGAGCACGGCGATGATGAGCATCAACACCAGCAGTTCGTTGATGCCCAAGCCGCCAAACATGGTTGCCCAACCTCCTTGTATAAAAACATTTTCCCGCAAAAGGCGCGGCAAGTCAATTCCGCTTGTGTTTGTCGAAGCGAAAGATGTTGTCGACGTGCTCGCCGGTCGTGTCTTTCTTGCGGGACTGGCGGCCGCCGCCCGCGCGGCGCTTCTGCCAGTAGACGCGCTGGCGGTCGCGGAAGAACGGAATGAACTTCATGTAGGCATAGCCGACGGCCATCCCGCCGAAATGGGTGGCCACGGACGTGGGGCTGCCGGGCGCGGCGTTGAGCAGGTTAATCACAATAACAATCGCCACCAGAATACGCGCGTTGATGGGCACCGGGATCGGAAACATGAAGAACTGGCGGTGCGGGTTGACCATCGCGAACGCGATCAGCACGCCCATCACGGCCCCGCTGGCGCCAACCACCGAAACATTCCGCGCCTGAACAAAAGGCAGAACAAATTGAAGAAACAGCGGCACAAACGTCGCCATCACGCCGAGCGCCCCGCACAAAAAATAGAAAAGGGTGAACTGACGGGTCCCGAGCACCCGCTCGACGTCCGGGCCGAAAAAAAACAGCCACAGCATGTTGAAAAACAAGTGCATCAGGTTGGCGTGGAGAAACAGGTAGGTCAGGGGTTGCCAGACCATTCCCACCAGAAACGATACGGGCTGGAAAGACAGGATCTGGGCGATCAGCCCGCCGGGCGGCGCGAACATGCCCACGCCGCCGAACGGCACGTCGAGCAACAGTTGTACCGCAAAAACCGCCGAATTGAGCAGAATAAAGCGCTGAACGGCACGCGTGATCCGGTAATCGAAGCCGCCGTAAGTCTTCTGTTCAGTGTAGTAGTAGCTGCTCATATCAGGGGGTTATTCTACATGAACCAGCAGCCCCAACCTAATTTCGGCCGTTGAAGAATTCACCCTTTTGGTGAAGCCCGTCAGGTGATAACTTGTCTGGCTATCCACACTTAACGAAACCAACTGCCAAAATTACGCCGAGCCCGCCCAGGGCGAAATGCGTGAACCGGCCGGCACGCTCGTACGGGTAGTAAATGAACCGGACTTTTCCGATGATGTTGTCTACGGGCTGGGCTTTGTCGGGCCATGCGTGGGCGTCTTCGCTGTTGTTGCGGTTGTCTCCGAGCAAAAAGACGTTGCCGTCGGGCAATTTGAACGGCGGCATAAGATACTGCGGCGGCGTCTTGACGTAGGGCTCGGAAACATAGTGGCCATTGACGTACAGCGCACCGCCTTCCACGGCGACGGTGTCGCCGCTGACGGCCACAATCCGCTTGACAATGAAGGCCCCTTCCTCTTCGGGGTCTTCGGTGACCACGACCTCTCCGCGCTGGTACTGGTCGGCCGTGAGCGTGATCAGGTGGTCGCCTGCCATCAGCGTGGGCTCCATGCTGGCGGAAGGAACCCTGAAAAAGCTCATGTGCCGGAACCCAAACAGGTAAATCACCGGAACCGACAGCAGAATAAACGCGATATACCCGCTCTCCCGCCCGAAAAAAACAGTTCTTACGGTAGAGTTGTTGGTCTTTTCACTCACAGAAAAACCTCCTGTACCTCACACTGAAAACCCGCCCGGCACGACCGAGGGGCCCGCCCGGAACTACCGGGCAAAAATCCGCCCTTTATTCGGCGTCGGCCGTTTTGGCGACTGCGCCGGTTCCTGCTGAAGTTCCGCAAGCAGCCTTTTCGGCACGGCCTCGTCCGGCCTCAGTCTGATAGCTTCATTTAAACATTCGGCGGCTTTGGCTTTGTTTCCCTGGCGGATCCAAACGCGCCCCTCGTTGAGCCACGTGAAAAACCGCTCCACATCCGTTCGCGCCAGGTTCCTCGCGGCCTGCCAGGCTTTTGCGGCCTTGAGCCAGTCGGGCCGGACGCCGAAGTTTTCCGCGACGTAGAAGTTGTTGGCGTAATCCTGGGCGAGTTCGAAATCGGCCGGTGCGGCTTCCGTTGCCCTCTTGCTGAGTTTCATGGCCTCCTTGTAGACCCTGGGCTTTTTCCAATTACGCAACTCCTGCACCTGGGGGAAGTAGAGCAGATAGGCCTGGGTGAGGTTGAACAGGTAGTCGGGGTGGTCGGGATCAATGGCAAGCGCGCGATCGTACGCGGCGAAACCCAACTGGTACTGGCCGTTGTGGCAATAGTGGATGGCGAGGTTGTTCAGTGGCGCGCTGAATTTCGAGTCAAGCGACATCGCCAGGTTCCATTCTTTGACAGCCGTGACCTGATCGCCGAAGTAATCATAGAGAAGCTCGCCGTAGTAATTGTGTCCGCGCGCGTTATTGGGATACTGCGTCACGAGGTACTCGTACGCCTGGCGGACTGTTTGAAGCCGGACGACGGCGCTTTTGCGCTTTTCAGCGGCCTCATCTTTCTTGCCTGCCTGTGCAAGTTCCTTTGCGGCATCCAACTCGTCTCGCACGGCACGCACCAGTTGCTTGTCGAGGTCGCGCACGGCCTGGAGCAGGCCGGCCTCATCCTGAATCGATTCGAGATGCTGCAGATCCGCGGGCAGTGGTGCGGCCGCGGCGGCACACGCCGCAAACACGCCTAACAGCAGTGCTGTTGATTTCATGATATGGCCAATCCTTTCACAGTGACATTGTACACGGGCGTCACGGGACGTCGGGAATCTGCAGCACGTGCCGTGCATAGCTGCGCAAGATCTCCGCCACGGCGCTGGCCGACGTGACGTAGTCGCACGCCTCGTGCGGCGGATTGCCCGTGAACCCGCCGGAGATGTGACCCGCTCCTCTCCGCCCAAGTTCGGCGGAGAACGGCTCAAACAGTTCTGGTGTTGCGGCGTTGCGGCCAATCCGTTTCAACGCGTCGCAGTAGCACCCGATCCAGGTGGCGTCGACGCTGCCCGACCAGTATTTTGGCAACACTTTCACATCCATGCCGTCTCCGACGTAGCGGCTGTCTTCCGGAGAGAGTGTCCGCAACCCAAACGGCGTCAACAGGTGTTTCTCCACAAGCTTGATAATGGAGGCGGGCTCGGCCGTGACCGCGTACGGCAGGCCGACCGCGAGAATCTGGCTTGATCGCAGCGTTTCGTCGCGCCAGAAGCCGTCCAGCCTGACGGCGTCGGCGAGGCCGCTGCGCCGCTCGCACGCAAACGTCCTTTTGAGGGATTCAACCATTATCTGAGCGGATCTGTGCCACTCGGCGGCGCGGCGCCGATCGTCTTGCCTCATCAGATCGGACAGGATCATCTGGGCATTGAACCACAGCGCGTTTGTTCCCAGCGGCAAGAGCGGCTGATATTGGGCGCCTTTTTCGTGGCCGACTTCGATCAGCAGGTTCTCGGTGTGATGGACCTCGCCCTCAGCCATGTAGCAGTCGGCAACGCCACGCAGGAGCGGAAGCAGAATATCGTAGACATAGTCGTCGTCGTGCGAGGCCTTCCAATACCTCCATGCGGCGATGAACAGCCAGAGCGGCACGTCCGCAATATGCATTTGGCCGGTAACGGCGCGGGTGCAGAACCCCGAAGGCGCCTGTGTGCTTCCCCAGAGGGCGGCGAGCCTGTCGAGGTACTTGCGGGCCGTCTCGAACTGGCGCGGAACCAGAAAAAGGCCCGAAAACGCCAGCAGGCCCCGGTAGAGTTCGCACTCGCCCCAGGGCAGGCCCGGGTGGATGCCCGGCGAGCCGTCAAGACGCTCGTAAACGAACGCATCGGCCGCGGCCAGAAGTTGACGGAAAAATGGGTCGTCTTGATGCTTGGGCACGATGCCGACAACCTGATCGCGGCGCGCCCGCTCGTTCTTGATGTACTCGCCCGCAATCTCGACAGGCCGCGGGCTCGGCGTCGAAAACACCAGGCACCGCGAGATGTTTGGGGGCAGGCTGATTTCGAGCGAGCCGGGGCTGTAAAGGTCCTCGATGCAGTCGAGGTGGGCTTCCTGGTCGCGATGGTAGATGAACCCCCTGTACCACATGCCGACGGTTTCGATCTTGGCGTTGGGGTGGGCGATGAACAGGGTCGGGCCGTCCGGAAACGGGTAGCATTCGATAAACTCGGTGGTGGCCTGCCAGTTGCTCGCGTTCCGGCCGCGTTCAAGCATGACGCTGTTGTGGTCGCGGAAGGCCAGCAGGGGCCGGACCGTGAGCGTGACCGGCCTGTCGCCGCCGATGAGTCTGTACACGATCACAACCGTATGCTCGCCGTGAATCATGACGAGTTGCTTTTCGAGTGTGGCCCCGGCGGACCCTGCAAGCCCGTCGAACCGGTACACCCACGTCGGCCACGGGTCGATGGTGAACGATTCAAGGGCCTCGTAGCCGGCTGGATGGATGGCGCCAAAATAGGCGTTGGTGGAAAGGTCATAGGACCGGCCGAGATCAACGACCGCTTCCTGGAGGTTGGCAACCAGCACGATCCGCCCGTCGGTCTCTCCGGGGACGGATAGGACCGCGTGCTGTTTTCGCGTATTGGCGCCAATGATGGACGAGGCGGCGATCCCGCCAACGCCGTCGGTCTGTACCCACTCGACGGCACTCGCCTTCTGATAGTCGTGCAGGTGTGGAGGGCGGTACGTTTGCATTCAGTCCTGGTTCCTGTTACGTGCCGTCGTAAGATTCGACGACGACAATCCCGCTGGCCGTGACGCGAAACCGTTTCGCATCTTCGTTGAGATCATAACCTATTACGGCGTTCTCCGGAATTTGGACATTCTTTTCGACAATGGCGCGGCGGACGTGGGCGTGGCGGCCAATGTTGCAGCCGTCCATCAGGATGCTTTCCTCGACGTGGCTGTAGCTGTGGACACGCACCCACGGCGACACCACGCTGTGCTTCACGATCCCCCCGCTGATGATGACGCCGGGGCTGACAACCGAGTCAATCGCCACGCCGAATCTCCGCCCTTCCTGGGCGAACACAAACTTGGCCGGCGGCGCAACCGGCACATACGTCCGCACCGGCCACAGCCGGTCGTACAGGTTGAACAGCGGGTCCACAGAAACCAGGTCCATGTTCGCTTCCCAGTACGCGTCGATGGTTCCGACGTCGCGCCAGTACTGGACTTCCTTGTGGGTGCCCTCCTTGTTCTCGTCGAGGAACTTGTAGGCGTAGACGCGGTGCGAATGGATCATCTGGGGGATGATGTCCTTGCCGAAATCGTGCGTGGTGTTTTTCTCGGCATCTTCGAGGACCATCTGGCTCAGGACACCCGTGTTGAATACATATACGCCCATCGAGACGCAGGCGCTGTCGGCTTTGTCGGGCATGGGCTTGGGATTCTCAGGCTTTTCTTCGAACCCGGCCACAAGCCCGGAGGAATCGGTTTCGAGGACGCCGAACCTGGAGGCTTCGGCGATAGGCGTCTCGAGCGTGGCGATGGTGAGATCGGCGCCGGCTTCGCGATGGAAGTTCACCATCTTCATGTAGTCCATCTTGTAGATGTGGTCGCCGGACAGGATGAGGACTTCCTGGGGCTGTTCGCGCTCGATGAAGTAGAGGTTTTGGTAGATGGCATCGGCCGTGCCGAGAAACCAGTTGTTGTTGACGCGCTGCTGGGGCGGGATGGTCTCGATGAATTCGCCGAAGTCCCGGCGGAAAATGTTCCAGGCCGTCTGGACGTGCCGCGTCAGCGAGTGCGACTTGTACTGGACCAGCACGAGGATCTTTCGGCAGTTCGAGTTCAGGCAGTTGGACAACGTGACGTCGATGATCCGGTAAATGCCGCCGAACGGAACGGCCGGTTTAGCCCGGTTGCGCGTCAACGGATGAAGCCGTTCGCCCGCACCGCCCGCCAAAAGCACGGCCAGCACTTTTTTCATTCGATGCCCTCCAACCCTGCAAACGCTCTGCAGGGTGCGCCGTCCGCGCCCGGGATGTGCAGGGGCAGCACGATAAACTCGTAAACGCCCCGACGGAGCCCGCCCAGCCGCAGCCCTTCCACGCACGGGATGTTGTTGCCGAGCAGGATCCGGTGCGTGTCATGCCCCTCTTGTTTGAACGGCGCGATAGACAAGTAGTCGATCCCAACCAGCCGCACCTGTTCATCCACGAGCCGTTGCGCGGCGTCCGCGGCAAGCCCTACAAAATCTTCGTGAAACGGCCCATCCCACGGGATCTCCGAGTTGCGCGTCTTGATGAGGATGCGCGGCGGAAGCGGGTTCCTGCCGAGATCCGCCCCGGTGACCACCGAAACATTGGGCAGGTCGAAAAGCGCGGCTTGCCCGAAAAAGACGGCGGAGTCGATCTGGTCGAGCCGCGGCCCGTGATCATCGAAATGCCAGGGCGCGTCGATGTGGGTGCCCGTATGCGCGGCCATGCTCACCCGCGACGTGTTGCAGCTGTCGCCTTTTGCGATTCGGCCCAGCGGCGCGAATTCAAAAGGTGGATCGCCCGGCCACACCGTGGTCTCCCGGCGCAACGGGATGCTGACGTCAATCCACTTGATACCCATCACGAACTCCTGGCGACATGTTCGAGCGCGACGGCATCGAGCACGATCACCCGTCTGTTGGCCATGTGGAGTATACCCTGTTCCCTGAGGTTGTGCAGAACGGCTGTGGTGGTTTCACGCGTCGAACCTACGAGGCTCGCGATTTCCTGGTGGGTGATCCGAATCGCGCCGCGGTCGTTTTTGGGCGAGCGGTGGTACAGCCTGAGAAGCCCCGACGCCACGCGGCTGCGAACCGTCTTGAAGACTGTCTCCTCGAGCACATACTCGACCTCGACCACCCGCCTGCAAAGGATCTTGGCCAGCATGAACGTAACCTCGTGCTCCTGGGCGACTACCCGGCGGAAGTCGTCCGCCCGCATCAGGCACAGCACCGCCCTCGTCATGGCCTCGGCATACGCTTCGCGCTTGCCTTTTTCGACCAGGCAGGCCTCACCGAAAATGTCGCCCGGGAAAAGGTGCTGCATCGCCAACTCACGCCCCTCGTCCGAAGCCCGCGTGATCTTGACCCGCCCCTCCCGCACCCAGTAAACGTGATCGGATAAATCGTCCGGGAAAAAGATAATCTGCCGCGGCTCATACTCCCGGTGATATACATAATTGGCTATGCGGGCGACCGTGGCCGGATTCATCGTGCGGAAAAACGGCTCCGCGTTCAGAGACAGGGCCAGTTTCAGATGTTTTTCCATCGGCATAAGCCGCTTACCCCGTTTGCCATATCCACCATCTATACTTATATCATATTTGACCTCCGCAGGCACTTCTGCGCATTCGACGAGGCAAAACCGCAACTGCTTGAAGAAAAACAATCAAAACGGGCAATATACGGCCTATGAAATGCAGAGGTCGTATGAACCACGGCATGAACCTTCAACTTGGAGCAATCCTTTTTCTTGCCGCACTCGCATGTCCGGCTGCACGAGCCGATACCGTCTTGTCAAACCCGCTGTTGACGGACCATCCCCTCCTCTTTGTGTCCCGCCCCCAATACAAGCCCGACCACCACAACACCGCGACGATGTTCCAGGTGGGCGAAATTAACACGGACAGTTTCGAGGGGGGCAGCGCACTCAAAATGGTTGACTTGGGGCGGGGGGAGATTGTGACGACGCTGCTCGAGGCGCCGAAAGGCATCGTGCGAGACCCGGAGGTCAGTTTTGATGGCCGCAAAATCCTCTTCTCGATGCGGCGCGAAAAATACGACGATTATCACCTCTATGAAATCAACTCGGACGGGTCGGAGCTCCGGCAGTTGACGTTCGCCCGGGGCGTCGCGGATATCGACCCGATCTACCTGCCTGACGGCGATATCGTCTTTTCGTCCACGCGCGAGCCGAAGTACTGCATGTGCAACCGCCATATCATGGCCAACCTGTACCGGATGGGCCCGGACGGCGCGAACATCCACCAAATCGGCAAAAACCCCCTGTTCGAAGGCCACGCCTCGTTGATGCCGGACGGGCGCATCTTGTACGACAGATGGGAGTACGTCGACCGGAACTTCGGCAGCGCCCAGGGATTGTGGACCGCCAACCCCGACGGCACCAGCCACCTCGCCTATTGGGGCAACAACACCCATTCGCCGGGCGCCATGCTGGATGCGCGGATCGTGCCGGGCACGCAACAGGCCGTCTGCACGTTCAGTTCGTGTCACGACCGGCCATGGGGCGCCATCGCGCTGATTGACAGGCGCCTCGGGCTGGATGGCCGGCCGGGCGTGGTCAGGACGTGGCCGGCTCCGGCGATCGAACTCGTAGACCACGGCAACTTCGACCAGTTCATCAAGGTCCAGCCCAAATATGAGGACCCATACCCCCTCAGCGAGTCTTATTTCCTCTGTTCGCGGATGACGGGCCGCGGCGAGCAGATGGGCGTGTATCTGCTGGATCTGGCTGGAAATGAATCACTGGTGTATGCGGAGAAGGACGCCCGGTTGGGGTGTTTCGACCCAATGCCGCTGGCGGTGCGGGCGCGGCCCCCGGTTGTAGCCGGCCGCCGAACCTTCGTGGGAACGGGGGAGTTTTTTGTTGCGGACGTGTACCGCGGGACGCACATGGCCGGGGTTCAACGCGGGATGGTGAAATGGCTGCGCGTGGTCGAGACGCCCGAGAAACGGACATGGACCCATCCCTCCTGGAATGGCCAGGGCCAGGAAGCCCCCGCCATGAATTGGCATGACTTCAACAACAAGTGCATCCTGGGCACAATCCCGGTCGAGGAGGACGGGTCGGCGTATTTCACGGCCCCGGCGGATGCGTTCGTGTACTTCCAACTCCTGGACGAGAACGGCATGATGGTGCAGTCGATGCGCAGCGGCACAACGATCCAGCCCGGCGAGCGCCAGGGTTGCATCGGGTGCCATGAGGGCCGGCTCGAGTCCGCGCCCGCAGCGGTCACTCCGATGCCGAGGGCGCTGCGCCGCGGGCCAAGCGCCCTCGAGGGCTGGTACGGGCCCGCACGGACGTTCAGCTATCTAGCCGAAGTGCAGCCCGTGTTTGACAAGCACTGCGTCGCTTGCCACGATTTTGGGACAAAAGCCGGCAAAAAATTGCTGCTGTGCGGCGACAAGACCCTGACGTTCAACGTCTCTTACGAGGAATTGTGGCGGAAAAAGTATATCAAGGTGGTGGGTGCCGGGCCGCCGGAAATCGTTCAAGCCATGAGCTGGGGATCGCACGCAAGCCCGCTGGCGAAGGAAGTGCTCGAGAAATACAAAGCCGGTAAACTTGACAAGGAACGTTTCGACCGCATCATCGCGTGGATCGATCTCAACGCCCCGTACTACCCCGAGTACGGCACCGCCTATCCGAACAACCTGGCGGGGCGCTCGCCGCTGACCGACTCCGAATTGAAACGCCTCGAGGCGCTTACAGGCATCCCCTTTGCCGCACAGGCCGACCAGGCAAAAAGCCCGGGGCCGACCGTCACGTTCGACCGCCCAGAAAAGAGCCCGTGCCTGGAACAGTTTGACCGGCGTTCGAGACCTCAGTATAAGGAAGCGCTGGCCATTATCGAGACGGGAAAACAACGGCTCGCGGAACTCCCCCGCGGGGACACGGCGGGCTTTGTGGCATGCGAGGCCGACCGCGCCCGCGAAGAAAAATACGCGGCGCGCCGCTCGGTCGAGTTACGGAACCGCGAGGCGATTCTGCGGGGGCAAAAAGTGTATGATGCGCCTCAAGGCACCGCTGTTGCCGTGCCTTGAGGCGGCGTCTAATCCCGCGCCTGACGGCGCGGCATTAGGCGGCGCCTGATCTCGGGACTGACGGCGCATGATGAGGCGAGCACGGAACCGGAACGAGGAGATGGGTGATGCGGTATTTGGTTATGGCGGCACTGGCTGTCGCGGTGATTGCACCGGATGTCTTGTGCGCGGAAGAGGCGCACGCCCCGGTATTGCCGGCGATATCGGCTGACGGGTCGACCCTATACGTAGCCGAACATCTGGCCCGGCGCGTCGCCTTTTTCGATACGGCATCTGGAACCGTGCAGGGTGCGGTCACCGTGGCCGAAAGCCCGTGGGGGCTGGCCGTGTCGCCGGACGGGACACGCCTCTACGTAACCGGCGCCGCGCCCGCGGGAAAAGTGTTTGTTATTGACGTCGCTTCAAAATCCGTGGTGCAGACATTCGACGCGGGACACACGCCCGTCGCCATAGCCGTCAGCCCCGATGGCTCGACCCTGTACGTCTGCAATCGGTTCGATAATTCCGTGGGGGTGTACGACTCGGCCAGCGGGGCCGTACTGGGCAAGATTGGCGTGGTGCGCGAACCGGTTGCGGCCGCACTGACGCCGGACGGGGCGCGGCTGGTCGTGGCGAATCTGCTCGCGGCAGGGGCAGCCGATGGCGATTACGTTTCGGCGCAGGTGAGCATCCTGGACACGGCATCCCGCAGTGTATTTGCGTCTGTGCGGCTTTCCAACGGCAGCACGGGGCTGCGCGGCGTGTGTATCTCGCCGGACGGGGCGTTCGCCTATGTGACGCACATCCTGGGCCGGTACCAGTTGCCGACCACCCAACTCGAGCGCGGCTGGATGAACACCAACGCGATGTCGGTGATCGACGTCAAGACCGGCACCCTGGTGAACACGGTGCTGCTGGACGACGTGGATCTCGGCGCGGCAAACCCGTGGGGCGTCGCGTGCACACCCGACGGCAAATACGTTTGCGTGGCACATGCGGGGACGCACGAGATCAGCGTGATCGACCGGCCGGCGCTGCATGAGAAACTCACAAAGGCGGCGGCGGGCGAGCGCGTGAGCGACGTGTCGTCGTCGGCCGAAGACGTCCCCAACGACCTCGCCTTCTTGGTGGACATCCGTCGGCGCGTCGCCTTAAAGGGCAACGGGCCGCGCGGGATCGCCATAGCCGGCTCGAAAGTTTATGCGGCGGAATACTTCTCCGACAGCCTCGGCTGCCTCGATTTGACCTCGGCGCGCGCCAATCCCGCCACCTCGATACCGCTGGGCTCCGCCGGCGAGATGGCGGTGGCGCGGCGCGGTGAGATGCTTTTCAACGACGCACAGATGTGCTTCCAGCACTGGCAAAGCTGCACAAGCTGCCATCCCGATGCGCGGGCGGACGGGCTGAACTGGGACTTGCTGAACGACGGGATCGGGAACCCGAAAAATACCAAGAGCATGCTGATGGCGCACCAGACGCCGCCCGTGATGTCGCGCGGCGTGCGAGACAAGGCGGAAACCGCCGTGCGGGCGGGCATGAAGTTCATTCAGTTCGCCGTCCGGCCCGAAGAGGACGCGACGGCCATCGACGAGTATCTGAAATCCATGGCCGCGGTTCCGTCGCCCATTGCGGCCGATGGCGAGGCAACAAAACGCGGCGAGGCGGTGTTTAACAAAGCCGGATGCGTTGCGTGCCATCCCGCGCCCCTCTACACGGACTTGCAGAAGTACGAGCTTGGCATGGGGCTGTATGGCGATGCCGGCCAGCCGTTTGATACGCCCACGCTCGTCGAGGTGTGGCGCACGGCCCCGTATCTGCACGACGGCCGGGCCGCCACCATACGGGACATGCTGACGATCCACAACCCCGGCGACAAACACGGGAAAACGTCGGATTTGACCGAGCAGGAGTTGAACGACCTGGCGCAATTTGTCATGACACGATAGCGAAAAACGGGGACTGACTCGCTTTTTTCGGCAGTTTGAAAAAGGGTGGCTGTCCCCGCTTTTCGCCGGCAGTTTGAAAAAGGGTGGCTGTCCCCGCTTTTCGCTGGCAGCGGATTGGGGATTTGGACCCCTAAGTTTGGAAGGAAGTGATGGCTAAACAAGACAAGACGCCAGGTATCGAGCGTTACTCGCGGCCGCGGGTGAAAAACGGGGACTGGCTCGCTTTTTTCGGCAGTTTGAAAAAAGCGTGCCTGTCCCCGCTTTTCGCTGGCAGCGGATTGGGGATTTGGACCCCTAAGTTTGGAAGGAAGTGATGGCTAAACAAGACAAGACGCCAGGTATCGAGCGTTACTCGCGGCCGCGGGTGGACGTAGTGGCTGTGCGGGGTTCCCGCATAACCGAGTATTTTCTGACCGTATCGCCGCGAGGCAGCGATCTCGAGTCGATGTTTTCGGCGGCCGCGGAAGCGTTGCGCGAAACGGAAGCGGCGGTGGTATCGCAGGAGATTTTCGGCGTCGCGAACAAAGACGGGGCCGGTGCGCAAATGCTGGGCGACTTCTTCAGCGCGGTGACATGGCCCGTGACGTGGATCGAAGAGGGCTGCGAGGAAGAATCGGCCCGGGTCGCAATCCAGATTTGGGCAGTGGCCGGGGCCGACGTGACGCCGGTCAAGTTACGCGGCGAGGTGGTCGGGAGCGTGTTCGAGAACGACCACGCGCGCTATTGCCGCCTGGGCGGCCTCGCGCCGGAAGACACGCAAGCCGGCAATATGCAGCAGGCGCGGGCCGTGCTCGAGTTGATGGAAGAAGGGTTGGAAGCGGCCGGTATGAATTTCAGCAACGTGATCCGGACGTGGTTTTACAATCACCAGATGCTCGATTGGTACGGCGAGTTCAACTCGGTCCGCACGCAATTCTTCAAAGAGCGCGGCGTGTTTGACGGGCTCGTGCCCGCCAGCACCGGCGTGGGCGGCAGAAACGGCGCCGGGGCCGCGCTGATGGCCGAATGCCTGGCCTGCGTGCCGCTTACCGAAGGCGTCGAGGCGAAGTCGGTGGCATCGCCGCTGCAATGCCCCGCGCCGACCTACGGCAGTTCGTTCAGCCGGGCCGTCGAACTCGCCACGCCCGAGATGCGCCGGCTCTACGTTTCCGGGACGGCCAGCATCTCGCCGGACGGGCGCAGCATCTATGTGGGCGACGTCGAGCGGCAGGTCGAGCGGACCATGGAGGTGGTCGAGGCCATCTTGAAATCACGCGACATGGCTTGGGCCGACGTCACACGCGCTATCGCCTACTATAAGCAGGCGGCCGACTGCCCCTTGTTCTGGGAGCATTGCCGGGGGTTGGAACTGCCCGAATTTCCCGTCGCACTCATCAAAAACGACATCTGCCGAGACGACCTCCTCTTCGAAATCGAGCTCGACGCCATTAAACCGAAGTAGAAATATGGAAGTATAGGGGCGCTCCCCTCATTTCCACGCGCGCCTTGTGTCTCGAAGAAAACACTTATTGGAAATGAGGGGAGCATCCCCATATTTCTGATGGAATGCGAACTACTTCTTCTGCTTCCTCGATGTAAGAACTGTCTACCCTCCGAAACAGCCGGGGGGCGGGTTGTCGTCGTCCTCGCTCGCTTGCATCGGGAACAGGAGACTCTTGGTTTCACCGGCTTGAACAGTTGCGGACTGGGACGCGTCGGCGTAATTGGGTGCGGTGACGTCGAACGTCCAGTCGCCGGGCGGGACACACGCGAACGTGTACATGCCGGCGGTGTTTTCCGTCACGGGGCTGAAAGCGCCGGGGTCGAGTTGGATCGAGGCGTTTTCTATCGGGATCTTATTTTCTGCGTTCCAGACCGAGCAGAACACGCTCGCCGCCATGACGCCGGCCCCTTTGAGCAGCGGGGGATCGAAGTCAACCTCGGCTGCACCAAGGCCGCCGATCCGGCCGGCAATCTCGCCCGCGTCGTCCGTGTCCCAGTCATTGTTTTCCATAACGAGCGGCTCGTCCTCGCGCTCGTTGAACACGGCATAGCTGCCGGTCGCGAGAAACGTGTTGTAGCCGGAATTGGCGTCGCCTTCCTCGCCCAGGCTGCCGTCGTCTTCGGCCTTCTCGCCGGACATGCTTGCGCGCACAATAATGGCGTCGGCGAAGATTTCGTCGAAGATGCAGCGGCGGACCGTTGGGAGGGCGTCGAGTATCTCGATGCCCACAACGAGGGTGCTGAACAGGCATTGGTCGAATACGACGCCGGCCCCGCTGGGCGAGTCGAACCGGATCCCCGTGAAGCCCGCACCGGAAAAATCCACCTCCTTGACGACCACGTTGTCGCTCGTGATGTCGAGCAGGATGCCGGAATCCGCTCCTTCTGGCGGCATCAGGGCCAAGCGGCGCAGTTCGGTCGATGCCGCCGCGGTCACGGCGCCTTGGATGAGGGGTTTTTCCCCGGATTCCGTCCCCGCGAGCATGACGTAGGGTTTCAGCACCACGTCCTCGGTGTAGGCGCCCGGCAGCAGCACAATCGTGACCGGCACCTGCTCTGTCGGCTCGATATGATCGAGCGCGTACGTAATCGAGCACCACGGGTCAGATTCGGCGCCGCTCGTGGGCGTATCCGCGCACAATCCGGCGGAAACGTAGAACGTGTCCCGCGGCGAATTGGGATCGAGCGGATCCGAACGTAACAAGTACTCTTCAAAATTGGTGTACCCGTCGCCGTCCATGTCCCCGTAGGCATCCTCGGGGTCCAGCGGATCGAGCCCGTGGGTATGCTCATATCCATCATCGAGCCCGTCGCCGTCCGTGTCCGGGTCGTCCGGGTTCGTCTCGATGGCGGCTTCCACTGTGGCCGTCAACCCGTCGCCGTCGGTATCCGAACCCGAGACCGTATCGATCACAACGACAAAACTGCCGGAGGCCGACCAGTTGCCGAGGGCGTCGCATTCACAAACATACAGCCGGTGGGCGCCGTCGGGTAGGGGGGAAAGAGGCGTATAGGTCGTGGCCGTCGTTTCGGTCCAAGTTCCGCCGGTGCCGTCAAGCTGGTAGCGGTACGTGCCGTTCCCGCCGCCGCCGGATATCCACGTCCATGTCGGGGTTGTGTCGTTCGTGGGCGTGACCCCGGTGACGATTGGCGGATTAGGTGGCATGGTGTCTATGACGATGTCGAAGAAACTCTCTACGGACCAGTTGCCGACCGCGTCGCGTTCCCGAACATACAGGCGGTGCGTGCCGCCGGGCAGGGGCGAAAGCGGCGTATAACTCGTGGCTGTCGCGTCAGTCCAAGGCCCGCCGGTGCCGTCAAGTTGGTAGCGGTACGTGCCGTTCCCGCCGCCGCCGGATATCCACGTCCATGTCGGGGTTGTGTCGTTCGTGGGCGTGACCCCGCTGACGATTGGCGGATTAGGTGGCATGGTGTCTATGACGATGTCGAAGAAACTCTCTACGGACCAGTTGCCGACCGCGTCGCGTTCCCGAACATACAGGCGGTGCGTGCCGCCGGTCAGGGGCGAAAGCGGCGTATAACTCGTGGCCGTCGCGTCAGTCCAAGGCCCGCCGGTGCCGTCAAGCTGGTACGTGTACACGCCCGCACCATCCCCCCCTCCCGGCGTCCAGGTCCATGTCGGGGTTGTATCATTCGTGGGCGTAACCCCGGTGACGATTGGCGGATTAGGCGGCGTGGCGTCTATCACGATGTCAAAGAAACCATCCACAGACCAGTTGCCGACCACGTCGCGTTCACGAACATAGAGCCGGTGCGTGCCGTCGGGCAGGGGCGAAAGCGGCGTATAGCTCGTGGCTGTCGCGTCAGTCCACGCCCCGCCGACGCCGTCAAGCTGGTACGTGTACACGCCCACACCATCCCCGCCACCCGGCGTCCAGGTCCATGTCGGGGTTGTATCATTCGTGGGCGTGACCCCGGTGACGATTGGCGGGTTGGGTGGCGTGGCATCTATGACGATGTCGAAGAAACCCTCGACAGACCAGTTGCCGACCACGTCGCGTTCACGAACATAGAGCCGGTGAGCACCGTCGGGCAGGGGCGAAAGCGGCGTATAGGTCGTAGCTGTCGCGTCAGTCCACGCCCCGCCGACGCCGTCAAGCTGGTACTCGTACACGCCCACACCATCCCCGCCGCCCGGCGTCCAGGTCCAGGTGGGTGTTTTGTCGTTCGTGGGCGTAACGCCGGTGACGATTGGCGGGTTGGGTGGCGTGGCATCTATGACGATGTCGAAGAAACTCTCTACGGACCAGTTGCCAACCACGTCGCGTTCACGAACATAGAGCCGGTGCGTGCCGCCGGGCAGGGGCGACAGCGGCGTATAGGTCGTAGCTGTCGCGTCAGTCCACGCCCCGCCGACGCCGTCAAGCTGGTACTCGTACACGCCCATACCATCCCCGCCACCCGGCGTCCAGGTCCAGGTGGGTGTTGTGTCGTTCGTGGGCGTAATGCCGGTAACGATTGGCGGGTTGGGTGGCGTGGTGTCTATGACGATCGTGAAGAAACCGGACAATGACCAGTCGCCGATAGAGTTTTCTTCCTGGACATACAAGGTATGGGGGCCGTCGGGCAGTGAGATTGCAGGCGTAAAGGCCGGATCGGTGGTCGCGGTCCACGGTCCGCCGGTGGCGTCAAGCTGATAGCGGTATATGCCGTTCCCACCCCCGCCGGATGTCCAGGTCCATGTGGGTGTTGTATTGGCTGTGGGCGTGATCCCGCTTACGATTGGCGGATTGGGCGGCATCACGCCTTCCGGTTGCCATAATGCAAAATACGCCGATACCTTGCCACCGGCCTGCGTAAAATAGCCGCCCGCAAAAAGCCTGTTCTGATCCAAGGCAAGGGCAACGGCTGTACCGCTCACGCCGGTCCCGAGCGCCGACCACACCGTCCCGTTCCATTTGGCTATGTTGTTGGCCTCCGCTCCATCTGCCGCTGTAGAATTGAAATAACCCGCAGCGTATACGTTGCCCAACATGTCCACTGCAACCGTATTAACGGAATTACCCGTAAGGTTTTGCGGCGCGAGGGCCGACCATGCCGTTCCATCCCATTTGGCGATGCCTTTGGCTTGAACACCGCCCGCAATCATGAACCAGCCCCCGGCATAAAGATTGTCTGAACCGTCTACTGCAAGGGCATAAACTTCCCCGTCCATGCCTGTCCCAAGGGCCGACCATGCCGTCCCGTCCCATTTGGCGATACGCTGGGCCGAGACACCGCCGGCCATATTGAAAGTGCCGCCCGCGTAGAGGCTGCCCGACCCGTCCAACGCAAGCCCGTAGACTGTGCCGCTTATCCCCGTCCCCAGCGCCGACCATCCCGTCCCGCTCCATTTGGCGACGGAATTGGCCGACACGCCCCCTGCCGCCGTAAACTCGCCCCCCGCGTAGACGTTGCCCAAACCGTCCGCCGCAAGGGCATAAACATACATGTTCATTCCGGTTCCGAGGGCGGACCATGCTTTTCCGTTCCATTTGGCTATGTAACTGGCGTCTAGGCCGCCCGCCGTCGTGAAATAGCCCCCCGCGTACACGTTACCCGCCCCATCGACGGCAAGGGCCCGGACCTCCGCGTCCACACCGGAACCCAGGATGGACCATGCTGCCCCATCCCATTTGGCTATGCGGCTGGCCTCAACGCCGCCTGCCGCTGTGAACTCACCGCCGGCATAGACGTTCCCCGAACCGTCCGCGGCAATGGTATTGACCGTATAGTTCATGCCCATTCCGGTTCCGAGGGCCGACCAGGCTGTCCCGTCCCATTTGCCTATGTTGTCGACCGAGAGGCTGCCCGCGGTCGTGAAAACACCCCCAGCATAGACATTGCCCAAACCATCCACCGCGAGGGCCCACACAGCGCCGTTCGTTCCCGTGCTGAGGGCCGACCACGTGTTTCGGTCCCATTTGGCGATGTAGTTGACCTCCACGCCACCCGCTGTCGTAAACCAGCCCCCGGCGTAGACATTACCCAAGCCATCGATCGCAAGCGCATCGATAGTGTTGTTCGCCCCCGTCCCAAGGGCGGACCATGACGTCCCATCCCATTGGGCTACATAGTTAGCCTCCACACCGCCCGCGTTCGAAAAACCGCCGCCGGCGTAGACGTTGCCCAAACCATCCACCACAAGGTTATCGACGGTGCCGCCCATCCCTCTCCCAAGGGCGGACCACTCCGCCCCGTTCCATTTGGCTATGAAGTTGGCCGTGACGCCGCCCGCCATCGTGAAACCGCCCCCCGCGTAGACGTTGCCCAAACCGTCCACCGCAAGCGCAAAGACATTGCCACCGTCGACCCCGGTCCCGAGGGCCGACCACTCCGTCCCGTCCCATTTGGCTATGTAGCTGGCCGCGACGCCCCCTGCCGTCGCGAACCAGCCCCCGGCGTAGACGTTGTCCGAACCATCCACCGCAAGGGCATAGACCCAGTCATCCATGCCTGTCCCAAGGGCGGACCATGCCGTTCCGTCCCATTTGGCTATGAAGTTGGCCGCCACCCCGCCCGCCGTGGTAAATCCCCCTCCTGCGTAGATGTTGCCCGAACCGTCCACCGCAAGCGCAGTGACAGAGCCGGTCATCCCTGTTCCGAGGGCTGACCACGTCGAGGTGGCTGTGTTCCACTTCGCAATGTAGTTGGCTGCAACGTTGCCAACCACGGTAAAGTCGCCGCCAATGTAGATGTGTCCCGAAGCGTCCCGGGTAGCGGCACGAACGTAACCGTCCGTGCCGGGCAGGGTGAACTGGTCGGACCAGTAGACGTCGTCGGGGCTGCTATTGGGCTCGGCTCCGGTCGCGGCGCCGCCTGCCGCCACCAACACAAGCAGAATCGCCCCCGCGGAATACGGGAACACCGTTCTGCTTGAAATACGCCCAGACTTCTTCATAAGTACAACCTCCCCTGTTTGTACTACGGTCTGTCAGTATTTTCTGAAAGAGACCCAATGGGCCGTATTGGCCCTTTGAAAAGGTTCGGGCCTTATAAGGGATTCAAAGCGTGTTCAAGCATAGCCCGTCGTTGATTCACCGGGATAACCCGGCCCCGTTCCGCCACATACTCTAACCCATTCCTGTGCCTGATACCACTTCCCAAAACAGTAGAAGCTGTTTCGCGAATTGCCGGGCCTCTTATTGCGGATGGAGACGGCTTGCCGGAAGAAAAGGGGAGGGGTGAGCCGGGCAACCCCGGATGCGCGGGCGGCGGCGGAAGTTACGGTCGCGCGGGAGCGCGACCCCACTGCACCGCCGCCACCGCCGACCCGACGTCGGGCGACATCGGGCTACTGCGGATGCACAATGATCTTCATGCCGGCGCGGGTTTCCATGGTTTTGAATGCGTCGTGAATCTTGCTGAGCGGGAACGTGTGGGTGATCAGCGGGCTGACCCTGACCATCTTGTTCTCGATGAGCCGGACGGCGAGTTCGTGCTGCCTGGGCACGCTGCCGTGGGAGCCGGTGACAAAGCATTCCTTGTAATGGATCGTGTTGGACAGCACCGACATCGGCCGCGCGTCTTTCCCGAGACCGCCGAACAGGTTCACGCAACCGCGGTGCGCCACCATCGCGATCGCCTGTTCGTGCGCCTCGACCGATCCGCACGTGGTCACTACGACGTCGGGCCCTTCCCCGCCGGTTTCCTCTCGACACCGCGCTACGACGTCTTCTTCGCTGGTGGCGATGTAGACGTTGGCGCCGTAGGTTTTTGCGATCTCCATGCGCAGCTTGCTGCGTTGTGCGGCAATGACTCGCGTCGCGCCCATCACCTTTGCCAGGTCGATCATCATGCAGCCAATCGGCCCGAGCCCGATGATGGCGACAGTTTTGCCGAGGGCCATGCCCGCAAGCTCGAGCCCGTTGATGGCGCAAGCCAGCGGTTCGGCAAGCGCCGCCTCGTCAAAACTCAGCGCGTCCGAGAACTGCGTCACCGGCCCTTCCTCGAGGACAAGCCGCGGCAGTTTCATGTACTGAGCGAACCCGCCGGGGATCTGGTAGCCGATCGCGTAGTTGACGGCGCAGTTGTTGCCCAGCCCGTCCCGGCACCACCGGCACTGCCCGCACGGCACATCGGCGCCGAGCGCCACCCGGTCGCCTTCCTTGACGCGCGTGACGCTCCGCCCCGCCCCAACTACCACGCCGGCTATCTCGTGGCCAATCACGGCCGGCGGAACCACGCGCGGGTTGCCGTGGTGAAGAATCCGCAGGTCGGACCCGCACACAGCGACGGATTCGACGCGCAGAATCGCAGAATCGTCCGTGACTTGAGGATCAGGAACGGTTTTCAGATCGAGTTGATCCGGCCCTTCGTAAACGGCGGCTAACATTGGAAGGTTTCCTTCACTTTGAAAGCTTCTTTCACGTAGTCGAGCGACTCGCGCAGTTGCGTTTCGAGAAGTTGGTCGCTGTAATCCCTACCCAGCTTCGGCCCGCCGATTTCCAGATAGCCAATCAGCGTATCCACGGGAATCACGTCGGCCTTTTCCTCGAGCAAGCGGACCACGTCCGGCACCTGAACAATCCCGCGGGCTCTGTCCGCCTCGCTGAACCCGAACGTCGACTGGAAAATCCCGTCCGTGTTTTTCAGGTGCAACTCCTCGAGCCACGGCAGCGAGGCTTCGAGCACCTCCATATGCGTGTGAACGACGTTGCCGCCGGCGTCGGCGTAGCCGTGCGCAATGTCCGTGCAGTACCGGACCGGGACGGTGTCGGCGTGCGCACGGTTATGCTCCTCGAGCTCGCCGGCCATCGCTCGGATTTCGTCGGGCGTGGTGGGCGGCTCGGCCAAGCACGACATCGGCTCGATCGTGAGCGCGCGAAGCCCGCGCGCATGGGCGTAAGCCATCATGCCCTTCATATGCGCGAGATACCCGCTGATCCCGCGATCCTTGAGGTCGAGCCGATCGCGCGGGGCCGCGCCCGCGCTGGATCCGACGCAGTCCGCGCCCACAAGCGCGCCCACCTCGATCAGCCGCTTGAAGTTGGTGCGAACCACAGCCTCAAATTCCGGGCTGTCGTAGAAAAACCCGCCCAGTTCGCGGTGCGCGGTGAACACGCTCGAGATCCGGATGCCACAGTCGTGCGCATCCGCGCGCAGTGTAATAAACCACGAGTCCGGCAGTTGGTAGATCTCAAAAAACGTGCCAAGCTGGACGTATTCGACCCCCCGATCCGCCAGAAAACGGAACAGCCACGGGTACGAATACCGGTACTGGACCGGGTCGGTTTTGACGCCGAGGCGCAATTCAAGCTTCTTGGGCACGGGTTTTCCTTTCGTCGGATTTCGGCATTGTAATCGGGCCGGCATGTGAAGGCAAATTGCGGCAGACTCTACCGGTCCGATCCGTCCGATCCGTCTGATTATGCCCGCGCGCGAAACCTTTTATTCCTGGCGCGGATTGGAGTATTATGCAGCCCAATTCTGTTTTTGTTGCCCCTGGTTTGATTCCGTTGACGTGGCGCGCGTGCGCGCACGAAATAGGTCGTGTTGTTTCCAGCGTATAAGAAAAGATGAATGATGTAGGTGGCAAGAGGTCCCGTTTTTCGGGCGTGCGTATACCGATTTTCTCGAATCTTCAGGAACTCGCGGCGGCTCCGCGGCAGTTCCTTTTCTTTATTGTGTTCAACGTGGTTTCGTGGCAGTGCATTGTCGGCCCGTCGCTGGTGTTGCTCGCGCGGAAAATCGACATGCCGCCGTCTTATGTAGGTTTTCTGATTTCGTTCATGCCGCTGTCGATGGTGCTGGTGCTGGTGACGGGCCAGTTGGTGCTCCGGCTCGGGCCCAAACGGGTCATGTTCACGGCCTGGATGCTTCGGAACCTGATCTCATGCGTGGTTTTCCTGATGCCGTGGGCGATGTGGCATTACGGCGCGCACAGCGGCTGGTGGGTGTTGATGGCGGCGACGCTCGGCTTTTGCCTCATGCGGGCCATCGGCGCCGGCGGCTGGTTCCCCTGGCTGCACGAGGTCGTGCCCGAAACCCAACGCGCCGCTTATTTCAGCGCCGAAGGCGCGGTCGGCCAATTCTTGAATGTCGCCGTCATGGTTGGCCAGGGCCTCATCCTGCGGAACAACCCCAGCCTCTTGCGGTTCCTGATCATCTACGGGATCGGGATCGCCGCCGGCATGTTCAGCCTGACCTGGATGGTGCGCGTGCCCGGCGGCCTCGCCGTGGAAACCGATCTCACGGTTAATCAGGGGTTCGAAAGCTATCGGCGCGCATTGAAAGACCGGGCGTACATGTGGTTCGTAATCAATGCATCCCTGTGTTTCTCGGCAACGTCGTGGTTGGGCTCGGCCGGCGTTATGTACCTCAAAGATGCCATCGGCCTGTCGTCGGAAGAGATCATGTACGTGATGGCGCTGGGCAGCGTCGGCATCCTGCTGACGATCCGGCACTGGGGCCGGTTCACCGAACACAGCGGGAGCGGGTCGAGTATTTTCCTGACGCTGACCGGCCACTCGCTTGCCGCGTTGGCTGCGCTCGCGTTGGTACCGGGCGCGGCCGCCACGCGGTACGCCCTCTACCCGGTGTTTATCCTCGCCGCCACGTTCAACGGGGCCATGTGGATGGCGACACACCGCGCCATGTTCAATTCCGTTGCCGCAGAAGACCGGATCGGCTACACAAACATCTTCACCGTAGGCACGTCGTTGGCTTTGGGAATCACCCCTATCCTGGTGGGACTCGCCATCGACCATGGGGGCATGTGGGGTTACCGGTTCTGTTTTATCATGGCCGGCTTGCTGGGGTTCGGTTGCGCCGTGGCAGGCCACTACGTCTGCAAGGACAGCAAACCGCTGGACATAAGCTTCGCCCGACTGCTCAACCCCATATTGCCCATGCGAACTGTCGGCCGCATTTTCTGGGTGTCGATGGGCCTCCACGAAAGCAACCGATGATCTGATTGCGGATTGACGATTGCCGATTGCGGATTTGCTGCGGTTCCGATACGGTCTGGGACGCCGGGGACTGACTCGCTTTTCGGCAGTTTGAGCAGCGTATCTCTCCCCAATGGCGCCAAGATAAGTTCATCGGGCGTCGATGCTCAATGGTTAGCCGGCTTCAGCCGGCTCCTCTTTGCACCCATCTTTAGATGGGGTGGTATTGGCCTACCCCTTTATATAAGAGCCCGCTTCAGCGGGACTTTCCGGTGGCTTTAGCCATTGCCATCAGAGCCTTATTTGCCGCCCGTCTCTGTCCCCGCTTTTTGCGGGCCGCTAAACCGCTCCAGTGCGACGTTGTCGGCGATGTCCCGTTCTTCTCTCGTTGCACCGCCCATACCCGATCGTCCGTTTATGTCCCTTTCGTTCCTTTTGTCCTCTGAACCCCCCTATACGCCACACGCCGGTTTCTACTCCGTAATCAGCACAGCGGCGCCTTGCGAGATTAAGTCAAACGCCTTGATAACGTCGTCATTCGTGAGCCGGATACAGCCGTGCGAGACGGGCGTCCCGATCCGGGCCTCGTCATTCGTCCCGTGGATGTAGATGCACCGCCTGTATGAATCTACGTCGCCCCCTTTGTTCACGCCCGGCTCTTCGCCGGTGAGGGCCAGCACGCGCGTCAGAACCAAGTCTTTCTTGGTATTTTCCCCGGGTTTCCAGATCTTGCGCGCGGGCCGTTTCTCCCGAAACACTCGCCCCCATGGCTGGCCCTCGCCAATCTTTTCGGCGACCGAATGCCACCCGAGCGGCGTCTGATTGCTGTCGAGCTTGAACCCGGGGCCTTTTTCCGCGGTCGAACATTTCGCCTGCCAAATCACCTTGTCATTCTCGACGACGCGCATCGTCTGGTCCGTGATCGACACCCAGACCGCCCTGCTTGCCCCGGCGCGCTCCCGCCAACCCGCTTTTTCGATCAACTGCCGCTGCTCGGGCGTGAGTTCATTACTATCGGCCGTTTCCATTTCGGCTCCTTTCTCGGCCTCGCCCGCGGCGGCCAGAACGGCTTGAGGTGCCGGCGCGGGCGGAGGCGCAGCTTCCGGAGACTCTGGGTATGTCGCCTCACGGACGCCGACAAGCGACCGGGGCTGAACGTCTGGCCGGATGCGGAACTGGGCGCTGTTTTGATCCATCTCGACGACCTCGATCGTTGCACCGGCTGTGTGGACCACCGCGCCGGCCCGCGCCAGGTCGAACGGCCACGGCACGACCTTGATCGGCGGGCTGGCCTCAACGCGGCATACGATCGCTTCCGCCGATTGCTCCGTGACCTGTACGTTATGCTCGTCCGCGGGCACGTAATCGATCGGCAGCAGCGAGACGTGGTCAATGCGCCTGCTGAACGGCGTATCGTGCGAAATCGACTCGGACAGGCCGACCGGCGCGCCCCGGTACGCCCGGTAGTCGGGGATGATACCGACCGGCGTGGCGCTCAAGGCGGCGGCGGTCTGGAAATTGCGGACGACTTGGGCGGCCTCGCGCCAGTGCGCGATGAAGACGATCTGCATCGCGAAGAAAACCACCGCGAGCAGCGTCGTCGTCATGATAACGGGCCGTCGCCACTTGGGATGCTCCGCGATCCGGTAAAACAGCGCGACAAGCGCGACGTTGAACAGGCCGTTGGGCACAAGCAGACTCCCGCCGCCGATCATGTGCACCGGGTCGATAAAGCCGCCGCCCTGGAACAAACGCATCCCCGCCATCGATGCCAGCCCAAACAGGATCGCCGGACGCCGCGCTTTCCGGTAAATGAGCGCGATGAAAATCAAGACGGCCAGCGCCGCAACCCAGCCCAGCCAGGGGTTGCGGTGAAACGTATAGGCTGTCTCCGGCAGGAGGCCGATCGGGTAGAAGATGAGGTAAAGCGGCCCGAACATCCGCGCGGGGTTAAGGTTTTCCAGCGCGAACAGGCCCGAATGCAACGACATCGATGCGGTCGTGACTACAGCCAGCGGAACGAGCAATGTCGAACAAATTGGGCAAGCCACGGAATCGGCGCATCGGGCTGGCTGCGGCTCGCGCGATTTCAGCCACACGTAAAGGGCCGGCACGATCATGAGCATCACGTTTTGCCGGTAAGGCAGCACCGCCAGCGCAAACGCCACCGCAGCCAGCGGGCCCGTCCAACGCTTCGGATTGGCGCGATGTTCCGCGTAGGCCGCCAAGGCCGCCAACGCAAAAAATGCCGGCGCCAGGTCTCCCACTCCGGCCAAGTTCAGCACCGCTTCGGAATGGACCGGGTTGGCCATAAAGAGCGCCGCGGCCAGCGTCCCCAGCCAGAACGGTCCCGGGATTGTCAGCCGGACGAACCGGTACAGCGCCACCATACAGCCGTACAGCAACACAAGGTTTACTGCGTGGTAGCCGTAAGGCGAGCCGCCAAACGCGCTCATCTCCCACGCAAACAGCCGGCCCGCTACCGGCGGCAACGACGCCGCGTCGGCCAGCGCCGCGTAGTCCCGCCCCAGCGGATGCAACGACAAACTCCACGCGTAAACAATCAGTAAATAAATGAGCATCGCCGCGGCATCGACACCAAATCGGCGCGGGCCGGTGTTGGGAATTCGCAGTGGTTTGGTCTGGTGTTCGGGCATTAAGAGAAGTGTATCTGCTCGAGCCGCGGGAAGTCTATCTCACGGAAAAAGACGGCTTGTGGACTCCATATTACTATCCATCAGTTTCCAGGAATTTTTCACAGAAACTGAACGCCGGCCCAGGACCAAAGCCTGTCATCCTGAGCGACCAAGCCCTGTCGCCAGGGCTTTTTTGTGGAAGAAAACCAAGATCAAAGCCTGTCATCCTGAGCCCCGCCAGCCACCGGCTTTGGGTACTGCGGCGAGGCGTCTGATGGCGGGGCGTGAGGATCCCCTCGATTACAACCAGTGGCGTCCCAAGAGGTCTCTCCAAAAAGTTTCCTTAGGAGCCCTGCCAGCCGCTGGCTATCACTTCCAATCAGGCGTTTTCCATGGGTGGGCGTCCGACGAAGTCGGCAGGATCGCCCCTCGGTTGCAACCAGTGGCACCCCGATCAGTCCTCTCCAAGCCGACGCCTGCAACAATACCGAGGGGATTCCCACGTCGCGCTGGCCTCCGGCTCTTGAATTAAGAGTAAAGGCCACGTGCCAGTGCTCCTCGGAATGACACCTTCAGGTGCTTTTCGCCTGCGGCTGCGGCTCCGCTGCGCCATGTCCACCATGTCCAGCATGTCCACTCTGTCCACTCTGTCCACTTTCCCCTTTCCGTGCCACAAGGAACAGCGAGAGGCCCATTGGCATCGGCGTGAGGCGTAATAGAGCGCGCTCTAATCCCAATACAATCCTGAACAAAGCGTTCAACGCGCCTGTCCCGCCCGAGGCGAGGTCGGAGCCGCTCGGCGGAAAGATTTTTCGCCACAGGCGCGTGGCGACGATCGGCGGAAACAGCAGGCTGTTCCAGTACGTGGCCTCGATCACGCTGAATCCGCAGTCGCCAAGCAGCCCCACGGCTTGCCCTTTGGTAAATCGCGTATCGGTATGGACGGCGACGTCGTGCGACGAGTACAGCCACTGGTACGCGGGCAAATTGAGGATCAGGATGCCGCCCGGCCGCAGGACGCGCCCGAGTTCAAGCAGCGGCGCGCGCTTGTCGCGGATCGACCGGTGGCAGAGCACGTCGAGTGAAAGGGCCGCGTCAAACGCGCCATCCGGAAACGGCAACGCAACCACGGACGCCGCAGCGGTGACGTTCTGTTGCCGGATTCTGCAAAACCGTATTGCCTCGGGCATGAGATCGACGCCCACCGGCCGCGCCGATTGTGCCCGCGCGTGCGCGCGCAGCATAGCCAGGATCGCGCCGGTACCGCACCCGGCGTCAAGGACGCGCACCGGCCCGACGCCCATATGCCTCCCCCACGCCCGCCGAACCATCCCCCGCAGCCCGCGATACCACCAATGAGTGTCCTCGACAGAAAACATGGTGGCGTATTCTTCGACATTCATGATTGCGCCGAGCACTGTTTGCCGAAAGGCATCATGCCCGCGTCACCCTTCCCTGCGGAGCAGCACCATCTGCACCCACAGGCCGGTCAGGTTGCGCGCAACCCGGGCGATTCTCGGGAAATTAAAGAACTGCGATTTGCCGTGCGCACGCTGATAATGATGAACGGGCACCTCGACAATCCGGCACCCTGCGCGCTGGATCTTCACCATCATCTCGGCGCAAATCACCCCGCTGTCGTGCTCGAGCGACACCTTGTCGAAAATCGCGCGCCGCATGAGGCGAAAATCGCAGTCGACGTCGCGCAGCCTGAGGCCGAACGCCAGCTTAACGATCCAGTGGTAAATTCTGCCGATGACAATGCGGTGGAGCGGGTCGTGGCGCGTGATTTTATAGCCTTGCACCATGTCAACGTCCGGCCCCGCGTGCTCGAGCAGCGTCTCGAGCTCGCGCACGTCGTACTGCGCGTCGCCGTCCGTATAAAAGATCCAATCGCGGGTGGCCGAGGCAAACCCGCTGCGCAACGCACCGCCATACCCCCGGTTTTTCTCGTGGCGCACAATGCGCACCTCCGGAAATCGCTCGCGGATCTCTTCGAGCAGATCCAGCGTGTGCTCGCCGCTGCCGTCGTCGATCACGGTGATATCGGCATCGAGCCCGAGCCGCTTAACCGTCTGCGTGGTGAGCAGCAACATGCTGCCCATCGTTCCCCAGTCGTTGTAGCACGGGTAAAAAATCGATACCGACCGTTCCGCCACGTCGCTCGTTACTCCTTCGCGATTGCGCGCGCCGTCAGCACGGCATACCGGCCAAACCGCAGGGTCGGCATCCTCTTGCCAAGCATGTCGGGGCGCGTCATTGTATCAATAATGCAAACCTCGTTGGCAGGAATCGGATCCGGAATCGATTCCAGCACCCGAGCCGGCTTGTTCGCCAAAAAGTTCAGCGTCCCCGACACCGGCCACGTCGCGGCGATGGCCGTATCAGCCGGCAACTGCGCAGCCCACGCCGCGAGCGCGTAGTCATCGCACGTCTCGTCGGCCGCATATACGGCACGCGCATCGGAAACGATGCTGAGAATCGGCGGCAGCCAGAACAAAGCGATCAGGGCCGTCAGAGCCGCGGCAAACGCGACCGCAACGGGCGAGCGGCGTGCATACCACAGCGGGTGCAAGGCCGCAACCATGGTCCAGGCGTAAGAGCCGGTAAATGCGCCACCAATCGCGGCCGTGAACCAGAGATACCGCGGCATGCTACCGGGCGTGAAGAAAGCCCACCACCACGCATAGAATATGGCGATCAACCACAGCGTGCCGGCCGCCGGCTCATACCGCCGCCAAAAGAGGCCGTTTACGGCTATGAGCATCGCGAGAATCAGCGGCAGCGTGACAAAGGGATGTTGCAGAACGCCGCGGAGCGTGCGCGGAGCGGATCGCAATCCGAACATCAGGTTGTGTTTGTAGATGCCCAACGTGCCGCCGACCGCGTTGGCCACGTCATACCGGCTTATTGTCTGCACGAGCCACCACGCGCCCAGGACAACCACCAAGCCAGCCGCGGGGGCGATTACGTGCACCAACAGGACACGGCGGAAGGTCAGGCGGTCGTAGATCAGCACACCGAGGAACGCGAACGCCGACAGGACGAGGATTGACTTGCACAGCACCGCAAGCCCGAACGCGACGCCCGCTGCCAACCCCCACCCGATGCCCGCCGGTGTTTTCATCGCGCGCCGCCACGCCAGCAGGCCCAACCCCATCCACGCCAGACCCGGCACCTCGCCGTACAGCGTCCTGCCCAGGTACACCGAACCGAACGAGCACGTCATAAAAAGAACGGCGACCGCGGTGCCGCGTGGCCCCATTGACGGTTTCAGCAGGGCGAACAGCATGATGCAGAACACCAGAAAATATACGGCCATCACCGCGCGTCCCGCGGCAAGATTCACTCCCCCGAGACGAAACGCCAGCGCAACCGGCAGGATCACCGGCGGCCCCACCGAGTCGTACGTGTCGAACGGCACCAGTTCGGCGTCCGGGTGCCCCGACGCATACGCGCCGAGCGTGGCCACGTTCCGCGCCACGACAAGGTGGTGTATCTCATCGGGCGCCGCCCACGGATACTCTCCCAGCCGCGGAAACACCAGCGCCGCCGTAACAACAAGTGGCGGAATCAATGCCAGCCAGTGGCGCGGCCGCCCGGATAACACCGGCTCATCCGGCGACCTCAAAAAAGTCGTTGCCGCCTTGGCCGCTCTGCGGGCAGCGAAGAGAGCCGCTCCAGCCAGCACGGCAAATACGGCTGCTTTGGCCAGAAAACGGGGAATGAGGGCGGAGTCGGGGCTTGGGCCGGTCGCGTAGAACAGACCGGCCACAACGAGCGAAGCCGCGAGGCCGAAAAGCGAACAGGCGACTACCGCAACCAACGCCACAAGCCAGAGCAGGCGCAACGAATCCGCCACACTTGCTCCCTCGAGTTGCTTCCGCATCATTCAGTTGCCGCCGCGCAGACCGTGCGAAAAACGGGGACTGGCTCGCTTTTTCCGGCAGTTTGGAAAAAGCGTGCCTGTCCCCGCTTTTCGCGCCCGCTTTCCGCAACCCACAGCATGAATACCTCACCGAATCTATGAACAAGAGTGCTTGGCATCGGAATCATTCCATTACTTTCGCCTTGCCGGGACATTTTGAAATAGCCAGCACGGTCAATCCCGCTGCGCATACCGTAAAGATGATGCCATTGGGCGTCCTGCCGGTCCATTGGGCCCATGGCCACGGGAAATGGAAGAACGCATAGTTCAGCAGGAAGTACATCCACGTCGACAGCAGAAGCGAAGCGCGCAGAAAGTTGCCACTATCGCCGCCGCGGTGGGGTCGAGCTCCCGCTCGACCGTCCCCACTCCGCCGCGCAAAGTAAACCGCCGCCGCACTCGCAACCAGCATCGGCAAAACAAAATAGATGGCCCAGCCCGCGCCCACGCTCAACGCCCCTTCCCGGTAGGCCAACTGGTCGAGCGTCTTTCCTGCAATCGGCAGCAGCGTCACTGGAAATATGGCTAAGTATGGCCACCATCGCCCGCCCGCGATACCAACGATCGGGATGATGGCCATGATCAGCCCGAGGTCGTAAACAGAATCAACCGCCGGCACCGCCAGAAACTCGACCGCCGCCAGCAACGACAAATGTACCGCCAGCAGACCCGCCTCGCCCGACGCCGGCAACTCCGTCTCGGCGGCATCCGCCGGATTTATCCTCGCGCGGTTGAGCCACAGGCCCAGCCCGAGGGTTGCCCCCATCAGCGTGCCGAACGTGGTCTCCATCATGTTCCACCAGTTCATGTGCGGGTCGAGCCACGCCCAGAGACCCTGTTGGAACGCTTCCCGGTTCCAGGCGTGGTACGCTTGGAAAGACTGGCCGCCCGGGAATCCGATCATGCCCCCCACAAAACCCCAAAGACCCAACCGCAGCGCCAGACCGTCTTTTCGCCACCAGCCCGCGTACGCCAGCGCCGTCACCAGCGCCAGCAACAGGCCGCCCCAGTATTCGGGCCGCGGTTTGAGCGCCTCGGCGTCGGGCTGCCAGTACCACGACGCGCTAAAGTAGATCGGCGGCAACACCCTGTTGGCGGGATCGAACGGCGAGTTCAACAGCGTCTGGCCGATAAAGAACGCGCCCAGTAGCGCCGCCATCAGCCCAAACATCTCCCGCCACCGGTACCGCACACCGCCCAAACCCATCCCAAGGAACAACCCGCAAAAACCGATCCAGATACCACCTTTGATCGCCAGACCCAGCATGCCCCAACGTAACGCCGCCCAATTGCCAATGAACTCCGGGTTGTGCGTCAGACCCACGGTCTGCCCATACGTCATCGTCCCGCCGATGCCCATCGCCACCACCCCCAACGCCACCGCCCGAGCCACCGATAGCGGCTTCCTGTCCGAACAGAACACCAGCGCCAGCACAAGGCTCACCAGCAACCCCGCGATCATCGCACCCGTCTCGTGGCCGTACTGACCCCGGATGCCCCAACCCATCCCGCCCGCCAGCGCCGCAAAAACCACCGGCGCCCACCACGATACCCGCCGCTCCTCGCGTATCCCTGCCGCTGACATATACCGCCCTCCTCGCTATTGCCTCCGCCTACTCTAGCGAAACCCCGCCGCCAATTCCACGCCACGCAACCCCTTTGCGCAGCACGGACGGACACAGAGCGGCCCGGGCCGCTACCCAAGAATACGGAAGGTGCGCCGCGGTGGGGTCGCCGCGGTGGGGTCGCCGCGGTGCGGTCGCCGCGGTGCGGTCGCGGTGGGGTCGCGCTCCCGCGCGACCGGGTGGTGGTGGTGGAGGTGGCGCATGCAAGACCGAGGTCTGTTTCGCAACCCCACGGTCGCGCGGGAGCGC